>Ga0209269_1000008_pt1 | contig 549907 bp, 475 predicted proteins | sample MTBAKMMethaMetaG_FD_187455 | JGI IMG/M metagenome (GOLD analysis project Ga0209269, IMG submission 187455) | Enrichment culture microbial communities from Arthur Kill intertidal strait, New Jersey, USA, that are MTBE-degrading - MTBE-AKM (Arthur... | ecosystem: Environmental > Aquatic > Marine...
CGCACAGCTCTTCCGTGCGCTTGTCCGGGAAGGCCCGATCGAATTTCGATTGCCCGGCTGTCACCAGATAAACCGGTTTCATCAGCTTGGGAATCTTCAGTTGTTGCTCGCTGAACTTGATCATGCATAACCTCCTTTTAAATTTATCCTTCAATTTTCCATCCGCTTTAGCGGAGGTGTGTTCATCTACAATGTATCATAAACCCTTATAACGTCCCGACCCAGAGCACCACGGACAGGCCCTTGGACTTGTTGGTAATCACCTGTTTTTCCGGCACGGACCAGTGATAGTGCACCGAGTCGCCCTCGAAGAGGTCCACGGTCTCAGCGCCGCACTTCAGCTCTACCGTGCCTTTGAGCACGCACAGGATCTCCTGGCTGCGCTTCAGGTCTTTGCGCCCGGGAATAGAGGCGCCGGGCTCCAGGGCCATAACCGAGCTGTCGATAAGCTCGCGATTGTCAGGGGCAAAAAAGCGGCGGGTCACGAACTTGGAGGAAGGGATCTCCACATCCTCCCACTCGGACTTGCGGATCACCACGAAGCGTTCCTTTTTCTCCGCCTCACGGATCAGGTCACCGGCATTCAAGGCAATGGCATTGCAGATCTTGACCAGGCTGTCCACCGAGGGCGAGCTGACATCGTTCTCAACCTGAGAGAGGAAACCCTCGGAGATGCCGGCCTTCTCGGCCACCTGTTTGAGCGTCAGCCCTTTTTCCTTGCGTTTCTTCCTAAGCAGGGAACCCAAATTCATCGCCTTATCCGACCTCTTTCAGCATGATGGCCGACATATAGCATTACTTAATATTTGATGTCAATTAATTATTGACATGGGTTAATTTTTTTTGATATAGGTGTCAATCATAGTTGAAACTTGCATTGAAAAGGAGCGCATAATGGAACTGTTGACCAATGATCTAACCAATGAAGAAAGCATGCTGTGTGAGACTGTCTACAAGTGGGCTGATAACTACCTGGGCCCTATCCAGGAAGAGATCGACGAAGAGGATAAGCTACCGGATGGGTTCTTCAAACAGCTGGCCGACCTGGGCATTCTGGGCATCACCATCGGCGAGGCCTACGGCGGCGCCGGTCAGGGCATCATGATGCAAACACTGGCCGTGGAACAGATCGCGCGTCTCTCCCCTGCCCTGTCCATGACCTATGCCGCGCACGCCAATCTGTGCGCCAATAACATCTACAAGAACGGCAATGAATCCCAGCGCCAGAAATTCCTGCCCCCCATGTGCAGCGGCGAACATATCGGCGCCCTGTGCCTTACGGAACCGAACGCCGGCTCGGACGCCTTGGGCGGCATGCGCACCACGGCCAAGAAGGTGAACGGCAAGTACATCATCAACGGCACCAAGATGTTCATCACCAACGGCACCGTGGCCTCCACTTTGTTGGTGTACGCCAAGACCGCGCCTGAACGTGGGGCACACGGCATCAGCGCTTTTGTCGTGGACGCCAAGACCAAGGGGGTGAGTGTTTCCAAAAAGCTCCGCAAGTGCGGCATGCGCGGTTCACCCACGGTCGAATTCAGCTTTGAAGATGTCGAGGTCCCGGCCGAGAATCTGCTGCTCGAGGAAAACCAGGGCGTGCATGTGGTTACCTCCGGACTGGCCTATGAACGCATCACGCTCTCCGGCAACTCACTGGGCACCGCGGAACAGGCCCTGCTCTACTCGATCAAGTACGCCAAGGAGCGCGAGCAGTTCGGCAAGGCCTTGAAGGATTTCGAGATGATCCAGCAGAAGCTGGCCGATATGTACTGCCTGGTCGAGGCCTCGCGTGGATTGGTCTACAAGGCCGCCCGCTTCGCCGATTCCCCGAACGGCAAAAAGGGCGGCAAGGGCACCGAGCTCGACAAGCTGGCCGCGGCCGCCATCCTCTTCGCCGCCGAGACAGCCACCAAGGTGGCCTGTGACGGCGTGCAGATTCACGGCGGGTACGGCTACTGCCTGGAATATCCGATCCAGAAGCTCTGGCGCGACGCCAAGCTGCTTGAGATCGGCGCCGGCACCTCCGAGATCCGCCGCATGATCATCGCGCGCGAGCTCTGCCGGTAAACACGAGGTACAAAATGAGAAAATCCCCCCTGGATCTTCAGGGGGGTAAGCTTTGAATGATATGCGGATGGCCTTGAGGCACGGGCTGCAACGCGGTAGCGCAATTGATTGTCCACCCCTATGATCCAGCCTTGATTCCGTACCTTCCTCATTATTGATCATAGAGGGAACCTCGCGAGCCGAGCCCTTCCCGGGCGCGGCGCAATAATCTCAGGGAAACAGGGCCACTCGGCTGAGGACGACCTTGGGAGCGGCGATAAGCATGAGACCTGCTAGGCGCGCCAGGAAAATGAGTTCAGCGTCCACCCGCGTCATTATCTCCCCAGCGACCATGCTGGGCCGCACGGCAAAACCACAAAGGAAGCGCTATTCGACGATACGTCGCGGCATGCCCATCAGCCTTCCTATTTATCCTTAGAGGTCTTCTCGAGATCGATAATGGTGTGTCCGCCGGGGAAAGATTTAGTCTCGGTCAGATCGAGATGGTCCATCTTGCGGATGATGTCGCGGATCTTGCGTGATTCTACCAGAATACTCTTGGCCATGTCTTTGATGTTTTTATCGTCGGTCGACCGAATGATGTCGTTGGTCTTACCCATGAGGACGGTCAGAGGCTGGAAGACCTCGTGCGACATGGTGCGCGCAAGATCCATGACGAGATCGAACTGCTTGAGATGGTCGCGCTCATCACGCAACTGGATGAAATCAAAGGCCCGCTTGACCGTCAGCTTGAGCAGATCCGGGCCGAAGGGTTTGATGATATAATCGTAGGCCCCCAGTCTGAGCGCGATGATGACACTGTCGATGCTGGCATAGCCGGTGAGCACGATGATCAGGCTCTCTTTATGGCGTTTGCGGATAAAATCGATAATGCCGAATCCGTCGATATCGGGCATGCGCAGATCGGTGATCACCACCGGAAACTCCTGCTCGGTCAGGATGCGCACTCCCTGCTCGCCGCCGACGGCCTTGACGACCTCAATGCCCTCCTCGGCCAGGATATCCTCCACCAGGCAGCAATCGCCTTCGTCATCGTCGATGACGATCACCCTCTTGTCCTGAACTTGCAGGGTATTATCCAGCATGAAATATCAATAAATAACCTTGGTCAAATTAGCAAGGCAAATCCTGTCGACCTTGGACGCACGGCTCGCGCCGGGTGCCGTCGTTTGTGATACAATGATCTTGATCAGGGAATACTTTGTCTTGAAGAGGTATCCAGGGGGAAATTCTCGCACGTCGGATTTTCCCCCTGGAGAAGGTGCTGCTTAGTGGTCGTTCTTGGTGAGGGTTAAATTGCCCAGATACGAATGTACCATCGCCACTACGGGTGCCGACTCCTGACTGCGCTGATCGTTGTACTCCACAACGAATCGTTCCCCGGCAAAATAGATCACCACCGGCCTCACGTTTTCCCACTTCCCTGTGCATTGCTCATTAATCTCGCTGAGTGTCATATCCCTTGACCCCTTTTTTTCCGTCGCTATGAATCCCTATCGGTTAATTTTCGAAAGCCTTAATACAGCACAGGTAAGCTTATCAGGTATTCTTCTTGATCTTTTCTTTCAGCTCGGAGAGCAGGTTCAGGGCTTCCAGAGGGGTCATGCGGGTCAGATCAAGTTCAGAGAGCGTCCGGATGAGAGGATGCTCGGTCGGGGCATCATCATCGAAAAGGCTGACCTGCAGGGGGGCCTCAGCCTTGGTCCCCACGATTTTAGCCTTGCGGTCGATCGAAGCGAGCACCTGACGGGCGGTATGGATGACCTCCTCGGGGATGCCGGCCAGCTTGGCCACATGGATGCCGTAGCTCTTGCCGATGGCGCCGCGCCTGACCTCACGCAGGAACACCACCTCGCGGTCGCTGTCGTCGACCGCCATGTGGAAGTTTTTGATGCCCTTGCGTCTGCGGGCCAGATCGGCCAGCTCATGGTAGTGCGTGGCGAAGAAGGTGCGCGCCCGGCGTTCATCCAGGCATTCAGCCACGGCCCAGGCCAGCGACATGCCGTCATACGTGGACGTACCGCGGCCGATCTCATCCAGGATGATCACGCTCGACGCCGTGGCATTGTGGAGGATATCGGCCGTCTCGCTCATCTCCATCATGAAGGTGCTCTGTCCGGCCGACAGGTTGTCCAGCGCGCCGATGCGGGTGAAGATGCGGTCCGCCACCCCGATACTGGCCTGACGGGCCGGCACGAACGACCCCATCTGGGCCATGATCAGCACCAGCGCGATCTGCCGCATATAGGTCGATTTCCCGGCCATATTCGGCCCGGTGATAATATGCACGCTGTCCGTATCCGGCTCGAAGCGGCAGTCATTGGGCACGAACTGACCCGGTTTGAGCACCTTCTCCACCACCGGATGCCGTCCGCCCTTTATCTCGATGCCGCGTCCGAGGTTTACCTGGGGCCGAACATAGTCGTTCTGCAAGGCCATCCACGCTAACGCCGCGAGCGAGTCCAGCACGATCAGGTCTTCCACCGTGGCCTTGATGGACGACGACGCCTTCATGATATCGTCCCGCAATTGCTTAAAGAGTCGCGCCTCGATTGCCGCGATGGCCTCCTGTGCGCCCAGGAGCTTGGCCTCGTATTCCTTGAGTTCGGGCGTGATGAAACGTTCGGCGCCCACCAGAGTCTGCTTGCGGATGTAGTGCTCGGGCACTTTGGCGGCATGGGCCTTGGTCACCTCGATATAGTACCCGAAAACCCTGTTATAGCTGATACGCAGCGTGGATATCCCGGTAGCCTGGCGTTCAGAGGCCTCGAGCCGGGCCATGAAGGTGCGCGAATCCTTGTGGATGGAGCGGAACTCATCCAGCTCGGCATCCACGCCGTCCAAGATAAACCCTCCCTCGCTGATCTTATGCGGCGGATCGGGCACAAGCGTGGCGCGGATCCTGCCAGAGACGGATTCCAGGGGGTCAAGTCGCAAACCCTTTAACAGCTCCGCCTGCAATGTCCGGCAGAGCGCCTTAAGAGGCGGCACCTGTTCGAGCCCCTGGCCCAGGGCCACCAGGTCCCGCGGCCCGGCGCGCTCGGCAATGATGCGCCCCAGGATACGCTCCAGATCATAGACCTCACGCAGCCCGGAGCGGATCTCGCTCAAGACTCCCACCGTTTGTTTGAGCTCGGCCACCGCATCCAGGCGCGCGTTGATGGCCTCGATGTCCATGAGCGGGAAGGAGAGCCAATCGGCCAGGCGCCTGCCTCCCATGGTGGTCACGGTCTGGTCGATGAGGCTGAAGAGACTGCCCTCTTTGGCGCCGGTCAAGGTCTCGAACAGCTCCAGGTTGCGGCTGGTATGCAGCCCTAAGAGCATGAAGCGGCCGGGATTGTAAAACCTTAACGTTGTGATGCCACCCAGGGCGGCCTTCTGCTTGTCTTTCACATACATGAGCGCCATGGCGGCCGCGATGGTCGCCGGGCTCTGATCGGTTAGCCCCAGCCCCCTGACGCCCAGCGTCTTGAAATGCTCGGCCAGGATCTCCTGCGCCTTGGGCTGCGGCGGCGCCCCGCAGCGCGTGACATAGAAACCCTGAGGCACCAGATCTTCGGACGAGGCGAGAATCTCGCTGGGCGCCACGCGAGCGATCTCGGAGAGAAAATCGTTCATGCCCTTAAGCTCGGTGACCCTGAAATCACCGGTCGTGATATCGATGAACGCCAGACCGTAGACAGCCTGGCGCTCGGTTTTGCATACCGCCATGAGGTAGTTGGGTTTACGGCCTTCGAGCTGGGCATCCTCGGCGATCAATCCGGGGGTAATCACCTGGACGACCTCACGCGGCACCAGACCTTTGCCGTTCATCTCGCCCTGTTCGCAGACCGCCACTTTCCTGCCGGCCTTGATCAGACGGGCGATATAGCCCGAGGCGCTGTGATACGGCACCCCGCACATGGGCACGGCATCTTCCTTGCCCTTGTCACGCGTGGTCAGGGCGATGCCCAGGATGGGCGCGGCTTCGAGGGCATCCGGTCCGAACATCTCATAGAAATCGCCCATGCGGTAGAACAGGATGGTATCCGGATATCCCGCCTTGATCTCGAGGTACTGCTGCATCATGGGCGTGAGCTTGGGAGTGTTCATGGGGCGCGATATTATCGCAAGTCGGGGGTAAAATCCAGGCGCAGGGGCACAATATTTAAAAAAACCGGTTTGATTTTCCCTTCGCGCCTGTATGCAGGCTTATTAAAACAACTTCATCGACGCCATGATAAATTCCCAGGCATTGCGCATGGGCCCCTGGAGGAAAAAGGGCATAAGCTTGATAATGAAGATCATGAAAATCAGACCCATGGTGATCATGATGGGGAAGCTGACGATAAAGATGTTCATCTGGGGGATGGAACGCGAGATAAGACCCAAGGCGACGTTGATCAGCAACAGCGCCCCCAGGACCGGCGCCGCGAGCTTCAGGCCGATAACGAACATGCCGGAAGCATAGCTCAATGCCGCCCGGTAGAAACCCAGCCGGGGCAATCCCGTACCAATGGGCGCCATGGTGAAGCTTTCTTGAATGGCCTTGATGAACATATGATGTCCGTCCATGATGATGAAGAGCAGAAACGCGATGATATAGAGAAAGTTGGCGGTCACCGGCGCCTCGGTGCCGGTCATGGGATCGATTACATTGACGATGGAAAACCCCATGGAGAATCCCATGAGCTCACCGGCGATCTGCACCCCGGCGAATATCACCTGTACGGCCAGGCCCATGCTGATGCCCAGCAATACTTCATGGAGCATATACACCAGGAGCGTAAGGATATTGAGCCTCTGTATATCGATCGCCAGCGGCGGGGTCACCGGCAGGATGATCAGGCTTAAGAACAGCGCGATAATGGCCGTAAGGCGCCGGGGCATGATCTCGGCCCCGAAGAACGGCACCAGGGAAAAGACCACTCCGATGCGGATAAAGACGAACACCAGGGGGAGCAGGTCTTTCCAGGCCAGGATGATAAGGTCATTCATCTCGTGAGCATGGGTATCATCTGAAAGAGGTTAATGGTGTAGGTGCTGAGCTTCTCGATGATCCAGGGCATGGCAAAGATCAGTGACAGGAAGACCACCACGATCTTGGGCACGAACGTTAGCGTCATTTCCTGGATCTGCGTTACGGCCGAGAATATGCTGATGGCTACACCGACCGCCAAACCGCACAGCAGCGTTGGCGCGCTGACGATCAGCGTCAGCGCCACGGCGTTGGACATGATGGTGGTAAGGGTCTCGGATGTCATGAAATCCTCCCTGGTTTTATTGATGTATAATAAGGTCCCTGTTGTCGTACCCGCATTGAGCTACCTCTGCCGTATTCACCTCTCGGCTGCTTCTCCGTCCCCGCCGGTCCCGCGTCATCCGAAACCCTTGATCAGGGAGTCCACCAGCAGTGCCCAACCATCCACCAGCACGAAGAGCATGATCTTGAAAGGCAACGCGATCATGACCGGCGGCAGCATCATCATGCCCATGGATAAGAGGATGGATGCCACCACCATATCGATGATGAGGAACGGCAAAAACAGGATGAAACCGATCTGGAAGGCGGTCTTGAGCTCGCTGATCATGAAGGCCGGGATCAGGGCCCGCGTCGGAACCTCATCACGGTTAAGCGGTTTCTTTTGTTTAAGGATACCCAGGAACAAGGCCAAGTCATTCTGGCGGGTCTGTTTGAACATGAACTCACGCAGAGGGGTTTCGGCCGTTTGCAGGGCCTGATCGAAGGTGATGCTTCCGGCCTGATAGGGCTTGAGCGCCTCCTCATTGATACGATCGAAGGTCGGCCCCATGATAAACAGGGTCATGAAGATCGCCAAGGCCGTCAACACCTGCATGGGCGGCATCTGCTGTGTGCCCAGCGCCTGCCTGAGGAAGCCGAAGACCACGATAATGCGGGTAAAGGAGGTCATCATGAACATGATGGATGGCGCCAGGGCCAGGATCGTCAGGATAAAGAGGATCTGCAGGGCGCCCACCACATCCTTGGGCTCACTGGCGGTTTTCAGCCCCAGACTGACACTGGGGATGGTGACATCAGCGGCCGAGAGCAGCACCGGTACGAGGCAGGCCGCGATACCGATGAGGACGACCCTGATCATAGAGGCGGCCTTGATGCCGCGCATGAAGGCGCGCACCACATGAAGGCCGCCGGCCGGCGGCGTACCGACCGGTGCGTGCCGGTATCCGTCCGCGTTGTGCTGCGTCCGTTCCCGTTTAAGCATGGCAATGAAAATATAGCCGCTTTTCATACCCCGCCCCGCCGGTCATCCAGTTGAGTGCCCATGGCCTTCTCAAAGCTGTCCTCTCCCAGGTCCTTGACCAGGTTGACTTGATCCTGGGTCACGCCTAAGAGCAGGAGGTTTTTCCCGACGCGCACCAGCGCCAGACTGGCCTTGGGACCCAATGGCACCCGGCCCACGATGTCCAGGCCCGAGGATTTCCGTATGCGGGCGGCCGGACCGTAAGTCTTGAGTGCCCAGGCAAACACCCCCAGAACGGCGATAAAGAGGAAAGCCACGCCGAAGCTCTTCACTCCGAGATCCGACGCCGGCTGTACCGCGGCCAGAAGGGTTCCCGGGCACAGGATTAAAATGCAGATCAGGGTGGCGACGTGTTTCATCCGAGCCTCTTCACACGCTCCAGGGGGCTGACGATGTCCGTGATACGGATACCGAACTTTTCACCCACCACGACCACCTCGCCACGCGCGATCAGTTTCTGGTTGACGTAAATATCCAGCGGTTCTCCGGCCAGGCGATTGAGTTCGATGATGGATCCTTGCCCGATCTGCAGCAGGTCGTTGATCAGCATCTTGGCCCGGCCGATTTCGACCGTCACCTCCAGGGGGATGTCCAGGATGAAATCGAGTTCCCTAACCGGCGCCGCCGGCCCGCCCTTCTTGAGCTCTTCAAACTTGGGTTCGGATAACGAAGAGCCGCCCCCGCTTTCCTCGACTTCCAAGGCCTTGGCCCACTCTTCGGCCAAAAGATCCTGATCGTTCGTCGAACCCTTGGATCCTTCCGGGGCGTTCCCGCTCGTCAAGACGTCAGCCTCATTCGCGCCTTCCGTTATTCCCAGTTCCGCCAACAGTTTTTCCTGATCACCCATACACCCCTCCCTAATATACTTCTCGCTCCACGATGCGTCTGATTTCCACCGCCATGTTGTCCTTGACCTTGCCCGGCTGGGCATAGTACTTGGGCAGACCCTGCACTGTCACGAGCAGCGCATCACCGACATCTTTCTCCAGGACGATCACGTCGCCGGTCTTCAAGGACGACAGATCACGCCCGGTGATGCTGGCCGTTCCCAACTCTACGGAAATCTCCACCGGCACGGTCATGAGCTCCTGCTTGAACCGGTTGAGCCAGTTCGTGTCCACGCTCACCTTTTCCTCGGAGTGGAAGCTTGCATACAGACGATCGCGAATCGGCTCGATCAGCATGTAGGGCACGCACAGCATCAGGTTGCCGGTCACCTCTTCCATCTCGACCTCGAACTGCACCACGATGAGAACATCCTCGTTGGGGATGATCCCGGCAAATTGCGGGTTCATCTCCGAACGCAGGTAGGAGAAGTCCAGTTCGTAGACAGGCTGCCAGGCGTTGCTCCATTCACGGATGACCCCGCCGACCACCTTTTGCAGCATTTTCTGTTCGATGGCCGTGAACTCGCGGCCTTCGATCTTCATCCCACCCTTGCCGCGTCCGCCGAAGAAGCTGTCCACCAGAGCGAAGACCAGCTTGGTCTCCAGCACCACCAGGGCATTTCCGCGCAGCGGCTCGATATGGACAATATGGATGCTGGACGGCACCGGCAGCGAACGCATGAAGTTACCGAACTTCAAGGTATCGAGCGAAACCGTGGTCACGTCCACCATGCGCCTGAGCATGTTGGATATGGCCGTGCGGAAGAAGCGCGCGAAGCGATCGTTGATGGCGTCCAGGGTTGGCATACGGCCGCGGATGACCTTGTCCTGGGCGGTAAAATCGAACTTGCTTGCGCCCTCCCCTTCATCCATCCGGTTGGTAGCAGCGGTTTCGGTTTCAACCTCGCCGCCAACCACCCCTTTTAATAGGGCGTCTACCTCTTCCTGGCTGAGGATCTGTCCCATACGTACTCCTTATTGGACCACGAATTCGGTAAAAAATACGCGCGTCACCTGGCCGCCCTCCAAGTTCTTGTTGATCCGCTCCAGAATGGCCTTCTTCAGCTCGCGTTTGCCCGGTTCCGTGGAAATGTCTTCGAAGGACTTGCTCGACAGGAGGCTGATGATATCATCCCGGATCATGGGCATCTTCTGGTCCAGTTGGGCTCCCAGCTCGACGGAGCTCAATTCCAGCTGCATGACCGCCTTGAGGTAGCGCGTACCCTGCGCATCGGTCAGGTTGACAATGAAAGGATCGAGATTCTTATTGGATCCCGTGGCGCCCTCGCCCTCCTTCCCTTCGGAGTTTTCGGCCGCGGTCTGTTTGCCTTCCCCGTGGCCGGCCTTACCCATGAAGAGGAAGTAACCCGCTCCGGCGCCGCCCAAGAGCAGCACCACGACCACGCCGATGATGATGAGCAGCTTGGGCGAGCGCTTTTTCTTCTGTTCTGCCGGGGCTTCTTCCTTATCTTTCTCTTCATTGCGTTCGCGTGCCATATATCCTCCTATCTTCTCGTATCTTATGAACGATTTTTCAGCAGCACGACCTCTACCCGCCGGTTCTTGGCACGCCCGGAGAGCGTATCGTTGGGCATGCGGGGCATGAAAGGTCCGTATCCGGCCAGGGAGAAGCGCCGCGGGCTCATGTCCGCGGCATAGACAAAGGCGTCGAGCACCCCCTGCGCGCGTGCCAGGGAGAGCATCACATTCGTCTGATTCTCGCCGCTGGCATCCGTGTGCCCCTCCACTGAAACCTGATAGCTGCTGTGCTTGAGCACCTTGGCGATTGCGGCCAGCACCGATTCCATCCCGGGCTTCAAGCGGGCCGATCCCGAATCGAAGAACAGGTCGGAATTGAGCGCGATGGCTATGCCGCGGGGCGTCTGCCGGATATCGTAATAGTCGTTGGTCTTCGTCAGGGGGTCAATGGCGTACTGGGGCGCCACGCTGGCGTTTAAGGCCTTGGTCAAGGTCGCCACGTCCACGGTCTTGAGCACATTGGCTTCCACCTGAGACGGCAGCGAACGCAGGTTCTGGGTGCCGGGAAATTCCAGAACCCCGAAGCCCTGGTTCAAGAATCCGAAGGCTTCCTTGAAGACCTTGTCATCCATCGACGACATGGATAAGAGCAGCACAAAGAAGGTCATCAGCATGTAGCTGAGGTCCGTCAGCGTGACCATCCAGCCGTCACGCCGGGGCAGATGAACATATTTGATCGATTTGTCGCGGACGGTCATCACTGCTCCTCGAACTGGAACTCGAAGCCCTTGTATTTGAAGGCCTTGACCGTGGGCTGGGGTGCAGGCGTCAGGCCGGTAAGCTCTTTATGTGTCTCACCGCTCAAGCTGCCGGCCAATGTGATCTCGATACGATCGTTCAGGCGCCGGCCGGCCTCGTTATCATTGGAGGTAATGGGGTTCTGTGAACCCATGCCGTAGATGCTCATGCGCTGGTAACGTATGCCCTTGCTCGCCAGGTATTGCATGACGGACAGGGCTCTGGCCGAAGAAAAAGCCCAGTTCGAATAGTAGGGCGCGTCTTCGATCGGACGCGAATCCGTATAGGCGCTTAGGATGATGCGGTTATCCAGTTGCTTGACGACACTGGATACACTCTCCAGATGGCGTACGCCCTCCGGTGTCAGCCGGTCGGTGCGGCCTTCGAAAAGTACGTCTGTACGCAGCGTAATGGTGATCCCCTGGGCGTTCTTTGTCACGCCGGTGCCGTCCAGCGGACCGCTGCGGGCCATCAGCATGCGCAGTTTGCCCACATCCAGCTGCGTGGGCATAATGGGCGCGATATCTGGAGCCACATCGCGGCCGATCTCGTTCTGGAAGGGGCTCTTGCCGCCGGGCAGGATGCCGAATCCGCCCATCAGCGAGGCGAATCCCATGTTCTGCTTCTGCTTGTCGGCATTGGAAAAAGATATGAGCGCCACAAAGAAGGTCAGGAGCAGTAGGTTCATGGTGTACTGCATGATGACGTTGGCATCCCTCTTGGGATGAACATAGACAACCTTTTTGCGCATGCTATTCCATATCCTTACTTGAAGCGCCTTCGCGCATCTCGGGCGAAAGGTAGGCGTGCAGTTTGCGTTCCACCACCCGCGGGTTGTCGCCGGCCGATATGGACATGATGCCCTCGATGATCATGCCCTTGAGCAGGGTCTCTTCCACCGAGCGGGCCGTCAGCTTGCCTGCCATGGGTAAGGCCAGCAGGTTGGCGATAAAGGCGCCGTAGAAGGTCGTCATCAACGCTACGGCCATGGCCGGCCCGATGGAGGAGGGGTCACTCATGGACTGGAGCATCTGCACCAGACCGACTAGAGTACCGATCATGCCGATGGCCGGCGCGAATTGTCCGATGGAAGATAAGACATCTGTTCCGCGCCGATGGCGCTGTTCGATATGCTCGATCTCGCTTTCCAGGATATCCCGGATGGACTGCGGCTCCAGGCCGTCGATGACCAGCTCCAGGCCTTGCCGGAAGAATGGGTCCTTCAATTCTGCCGCCGCGACTTCAAGGGCCAGGATGCCTTCACGCCGCGCCTTGGTGGCGAAGTCTACAAAGGTGGGGATCAGGTGCTGCGGTTCGTATTTGTGCGGGAAAAAGGCGTTGCGCACCACCCCGAACAGGCCGAATACGTCCCGCAAGGGATAACTGATCAGGATGACCCCGATCGTACCGCCAAAGACGATGAAGGCGCTGGGCGTGTCCCAGAAAAGCTTGAGCGGGCTGCCGATCATGATCCCATAGAGGATCATGCCGAAGGCAACCACTATTCCTATAAGTGTGGCAATATCCATACCTACCCCTGCTAAGCAAGCTAGCTTAAGCAAAGCAAGGGCCATGCCACACCGCGTGATGGCCCGCAAGGGTGCTGTTTCCTTATTCTACAGGTGGAGTGCCACCGATGGGCCCAACGGTTATGTCCAGAATATTGACGCTATTGCGGTCAGGGACGCCAGAATGTCTGACCCCCGCTCAAAGGAAAAGCGCATACCCCCTTGAAGGGGAGATCCCCTGTCTTTCAGGGGGCATGCGCTTGCGTACGAGGTTAACGGACGATGTTGATAAGCTCCTGCAGCATGGTATCGACCGTAGTGATGATGCGGGAGTTGGCCTGGAAGCCGCGCTGGGTGGTGATCATGCGTACGAACTCGCTCGCCAGGTCCACGTTGGACTGCTCCAGGGAGTTGGGCGAAATCGATCCGAGGCCGTTCAAGCCCGGGTGGTCGGTCAGGGCCGGACCGGAAGCGCGCGTGGCCGACCAGAGGTTGCCGCCGATCTTGGTCAGGCCCTGCTCATTGTTGAACTTGGCCAGGGCCACACGGTTGAGGTAAATGATCTGGCCGTTGGAATACTGGCCCGTGAGCACCCCGTCCGTATCGACCGAGAGGCTCTCGAGGAAGCCCGTGCCGTAGCCGTCCTGGGACTGATAGACCGTGGTCGAGGATGATGAATACTGGGTGGAGATCGTCGCCTGGGGCTCCTCGGCGATAAATCCCGGCACCCCATCCGCAGCGATTGCGTCCACCGTCGCGGCCCCGGCGCCCCATCCGCCGGTGCCGGCGGTATAATCGCTGTTACGCAGCCCCTGCTCTATGGCGATGGTCTGGGTCACCCCGGCGCCCACGAATTCGGCATCGAATTGAGGATACCCGTCTTCCGAGAAGGAGGCCAGCTGCCAGTTCGCGTTATCGTCAGGATCACCGGCGCCGTCATAGACATAGGCCGACATGCTGGTCAGGTCGCCGTTGGTCTGGTCATAGGTCAAGGTCCCGCGCATAAGGATGCCCTTGGATTCCGCGGCGGCGAACGCCGCGCGCATATCGTCGTTCGGATTGCAGGTGACGATGTACTCCCAGGAGTTCTCTATATCGCTCAAGCCGGCATCGTATTCGCTGGCCGATGACCCGCCGCACTTGTCGAAGAGGATGGTCAGGTCATGCGCGTTGCCCAGGGCGTCATAGACACGCACGGACGTCTGGTAGGAATAGGCCGTGTCGCCGATGGGGTTGTCCGGATTGGTTGTACCCTGCCAGGCACCGAAGATGCTGGCGATGGCCGACTCTTCCGTGGAATCGAGGTTGGTGATGGAGGTCACGCTCTCGGTGGGTTCCGGCGGCGAGGTGAAATCCGTCAACAGGATATCGCCGATGGTGCCGACATCGTTGCCGTTCTCATCGAGCTGCCAGCCCTGGACGATGTAGCCGGCCGGATTGACGAAAAGGCCGTCTTGATTGAAGCTGAACTGCCCGGCGCGTGAATAGTAGTCGGTGTCGGTGCCGTCCTGCCGGAGGATGAAGTACCCGGCGCCGCCGATGGCCAGGTCCGTGGCGCTCGTGGTGGACTCGAACGAGCCCTGCTGGAACAGGGTATCCACTGAACTCATGGCCGTGCCGCGGCCGATCTGGTCCGTGCCCGAGGCCGTGGCGATCGACTGGGACAGCACGTCCTGAAAGGTTGTGCGGCTGGCCTTGAAACCGATGGTGTTGACGTTGGAGATGTTGTCCCCGATCACATTCATGGCGGTGCTGTTGGTGTTCAACCCGCTAATGCCTGAATACAATGAGCTCGTGATTCCCATATCTTCCTCCTTGGCTTATTTATCCGCGTATCTGTTGTATATCCGATATCGTGACTTCTTTATCGCCGATGATCAGATAGGTTGTCCCGTTCTCATAGCGCACGCCGGTGACCGTACCCGAGGCATAGGTCGTGGCCGATACGGCATTGCCGTCGACATCATAGGCGCTTACGTAATAGGAGTAGTTCCCGCTTTCCAAGCTGTTGCCGTCATCGTCCCGTCCATCCCACGCCATGGTCTGGGTTCCGGCTGCGGTGGAGCCGCTCTCGAGCGTGCGCACCTTGGTCCCATTCCCGTCGTAGATGCTCACCCTCACGGTAGTGGCGTCATCGTTCAGTGAATAGCCGAGCTCCACGGCGTTGCCGGTATACTCGACGGTGTTTCCGGTGGCGTTGACCGTCTTGCCGATGAAGGACACGGACTGCATGTTGTTCATCGAGGCCTGGAGTTCGCTCAACGTTTCCAAGGTCGTGCTCATGTTCTCAAGGGACTCGAGCTGGCTGAACTGGGCCAATTGGGCGGTGAACTCCGTATTGTCCATGGGATTCAAGGGGTCCTGGTACTGGAGCTGCGTGACCAGGAGCTGCATGAACGAATCCTTGCCCAGCGTACCGCCCGCCGCGGTGCTGGAGGTCGTCGTCGATGACGATGAGATATTGGCTAAAATGCTGTCCACAGAATTGACCGACATATTCCCTCCTTATGCGAACAGATCCAGGGCGCCGGCGGACAAAAGATAATTCCGCGCCGGCGTTTCTGCATATGACCCATTCCCGCTATCGCGCCCCGATCCTCCACCTGAAGGGTGGTGCGAGCCGCGACCTTGTCCATCGGCGTTTGAACGGCCCTGCTGCAACTGGGCATTGGCATCCTGCTGCTGATTGTGACGCGAATCCAACCCGGCCGTAATATTGAGCTGGTTGATCCGGATGCCCTGTTCGGCCAGGGCATCCTTCAGCGTCGCGATATGTATCTGCAGCATGTCCCTGGTGATCTGGCTGTCGCTCCGGATGGTGGCCTGCAGCCCACCGTCCTCCATGACGAGATTGATCTCCACCCGGCCCAGCAGAGGCGGATTGAGACGCATCGTGGCCGTACCCTCGTTATTGCTCAGTTGTGAAGGGAGCTGGATCTTGATCTGATCGATTGTCTGTTCGACATAGCGCTCATAAACCGGAGAGGCTTCGGATCCCGTAAGCTTGGCGGCTAACGTATTGAATGCACCTTTATCAAACGCCAGTTTTGCCTCCGGCACCTGGAGATCGGGCCGCCAGAGTTTGATGCCGCTCTCGATGGAGGACCACTCTTCCTTGGTCGTGGATGAACGCACCAGGGCCAGGGCGTGCTTTACATCCGGGGATACCGCTTTGTCGCCCTGGGCCTTGAGATAAGCCGATATCTGGCCGGCGACCTCATCCACCGCGGCCTGGCGTTGAACCGGGTCGGTGGACAGAAACAGTTTCTGCAAGATGTCTTTCTTGATCCCGATGGTATCCTGCAGCGTGGTCAGGGCGTTCGTCAGCTTGGCATCCGTCTGGGCGGCCTCGGCCTGCGTTTCATCCACGGCCGCGACATTCACATCCATCTTGGCATGGGTCTTGGCTTCGGCGCGCTTGAGCGCCTGCTGAATCATGGCCGCCAGTGTGGTCTTCAGATCCGATGCCTGGGTGGTCGCGCTCAACGACGCAATGTCATTCAATATGACATTGAGGGTATCTTCATCCCGGGTGGCGGCCTTGACCATATCCTGAACGGCCGTTGCGACCTTTTGGGGAACGCCGAAGGACAGCTGCGCTTGATCATTCGCTGAGGGCGTCTGAGCATTATCCGCATGCGTCGCTGTATGCGACGCCGTTGGAGTATCGACCGGCTTGCCGGTTTGATCCATGTTCAATCCGGCGCCGGGTGCGTCCGTCCCGACAGCGGCCTGGATATTCTTTATGATCTCATTTTTCAGCTCGGACATAAGGTCTTTGTCGGCCATGATGGTCTGGATCTGGGTATCCGGCAGGCCAATCGAGGCCAGGATATTTTTGAGCGCCTCATCGGAAACATCCACACCGGTTCCGGTCATCAAGGTCTGAATATCGGCCGCGCCCAGGCCGGCATCCTTGAGCAAGGCCATGAGCTGCAGGATCATCGTGCCGGCTTCCGTGGATGCCAGTAGATCCGTGCCCTCGACCTCCTGACCTTCGAGCTTGGCCGCAAGCCCGGCCAACAATGCGGAGCTTGAACCTTCGGAAGAGTCCGTCAGGCCGGCAAGCAAGGCTTCGAAACCCTGCGGGGCTGATTTGTCCAATGCCTTGTTCAGCACTCCTATGATGCCTGAAGCCAAACTCAACATCGGTACTATGGGCACTGACATATCCACCTCCGGTATAGACTGCCCCTTGAGGGAGCAACGGCCGTGCCATCGACGCGGAACAAGGCTGAGCCTTATGGGGGTAAGGATATTACAGGGGCGGGTATGGCAATTTTTTCTCAGGAGGATGCAAAACTTGCCTTGTGCGCACCCGATGTGAACGGCCGGTTGTTTCAGGCCTCAGGTACGTCTCAAGGGCCGGGATAAAAAAGCCTCACCGCCCAGAGACGATCTTAATGATATCTTCCAGGTCAGTGATCGATTCCGGCGTGCGTTCGCCGCTGCCGCGCCAGATATGGTAGGCCTCGATGCCTAGCGCGCGCGGGACATGGTAGTCGTAACGGACATGGTCGCCGACATGGACGCAGGGACCGCTCTGCCTTAGGAGCTTCTCAAAGGCTTGCGGATCGGCCTTCACCATGCCCCAGTCGTCCGTTACGGAGATGCTCTCGGAAACGTAGCGGTCCAATCCGGCCAGAGTTACCTCGGCATCCAGAAAGATCCGGGCGGCGTTCGAAAAGATCACCAGGTTTACGCCCGCATCCTTGAGACGCGTCAATGTCGGCATGACATCATCGAATAGGCGGATATGCGCGCTGCCGGCGCGGATGAGATCCGCGGGGTTCAGGTCGGAAAGCCCCAAGGTTTCGAGCCAGTAGGGCAGCAGATACCAGCGGATCGAACCGTCGCCCTCGGCGGCATAGGCGGCTCGGCAGAACCGCCTGGCTTCACCCAGGGGCAAACCGCGCCTGCGGGCCAGGGCGCCGGGCAGTGCCTCATCCCATACCGCCTCGGCAAAGGCGTGCGTGGAGAGCGTACCGTCCAGATCGAAAGAAACCGTTCTCGACATGAAAAAGCCTAAATCAATGACCAGACCTTGTCATGCTCGCTGATCTCGCCCGAGGACCGCATATCGAAAAGCACCTTTTCGATATCAGGCGTGGCGATCTCCACGTGCATGCATTCCTGAAGGACCCGGATGATCTCCTCGATAGTGGAGCCCCCCGTAAGTTGGAGCACCTTTTCGGTAAAGGCCAGCAGGTCTTCATGCAAGGACCAGGGGAAGAAGACCCACCGCCATTCCTGCATGATCTTGGGACAATAATGAGCGCGGTAGTGGCCTTCGGCCTTGCTTACCAGGACCGCGGTCTTTATTTCACCGACCTTGCCGCCCAGATAATCGACCACCGCCTTCATGGTGCCGCCCTCATCGCTGATATCATCCACCACCAGCACCTTCTTGTCGGTGAGATCCACCTCGGGCAGGGGGTAGATCAGGATCGGCTTTTCCGTCAGGCTTGCATCACCGCTGAAATGTCCCATCTGGAAGGTGCAGATGTATTTCTTCTGCAGGTAATCCACAAGCAAGCGCGCCGGGATAAGTCCGCCGCGGGCCACGCCGATGACCACATCCGGGTCGTAGCCCGAGCTGCGCAAGGCCGTGAATACATCCCAGAGGAGATTTTCGACATCCTCCCAGGTAAGGCTGATGGCCTTGGGAAATATATTTTTGAACATATCCGAAGCACTCATAGTATCACCCCATCAAACGTACTCGCCACCTCGCTCGGTAAACGACGCGGCAAATCCTTTTTTAACCCTTATGCCTGTGGTTGCACAAGATAAAATTTTGCAGGACCGACTTTGTGCATGCCGCACGTAAGACTTCGAGGTGAGGATCCCGTCCGTTGCGTCTACTGCGGGATAAGCTTTGGCCGGCCCATCGTGCCCAGCAGGCGGAAGCGCATGCTTTCGCCCCGTGGATTTCCCAACATCAACCGATAGGCCTGTGAGAGTTTCAGATTGCCGCCCAGATCGAGCTCAGAGGTCATGATGTTCCTGCCCAGACGCATACTGCCGGAAAGCGTGCCAGAGACATCGTTGCCGTTCAGCTGCACTTCCTTGATCTCCAGCCGTCCCTGGCCCATCTCGGCCTTTAAGGTCAAGTCCGCAAACGTGATGGCCCCCAGCGGCATGGATGGCATGTTAAAAGGTATCTGCCCGTTCTTGCACGTGATGTCGATAGCTCCCCGTGAATCCTTGAAGTTGGCGCGCTCGGTGTCGAGCCTGCCCTCTCCCGTAACCGTGCCCGCGATCTCAAGACCGCCCTGGGTGAGCTTTTTAAGCGGCGCAATATCGAACTCCTTGAGCTTGAAATTCAGCGCCAGCGGATCTCCGGGGTTCTTAAAGGATGTCTTTACCGTGCAATCGAGACGACCTTGAGTCTGCTCGACTGCCAGTACCAATGCCAACCTGCCCATCAGGAACCCGGTGAAGCACGGGCGCGCTATCAGGCGGGTCGCCACGGTTTCGCCGTCCACCCGCAGGTCTTCCAAGGCCAATCCGAACGGGAAACGGCCCGCGATATCTCCCACCGACACATCCGCATGTAACGCGCGACTTAAGGTTCCTTCGATCTTAGGCTTCATGATATGGTAGGGAAAACGCATGCAGCTGAAAACAAGCAGGCACAAGACAGCGTAAATGATGAACAGGACGCGGGTCTTGAGCGAGTATGACGCTTTCTTATCCATGCACCTGCACCTGGAAGGTGACGTCGAGATTCTTATCCTTATCCACCCGGCGCAGGTTGAGCCTTCTGACCATCAAGGGCGTGGGACAGGTATCGATGCCGTGGAACAGTCCGATGAACTCGTCCTCATACAAGCCCTTGATCCGCACCTCGACGGTCTCCTTTTCCCCGGCCCCGCCGGTCACCGGCTTGATGTATTCAATACGTTCGCTGACACCCTGCTTTTTGGCCAGGTCCTCAAGGAATCCAAATAGTGAAAATCCCGCGCGCATGCCACCGCTGATGCGATTGGCGCGCTCCATGGCCGTTATCTTGGCGGAGAGCTCATAGACTTGCTTGAGCTGGCGTTCCTTGTTCACGGTTTGCTTGGTCAGGTTGGCGCGGTATTCGATCAGGGGCATGATGATGAAGACGACCAGGATGAACAGCGCCACAAAGGCCGCGCCGCCCAAGAGCACCAACCGTTCGCGCTGACCGGCCTGCTTGAAATCCAGCGTCTTGAAATCGATGTTTCTCAAGAAATCCATCATGCTCCACCTGCCCTGCACGTAATCTTGAAGAGCACGCGCTGATCGGACTGGTTCACGTTGGCCGAAACGATCTTGACGTCGCTGATATTCTTCAACCCGGACAGTCCGCTCCGGATGCGCTCGACATGGTCATACGAGTCCGTGGAACCCGAAATGGTGATCCCGTTCTCATCCAGGGTGAAGCTCTCAAGGCGGGCCTCGGTATCTCTGGGTATGATCGCGCTGATGTCGCGGATGACATCGAGCGGTGATTCGCCGCCGCCGGAGGCGCCGAACATCCTTTGCAGATTCTGCCAGCGCTGCTGCAGCTGCTCCACCGGCGCCACCATGGGCGTGGCCGGCGGCATGACGCGCGTGAATTCCTTTTTGATGGCCGCATCGAGCTTATTCCTGTTCTGGACCTTGAGGAAAATATCAACGCCGAAACCAACCACCCAGACGATAAGCAGCACCAGGAACATCTTGCCCCAGAAACCCAGCATGCCCTTGAACTTTTCGATCTGCTTGGTGAATGCCTGCTCGCCCTGCCGGAAGTTAAGCATGTCGGCGGTGTCGATACCGCGCAGCGCCAGTGAAGTGGCCATGAAGGACAGCAGGACATCGCGCGTGGTGCCGCCGTACTCCAGGCCTTTGAGGCCGGGCAGATCATCGGTTATCCCGGACTCGGCGAAAAGCTCGCTAAAGTCGTTCAAATATCCGGCATAGCCGGCGGGGATCAGGACGTAGCCGTCGACCTCGGCCGGTAGGCGGTGCAGGGCGATAGAGACCTCGCGGATCACGCGATCGAGGTGCCCCGCGGCCTGGACGCCGGAGGAAAGGGCCTGGGACACCACATCGGCGGTGGTCTGCGCCCGCTCGCGGGCGATGGCAGCGGCGATGGCCTCGAAACCGAACGGCAAGGCCCCCATGTGGGCGATCTCGCGGCCGTGCAGGATGCATAAGGAGCTGTTGCGCCAGCCGATATGCAGCACGACGTAACCCCGCTCCGGTCCGAGCAGGAAGAAATTGCGCGCCCCGTTGGCCAGGGCCGAGGAAGGCGCCTCGATAATCTCGGGCTCGATCCCGACCTGGGAGAGCACGTTCATGCGCGCCTGGACCGCTGAGCTCTTGACCGCCGCCGTCTCCAGGATGGTCTGCCCGGCATGGTCTTTGCCGAGCATGACGAAATCGACGCTGATATCGTCGGCCACGGGTAGGAGCGTTTCGACCTCGGGCGCGATGGTCTGGGAGATCTTGCGGCGGTCTGAAAACGGACGTTTGACCTGCCGGTACATGACCTCGTGCTCGTTCAAGGCGGTGATGCTGGCTTCGGCCTGGACGCCCAGGTCGGCCATGACGGTCTTTAAGTCCTCGGCCACGGAAAGCTTGGGCTTACCAGCCTCCTGCGGCCGATGCCGGCGCACGATCTTTTCGATGACCGCCTCACCCGCGGCGCCGCGGACGAGACAAGCCTGGATATCCAGGTCATCCCAGTAAAGCCCCAGGTTGTATTTCGCCATATGCGCCCCTTACGATCAATACATCCGGTAATACACTATTTGCGGTTTCTTGTTAACGTCCAGGATGGCACGCACGTTCAAAACCGAACCCGACGGCATGCTGCCCGCCACGATCACTGAAAAACGCGAGCTCTTAATATCGACCATGTCCTGAAGCTTCGTATAATCCGCAATCGTATTGAGTCCCGCCTTACACGTTTCCATATCGTTCATAGTCTTAATCGGCCGACAGCCGATGAAACTTTCGGCCATGGAGGCATCGATATCCTTGGATAAGCTTTCAAGAACCTCGAGCGAGGCGGTATTGAGGTTCACCTTCTGCTCCAGCGGTCCGCAGGTGATGTAGTCGCGCAGGCCCTTGACGTCCGCGGAACCGTCTTCATTATAGGTGCCGTAAAACCACTGCGGGTTGTCGCGCAGGCCCTTGATCAGCAGGAGCTCCTCCGGGGTGTCCATGGGCCGGTTCTTAGCCGCATAGGGCTGTTCCAGGGACTGGTAGTACTCGCTCTCCGCCCCGCCCGTACCGCTGATCTCGTCGTCGCCGTCCAGCCAGTCCACGAGGGCGTCGCACAGATCATTGAGCTCGGTTTCTGTGATCTCGATCTCCAGCACCTTGAAGAGCTTTTTGAACTGTTCGATCCTGAACTGATCGACTATCCATTCTTCACCTTGTTTCTTTACCAGGGCATTGAGGTTGAGCTTGGCGCATTCATCGCTGATCTCACCCGTCATCTGCATGCCATCGAGATAGCTCGACGACATGAGCATGGCCTCGGAGAACTTGGCCCAGTCTTCATCATCGGCATCGTAGGCGCGGTTGTCCTCGGCCAGGATGGAAACGGCGGCCTCGACCCCGGCATCGCCGAGATACTGGCACTGGAGCGAGTCCTTGAAGTTGTTGGCCAGCTCCAGGTCCGTGAACTGATCGGCGGTAAAGGGCACCACCAGGGCCATGAAGAGCGCCACGGCGCTCAAGACCAGCAGCAGGACCAACCCCTTTTTATCCTTCAGGACCTTGGTCACGGCCCTACCCTCCCGGTTTGCTTTGCCTGGATCCAGGCCAGCGGCAATTGCGCTACGCCGGTGAAGGGATAGGTAGTCTCGCCCCGCTTGAAGGTCAGCGTGATCCTGACCTGGGAAGGCAGGCTGCCCCGTGTGTTTAAATCCCACTCTTCGGATTCGGTTCCGACCTGATCGATGAAGATGATATTCATGGAGGTGATATCCTCGGCCATTTCCATTTCCATGCCGGCCGTGGTTTCGCCGGTATGCGGCAGTGCGTCTTCGCGGCGCATGAGATAATACACGCCCTTGCCCGCCTCAACCTCCTTGAGATAATAGTCCACCTCTCTCACCAGGCCGCGGAAATCGCCCAACCCCAGATCGCTGGTGGTCGTCACGTAGACGCTGTCCAGATCCGTGGTGCCTTTCAGCTCATGTTTGCCGGTGAAGCGGTATTGGTCGAGCGGGTCATCTTCACCCTGTTCCACCCCGCCGGTGGTGGCGGTTTGCGACAATTCCGGCACATAGGCGCAGGTGAGGTCCTTCACCATGCGGTCCAGGGCCATGCGACCCATCTGGTAGACCTCGCTCTGCTGCTGCACGGTGCGCATCACCTGCTGGGAGCGGTAAAAGCTGGCGTTCACGGCCGCCACCACGATGACGGCAATGAACACGGCCAGCACGACCTCGATCAGGGTAAAACCACGCCTACTTGGCCGCGAGATAGGTAATGAATTTGTTTTCGAAAACACTCTTGTCTCCGCCCCAGGCGATGCGCAGGGTGTATTTGTAATAGCCGGTCAAGGGTGTGGTCTCCAGGTTTTCCCGATAGGTATAGCCGGGGTAATCGACCCCGAAGTCCCCCTTTCCTTCACCCGTGCTCATGGGGGTGGTGGCGGTTTTGAACTCGGCCACGCGCCGCCCGGCCAGGAGGGTCGAGGTGGTATAAAACTTGGAACGCATGGCGTAATCGATGCCGCGGTTCTCATGCACTAAGAGCGTCACGAAGGGGATCGACAGCACGATCATGGCCACCATCACCTCGATCAGGGTGAAGCCGCGCGACCTATCCGGCATAGGTCTTCTCCACATAGTGGTCATAGATGCGGAACTTGCCTGAGAAGGGTTTGATTTCCAGGGTGTAGACCTTGTTCTGAGAGCCCTCCAGGTATATCACGGCAGGCTCCACGATACCCTCGGAGGTCACCGCGATCTCGATCCGTCCCTGTTCCTTCTTGGGCTGATACGGGCTTTTGACCCCTTGAAGGCTCACGCCGTCAGGCAGCTTAATCTTTTTCTCCAGCTCCGGCTCCAGGCCGGAGCCCTCGGGTTTGGCATACATCCCCACCAGGTCCTCATCGAAATCGAAGCGCACATAGTAGGGCTTGTGCCTTTTCACGGCCTGTGACTGGGTATACTGTACGATGGCGGACAGATCGCGCGTGGCCTGGTCCAGGCCGCTGGTCGTAAAGCCCGTGAACAACCTTGGCGCGGCATAACCCACCGTGATGGCGATAATCGTGACGACGATTACCAGCTCGATGAGGGTAAAGCCTTTACTGAGCCTCACTGGCCTCACTTTCCCAATTTCCGATGTCGGCGTTGTCGCCGTCGCCGCCCGGCTGGCCGTCGGGTCCGTAGGAGAACACGTCCACGCCGTTCGGATTATGCAGTCCGGGGTTCATGTAGACATATTCGTTGTTCCAGGCATCCTTGGGCACCTTGTTCTTCTCCAAATAGCCGCCCTCTTTCCAACTGCGGGGGATGCTGCCCGTGCTGGGTTTTTCCACCAGGGCCTTCAAGCCCTGCTCGGTGGAAGGGTATTCGCCGTTGTCCATCTGGTACATCTTCAAGGCCTGCTCCAGGGCCTGGATCTGGATCTTGGTCTGGTTGATGCGCGCCCGCTCCGGTTCGCGCACCAGTTTCACGCCGACATAGGTGGCCAGGATGCCCAGAATGATGACCACGACCAGGAGTTCCATGAGCGTAAAGCCTCTATTGTCCATATATGCCTCCGTCTTAACGAATGACCTGGCTCATCTCAAACATGGGGAAGAGGATGGCCATGATAATGAATCCGACCGAGGCCCCCATGATCAGGATCATGACGGGCTCAAGCACCGAAGTGAGCGAGGCCACGGCGGTTTCGACATCTTCTTCATAGGCGTCGGCGGCCTTCATGAGCATGTCCTCCAGAGTGCCGCTGCGCTCGCCGACATCGATCATGTGCACGATAATGGGTGGAAATATGCCCGATTTCTTCAAGGTAGCGGCCACGCCCGAACCCTCAATGACATCGCTGATGGCGTCATTCAGGGCATTCTCCATCACCCGGTTTTGCACCACGGTCTTGACGATGCGCATGGACTCGATGATGGGCACGCCCGATGATAAGAGCGTCCCTAGTGTACGGGCGAACCTGGCCACGCAAAGCTTGAGATACACCCTGCCGTAGAGCGGAAAGCCCATGCGCAGCCGGTCGAAGCGCCAACTCCCGCGTTCGGTGGCTTTCCAGCGCGCGATAAGAAAGCTCGCCACTCCCAGGGCGATGAGAATAATCCACCACGTATGCCCCAAAAAACCGCTGACCGCGATCAAGATGCGCGTGGGCAGCGGCAGAACTTGGTGCATGCTCTCGAACATGCCGACCACCTTGGGCACCACCGCGGTCAGGAGGTAAAACACCACCCCCACCGCGAAAAGCAGCAGCAAGGCGGGGTAGATCATGGCCGATCCGACCTTGGCGCGCAAACGTCGCTGGCTTTCCTGAAACTCGGCCAGGCGCAGGAGCACCACGTCCAGGGCGCCGCTGGCCTCGCCGGAACGCACCATGTTGACGTACAGGTCGGGAAAGATCTTTTTGTGTTTGCTCAAGGCGTCGGCAAAGGACGCACCCTCGTTAACCGCATCCTTTACCTGCGCCAGGGCTTTTTTAAGCGTGGGGTTTTCGGTCTGTTCATACAGCGCGGTCAGGGCTTCCACCAACGGGATGGAGGCCCCGACCAAAGTCGATAGCTGCCGCGTCATGACCGCGACATCCTCATGACTGACGCGGCCGAAGAGATCCTTGACATGGATCGTACCGGTCCGGGGAGGGCCTCCGGCGTCGGCCTCTTCCGTGATCTCGCTCACGAAACGACCCTGCTGCCTGAGCTTGAGCTTGGCCTCACGCAACGTGGCGGCATCGATCATGCCGCCGTCTTTCTTGCCGCTTTCGGTATACCCCGTCCAGGTATAGAGCGCCAAAAACTCCTCCCTATCTGCCCTTCATGATCTCCGGTTTGGATTGCGGCTGGGCCTGTGGTGCGGCCTGCGGCGCCGGTCCGGCTTCAGGGGCGGGGGGGTTCGCACCCTGAGGCTGAACCTTCTGCGCCTCGGCCTGGGCTTCGGCCTCGGCCTTCTTGAAGTACTCCGCGTTGATCGTGACGGGATAGGCCTTTTTGACCTCTTCCTTGAGCTTGTTCACGGCCTCTTCACGCCGTTCGCGCTTGATCTGGCGTTCGACCATGGGTTTGATCTCTTCCATGGGTTTCTCTTTGGCTTCTTCCTTATCCTCGCACAGGATGATGTGGTAGCCGAAGGAACTCTTGACCACGCCGCTCAGCTCACCCTTTTTGAGGGCAAAGGCTGCCTTTTCGAATTCCGGGTCCATGCGCCCCTTGGTTATCCAGCCCAAATCGCCGCCGCGCGGCGCGGAAGGACACTTCGATTTGGCCTTGGCCAGCGCCGCGAAATCGGCGCCCTTCTTGAGCTGGGCCAGAATGGCCTTGGCCTCATCCTCTTTCTCCACCAGGATATGGCGCACCTTGACGCGCGGACCCACAGTGAACTTTTCCTTGTTGTCATTATAATATTTGGTGATGTCGGCATCGCTGATCTGAATGGAGTCGACCGTTGAGTCCTCGAGGTCCTTGGCCAGGATCTGGTCCACGATATACTCGAGTTTCAGTTTGGTCTCAGGCCGCTCGTCGATTTTGCGTTTCTTGGCTTCCATGGCCATCATGCGCACCTCGACCATGCGATCGACGATCTCACGCTTGGCCTCGGGTGTGGAATAGCGCGCCCGGTAGGGCTCGGGAATCTGCGAAAGGATGGCGTCGATGTCCTTGTCCATGATCTTGGCATCACCGATCTGCGCCACGACGTGAGGATCGCTGATGGTCGTCTTCCCCGCCGTGCTCCCCTTATCCTTCGAACAACCGGTTATGGCCAATACAAGCATTATCGCCAATACCACGAGTTTTCTCACATCCGTCTCCTTTCATGCAATTTTTAAGCGATTTAACGACTCTCTGATAACACCAAAGCCTACCTCTGTCACTAAAAAACCCGGCGACCGCCGTCCGATTCAAACCCTGCCACACGGCGTGTCTCCGCCAGGCTTCGCAAGGTCGCATCCGGCATCCGCATCATTGATGTACACCCCTGAAAGACAACACCGCCAGGAGCCTTCCCTGCCGCACGCGAATCCATGCTGGAGATTTTCTGACCACATTGCTCACCCCATAGGGACGTCCGAGCACCATGCGGGCGTCCGTCAGATCGAAGGCGAAACCGGTCAACGTGATGCCCCGCACCTCGGCATCCAGTGGCAGGAAAGATATGGTGCATCCTTGCGCATCGAGCAAATCGTACGAACCTTGAACGAGAAAGAGCCTCTGATGGCTGCTGAGGATGCATGCCTCGACGCCCTTGGCCTGCGCCAGGGCAAGGAGCTGCACATTGGCCAGACTGTGATCGAAACGCGTGCCGATCCCGGAGAGGATCTCTATCGATTTGGCGCCGCGCCGGATAGCCTCTTCCAGGGCCACCTGGGTGTCGGTGGCGTCCTTGTCGCGCTCCAACCAAAGGACTTCGATCCCCTGGGAGGTGAGATCATCCAGCACCGCGCTCGGCAGCGAATCCATGTCGCCGACCACCAGCGAGGGGCGGATCCCGGATTTCCAGCAGTACCACCCCCCACGGTCGGCCGCGATGATCAGCTCGGCCGCGGCGCAGCGCTGCCTCAAGAGCCTTTTGGGCGGCGGATCTCCGCCGGAGACGATCAGAACCATACCTTACAGCGCCAGGATCAGGACACCGGCCAGGACGAAAGCCCCCACGCCGGTGAAGATCCAGGTGGGTTTGGCGGCGTTCTTGAAGAGCAGCGCCGGGTTCCAGCTCGAAAGCTCGACGGCACGCCCCTGGGGATACTTGTAGATGATGGGCACGTCACCCTGGCCGTCGCCGTCGGTATCCTTGAAGCTGGCGACATAGGCCAGGAAGCCTTCCCACTGCTTGAGCTCCTGGATGCCGGGCTTGGTGCGGTCACCGTCCACTATCACCTCGCGCAAGTCGGCGATGGGCTTGCCTCTGGAATCCTTGGGCGTAATGTTCAGGATACTGTAGGTATAGCTGCCGATGAGCCTTAAGAAACTGGTCGTGTAGATATTGGCCCCGATCTTGTACAGGGTAGTGTTGGATGGGTTGGTATCCAAGGCCTTATACCCACGCTCGTCATCGCCAATCCGGATGTCCATCACGCGGTCGAAGACCACCCGGTGGGGATTATACCGGAACTTGAGGCCCGATACCTGGATAAAGTAATCGCCGCCCTTAATGGGCGCCACCGAGGCGAGCACCTCGAGCGTCTTCTTGATCTCCAAGCCGGTCAGATAGAAGCTCACCAGCGGATACCCGGGGTCTTCATCCCGCATGCCGATCCCCAACGGTACGGCCCGGAAACAATCGGCGACCGTCAGGTTGCCGCTGATACCTTTCACGATATCGTCTCGGATAACGCCTAGCGATTCAAAGGCCACGTCGGTCCGTCGGCCGTTCTTCTCGCGTTCGGCCCGGTCGATCGACCAGCGGATGGCGTCGGTGACGATATTGCCCAGATTGGAGTCCTGCGCACCCAGCGTCAGGTCGAACCTCGACTTGGCCAGCACCTTGTAGTAGTTCAGGCCTTTTTCGGCCAGAACCAGCTTATTTACCTGATCGATGGCCTGATCGACCATGAGCTGGACCGCGGGGTCACCCTCGATACCGGCATCCACGGCGACCATGGTATAACGCTGCAGGGTCGGCTTGCGGCCCTTGACGTCGAGATCCATAACCCCCGCATGGGTGCTGTAGGCCCCGGCCTGGACGATCAGCGTGCCGCGCACGTCCAGAGGTTTGGAATTGAGCGTGTGTGTATGACCGCCGATGATCACATCGATGCCGGTCACCCGCTGAGCCAGCTCCATGTCGTCGCCTTTGATCTGTTGAGGATCCTTGAGGTTCAACCCGCCGTGTGAAAGGCAGATCACCAGATCGACCTTCTCATCGTTTCTGAGCATGTTCACCATGGCCTGGGCGGTTTTGAACGGATCGCTGAATTTCACCGGCCGGGCAAAGGGAGCGTCTTCGGCGGCATGCCTACCCATCAGAGCGAAAATGCCGACCTTGAGTCCTGATTTCTGCAGCACGACATAGGGTGTGATAAGACCGTCGGCCAGGGCCTTCTTCAATGAGGCATCCCCTTTGTCGCTATCTGTGAACTCCAGATTGGAGCAGACGACCGCCGGCATGCCCTTTTCCGCCCCGACCCTAAGCATGCGAGCCAGACCGTCGGGCTTGAGGTCGAAGTCATGGTTGCCTACGCCGACCGCGTCATACCCGCTGGCCTTCATGATTCTCAGTTCATAGGCTTCTTCGCGCGCCAAGGTATGGAACAGGGTCCCCATCGTAAAATCGCCGGCGTCGAGCACCAGCACATCATTCCGGCGGTTTTGCTTTACGCCTCTGATGATGCCGGAGATGCGCGCCATGCCTCCCTTGGTGACATCGGTGCCCTTGACGAGCGGGTGATAATCGATCTCGGGTCCCAGGCCTTGCAGGTGCGAATGGATATCATTGGTATGAATGATGGTGATGGACGCCGAAAAGACCAGGTTCGGCCAGAGTGTAAGCGCCATAGCGAGGCCGATACAGCACAGAAGAACCCTGTTTGAGCGCAACTCACCGTTGTCGTTTGTCACGATACCCCTCCCCTTTACGCCGCATCAGCCCGATCGATCGGAAGAAGCCCCTTCGCGTGTCCGGCTCCCGTAACATCAGGTGGTTACCCATAACTGATGTGCATGATCGTTTCATAACTCATTTAAGGGCGGAGATCAACTGCTTGAGCTCGGCTGCGACAACCTCCTGGCGGTCGTGATAACGGGGCGAGATATGCATGGCTTGGACGCGTTTGGCCTCCAGATCCCGGGCGATTTCACCGGCCTGACGCGCTGTAAGGTGTCCTTTCCGATAGGCCTGATCGCGCATCTCATCCAGGTAGAAGGCCTCGATGAAAAGGATATCGGTGCCCCTGGCCAGGAGGAGTATACGCTCGAGATTGGCCGGGGAATGCCGGATATCGGTCAGATAGGTGATCTTCTGTCCGGGAGAGATGATCACCAGTTCCCGGGCAAGCTCCTCGCTGGGGATGAGACATGTCCCGTGCCTGGTCTGCACCTCAACATCCATGGGCTTCCCGGCATGGATCGCAGTCTTCAGCTGGCCCAGCCAGGGTCCGCTCACGTATCCGAGCCGGGTCAACATCTCTCCGCGGATATTGATATGGAAGGCCTCTTTAACCACAAAACCAAGGCAGGGCGTGTTATGATCCAGCTCAATCGCCTCGACCGTAAACCAGAGTGTCTTGACGAGCTCGGCCCCTGACCGCGCACGCGTGACCGGCTCCGAGGGCGCGAAGCCGTCGCTGGCTCGCGCTACGGTCGTGGTGATCCGGTCCGGAGCGACCTCGTGGATGCGGACCTCCAGGGCGTATTCACGGGTCAGGTTCCAGGTGTAGGCCTCAAGCTTGGCCAGTACGCGCCGGCTGATGTCCGGCGGGCCGTAGACGTTCAAGGGATTTTCCCGGTGCAGAATGACGCGCAGGACTTGGTCGAAGCCCATGAAATGATCCATATGCGCATGTGAGATAAACAGATGCTCCACCAGCATGAGCTCGTGGTTGGTGAGGTCGAAGAAGCGGCCGCAGTCCAGCATGATGGCCTGCCGTTGGTTGAGGATCCGGATATAAACGATCGGATCGAAGAGCTCTCCGTTCACCAAGCGGGTCAGAAAGGTCGGCCGCATGGCTGGCGTTCGGGACGGGTTTTACATGCCCAGTGATTTGAGCAGGTCGTCCACGGCATCCTGGGAAGTGGCGGCTTTCTTGGCCTGGCCCGGGACCACCGGGCCATGCAACACCTGACCTTCCGGTACCTTGGCCTTGGGCTGTTCCTGGAGCATGGGGCTGAAATGTTTGATGAGATCGATCAGCCGCAGCTCCAGCTCATCCACGACCTTGCTGACTTTCTTGATGAGCTGATCCACCAGGTCGGCATGGATCTGCAGTTCACTGATCTTGGTAAGCTCGTTGACCAGCTCGTCGTTATGGACCTTGAGTGCGGCCAGCTTGCCGATGGCACCTTTCTTGTCATCCTGGGCGATCAGCTTCACGATCTCCTCATACACGGCCACATCGTTCATGGAGACTTCCTGCCGGGCGAATAGCAGGTCCAGCGTCTGCTCAGAGGTATCGCGCACAAGCTCGGACACATGCGCGAGCTTGGTTGAAAGACCTTCGATCTCGTCCTCATTAATACGCTTCAGGATCGGTTCCAGGAAATTCTGGATGTCCTTGATGGATTCATGGAGGTCTCGGGTGATCTCGCCTACCCCGCGGAACAGCCCGGAACTGCCGAAGGTTGAGAGCCGCTGCATGTTCTCAGCCGCCATTTCCAGGTTCCCGGAAGATAGACTGTAGATCGCGTCCTTGAGGGTATCCATGAAGCGCTCCACTTCTTCCAAGGGGGGATAGCCCGTTTTCTCGATATGCTTTTTCAAGGCATCGGTTTGCTCGAGTATCTCACCGACAGGACGCGCCTTGTTTACATCGCTATCTTCCGCCATAGAGGCCTCCAAATGTATGAACCATAAATAGCATGCCTTTTCTTTCGGATTCTCCCCGGCGAATCTTTACCACAAATTTCCCCCTTTTTCACCTGTTACATGACCGCTTCGGATATAAAGCGATGCAGTTGACAACCGGCGTGAATATCCGGTAGGTTTCTTTATCTGTTTAAGAGGAGACAGCTATGGACCTGATCTTTGAAAAGGTAGGACACATCGCCCGGGTAGGACTCAATCGCCCGGAACAGAAAAACGCCCTTGACCCCGGAATCCTCCGGCATCTCTACCAGACCTGGGAGGCCATCAATGCGGACGATGATATCAGGGTGGTGGTATTGTATTCGACCCTGCCCGATATCTTCTGCTCCGGCATGGATCTGAAGACCGCCATCCCGGTCCTGACCCGCGCGCGCGAGCCGGAAAACGAGGACGAAGCCTGGTTGCGTGACGGCTTCGGGGCCGGCGTGGGCGAGGCCATGCTCAAATTCTCGTTCGTCAAGAAACCGATCATTGCCGCCATACACGGCTATTGCCTCACGGGCGGGTTCGAGATGGTCATGGGCGCCGATCTGCGCGTGGCATCCTACGATGCCGTGTTCCAGATGCGCGAGGCCAGCTTAGGCATCATGCCCATCGGCGGCGGCAATGTCTTCCTGCCCCGTATCGTATCGCCCTGCCGGGCGCTCGAGATCCTGCTCACGGCCGGCAATTACGACGCCCAGACTCTCTATGAGTGGGGCTTCCTCAACCGCATCGTGGCTAGGCGCGAGCTGATGCCCACGGCCATGGCCCTGGCGGAAAAGATCGCGGCCAACGGGCCGCTGGCCACCCAGGGCATCATCCGCTACGCGCGCGAGACCCGCGCCATAGACTTCTCAGAGGCCTTCCAGCGCGAGGTCGCCATCGGAAACCCCATATTCGGCAGCGAAGACGCCCGAGAAGGCGTGCGCGCCCAGAGGGAGAATCGCAAGCCCGACTTCCCCGGCAAGTAACCATGGACACGCTCTTCCAAGCGCTCTTCGCCCCGCGCTCGATCGCCTTTATCGGCGCTTCCACCAGCGTGTTCAAGTGGGGTTTCAATATCCTGCATCATATCATCCGGGGTGGGTTTACGGGTCGGCTCTATCCCGTCAACCCCCAAGGCGGGGATTGGTTCGGACGCACCGTCTACACCGGACTGGACCAGATCGAGGGTCCCATCGACCTGGCCGTCATCGTGGTCAAGGAAAGCCTGGTGCCGCAAGCCATCCGGGCGTGCGTGGCGCGCAATATCCCGGCCGGCATCGTGATTACGGCCGGATTTTCCGAAACCGGTGAATCCGGGGCCGCGCTCGAACGCGAGGTCGTCAATCTGGCCAGGGCGGGCGGCATGCGCCTGGTGGGACCGAATACCATGGGTATCTTCAGCGCCACGCCATCTCCCCTCCAGATCCTCATGACCGGCATGGCCATCCCGCCGGGACAGGTGAGCATCATCACCCAGAGCGGCAACCTGGGCTCCTCCCTGGCATACCGCTTCTTACGGCGTTCCATCGGCCTGGCGCGCATGATCAGTTCGGGCAACGAGGCCGATCTCAAGGTCGAGGACTACCTGACCCTGATGGAGCATGACCCGCAGACGCGCGTCATCTGTCTGTACATCGAGGGGCTTCGCGACGGTCATCGTTTCTTTGAAACCGCCCGCCGTATCTCCCCCCAGAAGCCCATAATCCTGCTCAAGGGCGGACGAACGGCTATCGGGGCAAGAGCCGCGGCCAGCCACACCGGCGCCATGGCCAGCGACGAGAGCGTCTTTGACGCCATGTGCCGCCAGGCCGGGATCATCATGGTCGCTACCATGGATGAGATGATCGATGCGGCCGGCATGCTCCTGACGCAGCCCTTACCCAAGGGGAACCGGATCGGCATCGTGACCATGGGCGGCGGATGGGGCGTGATCGCCACGGACGCCTGTGAGTCCCAGGGCCTGCGCGTACCGCCCCTGGAGGAAGAGATCATCTCCAAGCTCGATGCCATTCTGCCGCCCTATTGGAGCCGCGGCAACCCCATCGATCTGGTGGCGCCGGGGACCGTGAACGTGATCACGGACACGGTGAAGATTCTGATGGAAAGCAAGGCCTTTGATGCCGTGTTGCTGATGGGGCTGGGCTATATGACACTCAGAGCCCGGCGCATGATGAGCTCCGAGGTCATCCCGGTGGACCAGATCGAATCATCAGCCAATATCCTCATTCGGGAAGAGGAAAAGCTCTTCGGCTTGCTGCTTGATCTCCTGGCGCGCAAGACCATCCCGATTATACCGGTGATCGACCTCATGGCCTTTGATGCTCCGAGAGATATCAACATCACCAAGACCCTGGACAGACAAGGTATCATGGCCTACCCGTCCCCGGAGCCCGCCGTTCTGGCGCTGGCCAAGATCGCCGGGTACCAGCGACGAGGGGCGCAGTAGGGCTCTATGGTGAGCCCCGCCCTGGTAAGCCTGGCGCGTTTCTTTGTTCAGACGCGCGTGCTTAGGCATCGCAGTCCTCTTCTGGCCAGCTTCAAGCTGACCTACCACTGCAACCTTACCTGCCCGGCCTGCCCCTTCCATCTGCGCGCGGATCAGGGGACGGCCCACATCACCTGGGAACAGGCCGTTAAAAGTCTTGAACAGCTCAAACGCATGGGTTGCCGCATCGTGATCTTCGAGGGAGGTGAACCCCTGCTCTGGCGGGACGGACCGCATAGCTTCGAGGACCTGTGCGCCCATGCCCGTCGGCGTTTCCTGTGTGTGGGCGCCACCACCAACGGCACCCGAGCGCTGAACGTTGCCACCGATGTCCTATGGGTGAGCCTGGACGGTATCAAAGCCTCGCATGACAAGCTGCGCTGCGGGACCTATGACGAGGTCATGGCCAATCTGAGTGCCAGCACGCACCCGCGCCTCTATATCCATTATACCCTGAACCGCGAGAACTGGCGCGATTTTTCATTTGCCCTCGCCCAACTCACGACCATCCCCCAGGTCAAAGGCATCACGGTCCAGTTCTTCTACCCCTACGGACAGGGCGAGGCCCCCCTGGCGCTTGATCGCCATGAACGCGCCGAGGCCATAGCCACGGTGATCAGGCTCAAAAAGGCCGGATACCCGATTCTCAACTCTCGGGGGCGGCTTGAGGCCATGCTGGACAATACCTGGCGCTGCCATGAGTGGCTCCTGGCCAATGTCGAACCGGACGGATGCGTCAGCACCGGCTGTTATGTGCGCGGCCGTGGCGAGGTCAACTGTGCCGCCTGCGGCTTCACCCCCGTGGCCGAGGCCTCGGCCGCCTATGATCTCAAACCCGGGGCACTTCTGGCGGGCTGGCGGATCTTCTTGGCCTGAACGTGGTTATCGGCGCCCTAATTCCCTGAATGCGATTGTAAGGAATCATCGAACCCTGCCGAGAGCCGACTTGAACATGCAGGTTTTGCATGCACGTCCGGGGCGATGTATGCTACATGATAGGCGTCATGACACAAGTATATGATGTTATCGTGGCAGGCATGGGGCCCTCGGGATCAACGGCCTGTTACCATCTGGCCCGGGCGGGGCTCAAGGTCCTGGGCCTGGAGAAACGCGTCATGCCGCGCCCCAAACTCTGCGCCGGGGCGCTTTCACCCAAGGCGGTCGCCCTGCTGGACTGCGACATAAGCGAAGCCGTGGAACGCGAGGTGCGCGGCGCCGCTATCTATGCACGCTCCGGTCAGGTCCTTCACATGTCGACGCAGGACACGCGCGGCCTGATCGTAGACCGGCCGCGGTTCGATCATGTGCTTCTGAAACGCGCCGCAGCGGCCGGGGCACTGGTCCATGAAGGCGAGGCCGTCTCCGGGATTACCCCGGGACCGCTCATCAGCGTGCAGACCGGGCGGGCGACGTATCAAGCCAGGCATCTCATCGGCGCAGACGGCGCCAACAGCGTAGTGGCCCGCGAACTGGCCTACCCACGCCGTCACGGCGGCTATGCCCTGGAGTGCACCATCCCGGACCGTTACGAGGCCATCCGAAGGCATCCCGATGTCCCGGTATTCTACTACGGCTACCTGCCCTCGGGCTACGGGTGGATATTCCCGAAGCAGGGCGGCGCGTCGGTCGGCATCGGGGTCTATGCCGAACACGCGCGCGCCATCCGCGCCCACTTCCACAACTTCCTGGGCGCCATCGGTCTGCCACGCGAATATGCGGACCACAGCAGGGGTTTCGCCCTGCCCGGTTGTACGATCAGGACGCTGAAACGTCACGGCCGTGATAATATTCTATTAACGGGCGACGCTGCCTGCCTTGTCGATCCTATGACCGGAGAGGGCATCTTTTATGCCATGCAGAGCGGCTTACTTGCCGCCCGCGCGATACAGGATTCCATGGGGGTTCATGAACCGTCATCCAGGATCTATGGGCGCCTGCTGAAGACCATCAGGCACGATCTGCTCTTTGCCTACCTGATCACCATGCCGCTCAATCGCTTCCCTGAAATGAGCATCCTGTCCCTGCGGGAGAATCATGAGATCGCCCGGATACTCAAGGATATCACGATGGGCCAAGCCCGTTACCGCGACCTGTTCACGATCGGGTTCAAGGTGGTCCCTAGGACGCTGCGGGCCTTTTTCAAGGGGCGAAGGTAAGACAGTACGTCTTTAAAAGGATACTTATTAAGCTTTGCATGCATCCTTCTGCTTCTTCGTTACATCTATATCAGTAGCAAACGAAAAAAAGTCTTTGTAACCTCCTCTTAAGGGATGGCGCTTCCAATGCCCAACACGCCATCCCATTTTTTTTAGCTTTATCCAGTGCGGGAAACAGGTCCGCGGCGCATCATCATGGCGGTAATAACCCCGCCGAAGCCCATAAAAACGAGCATCGCCAAAACGAACCATCCCAGGAAGGGCACCCAGCTGACGATAAAAAGCACCACCAGTCCCAGCACGGTTTCGAGCATGACGGATTTTTCCGAGAGCTTCAATGCGAGCCAGATCTTCCTTCCCACCAGGTGGGCCGCCGCGACATACCCCAGCAGGCCGCAGCAGATGATAAAGATGATCTCGATCGGTATCAGAACGATGCCCACCAACGAGATCAGCAGCATCAACCCCACCGGGACGATCAAAAGCAGGGCAAGCACACCCCAGAAAACGGTGCGCGGGAGGTGGTGCTCCACGATAAAAGAAACATGGCTGACCGTCCCGGGGAGGAGGGCCGCCACGACAATAGCGAGGAAGAGCAGACCGATGAACTGCGCGAACCCGGAGTAATGCAGGACGTGCGGTACGAACGTCGGCATCTCGAATCGTGAAAGCATCTTGATGAGCGGCCCCAGATCCGGAGTCTGGATGGTGGAAAGCTCACCATCCACCTGCGCCCCCTCCTGCTTTACGATGCTGCCTCCCACGGCGGTGACATTGCCTCCGACTCGCGAGCGCGGTCCCAGGTATATCGATCCGCCCAGCGCAACGACATCTTCCCTGACCGCACCCTGAACATACACATCTCCATTGATCACCAGGGCTTTCATGACCTCTTCGCCCGGCGTTACGAAAAGATCCTCCCCGACCTTGACAATCTCGCGCAGAGTCTCCTTATCCAGGGCGCCGAGGTCTTGGCAGAGCAGCAAGCTCCCGCAACATAAGAATGCAACCAGACAGGCTTTCATGGATCACCATCCTTACACGCTTCGATCGCCATGCTCCACCGTCACCTAACGGCAGTAAACTCGGTGCTACGGCGTCGAGAGAGGAATCCGGTTCTGATAGTCCCGGAAGATCATGGGCAGGACGTCCAGGAAGCTCTTGACATACAGGATCTCCACCTGAATAGGCGTGTCCTGGGACAGCTTCAAGACATCCGGTTCGTTCTTCAAGGGTACGATAACCCGGGCCAGCTTGGCGCGTTCCGCGGCCAGGATCTTCTCTTTGATGCCGCCCACGGGCAAGGCCCGGCCGGTCAAGGTGACCTCGCCGGTGATGGCGGTATCGTTGCGCACCTGCCGGCACTGGAAGTGTGAAACCAGCGCGGCCAGCATGGCCAGGCCCGCGGACGGACCGTCCTTGGAGATCGCGCCGGCCGGGACGTGCACATGGACATCCAGTTTGGAGAAATCGATCATGTCCAGGTAGAGTTCCGGGGCGTGGCTCTTGATGAAGCCCAACGCGATGCGGGCGGATTCCTGCATGATCGTGCCCATGTTCCCGGTGAGCTCGAGCTTGCCGCCGCCGTGCATCGAGGTGGCCTCGATGAGCAGGATCTCACCGCCCGCCGATGTCCATGCCAGTCCGGTGGCCATGCCCACGCTGTCGCATTCCAGGGCCTGTTCCTTATAGCGGGTGGCCGGACCGAGGAAGGTGCGCACCACATCGCAGTCGATCCGTCCGGGCACCTCCCTGTCCGAGGCCTTGATCTTGGCCACCTTGCGGTACAGCGACTCCAGTTTGCGCTCCAGATCGCGCACCCCGGCTTCCATGGTATATTGGGCGATCAGGAGTTCGATGGCTTCATCCTCGAAGACAGGGTCTTCGGGATTCAAGCCTACCGCATGCGCCTTCTTGGGCAGGAGGTGCAATCGGGCGATATTGAACTTCTCCTCGTCGGTATAGCCGGGGATCTCGATAACCTCCATGCGGTCCAAGAGCGTGGGCGGGATGGTCTCGGTCGTATTGGCAGTGCCGATGAACATGACGTGCGAGAGGTCGAAGGGAATTTCAAGGTAATTGTCCTTGAAAGAGAAATTCTGTTCCGGGTCAAGCACCTCGAGCAGGGCCGAGGCAGGGTCACCTCGGAAGTCCTTGCCCAGTTTATCGATCTCGTCCAGTACGAAGACCGGGTTCATGGTCTTGCTGCGCTGGATCTCCTTGATGATGCGGCCCGGCATGGCGCCGATATAGGTGCGCCGGTGCCCTCTGACCTCAGCCTCGTCCCGGATGCCGCCCAAGGACATGCGGATATACTTGCGTCCCATGGCCGTGGCGATGCTCTTGCCCAACGAGGTCTTGCCGACGCCCGGCGGGCCGCAGAAACAGATGATCGAACCCTTGGAGGTGGGGTTGAGCTTCTTGACCGCCAGGAATTCCAGGATACGTTCCTTGGCGTCCTTGAGGTCGAAGTGATCATGGTCCAGGATCTCCTTGGCCTTGTCGATGTCAAGATGGTCCGTGGTGTAGGAGTTCCAGGGCATATCGAGGATGAACTCGATAAAGCTGCGGTTGACCGAATATTCGGGCGAATACTGGTGCATGTACTTGAGCTTGGCGATCTCCTTGTTCAGCACCACCCGCGCCTCGTCGGACAAGGGCGTGCGTTCGATGCGCTCTTCGAGCTCCTTGATGTCCTCCACGAAGGGATTATTGGCCTTGGCGGAGATGCCGCTCTGGCCTTTGGGATTGAGCTTGTTGAGATGGCCGAAGATCAGCTTGATGCGGGCGATCGAGTCCGGCGTATACAGGAGCTTGATCTTCTCCTGATGCGCCAGCTCGAGGTTGGCCGCCACCATGTCGGCGAAGTTGCCGGGGTTCTTGGCCTTGGTGAGATACGCCGCGTTCGGAAACAAGAGCTTTACCAGGGCCTTGACCCCCTGGATAAGCCCCTCGTTGAGGAGATTCTTTTCATACACGTCCGGCATTTCTCCGATCATGATATCCCCCATGTCATCCTCAAGCCTCTGCAAGGCTCTTACCCGGCATACACCCTCAAGTTGCAGGTCCTGATCATTGATCCCCTTTACCTGACACTTGATCCCGATGTCGCCCATCCCCACCGGCACCTGAAAGAATACCGCGATCTCTTTCTGATCCTTGAAAAAATGTTCCTTGGCTTGGTCGAGTGCAACCGTAAAGGTATTGGCAGGAAAATAGATGTTGTCGTGCACAATCATTGTTAGCATGCCACAATGCCTCTCACTCCTATTATACATCCTTACGGCATATCTTCAAGATACAATAAGAGGAATTTTGCTTACCCGAGAGACCCGCTCGAGCGGCGTTTCGCCGCCCTGAAGGAGGCGTGAAGAGATATCAGGGTCCGGCCGTGGCGACCGGGAGCTCGTCCCAGTCGGTGGTGAACCGGCGCGACATGCGCTCGCGGCGCATGCGCCACGAGCGCGTGATGCCGCCGCCGGCATAGATGAGGGTGTCCGTGCCCCAGCGGGCATTGATGTGGTCCACGGTGCGCATAAGCCGGTCTTTAAGTTCCGGTTCCACTTCGCGCTCGAAGAGGTTGGCCTGGACGCGAAAGCGCGGCGTCAAGCCCGCGAACGTTACCCCCACCTTGCGGTAGACGCGTCCCGGCTTGAAAATACGCCCCAGGAGCGCACCCGCCTGCCGGATCAGCTCCGGCGTATAGGCCGTCGCTTCCGCCAGTTCGCTTGAGGCGGCATAGCCCGTGAAACGCCCGTCCTGGAATTCGTCCTCCAGCAGGTGTACCTCGATGAAGGCCGCGGCCGCGCCCTGGTTGCGCAGCTTCTCGGCCGCGCGCGCCACATAGACGGCCAAGGCCTGCCTGATCTCGCCTAAATCCCTGACCTTGCGGCCGAAGAGCCGCGAGCACGTGATGGTCTGCTTGGGCTCCGTCACCTCTGCCTCTCTCAGGCACGGCACTCCCCGCAGTTCCCAGACCGTGCGCAGGCCCGTGATAGCCAGGCGCTTCCTGACCCAGGCGTCCGGCGCTGTTTTAAGATCAAGCGCCGTGGCAATCCCGTGGCGCTTGAGCACGTGCATATGCCGCCAGCCGATGCCCCACACATCGCCGACGTCCAGAGTGGCGAGCAAGGCATCCGTGTCCGCGCCCAGGGCGCACACCCCGCCGCGGCGCTTGGCCAGCTTGGCGGCCGCCTTGGCCAGCGTCTTGGTCGCTCCGATCCCGATCGAAACCGGTATCCCGGTCCAGCGCCAAACCGTATCCCGGATACCCTGTGCATGCTCGGCCGGATTTTGTATACCCTGAAGCGACAGGAAGGCCTCGTCGATGGAGTACACCTCCAGCAAGGGATCGTAGCCCGCCAGGATCTCCATGACCCGCCGCGACATGTCGGCGTACAGGGTATAGTTGGAAGAAAATACCTGCGTGCGGTGCTTTTCAAGGATATGCCGGCATTTGAAGAAGGCCTCGCCCATCTTGACACCTAAGGCCTTGACCTCGTCCGAACGCGCCACGATACAGCCGTCATTGTTCGACAAGACCGCCACCGGAACGCCCGCTAAGGCCGGGTTGAACACCCGCTCGCACGAGACGTAGAAATTGTTGCAGTCCACCAGGGCAAAGAGTCTCTTCATCCGGCTTTATGGATCACGTAGGTGACCACGCCCCAGACCTCGAGCTGCATGTCGCCCGTGATCTCGATGGGCGCGTAGGCGGGATTCTCGGCCACCAGACAGCACCGCCCGCGTTCGCGCTTGAAACGCTTGACCGTGAATTCGCCGTTCAAAACGGCGATCACGATACTGCCGTCATACGGCTCCAGGGCCTTATCCACGATCAGGATATCGCCGGGGTGGATCCCGGAACCGATCATGGAGTTGCCTTCCACGCGCACAAAAAAGGTGGCCGCGGGATGTTTGATCAGGTACTCGTTCAAGTCCAGCGAGCGATCGACAAAGTCATCCGCGGGCGAGGGAAACCCGGCCGACACGCCGGCGGTGAAGAGCGGCACCTCCAGATGCGTGCGCCCCTCGAAACGCCAGATGTCCACGACCTTCACCCCGCTGCCCATGAGGGCATCCTAGCACCATAACCTTACCCTGTAAAGCTGCACGGGGTAAAAGGCCGCGTCCCGCTCGGATCAGCAGGGGTGGCACCGTTGCTTATTCCATTTTGCATTCAAGATGACACCGACGACGCAGCCGACAATTCGTCAGGATAGACGAATTGGACGCAGTTTACCTGCGCCCATCGGGCGAGCACCAGCGACGGTGCGAGTCACAATTCCGCAGGAAAGCGGAATTGGACGCACCTTGCGTGCGCACGTTGGGCGAGTGCCTAGGATGGCACGAGTCACAAGGGTGCCGCTTGAATGCAAATTGGAATTAGAACATGTACTTGCGCCAGGCCACGGAGAGCACCACGCCGATGCAGGCCAGATTGATGGCCATGAAGGATCCGCCGTAACTGATGAACGGCAGGGGAACGCCTACCACCGGGAAGAGCCCCATGGTCATGGCGGTATTGATGAAGGCATGCAGGCCGATGAAGATGGCGATGCCGAAACAGACGAGCGCGCCGAAACGATCCTTGGCTTTCAGTCCCACGGCCACGATCTTGGCGATCAGGAAGAAAAAAAGTGCTATCACCACGAACGATCCCAGGAAGCCCCACTCTTCGGCCACGACCGAAAAGATGAAGTCCGTGTGATGTTCGGGCAGGAACCTCAGCTGGGTCTGCGTGCCGTGCAGGAAGCCCTTGCCGAGAAAACCGCCCGAACCGACGGCGATCTTGGATTGCAGGGCATGGTATCCGCTGCCGAGCGGGTCGCGTGTCGGGTCGATGAAGGAAAGGATGCGCAAACGCTGGTAGTCTCTTAGAGAAAACCAGGCGATGGGCAGGAAACCCAGAAACATCAGAAAGGATATGACCAGGGTGGAACGCCGGATGCCGATCATCAGAAACATGCCGCCCGCGATCAGGAGCACCATGCCGGACGTGCCGAGATCAGGTTGGGCCAGGATCAACCCGACCGGCACGCACAGGATCGCCATGGGCAGGAGCAGCTCCCTGAAACCGTAGTCTTCAAGCTCCTTCTTTTTCGAGCCCCAGTAGCCGATCCAGATGATGACCATGATCTTGGCCAGCTCTGAAGGTTGGATACTCATCGGCCCCAGCGAGAGCCAGCGCTTGGCCCCCGAAATCTCGCGCCCGAAAACCAGCACGGCCAGCAGGAGCACGACCACCAGACCATAGAGCGGCCAGGCCAGCCGCAAGAGAAACCGATAATCGACGGCGAACCCCATCAGAAGCGCGCCGCATCCCACGCCGATCCAGGCGATCTGCTTGAAGAACAGTCCGGTCTGCCCCACGTGCGTGGCGGAATACAGCGTCAAGAGCCCGGCCGCGATCAGGGCCAGCACCAGGGCGATCAGTCCCCAGTCGATGTTTTCCAGGATTTTAGAATAATTGTTCATCCTTGTATCCTTTGAGAAAATAGTAGCCCTTGATCACCTCGCCCACCATGGGGGCCGCCACGCTGCCGCCATGCCCGCCGTGTTCGGCCACCGCCACCACGACGATCTCTGGTGCCTCGACGGGCGAAAAACCGAAGAACCAGGCATGATCGCGCATATGGTAGGGAATGTCGGACTCGTCCGGGAGCTTGGAGGTAAGCAGTCTGGCAACCTGGGCCGTGCCGGTCTTGCCGCCGATGGAAAACATGGGGTCCTTCAGGACCCGCGCGGTCCCGCTGTCTCCCTGCACCACGTATTTCAAGGCCGTCTTGATGTCCGAGAGCGTCTCCTGACTGACCGCGATCTCTTTTTCGACCTTGGGCGGCGTCGAGGCAAGCACATGCGGCACCATCACCTTGCCGCCGTTGACCACCGCGCTCATGGCCTTGGCCACCTGGATAGGGGTCACCATGGTGTAACCCTGGCCGATGGCGGTATTGATGGTTTCGCCCGGATACCATTTCCCGGCGCCGCCTTTGAAGCGTTTGCGCTTCCATGCCTGGGAGGGCATGATGCCGGCGGTGTCATTGAGCTCGATGCCGGTGGTCCGTCCAAGACCGAGGTCCGTGGCATACCTGGCGATCAGATCGATCCCCATCATGCGGCCCAAGGTATAGAAATACACATCGCATGACTCGCCCAGTCCGCGGATGAAATCCACGGACCCATGGCCGGTTTTTTTCCAACACCGAAAGGTTCGTCGGCCCAGATTGTAGTATCCGCCGCAGAACACCCGGTCCCCGGGCCCGATCACCCCTTCGCTAAGCCCGGCCAGCGAGACGACGACCTTGAAGATCGATCCCGGGGCGTATTGGCCGCGCAAGGCCCTGTTTTCCAGAGGGTGCATGGGATTGCCCATGATCTCTTTCCACATCTGGGGCGTCAAGGGGGTAAGGAAGATGCCGGGGTCGAAACTGGGAGAACTGGCCATGGCCAGCACCTCGCCCGTGGCGGGCACCATGGCCACGATAGCGCCGGGTTTGTCTCCCAGTGCGGCCTTGGCGATGCTCTGCAGGCGGGAATCGACGGTCAGCTTGACCTCGTGGCCCTTTATGGGCGGGCGCTCCTCAAGCACCTTGATCTTGCGGCCCAGGGCATCGACCTCGAAGGCTATGTCGCCCTTCTCTCCGCGCAGGGTCTCTTCGCAAACGGCCTCCACCCCGGTCTTGCCGATCACATCTCCCTGGACATACCCGGCGCCGTCCCTGGACTTGAGTTCCTTGGCCGAGATCTCGCCCACAAAACCCAGGGTGTGCGACAAGAGGTCCTTGTACAGATAATCGCGCTCGCTCTCGGCATCGATCGAAATCCCGGGGAGGTTGAAGCTGTCCATCTCCACGCGCGCGAGCTGTTCGAAGCTCATGTCCTTGGCAATATAGACCGGGTCGTACGGCCGGGAGAGCGCGCCCTTTATCGTGTCTTCGATCTCCTGCGCATCCTTGTCAAGCAGGCCCGCCACCCGCCGGGCGATGGTTCTGACATCGGCGATATCCTCGGGGATGACCATGATATTGTACGATGGCCGGTTGTCGGCCAGGACCACACCCTGGCGATCGATAATACGCCCCCGCGGGGCCTTGATGTACATGAAACGCATACGGTTGTTGCGGGAAAGCCCCTCATAATAGTCGCCCAGGAAGATCTGCATGTTCAAAAGACCGACCACCAGCAGGGCCAACAGTGAACCCAGCACGACGACCAGGCCGGTGGCCTTGAGCTTGAACTCATCCTCGATCGGGATGGGGGTTATGCTATGCTTCATACCCCGACCAGATCCGCTTCACGGCATAGGCCATGGCCGGGCTGACGGCGGCCGTACAGACCGCACCCGCCAGCAGGGGCAGCCATCCTTCCTGCAGGACATCCATGCGCACGAAGAGCGTGGCGGCCTCGACAATGACAAGGTTCAGGAAAAATCCCAACAGACACTGCACCACGATGTTCTCCAGAAAGATAAGACCTTTCATCACATCAAGCAGGAAATAGGCCATCACATAGGCGAACGGCAGGTAACCGAAACGCGCCCCGGTGAAGGCCTGCAGCGGCAGCGTGGCCAACGCCACGAACAGGAAACCCTGCGTGAAGGGGCTGTATACCGCCAGACCGATGACCAGTCCCAGGAAAAAATCGACGCGCAGGTCAGACCAGAGGGCGGGGACCACCGTGACCTCCACGAGTATGATCCCTAAGAGGAGCGCGCTGAGACTACCGTAAATACGCCACATCTCTGCCTATTCCGAAGACTTCCTCGATCTGGCCGATCTCCACCCCGGGCTTGAGCAGGATCTCGGCGAACATCTTGTGCGGCGGCCGTCTGATCGAGCGCACCGAGCCGATCGTGATCCCGCGGGGGAAGATGCCGCCCAGACCCGAGGAAACCACCAGATCGCCCACCTTCACATCCTCATCGCTTTTCACGTATTCCAGGCTGAGGCTCCCGTCCCCACGGCCCTTGACGATGCCTTTGACGCGGCTGCTTTCGATCACGGCCGGTACGGCGCTGTTGACGTCCGTGATCAGAAGCACCTGCGCGCTATGAGGCGTGATCGCGATCACCCGGCCCACGAGTCCCTCCGGCTTGATTACCGGCATATCTTTGAAAAATCCATCGGTTGAGCCTTTGTCGAGCACCAGGGTCTTGAAGACCAGCGAAATGTCCTGGCCCAAGACCTCGGCGGGCACCAGGGGCAGATCCGGGTAGGCCTTCTTGAAATCAAGCATGGCGCGCAGGCGCGTATTCTCGGCCCGCACCTCATTGAGCACCATGGTCCCCACCTCGAGCGTGCGGACCTTGGCCCTTAAGACGGCGTTTTCCTGGCGGGCATTGATCAGGTAGATATAGTTGTTCCAGAGGCCGGAGAAGAAATCCAGCGGAGCTTCGGCAATGCGCACCACCCAGGAATACCCTTCCCGCATCAGTCCCAGCGCGGAGGCCGGATAGCGCTGCTGGCCGAACGATATCAGGACGAGGATCAGGATGGTGGTGACGATGAATAGGGGTAACTTCGTGCGGCCCTTCATCAACTCGCTACAGTCACATCCCTTAAGAGATCCAGATCATCCAGGAGCTTGCCGGCCCCCCGGGCTACGGTGGAAAGCGGGTCCTCGGCGATGATGACCGGCAGGGCCGTCTCCTCGCGTAGGAGCTTGTCCAGATTGCGGAACAACGCTCCGCCACCGGTAAGCACGATGCCGCGGTCCACGATGTCGGCCGCCAGCTCGGGCGGGGTCTGCTCCAGGGCCACACGCACGGCGTCGATGATGGTCCGTACCGGTCCCTCGCAAGCCCTGCGGATCTCTTCGGAACTGATGGTAAAGATCTTGGGGATGCCGTCCACCAGATCGCGGCCCTTGACCTCGATAGTCTTCTCCACGTCGTCGGGGGCGGCCGATCCGATCATGATCTTGATGATCTCGGCCGTGCGCTCGCCGATCAGGAGGTTGTATTCGCGTTTTATGTATTGCATGATGGCCTGGTCGATCTTGTCGCCCGCCACGCGCACGCTGTTGCAGTACACGATGCCGGACAGCGAGATGACCGCCACCTCGGTGGTGCCGCCGCCGATGTCCACGATCATGGAGCTGATCGGCTCGGATACGGGCAGTCCGGCGCCGATGGCGGCCGCCATGGGTTCGGCCACGATATGCACCTCGCGCGCGCCCGCGGCCTCGGCCGATTCCTTGACCGCGCGCTTCTCCACCTGGGTTATCCCGGACGGCACGCAGATGATAACGCGCGGCATGACCAGCATGCGGCGTTGATGCACCTTGGTGATAAAGTATTTCAGCATGGCCTCGGTGGCGTCGAAGTCGGCGATAACGCCGTCGCGCAAAGGCCGGATGGCCGTGATGTTCTCCGGGGTGCGGCCCAACATCTTCTTGGCGTCCGTTCCCACGGCCACGATGCGGTTGACCCCGCCACCTTCCATCTTTACGGCCACCACGGACGGCTCGGAAAGTACGATCCCTTTGTCCCTGACAAAAACCAGCGTGTTCGCCGTGCCCAAGTCTATGGCAAGATCATTCGAGAACATGCCGAAAAGCCATTGAAAGACCATAAAGATCTTCTCCTTTCAACAAAGGGTCAAAATTTGAAACCGTCTTATCAAATAGCAATCTTAAAAACAAGCTAAATGCGGCAGCCGTCCGCATGCCGGTTGCACGAAAAGATGCGCGCCATTAATATTGCGTGCCTACCCATCCTGTGCTAGCACAATTCGTTATGGACACGATCTGTACGATTATCCTGGCAGCCGGCAAAGGCACGCGTATGCTATCCACCAAACCCAAGGTCCTGCACGAGATCCTGGGCCAACCCCTGATCTGGTACCCGCTCGCCATCTCGCGGCATTTCGGAGAGGATATCATCGTGGTGATCGGCCATGGCCGCGAAGAAGTCGGGGCCTACCTCGCTCGCCACCGCTGTGCCCAGGTCGTACAGGACCCGCCCTTGGGAACCGGCCACGCCGTGCTTCAGACCCGAGCCGCCCTGGAGCGTACAAACGCCACGGACATCCTCATCATCCCGGGCGACATGCCACTGATCGACCGGGTTTCCGTAGGAGGCCTCATCCAGGCCTACCAAGCCCAAAACGCTACCATGGGCATCCTGACCGCCCGTCTGGACGACCCTGCCGGTTACGGCCGTATCGTGCGCGATGCAGAGGGCCGGATAAAGGCAATCGTGGAAGAGAACGACGCCAAGCCCGGCCAGAAGAAGATCAAAGAGGTCAACACCGCCGTTTACATGGTCAAGAAGGATTTCCTCCTTAAGGCCGTGGGGAAGCTTACCCCGAACAACGCCAAGGGTGAACTCTATCTGACCGATATCGTCAAAATGGCGGGGAGCGTCGTTTCCGCGCAGGCCCTCGATTCCCATGAAGGCGACGGCATCAACTCCCGCGATCAGCTCGCCGCGGCCGCCGCCACGATGCAGCAGCGCATCAACACCGCGCACATGCGCGCCGGGGTGACTCTGGTCGATCCCAAGAGTACCTACATCGGCCCTCTGGTCAAGATCGCCAGCGATGTCGAGATCTGGCCCGGAGTGCATATCCTGGGGCAAAGCAACATCAAGGGTCGTGTCCGCATCATGCCCGGCGCCTGGATCAAGGATGCCACGATCGGGCCGGAAAGCTCGGTAGGCCAGCACTGCATCATCGAGGGCGCCACGGTTTCCCCCGGCGCGGCGGTAGCCCCCCACACCGTTTTGGCTATTTGACATTCCGCGTTCTTTCCCCTACTAGATAGACATGGGCTGGATGAAAAACATCTTTGGAAGAAGCATGCCGCCGGTAACCGGCGAACCGGTCCCGGATCGATACCCTGAAGTTCTTGCGGTGCTGCCGCTCAAAGACGCCGTCCTGATGCCGGGCGCCATCCTACCGCTGCTCGTTTCCAATCCCACGTCCATTACGCTGATCAAGGATTTTCATGCCCGGGGGGAACTGTTCCTGACCGCCGGCATGAAGAAACCCAAGGATATCCACCTGGCCACCTGGGACAATGTGTACCGTGTGGGATGCGTGGCCAAGATCATCAAGGTCGCGGACAACGAGGACGGCGACGTATCGATCATGGTCAAGGGTATCAAAAAGGCCATCCTGGTAGACAAGGTGGCGGACGAGCCGGCGCTCAAGGCGCGCGTGTCCTACGCTGAGGAAGACCTGGAACCCACCAGGGAGGTGCATGCCCTGGCGCATTCCACCATCCAGACCATCGACCACTTGGCCCGGCTCTCCTACCACAATATGGACACCATCCTGTCCAACCTGGCCAAGATCCGTGACCCGGCAACCCTCCTCAACACGTCATCCACCACCCTGCCGATCCCGATCGAGAAAAAACAGCAGATCCTGGAGGCCGGCACCATCACGGAAAAGTATTCGATCCTCTATCATTGTCTGCAGGAGGAGCTCGATATCCTGGAGATCTCCTCGCGCATCACCGAACGCGCCAAGGGCGAGATCAACCACGCCCAGCGCGAATACTACCTCAGGCAGCAGCTCAAGGCCATCCGCAAGGAACTGGGCGATGCCGGCGACGGCGATTCCGAAATCGAGGATCTCTCCAAGGAGATCGAGGAGAAGAATCTGCCCGAAGACGTGAAAAAAGATGTGGATCGCGATATCAAACGCATCGCGCGCATGCAACCCGGATCGGCCGAATACGTTACCATCCGCACCTACCTGGACTGGATCCTGGATCTGCCCTGGCAGGAGCAGAGCGAGGACAACCTCGACATCGCCACCGTGGAGCAGATCCTCAACGAGGACCACTTCGACCTGAAGCGGCCCAAGAAACGCATCATGGAATTCCTGTCGGTCAAGAAGCTCAAGGGCGACCTTAAGGGCCCGATCCTGTGCTTCGCGGGTCCCCCGGGCGTGGGCAAGACCTCGCTGGGCCGCTCGATCGCGCGCGCCATGGGCCGCAAGTTCGTGCGCATATCCTTGGGCGGCGTGCGCGACGAGGCCGAAATCAGGGGCCACCGCCGCACCTATATCGGCGCCATGCCGGGCCGCATCATCGGCGGCATGAAGAACGCCGGCACCTTGAACCCGGTGTTCATGCTGGACGAGATCGACAAGCTGACGCACGACATCCACGGCGACCCGGCCTCGGCCTTGCTGGAGGCCCTGGATCCCGAGCAGAACAACCACTTCACGGATCATTACCTGAACGTGCCCTATGACCTGAGCCAAGTCTTTTTCATCACCACTGCCAATGTGGTGGACAACATCCCGCCGGCCTTGAAGGACCGCATGGAGATCGTTGAGATCGAGGGCTATACCCAGGAGGACAAGCTGGCCATCGCCAAGAACTTCCTGATCCCCAAGGAGATCGAGGCCAACGGGCTGACCGGCCGCGACGTCACCTTCTTGGACGAGGCCGTGATCCATATCATACGCCATTACACGCGCGAATCCGGCGTGCGGAACTTGCAGCGCGAGATCGCCTCGGTGCTGCGCGTGATCGCCGCCAATGTGGCTCGCGGCGTCTGCGAAACCTGCGCCATCGACCGCGCCTTTATCGAAGAGGCCCTGGGTCCTATCCGTTTCATCCCCGAAGCCAAGGAGCGCACGCGCATCCCCGGCATCGCCACGGGGCTGGCCTGGACGCCTTTCGGCGGCGAGATTCTCTATATCGAATCGGCCGTGGTGGAGGGTAAGGATGAGATGATCCTGACCGGTCAGATGGGCGATGTCATGAAGGAATCCGCCCGCATCGCCTTAAGCCTGCTCAAGGGCATGGGCCAGGCGATACCGGCCGGCAAAGGCTTGCATATTCATGTCCCGGCCGGGGCCATACCCAAGGACGGCCCTTCGGCCGGCATCACCATGGTGAGCTCCATCTATTCGCTGCTCACGGGCCGGGTCGTGCGCGAAGACCTGGCCATGACCGGCGAGATCACGCTGCGCGGCGTGGTGCTGCCCGTGGGCGGCATCAAGGAAAAGGTCCTGGCCGCCAGGCGCGCCGGCTTCACGCGCATCATCCTGCCCAAGCTCAACGCCAAGGACTTGAAGGACATCGAATCAGACGCCCTCAAGGACCTGGAGTTTACCTTCGTGGACCATATCGACGAGGTCCTGGCTATCGCCTTCCCGAAGCCGCCCGAGCCGACGACCCTCCCGCCCCACCTGAGCGAGGCCCAGAACACCGAGACCAAGCTCAGGGTCTAGATCATCCCGGCAGCACGCCTTCGCGGGCAAAGCTGTAGGCATCTTCCCCGGCGATGATGATGTGGTCGAGCACCTTGATATCCAGCGGCGCCAAAGCCTGAACCAGGACCCGGGTGATCTGATGGTCCTGGGGCGAGGGTTTGAGAGTGCCAGAAGGGTGGTTATGGGCCAGGATGACCGCGGCGGCCTTGTGGGCCAGCACCTCTTGTACCACGCAGCGCGGGTGGATGTGGGCCTCCTTTACCGTGCCTTCACTGATTAAGGCGGGATAAATGACCCGGCACTGCGTGTCCAGGCACAGGACATAGAACACCTCTTCGGACCTGCCGGCCATGAGTGGAATCAGATATAGCGCGCCCTTATCCGGGTCATCCAGCCGGGGTTTGGCCTGATGCACACGGTTGAATTGATAGCGGCGCGTGGTCTGGGGCAGCATACTCAGGAAGACCGCTGCCTTTTCACCCATGCCTTGCACCGTGGCCAGGTCGCGGGGATCGGCCTCCAGCACGGCGGACAGGCTGCCGAAACGCCGCATGAGCTTGTGCGCGACCCCGTTGGTGTCGCTGCGGGGAATGGCATACATAAGCAACAGCTCCAGGACCTGGTGGTCCTCGAAACCATCCAGCCCCTGCTCAAGGAAACGCCGTCTGAGACGCGCACGGTGGCCGGCATGCGGATTATCCCGCGCCATGGCTTGCACTTAATCCAACGCTACGGAAATCTCGCGCGTGAGGCTGTAGGTCCGACCTTCACCACTGGCCTTCACGGTCAAGGTATGGGAGCCGCATTGCTCAGAGGTGGGAGAGAAGTCATAGGCAGCGCCGGTAGCGATGATGTCCTCGTCCAGCAACCACTGATAGGTATAATCTCCTTCCGGATAGGCCCTGGCTGCGTATGTCAAAGTAGTTCCAGGCATAGTAGCAATATTCTGTTTGGGTGTCATGGCCACGCCCCGCACCACCACCTCCCAAGTGCGGCTGTGAATGGCGTTTACGATCTTCAGGGTGTACGGAATCTCGCTGGGATCTATTTGGGGATCGGCAAGACACGACAGGCCGAAGTGTATCTCATATCTGCCAGCGCTTTCCTCATTCGGGGTATAGGTGGCGGTATTGAGCTCGATATCGTCATCATCATATGGCCATGAATAGCTATAATCGAGGTTCATCTTCTCGGGCGTATCGCTCTGGGGTTGGGATGGATCCGATACATCGGCGATGGTGAACATACGGTCGAGATCTCCCAGACCCGAGGTCCTGATTTCAATGCGCGCCGTCTCTCCCGGATCCAATACGATCGTCTCTGATGTGGGTGGTGAAATCGATAAGACGCACCCCAAGAGCGTGATTGCCAGAAAAAACATCAGGCCATTGAACCCTGTCCGCGTCATAGTTACCCTCCCATAAAACCTTTCATAAGAATGCCCAAGCATTCCAACCGGCGGGATCAGACGTCTCGCCGGCACGGTCGTGGGGCCTTTGTGCCTGAATCAATTGCCCTGGGAATTCAGCTTGAGCACATAGATATCCCGGGTTTCCGGCAGCCAGAAAAACGTGGGATTATCGACCAGCAGATAGTCGCCGTCAGGGGCAATAGCGGCATCCAGCACACGATGCCGCTCCAGCCCTCCCCCGATGAGGCGGGGACTGGCGCTCAGAGCATTGCCATCGCCGTCGAGCCTTTGGACGCAGATCCGATCAGATCCCGTGGTCCCGACGGCCCAATACCCGCCTGTGGTGGTTGGCAGCAAGGTGCTGTATTCTATGGAATCCTCATACCCGGTCCGGGTAAAAATCCTGGTCCAGTCTGTGGATGCGCTGGCTCCATTGTCCGTGACCCTGGCCAACAGGTTTTCATAGGTTCTCGTCGAGACATAGTTGCGATTCATCACCGCGGCGTAGGAACCGTTGCCGGCCGCCACGAGATCGCCCTGGGGAAATTCCCACCTGGCATCGAAGGGCTGATACCATTGCTCGATGCCGGAAGAGTCGAGCTTGAAGATCCCGGGCGCATCGTTCTTTTTACCCCAGACGATAAATCCGCCGTCCGCATCCAGACAGACCGAACGTCCGGCATACTCGTTCTTCTGCCAGATGACATTGCCTGAGGCGTTCAGCTTGAGTACCCAGGAGCCGACGACAATATACCCGCCATCGCCCGTGGGGAGGGCGGCAAAGGCATGATTGCTGGTATATTCGGGTATGCTTGAGCCATAGAGCTTTTGCCATTGTACAGCGCCTGAGCCGTCCAGCTTTATGACATAGATGTCGTTGAAGCCGGTCAAAGGCGCTTGCGGGATATCGCTCGAATGCGAATACCCGGCCATGATATAGCCGCCGTCCGAGGTGGGCGCAATGGAATAGGCTTGGTCCCAGGACTTTCCGCCATAGAGCTTCTGCCACTGAACAGCGCCTGAACTGTCGAACTTCACCGCATACGCATCCTCTCCACCATGACTGGAGGTCCCCGGGATATCCGTGGACTGGGATTGTCCGGCCACGATAAATCCGCCGTCAGGCGTTGCCTGGATGCATTGGGCTTCATCGGAATTGCTGCCGCCTGCCTTGGTCAGCGGCACGACGATCTCGCGTGAGAGGTTGTAGACCGCGCCATCTCCGGTGGCGGTCACGCTTAAGATATGGGTGCCGCATTGCCCAGGGGTGGGAATAAATTCATAGGTAGCACCGTTGCTGACCGGGTCGCCATCCAGCAACCATTGGTAGGTATAATCCCCTTCCGGATAGGCCTTGGCCACGTACGTCATGGTATCTCCAGGCACAGTCGCCATGGTCTGTTTAGGAGTGATGGCCACGCCCCGGACCACGACCTCCCAGGTGCGGCTGTGGATGGCATTCACATAAGCGAGGGCCGCCATCTCCAATGGTCCGGTTTCCGACCAGTACGTCAAGTTGAACTTCACCCTGTACTCGCCGGCGCTCTCAGCGTTCGGGGTATAGCTGGCGGTATCCTCCAGGGTCTCATCGTTTGTTGTATAACCGAAGTTAGCTGCTTCAATCGTATCGCTCGATAGCGTGTCCGATGCATCGTAGATGTTGAATTTGCGGTCATAGCCGGCCGTTCCGGAGGTCTTGATCGTGAAGGTCTGCGTCTCTCCCGGATTCATGACTATGGTCTCGGACGCATCCGGTGTAACCGACAGCACGCACCCGGCAATCGCGAACATCAGGAAAAATACCGCAAGTACCAGCCCCGTTCTTTTCATCTCCCCCTCCTTCTTACCATAATTCGAAAATGGTGGATCAGTTTCCATAGGCATCCAGTTCAAGCACAACGCTATCGTAGGACGTATTGTCGAGCTTCTGGTCTGCATTGCCCATGGCCCTGACGGCATCCGTCAAAACCAGGCCATAACAATTTTTAATCGTCGCTCCGCCCGGCGGCAAGCGCATGCCGCCGGCTATGGTACCGATACGGCGATCTCGCGCGTGAACGTGTAGACCGCTTCATCCCCGGTGGCGGTCACGCTTAATGCATGCGCCCCGCTCTGCGCCGCGATGGGCGTGAAGGCATACGTGTCGCCGGTGGTCACGGAAACGCCGTCCAGCCGCCACTCATACTGATAGTCGCCTTCGGGATAGGCCACGGCCGTATAGGTTACGGTTGTCCCCGGTGCTACGGTGCCGTTCTGCTTGGGCGTCACCGATACCCCCCGCACCACCACCTGCCACATCCGGCAGTATGTGGATTTCATGATCTTCATCATGATCATCTCCATCTCGGTGGAAGGTGTCCCGAGATCCACGGCATACAATATGGTGTACTCACCGGCGCTCTCCTCGTTCGGGGTATAGATGGCGGTATCCAGATCCGTCTGAGGGTCATCATCAATAATCGAGCTGAAATTATTCTGTTCGATCGTATCGCTCAGGAGCACATCCGGGTCAGATACATCCACGATGTAAAAGAAACGTTGATAGCCGCCGATGCCCGTGGTCCTGATCGCGAACTCCTGGGTATCGCCGGTATTCAAGACGATGGTCTCGGATGTATCGGGGTTCACCGATAAAACACAGCCCCAAAGCACCAACGGAAATATGACAATCGATATGAGCCCCGCTCTCTTCATGATGCCCCCTCAAAATATATGGCGTGGATGCATTCCCTAGATGACAAACGATAGATTAAAAAACCGCTGAAGCCGGGTCATGAATGCCACCGCGCCTACACTCAATACCACCAATTATAAGGATATCTCGGTACCCTGTCAAGCTATGACCCGGGAAACATCACACCCCAGCAAAGCCGGATTGGAACTCAGCCCTTAAGGACGGATCTCGGGTTATAACCCGGCCAGTGAAGAGCGCACCGCGGCCATTGCCTTGGCTATCTCGGCTTCGCCGTGCGCGGCGCTTACGAACATGGCCTCGTAGGGCGAAGGCGCCAGGTAGACGCCGGAGGCCAGCATGGCATGAAAGAAATGGGCATAACGCTTAGCGTCGCTGGCCATCACGGTAGCAAAGGTGTCCACCGGACCGGGGTTGAAAAAGATCCCGGCCATGGAGCCGATGTGGTTCACGCGAACCTGGATGCCGCGACTTGTCGCCTCGGTCTGCAGGCAGTCGAGCAAGCGTTCCAGCGCGGTGTTCAGCACTGGATAGGGATCGGTCTCCTTGAGCACGCCCAAGGTGGCCAGCCCGGCACTCATGGCCAGGGGGTTGCCGGAAAGCGTCCCGGCCTGGTAGACCGGACCTTCGGGGGCCAGCAAGGCCATGATGTCGGCGCGTCCGCCGAAGGCGCCCACGGGCAGCCCGCCGCCGATGATCTTGCCCAGGCAGGTCAGGTCCGGTTTGATACCGACCAGGTCCTGGTAGCCGCCGTAATGGAAGCGGAACCCCGTGATCACCTCATCGAAGATCAGCAGAGCTCCGTGGCTCCGCGTCTCCGTGCGCAGGCTGTCCAGGAAGCCGTCTAAGGGCAGGACCACGTTCATGTTGCCGGCCACGGGCTCCACGATCACGGCCGCGACCTCTTGTCCGTGCCGGGCCATGAAATCCCTGAAGCCCTGGATATCGTTATAGTCCAGCACGGCCGTGGTGCCGGCGATAGCAGAGGGAACGCCGGCCGTATCCGGCATGCCAAAGGTGAGCGCGCCTGAGCCGGCCTTGACCAACAGGCTGTCCACATGGCCGTGATAGCAGCCCTCGAATTTCACCACCAGGTCGCGACCCGTGAAACCGCGCGCCAGGCGTATGGCGCTCATGGTGGCCTCGGTGCCGGAGTTCACGAACCTGATGCGCTCGATCGCGGGAATAGCCAGGCAGATGGCTTCAGCCATGCGTACCTCAAGCTCGGTGGGCGCGCCGTAGCTTACGCCGCGCTCGGCCTGGGCCTTGAGGGCCTGAACCACCCGTGGATGACCGTGCCCCAGGATCATGGGTCCCCAGGAGAGCACGAAATCCAGGTATTGTTTGCCCTCGGCATCCGTCAGGTAGGCGCCGTGCGCCTGGGCGATGAAACGGGGCGTCCCGCCCACCTTTCGAAAGGCCCGCACCGGCGAGTCCACGCCGCCCGGGATTACCTGTTTGGCGCGCTCGAATAGATCAATATTGTTCACGCTTGTCTCCTTAGAAATAGCGCATGGAAGCCTTCTTGAGCTCCCGCACGCTGGCGTAGACCTTGAAGCGCTTAATCCCGATTCGTCCAGCGATCCGCTCGATCAAGGCCTGAAGCTCGGGAACGCTGCGGGCATGCAGCATGGAAAAGAGCGCAAACTCGCCAAAGGCCGGGCGTTCATAGCAATGCGTGATGGCCGGTTCCTCGGCCAGCTTTCTCCCGACCTCTTCTCTGCGCTCTTCAGGCACGGCCCATACCACCATGGCATTGGCCTGCATGCCGGCCTGGCGGTGGCGCAGGACGGCCTTAAAATCCCGGATGACGCCTGCGGCCTTCAGGGCCCCAAGGCGCCTGAGAAGCTCGGCCGTCTCGATGCCCAGCTCGGCGGCCCAGCAATCAAAGGGCGCCTCCTCAAGCGGCAGATCGCCTTGGGCGAGTTTCAGGATGGCCTTGTCGAGTTCGTCCAGCATGCACGCGTTGTAGCCATAACCGGCCGCAACATTCAACCGCAAAAAGTTAAATCCCTACCCTACCCTCAACAAGCCGGCTCGGGTGACATACAGGAATCATCCGGTTAAAATGATGTGAAAAGGGTATGCCCGATCTCGGTTGCAGGGTTAATTTCCGTCCCGGAAATCGAAAGCCACTTTTATGGCATTGGTCGCTTTCTTGGCGCGCAAACACTGTATGGCATCCCGGTATCTTTCAATCGGAAAGGTGTTGGTAACAAGGCCTGAGAAGCCATCGGGATCGCGCGCTATAAGCTTAAGCGCCAGCTCAAAGGCGTCAATCCCCTGTTCCTGGACAGGCTCTTTTCCGGCCAGCAGTGCTCCAATGACCTCGATCTCCTTCCAGACCACCAGCGACCAGTCCACCTTGCGGGTAATATGGAAATCCAGACCGATGAGCACGACCTTTCCGTTACTCCTGACAAGCCTGAGATCGTCATCCACCGAGGATTCCGAGGCCACGCTATCGTAGATAATATCAGGGCCCTTGTTGCCGTAGAGCACCGGCTTGTTGAGCAGCGGGGCAAAGAGCGATCCGCCGGTTAAGTCGGCAACTCTTTCATATAATTTGTGCATGTCACGTTCCGAGACGGCCTTGTTGGCACCGAGCTTAAGGGCCATCTGGGACTGCATGGGGTAGCGCGCCAGCGAGATGATCCGGCATTGGGAGCCCAGCGCCCGCAGCGCCTTGATCGTCAGCAGACCGATGATACCCGCGCCCACCACCATAACCGTGTCGTCATGCCGGGGCATGTTGCGCGCCACGGCATGCAGGGCAACGGTAAAAGGTTCGGCGAGCACCGCCACGGTGTCGGGCACCTGTTCGGGCACGCGGTGGAATTGTTGCTCGAACCCCAGCAGGTTTTCGCTGAAACCGCCGCCACCGAACCCCCCGAACTTTCTCCTCCCGCCATACGCACCTTCGCGATCAGTACCATCCCCGATGCCCAGCAGGCAGAAGCAGTGCTGATAGTTTCCCTGCCGGCAGCTGGGGCAGGGTCTGAATCCGAAGAAGGAACAGCGGGCGATCGGGTTATAGACCACCCGGTCTCCCGGTCGAAGATCCGTGACGGATGAGCCCACCTGGGCTACGGTGCCCACAACCTCGTGTCCCATGGGTACGGGATGCACGGGAGACGCCATGATGCTTGCATACAGGGACATCGACAGCGAGATCTGATGCAGGTCGGAGGCGCAGATGCCTGCCAAGCGGGTTTTCACCAGCACCTGGTTGGCATGCACGATCTTCGGAATGGGCCAGGTAGCGCGGTATTTGACCAGGAAGAAATCTCCGCCCAGGCCGATCTTCTTCAGAACGATCCGGGGGATCTGATAATTGAACATCAACCCCTTCATGCCCCCTCCTTGTTAAAACCTGACATTCACATTTCAATCCCCTGTTGCGCCAGGATCTCCCGGCAGCGCGCCAGGCGTTCCCTCTCAGGCCAGGAGCTCATCTGCCGGTTGCCCCGCCAGGGGTCGTCGGCCCCGATCTTGTCGCTCTTTTCATGCCACAGGGGATTATACGCCAACAGCGCGCCTCTCTTGACGCCCAGGCCATGGAGAAAATCAGCGATTGTCGTGATGTTCTCCACCGTATCGGTGATGTCGGGGATAAGCGGAATGCGCGGCAGGAGCGTCTTGCCGTCGGCCTGGGCCGCGTCATGCAGCCTGGCGAAGTTGTCCAGGATGCGGGTATTGGAGACACCGCAATAGCGCGCATGCGCCGCCGCATCCATGAGCTTGATGTCATAGTAGACGGCATCGAGATGGGGATATAAACGGTCCATGAAACTTTTCCACTCGAATAGTCCGCAGGTCTCAATCAGGGTGTGTATCCCGTGGGTTTTCAGAAGGGAAAGCAGCTCCCCGGTGAAATCCATGCAGAGGGTCGGTTCGCCGCCCGAGAGGGTCACGCCCCCGCCGGATGTTTCGAAAAAAGGCTTGTCCACGATCACCTTGGCAGCGATCTCTGCGATGCTCATCTCCCGGCCGACCCTGCTCAGGGCACCAGACGGGCACACCGTGGCGCACGCGAAGCAGAGATCGCACCTGGCGCGGTCGACAAAGCCAGGGTTCGCGCGTGACAGGGCTCCCCTTGGACAACTTGAAAGGCATGCGTCGCAAGCAATGCACTCTTTTGAATCAAAGGAGATTTCCAATCCAGGGCGTTTGCTCTCCGGATTATGGCACCAGAGGCATGCCAGCGGGCAGCCTTTGAAAAAAACCACGCTGCGGATACCCGGGCCGTCATCCAGGGAGTTGCCCTTGATGTCCAGGATGTATGGTCGACGCTGTCCTTCTGAGGGAGTGCCCGCCATGCTTCTTCCTCCCTCCTTGTCAGTGTTCGACGCCGTATTCGGCGCGGTGGATGAGCTCGAGCTGCAGGTCCCTGTGCAGGGTGACAAAATAGGCGTTATAGCCCGAGATGCGCACAAGCAGGTTGCGGTAGTTCTCCGGGTAGGCCATGGCATCGCGCAGCGTGTCCGAGGTCACGACGTTCATCTGCATCTGCATGCCGCCTAAGGTGAAGTAGGTCTTCACGTAGGAGAACATGTCCTGCACCGCCTTGTCCCGTGTATCGTGGGGCGAAGGCACGATCTTCACGTTGAAGGCCAGGTTGTTGGTGATGTTGCGCGGATCGAGCCTGGCGACGTCGCGCATGTTGTCCAGGAGGCTCTTTGAGGCATTCGGCTCCGGGGTAAGGCCGGGGGTAAAGGGTTGTCCGGCCCGCCTGCCCGAAGGCAACGCACCGGTGAGGGTCCCGAAGGCGACGTGCTGGGACATGGTCCAGAAACCCACCGTGTATTTTCCGCCGCGATAATGCGGGATCGCGGTGTAGTAGTCATGGGTAAACTTGGCGATACGGTTGGCCATGGCCACCGCTTCGTCGCTGCCGGAGCCAAAGAACGGCACCTTTCTGGTGACCAGGGCATGGAGCGCCGGGGCGTTCCTGAAGTCGGTGTCCACCGCGGCCTTGAGGTCGGCAAAGGAAACCTTCCTTTCGTCGAAGACCAGCTTCTTGATCACCATGAGCGAATCGGTCACGTCGGCCAGACCGATAATGGCGGTGCCGGAGCTGTTGTATTTTGCCCCGCCCTTCGTGGCGTCCAGACCGCTGCGGCTGCATCCGTCGATCAGCGCGGAGATGTAGGGCGTGGGCCGCACGTACTGGTGCTCCAAGGCATACCAGTTATTGAGCTGTATGGACTGGTCGATCAGAAACGTGAACTGGGTAAGGAAGGCCTCGTAGAACTGCTCGAAGCTCTTGAAGTCGCCGTTCTCGACCACTCCGGTGTCCGGACCGATCTTCCAGCGCATGAGGGGGTGCGTCCCGTTGTTGAGGGCCATCTCCAGGGCCGCCACCAGGTTCATGAGCTGGAAATTGGTATGTCCGGTGTGCTTGCCGGCGATCGTAGGCTCCACGCACCCCACCGCCGCCCAGTCGTTCAGGTCGCGCTCTTCGTAGTTGAATTGTTTCAGCGCCTCCATGATGACCGCATCGTTGTGCAGGGACGGGGTCGCCGCGGTAATGAGGTTCACCTCGCACAGGCGCTTGAGATAGGCGTCGCTGTTCTTGCCGGGATAGTAGCGGGCGTTCATGTTGGGGTCGCGGATCGAGAGCATCTCCGTGACCTTCAGGAAGATGTAGGTCATGTCGTTCACGGCGTCTTCGCCGTCCGGGGTCACGCCCCCCAAAGTGATGGCCTGGTCGGAGGAGCTCCCCCCGAAGTATATGGTTGCGATATAGGGCATGCACGGCAGATGATCGGTGCAGCGCAGGAAGAAGCAGCCCACGAGCTCGATGGCGTGTTTGATGTATGCCTCCCGTTCCTGAACCGAATCGAGCTTGGCCATGTCGGCCTCGAAGTAGGGCTGGAGCCACTGGTCCAACCTGCCGAGCGAAAGCCCGGCGTTGGTGTTCTCGATATGGGCGCCCACCATGGCGATCCAGACGGCATTGACCGCCTCGTCGAGGGTTTGCGCCGGGTATTCCACCACACGGCCGCACACAGTGGCAAGTTTCTCCAGCTCCGCCCTGCGGCGCGCATCGGTCTCGACCCTGGCCTCCGTGGCCGCCTGCCGCGCAAGGTTCCTGGAATAAGCGGTCAAGCCCTCGAGGCAGACGATCATGGCCTCTCGCGCGGCATTGCCGGCATCCCGGTGCATGTCGGAGCGTATCTCCTCGATGATGCCGCGCGTGCCCAGGCGCAGGATGCGGGGAAAGTCCGGGATGATGTGCGAGAAGGCGGATGATTTGAAGGAGAAGTACACGGCGAAACGTTCGTCGATCCTCAATGCCAGCGGATCGTGGTGTTTGCTGCGCAGCCGCTCCCTGAAGTTTTTGTCCGCCCAGTAGGGGAAGATCTCATGGTGCAGGGTCCAGGCGTCCTCCTCCGAGATGTCGTAGGGGAAGAGCAGGCGGTAGGGCACGGTGAAGAGCTCGGGCCAGAGATAGGTTCCGGCGGCATCGACATACGGCAGGGCCCCCACGTCTTTCGAGGTGGTGGTGCCCGCCACGAGGTCGTCCTTGCGGATGATGGGCCTGCGGTTTTCCATGATATACTTGAAGGCATACCCCCGCCTGAGCTCCGGCACCCATGGTGTAGCGTCGGGTTTGGTATCAAAGCCGTTGCGCTTGTGCCACTCGGTGAGGAGCCTGGGCATCTCGATGCAGACTTCAGCCTTGGTGTCGAAATGGAGGTCAAGAAATTTTTTCAGGCGCGGGAAATCATCGAGCGCATAGTGTGTCAGGTACGGGTCAGGGAGAAACTTCACCCCCGGGTCGACCGACTCCGCTTGCATGCGGTGCGCTCGGCGTTCGGCCAGCTCCCGGCTCAGCTCGGGGCGGTGTAGCGGACATTCCTTGAAGGCGCTTTGCCTGGATTGGGCGCGTTCCTTCTCCAGGCCCTTGATCTGCTGCTTGCGCAAAAGCACGGAGACGAGGAAGAGGAACATGAGCAAGTAGGTCTGCTTGCCGACTGTCTTCATCTCGCTCTTGAGCAGCATATAAACCTGCTCGGTGGTGGGCGCAAAGAGGAGCTTCTTGAGTGCTGCGTCGGATGCGAAGATTATCACGACGTCGGCGCTTTCGGGGATGCTGCGCGACACCGAAACCTTGCCCTCCTTAAAGGAAATCGAGCTCTCGACGGAACCGGTCTCGGTCCGTATCCCCACCGTGAAATTGAGCCACCCCTCGTCGCTGGCAAGGTATTTCCTGAGCGAGCCGCGGCGGTTGTAAAACAGGGCCATGGCATGCAGCAGCACCTGCACGAACATGTTCGTCGATCTCTTCTTGCTCACGGTCCTGCCTGGCGCCTGGTACTGCGTGGTCGCATACGGTTGCATGGCAATCCTCCTTTTTCGCTCCATGTAATACCGGCAGGAATTTCCCAAAAAAGCGCCCCAGGTGCGTCAGTCTATTGCCAGTCCCTGTATTTGATCAGCCGGGCAATGACGACGTCTATCATGCGCCCAATCAATTCCGCCGGATTGTCATCAATTTCACGGAATAATTTGCTGTTATGCAGGCAGATGATGCCGTGGATCTCGCACCACATCTGGATGGTCATGAGCTTCACACGATCATGGTCCCCGTCGCTTCTGATACCCATGACTTCCATGATAGTCCTGACCGCTATCTCATAGTTCCGCAGAGACGAGTCCTTCTCCGTGCGGGCAACCGGCTCCAGATCGGTCCCTACATAATCGAGGTATTTCGGGGTATGCAGGTTAAAGAGAATATCGTAGTAGTTGGGATAGCTGATGCCGAAATCGAAATAGGCGCGGATCATGGCCTGCATCCTCAATAGGGGGTCGGCATGCTGATCGCGGCACTTCTGAAAGCGCTGGTAGAGCAGCTCGGACCCTCGCATGCGGATCATGAGGTTGATCTCGTCCTTGTTTGAAAAGTAATTGTATATGGTCGTCGCCGTCATGCCCAGCCGTGAGGCAAGCTTGCGCATGCTGAGGTTGTGGAATCCCTCGTCCAGGATAAGCTCCGAGGCCGCGTCGAGGATCTCCTTTTTTACCAGATCGATCTCACGTTGGGAACGGGGTGATCGGGGCATATCGGAAGCCCTCCTTCATTATAATAACTACGTTATATTAACAGTGTTATTTTTTCAACGAAAAATTTGACCCCCCGATGACTGCTGCTTCCAATTGCTGAGAAGAAAGACGTAAACTCGGCCTACGTCCCTCTTTCCAGGGATAGCGACTTACTTGCCCGACTGGTAGGGATCCCAGTCGAAACCCCAGACCTCGCTGTTCAAGGGGATCTTGTAATCCCGGCGTTCGGTATAGGTCGGGCAGCGCCTTGATCCCTCCAGAGGATTCATGGCGACCGGGAACGTGGGCGGCAGCAGCCCGTGCTTCTTGGCCTCCTGTTCCAGCCACGGCCTATCATCGGGATGGGCGATGGCGATCAGGGCCGAGGCCCGTTCATAGCCCGCCAGACCCCGGAGATCGACCATGCCGTATTCGGTGCAGACATACTGGGCGAACTGGGCCGGCACGTCCACGGATGAACCCTCGGGCAGGAAGGGCACGATGCGGGACGTGCCGTGCTTGCTCCGTGCCGTCATGGCGGCCACACCCCGGCCGCCCTTTGCGTGCCCCGCGAACGCGGCGAACTGGAAGAAGCCGCCCGAGCCCGATACGGGCCGCTTCTCGTAAAAGCCGCAGCACTGCTGGCCTAAGAGGTCGACGGCCACGCAGTTGTTGATGCCGATCAGGTTATCGATGCGGGTCAGGATGTTGAAGTTGTTGGTATAACTGATGTCGTAGACCGCCAGATTGAGGTTGTGGTGGATGGTCTCGTAGTACCACTGGCTATCCACGGGAAAGGCGAAGCAGTACACGCTCTTGCCCCGGTCGATGGTTTTGTAGGCATTCGTCACCTGTCCGGACTCGATCAGGTTGATCAGGCCGTGGTTGAGCATCTCGGTGTGGATGCCCAGGTCCTTGAAACCGGCCTCGGCCATGGCGCTGACGCAGGCCGACGGCAGCGAGCCGATGCCGACCTGGATCACGTCGCGGTCGCGCATGATCTGCATGATGTGGTGCGCGATGGCCTGTTCTTCGGGCTTGGCCTTGATGGCCTGCTCGTCCATCTGCGGCCAGCGGTATTTCTCGCAGTCCACCTCCACCCAGTAGTCGATTTCGTCGATGTGGATGGTGTTGAAACGTCCGCCCTCGGCCCAGGGGTAGTCGGAGCGCACCTCGAAGACGATCTTCTTGGCGGTCTGCTTGAAGATGTTGCAGTTGTTGGTCCCATAGGACATGTTGAAGAAGCCGTGGTTGTCGGGCGCCGTGGCGGCATTGAACCACCAGTCCATGCCGCGGCCTTCCCGAGCGGCGTTCACGAAACGGTAATGGTGCGCCCACATGCCGTAGGCCCAGCCCCAGTGGGTCCAGTCCGTGACATGGTTGGTATCGCGCGCCTTGCGGTTCCAGGGGAAGAAGAAGAACTCATGGATGCAGTGGTATTGCTGCAGCGGGTCGATGGCCTGAAACTCCGGGTGGGGGTAGCACATGGCATAGAGCCACAGCTCGATATCCTTGAGTTGTCCGGGTCCTGGCCCCAGCCTTCCCGCCACGGCTTCCAGGCAGACCGTGGAGTCGCCGCCCACGCTGCCGCCGTTGATCCAGTCGCCGGATTTCACCATGTCGGCGATCTGTTTGGGCGTCCTTTTCTTATTCCTTATCTTCTGCTGAATGGGTGTTATCATGGATGCCTCCGTAAAATAAGGATGGGTTTGGTTTGTAACATAATCCGGGAGCGATTTAAAAGAATAGATTCAGGCACACGGAGAGACTCGTCAGGCCCCTGGAATATGTTTATTTGATGAACAGGCTCACGCGCGCCTTGCCGGTCTGGTCGTCCGTGGGTGGGGTGAGCGTTTCGGACTTGACCAGGAAGATCCTCCCCGGCTCGATCTTCCCGATCTCCACCAGGTAGTCGCGCACCCGTTTGGCGCGCGCCTCGGCCAGATCGCCTAAGTCGCCATCCGTAACGGTAAGATGGGCGAGCATGAGCTTCTGCATGTCCGCATCCGGGATAGTCTTGAGCAAACCTAACGCGTTCCTGGGCTTGTCGAAATCCATGGCGCGATAGGCCTTTGTAAGATAGGTGTGGCTTTCCTCGGGCGCAATCGCGATATCGTCCACCGCTGGCGCCTGCTGACCCTTCCGCAACATGTCCTCGAGCTTCTGCTGTTTCAGAAGGCGCTCGAACAGGTAGGCCTGCAGGCCCTGCTTGTCCGCGTCAGGATCGACGAAACCGCTGATCTCCAACTTGAGCGAGGGACGCTCGGAAAGGATCTGGATAAGCTTGGCGACTTTGGGTTCTTCGGCGGCAGGGATGAGAACCCTGCCCGGCTCGAAGGTAATCGTGCTCAGTTCTGAGGCGCCGGGATACATGGACTCCAGCAGGGCAAAGGGGGCGGTGGCGGCTTTCTTGAGTATATTGACGAGCATATGGATGATGACCCGTCCCACATGGAAGTTCGGATCATCGGTCCGGCCGGTTACCGGTAAATGCAGGTCGATCTTGCCGCTGGAATCGCGCAGCAGAGCCACGGCCAGCTTGACGGGCAGCTTGGTGGCGTCCTTGCTTTCTACGGTTCCCCCAAAGGTCAGCTGGTCGATGAGCACATCGTTCTGGGCCTGGAGCTGCTTTTTGTCGATCTGGTACGAGAGCCCCAGGGAGAGCTTGCCCTTGTCGAGGGCATACCCCAGATACTTGCCCGAATAGGGCGTGGCCGGAGATAGTTCGATGTTGTTCAGGCGGGCCACCAGGTCCACGAAGAGGTCCTTCTTCAGAGGATTGACCGCGCCGGTCAGGGTGATGGGGGACTGGTTGTCAAGCCTAGCCTTGAGATTCACCTGGGCCTTCTTGAACTCATCGGACGACAGGCCGGCAATGTTCCCGGCTATTCCGGTGACCTGGGTGGAGTAGACCGGAGAGACGGACCGGTCGCGGAAGGTGAAGCGCCCGTTTTTCACTACCACCCGGCCTACGGCGATGCGTGGCGGGGGTTCTCTCTTCCCGGTCTTTGTCTTGTCGGCCTCCGGTTTCGTCTTGGACGGCTGACTGGCCGTGAGGGTGGCCAGGATGCTCCGTCCGTCCGGCAGGATGATGAAGGTTGCCGAAGGCGACGTAAGTCCTATCTCCCGGATCATGATCCGGACAGGGTTGAGCGAACAGTCAATACCGCTCAAGCTTAAGAGCTTCCAGGCCGCGAGGTCCTGGGCATAGGCACGGTCCACGCACGCGAAATCCAAAGAGCGCACTTCGCCCGTGAAATGGACCTCCGCCGGCGCGGGGGCGTTCAGAACCAGCTCCACCTCGCCCTGAGCGTCGATCGTCCCCCGCCGGATGAGGATAGGCAGCCGCTCGATGACATAGGGCTGGACCCAGGCCGGCTGAAACCCCTCCAGGCTCACAGTGAACCGGGCGCCCACTGGCTTGAGGGTGAAGGCCGAGCCCAGCGCCAGGCGCGCGGTGCGGTTGAGAGTGGCGGAAAGCTTGAGCGTGCCGCCGCCTTTACCCACGGTGCTGATGGACTGCGCGCTTAGGGACAACGCCGAAACGGTGAGGGTTACCGGCGAATTGCCGGAAGAATCGCTGTATGCGACCCCGCCGCCGGTAAGTTCGATGGTGTCGATCAACATCGCCAACGGGTTGGATGGGGCCGCTTCCTTCTCGGGCGCAGATTTCGGCCCGCTTAGCGCGGCCAGGTTAAATCGTCCGTTTTTGTCCCGCTCCACGTTCATGAGCGGTGAGGAAATCAGCACCTTGCTGACATGAATCTGTTTTCTCAATATTCGGGAAGGGGCAAGCTCGGCGGAAAACCTTGGAACAAGCAGGATCGGCTTGCCGTCCTGAGCTTTGATATCGAGATCGCGGGCTGAGATTTTCCCTGATACGTTCAGGATGGGCTGCCGCTTGGCGCGGAACTGTTTATAGGAAAGCACGGCATCGATATCAAGCAACCCGGAATCAACCATAAATCCCAGCTGCATGGGCACATAGGCCAGATAATAGGGCAGATCGAGATCCTTGAATTTCAGGTCGAAGGTGGTTTCCAGTGAATCCGCGAAGGGTTTGGTCCTGCCCACAAGCCCCACCGGGGTGCGGTTGACCACGGCCTGTAACCGGGGCTGGACGAACACATCGATATAGGTGGGGATACTCGAAATGAAGGGTATAGCCACGGCGATATCCCTGGCGCTATGGACCTTATGCACCGGCCGGTCGTCGAAGTCCACGCGTCCGCCGCTGATCTGGATATTGGCCAGCGAGAATTTCAGGGGTTGCGCGCCCTTGCCTTTCGGTTTTTTTTCACCCTTGATCAGGTCCGAAAAATTATAGGTATTCTCGTCTAAACGTACGATCCTTATGAACGGCCGATCGACCTTCAGCTCACGAATGATGGGGGCCAGCTTGAAAAGCGAGACCCATTCAACATCGACCAGGATGTTGGCCGCGGAAACGAATTCCTGGGCTTGACCACGGTCCTGAATGGATAAGCCCCGCACCTCGGCCGTTAAAAGATACGGATTAATCATGATCTTTTGTATGCTTACATTGCGATGGAAGGTCTGACTCAGTTTCTTTGTCAGGACCGAGTTCAGGACTGGCGGAAGGACCAGGAAGCCGGCCACGGTATACACGCAAAGGGTGGCAGCCAAAACCGTGCTGATGATCTTTAGCCTCTTGAGCATTACGTCGGCCCCTCTTCTACAACCAGTTTATAGGCAACGATGAGAAAGATCAACCGGTTTGCCAATCAAGGGTTATCTCTTCGCTTAAACACTAGGAAACAGACTAGATCAACTCGCCTTCTTCCCGCATAAGCATAGCCTGGAAGAGTATCTCGGTTCTCCCTAACGCATGGAGCTTGGCGCCGATACGGTGCAGATGCTTTTTCACCGTGACTTCCTTGATGCCGATGGCATCCGCTATCTGTCTATTGGTATATCCTAGAGGCAGATAGCTGAGAACAGCGATCTGGTGTTTTGACAAGCCGAATTTTGCCAGGAAGGAAAAGTCATCTTTCTTGCGTGGGGCATCGATCTCCACCATGAGCAATGGATTGTGGAAGTCATCCTCGATAACATGCGCGTCACAGGAAATACATTCTTGTCCAAGCGGGAAGATGCCGCTCCATGGCCCCCCTTCCTGGGTTATCCACTGGGTCGATACGGTTGCTTTAATCCAGTCGTACATATTGACTAGCGTTTCCAGGCCCAGGGGTTTGTTCATAACTTCCTCCAGGAAGGCATGGGTGCCTTCCGCAAACCCGACCGTGCGCAACCGTTGATCAAGGAGGATGGAACAGCGTTTCTTGCCGTCCGGGTTTGCCAGCATCTGCATCTTCCGCTCATAGCTGCGCAGCATGAATTCGGCCAAAGGGGTGAACGCCTCGGTAAAATCATGCAGCGCCGCTGTTTCAACGGGTGTGAACGGCAGGCAGGGGTCGTTGCGATACAGCGCCACAAAGGATTTCATGTACCCGGTAACGGCCAGTGGGATGTTGGCGGAGTAAAAAGCACCGGTTTTCGAATTGATGAATTCCGCCACGGCAAGGTCTTCTCTGGTTTTAGGCGGATGATCCTGCGTCAGGACAATATCGCCGATCTTTGCCCCCCGTATGAGATGGTGAAATTTGTCAAACCCTACGACCTCATGGTACAGTTTGTCCCAGTCGAAGGGAACCTCCCGATTGGTGAAAATTCTACCATCACCGCTATCCTTCCAGAGGATATAGAACGACAGCCAGTCATGGTCAATATATGGGCGGAGGTTGGCATGGACATGATCGGCGAGATCTTGACCGTTTGTGATCTTGTCGAGTGAAGACATCAAGCCGAAAACGGCGTGATGAAAACGCTTATCCTCAAATCCCCGCACGCGGAATTTCCTCACTCAAAAAAAGTTCATAACTGACAAGCTCAACTATATGTGCCAGCACTTAAAAGTCAAGGCCTCTTGTCGCCGGCAGGTATCCGTTGGTATACTTGCGTGCCGGGATGAGGGCTGGTATAAATAATAAAGATTGTCGTTATTTATACGATTGTTTTTTCACATCGGGCTACGGCTGAGCGCACAAAGTACCTGAGATATAATTATCTACATGGGAAACTTGCCGGAACCGGTCGAACCGATCCCGGCTGGTAATTGAACATACGAGGGGGTCCACCATGAACAAGACATCGGAACGAAAAGGCCTGGTTTTCCGGAGACAGCTCAGCAGTACAGTCCGGTGTCTATGGCACCCAGGGAATTGTGCCGGCGCGAACTCTCCTGGCGTGTGGCCTCAGAGTATAAGCTTGATCGCCTGTAAAGCTTCCCTCTGGCTCTCCGGTAGATGTGGCTTAGGTTAAGGATCTTCAGGTTTTGATAGAATGAGGCACTCAACGAGTCCGAGAAAACGAACCCAGAAATGCACCATGCCGAGGCACGGACAATGCTTGGTCCTTCCCCCGTCACACAATGCCCCTCGTTCGCATACTCCCGGTTACCCTTACCGACAGACGGAACCGGCATGCTCGAGCTTCAATTCCGGCCTGCTCGATGATACGCACCCAACCCCTGTTGGGAGTCAGACGACGACACACAAGAGCATCGCAAAATCACGCGTATGGCGACCGAGCTGTCGGAGTGGATCTGAAAAGATGGATATGGTATATAAACGGCGCGTGATATCGGCCTTGGTGTTCTTTCTGTTGTCAGTCATCGTCACGCTGCTGTTAAGGTGAAGGCGCTCGCATCCAAATGAGTGCGCGCATGGTTGCTCAGGAACGGGAACCGCTGGTGATGCTCAGCCCTGTGATCCCATATGGACTTAACATTGCAATCATGTACTATATGAATTAGGCAAGCAAAACAACCGCTCATGACCCATGTGTCCCCATTTTCCACGGAGGCGGCCATCTGCCCTCTTGGCATAAATTTCAGGGACAAACGCCCATGAGCCATTGAATGCATATAAAATTAGTTCATGGAGGAAGTATCGTGAAGAGATGTATCCTTTTGAACCTGCTCGTAATGGGATTTATGCTTGAAGCACTGCCGTGTCTGGCCGTGGAGTTCGCGCCCATCGGTTCGGAAGCCATGTCAATGGGCGGCGCCGGGGTGGCCGCCTCACGAGGCGCCTATGCCCCCTATTACAACCCGGCACTCTTAGCCGAATCGAAAAACACGGTCGAGTTCGGCTTCGCCGTTGGCGTGGCCGTGCGTGAGCTCAATCTGGCTGAGCATATCGATACGCTCAGCGATCTTGAAATCGACGAAGACTTCGATATCCTGTCGGAAAACATCACGACGCCCGTATCTGCCGAGCGCCTGGAGCAGGCCCTGGACGACATCGACCTCTTCCGCGCCGAGTTGGGGCGGATATCGCGCCTCAACGGTCTGCAGGCCATGCCGGGCCTCAACCTGGGTTGCCAGGTCAAAGATTTTGGATTCGGCATCTATGGCATCTCCGATGTGGCGGCCAGCGCCATTATCGATTCCGATCATCTCGACATCATCGTCGAGGAAGGCGGCCAGTATTTCTCGTATGACTCCGGCACGGCCGGCCTCACCACGCAAGCCGATTATGAAGCCCATTCGCTTCAGTATGCCCTTGACAACAAGCTCACCTACCTCAACCTGACGGGTCTGATCTATCTTGAGATCCCCATCGCCTATGGCCGCCGGTTCGGCACCCCGTACGGTTCGCTCGATGTGGGCGGCAGCCTCAAGATCATGCCCGGCTATACCGTGTGCAAGAATATCAGCATCAACACCGAATCGGGCGATGTGGACGAAGATCTAAGCGACAGTGAAGAACGCTCCACCAGTTGGGGCGTGGACATGGGCGTTTTATTCAAGCCTGCCAAGGTAGAAAAGCTGGCCGTGGGCTTGGTGGCCAAGAATCTCAATACGCCGAAGTTCGATACCAAGGGCGCTTGTGACTTGAAGGTTAAACCCCAGGTGCGTCTCGGCACGGCCTACAGCTTCCTGGACGACAAGCTCACCGCGGCCCTGGATCTCGATCTGACCAAGAATGAGACCTTCATACCCGGCTATGACGCGCAATACATCGGGGGCGGTGTGAACTATCACCTCAAGAACTGGTTTACGCTGCGCGCCGGGCTGATGCAGAACATCGCCGAGAGCGACGAAGGCACGATCCTGACGCTGGGCTTCGGCATCGGCCCGAAGTGGCTCCAGTTCGATCTGGGGGCCATGGCTTCCACCAAGTCCTCGGAAGTTAGCGGCTCGTCGATCCCGAGCTACGCCAAGGTCCAGCTCGCCCTGAATTCACGCTGGTAATGATCGCGACCAAGAACGGGGGCGATTCCTTCAGCCGAAGGCTCGGCTGCGCAAACACTCGGCGATGTTCATGGTCAGGAGCGTACGGATGCCCGGCACGGCCGCCAGGGGCAGGATGATGACGGCCGGGATCATGACCAGCAGGAAATCCTTAAGCCTGAGATAGGTGGTGATCGTGGGCCAGGCCTCGCTCATTGCATAGTTGAAGTAGGAGGCCAGGCCGATGGAGATGGGGATGCTCAGTCCCAGGGCCAGCACGATCTCGCAGGCCAGCTCGATAGAGATGGACTTGATCAGGGTCCTGCCCGGCAGGCCCAATGACTGGAGCGTGGCGTACTCCAGCTTGCGATCCAGGATGTTGACGGTCACGCTGGCGAAGAGCAGCATCAGCGAGATCAGGATGCTGATGGCCAGCGAGATATTCAAGATGATGCGGATATTGGCAATGATCTCGCGGCTGGTTTTCATGATATCGGTCTTCAGGGTGACATGCTCGACCAGTTCGTTTTTAAAGAAGCGTTTTTCCATCAGGTGCGGGTCCTGCTGAAACGTCGTCAGAAACCCGGTGCGTTTGCCCTTGAGCCCCAGGACCTCTTCGGCGGTAGTCAGCGGCATATAGATCTGGCCGGTGGTAAATTCCTCGATCAGACCCACCACCCGCAATGCAAAGCTGCCTTGGTCGGTCTCGATGGTAACCTTATCGCCGACCTTGAACTTTTGTTGCGAGAGGCTGTTGTTATACAGGATGCCCTTTTCATCCAGGCGCCTGAAGAGACGCCCCTCCTTGAGATTGATCGCTCGGTAGGGCATGTTAAGCGGCAGCCCGATGACCCTGAGATCGGTGTAGCCCCCATCATAGCTAAGGCGGGCAAAACCGGCCAGCGCGAGCTCATAGTTTTTCAGACCACTGCCTTCGGCCACGGCTCTGGCGTCCTTGATCTCCAAGGGATTGCGGAAACCCACGATGGCGTCCCAGCGCTCCTGGCTCGACGTAGAGTCCACCTGATGCTCGAAGGAGCTCAGGATGACCAGAAAAGCGGTGGACTGGCTGATGGCCAGGGCGATGAGCAGGACCGTGGCCAGGACCAGGCGCGGCCGGCGGAAGATGTTGCGCAGCCCGATCCTGATGGCCAGCGACGGCCCTGCCAGGCGCGTGACGGCGATCTCCAGGGGACGCAGGGGTTTTAAAAGGCCGTGCATGACGGTCTCGCTCTCTTCCCGGATAACGACCTGGGGGCTTAATCGCCACAGCCGCTTGAGCGGGACGGAAGCCGCCGCCAGGGCCAGGACCATGCCAAGCGCGGCGCCGGAGAAGATATGCCGCCAGGTGACGGTGAACAGCACCTCCGGCAGGCCCACGATGCGGCCGTAAATCGTGGCGTAGATGATATTGACCTCAAATGACACCAGGGCCCCCAGGAGCGCTCCGCCCAATCCCAGGATAACGGCCAGGAGCAGGTATGAGGCCAGGATGGCGCGGTGTGTATAGCCAAGGGCCATGGCGATGCCGATCTGCTTTTTCTGGTTGACGATCAGGCGGCTGAAGGTCAGTACGATGACGATGCCCGCGATGAGCACGAAGATGAAGACCACCGGGGAGATGACGATATTGAACTGCTCGAGGTCGCGGGTCAGGAAATGGTAGCCGAACTGGGTCTCCTTGGGCATGATCTGCTGGATGTCGAGCCCTGGCAGGCGTTTGGTCAGTCCGGCCTGGAAGCTCTTAAGCTTTCCGGGGTCATGGAGCTTGAACGCCAGATCGTTGTACAACGGGTAACCAAAGGTCTTCTCCACCTGGCGCATGGAGGCGAAGATGATGCCTAAGGAACCTTTGGAAGGCACCGGGATGCGCGGGTTGGCCGGCGTTACCAGACATTCGGGCGTGACGGCGATGCCTCTGACCGTAAGATCCATGGGAAAGAGCATATTGAGGCTGATGGTGTCGCCGATGCGGTAACCGTGGATGTCGGCCAGGCTCTTTTCGATGACCACGCCGTTTTCATCTTCCGGAGACAGGAAGGAACCCTCTATGATCCGGAGGTCGTTTACGCCCGGGTGTCCCTGCGGATCGAGGTAGATCACGAGGCAGGCCAGAGGCTTGCCGTCCTTCAACTCCATGCCGCCCGGCATGTCCAGACGCTTTACGATAGCGGCCTCTTTTTCCAACTCCGTCAGGTCCGGCATCTCATCGGGCGACGCGGGGGTGAAGAGGACCTGGACATCGGCCAGCGAAAGCTGATCGGTCAGGGCGTCGCGCGTATGGTACAGGCTCTCGCGCGCCATGAAGCCGCCGGCATAGACAAAGACCACCACGGCCACCAGAAACCAGATTGCGGCGACGCGCATCTTCATGTGACGCATGTCGCGTATGGTCTTGAGGTGGATCTTCCTCAAAGGGTCAGTCTCCCGTCCGTGATATGGAAGACACGGGTGGCGACATTGGCCAATTCTCTATTATGGCTGGCGATCACGAAGGTGATGCCGGTAGCGCGGTTCAACTCCTGCATGAGACCCACGACGCTGGAGGCCGTATGCTCGTCGAGGTTGCCGGTCGGTTCGTCCGCCAGCACCACGGCCGGCTCCTTGGCCAAGGCGCGAGCAATGGCCACACGCTGCTGTTCTCCGCCCGAGAGCTGGTCCGGGTATTTGTGAGCCAGGTCCAGCATGCCGACCCTCTCAAGATAGCGGGTGGAACGCCCTTTAATCTCGGACTGCTCAAGCTCCAGCAGTTCCAGGGCCATCTCTACATTCTCGATGGCCGTCAGCGTCGGGATGAGGTTGTAGAACTGGAAGACGTAGCCGATCTTGAAGCGCCGGGCATCGATCATTGTGCTACGCGAGGCCCCGGCCAGCTCCAGGCCATCTAAGCGGACGCTGCCTTGATCCACGGTGTCGATGGCGCCTATCAGATTGAGCAAGGTGGTCTTGCCCGAGCCGGAAACGCCGAAGATAACGACGAAATCACCACGCGCTATCTCCAGATCGACCCCGTTCAATACCGGGGTGAGGACCTCGCCGATATGGTAGGACTTGTGAACCCCCCGCACGCTGATCACCGGCGTATCACCTTGGTCGCGCGAAAATGCATCCCTGGGCGTCAAACGCATATCCTCCCGAAATCATGTCATGTATCAAAGCGCTTGCTGATCAAGCACAGTGTAGGGGGAAAGCATGCCCCTGTCAATGTATTCACCATGGGCGCCCTTGGCGCACGCCCAAGCGAACTTCCCTTGACATAAACCGTCCGGCATCCGGATTGAATAAAAATTTAATATAACGCTTGTCATGCACATCAGTTTGTATTACCATAAGGCATTATTGATTGCATTGCCCGGCCGTACTCATGTACCCCGCCGGTTAATGTGTTGGTATTGCATCAAGGAGGTCGCCCATGAGATGTGCTTGGGGGGGTTGAGATGCAGCACTGACGTCATTCATGAGTCAGTTGCATGCCATGAAATGGAGTGCTCCCCACGCCCATCCAGGGGCATGCCGCCCAGTTCCCGCGACAAGCGGCTTGTACTGAGAAACATGCCCCACCGCCTATTTGCCAGCGCTTGAGGTTTCCTTAGAAGGCTGCCTGTTTCCCTATTCCAAAGGTACCGACCATAGAAAGTCGCCCTGGGCTATGAATCGTTCGATCTGCCGGATGCTGTGCAGGGCCTTGCGCTCGACGGCCTCGGCCGTGTTGAAGGCGTTGTGCGGGGTCAGGATGACATTGTCTCTGCGGGCGAGTTCCAGGGCGGCCTTTGTCTCCGGGTCGCAGACTGGTTTCGCGCTGCGCAACGTAGAGGCCAGATCGATCTCGTGATCGAACACGTCCAGACCCACGCCGCCCAGTACCCCATCATCCAGCAGGCGCAACAGATCGATGGAGGGCGATAGCTCGCCGCGCGCGACATTCACGAAGATCGTGCCGGGCCGGAGGCCCTTCAAACGCCCATGGCTGAAAAAACCACGGTTGGTCGTGGTTAGGCTCATAGCGCAAACGATCACGTCCGCGTCCGCCAAACCCTCTCCCAGTGTGACATAGTCCACATCGGGATATCTTTTCACAACATCCACGCCCCGCACCCGCATGCCCAAGCCCTGTCCGATACGCGCCACCTCGGAACCGATATGCCCGACGCCTACGACCAGCAAAACCTTGCCGCAAGATTCGACGCCGGTCAAACCGTCGCGATTGAAGGACTGAAAATGTTCGATCTGCCGCGGCAGCTTGCGCATGAGCGCCATCCACAAGAGCATGGCGTGTTCCGCCACGGCGCGGTTGCAGTAGAGCGGCAGATAACCGCAGGGCACATCGTTGCCGGTGCGACGACGATAGCCCAGCACATGGTCGTATCCGGTGCTGCGCGTGAGTATCCCGGAGATCCGGCCGGCCCAGTCCTCGGGGATGAGCGACTGGGTGCGGATGCTGATCAGCGGCGCCTTTGGTTGACCGGCGTCCAGTTCCTGGATGGCGCCTTTGCTGAAGCCGGCCCTGATGCCGGTTCTTTCAAGAGCGCACCGCAAGGCCTCCTCCTCTTCTTGAAAGGCCTCGTAGAAAAAGACATCCAACGCCTGCTCAGAAGCAGCGGGAGGCTTGGCCTTATGCGACTTTGAAACAGGCATAATCCAATTCCGGCCAGGGGTTGTCCACGTCCTCGATCCCTGTCAATTCGTCCTCAGACAGACGGCTTTTATCCACGAGGTCGCGCGCGGCCCAGATGAGCTTGCGAAAGCGCTGATGGTGGTGGTGGAAACGCTGATTGGCATACTCCTTGGCCTGGGTGGTGAAGAGCAGGAAAGGCCAGTCGCTGCCCTGCATGAGCAGGAGCTCCCTGCCAGCCTGGGCCAGGATGCGTTTTCCGCGTTCGTCAAGCGGCTGGCTCTGAGCCAGGATCTCTTCCATCTCGCGCGTGCAGGAGTTGATGTAGGGCCAGATCCAGCCGTGCTCGGGATTGAGCCAGACCGTGAAATCGGAATTCAGGCCCCAGGTGCTCACGGACATGCTGATCGATGACTGGACGCCTCGATAGCGATCGAGGTAATCCCCCAGACTCAAGCAGGCAATATCCGCCTCATGCGCCAGCAGGCGATAGACGCGCTCCAGCCAGTCCACGCCTTCGTGCCACCAGTGGCCGAAGAGCTCGCAGTCGTACGGCGAGACAATGATCGGGGCCGCCTCGGATGGGCCGGCCTGATCGAGCAGACCTTTGACCAAGCCCACAAAATGCCGGGCATGACTCTCCACCCGCTCAACCGCGGCTTCATGATCGTAGATCATCTTTTCACCCGCGCCTGTCACGCGCCAGTAACGCAGACCGGATTCAGGGTCCTTGCGGTGAAATTCGAGATAGTAAGGATCGCCCGGATAACCTTGTTCGGGCGACCAGACCTGTTTGCCGGTGGCCTCGTTGCGGCCAAAGACCGCTATGCCCGAAGCCAGCCGATAGCCCTGGTTGGTGGTTGGTCTGTCTTCTTGGTGGCGGTTCTCAATCCACTGAGCCGCGGTAATGCCGACATTCTCCACAAAGAAATATTCGATCCCCTGCCCTGAGAGCCACTCGTCGATGCCCGGCCGCATACGCTGTTCCCGCTCGGACCACACCGGGCCGCGGTAGGCGCATTCGGGCAGCCAGAACCCGCGCGGCGCTTTTCCGAAATATTTTTTATAGGTCTCGACGCCCAGGCTTACCTGGGCGCGCACTGCGCCGTCAGCCTCTAGGAGCGGCAGGAACCCGTGCGTGGCGGCCGAGGTCAGGACCTCCACCACTCCCTCATCCTGCAGCCATTTCAGGGTGCCCAGGATATCGCAATAAAAATCTTGCGTGTAGGCCAGATAAGTTGCCTCGAAGCGTTCGAACCAGTAGGTAGCCGCCTTGCGGAGCGCGGGATCGCCGTGGAAGCGCCGCGCGTCCTGCCGGGCGCGGCGAATCTTGTCTTCCATATATTCACAGAACCTCTCGCGCATATAGGCGTCAGCCAGCTGCTCCATGAGTATGGGCACCAGCCCGACCATGACGCGGGGGCGGATGCCGTCATGGTGCAAGGCCCTGAGAGCCGTCAAGAGCGGGATATAGGTCTCGTGCATGGCCTCGAACAACCATTCCTCGCCCGCGGGCCACACCCCTGACTTGCGGCAGTAGGGGATATGGCTGTGCAGCATCAATGCAAAAACACCCGACATGCGACCTCCTTATCTATGGTTAGGCTTGCCTGGCCTTGATGAGTCTTTTCCAGAACGGTTTAAAGAGAAAGCTCTTCTCATCCAAGGCGCAGAGCTCGGCGAACATGGGCTTGGTCACGGTGAAGGCCACGATATCAGGCGGCAGGTGCTGGCGCATGGCGATATCCGTGGCGCCGATGGCGGCCTGGGAAATGGCTAGGTCCGCAAATACCGTGAGCAGCTGCATGCACCCGGCGCCGAAAGGAGCGATGACCGGGGCTGGATCCGCTGGTCCGTGATGGTAGTTGGCGCCGGTCACCAGTGCGCTGAGCTGGTCGGGATTAGCCAGGAAGGTGACGGTTTTCAGGTAGGCGTCCTGATCGGGCTTCAAGGGTCCGATCAGCAGGTTGGGATGTTCCGGCCGGTAGGTCTGTCCGTGATCGAGCCAGGCCTCCATGAGGCTGTGCGAGGCGCGCAAACCCTCGGCGTCGACCAGGAACTTGACCAGGTCCGCGCGTGAACGCATATTGACGCTGCACAGGGCGCGGCCGGCCCCGGCGCAGCCGAAATTTTCACGAGTGATGTGAAGCGTCTCGCCCTTAAGCCAGTGTTCGTAGAAGGCAAACACACAGGTCATCCTGTCGGGCAACGACGCAACCAGGGGCACGAAAGGATGAGCTTCCGGGGCATCATAGCACCCGATCAACGGGGTCAGGATGCCAAGGGCGTTCAGTAATCGGCCGGGATCGGGTTGCATCGTAACCTCCTTGCGTGTAATAGACGGCCGCGCATGGACACCACCGCCCGCTTAGGCATTATCTGATACTACACTCAGATATTCAAGCCCCAATAGGAAGGCCTGGTTGTATCCATCTTATTTGAAGAGTTCGGCAAAGAAGACCCGCATGTGCTCCCAGGAGCGCATATCGGCCATGACGTTGTAAGCAGCCCCTTTGGAAGGATCTGAACCCGAGTCCGGATTGGTGAAACTGTGCACGGCCCCGCCGTAGTTGATCATCTGCCAGTCGGCCTTGGCCGCGCGCATCTCTTCCTGGAAGGCCGTGATCTGAGCCACGGGGACGGAGGGATCGTCCGCCCCATTGAGGACAAGCACCTTGGCCTTGATGGGGCGTGCATCAGCCGGATTGGGGGTATCCAGGGTGCCGTGGAAGCTCACTACGCCGGAGAGATCAACGCCGCTGCGGGCGAGCTCGAGCACGGTGGTGCCGCCGAAGCAGTAGCCGATGGCGGCGATGCGCGCTTTGTCCGTCAAAGAGTGCTCGCGCAAACGCTGTAGACCGGCACGTACACGCTCGCGCAGGAGCTTACGGTCGCCGCCCCGGTAAAGGTTTGCCAGTTTTCCGGCCTCCTGGCGGTCTTTGGCGATCATGCCATTTCCATAGATGTCGGCGGCCAGAACGATATACCCCAGCCCCGCCAGTTGCCGTGCCCGGCGTTTGACATAGTCATTAAGCCCCCACCATTCATGGACGATCAGGATTCCGGGTCGCAAACCCTGGAGTGTATCGTCATACGCCAGGTACCCGATGAGCTTGGCATCGCCCTGCCGGTAGAAGACCGATTCCGTCCGTATGGCAGCCAATGCCTGAGAAGTCATGCTCAATATGGTTGCCGCCATCACGAGAAGACCGACGTACAGAGCCCTTGTCATAACCGACCTCCTTTTGCAGACGATGCCTTATAAATACCCTCATGCCTCCACCCCGCAAGGGGCGGCGCCATACCTGGCTGTTCTCTCGGCACAGTGTCTGCGTTACATGGGCAATGCGGCTTCTTGGACGACAATGACCAGGCGTCTTAGGAGGGCGGCCGAGGCACCCTTCACCCGCAGCGGGTGTATTTCGCGTACTTGCGTTCCAGGAGCGCGCGCTTGATCTCATGCCCATGACCGGCGAGGAACCGTTCACAGGGGGTCTCCAGGAGCTTGCGCCAGCTTTCTACCATGGCGGGGATGTCATCGGCATAGGGCGGCAGGACCGAGCCGGGCAGTACGCCGAACAGGGTGTCGCCCACCAGGGCGATCCGATCCTCGACGATGACGCTCATCGAGCCGCGCGTATGTCCGGGGGTATGCAGGATATAGCCCTCAAACCCGAAGGGCTCCAGTTCCAGGCGCTCGTCCACGGTAATGTCCGGCAGGCAACCCTTATAGCGAAAAAACGGTCTGGCCAGGCGGCCGCCCAAGCGCATAATCCAGCGGGTGGGAAAGATCGCGCCGGCCGGCAGCGGGCTGTCCCCGGCCCTGAGGTAATGCTGCTCCGAGCCGTGCACGATGACCTTGAGTGGATAGACAACTTTAAGCCGGGCCGCGTTCTCGGCATGGTCGAAATGGCTGTGCGTCAGGATCAGGGCACAGGGGGCGGACTTGAAGCGCATGCGTTCGATCCGGTTGAAGAGCGACCTCCACCCATAGAAGCGGCCGGTATCGACCAGCAGCATGTCCTCGCCATGCGTTAGGGCGTAGACATTGCAGACCCCACCCATCAGCTGGTGTATGACATGACCGTCTCTGGTTTCCCATTGCCGCATCGTTGTTCCCCGGTCTCCTCTGTTGGGGAGGCATTCTAATAGCAATCATGTCGATGATCAAGCTTTGATGGTTGAATGCTCCGGGATTTTTATAATATATTTTTCTGCAAATTTCGAAAAGACCCAGTATGGCTTTATCCAACCTTTTCGACATCCAGGAATTGCGTGAGCTCTGTGAGAGTTTTACTGAGTTGACCGGTTCGACAACGGCCATCCTCGATCTGGAGGGTAACATCATCGTCGCCTCCGGCTGGCAGGATATCTGCACCCGTTTTCACCGCGTCAACAAGCAGACCGCGTCGCATTGTCTTGAGAGCGATAGGGAACTTGCAGGTCAAATCAAAGCGGGTGAATCCTACACCATCTACACCTGCCGCAACGGTCTGGTCGATGTGGCCGCGCCGATCAGGATCGACGATACCCATGTCGCCACCTTTTTCACCGGGCAGTTTTTCCTCGCACCGCCTGACAAGGATTTTTTTATCCGCCAGGCCGAGGAATACGGGTTCGACCGGACGGCCTATCTTGAGGCCCTGAGCAAAGTTCCCGTGATTTCCGAGGAGAGGGTTCGGTCGATGATGAAGTTCTATACCCGTTTGACCAAGCTCATCGGCGGCATGGGGCTTGCCAAACAACGCCTTGAGGCCATTAACCTGGCCGAGGAGCTCAGACTCAGCGAGCAGCGTTGGAAATTCGCCTTGGATGGCGCCGGCGACGGCCTGTGGGATTGGAACGCCCAGACGAACAAGGTCTACTTTTCGCCGCAATGGAAGGCTATGCTTGGCTTTGACGAACACGAAATCAACGACAGCCTGGATGAATGGGATAAACGCCTGCATCCCGATGATCGCGATCGCGTCTACGCTGAACTAAACCGGCATTTGGACGGCCTGTCAACCGTTTATGCCAGCGAACACCGCATACAATGCAAGGACGGCACCTATAAATGGATCCTGGATCGCGGGCAGGTGATCACCCGTACGCCGGAAGGCAAACCCTTGCGCATCATCGGCACGCACACCGACCTTTCCGCGCTCAAGCGGGCCGAGAACCTGATCACGATTCAACGCGATCTGAACAGTGTCCTGAGCTCGTCCATTAACCTAAGCGAAGCCCTGCAGCGGGTACTGGACGCCTCCTTGCTCATGGAAGGGATCGACTGCGGCGGCATATATCTGACGGACCCACGGAGCGACTATCTAGCCCTGGCGGTGCATGCCGGCTTGTCGCCGCGGTTCGTGCAAGCCGTCGCTTTGATGTCCATAGACACACCCCTGGTCAGAATGGCGCGGGAAGGCACACCCCTCCATGAGCGTTATGAGGTCATCCAGGAGGCCATCGGCATACCGCCGGGTCTGGAGACCCTTCGGTCCGTGACCATCACACCGATCCTGCACGATGGTAGCGTGCTGGCCGTACTCAATCTCGGCTCTCATACTCATGAAGCAATCCCGGCCGATACGCTAAAGGCCATCGATGACCTGGCTCGGAGCGTGGGGGGAGCCATCGTACGCATTCACGCTGAAATGGCATTGCGTGAAAGCCAGGAGAACCTGCAAATATTGTTCGACTCCATGGACGACATGCTCTTCATCATCGATGAAGAAGAATTGCGCATCCTCAAAACCAATCCCCAGGTTCATAGGGCCGTTGGGTACACCGAAGCGGAACTGTCCACCATGCAGATCCTCGATCTCCTCAAGTCCGATGAGCGTTCAGCAACTGCCGCAACCCTGGCCGAAATAATCGACGGCAAGATCTCAGTCTCGCATAACACCTTGCAGACCAAGGATGGTGCATATATGCTGGTCGAGACCAAGATCTCTCTCGGTACCTGGGACGGCCGCAAGGTCATCTTCGGCCTCTCCCGAGATATCACGGAGCGTCGGCGCACTGAAGAACGACGTATCGAGCTTGATCGACGCATCCAGCACGCCCAGAAACTTGAAAGCCTGGAAATTCTGGCAGGTGGGGTCGCCCATGACTTCAACAACCTGCTCATGGCTATGCTGGGCAATATGGACCTGACGCTGATGGAACTCGTCCCTTCATCACGGTCTCACGCCCTTATCTCAAAGGCCATGACCGCGGCCAGGCGGGCAGCGGAACTTACCACTCAGATGCTCACCTATTCAGGCAAGGGGCGCTCGGTGGTCAAATCCATGGATTTGAGCGAGTTGGTGCGTGAGAACGCCAATTTTTTCAAAACCGTGATACCCAAAACCGTCTCGCTCAACCTGGCCCTGACCATCGAATGCGCCCTGGTGGAGGCCGATCCCAACCAAGTCCAGCAAATCCTCATGAACCTTATCACCAACGCCGCGGAGGCTATCGGCGAACAGACCGGGCTGATCACCGTAACCACCGGTGTCGGGTATTTCGATGAGCAATTCTTAAGCCGCAGCCGGCTGGTCGAAAAACTTGCCCCCGGGCGCTATGTGTACATGGATGTCTCAGACACGGGCTGCGGCATGGATGAAAGCACCCGGCAACGCCTCTTCGATCCGTTTTTCTCCAGCAAGTTTACCGGACGCGGCCTGGGCATGTCCGCGGTCATGGGGATCGTGCGCGCGCACAAAGGCGCCATTTTCGTGGATAGCATCATCGGCCAGGGCACGACCATCCGCGTCCTTTTTCCGGCCCTGACCGTCATTGACAGCCCTGATGACCTGAATAGTTCACAAACACGCGGCGGTTTAGCCACGGGTACGTCCACGGGAACAATCCTGGTGGTGGACGATGAACCCGAGGTCCGGGAGATATGCCGGGAATATGTGCAGCATCTTGGCTTTAAGGTTATAACCGCCGCTGACGGCTGGGAAGCCGTCCAACTCTTTCGGGAGCATTTCAATGAGATCGTCTGCGTCCTCTTAGACATGATGATGCCTATCCTCGACGGGCTCGGCACCGTTCAGGAGTTAAAAAAAGAACGCGCCGATATACCGGTGATCCTGTGCAGCGGCTATAATGCCCTGGAGGCCACCCGACGTTTCTCCAGTCAAGGCCTGGCAGGTTTTATCCAGAAGCCTTTCAGACAGAAGGACCTGAAGGAAGTCATCGAACGGGTGCTGCCTCTCGACAAATAAGCCTCGGACTAACTCGTTATCTCTTTTGAAGACCGGCGGAAAGCATAAGCTGAGCTACATGGCCGCCTTATGGCTGTCGGCGAACTCCTGCATGTCTTCCCGCCCTGACAGTCCTTCACTGCTTAGCACCGGAGGCATTCTTAAGCCTGTGGCCGGACTCAAGGGGACCACCATACTGGTATAGGCCGTGACGGCCTCCCGCAAGGCTTCGGTTACCTTCTGCTGGAACTCAGAGGATGAGGCCTTGACCTCGTCTTCGTAGTTGGTCAGCACGGCCGCCTCGAGGAGTACGGCCGGACACCGGCCTTCCTTGAGCACGATCAGGTTGTCATAATAGTAGACGCCCGGAGCAATCATGATGTGCCGCTCGCCGGGGATGTCCTCGCCATGGTGAGTGGACGGGGTTAGACCCTTGCCGACCATGAAGCCGCTGATGAGCCGGGCGAACAGGAGCGAGGCCTCGGGATATGGATTCTGGCGTGAGACATAGACGCAGAAACCCTCAGGACCGACGATACACTGTTTTTCCTTGCCGCCGCACATCACCGGTCGCAGATACCTGTCCTGGGCCGAGTCGTGATGAATCGAAACCATGAGATCAAAATCTTGCGTCATCCTGGCCCTACCGCGCAGCGAAACGCAATCCTCGGCCTCGCGCGTCACCATAACGCTTATATCCACGCCGGGTTGGAGCATGTCGCGCAACATTCCTGCCAGATGGTCATTGAATACATACTCCGGGATACCGGACCGGCAACCTTTCACACTGGGGGATTGCCGGTCGTGCCCGGGATCGATAAGCAGCCGGAAAGCGTCCGCCGGTACCGGCGCCAGGACCAGATGAAGCCAGCAGAGCATCATGATTATACGACGCAGTGACGACGCGCGTCTTCTCCTCGGGCCGACCTGCCTTGCGTCAACCCGGCCGGGGCCGCATGGAGTCAAGCGGCAAGTGAATGCCGTCCCCGGCGCCATAACGATTCCATGATTTCCCGGTTGCCCAATTCTCGGCACCATGAGGTTGTTTCGATTGGCTGCATTCATCGGCGATGTCTTCCTTGTATATCTTTCGGACATCGGCGCACCGTCCTTGAGACATCACTTGACACCCGGCTGTTTCCTGCTATGGTACCGGTAATGGACGAATCCATGTCATGATTCGGCCTGGAGACGGTCCTTATCACGCAAAACAGGGCAGACATTGGTATGAAAATTTCTGAATGGCTGGACGAAAAAGAAAAGGAAGGTATCGATGTGGCGCAGATCCTTCTGCCCGATGAGTTATACTATGACGAAACTCCTGAAGAGACGATCTATTTCAAGGAAATCAGGCCCTGCAGCATCCTGTGTCCGGGCAATCATCCTTTTGCCACGGTCGAACGTTATGGGCACTGGTATTATTGTCGGGGTCAGGACAGGCAAGCCGGCATTCACGCCTCCGGAATGGAGTGGCGGTTGTTTACCAAGGACAAAGGGCTTGCCCTTGCAACCGCCAAGTCACGCATCGAACCATAATCCCAGGATCGCTTTGAACGCCTCAGATCGGTCCTGGGTTCTTTACCCTCTCGAACAGGCGCCCTCCCCCCCCGTCGCTTAAGATGCCTACATGCATATGTGCGGGTTTCTTGACTTGGCAAATATATTCCTTAATGGGTAAATTATTTTCCTATTACCGGTATTTTTCACCTCCTTCAACACACTCACGCCCAGCTTCATACCCGTGAACCCGAATCAAGGCAACGGGGGGATCATATCCTTCTCAAGCCTGCCGGACAGAGCATTTGGGAAGCCTCTTTGGTTTCTTCAGCACGCTCATACCTGGAGCCTACAGGGCGTCCCCGTGACGGGAAGTCTGCATGGCAAGCGAATTGCAATTATTTTCACGCATAACAATTGATTAATGGGGTGGGGTAAGCCGAATTGTTGGCGTTCCTTCCGCTTATTCACCAGGGTGCCAATCGCCCATAGATGCCATGTGCTGATGGCGCTCGGATGCCAATCAGGGTTGGCATGCATGCTCAAGGAGGAGACAACGATGAAGAGAAACTTGATCACCTTCTCGGCAATACTGTTGTTCACTGTTTTCATGGTCTCGAACTCCGGCTGCGGTGGGGGCGGGGACTCTTCCGGCGATGAAGCTGCTGCCGCTCAGAATACATCGAATGATGACGCAACCGCATCGGAAGCGGCCACTACTACCGGCGAAACGCTTACGATCGCCAGAGCTTCTCTGCCGCTGTGCAAAATCGGCATACCCTATGTGAACAATGCCTATACCCAGTCCTCGGTGTCCATCAAGGCGAGCGGAGGCAGCGGTCTGTACAGCTACTCCGTAATATCCGGCAGTCTCCCGCAGGGACTTACCTTGAAATCATCCGGAGTCATCAGCGGCACGGCCAATGACGAACCCGGGCTGTATACCTTTGTGGTCAAGGCGAAGCAGTACTATAGCAGCTCCAAATATGGCACCCAGACCATGACCTTGAGGCTCATGCAACCCGGAGAAGGCAGCCAACCATATGAGACGATCCTCGAAGACCCGCAGGCCTACTATGTCCACCAGGATGCGTCAATGTGCAGCGCCACCGCGTACTATATGATCATGAAATACTATGGCGACCATCTGCCCGAAACCGGACCGACCAATGTGGACCTCGCCGAAATCATCCCCAGCGATGACATGCCCGTCCTGACGGCAGCTGCGAAACTGGCGCTTTACCTTTTGAGCAACACCAAGGACGTGCTCTATTCATACGTATTCGAAAACAGCACCTATAATTTAAGCAAAGACGGCGCGGCATTTTATGCCTGCATCCAGTTCAATTCCACCTATTACGGCACGACCACTTCGAGCAACAACGCGCGGGCGGCGATCTTTGAAAAGGATATCGTGCCATTCCTCGACATCGATGCGCCGGTTTTCATCCATCTCTATCGCCCGTATGGGCTCTCCGGTCATTTCATTACCCTGGTCGGGTATGACGCGGCCACGGACGAGATCCTCTACCTTGATCCTAATAATTCCGGGTTTGATCCGAGAGTCGTTGGATATGACCCCGACAGCCTTGACTGGACACAGGTGGTTCAGAGGCTGGCGCGGGACACCTTTATTAAAAAATCCTGGTACAAGAGCTCCGGTTTTTTATATAACGCTCGCTGGGATGGACGCTGGATAGGCTTCAGCCACTAAAGAAAAGCCACCGCGTGAAACGTCTTTCACGGCGTACCGATCCCCTGTCGGGGATTGGTACCCGCCATCAGGATGCCATTACTCATCTATGGCCGTCAACCGTCACCACGGTGTTCGGGGTACATGGCCTTGAAGACCGCTTGCGCCAGTTCGGCGACGCTCATGGGTTTCATCACCATTTCACTGATGCCGGCCCTGTTGATACGGTCTTCGCTCAGCCCCAGACTCAAGCCGGTGCTGAGCACGATGGGGATATCAGGCCGGATCGCCTTGAGCCGTTCGGCCAGATCGATGCCGCTCATCTTGGGCATGGTCAGATCAGTCAGAACACAGTCAAAATCATTGGGATGCGCAGTAAAGACCCGCAGGGCCTCAAGCGGGTTGTCCACGGTCACGACCTGGTAGCCGAGCCGTTCCAGAAGGCCGCCCCCGGCCGCCAGCACGGCACTCTCATCATCGACGAATAGAATCCGTCCACTGTGCGGCCGCGAATCCACTCCGTTCTCGTCATGGGGGCCCGCGACATCCTGCGCGTCGGTTATGGGCAGCAGGATATCGAAGGTGGCGCCCTGGTCGGGCTCGCTGTACACCGACACGACGCCCTGCATGTCCTCGACGATTCCATGGATGACCGAAAGCCCCATGCCCGTGCCTTCACCACGCGGCTTGGTGGTAAAAAACGGATCGAAGATGCTGTCGATGATCGCCTTGGGAATGCCCTGGCCGGTGTCGTTCACGCTCAAGCGCACGTAACGTCCTGGTTGCAGCCCTTGCGGCGGCCGGCCGTTTGCGGGGTGGAACTCTACGCCGTTCACAGTGATTGAGAGCACGCCACCGCCTGCGTGCATGGCATATGCGGCGTTGGAGCTTAAGTTCATGAGGATCTGGTGGATCTGGACGGGGTCGGCCTTAATCATGGCGCTCTCCAGACGCAGATCATGTCTGATCTCGATGGTGGCGGGCAAGGAGGCGCGAATGAACTTGATGGTTTCCTTGATCAGGGGCATGATGTCCATGGGCGCCTTCTGGATGTCAGCCTTGCGGCTGAAGGTCAGGATCTGCTTGACCAGCTCCCTGGCCCGCAGTCCCGCTTGGAGCACCTCGTCCAGCTCCTTCTCGATCCGATCGCCCTTTTCAAGCTTGAGTTTGGCGAGTTCGGTGAACCCTAGGATGGGCGAGAGGATATTGTTGAAGTCATGGGCGATACCGCCCGCCAGGATCCCGATGGACTCCATCTTCTGCGCTTGTGCGAGCTGCGACTCGAGTTTCTTGCGTTCCTGCTCGGCCTGCCTGCGCTCGGAGATATCGCGGGTGATGCCCAGAAAACCGATCATCCGCTCCGCCTCATCCCTGAGTGGCGTGAATGTCGTTTCGGTCCAGATCGTGGAACCGTCCTTGCAAAATTCCTCCAGTTCCAGGGTCCGTTTTCTCCACTCATGAGACGCTCCGTTCTCTACCTGCAGTTCATCCTGAAAAACCTGCATGGCGCGCTGAAGAGACTCAGGGGTCAAGGCCTCGTCTACCCTCTGGAGCACGGCTTCTTCCACGGTATATCCGCGCAGGCGCAGCACGGAAGGGCTAATATACGTAAACCTGAGGTTCCGGTCCATAGTGAAGATAATGTCGCTGGCATTTTCGGCCAGCAGTCGGTACCGGGCTTCGCTCTCCTTGAGCTCCTCCTCTACCCGCTTGCGTTCGGTTATGTCACGGACTGATTCGATGGAGCCGATCATATGGCCTTCGCCGTCGTACAGGGGCGCGGCTATGGCCCAGATGTAAGCCCCCCTGCCCCGGTAGAGGGTGGGGCTGTGGACCTCGGCATAAATACTGTCGCCTTTGCGTCGGATATCGGAATAGCGGGAAGGGATCTGCGCGCTGTCCCTTCCGATATAGTCGATGAGAAATGCCGAAGGAGCACCGTAGAACGGCACCATGGCCTCAAAATGGTCCCGTCCGAGGATATCGGCCTTGGATACCCCGGTCATCTCCTCCATGGCGCGGTTCCAGGCGATGATGCGTCTCTCGCCGTCCGTGATCAGCGTCGCGTCCGGCAGGAACTCGATTATGTTCTGCAGTTGGCGGTTGGCGTCTTTCAGCTGTTCTTCGGTACGTTTGCGTTCGCTGATATCGCGCACGATGGCCCACATGCCCGCCGGTCGGCCCTTATCATCGCGCAGCAGGTAGCTGCGCAACTCCACCGGGAAAATCGTACCGTCCTTGCGCCGATACTCCTTCTCGTAGATGTCCGAGTATCCCCTGACCATGACCTCCTTTTCAATAATCCTGGACTCGAAGATATGCCATTTCATGGGCGTTATGTCCCGATAGGTTAAATGCATGAGTTCATCGGCCTCATACCCCAGCATCGCGCGGTAGACCTCATTGCTCTCGATAATCATGCCATCCATGTCGACACTGACAAAGGCGTCCCGTATGCTGTCATGCAGCCTGCGGAACCTGGTCTCGGATGAACGCAGCGCATCCTCGGCCCATTTGCGCTCGGTGATGTCCACGGACGTGCCTTCGAAGTAGACAATTTTGCCCTGTTTATCCCGCACCGTGTGGATGTTCATGGATATCCAGAACCTGCTCCGGTCCTTGCGGTATAGCTCCGTCTCGAATTTCTCTACCTTGCCTTCCTGTTCGAGCCGTCGCAACAGCTCTTCACGTTGCCGCGGATACACATAGAGCTCATGGCCGATATCTTTGATGCTCTCCATCATCTCGTGGGCAGAGGCATAGCCGAACATCTTCGCCAAAGCGGGATTGGCGCTCAGATACGTGCCCTGGGGCGTGGTCTGGAAGATCGCCTCGGTGGCGTTCTCGAAGATCGACCGATACTTCTCCTCACTGGCCTTGAGGGCTTCCTCGGCCTGCCATTTGGCGGTGATGTCGATGCAGCTCCCTTCGATATGCGTAGGCTTGCCTTGCATGTCGCGCACCAGCCGGAAGTTCATCAAGGCCTTGACGGTACCGCCGTCCATACGTTTCAGCAGGACCTCGCTACCGATGACCGTATCTTCCCTGACCAGACGGTTCATGATACGTTTGCGGTCCTGCGGATCGGCATAGATCTGGGATTCGATATCCACCACCTTTTCAAAAACGTCTTGAGGGGTTTCATATCCCAGCATGCGGGCCATGGAAGTATTGACCATGAGGACATGACCGTCAAAGGTGGTGCGGAATATACCTTCGATGGCGTTCTCGAACAGCGAGCGGTGGCTTTCTTCGCTCTCTACGAGAGCGGCTTCGGCCAGCTTGCGCTCGGTGATGTCGCGGATGGACTCGATGGCGCCCACGACCTTGCCCGTGCCGTCATAGAGCGGACACGCCATGGCCCACACATAGGCACCCTTCCCCTCGTAAAGGGCGGGCGTAAAAACCTCGGCATAGAGCGATGCCCCCCTGCGCCGCACGAAATCGTACTGGGAGGCGATTACCTCATCAGCCTTGTCCAGCAGGTCCATGAGATACGGGCGAGGCTCGCCGTAGAACGGCACCGCGCTCAAGGCATGATCCTGACCCAGGATATCATGTTTGGAAACCCCGGTCATCTCCTCCATGGCGCGGTTCCAGGCGATGATACGCTTGTCGCTGTCAATAATGAATGTGGCGTCTGGCAGGAACTCGATGATATCCTCCAGGCGACGGTTGGCTTCTCTGATCTCCTCCTCCGCCTGCTTGCGCGCCGTGATATCCTGGATGATGCCGAACACCTTGTGTTGTCCGGGATCGTACTCGGCCTGCGAGTGTATATCCAAGCGCTGTCCGTCACTGAGGCGTCTGATCTTGAACTCGATATCGAAATTCCGCCCATGCCTGACGAGCTCGCCCATAGCTTCATCCATGGCCTGATGGTATTCGGGCAGGACGATTGTGCGCAATTCGGCGATCGTCCAGGTCTCTTCATCAAGGCCGCAAATGCGCCTGGTTTCGCTCGAGGCCCACCCCAGGCCTTTCTTCGGGTCAAACTCCCAGTAACCGACGCGCGCGATCTCCTGGGCACGTTCGAGCATGCGTTGGCGGCGAGATGCTTCCGCCTTCGTGCTCCCACGCGCGGGGCCGCCCTCCCGCTCCGTCATGTCACACCCGCCTGAAGCGTGGTCGGTTGATAAGGCACCGGCCCTTGCCGTGATCCGGTTGCGCGCCACTGTCGCGCGAGCGCCCGTTGTCTAGGTCTCAAGATCGTTACTGCCAGACAGAGACCGTTCGCATATTTTTGCATGAGCCACCTCTACACCTCACCTGATATAGCATGAACTAATAATAAGCCGGCGCTCTCTCCACGGCAAGCCAGGCGCCAGTTCGGCTCGGACGCTGAGGCATGGCGGTCGGGTCGCGTCGCCTCGGACATCTTCTTGCGCAAGATCTCCAAGGAATGTCAGGCCAAGGTGATTTACGCTTTTACGGCGAATAGTATTTGAATCTGCCAGGCATCTGTGATTTAATACCCTCCACCTATTTGAATTATATTCAGCAGGAGGGGACTATGAAGAATGTCAAGGTATTATGGTTGAGTCTGGCCCTGGTGTTTATGCTGGGAGTGCCCTGTCTGGCTGAGACCTATGCCGGAACGATGTCCATCACGCCCTTTGCCGGAGGGTATCTCTTCCAGGCCAAGGAGAACCTGAAGAACAAACCCGTGCTCGGCCTCAGGTTGGGCTATGATTTCTCCCGCAACTGGGGTATCGAGGTCGCCGGCGATTACCTTACCACCAAATCCGACGCCGATCTGGGTGATGCCACGGTTTACGGCGGCCGCCTGGAAACCCTGTACTACTATGTCCCGGACCAGAAACTGGTGCCTTACTTCGCCGTGGGTCTGGGCGGAAGATCCCTGAAGTACGATGACCACAGCAACCTGGACCGCGGTCATTTCCTGGTGGATTGGGGTCTGGGCGCCAAGTACTCTCTTTCGGACAATCTGGCCCTGCGCGCTGATATCCGACACATGATCCTGATCAATGACACCATCCAGAACCTGGAAGCCACCTTGGGGATCAGCTACCTGATCGGCGGTACCAAGCCGGCGCCCGTCGTTGAGGAGGTCGCCCCGGTGGTCGAACCGGCCCCCGCGCCGGCTCCTCCGGTTGTCGAACCTACTCCAGCGCCGGTGCCCATGCCGGTCGTACCCGTGCCGGCGCCGACCGTCATGGAAAAGGAGATCATTGAAGAGGGCCGCGCCACTCTGGATATCAAATTCAAAACCAACAAGGCCGACATCCAGCCTCAGTATCATGCCGAACTGGCCACCTTCGGCGATGTCATGAAAAAACACCCGGACCTGAAGGTCATCATTGAAGGCCATACCGACAATGTCGGCGGTGCAGCCTACAACCAGAAGCTCTCGCAGCGACGGGCCGAGAGCGTCAAGCGCTATATGACGGAAAAGTTCGGCATCGACGCCTCCAGGCTCAAAGCCAAGGGCTACGGGCTGAGCATACCGATCGCCTCAAACTCCACCGCGGCGGGCAAAGCCAAGAACCGCCGGGTCGAAGCCGTGGTCGAGTACATGGATAAAAAGATCATCAAGAATTAGCACATTAGGCTACCGCGAACGACGAAGCGCCCCGGTGAAGATCGCCGGGACGCTTTTTATTTATTCATCATTCGTTTACGGAGCGCGGCCTGGAATTTGTCGAGATAGATATACGTAACCGGCGTTATGTATAAGGTCACGATCTGGGAGAAAAGAAGTCCGCCGACCACGGCAATCCCGAGCGGCTGCCGGGTCTCGCCCCCCGCGCCCAGCCCCAGGGCTATCGGCAGCGTGGCCATCAATGCCGACATGGTCGTCATCATGATGGGACGGAAACGGATCAGCGCCCCCTGATAGATCGCGTCCTCGGGCGCTCGTCCCTCTTTGCGTTCGGCTGCAAGCGCGAAATCGATCATCATGATGGCATTCTTCTTCACGATCCCGATCAGCATGATGATCCCTACCAGGGCATACAGGTTCAGGTCGATGCCGAAGATCATCAGGGCCAACAGCGCTCCGATACCGGCCGAAGGCAGACCGGAAAGGATAGTCAGCGGGTGGATAAAGCTTTCATAGAGGATGCCCAAGACAACATAGATCACCAGGATGGCCACCAGGATCAAGACGCCCATCCCCACCATGGATGACTCGAAGGCCTTGGCCGTGCCCTGTAGGCTGCCGTTGATGGTGTCGGGCAGGACGGCATCCGCGGTTTTCTCCACCTCTTTCAAGGCATCACCCAGGGCCTTGCCGGGGGCGAGATTGAAGGATAGGGTCACGGCCGGAAGCTGCCCCAGATGGTTCACGGACATGGGTCCTACCGTGTTATCCAGGTCCACCAAAGTGCTCAAGGGTACGAGACTGTCGTTTGAGGACCGGATATAGAGCAGGGAGAGCGCCGAGGGGTCCTCCTGATACTGCTCAAGCAATTCCATAATGACCTGGTAATCGTTATTAGGCGCATAAATAGTGGATATCTGGCGCGAGGAGTAGGCGCTGCCCAGCGCCTGTTCGATCTGGAGCACGCTTACGCCCAGCGCCGAGGCTTTGTCGCGGTTGATGTCCACGGACAGCTCCGGGTTCTTAAGCTGGAGGTCGCTGGTCACATCCTGGAAGCCGGGCAGGTGTTTGAGTTTTTCCTCCAGCAGCGGTGCGTAGCGATACAGCTCGTCGATATCCGGGCCTTGCAGGGCGTACTGATATTGGCTCTTGGATTGAACGCCGCCGATACGTATCGGCGGCGGGTTTTGCAGATAGGTCTGGATCCCGGGGACGGCGGCGAGCTTGGGCCTGAGTTTCTGGATGACCTCATCGGCGCTTTCGTCGCGTTCGTTCCTGGGCTTGAGCCGTAGCATCAAGCTGCCGGTATTGGATGAGCTGCTGCCGCCTCCGCCGCCCACACGCGACATGACAAGGTCGATGTTCGGATCCTTTTGCGCGATACGGGCGACCTTGTTCTGATACCCCTTCATGGCCTCGAACGATGTGCCTTGCGCCGCTTCGGTCGATCCGGCGATCCGGCCGGTATCGCCGCTGGGCAGAAACCCCTTGGGCATAACGACAAAGAGGTAGATGACCCCGATCAGGAAAAGCAGGGAGACGATAAGGGTGGAGCGCCTGTAGCGCAGTACCCATTGCAGGCTTCTTTCATACAGGTGCAGCATGCCGTCGAAAAACCTCTGCGAGGCCTGATATGTCCGGCTGTGTTTCTCCTCCCCGGCCGGGCGGAGCGAAATACTGCAGAGCATGGGCGTGAGGCTCAGGGACACGAACCCCGAGATGAGCACGGCCACCACGATGGTTACGGCGAATTCATGCAGCAACCGGCCGATGATGCCGCCCATGAAGAGCACCGGAATAAATACCGCCACCAGTGAAAGCGTCATGGATATGATGGTGAAACTGATCTCTTTTGAACCGCTGAAGGCCGCCTCACGCGGACTTTCGCCGTGCTCCATGTGCCGCACCACATTTTCCAGCATGACGATGGCGTCGTCCACCACGAACCCTACGCACAGCGTCAGCGCCATGAGGGATAGGTTATCAAGGTTGTATCCCGCCAGGTACATGGCTGTGAAGGTGCCGACAATGGACATGGGCAGGGCGAGGCTGGGGATGATGGTGGCCGAGAGGCTGCGCAGGAAAAGAAAGATGACCAGGACCACCAGGATCAGGGCGATGATGAGCGTGATCTGAACATCCCGAATGGAGTCCTTAATGGATTGCGACCGGTCGTACATGATCGTGAGGTTCAGAGATGCCGGAATCAACGTTTGAAATTTGGGGAGAATTTCCTTTACTGACTGTACGACCGCTACCGTGTTGGTGCCAGGCTGACGTTGAATGGCAAGGATGATGGCCCGTTCATTGTTGATCCATGAAGCCGCCTTGTTATTCTCGACACTGTCGACGATCCGGCCCAGATCATTCAGCCGTACCGGCGATCCGTTCCGGTACGCCACGATCAGAGATTGAAAGGCATCGGCGTCCGTGAGCTGACCGGAGGTTTGCACGGTGAAGGCCTTATGTTTACCCCACAGCGTGCCGGTCGGCAGGTTGGGATTTCCCGAGTCAATGGCATCGGACACCTCGTCGATCCCGAGGGATCGGGCGGCCAGGGCCTGCGGGTCGAGTTGCACCCTGACGGCGTATTTTTGCGACCCGTACACCCCGACTTCGGCCACGCCGTCGATCATGGATATGCGCTTGGCCAGAAGGTTTTCCGCGTATTCGTCCACCACCGTAAGCGGCAAGGTCTTCGAGGTGAGCGCGATAAAAAGGATCGGCGATTCGGCCGGGTTCACCTTCCTGAAGGTCGGCGGCGAGGACATATCATCGGGCAGGTGATGCGTGGCCGACGATATGGCGGTCTGGACGTCCTGGGCCGCGGCGTCTATGTCCCGGTTCAGATTGAACTGCAGGACGATCTGGGTGCTGCCCTGCGAGCTTGAGGAGGTCATGGAATCGATGCCCGCGATGTTGGAGAACTCCTGCTCAAGCGGTGTGGCCACCGACGAGGCCATGGTTTCCGGGCTAGCGCCGGAGAGACTGGCCGATACCCGGATGGTGGGAAAATCCACATTAGGCAGCTCGCTGACTGGTAAGGCCCGGTAAGCCACGACGCCGAAGATCAGAAAGCTCATCATGACCAGCGTGGTCATGATCGGGCGCTCGATAAAGATCCGGGAGATATTCACTCAGCTCACCACGCCATTCACTTGGTGTCCTTGATCGTTACCTTGGCCCCCGGTGTGAGCCGCAGCTGGCCATCCGTGACCACGCGCTCGCCGGGGGCTATCCCTTTGAGGATGACGGTCTGGCCGTCCATGACCTCTCCGATGATTACCGGCTTGATCTGGGCCGTGAATTCGCGGGTGACGACATACACATACTGCCCATCCTGTCCTTGGTTGATGGCCTGGGAAGGAACGAGAATCGCGCCGGGGACGGTAGCGAGCATCAGGGCTACATTGACGAACTGGCCCGGCAACAGCCGTTTTTCCGCGTTGGAGAAGACGGCCTTGAGGGTGATGGTGCCGGTGGATTTATCGATGGCATTATCCATGAAAACGAGCCTGCCGCGCTCGGGTTTGTCATCGCCGGGTATGGTCGCGATCACCTCCGGCGTCCTTTCGGCGGCAAACGCCCTGATCCGGGGCAGGTCCTTTTCAGGAATGGCGAAGGCGACATTGATCGGTTGAATCTGATTCAAACTGACGACCTCGACATCATCGGCCTTGAGGATATTGCCCTCGTCCACTTGCAGTCTGCCGGCCAGAGCGTCGATGGGGGCGTGGATGGAGCAGTACTGCATCTGCACGCGGCTGCTGTCGACCAGGGCCTGGTCTGCCTTGAGCGTCGCCTGCAAGGCCTCGTTGTTCGTCCGCACCTGGTCGTACTCTTCACGGGATACGTAGTTTTTCTCCACCAGGGCGGCATAACGACGCACATCCTGCCCGGCCTTCCTGGCTTGGGCGATGTCCCTGAGCAGATTGGCCTCGGCCTGCTTGAGGGCCGCCAGGTTGCTCCGGCAATCAAGCTCCACCAGAAGGTCGCCTTTCTTCACGCCCTTGCCTTCCTTGAAATGGACCTTGGTGATTCGCGCGGTAATCTGGCTACGCACGGATATGGACTGATACGCCTCCACCGTGCCGAAGGCCGAGATCGAAACCGGCACATCCCGTCGCACAGCCGCGGCCGTTACAACCGGGATCGCTTGATTCTGGACAGGCGGCTGTTCCGATGAACAGGCGTGGAGCAACACCATCATGGCCAAAGACATAACCATCCAACATCCAAGGTTTTTACTCAAGACGCTCCCCCATGGCCCTGGCCAGACCGGCCAGTGCGATCTGATAGTCATAATAGGCGCCGATGGCATCTGTCTTGGCCGTCACCTCCGACACCACGGCATCGGTCACTTCCAGGGCGCTGCCCACCCCGGCGTCATAGCGTCCTTCGGCCAAGCCGCGGTTTTCCTGCGCCTGCTTCAGCGACACCTCGGTCAGATCCAGGCGCTGTTTCGCGTTCGAAAGAGCGGCATACGCCTGGGCGATATCAAATCGCACCGTCTGTTTGGCGAGCTCTTCATCGGCGCGCGCACTGGCAAGATTAGCCCTGGCCTCGTCAATCTGGCCGCGGGTCTGGAAACCGTTGAACAAGGGGAAAGAAAGCCCGGCCCCGATGGTCCACTCCTTGTCCAGCGGGAACTCCTCGCCTGACCATCCATACGCCGCGTTACCATTAATCACGGGATAGTAGCCTGCACGCGCCAGGTCAAAAGCGCGCTCGGCCGCTTCACGCTTAGCCGCCACCGAGCGCAGATCGGAGCGCTGCGTCAACGCCCGCGCCAAGGCCTGTTCCTGGCTGACGGCAGGGGTTGGAGTAAGCGGCATATCGTTGACCATGAAGTCCGGAGCCTCGGGAACGCCAATGGCGTTCTTGAGCGTCAGCACCGCTATGGTTAGGGCGTTTTCGGCCGTCAAGAGGTTAAGCCGGGCCCGGCTCAGATCCACCTCGGCCTTGGTGAGGTCGATCTTGGACTTGACCCCGACCTCGAAGAATTTACGGGCGCTTTGAAGGTGTTGTTCGAACTGGTTCACCGTCTGGGCATAAGCCTCACGGTTCCGTTGGGCCCAAAGCACACCATAATAGGCCTGGGCCACCTGGAACACAATCAGGTCCGTGACATTGCCCAGATCGGCCTGCGCGGCCTCGGCCTCCAGCGACTTAACCCCTACCTGGGCCGGGGTCTTGCCGAAATCGAAGAGCGTCTGGTTCAGATCCACATGGCTCGTATACTGGTTATAGTATGCATCGCTGGAGCCGGAGGAGGACGCGCCGCCGGGGGGGTGAATGCGGCTGGCCTCGGTCGACCACCCGAGTTGGGGATAATACGCGGATCGTGCCTGCATGACCCTGCCGCGGCTGGCGGCAAGACTCCCGGACGCGCTCTTGATCGAGGGATGGCGCTGCAAGGCTATGGCGATGCAGCGCTTCAGATCAAGGGTTTCTCCGGGTTGAACAGCATCCTGCGCCATGGCCTCAGAGGCGCCCAGCATGCAAACCGCGAGCATAGCGACAGTCAAAAGACCACAGCGCGACCACACCAAGAGGTTGAATCGTAGGCCTCTCATCCGTGCCGGCCTACCGCTTGCTCCACACGCGGAATAATACTTCGCGCGATGCGCCACTTTCGATGACGTTCATTTCCTACATTTCCCTGTATCATTTTATATGAGAGATACAGACGCGTGTCCATGCCGTTTCGTCTACACGGCCCTCGCAAAAGTCCCGCGGGATTCATCCGGCCTTGAGGCTTGCCTTCCGCATGGATCTCCGGCGAGGCTGTCATGGGCGAACATCCGGGGCCATAGCGATGCTAGAAGAGCTCGAGGAGACGACGCGGGTGGTCGATCAGGAGTTTTGCGCCATTCTCCTCGAGCTCTTTCCTGGTCCTGAAGCCCCACAGGACGCCCACCGGGAACATGCCGGCGGCCGCGGCCGTGCGCATATCGATGGCGGAGTCACCCATAAAAACGACACGCAACGGGTCGATACCCAGGGTCCGCGCCATCTCCAGGGCAGCTATCGGTTCCGGCTTGCGCGGCCCGCCCGGGATGATGCCCCGCACGATCTCGAAATGCCAGCGGTCCAAGAGCCGCTCCGCCATGGCGCGAGTGAATTCATCGGGTTTGTTGGAGAGGATCGTCATGTGTACGCCTTTTTCCGCCAGGGAGTCGAGCAGCTCGGGTATACCGTTATAGGGCCGGCTTAAAAAGGCATGGTCACGGCCGTAGATGACCCGCATGGCTTCCACCAGGCGCCCCACCAGAGCGTCGTCGTTGTTATCGCCATCCGGCAGGACCCGGCGCGCCAGCACGTCCATGCCGTATCCCACGTATTCACGATAGGCGTCGTAATCGTGAGGCGGATATCCCAGGGTTGCCAGGGCCGCGTTCATGGCATCCGCGATCTCCTTCAAGGTATCCAGGAGCGTGCCGTCCATGTCGAAGATCACGGCCTCAAAGCGCATAACGTTACGGGGTGATGTCGCGGCCGTCATGGAAGGCCTTGCCCACGACCTCTCCGAGCCGCTGGTAGACCTGGATTCCGGGGGTATAGATCAGGGGATCCACCTTGGCCGGGTCGATCTTGTTGTCAGTGAGGCACTCAGTGGAGATATAGGTCTCGATGATCTCGCCTACAATCAGCGTATGCGAGCCCAGATCGAGCCGGTGGATCACCCGGCACTCCAAATTCAAGGGGCAGGCGTCAATGATCGGAACACCGTCGAGCCGGCCGGGCGAGGTTTGAAAAAGTCCGGACTTGTCATGCTTGCGACCGGAATAGATGCCGCAGTAATCAACCAGCTTGGCCATATCGGCGCGCGGCACATTGACCGAGAAGGCCCAATGGGTATTGATCCCATCCAACGTATAGCGCTCCCGGCGGATGGCCACGGCCACGGCCGGCGGTTCATGGCTGGCGATCCCGCACCAGGCCACGGTCATGAAGTTGGCCTTGCCCTCAATCTCGGTCCCGATAAGTACGGCCGGCATAGGGAATAAGAACGTGCTCGGCCCGATTCTTTCCTTGTCCATACGTCTTCTCCTTCAGCCCCAGGCCGCAACCTTGGCCCAGCTCATGCTCATGCCGCGCCCTTGTATTTCATGAGGCCCTGCGCCATGTGCATGGCGCCCTCGATGCTGTGGGCCACGGGTACGCCGTTCAATTCGAAACCCTCGATGAGGATACGATACTTGTCCAGACGGGCCACATAGGCGATCAGGGGCTTGCCGGAACGGCGCGGCACCGAGCCGAGAATGGCGCCCAGGTCCTGGGTGATACCCGGGGCATAGGGCAGGATCAAGGCAATCAAACAGTCGATATCCGGATGCATGCCCATGGTCATGGCCGCGGCCACAAAGTCCTGATCCACGGCGCTGCCGGTGACGTCCACCGGATTGAGGCAGGAGGCGATGGGCTTGATCGTCGGCGACAGGAGCCGGCGGATGGCGTCTTGTTCGATCTCGTGCAGGGTGGGTACCGACAGGCCCATTTCCATACACAGATCGAGCGCCAGGGCGCCGTGGCCGCCACTGGCCGTGATAATTCCCAGGCGCCCCTGGGTGGGCTTCTGGTAGGCGCTCAAGCCCTGGCAGAAATAGACCAACTCCAGCATGTTCCTGGCTTCTACCAGCCCGTATTGCGCCAAGACGGAAGAGAAGACCGCATAATCACCGGCCAATGAGGCGGTATGGCTGGTAATGGCGGTGGTGGCGCCGGGGGATTTGCCGGCCTTGAGCACCACCACCGGCTTGCCCGCATGCCTGGCCGCCTCCATGAATTCATGGCCTTCGTTTTCGCTGAAGCCTTCGATATAGAAGGCGATCACTTGAGTTTCAGGGTCGGCCGCCATATAGGCCAAGAGATCTTTTTCCTTGAGCACGGCCTTGTTGCCGATCGACACCCCCAGCGACATGCCTACACCCTCGGAAGAAAACCGGATCATCTGGTCCACCAGGATACCGCCGCTCTGGCTGATCATGGCTACATTGCCCTTCTTGGGGATACCCATCCGTTCGGTGGGGATGAAAAAGGTGTCCATGCGACCGGGAGAGAATATACCCAGACAGTTCGGTCCGATAAAAGGGAAATCGGCCTCGCGTGCGATGGCCACGATCCGTTCCTGCAAATCTGCCCGTCCGGACTCAGCAAAACCGCCCGAGATGATGGCCGCCCCTCCCACACCGGCCTTGATGCAATCCTCCAGGATGGCGGGCACCCGCTCGGCCTGGGCCGCGATCACGGCCAGATCGATCTTCTTGGGCAGTTCAGCAATGCTGGAAAAGGCCCGTTGGCCCTTGAGGAGGCCGGCCTTGGGATTCACCGCATAGGTATCCACCGGATAACGCAGGAAGTTTTTGTAGTAAATAACGTTCGCGGGATTAAGATCATTGTGCAGGGAAACGCCTATGACCGCCATGGTCTTGGGCTCGAACAACGGCTTGAGGTCCATTTACATCCTCCTTTCGTCTGTGCGCACACTTGTTTTCTTATATCAAGAATATAACTTATCTGCCAGAAGACAATAGCCCTATGCATTTATCAAGGGGCATCGGAAAAGGCCCTCCCTTCGAAACGTCGATGGATCGGCCGCCCTTGTGGACGCCCTCCTACCGAAGATATTGTTTCAGGAACATCCCGGTGTAGGAAGCCGGGACCGCGGCTACCTGTTCCGGGCTGCCGGACGCGACCAGACTGCCGCCTCCGGCGCCGCCTTCAGGTCCCAGGTCTATCAGGTAGTCGGCCGACTTGATCACGTCCATGTTGTGCTCGATCACGATCACGGTATTGCCCTCATCCACCAGACGGTGCAGGACCTTCAAAAGCTTGTTGATATCGTCGAAGTGCAGGCCGGTGGTGGGTTCGTCAAGGATATACAGGGTCTTGCCGGTGGAGCGTTTGGACAGCTCGCGAGCCAGCTTGGTACGCTGGGCCTCGCCTCCGGAGAGCGTGGTGGCGCTCTGCCCCAGCCGGATATAGTCCATGCCGACATCGATCAGGGTCTGGAGCTTGCGCTTGATGCGCGGTACGGCCTCGAAGAAGTTATAGGCCTCGTGCACGGTCATGCCCAGCACATCGTTGATGTTCTTGCCCTTGTAGCGGACATCGAGGGTCTCTTCGTTGAAGCGTTTGCCCTGGCACTGGTCGCACTCGACATACACGTCCGGCAGGAAGTGCATCTCGATCTTGATCATCCCCTCGCCGCTGCAGGCCTCGCAGCGTCCGCCCTTCACATTGAAGGAAAACCTGCCCGGCTGGTAGCCGCGCATGCGCGCTTCGGGCAGGAGCGTGAACAGCTCGCGGATGAAGGTGAAGACCCCGGTATAGGTAGCCGGGTTGGAGCGCGGGGTGCGGCCGATGGGGCTCTGGTCGACGTTGATCACGCGATCGATCTGCTCGATGCCGGAGATGCCGGCCACATGGTGCGGCACGGCACGGCCGCCCCCAAGCACGGTGTTTAGATAGGGGTAGAGGGTGTCGATGATCAAGCTGGATTTGCCTGAACCGGATACGCCCGTGATGCAGGTGAAGAGCTTCAAGGGGATGGTTACATCGACGGCCTTGAGGTTATTGGCCTTAGCGCCACGGATCTTGAGGCTGGCCTTGCCCGGCTTGCGACGCTGGGGCGGGACATGGATGGATTCCTTACCCGTAAGGTAGCGCCCGGTCAAGGAACGCGGGCAGTTTTTCAGCTCGTCCGGCGTACCCTGGCAGACGATCTCGCCCCCCAGCTCGCCGGCACCGGGGCCTAAGTCGATCACATGATCGGCCGTCAGGATGGTCTCTTCATCGTGCTCCACCACGATCACGGTGTTGCCGAGATCGCGCAAGTGCTTGAGGGTGTTAATCAGGCGCACGTTGTCGCGTTGATGCAGCCCGATGGAGGGTTCGTCCAGGATGTACATAACGCCCATAAGGGCCGAGCCGATCTGGGTGGCCAGGCGGATGCGCTGGGCCTCGCCCGAGGAGAGCGTGCCGGCCGAACGCGACAGGCTCAAGTAACCGATGCCCACCGAGCGCAGGAACTCCAGGCGCGAACGGATTTCCTTGATCAGCCGCGAGGCGATCTGGGCCTGTTTGGCGCCGAGCGTGAGCGTGTCGAAGAAGACGATGAGCTCCTCCACGCTCATGACCGTCAGATCATGGATATTCCGGCCGCCGACGAACACATGCAGGGATTCTTTCCTGAGGCGCGAGCCGCCGCACCCAGGACAGGTCTTATAGCTCAGGTATTCGGTCAGATACTCCTGGATCTCGCCGGTCTCGTTCTCCTTGATGCGGCGCATCAGGTTGGGAAGCACGCCTTCGAAGCTCGTCGTACCGTTGAGGATCGCGTCTCTGGTCGCTGGATTCAGGCGTTCGAACGGGGTATCCAGATCGAAGTCCAGGCTGCGTCCCAGTCGGCGAATCATGCGCATGGCGAAACGTCCCGGCGGCACGCCCCAGGGTGCCAGGGCCCCTTCCTTGAGCGACTTTTGCGGCTGCGGGATAACCTTTTCCGGGTCGATCTCCAAGAGTACGCCCAGACCGCTGCAAACCTGGCAGGCGCCGTGCGGGTTGTTGAACGAGAACATGCGCGGGCTCACTTCGGGGTATGAGACATTGTCGATGGGGCAGCTGAAGAGCTCCGAGTATAAGGTCTCGGTGCCCGCATCCTCGACCTTAAGGATGCCGCCGGATAAACGTACCGCGGTCTCGATCGATTCCACTAGGCGCGTCCGCACGCCTTCCTTCAGAACTAAGCGGTCGACCACCACGTCGATGGAGTGTTTCTTGTTTTTGTCCAGCTTCGGCACATCCTCGATCTCATACGTAGTACCGTCGATGCGCACGCGCACGAAGCCGTCCTTGGCGTAGTTCTCGATCTGCTTGACGTACTCACCCTTGCGGCCCTGCACCACCGGGGCATACAGGATGATGCGCTCGCCGCCGGCACCCAGGATGGCATCGGCCATTTGGCCTACGGTCATGGAGGTGATGCCACGGCCGCAGATCCAGCAGTGGGGATCGCCGATGCGGGCATAGAGCAGCCTCAGATAATCGTAGATTTCGGTGATCGTGCCCACGGTGGAACGGGGATTGTTGGAGGCGTTCTTCTGCTCGATGGCGATGGCGGGCGAGAGTCCGTCGATGGATTCCACCTGAGGTTTGGGCATCTGTTCCAGGAACTGCCGGGCATAGGCGCTCAACGACTCCACATAGCGACGTTGACCCTCGGCATACAGGGTATCGAAGGCCAGCGACGATTTACCGGAGCCTGAAACCCCGGTGATCACCACCAGCTTGTTGCGGGGGATGTTGACATCGAAGCCCTTGAGGTTGTGCTCGGAGGCACCTTTGATCTCGATGAATTCTTTCATAAAAAATAGTTTTACGTGTAATGTTTTGAATCTTAAGTTTTAAGTGGAAAACACTTTATCCATGCTGCTCACCAGCTGTCATCTACCTGTTCATACCTTGCTGTGCTCGCTATTTATACTTAAAACTTAACACGTAAACCTTAAAACGAGAAGTTCTGTTTATAGATGAAGTGCTCGGCCATGGTCAGCCTGAGCCAATACTCGAAGGCCCCCTCGCGCGCCTTGTCCTCCAGGCTGGCGACGATCTCGTCCTTGACCTCATCCAGTTCCTTGCGGTCGATCGTATCCCGGCCGATGACCTTGAAGATGCAATGATAGTCCCCGATCTCGATCGGCCCGACGATATCGCCCTCTTTGGCGTTCTCCAGCGCTGTGCGCGCGGCCTGATCGAGATTGTCGAGCGGCACCCAGCCGAGACTCGCACTGCCATTGTTCAGGATGTCGGAAGACGCTCTGGCCACCTCGTCAAAAGGCTTGCCGGCCTTGATCGAAGCCATGGCGGCGGCCGTACGGTCGGCATCGTCCTTGATGGCTATCTGTTCGAGTTGCAAGGACAAGCGGCCGGAATATTGGGGGGTGGTGTCGTAATGATTCTTTACCATCTGGGGGGTGACCACCACCCGCGAGGCCACCATCATGTCCATGAGCATCTTGCGCATGATTATGGCGCGCGCGAAGGCGTAGGAGGTCTTGTTCTGCTGAGCCACGGCCGTTACTTGCTGCGGGTCCACGGGCGGCAGGCCGTACTTGGCATAGGTCTTTTCGACCACGATATCCTCCACCATGATGTCCAGAACCCTCTGCACCCTGACGGTATCGCTCTCGTCGACACCCATCTCTTCCAGGCGGGCATCCAGATCGGATCGCATGATAAGACGCTCGTCAACCACCGCCACGATGCCCTCGATGGTGTAGGCCCGTGCCGATCCAGATGCCGTCACCGCCAGCATAAAAAGCAGGCCGCACAAGATGTGCTTGATCCAGGATCGTTTCATTTCCACTTCAGCCACCCGCCTCCTACCCCCTGTTCTGATCGTTCAGGCCGTGCAGGATCGCCAGTACACCCTCAATCTTCATCACCTTCAGCTCGACCAGGCCCTCTGGTACCATTCGGCCGCCGTTTTTCGTGACCAGATCCACCAGGGCTTCGATGTTTACCACAGTATCATGGGCAAAGTACAGCTTCAAGAGCGCGTCCTCCCATTCGAGCTTGCGGATGCGCACCCCGCGCATCAGATCACGGATCTCGGCGATGCTTAAAAGCGTCTTGAGGGGTACGGGCACGGGCCCGAACACGTCCACCAGCTCGTCGTGGATCTCTCTGACCTCTTCCGGAGAGGCCGTGGACAACCGTTTGTAGATCCCCAGCCGCAGGTGCTGGTCCGGGCAGTACTCATCCGGGATATAGGCATCACGGTCGATGCGGATCTCGGGATCGAACTCAGGAGCTGGTTCCACACCCCTGAGCTTGTCCACCGCTTCCTTAAGCATCTGCTGGTAGAGCTCGAACCCGATGGCCGTCACCTGGCCCCACTGGGCATGGCCGAGAATATCTCCCACGCCGCGGATCTCCATGTCTCTTAAGGCCATCTGGAATCCGGCGCCCAGTGACTCATACTCCTTGATGGCCGACAGGCGTTTATGGGCGTCTTTTGAGATCTGGCCCACGGCCGGGATCAAGAGCAGGGCGAAGCCCTTGATCTTGGACCGCCCAACCCGGCCGCGCAGCTGATACAGATCGGCCAGGCCGAATTTGTCGGCCCGGTTGATGATGATGGTATTGGCCGTGGAGATGTCGATGCCGGAGCCGATGATGGCTGAGCTGACCAGAAGGTTGATGCGCCTATCCAGGAACTGCTCCATGATCTTTTCCAGCTCGCGCCTGCTCATCTGGCCGTGCGCCACACCCACGCGGGCATGCGGACAGATGGACTGGATATAGTCCGCCATCTCGTCGATGTTGGCCACCTGGTTGTGCACGAAGAACACCTGCCCGCCGCGCGCAAACTCGCGCTCCACGGCCTGCATGATGGTATCGTCGTCGAAACGCGATATCACGGTCTCGATCGACTTGCGGTCCACCGGCGGGGTCTCGATGATGGACATGTCGCGAATGCCGGAGATGGCCATGTTGAGCGTGCGCGGGATGGGCGTGGCCGTCAGCGTCAGGATGTCGATCTCGGCCCTCAGGCTCTTGATCTTCTCCTTGTCCTTGACCCCGAAACGGTGCTCCTCATCGATGACCAGGAGGCCCAGGTCCTTGAACTTGACCGCATCCGACAAGAGGGTCTGGGTCCCGATGACCACATCCACCTTGCCTTTCGCCACATCCTCCAAGACGGCCTTGTTGGATTGTGCACCCCCGAAGCTCGAAAGCCCCTCCACGCGCAGCGGCCAGCGCTCGAAACGCGTGCGGAAGGTGGCCAGGTGCTGGCGCGCCAGCAGCGTGGTGGGGACCAGCACGGCGGCCTGCTTGCCGTTCATGGCCGCCACGAAGGCCGAGCGCAGGGCCACCTCGGTCTTGCCGTAGCCAACGTCTCCGCATACCAGCCGGTCCATGGGGCGGCGGCTGGCCATGTCCGCGTAGGTATCTTCTATGGTCTTGAGCTGATCCTCGGTCTCGTCATACGGGAAATCGTCCTCGAACTCCTTGATGCTTGCATGTACCACATCGAAGCTGAACCCTAAAGCGCTCTCGCGCTTGGCATAGATCGCCAGAAGCTCGCCCGCCAATTTGCGTGCCGATTCCCGCGCATGCGCCTTGGCCTTGGCCCAGCGCGTGCCTCCCAGACGGTCGACGATCATGGCGTCGGCGTCGCCGATATAGCGCTGGAGCAGTCCCAGACGGTAGACCGGCACATAGAGTTTGTCCCCGCCCAGATATTCGAGCACCACGAAGTCGTTCTTGAGCCCATCCAATTCGATGCGCTCGATGCCCTTGAAGATGCCGATGCCGTTATCGCGGTGCACTACGGCATCGCCCACATTGAGCTGCGTAAACGGGTTCAGGATGGGCTGGCGCTTGGCGATCTTGCGATGCTTGCGGCCGCCGAAGGCCTCATCGCCGGTGATGATCGCCAAGCCGCGCCCGGGCAGGATGAATCCCGATGAAATCGGGATTTCCACGATCGTTACTCCCGGACGCGCGCGCGCATCGAATACATCGGCCGAGCGGGCCTCGATCCGGCGCTGGGACAAAGCGTAGGCGATACGCTCTCTGAGCATGGACGACCCGATGAAGATGAAGACCGCAAAACCTTCGCCGCGTAGGCCCTCGATCTGATCGAGCACCGCCTCGGCCCCGCGGCCGAGATGCACTTCTTTCCAGTCCACCAGCGCCTGGCCGCCGCTCAAGGAGCTCGAGACGTGCCGGCCGTGGCAAGCAAGACCGCTCCATTGCTCCCGGGCCAGCAACAGTTCCTCGGGCTTAAGCGCCGCGCCTTCGACCCTGGCGTACGCGGCGGCATAGCGCTGGAAGGCCTGGTCCCAGACCTCGGTCATATCAACGCTATCGGGGCTCACCAGCAGATAATCGCGCGGCAGGTAATCGAAAAGGCTGGCCTGTTCTTCATAGAAGGCCGGCAGATAGTTCTCGATGCCCGGGGTAAGGATACCCTGTTCCAAATCCTGAATCATTACCTGGACATTTTCACCCTTTAGGCGCCGCAGACGGGGACGGGCTTGGCGTATATGCCGGCTGTCCAGCAGGACCTCGCTGACCGGCAGGATATCGAAGCCGTTCACGTGCGCCCGTGAACGCTGGCTGGCGATCGTGAAGGTCTTGATCTCCTCGATGGTGGAGCCGAACATCTCGATACGCACCGGATCGGTCATGCCGGGGCTGAAGATATCCATGACAAAACCGCGTATGGAGAACTGGCCGACATCGTCGACCAAGGGTTCGCGCGTGTACCCCATGCGTACCAGTGTTGCCGAGAGGTCTTCACGGTTGATTTCCTGGCCGGTTTCGATCCGGATGAGAGCTTCGTCGAGGACAAGGGGCGGCAGGGTAAATGACAGGACGGCCTCGATCGGCGCCACCACGATCATGGCCTGGCGCCGCAGAAGGTTCTTCATCACGGCGATACGCGCCGATACGATCTCGCGCGAGGGGCTGTCGCCCTGATACGGCCTGACGTCCAGCGGGTGGAAGCAGTGCACCACGGACGGGTTGATGAAACAAGCCAAGTCCTCGGCCGCGCGGTACATGGCGTCCGCGTCGTCAACCAGCCAGAGCAACGTCCGGCTGCTGTGCAAGAATTCTTCGGCGATGAGCAGGGCTTGCAGGGCGGGGGGCAGCGTGCCGATGCCGACACCGTTTACGAGAATGCCGGAGGTCATATTGGAAAGGCCGCCTCCACGGGCGAGCCCGGCAGGATCATGCCGGCCACGGCGATGAGGGCGTCTCCGTTTACCACTACCGGCCAGAAACGGCGCAGCGGCGCGATCACCCGCTTGTCCGCCAGGAGCTTGACGACCTTACCGTCCGCCACCCGATCGCCCGGCAGGCAGGAGCGGATCAGAAAAGCCGCATGCCCATCCCCACCCTTATCGCGGGAAGGAGGAAACACGGTCTTCTGCTCGATCCTGATCCGCTGCCCGATCTGGGACACGAGATACTCGCCGTCACCGGGCACGCGCAGCTCATAGAACGGTCCATGCCCGGTCGTACTGAAGGCGACATAACCGGCGCCGTGCTCCACGCGCAGGCGCCGCTGAAGGGTATGCGCGCGCGACCTGCCCAGCATCACTTCCAGGACGGAGGCCGCGGCCGGCGCCGAAACGCCGCGCGGTTCGCCCAGCATCTCCCCCGCCAGCATCATGCCCAGACACTGCACGACAGGTTCGGGAGCGGCCTTCAGGCGGTGAGCATCCAGAACCCGGCAGATGCGCCAGTCCGCGATCGTTGATTGATCCATGAGCTTGCGGGCCTCGTCTTCCAGAAAGCCGTGCTCCGCCTGGGCGATGCGCGCGAAGCGACCCAGGGCCTGTTCCACCGCGGGGTTGATGCGGCGCATCAGTGGCATGATCCGCTTCCGGATGAGGTTGCGGGTCAGCGTCAGGTCGGCGTTGGTCTGGTCCGTGACAAAACGGACGGCATGCTCGCGCGCGTAGGCCTCGACATCCACCCGCGCAATATCCAGCATGGGTCGTATCAGACCATCCGGTCTCGCATAAGCCATCCCTTGCATGCCTTTCAAACCCGTGCCGCGCGCCAGCCGGTAAAGCACGGTCTCGGCCTGGTCATTCAAAGTATGGCCCGTGGCCATGTAGCGCATCCCGAGCCTTGCACGGCAATCATGAATGGCTTCATAGCGTTTGAGGCGCGCCGCTTCCTCCAGGTTGGGCGTGTGCGGGTCCATGCCGAGCTCATAGAGACTGGCCTCTACTCCTAAGACGCGGCAGGTATCCAGCACGAAGGCGGCGTCGCCCGGCGCCTCGCAGCGCAGCCCGTGATCCACCGTCACCACATGCAGCCTCAGATCGAGTTCGTCTTTCACCGCCAGCATGAGTCTCAGCAAGACCATGGAATCGACTCCGCCCGAGCAGCAGACGAGGATCGAATCACCCCGCCCTACCCCGCAGGAATGCATCACGGTGTGTTTGAAGCGCTCGATCATGGGCACGTCTTTATTACCTCGCGTATGGATGGTCAAGGCCTTTTGAATCGAAGTGCGAAACCAACCTTTCAAATCCGTAATGGAGTGGAAAGGTTCGTGAAAGCTCGTCGGGTGTAGAGTGTGTAATAAAAAAACAGGCAGGTGAGAAAAATGAAGAGATTGATCTGCTCATTCGGCATCGGGATCTTGATTGCCACGGCCACCGCCTTGTATGAACTGGCGCAGGCCTTTGCAATACCTTCCGTCAGGCCGCACCCCATCTCACATGCCCCGCAGCCGGAACGCTTCCATGAGCATGCGCGCGCATTATGTGCTTGATGAGAGACCGGTAAACATTGTACATCCAGCATAAGGCATCCGCCCCAAATCCTGGCGCTTATTAAGGAAGCGAACCATGCGTCTTTTGCTGGTTGAGGACGATCGCAAGATCGCCGACTTTGTCGGCCACGGCATGCGTGAAGCCGGTTTCGCCGTCGACCGGGCCGATAACGGTATTGACGGGCTGCACCTGGCTTTGACCGAGCCCTACGATGTGGCGGTGTTCGATATCATGCTGCCCGGCATGGACGGTCTTTCCATCATACAAAGGATGCGTGAGGCCCGCATCAAAACACCCGTCCTGGTATTGAGCGCCAAACGTTCGGTGGATGACCGCATCAAGGGCCTGCAGACCGGGGCGGATGATTATCTGACCAAACCCTTTTCATTCTCCGAGCTCCTGGCACGGGTGCAGGCCCTGATCCGCCGGGCCAGCAACAGCGTGGAGCCGACCCAGCTGAGCGTCGGAGACCTGAAGCTGGATCTCCTGACACGCGACGTCAAGCGCAGCGACATGACCATCGAGCTCATGCCCAAGGAATTCGAGCTGCTCCATTTCATGATGCTCAACGCCGGCAAGGTGGTATCGAAGACCGCCATCCTTGAGCATGTCTGGGGCTACGACTTCGATCCCCAGACCAATGCCGTGGATGTCCTGGTCTGCCGTCTGCGCGGCAAGATCGACCGGGATTTCGGCGCCAAGATGGTGCACACGCTGCGCGGTGTGGGGTATGTTCTCAAGCCTGCTTGAAAGACGTCGCAGCAGCACGGTTTTCCGGCTGACGGTCGTCTACACCCTGCTCTTCTGCGTCACGTCCCTGATCCTCTTCGGCATCGGTTATATTCAGCTCCTGCTTACCATCACCAATAAGGATCACCAGATTGTCTCGGAAAAGATCAGGTCCTATACCAATATCGCCGAGCGTAGCGGCATCACGAGTCTGGTGGAGGATCTGCAACGCACCAGGGCGCAAAACGAGCGCACCGGTTTTTTCGTGCGTGTCGCCGACCGACGCGGACGAGTCCTGTCGCTGACCCTGCCGCAGGGATGGAACCCCATGCCCCCTGAACTTCACCATACATCCCTGCCCTTCGTGGAGAACGAGTGGGTGACCATAAAATATCCCCATTCCACACGCGTGCTCTCACCCCGTGACACCCTCGTCATAGCCGGACGACTGCTACGCGACGGCACGATCCTGCAGGTAGGGTATTCCACCCATGTCCGCCGGGTATATCTGGAATCGTACCAAGGGATCTTCCTGTTCATCATCGGCCCCATCATCCTGTTCGGCATCATGGTGGGAACCTTTGTTTCCCGCCGGGCCTTGAAGCCGGTGCATGATCTGACCCTGGCGACCAAGAGCGTACGGGCAGGTAAAATGGACGCCCGCGTACCTTTGGGCGAAACCGACGATGAATTGCGGGAACTTGCGCAACAATTCAACGCCATGCTGGACTGGATCGCCACCTTGATGAACGGCATGCGCGAAGCCCTGGACAATGTCGCCCACGACTTAAGGACTCCGCTGACGCGTATGCGGGCCTCCATCGAAGCGGCCATGCAGACGGAGGCGGACGCCGATCGCCTGCGGGAGGCCTTGCTCGACTGCGCCGAGGAATCGCAGCAGATCATGAACATGCTCACCACCCTGATGGATATCTCGGAGGCCGAAACCGGTGTCATGCAGCTCGCCCTCAAGCCGATCAACGTAAGCGACCTCATCGCATCCATTTACGACCTCTACCTGTACAGCGCCGAAGAAAAGGAGATCATCCTGGAAACCAAGGTGCCACGCGACCTCATCCTCTACGCCGATGCCGGGCGTCTGCGCCAGGCCCTGTCCAACCTGGTGGACAATGCCGTGAAGTACACCCCGCCGGGCGGACGGATCATGATCGAGGCCTACGAGGATACCCACAGCGTACGCATGACGGTGCGGGACACCGGTCCCGGCATTCCGGCCCCTGAGATCCCCCGCATCTTCGATCGGTTGTATCGCGGTGACAAGAGCCGTTCACAACGCGGTCTCGGCCTGGGTTTGTGCCTGGTCAAGGCCATCGCCGAGGCCCATCACGGCTCCATCGAAGTACAAAACGCCCCGGAGAGGGGCGCGGTCTTCACCTTCAGCGTGCCGCGCGAACAACACGCTAACACCTGATGGACTTTCTTTTTGCCGTCCGAACCTTACAAAAAGGTAATGCCTATGCAATCTTGGCGCAAACTATGGTCCTGTATTATCGAAAGAGAAAAATCGGATCCCACACCGATTTTAAAAGTTTCCCCGTAAACCCTTTGGCAGGCCGCCTGACGGCCTGCTTTTTTTTTGCTGAGTCCTTACCCGGCGGTACGTCCTTGTGCTCTGCCGGACAAGCTCTGGCTCTTCAGGCCAACCTTTCAAGATCGTAATGCTCCTGTAATCTTTGGGAAAGTTCGGTTGGGGTAGAAGGATTAATAAAAAATGAACTCAGGCACAAGGTGATCATGCACGCCGGCTTTCCAAATCATCATGGTCATGGAAGCTTCTCCGACCGAGAACGGTTATGGTGCGGGAACCTGAAGGACAGGGTATTCAGAGGATCGCATAAGGTGCGCTTATCGACCTTGGTCACGGCCGTATTGCTGGCGTGCATGACGCTGCCGGCCTGGGGTGACGATCAAAAAGGCCACCGGCAGGCCGGGATCAACTCGCCCGGACGCTCGAACATCAGCATGATCCAGGCCATCAACAATATTGAATCGGCTTCGGGCGGACGCGTGCTGAATGTCGAGGTCGATCCGCTCCTCAAGCCGCCCTCGCTTTTCAGAGGTCCCATGGTCTACGGACTCCTGACCGTGAAAGACCACTCCTTCAAGATCTATTTCGTGGATATCACCACGGGCAAGGTTCTGCAAAAAAGCCCTGACTGGTACAATTATTGGCGGCATAAAGCCCTGGCGCAATCAGTGCTACGGTCCCAGGCAAAGATCAATCTCGTGCAGGCTATCGCTCTGGCCGAAAGCCAGACCAGCGGCAAAACCATCCAGGTCACGACCAATCTGGATGGCGAGAAGCTTTTTTATCAGATCACAACGTTCGTTGGCGACAAGCCCAAACGGGTGAACATCGACGCCGCCACCGGCAGGCTGACCGAGATCCCGACCGATTAGCACGGCCTCACCATAGTCGGCAAACCTGTCCATATGGCATTTGACGACTGCACATATGCTCGCTAGGCCCAGTCCCTGATTGATAAAATCCCGCGCGTCACCCCGGTCTGGATAAGGCGGACATGCTTTATCTCGTCAGAGAGATTGTTGCCCCGGCTATGCATCCTCTTGACAAGCGGCTTTTCCAGGACGATAAGGGGCAACAAGCGCCCGCGACGCAACAAGACAGGATTCATGGAAAGACGCGGGGGCTAACCGGGGAGAACCGTATGACGCTGGCGAAGGATGACGGCCATGGGGCGTGTTAAGGACGATATCGATCTCGTGATCTTCCAGATCGAAGAAGGCCGGGAATGGACCTTCGGCATCCCGGATTACCTCATGGGAGACGCCGAACCCATGCCGAGCGATATCGTGGATGCGCTCAAGGACTGGTGCATGGAGGCAGGCTACTGGTACTGTCTGGTAGATGACACCGTCCTGGCGCTGGGCCGCAAGGACATTCTCGAACAGGGCGACCCGCTCATCGACGCCGTGCTCTGGTATGGCCCCATGCAGGACAGCGAGAAGTCGGCGCTCTTCTTCACCTGCCCGCTCGACACGCCATGGGTGGAGGGCGAACTGCTGCTCAATTCCCTGGACGTCATCCTGATCGAAATGGGCTATGAGATCATGCCGTTGCCCGACGAGCAGCTCAAAAACGAGCTGTGCACCGACACCCTCTGGTCCGAGGACGGGGACCATGCCGGACAGGAAACCAAGATGACCGTGCTCTGGCCCGTGGAAATGCTCGGAAGCAACAAATAGAAACTCCGCCCCGGTAGTCTTCCAGGGGCCTCACGAGCCGGATCCCGGCTGCAAATGTTCACTTGACAACCGGAACTCATATGGGTATGGGGTAGTGCGATACTGGTAGCTCCTATTCAGGCTGCCGGTATTTTTCTTTCATGCTGTGGAGGCAAACACATGGTACGCACACCCATAACCAAAGCCGGGTATGACGCTTTGCGCGATGAGCTGGCGCATATCAAGAAACACGAGCGCCCCAAGATCATCGCCGCCATCGAGGAGGCGCGCGGTCACGGAGATCTGTCCGAGAACGCCGAATACATCTACGCCAAGGAGCGCCAGTCCTTCATCGAGACTCGCATCCAGGAGTTGGAGACCAAGATCGCTACGGCCGAGATCATCGATACCTCGCGCCTGCCGGACGACCGCATCGTGTTCGGCTCGAAGTTCGTCTTGTCCAATATAGACAGTGGTGATGAAATTACCTACCAGATCGTGGGCGTGGATGAATCCGATCTGAACAAGGGACTGATATCGATCGCCTCGCCCATTGCCAAGGCCCTGATCGGCAAGAAGCTGGGCGATACCGCCGTGGTCAAAACCCCCAACGGCGATCGCGAGTACGAAGTCCTGGAGATTCTTCCGCTCTAAAGCTTAGGCGGCATCAAGAATATGTGCGGCCGGTTCGTGGCCGGGTCGGGCCGCACATCCACACGTACCTGGTAGACCGCATCGATATGCTCGCGCTTCAGCACCGCCTCCGGCCTTCCCCGGCTGTGCACCCTTCCGGCGTGCATGAGCACCAAACTGTCGCAATACACGGAAGCCAGGTTGAGGTCGTGCAGGATAACCACGGCCGAGAGGCCGCGCGTCCGGGTCAAGTCCTTGACGATATCCATGATCCGCACCTGATTTCCGATATCGAGGTGCGCGGTGGGCTCGTCCATGAGCAGCAGCTCGGGCTGCTGGGCCAAAGCCTGGGCCAGGCACACCCGCTGCATCTCGCCGCCCGAAAGCGTGTTGATCCGTTTGGAGCCAAGCGCCGCCAGATCCATCAGCTCAAGGACTTCCCGCACGATGCGCCGGTCTTCAAACGTCAGCGGAGCAAACCTGCCCCGGTGCGGGTAGCGCCCCATGCGCACATATTCCTCCACGCTGTAGGGAAAAGGCATAAGAAACTGCGGTATGGCGGCCATGTGCCGCGCCAGCTCCCGGCGCGCCAAACGCCTAATATCCTTGCCCCGCCAGGCAACCGACCCTTGCCACAGCGGCAGGACGCGGCTTAGGGCTTTGAACACGGTCGACTTGCCGGCGCCGTTGGGTCCGATGATTCCCAGGAACTCGCCGGGTGCGACCGCAAAGGATATATCGTCGATGACCACGGTCTTTTCATACCCGGTACGGGCGGCTTGAATGGCCAGGACGGGCACCATCAGGCCACCTCGCCCTGCCTCAAGAGCAGGCCCAGGAAGAACACCCCGCCCAAGATGCCGGTGACCACCCCTACCGGGAGCTCCAGCGGTCTGATCAGGGCCTGGGCCAGGGTATCGGAGAGAACGAGCAAGGTCGCTCCGCCGATGAGCGAGGCCGGCACGAGCACATGATGATCGGGCCCGACGAGCCGGCGCATGGTGTGCGGTATGACCAGGCCGATAAAGCTGATGATGCCTGAGACCGCCACGCACATCCCAGTCACCAGGGCGGCCACGATGAGCAGCGCCGCCTTGGTCCAATTGACATCCATGCCCAGATGGCCGGCCTGCTCGTCGCCCAGGCTCAAGATATTCAGGTCCCTGGCCATGGCCGCCGGCACGGCCAGCAAGGGCAGGACCCCGAAGACCATGAGTTTTATATCCAGTCCTTGCGAAGCGCCGAGGTTGCCCATCAGCCACATGACCGAGGCATGCACGTCGCGCGCGCTGGAAAGGGCCAAGACCAGCATCATGACCGACGAAAACAGGAAACTCAAGATCACGCCGCTTAAGATCAGCATGGTGTTCGAGAAGCCTTTCAAGGCCGCCAGTCCCAGGACCAGGAGCATGCTCAGACAGCATCCGCCGAAGCACAGCGCGACCATGGGCAGGCCGGAGAGCCCCAGGATGAGCGCGATCACCGCGCCCAAGGCGCCGCCGCCCGAGACCCCCAGCGTATAGGGTTCGGCCAGGGGGTTGCGCAAAATGGCCTGCAACACCACCCCGCACCCGGCCAGGCCAGAACCGATCACCATGGCCATGAGCAAGCGCGGCAGGCGAACCTCCCACAGCAGCACGCCGCTGATGTCCCGTTCCTGTGGATGGGATAGCGCCCGCAGGATGTCTTCCAGCGGCAGATACGTCCCTCCGACGGCGATGCCGGCCGCCACACCGGCCACCAGGAGCACGAGCAGCAGACCGAAGACCCTTAAGGTTTTCATGACCGCGGCTCCGGGTACAGCACACCTGACACTATGCGGCAGGACTCCAGAAATCTACGCGGGGTGGGCTGGCAGAGCTTTTCGGCCGGGATGCGGTATACCCGGCCGGTCCGCACCGCCGTGATCTGCGAAAGACCTTTCCAGGGATCCTGACCCTCGCCCATGCCGGCGGCGATGATGATCGCCTCCGGGTTTCTGACCATGACCTCTTCCACGTTCACGCGCGGGTACTTGGCCGCCACATCGGCGAAGATGTTCACGCATCCCGTACGTTTCAGTATCTCCCCGGCGAATGTTTGTCCGTTCACGGTCACGATCGGACTCACGCCCACCTGCCAGAAGACCTTCAAGGGGCGCCGCGGCAGTTTGGTCTCAAGCGCGTCCAGACCCACGCGTACCTGGGCGACAATTTCCTGAGCCGCCTGCTGCCTGCCCAGAAGCCTACCCAGGTGGATGAATTCGCGGCACATGCACTCGAAGTCCTCGCAGCCCTCGAAGACGACCACGTCGATACCCAGCGATCTGAGCTTATCCACATCCTTGCGGCGGTTGCAGTCCTTGCCGGCCACGACCAGATCAGGCTTGAGCGTAAGGATGCGCTCGATATTGATCTCGGTCAAAGTGCCGACCACGGCCTTGCCGCCCGCGTTCGGACAATAGCGCGTCACCCCCACCAATCGGTGCGCCTGCCCGAGGTCCTGGATCTCGCTGGTGATGGCCGGCGAGAGCGAGACGATGCGCTGCGGCACATTCCCGGCCACAAGACAGACCGGCAAGCAGAACATCATCACGATCAAGTCGCAGAGGAAGCGCCTTCGCATACCGACCACATATACAAGATTGTTTGTAAGGGCAAGGGCATTGGGTAAACATACATTCTGTGCTATAGTGTTTTTATTCCACGCATGAGGAGTACACATGCTGTACGCATATGTGGCCGCGGCCTTTCTGGCCGGGTGCCTGCTGGGCTGGTTGCTTCTGCGGCCGAAACTGGCCGAGCTCAAAGGCCAGGTCCTTAACACCGATAGTCTGATCAAGGATCTCAAGGACAGGAACGAGGCCCTGGAGACCCAGGCCGCCGCCGTGCGCTCCCAGATCGAGCAGGAGCGCCTGGAACATGCCCGCAGCCAGACTCGGCTAGAAGAAGCCCAGGCCGCCCTGGTGACGCAAAAGGAGCTCCTGAATGAGGCGCGTGCGCGCTTGAGCGAAAGCTTCGGGGCTTTATCGGCCGACGCGCTCAAGCAGAACAACCAGCTCTTTCTGGAATTGGCGTCCAAGACCCTGGAAGGGGTGATCGAGAAGTCCAAGGGCGAGCTGGGAAAACGCCAGGAGGCCATCGACGGCCTGATACGGCCGCTGCAGGATACGCTTACCCGCTACGAGACCCAGATCCGCGAGATGGAGAACACCCGCCAGTCGGCCTACGGCGGCTTGAAGACCTACCTCGAAGAGCTCGCCAAGGCCAACCTTCAGCTCCAGGAACAGACGCGCTCGCTCTCCATGGCCTTGAAACGTCCCCAGGTCAAGGGCCGTTGGGGCGAGGTGACGCTCAGGCGCGTGGTCGAGATCGCGGGCATGTCCCCGCATTGCGATTTCACCGAGCAGCCCTCCATGCCTACCGAAGATGGCCGCAGACGGCCGGACCTGGTGGTGGCGCTGCCGGACAACCGCACCATCGCGGTGGACTCCAAGGTGCCGCTGGATGCCTACATGGACGCCTTCGCGACCTCGGACGAGGAGGCTCGTAACGGGCTTTTAAAGAAACACGCCCAGATGGTGCGAGGCCACATGCAGATGCTGGGCTCCAAAGACTACTGGAAACAACTGCCCCAGAGCCCGGACTTCGTGGTACTCTTCCTGCCCGGCGAATCCTTCTTCAGCGCGGCACTGGAGATGGACCGCACCTTGATCGAGGACGGCATGGAGCACCGTGTGATCCTGGCCACGCCCACAACCCTGATCGCGCTGCTCCGCACCGTGGCCTTGAGCTGGCAGCAGCAGCAGGTGGCCGAAAACGCCCAGCAGATCTGGCAGGAAGGTTCGCAGCTTTTCGACCGGCTCAAGGTCTTTGCCGACCATATGAAGAACGTGCGCGCGGGGTTGCAGAAGGCCACCGAATCCTACAACAAGATGCTCAGCTCCTGGGAATCCCGCGTCGTGCCCAGCGCCACGCGTCTCAAAGACCTGGGCGGCCCGCAGCACGAACGCGAGCTGCCCGAGATCGAGCACATCGACCCCTACCTGCGCGAGCCGCACGATTAATAATAGTTTTACGTTGTAAGAAAACGAAAAGAAAAAATCGGCAGGGCTTCGTGGAGGCAGAATGACTGATGGAGACCAGGTACCGTCCTATATCGTAACCGGGGCCAATTCCGGTATCGGGAAGGCCACGGCCTTGGGGTTGGCGCAAAAGGGCTTGCGCGTGGTGATGGTCTGCCGGGATGAAGGCCGTGGTCACCTGGCCCGGGCGGAGATCATCGCCCGGAACGGCGGCAGCAACGTTGAGCTGGTGATCGGAGATCTGTCCTCCTGCGCCGGCGTGCGCGCAGCAGGAGAAAAGATTCTCGATATATGTCCACGCATCGGGGCTCTGATCAACAATGCCGGGATCTGGATGATGGAGCGCACGCTCAATGCCGACGGGATCGAGATGACCTTCTTCGTCAACCACCTGGCGCCTTTCCTGCTGACGCAGCTCCTGCTGGAGCGCCTGAAGGCCAGCGCCCCCAGCCGGGTGATCAACGTCAACGCCGGGTTGTATATCTTCGGCCGCTTCGACCCTGCTCGCACGCCAACGGGAAAGGATTTCAGCCGCCTGCGGACCTACCCCACCAGCAAACTCTGCGGCGTCTATTTCACCCGCGAGCTGGCGCGCCGGCTTGAGAGGACAGGGGTTACGGTCAATGCCTTGCATCCCGGCGTTATCCGCACTAACCTGGCCGTCACCCATGACGTAAAGGGCGCGCTCCTGAGACTCTTCAAGGTGTTCCTGAAATCACCGGCGAGAGGCGCCCGCGGCCCTATCCACCTGGCCACCGCGCCCGAGCTGCGGGAAGTCAGCGGCCTTTTCTTCAACCAACGGCGGCGTTTTCCCACCTTCCCGATGGCCAAGCATGAAAGCCTGGGGCGGCAGCTGTGGGATATCAGCGCCGCCCTTACCGGACTGTCCTTGAAAAGGTAACCGCCTTTTTACGGTACATCCCCGCCAGGTACGATATTCGCAGGATGCCCCCGCAGCAAACAACCGGCTGAGACTCGTGGGCATGGCACACCACGCTTACGCTGAAAGGACCTTCATCCCGCCCGCACGCTTCTGTTCAAGAACTAAACATAACTCTTGGCTAACACGCTTTCGAGATCTTCTTCTTCCCCGTTGGGCAGAGGTCTACTCTATAAAATATTCCGACAGTGATGCGGCCTGCATGGTAAGCTTTCGTATGTGGGTTGATCGGCTTGCAGCAATAACATTGCGTTCTTTAAGAATCATCAACGACGATCGAGCACCGTCGGAAATATTTACTACCCTGAAGACACTTCATTGCCACCCAATGGTAACAATTTGATATGATAATTTAAATAGTTTTGGCAATTATATTGCAAGAAATTTTAAAGCATCTTTCAAAAAAGCACACCTGAGAAGCCATATAAACAAAAAAAGAAAAAGATGGAGGATAGAATTATGAATATGGTTTCTAAGATCCCCAAAATAGTTATTACAGTATTTCTGCTCGCACTTTGCGCAAGTCCCGCTTTAGCGGTACCCATCGTTTATTCAGGGTATGATGTCGGCGCCGGATCTCTCGCCGCATCACCTAATGCGACCGGTGCAGCGGCGAACTTCGACTCCGCCACCACGGCGTCGGTAATCGACTTTGAATCAGCGCTTCCCACGGGAGTGAGCATCAGCGGCGGCGCCACTCAGAATGTGTCCGGGGGCGCTGCTCTTTTTGGCTACAATACGACCTCGGGCGGCAGCTACTTCAGGTATGTGCTGGGTGAAGAAGTAACCTTAACTTTTGATGACCCGATCAATGCCTTCGGCGCTTACTTTACAGGGTGGCAAGTCGGTTCGCAAACAATAACCTATGTTGATAGCTCGACGGTAACGCTTACCATGCCTAACGGTGACATGGAAATTGGCGGCACGCTTTTCTATGGCTTCATCGATACCGATGTCTTGATCTCCAGCATCGCATACAATGCGCAGAATGATATCGTGGCTGTTGATGACATTCGGTACAGCGCGGCGGGAGGTACTCCAAGTAATCCTGTTCCTGAGCCTGCAACCCTACTGTTGCTCGGATCCGGCATCATCGCATTTGCAGGTTTCAGGAAAAAGAATAAGTCCTCTTAACCCCATCCGAGGAATACGGGAGCAGGGTAGAGTTTCTACCCTGCTCTATTTTCGTTCGACCGAAGGGATAGATCTCAAGGCGTTGAATCAAAAGCGATCTTCTTGATAGGCATTGTGGTATATCCTTGATTTAAAGCCTATCCCTTTGATAGCCCTGTCGATTGCCCTTGTTATCTGACAGATAGATTGCACGCCACCGTGAACCGTCGCCTTATCCCCGTTGAGGCCTCTGCCTGAAGGGGGAAACCGTTAGGATCCCTTGATTCATTGTTTGAAGGCGGTATTATGTTTTATGGAGGCGGCGATATATGACAATCGCCTCCGGCAAGGGATCTGATTCACCATAGATTCGTCAACGCTGCGTGACAGGGATGTTTCGCGGGAAGAGGATATGGCTGGACAAAGGCTCTCGATCGGAATCAAGCTCGGCTACGGGGTCTGCGATTTCGGCGGCAACCTGTTCTATACCGCCACGGCCTTCATGCTCATGCACTACCTGACCGACACGGTCGGCCTGGCCGCCGTATGGGCCGGCACGGCGCTCTTTATCGGCCGCATCTGGGACGCCTTCTACGACCCCGTCATCGGCTATGTCTCGGACAGGACGTCGAGCCGGTGGGGACGCCGGCGCCCCTACCTTTTCATCGGGGCCGTGCCGCTGGGCCTGTCCATGGTGTTGATGTTCACCAACCCGGCCCTGCTGGCCGGAGAAGGTTTCGTACCGGCCGAAAGGCAGACCGTGCTGTTCCTGACGACCCTGATCGGGTACATCCTGCTCTCGACCGCCTACTCGACCGTCAACATCCCCTATTGCGCCATGACCCCGGAACTGACTAACGATTTTCATGAACGCACCAGCCTGAACGGCTACCGCTTCAGCTTCGCGGTCTTCGGCACCCTGATCGGCGCCTGGGCGGGCCTGAGCATCGTGGGGCTCTTTGACGACAAGAACATCGGCTACCTGGTCATGGGCCTGATCTTCGGCGTGATCATGTTGCTCTCCACCATGATCACGGCCTTCAGCGTCCCTGAACCCAGGACACCGTCGCCCGCCCCGGCCTCGAGCCTCCCGGCCACCTTTCTCAAGGTCGTGCGGAACACGCCCTACCTCATCATCCTGGCCACCTATGTCCTGCATGTCGTGGCCATCACGATCGTGAGCGCCAGCGCCATCTATTACTTCAAGTACATCCTCGTAGCCGAGTCCATGACGATACCATCCCTGCTGATCCTGATCCTGACGGCCATGGTCACCATCCCCTTAAGCGTGCTGATCGCCCGGCGCGTGGGCAAAACGCCGGTCTATGCCGGCGGCATGCTGATCATCGCCGTGGGCCTCATGATCTTGTTCGGCTTCGGCCATCAGAAGCCCGTGGGCTTCACGATGTTTATGGTGTTCATCATGGGCATCGGCCTTGGCTTCACCTATGCCATGCCGTACGCCATCGTGCCGGATACGATCGAGTACGATTATCTGAACACCGGCCAGCGCAGGGAGGGGGCCTATTACGGCCTCTGGACCTGGGGCTTCAAGCTGGGCCAGGCCCTGGCGGCCCAGATCATGGGCTGGGTCCTGAGCATCATGGGCTATGTGGCCAACGCGGTTCCGCAACCCGAGAGCGCCGCGCTCGGCATCCGCCTCTTCCTGGGGCCCATCCCGGCCGCGCTGTTTGTTCTGGCGGCCGTGATGCTAGCCTTCTACCCCATCACCGAGGAACGCTACCAGGCCATCCTGGGCCAGCTCGAGGACATCGATGCCGCAGGCACGCGCTAGGTTGATGGGGTCGCGCTGGGCCTTGCTTTTATTATCGATGGGCACGGGCAAGCTGCGCTTGGCTCGTGGCACCCAAAAACAATGTCCATCTTTACCAGGGCCACCCGCCGCTTGGTGCGTTTCCCACGGACGGTAGCTTTTGGAAAAGGGTGTCGTGTTGTTTCATATTATGGAGATTTGATTAAAACGAGAGCATGGTTTTCATATTATTCATTTCTTCTTTAAGCTCCCGCATTACGTTGTCAGCTTCGGTCTTGCGCGGGTCGGGGAAAAATACGCTGACGTGCTCATCATGGCCACTGGCGAGCTTTTCCAGAGTCTTGACGCCATTCAATTTTTTTGTGCCGCCGCGATACTGAGATATCGTGGATTCCTTGATCTTGGTTCTCTTTGCGAGTTCCACCGCAGAGATATCTTTCTCATCAATGAGCGTATTCAATATCAATCGCCTCTTTTCGCTACCGTCCATGCGCGCCCCTTTAATGACATATGGGCCAGCCAATTGTAGAATTCGGCAAACTCGTCACCCTGGCCTTGAGCCGGGGTCCAGAAGTAGATGAAAATATTGGATACCGGCTTCCGCCGGTATGACGGTGGAGGAGTTTTGCAATTGGCTCTTAGAACTGTTCTTTATTCCTTCAACCCCAACCCCTCATCGCATCCGAGCGCGATGTTCATGTTCTGCACGGCTGCGCCCGAGGCGCCTTTGCCCAGGTTGTCAAAGCGCGCGGCCAAGAGGATCTGGCCGTCCTTCTCGTATACGAACAGCTCCACGCGGTTGGTGTCGTTGCAGCCCAGGGGCGAGAGGAACCCGCCGCTATCGAGCCTGGACGCATCGCCTAAGGGCATCAGCTTGATGAAGCGCTCGCCCGCATAGTATGCAGCCAAGGCCTCATGGATATCCCGGCCGCTTACCTGCTTGGCCAGGGCGCTCTTGAGAAGCGGCAGAAAGACCAGCATGCCCTTGTAGAAGTTGCCCACGATGGGCAGGAAGTGCGGGGGCTCATTGAGCATGGTCATGGCCTGCATCTCGGGCAGGTGCTTGTGGCCCAGGGACAGGTTCTTGGCACGGCTGGCGATGGTCTGGACAAGCGCCCGATCGATGCCTTCAAAGTCCGCGATCATGCCCTTGCCGCCGCCGCTGTAGCCGGTGACCGAGTAGGTGACCACGGGGTACGCAGGCTGCACCATGCCCTTTTCCACCAGGGGTCTGAGCATGAGGATAAACCCGGTGGCGTAGCACCCGGGGTTGGCTATCGCGCCGGCGGCCGCTATTTTTTCGCGCTGGCCCGCGATCTCGGGCAGACCGTAGACCCAGCCCGGTGCGGTACGGTGGGCCGTGCTGGCGTCGATCACGCGCGTGGAAGGGTTGCGGATCAGCTTCACGGCCGCGCGCGCCGCGTCGTCCGGCAGGCACAGGAAGACCAGGTCGGCCTCGTTCAAGAGCTTTTCGCGCACGCCGGCGTCGCGCCTCTGCTCGTGCCCGATGGTCAAGAGTTCGATGTCCGTGCGTTTCTCCAGCCGGCCGATGATCTCCAGGCCGGTGGTGCCGTGCTGTCCGTCTACGTATACGGTTTTCATAGTATCCCTGTGCATACACCATCACCTTGGAGGCGTTCAACCGGGAAAAGAGCATCCCCTACCCTTTGCGAATTCATGACGGAATCCGGATCAAGACCGGGCCTAAATCCGGATCGTCGACATGCGCCGGGAAGACTCATGCGGATAACGTATGGCAGAGCATGGCAAATTATGATGGTCATGCTTTTGCCTTTTGTGACGATAGGTATCGATAGGTTCAAAAGAAACATTCCCCAAAAAACCTCCTCATTTCGCAGGCCGCAACGACCTGCGATTTTTTTTGCGCCGAACTCGCTGATGGATCTTTTTATACACGATCAGAAATCCACAGGTTGCCTTAGAGCCTACCTCGATTATACCTATCCTCGCGGCACGGGGGGCCTCTTATTCAAAGAGCGAGGCCTGCAATGACACATGCTCTCGAACGTTCGCTCCATGGGCCTTGAGAAATTCACCCACCAGCGATCTATGACAATGCTCCGGCCGCGGACAATAGCACAGGAGTAAAACGGTTTGACCTTGGGCGGTCAAGCGCCAGAGCCTGCGCAGGGCCTTCAGTTTCTCCTCGGTCTTGAGCTCCTCCTGGAAACGATCAACATAGAGGGGCCAGTACTTTTGGGAATTCCCTCTCCATTCGTCCATATAGCGGTTGAAAAGCGCCTGGGAAGGGGCAAGCTCCGGGACCCACGTGATTCCGATGATGGCTTGAGCGGTGTTTTTCCTGGTGATGAGCCAGCGCGCGTCGGCCTGAATATGGCGGGCGGCGGACAACGGGGCGGTGATGATGAGACCTGGAGCGCTTGGGCGGGGTAGTGTCCGTTCAATCATACGGCAAGGCTGGTTTCCAGGACTTCCATGTACTTGGCCACGTCAAAGTCCGACCACACCCAGGCATAAGAGAGCCGGCTGGGATGCCGCGGGTGGCCGTCCAGTGTAAGCGGCCCGAAGTTTTTCCATTGGATCCCAAAATCCTGAGAGCTCCGGAGGACCTCGATCGCGGCTTGTTGAAAATAATCCCGCGACAGGATGCTTTTTCCCCAGGCCGCCCAGCAGACCATACCAGGGTGCGCCCGAAACACCTCAAGGATGTGGGCCAGGTTGTTACGGTAGGCTCCCGGGTCGGCCTTGAGCGGAAGCTGATGAAAGTCGGTCGATCGTGTGGGGTACAGATTGAGCATGATGAAGCCACTGTAGCCGGACTGCCGGCAAACCACTTCGGATTTGGCAACCGTAGGATCGGACTTGAATCGGTCGGCCGTGGAGCAATTCAGGCCCATGGCGGCGATGTATGTCTCACCGGATTTACCCATGAGATACCGCTCCGAGTCGTCATCATTGCAGGCATAGAGGTCATATCTGATTTTTTTATGCATGCCCCCTTCAATACCTTTTTTTGAATGTGGTATCCATGGCTTATTACAGGAGGCAATTCAGGGGACACCATACCGATCACATTCCTCAAATACGGTGAGGCGTCCCCGGAATACATGCCCGGGCTTGTTCTTCGCGACATAAAACGTTATGAACTTATATGTATGGGGGTCATCATACTTACGGGCCTGAGAATAGGAGTGCCGCATGCCGGCACGGAAAAAAGAGGAAACCTTTAAACAGGTGGAGAATCTCTCATACGGGCGGAGTGGTCGGGCGCAGGTATAGGCATCCGATATCGCGCGCGAGGAGGCATGGATATGAAAAGGGGTAAAGCCGGCCGTAGCTGTCAGATCTGCGGCGCGGGCGCCGATGCCGAGCTGAGGCCGGGGGTCATGGTCAGACCGGCCGTAGGCGAGCTCATCAAGCGCGATTATGGGCAATGGAATGAGGATGGATGGATCTGCACCAATGATCTTCAGCGCTACCGCCATAAATACGTGGAAGAGCTCCTCGTGGCCGAGAAGGGCGAATTATCCGCCATCGAGCGTGAGGTGCTAGAGAACCTGAAGGAGCAGGATATCCTTTCGAGAAACCCCATTGATGATTATGACGCCACGTTGAGCCTGGGCGATCGTCTGGCCGACACTATCGCCGATTTCGGGGGCAGCTGGAAGTTCATCAGCTTTTTTGGCGTGGTCATCATCTGCTGGATGATCGTCAATTCCTATGTCCTGGCGGCACGGCCGTTCGATCCTTATCCTTTCATTCTGCTGAACCTGGTGCTCTCATGTCTGGCCGCGCTCCAGGCGCCGGTCATCATGATGAGCCAGAACCGCCAGGAGACACGCGACCGCGAACGGGCCCAGCACGACTACCAGGTCAACCTGAAGGCCGAATTGGAGATCCGCCATCTGAATCAGAAGATCGATCACCTCATGTCGCATCAATGGGAGCGGCTGGTGGAGATCCAGGAACTGCAGATGGATCTCATGAACGAATTGCGCGGCAAAAAATAGCATCAGGCGCTCGAATCGAAGGCGAGCATCAAGCATGCGCGCCGGGTGTGGAAGTCTTTGATATTGGATTATACAGAGGAGCGCGGCTATGGATAAAGAACCTTTATACCCTGCCTTGCAGGTCACCAACCGCTGCAACAAGCAGTGCGCGGCCTGCCTGAGATCGGCCGATGCCACGTCCGATGACCTGACGTTCGCGGGTTTTCTGGGGTATCTGGATGATCTGAAGACCCTGTCCCGGCGCTACCGTATCCGGCACCAGTTCGTCACCGGCGGTGAACCGACCATCTGGAGAGACGACGGCAGAGACATCAAGGACCTGCTCATCGCGCTGGCCTCTTCGGAGCTGATAGACCTGATCACCATGCCCACCAACGGCAAGGTCTTTGAGGACCCGATCTTCGCACGCGACTTCTTTGCCATGCTGTCCAACGGCATCGAACGCCCGCTCGTCGTGGGCGTCAGTATCGCCACGTACCAGGAAAATCTGAGCGATACTGGCTACATCGCCCTGGACAATCTCGTGCGTTTGTCCCGGGAGCCCGGCCTCAAGCTGCTGCCGATCATCCTGGTGACGCTGGCAAAAGATGACGATATTGATGTGCGGCTGAAGAAAATCTACCCGCGGGTCTTCCAGCGCGTGACCCCGCTGGCGCCCTTGGGCAATGCCTCCGACATGCGCGGACTGTGTCCCTCGCTGTCTTTATCAGGCAATAACAAGAAGGCGCTGGGCGCCTACCTGCCCTATTTCAAACATGACGTCTGCTCCAAGTGCGCCGTCCCGGAGAGCGAATTCGGCAATGCCCCCAACGCCATGCTCATGGACGCCCTGTCGCACCACAACCATTGCGGTAATAGCCCGTTCATCGATGAGAGCTGGCATTACTGCCTGCCCTTCAAAGACAACCCCGAGTGCGACCTCGGCGGGCTGGGAGGATTGCCTCCCGATACCCTGTCCGATTTCATGGCGCGGGCGCCCTTTATCGCGCGCATGCGCCGCGCAGGCATCGTAACAGCCGTGCGTCGGATGAAGGGATATTTGAACCCGCAGGCCCGGGACAGGCTTGAAGAACTGTTTGCGCCCTCGACTACCGTGCCGGTGGCCTATCGAGGCTGCATGCTCTGCAAGGAGCTCCATGACCGGGGGGTCCTGCGGGAGCTCAATGGACAAGACACGCCATGAACCGGACATACCGCCGTCCATTTTTTACGTTGACATCTTGCGCATTCAGACCCATGTCTCATACGGTACCGAACGATACTTCCGTGAGAGGAGACAGGCATGCAGCTGCCGCACCTGCTAACACCGATTACCATTAATGGGATGACCGTCAAGAACCGCGCCGTGATGCCGCCCATGGGCACGGGCTACGGCAATGCCGACGGCACGGTCAGCGACCGGCTGGTGACCTACCTGGAACAGAGGGCCAAGGGCGGCACGGGGCTCATCATCACCGAGGTCTGCGCCGTAGACACGCGCGGCAAGGGCTTCCCCAACGAGATCGGGGCCTGGAAGGACGAGCTCATAGCCTCGCTGGCGAAGATACCCGAGGCCCTGCACCGCCATGGGGCCAAGGTGGCGCTGCAGCTGCACCATGCCGGCCGAGAGACCTTTGAGATCGCGGCCGGCGGCATGCCCGAGGCGCCTTCGGCCATACCGAGCGTCATCCTGGGCCAACCCTGCGAGGCCATGAGCCTGGAGCGCATCGCGGCCGTGATCGAGGCCTTTGCCGCGGCGTCCGCACGCGCACGTGCGGCGGGCTTCGACGCAGTGGAGCTGCACGGCGCGCACGGCTACCTCTTAAACCAGTTCCTCTCGCCCTTTTCCAACCAGCGGGACGACATCTACGGCGGCAGCGAGGAAAACCGCGTGCGCTTCGTGCTGGAGATCGTGGCCGCCGTGCGCCGGAGAGTGGGCAAGGATTTCCCGGTCTGGATCAGGGTCTCGGCCGATGAGCTGGTGAAGGGCGGTTACGACCTGGCCTTCATGCAGCGCCTGGCGCCCAGGCTGGTGGCCGCCGGGGTGGATGCCATCCACTGCTCGGTGGGGGTTTATTCCACGCCCGGCAATCTGGCCATCGCGGGTATGGATACCGACCCCGGCTTCAACCTGTTGCGTGCCCGGGCGCTCAAGTCCGTGGTGGACGTGCCCGTCATCGGCGTGGGACGTATCAATGACCCGCGCCTGGCCGAAGAGGCCATCGAGCGCGGCGATGCCGACCTGATCAGCTTCGGCCGCCAGCACCTCACCGATCCGAACTTCATCAACAAGGCCTCCGCCGGAAACTACGACGACATCCGCTGGTGCACGGCCTGCAACCAGGGCTGCATCGAACGCCTGAGCTTCGAGATGAAGTCCGCCACGTGCAGCTTCAACCCGGAGTGCGGCCGCGAATACAAGGGAGCGCCGGCCAAGGCGGAACCGGCCAAGTGCGTATGGGTCATCGGCGCCGGACCTGCCGGCCTGGCTAGTGCCATGGCCGCGGCCGCACGCGGACACCGGGTGGAAGTCTTCGAGAAAGAAGACGCGCCCGGCGGACAGCTCCTCTCGGCCAGCAGGCCGCCGCATAAAGCGGTCTTCATGGACTGGGTGAAATGGTCGCTGCGTCAGTTGGAAAACCGCCGCGTTCCCGTCCATTGCCGTCATACCGTGAACGCCGGCGAGCTCAAAGACCAGCGACCCGAGGCCGTAATCCTGGCCTGCGGCGCCCTTCCGGCCACTCCCCCCATCCCCGGCCTGGACGCCCCCATGGTGGCGGACGCCCGTGACGTGCTCACGGGCAAGGTAAAACTCATCGGACCGGTCGTGGTCCTAGGGGCGGGATATGTGGGTATGGAGACCGCTGACTTCCTGCTGGCCTTGGGTCTTCCCGTCACGGTGTTGGAGATGCTGCCGACACCTCCGGTTATGAAGCTCACCGCGCATGGTTACTGGCTGCACAAGCGCATCAAGGATGGCGGCGGCCGGCTGATCTTCGGCGCCCAGGTTGTGGCGATCGAGGATGCCAGCGTGCGCTACCGCCAGGCGGAAAACGAACAGGTCGAACCGGCCACCCTGGTCGTGACCGCCATGGGCGCCAGGTCGGAAAACGCCCTGGAGGCCGTGCTCAAGGACCTGTCCATCCCCTTTTCCATCGTGGGCGACGCCAAAAGCCCGCGCCGCATCCTGGAGGCCATCCACGAAGGCCATAAGGCAGGCCTTGAAATCTAGGAGGCGGGCCCCAGCAGGTTCTCGAAGGTATAGGGCCCAAGGGTATAGGGCACGACATAGTTGATCTTGCGGTTCGGTTTGTCGTAGATCTCCATGACCGGGACCATGCTATACTGATGGGCCTGCATATATTCCGTAAGCTTGGGGTAGAACCGCAAGGTTCCGAGCACGATAGAAATAAAGCCTTTATAGGGCAGCTCGACCACGACACACTGCGCCTCGGGGAACTCGGCCACCAGGAAGTTGTCTTTCAGTCGCTTGATCTTGTCGTCCGGCACGTTCTCCACGATACAGCCGGCGATGCTCCTCAGGTTGGCGGTTTCCACGGCCTTGGGATTGTCGTAGTACAGGCCGAAGAGCTTGCCCGCGAATACACCCTCCTCGCCCAGGAGCTTGCTGTTGATCTTTTCCATGATGCTGACGGTCTTCTTGTATTCGCCGGTATACTTCTCATAGACGAGCATATAGGGACCCATTTCCTTTTCCGTAAAAACGATCGGCGCAAAAAGACCGTAATAGGCCAGCACCAGGACCGCTGCCGCCGCTACACCAAGGATGATGGTCAACAATCTTCCCATACCGCCTCCTCATGGCTTTTCGCATGCACGGTTCAAGCTTGCATATCGTGTGGGCCACCGTTCGATTTGCATTCTAGCATTACCAGAGCCAGAGTGCAAATGCTGCCGACGCACGTGCAGGCAGCCCTTGGCCGGGTTGCATTATTCCTATGCCGACTAAATTGATCTTGCCATAGATGAAATTACTGGCTAAATAGGAGCTTATTGTACTGACATGTCAGTTTCATGAAGGGTGCTATGCGGGCGGGAGATCGAAAACTGCACATTATCAACAATGCCAAAAAGGTATTCGGACGCTACGGCTACCACAAGACCAATATCGCCATGATCTGTGGCCAAGCCGGCATCGGCCGAGGCACCCTGTACCTGTACTTTAAAAACAAGAAGGCCGTCTTCGAGGCCATTATCGACGACCTCGTCGAGCAGGCAGCCATGGTCTTGAACGAGGAGCCGGTTGCCATCACTAACCGCGAAGAGTTCTACCGTACGCAGATCGAGCGTTTCGAGCGCATCCTCACTTTGATCCAGCAAGACCGCGACTTCGCCCGCATGGCCTTCGGGGTAGCCAACGAGTTTCCGAAAATCCGCCAGAAGATCGATAGATACTTCATCGCGATCTTGAAGAAAGAGATCGATCTCGGCAAGGCCATGGGCATCATCTCCGAGGCCGTGGACACGGAGCTGGCGGCGGTCAAGCTCTTCGGTGGGACAGAGAAGATCATCATGCACTTTTTTTTAAGCAGCAAGTGGCTTTCCAAGAAAAAGCTACGCGCGCTGATCGAACAGATTACACGCCTGGACATGTTCGGATTTTTTCATTTCGATGAGGTCAAACCCGGTGAGCTGCCCATATGAGGCCGTGATGCCCTGCTTACAAGGAGCCCTGTATGCGTAGGATATTCGCCTTCTGTGTCCGGCATCCCTTTGCGATCATCGGGATCATCGCCGCCATCACCGTGCTCGGCGCCCTGCAGATCCCCAGGATCAGGATCGATCCGCGCGCCGAGATCTTCATCGCAAAGGATAATCCCGTTCGGGCCGCCTATGAAGAGAACAAAGAGGACTTCACCTATCATGAAGAGACCTTTATCGGCGTGGTCGGCGATGATATCTTTGATCGGCAGACCCTGGAGCAGATCCTGACGATCTCGGCCGAAACCGAAAAGATCCCCCTGGTCAAGGAGGTCAATAACCTGCTGACCATCGATTATATCAAGGGCAGCGAGGCGGGGATCGAGGTGACGGAGCTCGCCCCGGGAGGCGTGATCCCGCAGACGCAGGCCGAGATGGCGCTTTTCAAACAGCAGGTTGATTCCTGGGATTTCTTCCGCGGCCTGTTCATCTCTGAAGACCATACCGGCAGCCTTATCTCCGTTATCATGAAGGAAGGGACCGAGACCGACGATCTCATTCCCATCTACTATGACCTGCGCGGCATTGTCGAGAAGGCCGATAAAGAGTTCCGGGGGCGCAATCGGATCTTTATCTCGGGCGTGCCCGTGGTCAACGCCCTCATGGGCGACTACATGCTCCGCGACATGCGCGTCTTCATCCCCATCGTCAACCTGGTCATCATCGCCACGCTCTTTCTTTTCTTCCGCTGCATTCGCGGGGTCGTGCTGCCGCTCTTGACCGTGGCGATATCGACGACCTGGACCCTGGCCCTGCTCTCGATCCTGAAATGGCCCATGACCCAGGTAACCAGCACCCTGCCGGTCATGACGATCGCGGTCGGCATCGCCTACGGCATCCATGTGCTGGAAAACATCTTCTCCGACGCCGAGGCCGGCAAACGCGGCAAGGAGGGCATTATCGGCGCCACGACTCGGGTGAGCAACCCGGTCATCATGGCCGGCCTGACCACCATGGGCGGGTTTGCCTCCCTGGCCACCACCGATGTGGTGCCCATCAAGCAACTGGGGTGGCTGGCAACCTTCGGGGTCATGGCGTCGCTGATCATATCGCTGACCTTCATACCGGCCGTGCTCTCCATCCTGGACAGCCTGGGCAGGGAATACATCCCCACGCACCACACCCGCCTCGATGTGATCGGTCCGGTTTTGAGGCTCTTCTCGAAGCTGTCTTTGCGGCACGGCTCATCGGTCATTGTGGTGAGCCTGATCATCCTGGCGGTTTCAATCATCGGCACGCTTAAGATCAAGAGCGACATGGATCCGATCAAGACCTTCAAACAATCCAGCCCCATCCGGGTAGCGGACGACTACCTCAACGCCAAGTTTGCCGGGACCTCCATGTTCAATGTGGTGCTGAGCGGCGTGGGTCCCGACGATATCAAGGAGCCGGAGGTACTGCGCAAGATAGACGCCCTGGAGGGGCGTCTCAAATCCATACCCGAGGTCGGCAAGGTCATATCCATCACGGACCTTATCAAGCGCATGAACCAGGTCATGCACGACGATGATCCGCGTTATTACACCATCCCGGAATCGCGCGAACTGGTCGCGCAATACCTGCTCCTCTATTCCTTCTCAGGCGGCGATGAAATCGAGCGCTTCGTCAACCACGACTTCAGCAAGGCGCAGATCCTCCTGATCATCAAGTCCCAAGCCAGCACCCTGGCGGAGCGGGTTTTTCTCCTGATCGATCAGTTCAACCGGCAGGATCTCGCCGCGGACGGACGGCAGGTCTTCGCCACCGGGATCTCGGCCATCACGCGCGAGTTCAATCATATCGTGATCGTCGGACAGATATCGAGCTTCGTGCTGGCCCTCATCCTGGTCATCCTGGTCACCATGCCGATCTTCAAGTCCGTTAAGCTGGGATTGTTCAGCATCCTGCCGCTCTTCATCCCCATCCTGATCAACTTCGGTCTGATGGGCTTCGCCGGGGTCACGCTCAATGCCGCCACGGCCATGATCGCCAGCATCACGGTTGGAGTCGGCATCGACTACTCCATCCACTTTCTCTCCCGTTACCGGCACGAGTTGGGAATCTCCTGCGACATCAACCAGGCCATTGCGGCCGCGATCAACACCTCGGGCAGGGCCATCATGTACAACGCCCTGGCCGTGGGGGCCGGATTTATCGTGCTGGTGCTCTCCAACTTCGTTCCGGTCATACAGAGCGGCTACCTGACCGCCCTGGTCATGCTGACGAGTTCAACCGCCGCGCTGACGGTGCTGCCGGCCTTCATTGCCAAGTTCCATCCACGCATCACGGCCGAGAACTGTCATGGCGGCGGCCGCAACAACAATACCATACCAATACCACCAAGGGAGGATGTATGAAGCAAACGACATGGGCATGTGCGCTTTTATCGGCGGTGTGCATCTGTTTCACGGCCACCGCGCTAAAGGCGGCCGAGGGCATGAGCGCCTATCAGATCGTCAAGAAGTCCGAGGCCCTCATGGACCAGGCCAAGGACAGCAGGAACGAAATGGTCATGACCTTGATCGACAAGCGGGGCAACAAGCGCGAACGCAAGCTCCTATCCTATGCCAAGAACTATCCTGACGGCGCCAAGAAGGCCCTGCTGATCTTCGAATCTCCGGCCGACGTCAAGGGCACCTCTTTCCTGGTCTGGAGCAACGAAAAGAAGGACGACCAGCAGTGGCTTTATCTGCCGGCACTGCAACGCGTACGCCAGGTGACCAGTTCCAGCAAGGGCGACAGTTTCATGGGCAGCGAGTTCAGCTTCTACGACATGGGCACGCGCAACCTGGACAAGAACAGCTATAAGTTGCTCAGGGAAGAAGCCGTTGACGGCCAGGCCTGCTACGTGATCGAGTCGATACCGAAGGAAGTCGAGTTCTACGGCAAGGTCATCACCTGGATCCGCAAGGAAAACTTCGTGCCGGCCAAGATGCAGTTCTACGACACCAAGGGAGCCTTCCTGAAAGAAGGCACCATGAGCAAGATCGTGACCATCAAGAACATCAACACCCCCACCCATATCGAGATGAAGAACGCGCAGAACGGCCGGTCCACCATCCTGGATCTGAACAACATCCAGTACGACACCGGGCTGTCCGACGACATCTTCACCCAGCGCTACATGCAGCGGGGCAAATAGGGCGTGAAACGGTTGATCCTCCTGTGGTCGTGCTGCCTGCTTCCCGCGCAGGCCTTGGCCTGGAGCTACCCTGTGGGCTCCACGGACGTAGGCGTGAGCGGCTATCTGGAAGGCCTGGGCGTCTATGCCCTGGATGATGACACCACCAAGGAGGATCCGTCCGCCCTGTTCTCAGTGACGGCCAAGGCCGACTTCGCCCAATGGGGCGCCTTCAAGCTCACCCTCGAGGGCGACTATGACGGCAAGATCAGAGATCCCCGCCATGACCGCGTCTTTGCCCCCCTCGACAAGATCTACCGCGACAACACCCCCGCGCTGATTCTCGACGAGGCCTACCTCGATCTCTTCACCGGCAAGGCGGACCTGCGCATCGGGCTGCAGAAGTTCGCCTGGGGCCGGCTGGACGAGATCAACCCTACCGACAACCTCAACACCGAGGACATGACCGATCCGGTGCTGAAGGAGGAGAGCGAACGCAAACAGGGGGTCTTAGCCGTCAAGGCCAACATCTACACGGATATCATCAATTGCGAACTGGCCTGGATACCGCGTTATCTTCCCTACCGCCTGCCCATGCCGGACGAGCGTTGGTTCCCGCCCGTGCTCAAGGTGCCGGAGTCGATCGAGACCGACAGCGTGTTCGGGTCCGTGCCGGTCACTGCGACCTACGCTGACATCGTTCTACCGCCCTTCACGCTCGACAACTCGGAGGCCGGCGTGCGACTGTCCCGCTCCATCGCCGGATGGGAGCTTTCGGCCAGCTACTTCAGCGGCTATGACAGCATGCCCGTCATCGCGGTGCCGACCGATCTGGTGGTGGAGCTGACGGACCCAGCCGCCCTTAAAACCAGCATCCAGGCCAATCTGACCGCCAGACCGCAGCTCAAACGCATGCAGGTCTGCGGAGCCGATTTTTCCACCACCCTGGGGGGGTTCACCATCCGCGGCGAAGGGGCTTACTTCAAGGATAAGTATTATGTCCGCACGGCCGAGAGCATCTATCCGGAAATCATCACCACCGAGCTGCAGCAGGAGCTCATGGAAGAGTTCCTGAACACCTACTACGCCACGGGACGGGCAAGGCAAACCTTCTCTCTCGATCCCGCCGTGGCGATCAAGAAGAACGCCCTCAAATACGGCCTGGGCATCGATTACGTGCGCGGTGACGCCACCATCTCGGTGCAGATCATCGAGGAGCGCGTCCTGGATTATGAGGACGACAAGCCCATCTACTTCATTGACAACGGCTACGACACCATGCTCTCGCTGGCCTACAAGCAGTTCTTCCTCCAGAATACGCTGGAGTTGAACCTGGCCGGCGCCTATGATTATACCTTCCGTCACTACCTCTTCCAGCCATCCCTGGCATACGGCTTCACGGACGCGATCAAGGCCACCTTAGGGGCGGCCATCATAGCGGGCAGGGACCCCAATTCGCTCCTGGGCCAGTTCCGGGACAACGACGAGGTCTTCGCCAAGCTGAGATACAGCTTCTGATTATGAGCGACTATCCGGTCTTTCCTGCACAGAATATTGACTGTGATTGACAAACATTGCCATCTTCGATGAAAGCTCAGATATCTTCAGTCGATCATCAGTTATGAGATTGAGTCAAGGATAGCGATTTATCGCAGGAACCTATATTCTGGCCGGAGCTGACAGTTCTGATAGGTATAGTTACCATTGATGGGCCATCCATTTTTTATGATCTGCGTCGATATCTTAGAAAGTCCTTATGTGTATTATGCAGAAACTGTATAAACCTCCGTGCTGTGGCTAACCCCTTTTTAACCGATTGAAATATAGATTGTTTTATTATATTGTTCGATGTGTAAAAGGCAGAAGGAAAACTAGATGGCGGGATTAAAAAGAAACTGTATAAATAGAGGTTCGGCGGGTTGGTCAGCAGGTGCATCTGGGCCGGCCTTCAAACGAGGAAGTCTTCTATGTTGGAGTCACACACTGACCTTGAATTCATAGCGAAGTATCCCCCCACTTTTCAACGTGAGTTTGCCAAGTTCTTTGCACAGAAGCAGTTCTGCGAATTCGTCGCAGAAAGGCAAAAGATTCCGCTTGACCCCCCGTCGAAGGAAGCCGACGTTGCCCACAATCACTTCATAAAAGTCATCTACAACACGCAACTGCTCAAGTTCGCCTCGCTGGGAGACCTCTTGATTCACGCAATCAAGCACAGGAACTTTCTGTCATACGGCCTTGCAGGACGCTCACTGATAGAACATGTCGCTGTGTGGTATTACTACTTGACAAGAGAGTACCCGCCCATACTCGTTGCTGGCCGGGAGGTGTTCTTTGAAGACATACTCAAGCTAATCAAGGTAGACAAGAGGTTTCTCTTCGGAACCAAGTTCAACTGGTCGGAGTGGTTAAAAAGCGACCATAGCGCGCTTGAGGCCGCGTATCTCCGAGCAGTTCAAGACAAGAAGAAGAGGACGCCGCCGCAGGCGTCTTCTGGGCAGCCTGTTGCCCCGATCAATGTGGTCACGTGCGTAGAGAAAGTAGCCGCTACACTTCCAAAGTTCGGCGTCTTCTACGACATGTTCTGTGATCTCGTGCACCCTAATCTTGGCAGCAACATTCTCCTCTACTCAATTTCACCTCAAGGGGTGATCGGAATTGACCAGTCGCCTGATCTCCAGATAGGCGAGAAGCTGATTGAGAGCACGTTCAAAGACTTGCTGGTGCTCACCTACTATCAGGTCAACGAACTAACGAAGAGCCACTTCTCTTTACTCCTCGGCGAACAAGCTCCACCAGCGATTGTTCTCAAGCTCTCCGAGCTCGGCGACTGACCTCGAGTCCGACAGGATTTATGCCCCCTGCTCTCAGCGCAGACCAATTCAGGCCACGCCGCATTGGACAACCGGAACACAATATTCCTTGCGTCGGGCAGTCGCCGGTATCCGTGTGATCGGTTTCCACGGAACATCACTGCCGTGAAGGCCGAACAACACGCTCGACCCGACGGCATGAACTTCCGGAATCATCGCGAGCGCCGCTGCGCCGCGGGTCAGCGTGAGCGTTGCCATCTCAAGAAGATATTGATACATATTTTTTTACCTACACATGGTACCGATACGGCCACGATTAGAATCATGATTCCCTATCACTGAAATGATAACTCCCTTGAGGATAGCGAAGGTCTTCTTGAATTCAATATATCACCAAAAGATCTTAGCCCTCCAGACTGTAGATAAGCCATGTCGGCCAGGGATGATCTGTCGGATCGGATTGAGTTTATTACAGATTCTGAGGAAGAATGATTGTCATGCATTTTTCGTTTGCCGACGCCTGCATCCCAGATGATGTTCTTGACCAAGGTGCTGTATAAGCCTTTTTGTGAGAATAGGTGCATGGTTCTGCATCGATCATCTATTCTCTGCGTAATTTCATATTTCTGGTTACCATATTCCGTATGGTGAAGTGGAGATGCTGCCTCGTCAAACCGTAACGTGTGCCCTCATCCATCGAGAAGGGGATCATGGCATCTTGACAAAAAGCCCAAAGGGCTGGATGGTAGAATGCATCAAATCATGGACGGAGCAGCAATGAGATTATCGCATGAGCAGATGATGGAGGTTGCGCAGTATGCGTTTACCAGGATGGACGGCGCCTGGTTTCTGGCCCTGGCGAAGAAGTTCGGCGTCCAGACCGCATGGGAAATGGACGTGGAGGCCTGGAAACAGTTCGCCTACGTCTTCGGGAAGAACATCCGCAAAAAGTACATCCCCGATCCGGTCTGGCCGGAGAGCTTTCTCGAAGCCATGGATATCTTCAGCAGGGTCTTGAAAATCGAGGGCCGTCAGATCACCCAGCAGAATGACCGCATCACCATCCGTATCACCGACTGCGAGACCCAGAAGGCCATCGCCAAGGCCGGCGTGGCCGATTGCGGCATCGTGACCAGAGAAACCTATGAAGGGATCATCGCCGGTCTGTTCGACCGGAGCGTGGACGCCCACGTGGCACACACCAAAAATCTCAATCACGGCGACGAGTGCTGCGAGGTCGTCATCACCAGGCTTTAGCGCTCGGCCGACGGGATCGTTACCTTAAAAAAGCGAGCGGCCATAATCATCCGTCCTCACCGCGGCCTGCGCCCCCTCGCGCGCTGGGCCGGAGATGACGTCAGCGTGTTCCGGCCTTAGAGGGCCTCGAAGATCGTCGCCGGGGCCTGGCCGCCGCCGGTGCACAGGGTGACCAGGGCGTATCTGGCCTTGCGGCGCCTGAGCTCGTGGATAGCGGTCACGCTCAACCGGCAGCCGCTGTTGCCCACGGGATGTCCCAAAGCCAGTGCCCCGCCGTTGACATTAAGCTTGTCCATGTCGGCCTTGAGCTCCTTGGCCCAGGCCAGAGGAATGGGCGCAAAGGCCTCGTTTACCTCGAAGAGATCGATGTCGGGCATGCCAAGGCCGGCCTTGTCCAGTACCTTGGGCGTGGCCGTGATGGGCCCGGTCAACATAAGGATGGGATCGGAGCCCACGACCGCGCTGGCTACGACGCGCGCCAGGGGCGTCAAGCCCGTTTCTCTGACCATGTCGCCACTCATCAGAACCATGGCCGACGCCCCGTCGGTGACCGTGCTGGACAGCCCGGCGGTCATCCATTCAGTACCGGGCAACACCTTGAGGCTTTCCAGCGTTTCGCGCGAGGTTGCGGGCCGGATGGGCTCGTCGGCCCGGCAGATGATCGGATTGCCGTCTTTGTCCAGGCCGGGCAGAGGGACGATCTCGCCAGCGAAGCGGCCCTCCTCGGTGGCCCGGTGGGCCTTGGCGTGACTGGCGACGGCGAAATTCTGACATTCTTCCTTGGATATCCGCCACTGGCGGGCGATAGCCTGGGCGGAAGCGATCTGGCTGGGGATGCCGTACTTGTCGAGATAGAACTGACCGATGGGGTGCCCGGCGTTCTGGCCGCTTGCCAGGGTGCAGTTCAAATCCGAGGCGATCGTGTACTTGGACATGATCTCGCAGCCGCTGGCGATGACGACCGCCTGCGTGCCGGAGGCGATCATCCCGGCCGCGATCTGTACGGCCGAGAGCCCGCTGCCGCACTGGCGGTTGACCGTGATGCCGCCCAGGGTTTCGGGCAGTTTCGAGGCCAGCACGGCCATGCGCGCCAGGTTGAAGCCCTGCTCGCCGATCTGATAGACACAGCCGGTGACGACGTCGTCCACGAGGCCTGGATCGAGCCCGATGCTCTCTACCGCGGCGTTCAAGACCTTGGCCAGGAGTTCGGGGGCCAGGTATTCGCGGTAGTAACCCCTCTGTTTACCTACGGCGGAACGGACGGCGCTGACGACAAAGACCTCCTGCATACGACCTCCTTCGGCTGGGAACGGCGCTCGGCCGGCTGACGAACGAGCGCCTCTCGGTGTCCAGCCCGCATAGATTGAATAACAGATGATCAGGTCATAACCGAGCCGGTACGAACCTGTCAAATAGATACTTGCACCCGCTCATTCGCTGTCCAGGATCTCCCTGATCTTGCGGGACAGCTCCGCCAGGTTGAACGGCTTCTGAATGAAGCCCTTGCATCCGCCCTGCATGATCTCTTTGGCTTGCCCGTCGAGACTATACCCGCTGGAAAGCACGACCTTGATCGAGCGGTTGCTGCGCTTGAGCGCCTCAAAGGTTTCACGCCCCCCCAGATCGGGCATGACCATGTCGAGGATGACCAGGTCGATCTCGGCCTTGTGTTGATCGTAGATGTGCAGCCCGGTTCTGCCACCGGCGGCGCTCAGGACCTTATATCCCAGGGCCATGAGCATTTCCGATCCGACCTCGAGGATCATCTCCTCGTCATCGATCAAGAGGATGGTCTCGCGACCCGTGCGAACCTGGTTTTCCGATTGGGATTCCATCTCACAGGGTCTCGCGGAAGCCGGCAGATGGATCATGAAGGTCGTGCCGATGCCCTGCTCGCTCTCCACCAGGATGAACCCGCCGTGGTTGCGGATAATGCCGTACACGGACGCCAGACCCAGACCGGTGCCCCGGCCGAGCTCCTTGGTGGTGAAGAACGGTTCGAAAATACGCGCCCGCGTGGCCTCATCCATGCCGATACCGGTGTCGGTGATCGTCAGCACCACGTATTTCCCCTCTTTGAGGTTGTGCGGGGCCACTTGATCGACGTTAAGCTCGGTGTTCTCGAGCGACACATACAAGTCACCGCCACCCGGCATGGCCTGCCAGGCATTCACATAGAGGTTGATCAGTACCTGCTCCATCTGCCCGCGGTCCACCTCCACGGTCCACAGGTCGTCCGGGGCCTTGTGATGGATGCGAATCTCCTTCTTGGTCCGTCCGAACATAAAAGAGCTCTTGCGCGTGAATTCCGCCAGGTCCGTGGGTTTGACCTCATACTTGCCCCCGCGGGCGAAACCGAGCAGCTGCTTGGTCAGGTCGGAGCCGCGCTGTACATATTCCTCGATATTCTTCAGTCGCTCATACACGGGGTCGGTCTCGTCCATCTTCATAAGCAGGAGCGAGACATTGCCGAGGATGCCCATGAGCAGGTTGTTGAAGTCGTGCGCGATCCCGCCGGCCAGGGTCCCGATGGCCTCCATCTTCTGGGCCCGCATGAGCTGCTCCTCAATCACCTTCTTTTCCGAGATATCGATCAGGAAACCCCGGCGGCCGACGAGCCTCCCGTCACGATAGATGCCGGTCGTGCTCACCAGGACCGGAAATACGGTGCCGTCCTTGCGCCTGACCGTGTACTCATTGAGGCCGGTATTGTCTCCCAGGTCGACCAACTGGGCGTTGGCCAGCGCGCGCGCATGGTCCTCGGGCATGATGATATCCAGAATGCCCAGGCCTTGATACACCTCTTCCTCGGTAAACCCAAAGCGTTCCAGCGAGATGCGGTTCACGAAGGTGAATTTCCCGGCGGCATCGATCTCGAAGACCGTCTCCGGCAGCAGCATGGCCAGGTCGCGGAAACGTTCCTCGCTCTCTTGGAGCGCCTGTTGGGCCTTGTTCCTCTCGGTGACATCCCGCCCGACCCCCCGGAACCCGGTCACCTTGCCCGCGGCATCCTTGATCGGTCCGATGGACATCTCGATGTAGCGCCTGCTCCCGTCCGGCCGGATGATCTCTTCCGCATAGAGACTTCTGGCTTCGCCGGTGCGATAGATCTCGCTGAAGGTGCGATAAGCCTGCCACGCGGTCTCAGGCGCGGTATAGACGCGGTAATTCATGCCCATCAGCGCGGAGCGCGGATAGCCATGGCCGCGGCATAAGGCATCGTTGAAAAAGGTGTAGTTGCCCTTCAAGTCCAGCTCGAAATAGGACTCTTCCATGGTTTCCAGGATGGTGCGGTACTTTTCTTCGCTCTGGCGTAAGGCCTCCTCGGCCTGTTTGCGCTGGCCGATATCACGGACGATGCCCCGGAAGCCGCACGGACGCCCCAGCTCGTCACGAATGAGGAAGATCGCTGATTCGACGTGCATCGTGATACCCGCCTTGGTTATGAGCGCCCACTCGAATCCGATGGCCGGCTCACCGCTGAGGAAGACCCGGTGGTAGGTTTCATGCACGCGTCGGGCGTTGTCCTCGTCCACGAACGCGGTGAAGTTCATGCGCATCATCTCATCCGCGGTATAACCCAGGCCTTTGACGGCCGTGCTGTTGAAGAACGTGAAGTTGCCGCTTAAGTCCACCTCGTAGTAGGCCTCCTGCATGCTCTCCAGGATGCTGCGGTAGCGTTCCTCGCTCTTCTTCAAGGCCTCCTCGGCCTTTTTCCGTTCCGTGACATCCTTGGCCAGCACGCTGAACCCAACAGGCTCGCCCTGCTGGTCGCGCATGAGCATGACATACAGTTCAAAGGCGCGCACCGCGCCGTCCTTGCGCATCACCTCGAGGTCCTCAATCAGTACCGGCTGGCCGGTGGTATAGACGCGATGGAAAATTTCATATAAGGACTTGACCCGTTCCGGCGCGTTGTATTGCCGGTAATTCAACCCCAGCATCTCGTCGCGATCATACCCCATCAGGGTGCAGGCGGCCTTGTTCACGAAGGTGAGCGTTCCACCAAGATCATTCTCCAGGTATGCCTCGGCCATGTTCTCCAGGATGCTGAGGTACTTCTCCTCGCTGTCCTTAAGCGCCATCTCGGCCTGCCTGCGTGCGGAGATGTCACGGGTGGTTCCCTGCAGACCGATGTAATCACCCTTCTCATTCATGAGCCAGGTAACGTTCACCTCGAAATCACGGAATTTTTTATCCTTGTCGCGCATGCGGACTTCGACAATCCGGCCTTTATCTCTTTGTGCCGGCTGTTTGGCCAATTCCTGGGCGAGAGAATCTTGGACGATCTCCAATGTGTACGGATCCAGGAGATCGACCAGGCTCAGTCCCAACATCTCTTCCGGGGAATAACCGAGCAGCGTGGTGATCGAAGGGCTGGCATAGGTAACGCGACCGTCCAGGGACATGGTCCAGATGACATCCAGGGAGTTTTCGGCCAGCAGCCGGTAGCGCGCCTCGCTCTCCTTGAGCGCCTGCATCGCCAGGGTCTGCGATGTGATGTCCCTACCCACGCCCCTGAATCCGATCGCCTCACCGGTCGTTTTCCGTATCAGCCCCGCCGATATCTCGGCTACCATGCGCGAACCGTCCTTCCTGATGATATGGTCATTGATGAACGTCCCTGGGCAACCGGTGGTCAGTACCTCGGCGTAGAAACTCCTCACTGATTCAACGTATTCGGGTTGGGTATATTTCCTGAAGTTCATACCCATGAGCTCTTCCCGGCTGTAACCGAAGTCGCGGCACAGGTTATCGTTGAAGTAGGTCAAGTTGCCTTTCAGATCCAATTCGAAGTAGGTGACATTGATATTATCGAGGATCGACTCTTCCTTATCGGTCAACGCATGCTTCTGCGCCGAGCACTCCAGCGCGCGGCGCAGTTCCTTGATCTCGTTTTCCAGGTCGGCCTTGGTCGCGCGTTTGGACATCAGAGTCTCCTCGTACACGATTTCATATCGGGCCGACCAACACTGTCACACCACACTATCGTCGCCATCCTGTCCAAACCTATCGGATTTTTCACCCATACAACATTAGCGCGCCGGATACAGGCTGTGGCATTGTTTCCTTCCTTTTCATAACTACCACACTCAGGGCATGCTCAAAACATTTGACCTTTGAACTCTGTGGAGATATGATGATGTATATGATAAGTCAATCTGACAGATCAATTTCGCTTTGGAGGAACTGACGTGACCGAACAACGCACCATGCAGGTGGGTCTGCTGATCGAGAACGCTCTCAATTCAGGACGAAGAACGTTGAGTGAACATGAATCCAAACAACTCCTGGAGGTCTATGGGGTCCCGGTGGCGCCGGAGCGGGTTGCACGTGATGCGGCCGAGGCCGTCCGTCTGGCGGATCAAGTCGGGTATCCGGTGGTGCTCAAGGGCCTGGGACCTAACTTGCTGCATAAGACCGAGCGGGGGCTCGTGCACCTGAACCTGGGCAACAAATCAGCGGTCGCGCGCGCCGCCAAAGCCATCATACGGGAGGCCGGGGAAGAGCTGGAAGGCATCCTGGTCCAGCCCCAGATCAAAGGGAAACGTGAATTCGTAGCGGGCCTCTCCCATGACCCGGTCTTCGGGCCGGTCGTCATGTTCGGCTTGGGCGGCATCTTCACCGAAGCCTTGGCCGATATCGCCCTGCGCATCGTGCCGTTGAGCACGCACGACGCCCAAGCGCAGATAAGCGAGATCAAAGCGGGCAAGCTTCTGGGGCCTTTCCGCGGCGAAAAAGCGGTCGACCGCGCGGCGCTTGAGCGCACGCTCATGGCGCTCTCAACCATTGCCCTCGAACACCCGCGGATCGCCGAGATCGATATCAACCCGCTGCTGGTCACGCCCGAGGGTGAGGTCTGCGCCGTGGATGCCTTGGTGGTCCTGACCCCTGAGCGCCCCACCCTGAGTTTCACGCCCAAGGTGGATCCGCGCGAAATCCGGAACCTCTTTTATCCCAAGGCCATCGCCTTTATCGGCGCCTCCTCCAAACTGGGCAAGTGGGGGCACATGCTTTTGTCTCATACCATCAACGGCGGTTATCCGGGCGAGATCTATCTGGTCAATGCCAAGGGCGGGACCATTGCCGGCCGCGGCGTCTATACCTCCATCGCGGACGTGCCCGGTAAAGTGGACCTGGCCGTGGTCACCATACCGGCCGCCCAGGTTCTGGATCTTCTGCCCCAGCTGAAACGCAAGGGCATCCATAATGTCCTGCTCATCACCTCGGGCTTCGGCGAAACCGGGGCCGAGGGCAAAAAGCTGCAACAGACGCTGGTGGAGAGAGCCCGGCAGGAAGGCCTGCTCATCCTGGGACCCAACACCATGGGCATCTCCAATCCGCACATCAACCTGTACTGCACCGGCTCGTCGGTGCGCCCCAATGCGGGCGGCGCCGCCATCGTGGCCCAGTCGGGCAACATGGGCGTGCAGCTGCTCGGGTTTGCCCAGGAGCAGGGCATCGGTGTGCGCGGCTTCTGCGGCTCGGGCAACGAGGCCATGATCACGGTCGAGGATTTCCTGGATGGTTTCGAAGTCGACGAACTCACCAAGATCGTGCTGCTCTACGTCGAGGGGGTACACGACGGACGCCGCTTTTTCGAAAGCGCCAGGAGGCTGTCGCGCAAAAAACCCATTGTCCTGCTCAAAGGCGGCCAGAGCGAGGTCGGTCACCGCGCCGCCGCCAGCCACACCGGCGCCATGCGAACGGATGGGCGCGTCTTCGACGCCGTGTGCGCTCAAAGCGGCATCGTCAAGGTGGAGCAGTCCATGGAGCTGCTGGACCTGGCGGCGGCCTTCTCCTCCCTGCCCCTGCCCAAGGGCAACCGTGTGGGCATCATGACCTTAGGCGGCGGCTGGGGCGTTATCACGGCCGATTTGTGCGCCCGCCATGGGCTCAAGGTAGCCGAACTCTCGCCCGAGCTCATAGCGAGCTTCGATCAGCTCCTGCCGGACTACTGGAGCCGCGCCAATCCGGTGGATATCGTGGGCGAACCGGACAATAACCTGATGACCACCATCATGGAGGAACTCCTGAAATGGGATGGCTGCGACGCCGTGATCAACCTGGGCGTGCTGGGACGCGCACTGTTTTTCGAGGGCATGGCCGAGGCCGCTCAAAGGGCCGACCCGAGCTATACCAAAGAGTTCTTTGATAAGGCCAAGGCCTATATGCATACCTTCGAGCAGGAGTACCTCAAGCTCGTGGCCCGTCTCATGGAAACCTACGGCAAACCGGTCTACGGGGTCAGTCTACAGACCGATGCCAAGAGCCAGACGGTCTACAATATCGAAGGCGCGGTCCATAAACCGGTTTTCTACCAGACGCCGGAGCGGGCGGTCAGGGCCTGCGCGCGCATGTACGAGTACGGCCGCTTCCTCAAAGACTAGCGGCTTTGGCTATATGCCCTGTGCGTCGCGCGGGACCGGATCATACGCCGGCTCTGCGCGAGGGCTTGCCTGCACCCGAGGGGCTACCCGGATCAGGGCATAGGTCCTGCCATGCTCGATCCGGTTAACCACCGAGGCCTGCATGCGGCCCTCAAGGTTCTTCATCAACCCTTTGAGCCCGCCGGTCGCGACCGCAAGATAGGCTGCGCTTCCGACCGGCACGAATGCGCCTGAGACCACGATGGGCCGCGCGCCGGAAAGGCCCAGAGCCCCCCGCATGACCAGGTCGTGCTCCAAAACAAGCAGCGGTTGGTACTGCGCAATGCTGTCAAGGTATTCCGCGGGAGGCCCTTCAAGCCATTCACTGAAGGGGGCCTGCCACGCCAGGACACCTGCGGCCAGCAGCCCCGCAATCGTGGCGGGCACATACCGCCGCCCCTTGACCAGAAACAGCATGACGAGCACGGTCACGAAGATGGCGATCATAAGTATGATATAGGTCATGGACAGATTCAGGACCATCCGCGGATTGAGGCCCAGATCGACGAGCGGCAGGGCCAGGAGTATAAGCGCCGTGCAAATGAAGGCGACAAACCGCACAATCTCAAGTCGGGTGGATGCGCGCATGCCTTTTCCGACCCAGTATCCGACGAGCAATCCGGCCGGAGGCGCCGCCAGGAGGGCATAACCGCTCAACCCCTTGCCGGAGAACCACAGCAGGACCACCACCAGGATAAGGGCGATCTTGACCGGCAGCAGTGTGCGCCAGTCCTCCCATTCATCCGGACGGGCCGTGAAGATCCAGGCGGGAACCAGCAGGGGCAACCACGGCAGGAGGGCGTGAAAAGCGTAGGCAAAAGCCTTGAGCATACCCAGATGCCCGCCCGGCCACAGGATGCTCCCGACATACGGCGAGCCGCCGCCGATCCGGTATGTCAGATAAAAGATAATGGCGGCCCCGATCGAAAGACCAAAGCCGATGACCGGCCTGATCTCCATGAAACGCCGCGGCGCAAGGTCAAACAAGACCAGCAGGATTACGGCGCCGATAAACAGCACCAGGAGCTCCAGGCCGCCTAATAGCATCGCCGCCAGGATGCATGCATAGGCGAGCAGGTACCAGTTCCGGCCCCATCCCTTGAGATAGGCTAGGGAAAAAATGAGATAAGCCCAGAGAAAGAACACGCACGGCAGGGCGGCGATATTCAAGAGGCTGAAGCCCTGCAGGAAACCGATGCTGGAGGCGGTGAACAGAGCCGCGCACACCCCCGCGCGCCGGCCCCACAGCAGGTGGGCATAGAGGTAGACGCTGGCGGCGAGAATCAGACCGAGCACGATCATGACCAGGCGCGCCCATGCCACCGATGCCGGAAGGAAAGACAGCAGCATGATCTGCAGCGGATTCTGGCCTGCGAGCTCCATGCCGTTTAAGCGCGGGACAAGCTGGACGTGCTGACGCATCTCCTGCATGGCCTGCAAGATCCAAAGCTCCTGGGACGTGGGTTGGCCGAACAGGAGAAACGGTATGATCAGGACCACCGCCGCCAGGCAAACTCCGCCGCCGGCTAAAACGGACTTGAATGCTTTCAACGACACCTCCCCGACATCATTAACGGATCTACCTTTTCACCTGGGGAGGTGTCAAGCAAATCCCTAGCTTGTTATCCCCCGAGGTTGACTTATGCCATAACTCCAAGTATGACCAAGGGACCAAACCTATGGGGTACTAAATGGCATCGATAGAAGAGATCCTGAAGAACAAGGGTGTGTTCACGCCGAAGGTTTCGAAGCGCCCCGACGGCCGGGCACAGGACGAGCTCAGAGAGGTGCGGATCACCCGCGGTTACTGCAAGCATGCCCTGGGCTCGTGTCTGATCGAGATGGGCGACACCAAGGTCATCTGCGCCGCCAATTTCGAAGACCGCGTGCCTCCGCATGTCAAGAACACCGGCAACGGCTGGATCACGGCCGAGTACGGTATGCTGCCGTCCTCCACGGCCCCGCGCGGAGCGCGCGAGGCCTCACGCGGCAAGGTGGGCGGACGCACGCATGAGATCCAGCGCCTGATCGGCCGGGCCTTAAGGGCCGCGGTGGATCAGAAGGAACTGGGCGAACGTACCCTGTGGCTGGACTGCGACGTGCTCCAGGCCGACGGAGGAACGCGCACGGCCTCGATCACCGGGGCGTATGTGGCGCTCGAAGAGGCCTTGCGGCGCATGCAGCGCCAGGGGCTGATCGCGCGCAACCCCATCCTGGACCAGGTGGCGGCCATATCGGTCGGCATCGTGGACGGCGAGCTGGTCCTGGACCTCTGCTATGATGAAGACTCCAAGGCCGACGTGGACATGAACGTGGTCATGACCGGCAAGGGGCGCATCATCGAGATCCAGGGCACGGCCGAAGGCGTCCCCTTCGAACGTGAACAGCTGTGCTCCCTGCTCGATCTGGCCCAGTCGGGCATCGCCCAGCTGATCGAGAAACAGGCCCAGGCCATCAAACACCCTTGAAGGTCCTGGCGGCCACCACCAACAAGGGCAAGATCCAGGAGATCTCCGATATCCTGGCCCGCGCCGGCGTCAGCATCGTATCCCTAACCGAACTCGGCCTAAAGCTCGACGTGATCGAAGACGGAGAAACCTTCGAAGCAAACGCCATTAAAAAGGCCCTCGCCTTTCGGGAAGCATCCGGCATGCATGCCCTGGCCGATGACTCCGGCCTGTGCGTGGATGCCCTGGGAGGCGCCCCCGGGGTGTACTCGGCCCGCTACGCCGGAGAACAGGCGCATGACCAGGACAATATCGCCCTGCTCCTGAAACGCCTTTCCGGCATTCAGGACCGCAGCGCGCGTTTCGTCTGCGTGGCGGCCCTGGCCTTGAAAGACGGCCGCGTCATCACCGCACGGGGCGAGTTCCCGGGGGTGATCATCGACACCCCGCGCGGCACAGGCGGTTTCGGATACGACCCCATCTTTCTGGACCCGGTGACGGGCAAGACCTTTGCTGAACTGAGCCGGGACGAAAAGAACCGCATGAGCCACCGCCACCGGGCCTTGGAGGCGTTGAGAGAAGAATGGTTAAAGGTACAAGGATAATCCTGAAGTACGGTATACGAAGTAAGACGTAGGGTAAAAGCAAAACCAAGAAATTACGGAACACAGACAGCCGGATGAATCGTATTATTGCCTCTTTTACCTTACGCCCTACACCTTACTTCTTACGTCGGCTTTGCCCTTAACCCTTTACCTGCTTTATTCAATCAGCTTCAGGCGTTTGAGCTCATCGAGTATTTTCTGTTTACTGATGGGTTTGACAAGATACCACGTGGCGCCTGATTTCACGGCCTCGATCACATGCTCCTGCTCAGCCAGGGAAGAGGTCATCAGGATCTTGGCCTTGTCCTTCTCCTCGACCGATAAACGTGTTTCCAGTTCCCGGATCAATTTAAGGGCCTGTTTGCCGTCGATCTTGGGCATCATGATATCCATGCAGATAAGCGTGTAGGGCCGTTTTTCTTCCCAGGCCGCGCCAAAAGCCTTGATCGCCTCTTCGCCGTCCTGTACGGCCGTGCATTCCCCATAGGGGACCAGGATTTTCTGCAGCAGCATACGGCTGGTAAAATCATCCTCAACAATCAGTATGCGCATGGATCAGTTCTTTCCTTTTCCTCTCTTGCCGGTTTTCTCCGCGGTAAATCATACGATGCATTGCAGTTATTCTTCGGGCGCCCGGCCGGAAAACTTTAAGGATTATATCCAAGCGTATGCGCTTCTACGTCTCCATCCATTTTTTAATCGCGCGGGACTTTTCTTCCCAGGACCCGCCGAGGCGTTCAGCCAGGAAGGCCGCGAAAAGGCTGTCGAAGAGCTGCAGGCCGCCTTCCAGCAAGGCCATGCGCTCGAAGAAGGCGGCCTCGCGTTCCAGGGCCTCATCGTCGGCGATATCCTTTTCCAGCCGCACCGGCGGGCATTTATATGAGCCCAGTGCAAACAGGTGGCCCTTGAGGTTTAAGCTCCAACTGCGGTCATCCAACTCGAAGAAGATGATGCCCTCCTCCACGTTTTTGCCTGACTGGAGGGCCTTGCGCGCCTCGGCAAAGTCCTCCTGCGCGCCGATGATATGGCTCTTGCGGATGCTGTTTTCCTGTTCGTGCGAAAGCTTGAGACCCTCGTGGACATAGGCAAAAAAAGATGCGCCCTGTTCCAGGGGTCCCGGCCGGATGACCGTATAGCGGCTGCCGGCCGTTCCTGTCTGGTGCATGAGCCAGAGCAGGAAGTCCCAGCCCACCCAGCGGTTCTTCTTGATCTGCAGGAGCACATCCGCGCTGGGGGCTTGGTCGGAGCGCGTCAGGGCGGGCCCGAGCTCCTCGGAGATCACCATGCGCGCCTTTTCCATGGGATGGATGGGCGAAAGCAGGAGACCGTTAAAGCTTTGGCGGAACTCCTCTTCCACCAGATCCAGGGTCTTGCTATTGGTGGTGGCGACCGTCACGATACCTAAGGCCGTATTCCATACCAGGTCCACCGTGGCAGGAACCGGCAAAGTGCGGGGCAGCAGGCTGACATGGAGGTTTTCCCTGATCTCGGCCTTGCGCTTGGAAGGCACGCGCTTGAAATTGGGGTGATGCTCCAGCCATCGCCGGCACTCCTGGGTGAGCATATTCTTGAGAAAGGCCCCCGGAACACGACGCCGATCGCGGCGTAAGGTAAAGAACAGGTAATCGCCACGGTGAAAGGTGTTCGGGTTCTCGAAGGCGCTGTCCAGATGATCGTCCAGATTGACCCATCCAAGCGCTTCTTCATCCGGGGTAGCCTCGATGCCCGAGAAGGCGTTTTTCCGTAAAGATTCTCCTACCCAGGACTCAAAATCGGGCGGTATTTCGCCTATGACCCGATATTGATAGATACTCACCGTATTCGCCATGATCCCCATGCTTCCCCCCCTTCCTCAATCATGATCAAGGTTCAAGAGGGTTACACCAAACGTTGGTCTACGGGCAACCCTAAAAATTCCCGCCTCATCATTGTGCCCTGATCTACCGAAATAGTAACGATAGGTCTAAAGATGGATTCCTCCCGGAGGTCTGCATGTCTTTTTTTGAATGGGACGCATCATACAGCGTCGGCGTGACGATGATCGACGACCAGCACCAAAAGCTCGTCGAGCTCATCAACACCCTCCTCGATGCCGGGCGCGACACAAAAACCGCCCAGGTCATCTTCGCGCTGTTGCGGGAACTCGCCGGGTATACACGTCATCATTTCAGCGCAGAAGAACGCCTCATGGAGAAGGCAGGTTTTTCCGGTTTGCCGCTCCATAAGAAAGCGCCTGCCAAATTCATAGCCAATGCGCGCAAGGTCAAGCAGAAGATCGATCAGGGCCGGGCCAATCCGAACGGGTTTGACTGGGTCCATTTTCTTCAAAGTTGGCTGAAAGACCATATCACCGGCACGGACAAGACCCGTGGGCCGGTTATGCGTGCAGAGGGAATCACATAAACGAGGATGCGGCTGAGCATGACCAAACCCGCATTCCGCAAAGGCACACCCGATGACGCCGCGGCGATCGCCGCGCTTGTGGTGGATACCATCCATGAGACATGCGCTCCGGCCTACCGCAACAACAAGCGCGTCATCGGCCTGTGGTGTGCGGACAAAACCCCCGCCAACCTGGCCATCACGATCGGCCAGCGTGATAACTATACCGTGGTGGCGATCGTGGACGGGGATATCGTGGGGGTGGGTCTGCTTCACCGCTACGGTGAAATCGCCCTGTGCTATGTACATCCCTCCTACCAGCATCACGGCATCGGCCAGGGACTGCTGGAAGACATGGAACGCCGAGCCCGCGCCCTCAGTATCAAGACCTTGATATTGAAGAGTTCATTAAATGCCGTGAGCTTCTACCAGCTTCACGGCTATGTCGCCGACGGTCCCAGGGAGATGTTCCTAGGAGAAATTCGTTTTCAGCCCATGCGCAAGGTCCTGGCCTCCCGTTTACGGCTCACGCCGCCACTATCCCGGACACCTGGAGAAGAAACCTGAAGCCGCACAAACGGTAAACCTGCAGGGCGCATGATTTCCAACGTGCGATAAAAATCGCATTGCCAATTGTCAAGGATTGCTTTAGTGTTCCTCCATGATTACTGTCGTTGACGTGGAATCGGGAGAGGATCTGGAGCACGTAAGGAAGATGATCCTGGAATACGTTTCTTGGCTGGGTGTGGATTTGAGTTTTCAGGGCTTTGAGGAAGAGTTCGCCCAACTCCCCGGCCGTTATGCCCCTCCTGACGGCAGGCTCCTGCTGGCCTTGTACGATCAGCAGCCGGCGGGCTGTGTAGGCTTGCGCAAGTTCGATGCCGGCGTGTGTGAAATCAAGCGCATGTTCGTACGGCCTCAGTTCCGCGGCAAAGGCATCGGCTGGGCCCTGGCCAATGCGGTCATCGAGGCCTCCCGCAAGATCGGATACCACCGCATGCTCTTAGACACGGGCGATATCATGGAAGGAACACGCTCGCTCTACTGCTCGCTCGGGTTCCAGGAGATTCAACCCTACTACGAAGTCCCGGATGAATACCGACCGCGCATGACCTTCATGGAGCTGCACCTGAAGTAGCGTGAGGCAATATGTCAAGCAGGCACCTTTGCCCTTTTTGGATGATCAGAAGTTTTGATAACCCCCTGCGCCGTTTTTTCCAGAATCCGCGCTCCATCCTGGATGGGCTGGTCGGGGAGGGAGCGACGGTAATCGACATCGGCTGCGCCATCGGGTATTTTTCCCTGGCCATGGCGCGAATGGTGGGGGACAAGGGCACGGTGATTGCGGTCGATGTCAACCCCAAGATGCTCCAGGTCCTTAAAAATCGCGCCGCCAAGGAAGACATGGAGGAGCGCATCAAGCTGCATGCCTGCACGCAGAATAGTCTGGGTGTCAGCGCACAGGTCGATTTCGCCCTGGCTTTCTGGATGGTGCATGAGGTTCCCGATCAGGCGCATCTCTTTCAGGAAATACGCTCTATGCTGAAACCGAAGGCACATCTGCTCATGGTTGAGCCCAAGATACACGTATCCAGGGCGAGTTTCGATTCATCGGTGAAGCTCGCCGAACAAAACGGATTGGTTATCAGGTCGCGACCAACCATAGGCTGGAGCAGGGCCGTCATGTTCGGACGGGCCTAAAGGGAGGAGCACGGCTCAGAATGCACGCCGTGAACAAACACCACTTTCGCGGAGGTCGGTCATGGAGAAAAAGATCCTGATCTACGGCAAGGCGGGTTGACCCTATACGGACCAGGCCAGGTCGGCCTACGGCGATAGGGCCGTCTATATCGACGTCAAGAAGGATGCCCTTAAACTCTCGGAAATGCTCAAGCTCTCGGGCGGGATCAGGAAGGTGCCGGTCATCGTCGAAGACGGCAAAGCCACTTTGGGTTACGGCGGCTCCTGAGGGGTTTAACCCCCGGCAGTTGGCCGGAACGGCACACTTAGACGCTTAAACGCACAGGAGGACCAGTATGGGGATACCGATCTACCAGGTCGATGCCTTTACCGAGCAGGCCTTCAAGGGCAACCCCGCCGCGGTGTGCCTCCTGCCTGAAGACCGTGATGACGCCTGGTTGCGGGACGTGGCCCGGGAGATGAACCTTTCCGAGACGGCCTTTCTCATCGAGAAAGGCGATGATTTCGGCCTGCGCTGGTTCACGCCGGTGGCCGAGGTCGATCTGTGCGGGCATGCCACCTTGGCCAGCGCCCATGTGCTGTGGGAAAGCGGGACCCTTCCAGCGGATCAGGAGGCGCGCTTCGAGACCTTGAGCGGTCGCCTGTCGGCCAGGAAGAAGGGTAACCTCATTGAGCTCGACTTCCCGGCCGAAACAGGGGAACAGGCCTGCATGCAGCCCGAGTTCGAAGCTCTGGGGATCAAACCCTTGTCCATCTGCAAGACCAGGACAAACTACCTCATGGAAGTCGCGAACGAAGAGATGGTGCGCACGCTCAAGCCCGACATGGCCGTAATCCGCAGGCTGCCGGCGCAGGGGGTCATCGTCACCAGCCGGGCCAGCACCCCTGGATTCGACTTCGTGTCGCGCTATTTCGCCCCCAAAGTGGGGATCGATGAAGACCCGGTCACGGGCAGCGCACACTGCACCCTTGGCCCATACTGGAGCGCCAAGCTCGGCAAGGACGAGTTCAGGGCCTATCAGGCCTCGGAGCGCGGCGGCGTGCTCAACGTCCGCGTCGCCGGGGACAGGGTCATCATCGGCGGCAGCGCCGTGACCGTGTTCAAGGCCGAGCTGCTGGTATGAACCGGGTGCGCCCATGACGGTTGATATTCAACCGGGCCAGAGCTATCCCCTGGGGGCCACGGTCTTCCCGGAAGGGGTCAATTTCTCGCTCTTTTCCAAGAACGGCCGCCTGGTGGAGCTGCTGCTCTTCGACCACGAAGACGATAAAAAGCCACGCGTCGTACGTCTCGATCCCATACGCAACAAGACCTTCTACTACTGGCACTGTTTCATACCCGGCATCACGGCCGGGCAGATCTATGCCTATCGGGTCTACGGGCCCAATGATCCCGAGCGGGGCATGCGCTTCGACGGCAACAAGGTCTTGCTCGACCCCTATGCCCAGGCCGTCATCACCACGCACTACGAGCGGGCCATGGCCTGCCGGCCGGGCGACAATATCGGCCACTGTCTGAAAGGCATGGTCATGGAACGGCGCGGCTATGACTGGGAAGGCGACCGCCCGCTCAAGATCCCGCATGCCAGCTCGGTGATCTACGAAATGCATGTCGCAGGTTTCACCCGTAATCCCAACTCCGGAGTCACACCGGCCAAACGCGGCACCTATGCCGGGCTGATCGAGAAGATCCCCTACCTGAAAGCCTTGGGCATCACGGCCGTCGAGCTGCTGCCGATCCAGCAGTTCGATGATCAGGATGCGCCGCCGGGCCTGAAGAACTACTGGGGATACAGCCCCATCGCCTTCTTCGCGCCGCATGCGGCCTACAGCTCGGACTCCTCCCCGGCCGGGGCCGTACGCGAGTTCAGAGACATGGTCAAGGCCCTGCATGCCGCGGGCATCGAGGTCATCCTGGACGTAGTCTTCAACCACACCGGCGAGGCCGGGCCGGAAGGCCCTACCCTCTCCTTTCGCGGTCTGGAGAACGCGGTCTACTATATCCTGGATACCGACAAATCCAGCTATGCCAACTTCACGGGCTGCGGCAACACGCTCAACGCCAATTACTCGATCGTGCGGCGCCTGACCACCGACTGCCTGCGCCACTGGGTGACCGAGATGCACGTGGACGGGTTCCGCTTCGATCTGGCCTCGGCCATGGCGCGCGACGAGTCCGGCCGCATACTTGAAAATCCGCCCATCCTGTGGTCGATCGAATCCGATCCGGTGCTGGCCGGCACCAAAATCATCGCCGAGGCCTGGGACGCCGCCGGAGCCTACCAGGTGGGGACCTTCATCGGCGACCGTTTCGCGGAATGGAACGGACAGTTCCGGGACGATGTGCGGCGCTTCGTGCGCGGCGACAACGCTACGGTGCAGAAACTGGCGGCCCGCATCATCGCCAGCCCGGATATCTTTCCGAAACCCGATCGCGAACCCAACCGCAGCATCAACTTCGTCACCTGCCACGACGGGTTCACGTTAAACGACCTGGTGTCCTATCAGGTAAAACATAATGAAGCCAACCGGCAGGAAAACCGCGACGGCGCGGACGAGAACTTCAGCTTCAACTGCGGCGTCGAGGGCCCGAGCGACGAGAATACTCTTGAAAACCTGCGCCTGCGGCAGATCAAGAACCTCTTGACCATTACCCTCATATCGCAGGGCACGCCCATGCTGCTCATGGGCGACGAGGTACGCCGCACCCAGCAGGGCAACAATAACGCCTACTGCCAGGACAACGAATTAAGCTGGTTCGATTGGGACCTGGTGGAAAAAAACCAGGATCTCTTACGTTTCGTCCAGGGACTCATCGGCTTTGTCCAATCCCGCGCGATCTTGCAAGAACGCAACATCCTCGATACGCGCGGCCGCGCGACCGTGCCGGGCATCACCTGGCACGGCGTGAAGCTCTCCACCCCGGACTGGGGCCTCTACTCCCACACCCTGGCCTTCAGCCTGAGGCACCCGGCCCGCCACGAACTGCTGCACATCATGCTCAACGCCTATTCCGAGCCACTGGTCTTCGAGCTGCCGAGGCTACGCCGCATCGTGCACTGGAAACGCATCGTGGATACGTCGTTGCCAGCTCCGGATGACTTCCAGCCGCTCAAGACCGCGCAGCCCGTCGAGGGTCATGCCTACCGCCTCAGCGCGCATTCGGTCGTAATCCTCATGGAGCAGATGAAGCATTAAAAAAGATAGTTTTACGTGTTACGTGGTTGAGCTTTAAGCAAAGGTAGACCCCAGGCCGCGCGGGCCTTATCGCACTTCTCTTCCCTGGCGCCCGCGCTTAGGGAAAACTGCAGATCACGGCAGGGCACTGGACGCCTGTCATAGATCGCACATCGTACGCGTCCGCCGATTTCGCCTTGAAGGGCTACGCAGCGCGGATTGGGTTGGTTGGTACCTTTCATCACTACCCGGAAAGAGTTAAGCTTCTCGGTCAGGTCGGCCGGCACGCCTGTGTCCGTGACGTCATCGGTTTCGGCCCAGTAGAACGATACGCGGTAGCAGGCGCAGCAGGCGCCGCAGGTCAGGCATGGATTGTCTTCGTCTGGCATGGGCATCATCCTCTTTTCGCCATGGCGATCATACCGGCGGGCGTGGTAAAAGCAAGCTCTATGTTGAGAATAGCATACCTGGCCGATCATCCGGAATATATACCGGAGCTGGCGGTGAGGCACTACGGCGAGTGGGCGCATCTCTACCCCGGCGAGACCCTGGCCGACTTCGAGAACCACCTGCGCTCAAGCGCCCAGAGAAGCAGGCTGCCGCTTACGGTCGTAGCCCTTGTTGATGGAGAGCCGGCCGGTTCCGCCAGCCTCATCGCGCATGACCTTGAAAGCCATCCCGAGCTCTCGCCCTGGCTGGCCAATGTGCATGTCGCCCCGTACCACCGGTCCAAGGGCATCGCCACGGCCCTGGTCAAACATATCCTCCGCGAGGCTGAAACACTGGGAATAAAGACCATCTACCTGTTCACCACCCGTTCAGCGGAGTTCTATCGCCGCCTGGGCTGGCGCAGCATCCTGCTTGAGACCTCTCAGAACGAGCCCATCACGATCATGTCCCGCCCTATGGATCAGAGTTTGGATTGACTTTTCCTTAAGCCCGGCGTTACCCTGAGAGGGCCTTTAAAATGATGGGAGGGGGGCCTAAAACCATGCCGGAGCAAACCTTTCGCTGGGACGCGGACGAATACGTCAGGAACTCCGAAATCCAATTCACCTGGGCGCGCGAAACCATCGCCAAGCTGGGTCTGCAAGGCCACGAGCACGTCATCGACCTGGGCTGCGGCGACGGCAAGGTCAGCGCCTATATCGCCGAACGCCTGCCGACGGGCGCGGTGCTGGGCATCGACAACTCTCCGGAAATGATCGACCTGGCCAACCGGACCTTCCCGCCTTCACGCTGCCCGAACCTGGCCTTCATGCGCATGGATGTCTCTGACATCGACGTTACCCGACGCTTCGACATCGCCTTTTCCAATGCCGTGCTGCACTGGGTCAAGGACCACCGACCGGTCCTGGAGGGTGTGAGGGAATGCCTGAAGCCAGGCGGCCGCGTGTTGTTCCAGATGGGCGGCAAGGGCAACGCCTTAGAGATCGGCCTGGCCCTGCTTGAGATTATCTGCCGCCAGCCATGGCAATCCTATTTTACCGAGATTCCCATTCCTTTCAGATTCTACGAACCCGAGGAATATCGTAACATGCTGGATGAAGCCCGCCTCGAACCAATCCGGGTCGAACTCATCCCCAAAGATATGGTGCAGCCCGGCCGCGCAGCCCTGGCCGGCTGGCTCCGCTCCACCTGGCTGCCTTTTACCCAACGCGTACCGGAAAACATGCGCGAAGCCTTTATTGACGATCTGGTCGACACCTACCTGGACAAACACCCCCTGGACGAACAAGGCAACGCCCATGCCGCCATGGTGCGCCTGGAGGTGGAGGCAAGGAAAATATAGTTTTCAGTGAGTAAGCGTTAAGCGAAGAAAATCCATTTGCGGTGACTACGAGTCATGTAATCTTAGCCTATGGTGTGAAGCTCATGCCTTTTTATCTTATAGCTGAACACTTGAAACCGTATTTTATCCAATCCTGTTCGAAGTTGGGCGTGAAGACCCCGGCGCCGAGGTTGTCCTCGATTTCGGTCTTTGTCCAGAAACGTCCGTCCTCGAGTTCGTCGGGATTCGGGCGCAGAGGACCGTCATGCATCGTTACGAATACGTAGACGAATTCGCTTTCATACGGGGTATCGATGGCATGGGTGCCCAGAGCTTGGGAGGTAAAGCCGCTCAGGCCGATCTCTTCCTGGGCCTCGCGTCTCAGGGCCGCTTCAGGCGTTTCGCCGTCGGCGATATGCCCGCCCACCGCCGTATCCCAGTATCCGGGAAAAATGTCTTTACCGGCGGATCGCTTTTGCAAATAGATGTCGCCGGCGCGGTTGAAGACATGCAGGTGCACCACCGGGTGCAGCCGGCCCGGTCCCTGGTGGCAGAGCGCGCGCGGTGCCTGTCCGATGACTTCACCGCGGGCGTTCACCAAGGGCAGGATCTCGTCGTCATGTACCATAAAGGCAAGCTTATGGCAGGCAAGGCAAGAAGCGCAAGCGCAATCTTGAAACCTTGAGGGCCTTAGAATATCCTTGACAAGCAGGCGCTCATGGTTATTATTTTAATATATTGTAGTTAGAAGGGTGTTCCCATATTTTTGTTATATATTGAATGCTTAGAGATACCTGGATGCGTTTAAAGCGCTTCATCCGGTCTGATATGATAGATTACATTTTTTAAGGAGGTCTGAAATGTCAGCAGCGTGGAAACAGGGGCTCAAAGTGTTGTTATGTGCTATGGTCGGTTTTTGTCTGACATGCCCGCTCATGGCCGCCGACGGGTTGTATACGGTCCAAGCCGATGACGGCGTAGCGCTCAAGATGCGGCGCTATCGCCCGAGCGAGGAGGCCCCCTTCCGCGATGGTCATCAGCCGGTGGTGCTCTTCTCCGGGATCCTCACCAACATGAACGAGTTTCTCACACATACCCCGGACGAGCGCAAGGATGCCTATGCCGGCATGACCCTGCCCGAGCCCGTGGCGGACTGGGCCAAGAATGATCCCTATATCGCGGCCGATCCCATGCGCTACTACAGCATTGCGCATTACCTGTGGGTCAAAGGCTACGATCCCTGGCTGGTCAACTACCGCGGCACCGGCCGCGGCGAATTCAAGAGCGAACGCGGCAGTCTGATGAACACCCTGGACATCTGGGGCATCTTGGACACGGCCCCGTGCATCCAAAAGGTGCATGAGGTGACCGGGATCGATCCCTACATCGGCGGACACAGCACCGGCGGATTCGCCTGTCATGCTTATCTGCAGGGCGCGACGTTCGATCCGGCCGAACTGAAGGCCGGTTACGAAAATGGTTATCTGCCGCATGTCAAGGCCAACCCTCTCCTCGCGGCGGCTCGCAATGCCACGATCAAAGGGTATATCGCTATCGACCCAGGGCTGACCCCCTGGCTGCCCGAGATCATTGACACACCGGCCATGTGGTGGCTCTTCGGTCAGTCAGGGTATCTGGATTTGGACACGTTCATGGATGAAGTGGTCAACCCTTATATCACATCCAAGAGCCTCATGCCCGCCACCATCGAGCTGGTGTGCGGCACTATTCAGGAGCTCAATGCTGAGTACGGTCAGTATCTCTCCCTCATTCCGTACCTGGATATCTGGTATACGAGCGATACCAATCCGAACACCGAAGATTTCTTTGCGCGCTACTGCGCTTCAGCCACGTTTATCCGCCAGCTCGGTCACTGGGGCGACATCGGCCTGCACCGCTCCATCCGTGAATTCTGGAAAAACGGTTTGGAGAACAAGGATCTGCTCAAGGGACCGGAACCCGACCCTGGCAATGACGGTTATTATTATTATGATAAGCATATGAACCTCATCAGTGTACCGACCATCGCGGTGCTGTCCGAATCGGACGGCTTGGTCAGGGCGGACGATGTGATCCAACTCCTGATGCAGGCCAAAAAGCCTCACCCCGCCGATATGTACCAGATCATCCCGGGCACGGCGCACGCGGATATCCCTATGGGGCTCACTGCCCCGACCATAACCTTCCCGCTCATCGGGGAATGGCTTGATAAGCAGATGGCCAAGACTGCCATGGCCGAGACTTCCTCCTCCTCTTCGGCCGATACCTCGCCGCAAAAGGCAAAGGATCAGGGATCATCAGGGGACTCCGGTGGCGGCATGTGCTTCATCACCACGGCCGTGACGACCTGACAGCGAGGTACTCATAAGGGCGCCTGAGCGAAAACGACGCATAGGCCTTAATAACAACACCCCTCTCCCAGCGCGCACTCAGATGCGAAAGAGAGGGGAACTCCTCTCAACCGGCTATGGCCCTGCATGTTTACACCAAGGCTTGCTTACGTTGTTTCTTAACTATATCTAGCGGTTTTGGTCGTTCAAAGCAGCGGCAGATCCAAGATTGTCGGTTGCGCTCGGCACGAGAGTGTGTCATTTCAGAACTGAGGTCTATGGCCAAGGAGATCGAGCGCAAGTTTCTGGTCACGAGCGATGCCTGGCGCTCCGGCGTCTCCGGCTTGGTTTGCCGTCAGGGCTATATCCCGGCCTCCACGTGCACGGTCAGGGCGCGTATCATGGGTGACCAGGGCTACCTGACGCTCAAGGCCCGCGACCAGGGCATCACCCGCACCGAGTTCGAATACGCCATTCCCCTGCCTGACGCCTCTGAGATGCTCTCGCGCTTCTGCGCGGGCACGCTGATCGAAAAGATCCGCTACCGGGTGGAGTATGCCGGCCTGATCTGGGAGATCGACGAGTTCACAGGGGCCAACGCCGGTCTGATCGTAGCCGAGGTGGAGCTTGAGCACGAGGACCAGGCCTTTGAAAAGCCGGAATGGGTGGGCGCGGAGGTGACGCATGACCGGCGCTATCTGAACAGCAGCCTGGCCAGGCAGCCCTACCGCCTGTGGAAGGAGCCCTGATGTGGGATAGGTTGCGCATCATGTCGGCCATGCCTACCCCTATTGCTCGCCAGCGTATAATTTTAATACTTATCCTGGCCCTGAGCGGGTTTATGGGTTTCATTCCTGCGCCGGCTTGGGCCACCGAGCCCCTCGTGCTGGAACCGGGTATCAGCCGCTACAACCTGGCACCCTATCTTGAAGTTCTGGATGATCCGCGCAAACAGTGGTCCATTGAAGATGTCATCTCACCCGAACTCAGCCGACGCTTTGTCCCTAATAACGCGCGCGCCTTAAACCTGGGCCTGAGCGCCGCCGTCTACTGGGTACGCTTTACCGTCAAGGATTCGGCCGTATCAGAACCCATCCCCTGGCTGCTTGATCTGGGCAATGTCACCATCGAAGCGGCCGAACTTTACCAGGTATGTCCCGGCGCCGCACCCCGGCTCCTGGCCAAGCGGGACCTCTGGACCGCCCTGCCCTTTAGGGCCTCGGTGTATGAAAACATGCTCTTCTCCTTGGCCGCCATGCCGGAGCAGCCCTGCGCCTTTATCCTGCGCATCGACTCTCAGGACTCCCTATACCTGCCCATGACCGTGATCACGCCCGCGTCCTTCCGGGCCAAGCAATCGCGCACCATGCTGTGGTACGGCTTTTATTACGGCATCCTCGTGGTCATGTTCGTCACCAACCTCATTTTCTATCTGCGCTTACGTGAGCGCAGCAGGTTATATTACCTCTTCTTCGTGGTCTTCTCGGCCTTGTATTTCGCCACCCGCGATTCCCTAACCATCGAGTATATATTCCGATTGCGACCCTACCTTGACTTCTATTGCGGACAAATCTCTTTAGGGCTGGTGATCATCTTCACGATCCTGTTCTCGAAGGAATTCCTTAAAACCAGCAGCTTTCACCGCCTCGTGGACCACGGCCTGACCTTCCTGGCGCTCCTCGCCGTACTCAACATTGTCCTGATCCCCTTCCGCGATCGTCTCCTGACCTTGAATCTTTCCACCTTGCTGGGATTGATCGTCTCGGTCACCTTGCTCTTCACCGGTCTATTAAGCCTGCGTTCGGGCTTCCGGCCCGCGCGCTACTACCTGCTGTCCTTCGTCTTCTTCTTGAGCGGCGCCATCCTGTACGCGCTGAACTACGCCGGTATCCTTTCGCATACCCTGACTACTTTTCAGAGCTTTCAAGTCTGCTCGGGCCTGCAGGTCATCCTCCTCTCAATCGCCCTGTCCGACCAGATCGCCGAGCTTCAGCGCCAGAAGGAATTGGCACAGGCCGACACCGTCCAGGCCCTGTCCCGGGCGGATAAGCTCAATATCGAGCTGCAGGAGTATGGCCGCACCCTGGAGCAAAAGGTCGATGAACGCACCAGGCACCTGAACCAGGCCTTGACCAAGGTGGAAGAACTGGCCAACACCGACGTCCTGACCGGCCTCTACAACCGCCGCAAGTTGAACGAACTCCTCGGCGCGGCGCTCACCCGCAGCCGGCGCTACGACCGGCCTCTATCCGTTGTCATCTTCGACATCGACCATTTCAAACGTATCAACGATACCTACGGCCATCAGATTGGCGATACGGTCCTGCAGACGCTCTCGAGAATCGTGGTCTCCAATATCCGCAGCTCCGACGCCCTGGCGCGCTGGGGCGGCGAGGAATTCGTCATCGTGGCCCCCGAAAGCTCCTTGGCCCAGGCCGCCGATCTGGCCGAGAAGATCCGCCGCGTGGTCGATGGCCATCCCTTCCCGGATGTCGGGCATATCACTATCAGCTTAGGCGTCACGACCTATACGCCCCATGACAGTTTGGACACCCTGATGATCAGGGTGGATAAGGCGTTGTACCAGGCCAAATCAGGCGGCCGCAACCGGGTGGAGACCGCCTAGCCGGTTTGTTGTCGCGGCCGGAAAACCGTCCCGCTGAGCACCCGTTCAATGTGCCTCTGGGCTGTCCACCCTCAACGCCCTTGTCTCTATTTCTCACCGTCCTTCACCTATTTATCCTCCGTGAGGATAGGTTTTTATTATGAGGAATTCGTCCTGGTCCTGCCGGAAACGGAGAACACCCTCTTGGTGGCCGAAAAGGTCCGCGCCGCCATACAGGCAATGGAGACGCCGTCCGGCAAGGAACCTATTTACGTGACCATCAGCGCAGGTGTCGCCCCCTGCCCCCTGCATGCCCGTGATAGCAAAACCCTCATCGGATTCGCCGATCAGGGATTATACCTCGCTAAACGCACGGGCAAAAACCACGTCTGCCTCGGTAGAAAATAAATAGAAACAAAACAGATATCATCTGAGGGTTTGTTCTGTATTTTTCGTCTTTGGACTAATCGCTTCAGTTGTTCCGGCGCAATGTCGATAGATAAAATCAAATATGCGGCAATTTCCAGGCTATACGATTATTGAGCAGATCGACGAGACCTTTCGTTCGGTCATTTACCGGGCGCGAGTAGATGGTGCGACCGGCACGGTCGTGATCAAGACGCTCAGAGCCGACAACCCCTCCGCGGCGGAGATCGCGCGGCTCAAGCACGAGTACGCGCTGATCCGGGACATCGACATCGAGGGCATCATCAAGCCCCTGGACGCCCTCGAACTGGACGGCAACATCGCCCTGGTCCTGGAGGATTTCGAGGGCATCACGCTGGGCAAAATCATCTCAGGCGGGCTGGAGCTCGAACGTTTTCTGTCCCTGGCCTCGCGTCTGGCCGATATCCTGGGCAACCTGCACCAGGCCGGCATCACCCACCGCGATATCAAGCCCAGCAATATCCTGATCAATTGGGACAAGGATATCGTCAAGCTCACCGACTTCGGCATCGCATCCGAGATCACGCGCCAGCACGAGGAGATCTACAACCCCTGGGTCATCCAGGGGACTTTGGCCTACATCTCGCCCGAGCAGACCGGGAGAATGAACTGCCCGGTGGATTACCGCTCCGACCTTTACTCGCTGGGGGTCACCTTCTACGAGATGCTGACCGGCACCGTGCCGTTCATGTCCAAGGACCCCATGGAGATCATCCACGCCCATATCGCGCGCTCACCCATCCCGCCCCATACCCACAAACGCGATATTCCCCCCGTGGTGTCCGACATCGTGATGAAGCTCCTGGCCAAGGCCCCGGAAGAACGCTATCAGAACAGCTTCGGCCTGCAGGCCGATCTGCGGGCCTGTTTGTCCCAGCTGTACGCCAACGAAAGGATCGAATCCTTCGACCTGGCGCGCCAGGACGTCTCGATCCGTTTCATCATCCCTCAGCTGCTGGTCGGCCGCGAAGCTGAGCTGGAAGCGCTCAAGCTGGCCTTTGAACGGGTAAATGCCGCTGCGGCCGAGATCATGCTCGTGGCCGGAGAGCCCGGCATCGGCAAATCGGCCCTGATCAATGAGATCCACAAACCGATCGTGGCCAAGCGCGGGTATTTCCTGTCCGGCAAGTACGAAGAGCTGCGCCGACATCTGCCCTACAGCGGCATCATCCAGGCCTTTCAAAGCCTGGCGCGTCAGATATTATCCGAGAGCGAAGACCGGCTGAAGGTTTGGAGGCAGACGATCAGTGCCGCCCTGGGAGAAAACGCCAAGGTCGTCACGGATGCGATCCCCGAGATGGAGCTCATCCTCGGGCCTCAACCTGGCTTACCGGAAATGGGTCCCGAAGAGACCCGCAACCGCTTCAACCTGGTGTTCAAGAACTTCGTACGCGTCTTCGCCGAGCGCACGCACCCCCTGGTATTGTTCCTGGACGACCTGCAGTGGGCCGATCCGGCCAGCCTCAACCTGCTTCAGACCATCGCCACCGACCCGGACCTCACGCACTTGCTCATGATCGGGGCCTATCGCGACAACGAGGTGCCGGCCCACCATCCACTCATGACCACCTTGGACGCGATCCGCAGAACCGGTTTGAGCATACAGACCATCTCTTTGGGCCCCTTGAAAATCGCCGACATCAACCAGCTGATCGTCTCCTTCCTCAAGAACCCCGCGCATGTCTCCGAGCCCCTGGCCGAGGTGATCCACGAGAAGACCAAGGGCAATCCCTTCTTTGTCACCCAGTTCATCAAGATGCTCTACAGCGATCGTCACATCGTGCTCAACCCCAAATGCGGCTGGACCTGGGAGATCCCTGCCATCAAGGCCCTGAAGGTGACCGAAAATGTCGTGGAGTTCCTGGCCGACAAGATCGGCGTGCTCGAACCCGAAATGCACCGGCTCTTGAAGATCGGCGCCTGCATCGGCAACCGTTTCGACGCTTCTACGCTCTCCTCGCTGACGGGCAAACCGCTGGATGAGATCCTCACCACCCTCGACACCTTGATCCTGGAAGGCTTCATCCATCGCAAAGGTGATTTCTACCGCTTCCACCACGACCGCATCCAGGAGGCCGCGTATTCGCTGCTGTCCGACGATGAGCGCATGCAGCTGCACCACTGGATCGGCCTCTTAGGCCTGGGACTTACACCGCCGGCCGAGATCTTCACCCAGATCTTCTTTATCGTCGACCACCTGAACAAGGCCCAAGCGCTCCTGAGCTCATCCGAAGAAAAACTGCGCCTGGCAGATCTGAACCTCAAGGCCGGCATCAAGGCCAAGGACTCAACAGCCTACCATGCCGCCACGAATTACCTCCAGACTGGCATCGATCTGTTGCCCGAGGACGCCTGGGTCAAGGAGTATGACTTGGCCTACACACTCCATCTCCAGCAGATGGAGTGCCTGTACCTGGACCGCAATTTCGACGCAGCCGAGTGGATCTTCGAGATCATCAAGTCGCGCGCCGCCACGGGCCTGGACAAGGCCAAAGCCTATAAGACCATGGTGGTGCTCTATACCACTATACGGCCGCCGCGCGAAGCCCTGGCCCTGGGGCTCGAAGGCATCAAGCCCCTGGGCGTGAATCTGTCCATGGACGTCGGCCCCGGCCCGGTGGCGCTCGAGCTCATCAAGGCCAAACACCGACTGAGGAAGATCGGCCTTGAAAATATCCTGGATCTGCCGCGCATGCAGGACCAGAACCTGCTCGCCGTGCACGACATCCTCTTGAGCGTCGGATTCGCGGCCTATTACGTCAATCCGAACCTGTTCGCCCAGATCGCGCTCATGGGGGTGAACGCCAGTTTGCGTTACGGCCACACGCCCCACTCCGCCATAGCCTTCATGGCCATGGCGACAATCGTCCAAAGCGTTCTGGGCGATTTCGACCTGGGCTACCGCCTGGGCGAGATGGCGCTCAAACTCAACGAAAAGCTCGATAACCGCAAGATCGCGGGCGATCTCCAGCATATCTACGCCTTCATGATTCAGCACTGGAAAAAGCATGCCAAGGAAGATATCGAGATCCACCGCAAGGTCTTTGAGCAGGCCTTTAATGCCGGGGATTTCCTCTTCGCAGGGCACAGCGTCACGGCCACGGCCTACTGCCGCATCCTGATCGGCCACAACCCCGACGATGTGCTGGATGAGCTGAACAAGTACCGCGATTTCATGGCCATCGTGCAGGATCCGCTTATCACCTCTCAGTACAAGCTGATGATCATAACGGCCCTGACCATGAAAGGCATGACGTCGCCCACTCAGGACCGCCGCCAAGAAGCCGATGCCATTGCCGGCGATCTCGATAAGTTCCGCCGCGAGCGCAACTACCACGGTTTGTGCTTCGGCCTGTACGCCAAGGAACTCCACCACTTCATGCAGGAAAAATATGAAGAGGCCCGGGAAGCCGCGGCCGAGCTGGATAAGCATATCAAGGTCCCCGTGGGCACGCTCCTGGTGCAGGGTCACTACTTCTATTATTCCCTGATCCTCACGGCCCTGCTCAGAAAAGGCGAGAAGCGTAATGCCTTGAAGTACCGCCTGATCATCGCCCGCAACCAGCGCAAGCTCAAGCAGTGGACCAAGTTATGCCCGATCAACTTCGAACATAAGTACCATCTGGTCGCGGCCGAAATGGCCGCGATCGACGGAAAGTTTCACGAGGCCATGCAGCTCTACCACACCGCCATCGAGGAGGCCCACCGCAACGAATACCCGCCCGAGGAAGCCGTGGCATGCCACCTGACCGCAGAGTTCTATGCGGCCGGCAATTACAAACACGAGGCCCGGACCTACCTTACCCTGACCCATCAGATCCACTGCTCTACCGGAGCCCTATCCAGAGCCATGTTCCTGGAGGAAAAGCACCCCTTCCTGAAACGCCGGGAGAAGAACCATGAAACGGATTCAGGGTTCGAGACCACGTTCACCGGCGCGTCCTCGACCCTGCTCGACCTCTCCACGGTCATGCAGGTCTCCCAGACTATCTCCAGCGAGATCATGCTGGACAGGCTGCTGCAGAAGGTCATGCACATGTTTGTCACCAATGCCGGAGCCCAGCGCGGATTCCTGATCCTGGAATCAGACGGCCTGCTGACCATCGAAGCCGCGGAAGAGGTGGAAACTGGCGAGATCAAGGTCCTGCAATCCGAAGCGCTGGACACGTTCGAAAACCTGGCGCGGACCATTGTCCACTATGTCTATCGCAGCGGCCAGGACCTGATCATCGAAAACGCCATGGAAGAAGGGGCGTTCCAGCATGACGCCTACATACAGAGTCACGCCTGCAAATCGATCCTATGCGCCCCGATCATGAACAAAGGCAAGCTCACGGGCATCCTGTATATGGAGAACAACCTGATCGTAGGCGCCTTCACTCCCGAACGCTTAAAAATCCTGCGCGTCATCTCGGCCCAAGCGGCCATTTCGCTCGAAAACGCCCGCTTGTTCGAGCTGGCCACCACGGACGGTCTGACCAAGCTCTTCGTGCACCGCTATTTCCAGCTCCTGCTCGACCAGGAGATTCACAACCACCAGCGCTTCAAGCGGCCATTCTCGATCGTCATGATAGATATCGACGATTTCAAGGTCATCAACGACACCTATGGCCACCCCACCGGCGACAAGGTTCTGCGTCATGTGGCGCGGGCGATCAAAAACAATACGCGCGCGGTGGACGTGGCGGCGCGCTATGGCGGCGAGGAATTCGTCCTGATCCTGCCAGAAACGAATCTGGACAATGCCAAGGTGGCAGCCGAAAAGATACGCGGCTTTGTGGAACAGATGGAAATTCCGCATGGAAATGAAACGATTCGCGTGACCATCAGCTTAGGCGTCGCCACATTCCCCCGCCATGCCGAGGACAAGCAATCCCTGATCAGATCGGCCGATGGGGCCTTGTATATCGCCAAACGCAGCTCCAAGAATCGGGTCTGCGTGGCCGACAAAATCGTTCCACGATGAGGAGTAAGCGAAACGCTTGGCCCAGGCAAACTTTCCATGCTAATAATCGGCACATCCGATATACTCTTTAAGGAGATCATTGTATGCAGCACAGGGTCGCCATCATCGGCCTGGGTTACGTAGGACTGCCTCTGGCCGTGGAGTTCGGCAAGATCTATCCTACCGTGGGTTTTGACATCAACACCCGGCGCATCGAGGAGCTTGGAAAAGGCTTCGACCGCACATTGGAGATCGAGGCCCATGAGTTCGCCCCGGCCGTCCATCTGCATTTCACGGCCGACTCGAACCGTCTGCGGGACTGCAACACCTTCATCGTCACCGTACCCACACCCATCGATAGTTTCAATCGCCCTGATATCACCTTGCTCAAAAAGGCCAGCGCCACGGTGGGCGGTGCGCTTAAAGCCGGCGATATCGTTGTCTATGAATCCACGGTCTATCCCGGCTGCACCGAGGAGGATTGCGTGCCTATTCTCGAACAGGCCTCGGGGCTGCGCTTCAACCAGGACTTTTTCTGCGGTTACAGCCCGGAGCGCATCAACCCCGGCGACAAGGCTCACCGGCTGCCGCAGATCAAGAAGATAACCTCGGGCTCGACCCCTGAAACGGCCGCCACCGTCGATGCGCTCTATGCCTCCATCATCACGGCCGGCACGCACCTGGCACCCTCCATCAAGGTAGCCGAGGCAGCCAAGGTCATCGAAAATTCCCAGCGCGACATCAACATCGCCTTCATCAATGAACTGGCCATGATCTTTTCCCGCATGGGCATCCGCACCAGTGATGTCCTGACCGCGGCCAGAACCAAGTGGAACTTCCTGCCCTTCGAGCCCGGTCTGGTTGGCGGCCACTGCATCGGCGTGGACCCCTACTACCTGACCCACAAGGCCGAAGGCCTGGGATATATCCCCCAGATCATCCTGGCAGGAAGGCGGCTGAACGACAGCATGGGTCCGTATGTGGCCGGCCAGGTCATCAAGCTCTTGATCAAGAACAGCCACAAGATCACCGATGCCTGCATCCTGGTCTTAGGCGTCACCTTCAAGGAGAACTGTCCGGATATCCGCAACTCCAAGGTCATCGACATCATCCGTGAGCTGAAGGAGTTCGGCTGCCGGGTGGAGGTCTACGACCCGCTGGCCGACAAGGACGAGGTACGCCACGAATACGGCATCGACCTAACCCCGGAAAAATGCCTGGGACGCTATCAGGGCCTGGTCATGGCCGTGGCGCACGCGCCGTTTCGTGCCATGGACTTGAATGTCCTCAAGGCGCCCGGCTGCATCGTATACGACGTCAAGAGCATCCTGCCCCACGCGGACGGGAGTCTGTAGCGGGCGCAGCTATACCATCAGCCTGCCCGTGGATCTGCTGGAGCGAGACGTCTTCAGCGTCTATATGCTGCAGTTCAAGCGGTCGTCGAAAGAGCGGATCAGGAAAAAAGGCTTAAGAGTGGAGGCCTTCCTCACCATCACGGCCTTCGCCAATATCCAGATCCGCGCCCGTATCCCGATGCCGAGGCTGACCGCCGCGGCCTCCTGGTGGGCGGCACGACCAAACGCAGCGAATATCTGCCGGGAGATTTCTGTAAGCACGGGGACGGCGGCACGGATATCGAGCCCCTGGCGCACCTGTACAAGAATCAGGTCTATCAGTGCACGCGTCTGCTAGGTGGTGGGGTGATCCCGCAGATCATCTGCTGCGCGCCCCACCCAAGAGCCCTGCGGAAACTCTGTAGCCTTGGTCTGTTTCAGGTTTGAAAAGACGAATCGCGCTGACTTGCCTCGTCCCGTTAGCCTCATGCCAGGAGCACCTTGGAGTGGTGCCGAAGAGTTTAACGATGGGGCTGAAGGAAGGACCCATGGAGACTCTCATTGTGTGATCAAAAATGTCGTTGCAGATCAAATTATTATATTATATAGTTACGTAATGTGGTGTTTAGGGATGAACCCCCTGCCGGGAACGCAGTCGAAATATTTTATCATCCCAAGGCCATAAGAATACGAATATACTATAACATCATAATCTTCAGAAGTAGTTATTCGTTGGCATATTAATTGCTGATTAAAGTTGGAGGTTTTTCATGAAAAAAAAATTAGCAGTTGTTTTCGTGTTGCTGACAGTATGCGCTCTGTCCTTTTCCTTATCTCCCGCAAACGCATCCATAATAACCCAACTCAATCTATGCAATGAAGACTTGGGGATTTACGGAGACTTTGCCACGGTAACGGTGGAGCAAAAGGATGCCATGACAATACAATTTACGGTTGCCGCAAACCAGGATCTCTTAGAGAACGGCAGCATTCAGAAATTCGGATTCAATTCAGCCTTGGACACGGATGATATTGAGATTAGTGGCTTTAGTGATGACTGGTCAGTGTCATATACCAAAAATGCTAGCGAATTTGGTATTTTTGAAGTCTTAGAAAAAGTAAATGGATCAGTCAAGCAAGGTGAGATCAGCTTCTTCGTTACCTCGGCCAGCGGCATTGAGCTCAATGAAGGCATGTTCTATGAAGCCAACGCGGAAGGTCACCACTATTATGCACATATCTTTGACTTCACAACCCTGAACGAAAATACCAGTGCCCAATTTTCAGATGCCAACCCTGTTCCCGAACCGATGACCCTCTTGCTTCTTGGGTCAGGCCTAATCGGATTGGCAGGCTTCAGAAAGAGAACCCATAAGTAGGAACCGATAAACCTCAACATTTGTAAAGCAGGATCATCCTTGATCCTGCTTTTTTTGTATTGTCATACCCCTGTTCCTCGCCCATAGCTCACACCATATGAGAAGCCCAAGGAAGGGGCCTAAACGCATCATTTGACAATCTTGGCGCTCGGTTCTATAGTGCTGGTGAGCATACGGATATTTCACTTGAATTATCTGAGAGTTTTGGTTATCCAGAGCTGATTGCTCTCAAAAAATCCATTGTGGGGTGGGTGAGGTTATGCGTGAAGCAGTCATTGTGAGTGCCGTCAGGACTCCCTTGGGAAATTTCAATGGCACCCTGGCCAATATCGGCGCCACTAAGCTGGGCGCCCTCGTCATCGAGGAGGCCGTCCGGCGCGCCGGCATCGAGAAATCACAGGTCAATGAGGTCATCATGGGCATCGTGCTGCCGTGCGGCTATGGCCAGAATCCGGCCAAGCAGGCCGCGGTGCAGGCCGGCATGCCCTGGGAGGTCGAGTGCCTTTCCATCAACAAGGTCTGCGGCTCCTCGCTCAAGGCCGTGATGCTGGCGGCCCAGGCCATTCAGACCGGCGATTCCGAAATCATCGTGGCCGGCGGCATGGAGAACATGACCATGGCCCCCTATTACCTGGAAAAGGGACGCTTCGGTTACCGCATGGGTGACGGCGCCGTGCGCGACCACATGGTGCATGACGGACTGTGGGATATCGTGAATGATTTTCACATGGGCATCTCCAACGAGCTGTGCTCCGAGCGCTACAATGTCAGCCGCGAGGACCAGGACCGCTACGCCAACACCTCGTACTGCCGGGCGTTGGCGGCCATCAAGGAAGGCCGCTTCGCGGACGAGATCATCCCGGTCGAGATCAAGGACCGCAAAGGCGGTGTGAGCCTGTTCAGCGATGACGAGTGCCCGCGCGAGACCACGCTCGAGGCCCTTTCCAAGATGCAGCCGGCCTTCAAGAAGGGCGGCGTGACCACGGCCGGCAATGCCTCCATCATCGCCGACGGAGCCGCGGCCGTGGTGGTGACGTCCCGCGAAAAGGCCGAGGAGCTGGGCCTGACCATCATGGCCACCATCGGCGCCCAGGCCTCGGCCGGGCTGGACATGAAATACGTGCTGGTGGCTCCCATGCTTGCCATCCCCAAGGTGCTCAAGAAAGAAGGTATCGACGTCCAGGACGTGGACATCTTCGAGATCAACGAGGCCTTTGCCGGTTCCATGGTGGCGGTCATGAAGGAGCTCAACCTGGACCCCATGAAGGTCAACATCAACGGCGGCGGGGTGTCCATGGGTCACCCCATAGGCGCCAGCGGCGCGCGCGTGCTGACCACCCTGCTCTATGAGATGCGACGCCGCGACAAGCATATCGGCCTGGCGTCCTTGTGCCTGGGCGGCGGCGAGGCCGTGGCCATGATCGTGCGGCGCTGAGCAACCCTTAAGGAGACGATTATGGAAGTGAAAACCTTCGGCGTCATCGGCGCCGGCCAGATGGGGGGCGGCATCGCCCAGGTGGCGGCGGCCAGCGGCCTGTCCGTCATCATGCACGACATCAAGACCGAGTTCGTGGTCAAGGGCTTGAGCGTCATCTCCAAGAACCTGGATAAATCCGTGGAGAAAGGCAAGCTGAGCACGGCCGAACGCGACGCCGTGCTCTCTCGCATCAAGACCACCACCGACCTGAAAGACATGGCCGCGGCCGATTTCGTGGTCGAGGCCGCCACGGAAAACGAGCCCATCAAATTCCAGATCTTCCGTGAACTGGACGCCATCTGCCGGCCGGAGGTGATTCTATCCACGAACACGTCATCGATCCCCATCGGCCGGGTCGCGGCCCAGACCAACCGCCCGGAGATGGTCATCGGCATGCATTTCATGAACCCGGTGCCGGTCATGAAGCTGGTCGAGATCATCCGAGGGCTAGCCACCTCCCAGGAGACCTTCAAAACCACCTGGGACCTGTCGATCAAATTCGGCAAGACCCCGGCCGAGGCGGGTGACTTTCCCGGTTTCATCGCCAACCGCATCCTCATGCCCATGATCAACGAGGCGGTCTACTGCCTGTATCATAACGTGGGCACGGTCGAGGCCGTCGACACGGTCATGAAGCTGGGCATGAACCACCCCATGGGACCGCTGGCGTTAGCCGACCTGATCGGGCTGGACACCTGCCTGGCCATCATGGAAACCCTGTACAAGGGCTTTAGCGACTCCAAGTACCGGCCGTGCCCCCTGCTACGCAAGTATGTCGAGGCCGGCTGGCTGGGCCGCAAGACCGGCAAGGGCTTCTATACCTACTAGCAATGCCGTCCTCGAGCGAGAGGGAATCTGCGATCCTCAATAAATCGCAGATCCTCATCCGCGCGGGAACCCGAGCGGTTAAAACAAGAAGTTTGCCAGAAATCGGATGCCTTTAATCGCGGCCCATCTCTCTGAGAGAGAAAGCTTGGGCGTAGGGACGGCGATCCAATCCTTGTCCGCATCTTCCAGCGTAAGGTTTTTCAGCGGCTCAACCCGGTCGCTGTAGGCATCGAACACCGGCTCAGTCGATTCGCCGTCCTTGATGACTTTCCAGACCTTGATGGCATACTTTCTTACAAGTCCCGCCATGATAAGCATCATATCCGGGTTGAACAAGGGGTCCGTCTGACCGGGGATCTGCAGCATGCCCATCGAGACCCGCAGGGCCAGATTGTTGACCTCGCCGCAGCCGCGGGCAAAGCTATGGCAAACACCTTTGGCCTCCGACGTACATTCGCCGATGCCGAGCTTGAAGACCTTCAGGGCGTCGAGCTCGCCCAGGGTATAGGCCCTGCCGTCTTCATCAAACCAGAACCTAACGTCGTTCACCAGTGATCCCGGACCCACGATAAAGGCCAGCTTCCTCTTTTTGCTGTGCCAATAACCTCGGGAGCCATAGAGAACCTGCATGGTGGTGGCGATGGAGGCGATGCATCCCCCGGCGCACGAGGCCTCCAGCACCCTGACTGTTTCGGGCATAACGGCATGAATATCGGTGATCTTGGGCGCACGCTCGTTGTCATGCCCGACATAAAGCTTGACATGGGGCCACTTCTGCTTGAAGCGCGCGGACAACAACGTTTGCTCGGCGCTTAAGAACGGTACGACTTTCTTGTTCCCATAGACCTCAACGGATGCATCGCCGAAACCTTTGCGCGTAGCCTCGATTAAGAGCTTGTTCTTCAGCGGGTCAAACCCCATCATCTCCGTGACCACGCGATCGACCTCCACGCTGTTGGTCCCACTGACAATGGTATCCATCACGACCGGTTGAACCGGTCCCGGCGAGTTGCCCTCGCCGCCGATGATGCCGTCGATGACAGTCAGATCCGGTTTGAAGAGGTAGAGCAAATCCGTGAGCTTCTTGTCGATCTGCCATGTATGATTTTTATACCGCATATTGCAGGAAAGGGTCCCCATGGCGTTCTTGAAGCCCAGCGTGACCTGCGTATAGATATTGCACTTCATCTTGGGCACCGAAACATACAGCCTCTCGCCGCGGATCACCTCACTGATGGACCGGGGAACATAGACATCGTTCCCTACCTCGGCCTTGGGGCAGTAATAGCGGTCAGTGGCCTGCTCCTCAAAGGCCACCAGCGGGACGTTGTAGTATTTCCCGATCCTGTCGTAGCCTGCGATCTTGAAGTAGGCCCAGGTCACCAGCCCCGATCCCTCGCCGATGATAATGTCATCCGTTATGTCCTTGAGACTGGCAATGACGGCCTCGAACACGCGGGGGTCAGTGGTCTGCGGGATATCATACCCGAAGCGGTAGCACCCCTTGGGGGTCACGAAAACCAGGTTGGGTTTCACGATGACCTTGCGGCCTTTGAATGTGCTTTTCCAACCGGTCTTGGCGTCCAGATCATCGAGATTCTTGAAGACGGTCTCCCGGATGGCCTTGACGTCACGGCGCGCAAAGTAGGCAGGACGGCCAAAGTCATACGGCAGCGACACATAATTGTGAAAATAGTTGATGGACGGGGCCTCGGTGATGACAACCGCGCTCTTCATCGCGCTCGCTCCTTTCTCAGGCACTGAGCATCCCTTCTTATGAAATCATCCTCGCCGAGATCCTCCGCCTGCATCCGTCTTTGCAGCGGCAACCACCAGGCGAACCCGAAGGCCATGGACATGCAGAAGCTCCTCAAGCTGCTCTTTCCGTACCTTTTCCCGGTCCTCAATCCGATGCCGAGGGCTTGGTAGAGATTGATACCGGCAATGAGGCAAAACAGGTACGGGAAATTCTTGGTCGGGAAGGGTTTGATCGAGACCAGCCACAGGAAGGATACCGCACCATAATTGATCAGCTTTGTCATCATCTTCTCCTTGCTTTTCTTAAGAAAGGATATGCGTCTTTTCATGCACGCCATACCCCAAGGTCAATGTTTTGATGCAATCGGCAACTATTATGCCGCTCAGCCGACCGAACCTTGCGTGCAAGCCTATACGCTTCAATACGCACCGCCGGACGGTTACGATGCGCTCTTTCCGATAGGTTCCGCGCAGGCGCTTCACTATTTATCGCCGCGCCCCCTGTGGTGCTGGCAGGCATCCTCCTCTTTCCGTTCCTCGATGCGCGTCTGACGGCGAGCCTGCGCTTCACGGTTGCGGCGATGCTCGTCTTCGGTTTCAAGGACCAGGGGCGGCACCACGGCGGGACGACCCTGGACATCGAGAGCCACGAAGGTCAGATAGGCCGAGGCCGTATGGCGTACCTCTCCGGTGATGAGGTTCTCGGCCTCCACGCGCACGCCAACCTCCATGGATGATTTCCCCACCATGTTGAGGCTGGCCTTCAAGGTCACGAAATCACCGATGAAGACCGGGCTATGAAAATTAAGACGGTCGATGGAAGCCGTTACGACATTGCTGCGGGCGTGCCTCGCCGCGGCCGTGCCGCCGGCATTGTCGATCAGGCGCATGATCACGCCTCCGTGCACATTGCCGGCCGGATTGGCGTCTTCCGGGGTCATGAGCTGGGCCATGATCACCGTGCTTTCACTGACTTTCTTTCCCTGCATGGCATACCCCCACTATAATAGCATCTTTTCACTCATAGGGGTGCCAAAGGAAAGTGTCAACGGCCATGTTCAACCGCTAATGCCCCGTTTGATTAGAACTTGACTCCCCACCGCAAGCAGGGCACCATGCATCCATAATGGCACGAACGGAAACAATGTTATCAGCCGAAGCGTAATCGAAAAGATCGGGGCCGTCTGGGAAGGGGCCCTTCGCAACCGGCTGGTAGTCAGGGACAAGCTCTATAACGCCGCCCTCTTCACCCGGCCGGCTGAGGATCTGGCGGATTGAGGTCAGGGCGTCGGTCGCAATCATAACGGGAAAGGAGCATCACGTATGAAGGGTGCGGAACTCCTGATCAAGACCGCTGTGGCCCAGGGCGTCACGCTCTGCTTCGCCAACCCCGGCACGACCGAGATGCCGCTGGTCGAGGCCTTGGACAGCGTAGCGGGCATGCATGCCGTGCTGGGGCTCTTCGAAGGCGTGTGCACCGGCGCGGCGGACGGTTACGGCCGCATGACGGACAAGCCAGCCATGACCCTGCTGCATCTCGGTCCGGGTCTGGCTGGTGGGATCGCCAACCTCCATAACGCCAAGCGGGCGCATACGCCCATTCTGAACGTCATCGGCGACCATGCCACCTGGCACCGACCGAACGACCCGCCGCTGGCCATGGACATCATGTCCCTCGCAGGGACGGTCTCGAGCTGGTGCCGCGTAAGCTCCTCGGCCTCCAGCCTGGAGCAGGATACCATATCCGCTCTGAGCGCCGCGCGCCAGGGCGCGGTCGCCACCTTGATCGTACCGCAGGACCATCAATGGGACCTCGCTGAGGCCCAGGCGGACGTAGTCGGCGGTTCCTCACGGACAACCATCGATGATCGCGCGCTTGGTCAAGCCGCGCGCCTTCTGAAGGCGACAGGACAGAGTGCCCTGCTGCTGGGCGGCAGGGCCTTGAGCGCCGAAGGCCTGCGGGCCGCCGCGCGTATCCGCGCTGTCACCGGCTGCGATCTGCTCTCCGAGAACTTCCCGGCTCGCATCGAGCGTGGGGCAGGCCTGCCGGATGTGCAGCGCATCCCCTACCTGCCGGAGATGGCCCTGCCGGTGCTGGCGCGGTATGCGAACTTCGTGATCGTCGGGGCCAGGGAGCCGATCGCATTTTTCGGTTATCAGGGCATGTCGGGCAGGCTCTTGTCGGAGACCCAGCAGAGCCTCAAGCTCTGCGACGAACCCGGTTTGCTGAGCGCTACTCTTACCGCCCTGGCCGACATCCTTAAGGCCCCGGCAAATATCCCGGAAGAAATCCTGGCCCCGGCCCAACGCCCGCCCCTGCCCTCGGGCGCGCTGACCGGCGCGTCCATATGCGCCGTTCTGGCCGCGCTCCAGCCCGAGCATGCCATCGTGGTCGAAGAGGCCATCACCTCCGGTCTGATGTACTATCCGATTACGGCCGGCGTGCCCCCTTTCAGTCTCTTGACGCTCACCGGCGGGTCGCTCGGCCAAGGCATGCCCTGCGCGATCGGCGCCGCCCTGGCCTGCCCAAAGCGTCCGGTGATCGACTTCCAGGCCGACGGCAGCTCTTTGTACACGCCCCAGTCCCTCTGGACTCAGGCCCGGGAACGGCTCAATATCACCACCATCATCTGTTCCAACCGCAGCTACGATATCCTCAAGCTCGAACTGGCGCGCGCCGGCACGGTGGACCCGGGCCCGAACGCACGCAAGCTCACCGACCTGACCGGCATCGATTGGGTCAAGGCCGCCGAAGCTCTGGGGGTTAAGGCGTGTGCGGTAAGTAGCTGCGAAGAACTGGCCCGAGGGCTGAAAACGGCCCTGGCCGAAGAAGGACCGCATCTTATCGAGGCCATCCTCTAGCGAAGACTCGGTCCCGCGGCGTTGCCGTATTGACTCTGCATGGAAGGGCCTTATTCTTGAATAGTGAAGTAGGAGGTAATGCCGATGGAGATGCCAGACGTTACCGCCCAGCCAGCCTACGGGGATGCGCGGCGCTCGGTTCTGATCGTGGAAGATGATCCAGGGCTTTCCGATCTGATCCACAAGACGCTCAGCGATCAGGGGCTGGGCTGCGCCTGCACCTTCAACGGGAACCAGGCCCTGGATTGGCTCGGCAAGAACCACGCCGATCTCTTGTTGTTGGATTACTCCCTGCCGGACATGGCCGGATCGGCGCTGATTGAGAGGCTCGGCCAGCGTCAGGCGGTGCTCCCGTTCATCGTGATCACGGGCCATGGCGACGAGCATATCGCCGTGGATATGATGAAGGCCGGTGCCCAGGACTACCTCGTCAAGGACACCGCCCTGCTCGAGAGGCTGCCGACCATCGTGACACGGGCGCTCAAGGATATCGAGCATGCCTCCCGGCTCAAGGAAATTGAAGAAGAGCGACAAAGGCTCCAGACGCGGCTCATGCAGGTCCAGAAGCTGGAAGCCATCGGCACCCTGGCCGGCGGCATCGCCCACGACTTCAACAATATCCTTTCCACGGTATTGGGCTATACCGAGCTGGCCAAGTTAAAACTCGAACAGGGCCAACCCATCGCTGGCGAACTGGACGAGGTGCTCAGGGCCGGTATCCGTGCCCGAGACCTGATCAGGCAGATCCTCACCTTCAGCCGCCAGGCCGACATTCAACGCACGCCCCTGGAGATCGTCCCGCTGATTAAGGAGACCGTCAAGTTTCTCAAAGCCTCGCTGCCCTCCACCATCGAGATCCACCAGGACCTCAATGCACCACATAGCCTGATCCTGGCCGATCCCACCCAGATCCACCAAGTGCTCATGAACCTCTGCACCAACGCCACACATGCCATGCAGGGCAAAGGCCGGCTCGATATCCGTTTGAGGGAGCTCGATTTGGATCAAGAAAGCAGCATCGCCTACAAGGGCTTACAACCCGGACGGCACCTAAGCCTGAGCATCAGCGACAACGGCCGCGGCATCCCCCGTGAGATCATAGAGAAGATCTTCGACCCCTTCTTCACCACCAAAGAGCGTGGAGAAGGCTCGGGCATGGGCCTGGCGGTCGTGCACGGCATCGTGTCCGATATGCACGGCGCCATCACGGTGGACAGCGTGCCGGGCCTTGGATCGACGTTCCATGTCCTGTTTCCGGCCCTGGATGGTACGGCGGACACGAGCGAGTATGCGCCGGCGATGCCGCGTAAAGGCCACGGTCGTATCCTCTTCGTGGATGATGAAGAGGGCGTTCTGGCTTCAGGGCGAGGTATTCTGGAATATCTGGGCTATGAAATCGAGGCCTTCGACTCGGCTCCAGCCGCCCTGGAGAGCTTCGCCAAGGATCCAGCGGCCTTTGATCTGGTCCTGACCGACATGACCATGCCCAAGATGACCGGTCTGGAATTCGCGGCCCGGCTCAGGAAGATCAGACCGAATGTCCCCATCATACTGAGTACCGGATTCTCTGTTGTGTTATCCGAAGAAATGATTGCCCGCCTGGGCATTCAGGCCCTGATCATGAAACCTCTGGTCGCCGGTGAGCTGGCCGAGGCCGTATATCATGCTTTGCATGCCGAAAACCGATAAATACCACGTGGCCAGGATACTGATCATCGACGATGACACCAAGCTCTGCCGGATGCTCCATGGGCTGGTGAAGAGTCTGGGGCATGTCCCCGACACGGCCAATACCCTGGAGCACGGTCTGGAACTGGCGTTTGACGGCGAATACGACCTGATCCTGCTGGATCTGCAATTTCCCGAAGGGGATGGTTTGCAGGCCCTGCCGGAGCTGTTGCGCGCGCCTTCGCATCCGGAGGTCATCATCATCACCGGTTCCGGAATTCAGGGCGCGGAACTGGCCTTTACTCATGGCGCCTGGGACTACGTGCCCAAGCCGTTCCTCATGCAGGAGATCTCCCTGCCCATAGCGCGGGCACTCCAGTATCGCGAGGAAAAACACGCCACGCACCCCCTCAAGACGCTCGACCGCGGCGGGATCATCGGGAGCTCCCCGATCATCGGCCGTTGTCTGGAGGCCGTGGCCAGGGCTTCGGCCACCGATGCCAGTGTGCTCATCCGCGGCGAAACCGGCACCGGCAAGGAGCTCTTTGCGCGGGCCATCCATGCCAACAGCCGCCGGGCTGGCGCCAACTTTATCGTGGTCGACTGCGGGGCCCTGCCGGAAACTTTGGTTGAGAGCATCCTCTTCGGCCATGAAAAAGGTGCCTTTACCGGCGCGGAACGCCGTCGAGACGGGCTCCTGCAACAGGCCCAGGGCGGGACCCTGTTCCTGGACGAGATCGGCGAGCTGCCGTACGCCATGCAAAAATCCCTCTTGAGGGCCATCCAGGAAAAACGGGTGCGGCCGCTGGGCTCCGCTCAGGAGGTCGCGGTAGATTTCCGGGTGGTGGCGGCCACCAACCGCGACCTGGACACCATGGTGCGTGGGCATACCTTCCGCGAAGACCTGCTCTACCGTGTCAGGGCTCTGGAAATCATCCTGCCGCCCTTACGGGCACGCCGCGAGGATATCCCGGAGATCGCCATCCGCAAGATCCAACGCCTGTGCCAGCAGTACGGCACGGGCATCAAGGGGATCTCCCAAGAATTTCTGGACGTCCTGTCATCCCAAAACTGGCCGGGCAATGTGCGTGAACTGATCAATGTGCTCGAATATGCCCTGGCCAGCGCCGGCAACGACCCGACCCTGTATCCCAAGCATATCCCGCATACCTATCGGGCGGCCGTATTGCGTGCCGATGAGATAAACCATGCCCTGGACAGGCCTGCGGCTTACTGCGACGCGGCGCAAACGGCCGATTTGCCCCCCCTTTCCGAATTCAGGACCCGCTATGAACGCTCCTACTTAAGCCTCCTGCTGGAGAGGGCCCAAGGCAACCGCCAGCGGGCCTGCGAACTTTCGGGCATGTCCCAGTCGCAACTCTACGCCCTGCTCAAGAAGCACAACCTGACGGGCTTTCGACCATAGCCATCAAGGTCCGCGGCCATGTCCGACACGCCACGCTACCGGGTCCTGATCATCATAACTTTCTCGGTCGTAGCCATCATGGCGGTGTGTCTGGCGACGGCGTTTTCACTATTCAACAACGCGCTGAGGCATAGCGCCATGAACCGCCTGGCGGTCATGTCCGATACCAAGTCCGAGTTGATCGACCGCTGGATCCAGGATACCGCCGCGGTGGTGCGGATAACCGCATTGCGCGCCGAGTGCCGTAATGTGCTCATTGCCGGCGACGCGCTCAACCGGAAGGCGGCCGAAGCGGAACTCTCAGCCGTGGTACGCAGCATGAGCGGGATCGCCTATGTCAATATCGCCGACAAGGACGGCGTGGTCAGGGCATCATCCATTCCGGACGCCGCAGGCCGGGTAAAGATCCCGGACAGGGCCTACTTTCAAGCAGCCCTGGCTGGCCACGAAAATATCTCCCTCACCTATCGCGCCCGCACGACCGGAAAACCGGCCTTTGCCATCGCCGCGCCGATTAGCCACGGCGGGACCGTCATCGGGGTTATCGCCTGCGTCCCGGATCTGAACGCCTTCACGGATATGTTCCTAACCCCGGTCAAGGTATTCCGGACAGGCTATATCGCCCTGTATGACGCCACCGGTCTCATCTTTGCCCATCAGGATAAAAATCTGATCATGAAGGAGAACCTGAACGACCATGCCTGGGGGCGCGCCTGGCTTGCCAAACGCCGGGGCGCCGTCGAATTCACCTATCAGTCAGAGCCCGCCCTAGCCTATCTGAAGCCCTGCACGCAGACGGCATGGACCGTAGTGACGGCGGCTCCGGTGCGTGAAATTCTTGAGGATGTCAGACTCTCCATGATCATCAACCTGTCGCTGCTGTGCATTGGCCTCATGACGATCATGGTCATCACCCTGATGTTCAGGCGCACCATCAAGGACCTCAAGGCCGGACAGGAAAGGATCGAACGCTCGGAAAGAAAGTACCGCGCGCTTACCGATCAGTTGCCGGACATTGTCTATGAGGCGGATAAGGATCTCATGCTTACCTATGTGAACAGGATCGGCCAGACCCTGACCGGCTACACGCCCGAAGATATCGCGCAAGGCCTGCCCATACGAGCCCTTTTATTCGAAGATGATCATGCCGACCTGCTGCAGGTCTTCGAACGAATGAAATCATCCCCGACCGTTCCCCTCCACGAGACCCACCGCATCCGCACCAAAACCGGCGGCGATTTTCTCGGGGAAAACAACCTTGCGGCAATCGTCGAAGGCGGTCTTCTGGTCGGATTCAGAGGCGTTATCCGCGATGTGACCGAAAAGACCCGCATGGAACAGGCCCTCATCCAGTCCCAGAAGATGGAGACCGTCGGCACCCTGGCGGGCGGACTGGCGCATGATTTCAACAACATTTTGGGAGGCATCATCGGAACGGTCTCGCTCTGGCGCTACGAGCTGGAGTCCGGCAGAATCCTGGACCATGAACACACCGTGCGCAACCTCTCGACCCTGGATATGCTCTGCCAGCGCGCCGTTGATATCGTGCAGCGGCTGCTCATGCTGGCCCGCAAGCAGGAACTGCGGCTTGAGCCGGTCGATCTCAATGGCATGCTTTCACATATCGAAAGGATCAGCGCCAGCTCTTTTGACAAGAGCATCGAAATCGGCGTGCACCTCCCGGATGAACCGGCCACCGTTCAGGCGGACGCCAGCCAGATCGAACAGGCCGTACTGAATGTGTGCATCAACGCCGCGCATGCCATGACGATCATGGTGCCCGAGAGCGCCTCCACGGGCGGACATCTCGATATCTCACTCAAGGCCTTTCAGGCGGATGACACCTTCCGCCAGACCCATCCCGAGGCTCGCCACAAAGACTACTGGCGCATCAGCATAGCGGACACGGGCGTGGGCATCGATTCCGCCCTCATGTCCAAGATCTTCCTGCCGTTCTTTTCCACCAAGGAGCGCGGCAAAGGCACGGGCCTGGGACTTTCCATGGTCTACAGCATCGTCCATCAGCACCAGGGCTTCATCGAGGTATCGTCCACGCCCGGCGTGGGGACACGCTTCTCAATCTTCCTGCCGGCCAGTGACGCCGCCGGTTCCGCGCGGGAGGCACCCGCGCCGACCGCTTTGCCCCTGGGGGACGGGCTTGTCCTGGTGATCGACGACGAGGAGAACATGCGCATGATCGCCCGTTCCATGCTGGAGAAGTGCGGCTATACCGTCATGACCGCCACGGACGGCGAGGAAGGCCTGGCGATCTATCGCCGCCATACGCACGAGATCCGTGCCGTGCTGCTGGACCTCATCATGCCCAAACTTTCCGGGGATCTGGTCTATCAGGCCCTTAAAAAAATCAACCCCGGAGTGAGGATCCTCCTGACCTCCGGCTATCGCCAGGATACACGCGTAGACAAGGCCCTGAACCACGGTGGCGGCGGTTTTATCTCCAAACCCTATGACCTGAGGAAACTGGCCGAGGCTATGAAGCATCTGCTCAAAGATAGTCCCGGCCCCGGACCAGCTGCAAAAACGGCATAGAGCCGCCAACCGTCCCCGTCAAATTCCGGAGTATCGGAACAGAACTTTTCCGGAATACCGTAATATCGGCATGCGGATCGCGCCGGAAACAGCCTGCCTTCATCCTAACCTTCTGATATTATGGAATCATAGACGTCATCTCATGCCTGGCATGGTTTCTGCTCATGAATCATGAAACCGCCTGCCAGGACGTATCGCCATGTCGCAGGCGCACGAGGTGAGAGCGCATGAATATCCTTTTGTATACCGGCGGAATTGAGGGCGACCTCGGATCAGGCCTTCTCGGTCATATCACCGCCAAATTCGCGCATGCCCGGATGGAATTGATCCATACCCTGCCGGATCTGAAACAGCGACTCTCTCAGCTGCCCAAGACCATCGACGCCGGGGTCCTGATCGTGGCGGATACGAACCAGCTCTGCGAGCTGGTCTGCATGCAGGACTTCTTGGATGGCATCCCCCTGATCCTGATCATCCCCGACTTTGAAAAGGAAACGATCTCCAAGGCCGCCAAGCTCTATCCGAGTTTCATCTGCACTCTGGACAGCGACTGGGATGTGGTGGCCGCCGTGCTCGATAGGATGCTGCTGTACCATGAAAAGGCGGCGGCCGCGGCAAGTGCGCTTTCCGGCCCGACGCGGCCGCATCCCAAACATGATAGCAATCCAGGATGAAGCCAAGGGAAAAGGCGTATGAAAAACTTCACTGATGTCATAATCAGAACCAAACTGGCGGTGGGTTTCGGTGCCATGATCATCTTTATGATAGCCATAGGAAGTATGGGCTACTGGGGCATAACGCAAATCAGCGGCAACATCCGTGATATCTTCGGCATCCGCCTGCCGAGCATTAACTACCTCGTGGAAGCAAACAGAGATATGCAACAGCTGCTCGTGGCCGAACGCACCCTGCGCTTCACCAGCACCAAGGAGGAACGCTTCAATGCACTCCTCACGGATTACGCTGAGAATCTGGAGCAGCCCGCCACACGATTCGGCAAATTCAAAGTCCTGGCGGCCACACCGGAAGAGCAGGCCATCATCGAGAACTACGAAACGGTGCGCCCGGAGTGGTCGAATGCCTCGGCGGCCGGGGAGCTTTCCAGTCAATCCCAGCAGTTCCAGGAGGCCATCGCCTTCTTCAAGATCGATCGGGCGGGCCAGCACGTCAAGGTCCATATGGGTCCGCCGCCGGCTTACCCGGCGCTCCTGAGAGCGCCCGCGGCCAAGACGCATGTGCAGGCCCCCAAGGCGATCGGGGGTCCTGAACCCGGACGTGCCCGGCAGTCCGGGGTGCTCATCGACCTGCAGGATGACCAGTCGTCGGATGACGAAAACGATAAAGACTTTACGCGCTATTAAGACGGGGTGGTAAAGGGCATGCAACGACCGAAAAGGCGTTCATGGTTGGCAATGGATGTGACCGATAATAAAGGTTACAGGGCTTGGGAAACCAAGATTGAACGACAAGGAGCAGCGTATGTTTAAAAATCTTAATTTAGGCACCAAACTTATTCTGGTGGGATCGATCGTACTCATCATCCCGATCGCGGTAGTCGGCTGGCTTTCGATCTCCAAGTCCTCCCAGGGCCTGGCCGAGATTGAAGATGAGCAGCTTACGGGCGTGACCAAGACCCTGGCCCAGGCCGTGCAGCTGGCCCTGACCGGCGAGATGAAGGTGGTCAGGGACCTGGCGGTGGGGAGCACGACCATCAGGGCCTTCACCGCGGTGGCCAACTCGGGTCTGCAGACCGCCGCTTCCGACTTAACGGATCTCAATAAGAAGCTCGAGACCTTCAGCAAGACCGAGGGGCTCAAGGACAATTCCCAAGTAGTGGTCGCCATCGATCGTCAGGGAACGGCCATTGCCGCCTCTGATTCGAAGTTTATCGGCGTCTCCCTGGCCGATCGGGGATATTTCAAGGATGCCATGGCAGGCAAGGCCAACATCGGCGAGGCGGCCCTGAACAAGGTCACGGGTCTGCCCTTCGTGCCCATCGCGGTCCCGGTGCTGTCAGCGGACGGCCATGTCGTGGGCGTGATCGCCAATATCCTTGACATCGGCTACCTGTGCGACCTCATCGCCGGGGCCAAGATCGGCAAGACCGGCTACGCCTTCATGACCAACAAGGATGGTCTCACCATTGCGCACCCGGACAAGGCGAATATCCTGAAACTGGACCTGAAGACCCTGGAGGGCATGGAAGAGATCTCGAAAAAGATGATGGCCGGCCAGGCCGGCGTGGAGCAATACAAGTTCAAGGGAGTGGCCAAGACCGCGGGGTTCGCCCCGGTGGGGCTCACGGGCTGGAGCATCTGCCTGTCCCTGCCTGATGCCGAGTTCCTCGCCCAGGCCACCGCGGTCCGCAATATCGTCCTGCTCGTGGGCATCATCTCCTTTGCCGCCGCCTTTTTGGTGTTCTTCATCTTTGCCCGTTACATCTCCTCTGGCATCAAAAAAGGTGTGGACCTGGCCACGCATGTCTCCCAGGGCGATCTGACCGCCACGATCGACATTGATCAGAAGGACGAGATCGGTCAGTTGGCGGATGCCTTGCGCACCATGATGGAGCGCCTGCGCGCCATCGTGGGCGACGTGCACAGCGCGGCCGACAACGTGGCGGCCGGCAGCGAGCAGATGAGCTCCACGGCCGAGCAGATGTCGCAGGGCGCCTCCGAGCAGGCGGCCGCGGCCGAGGAGGCCTCTTCCTCCATGGAGCAGATGGCGGCCAATATCCGCCAGAACGCTGACAACGCCCAGCAGACCGAGAAGATCGCGGTCAAGAGCGCTCAGGACGCGCGGGAAGGCGGCCAGGCCGTGGACGATACCGTGGGGGCCATGAAGATCATCGCCGAGAAGATCGCCATCATCGAGGAGATCGCGCGCCAGACCGACCTCTTGGCCTTGAACGCCGCCATTGAGGCGGCGCGCGCCGGCGAGCACGGCAAGGGCTTCGCCGTGGTGGCCGCGGCCGTCAGGCGCCTGGCCGAACGTTCGGCCGAGGCCGCGGGCGAGATCAGCAAGCTTTCGATCGACAGCGTGCAGGTGGCCGAGAAGGCCGGCAAGCTCTTGGGCCAGATCGTACCCGACATCCAGAAGACCGCCCAGCTGGTCCAGGAGATCACCGCGGCCAGCAACGAGCAGAATACGGGTGCCAGCCAGATCAACACCGCCATCCAGCAATTGAACCAAGTCGTGCAGCAGAACGCCTCGGCGGCCGAAGAGATGAGCTCCACGGCCGAGGAGCTTTCCAGCCAGGCCATGCAACTCCAGGAGGCCATAGCCTTCTTCAAGATCGACGGCGCGACTGCGCGTCGCAGCATGCGTACCGTCAAACCGACCACCGTGCGCCACGGCCTCTTAAAACCGACGGCCATCAAAAAGCAGGCCGAGGCGCCCAAGGCCATCAAGGGTCCGGAGAGCATTCCGGGACGCCAGTCCGGCGTGCTGATCGATCTCAATGAGGAACCGAGCGCAGGTGATTCCACCGACGATGATTTCACCCGTTATTGATGCCGGATAAAGACAAAGGAGAACGTCATGAGCGTGGATACGATAACCGATACCAGGCAGTACCTCTCGTTCAAACTCTGCGGCGAGGAGTTCGCCTTGGACATCGCCAAGGTCCGAGAGGTGCTCGATTACCCCAAGATCACCCGCGTACCGCAGACTCCGGACTTCGTGCGCGGGGTCATCAACTTGCGCGGCGCGGTGGTGCCGGTGGTGGATCTCAACAAGAAGTTCAAGATCCAGGAGACACAGCAGACGGTCAACACCCGCGTCATCATCGGAGAAGTGGAGGTGGACGGCGACACGATCGTCCTGGGCGTACTGGCCGACAGCGTGCATGAAGTCATGGAGATCGAACCGACCAATATCGAACCGGCGCCCAAGATCGGGACACGACTCAACACCGATTTCTTGAAGGGCATGGGCAAACGCGATGAGGAGTTCATCCTGATCCTCGATATCGATAAGGTCTTTTCAGCCGAAGAGCTGCTCGCCGTGGGACATACCAGTGACGGTTCGGCCGCGGCGCTCGGGGGCTCGGCCTGAGAGCTACCGCATCACGACACCATGGAGAAGACATGATGGAGACGCCGAGCGCCTATGCCAAGGACATCCTATCGAACGAGCTCTTCCGGCGCTTGAGCGACTTCATCTATGCCGAGTGCGGCATCAAGATGCCCCCGGTCAAGAAGACCATGCTGGAGGCCCGATTAGGCAAACGCCTGAAGGCCACGGGCATGGTGAGCTTTCACGAGTACTGCAACTACCTGTTCAGTCCGGAGGGTACCGCCAACGAGCTCATCCACATGATCGACGTCGTGACCACCAACAAGACCGATTTCTTTCGCGAACCACAGCACTTCGATTATCTGGTGAACACGGCCATACCCCATCTCATGCGTACGTCAGGGGCCGGTATGCGTCGGACCCTGATGCTCTGGTCAGCGGCCTGCTCCTCGGGTGAGGAACCCTATACCCTGGCCATGGTGCTGGAGGAATACGCCGCGCGCATAAGTGGTTTCTCCTTTCTCATCCTGGCCACCGACATCTCCACCCGCATGGTGGAAACGGCGCGCCAGGCCATCTACCCCGAGGAACGCATCGCACCCGTGCCCTTGGAACTGCGCCGTAAATATCTGCTCCGCAGCAGAGACCCTTCCCGCCAGGAGGTGCGCGTTATTCCCCGCTTGAGAGAACGCGTCAAATTCAGGCGTCTGAACTTCCTGGACGAGGATTTCGGCTTCCGTGAAAAGATGGACATCATCTTCTGCCGCAATGTGCTCATTTACTTCGACAAGCCCACCCAGCACAAGGTCGTCGACCATCTCTGCCAGCACCTGACCCCCGGCGGCTACCTTTTCACGGGACACTCCGAAACCTTAAGCGGCATGAATCTTCCGCTGGATCAGGTGGCCAATACCGTGTCGCGGAGACGTTGACATGTATGTTCCGAAAGACATCGAAATCCCCACCTTCTATCTGAAACCAGGCGAAATCCACTTCGCGACCGAACCGGCACGCGTCATCACCATCCTTGGTTCCTGCGTGTCGCTGATCATGTTCCACCGTCAGCGACGTCTGGGGTCCATCTGTCATGCCATGATGCCGACCATGGTGGACTCGCGCAAGGAGATCGAACCAGCACGGAGATTCCAATACGTGGATGGCTGCCTGGAGTGGATGCTGGCCCGTTTCGCGCAATATCATATCAAACCCCAGAGCCTGGAGATCAAACTCTTCGGCGGGGCGGGATTGTTTCCGGATCGGGGCGGGGGCGAACAGAGCCTGGCGGTGGGCGAGCGCAACATAGACATGGCGCTCAAATTAATTGACGCGCACGATTTGAGGCTCAAGGCCTGGGATGTTGGCGGAGACAAAGGCCGCAAGCTGATATTCTGCACCTCGACCGGCGAGGTGCTTACCAAGTTCGTAGCTCGCACCCAGGTGCCTGAACAACCCTTCAGGGAGGGGACAAGGTGATGAAAAAGGTAAAGGTCTTGATCGTGGACGACTCGGCGCTCGTACGGCAGACGCTCAAGGACATCCTTGACGCGGATGCGCGCCTCAAGGTCATCGGCCTGGCCGCCGATCCCTTTCAGGCCGTGGAAAAGATCAAACAGCAACTCCCGGATGTCATCACCCTGGACGTCGAGATGCCGCGCATGGACGGGCTGACCTTTCTGAAGAAGATCATGAGCCAACACCCCATGCCGGTGGTCATCTGTTCGTCGCTGGCGGGCAAGAATACCGAGACAGCCTTCAAGGCCATGGAACTGGGAGCCGTGGAGGTAATCCACAAGCCGGCCCTGGGCACCAAGGAAATGCTCAAGGAATCGAGCACGCTCATCTGCGACGCCATATACGCCGCCTCGCATGTCAAGGTTGGCAAGGTTGAAACCGAAAAGACCTTAGTGCAGCCCAAACTTAGCGCAGACGTGATCATTGCCAAGGCCAAACCGGACAACGTACTGCAAACCACGGAAAAGGTGGTGGCGGTCGGCGCGTCCACCGGCGGCACCGAGGCCCTCAAGGTCTTCCTGGAGTCCTTCCCGCGCGACTGCCCCGGCATCGTGATCGTGCAGCATATGCCCGAGGGCTTCACCACGGCCTTTGCCAAACGTCTTGACTCCACCTGCCAGATCACGGTCAAGGAGGCGGCCAACAACGATACCGTGCTGCCCGGACATGCCTTGATCGCCCCGGGCAACCACCACCTGCTCTTGAAACGCAGCGGCGCTCGCTACTATGTGGAGGTCAAGGACGGGCCTCTGGTCTCGCGCCACCGCCCTTCCGTGGACGTGCTTTTCCGTTCCACGGCGCGCTATGCCGGACGCAACGCCATCGGCGTCATCATGACCGGCATGGGTGACGACGGTGCCAAGGGGCTCTTCGAGATGTTCGAGGCCGGTGCCTACACAATAGCCCAGAACGAAGAAAGCTGCGTGGTCTTCGGCATGCCCCACGAAGCCATCAAGCTGGGCGGGGCCGGCAAGGTGCTGGCGCTGGGAGCCATTCCATCCGAGGTCATGCGCGTCTACCGCCAGATGCCGGGAGGGGCGGCGTAATGAGCATAGCTCGTCGGCTGCAGCGGCTCTTATCCCGACAGGGCGGTATAGCCGTTTCCGCGGGATCATCCGGCCCCCATGAGGGCCAGGCCTGGGAGCAAGCCTGCACCCTGGCAGGCGCGAAGCTGACGCAATTGGGCGCTGGTACCGAGGATGACTTCCTGGCCCTGGGTCGCGACCTCCAGACCTTCTACACACGCGCCCAGGCCATGGGTAGCCTGTCTCAAGCAGTGGTGGATATCATGACCGGACAGGAGGTACAGGCCGCCGGCGCGGACCTGCACGCCACTTTTGGAGAGTTGGACGCCTATCTGAGCGAATCATCCGCTCAGTTCATCCGGATGAACGCCGTATTCGGGGAACATATCAAGGCGCTCAAGAAAATCATGGCCGGGCTGGAATCCTTCCAGATGCTTTCTCTCAACCTGAGTATTCTGGGCTTCCTGACACGGGTGGAGAACGCCCATATCGAAAACCTGCAATCAGGCTTCGGCGACCTTACGGACGATGTCAAGAAGCTCTCCGCCTCCATCAAGGACAAGGCCTTTTCCATCCGTGCGACCTGCGAGGATATCGCGTCCGGAGTGGCTAAGGCGCTCGACAAGGTCGCCTACTCCGACCGCACCCACACGACCTCGGCGCGCGCTGCCCATACCAGAGCCGCACAGAGCGAACGCCTGCTCGTCAAGCGCTACGAGCACGCCGTCGAGGCCGCTCACATCATCGATCAGCGCCTGGGGCGCAGCACCGCCGATATCAGCGACATCGTCATGTCACTGCAGTTCCACGACATCACGCGCCAGCAGATCCAGCATGTCCAGACCGTGCTGGAGAACCTCCAGACCAGGCTGCACGACAAAGACACCCCGTTGGCGCGGCAGGCCGCCCTCCTGGGGGACACCCTGGAACTTCAAGACGCGCAGATCAGCCAGTCCAGGGAAGAGTTCGACTCGGCCGTGACCACGGTGATCGAGAGTCTCGAGGCCCTGGCGGACGACGAGAGCACGATCCTCTCCCAGATCGGTGAGGTGGCCTGGGCCTCGGACGCCGAAGGCATTGCCACCATGCAGGCCATCAAGGACGGCATTGAAGCCATGATCGACCATATCATGGTGGCGGCCAAGGATCAGGCCGAGCTCAACACCACGGCCCAGGAGGTAAGCTCCATGGTGGCGCGGATGTCCGCCTTTGTCCAGGATATCAACGCCATCGGTTTGAACCTTGAATTTCTGGCCTTAAACGCGCGCATCAAGGCTGCTCATCTGGGCGTCGAGGGCGTGGCGCTGGATACGATCTCAGGCAGCATCTATGAGCTATCGCATGATACGCGCGGCAACACCGTGGAGCTGACCAATATCCTTGAGCACCTGGCCGAACTCTCGGAGAGCTTCACACAGGATCTGATGGCCGGGCAGGAACGTCAGACCAGGATCATGCATGATCTGACGGATAAGCTCACCCGTTTGACCGATACACTGAGCGCAATCGCCGAGCGCGTACAGGCCAAGACCGACGAGATCACCGATCTGGGCCGGGCACTGGTGCAGGATATCCGCGCCACCGCCGCCGGTATCAGCGTCCATGAACGGGTCACCGCGGCGCTGGATGAGGCCGGGTCACTGATGCGGCAGACTACCCAGGACGCCAGGCGCTTATGTCCGCAGGGCTGGGCGGGTGCGGCCCTGGAATTCCTGGAGCAGATCGATCAGCTGTATACCATGCACAGCGAACGCCGCGTGCATGCCCGGCATATCGACAAGGATGCCGCCCCGGACCAAGCGGAAAAAGAAGAGAGCTCGAACATCGAGTTTTTCTAGGAAAAGTGGGGGCTAGCAATAGCCGATGATGGAAGAAACAAGTGACGTGCGACAAGGGGGGCAAAATGGCCACGCTGACGCTTATTGATGGACACGACAGCCGGACCCTGGTGGTTCAGGGACGACTAGCCATTCAGGACGCGGCCAAACTCAAGGAGATCCTGCTGGAGGCGTGCCGGTCCGCGGACCATGTCATCATCGACGCCGGCCAGGCCGAATCGATCGATCTCGCCTGTGCACAACTGGTATGCTCGACCCACCGTTCCTTTTCCATGACGGGCAAGATAATCGAATTGAAAGAGCCGCCCTCTCCAGGGATTTTGAACGCGCTGACCGATATGGCCATCGACCCGATAGGCTGCACCGAGGACTTACGGGGCTGCTGCATATGGAAGAAAGGGGCGTGACATGGGCAAAAAAATATTAAGTGTGGATGATTCCGCGAGCGTGCGCCAGATGGTCGCGTTTACGCTCAGGAGCGCCGGCTATGAGGTGATCGAGGCCTGCGACGGCCGCGATGCCCTGGGTCAGATCAAATCCTCCAGCGTGGATATGGTCATCACGGATCTCAACATGCCGGTCATGGACGGAGTGGAGCTGATCAAGGCCTTGCGAAGCGAACCGGCCTTCAAATTCACCCCCATCGTCATGTTGACCACCGAGTCCGGCGTAGACAAAAAGACGGCCGGGAGACAGGCCGGAGCCACGGGTTGGATGGTCAAACCCTTCAAGCCCGAAGAGCTTTTGAACGTTGTCAAACGTCTGATCGGGTGAACCCATGGAAATCCAGAAAGACGCCTATCGGGAAGAAGCCCACGAACTGCTGGCCGTACTGGAGGATGCCCTGCTGGAGCTGGAGCAGAGGCCAGAGGACATGGAGATCATCTCACGGGTCTTCCGTGCCATGCACACCCTCAAGGGTTCCGGGGCCATGTTCGGTTTCGACGACATCGCGGGCTTCACCCATACCATCGAGACCGTGTATGACCTGGTGCGCTCCTCGAACATCCCCGTGACCCCGGACCTCATCAGTCTTACGCTCGCGGCCTGCGACCAGGTCAAGGTCATGCTGGAGGCATCCCTGGGACGGGCCGAGGTCAATGAGACCCGGACCGCTGACTTAAGCGACGCTTTTCGCCGCTACCTGCCGTCCGAAGAGACCGCGCCGGCGTCGGCTGCATCCTCACCCGCGGCGCCCTCACTGTCAGAGCCCGCGGCCCTGACGACCTATCGCATCCGTTTCCAGCCGCACCCTGACCTCTTCGCCAACGGCACCAATCCCATGCCGCTGCTCAATGAGCTGCGCTCCCTGGGCACCTGCTCCATCATCGCCGATATCCACAACCTGCCCGACCTGGAATCAATCGACCCGGAAAGCTGTTATACGGCCTGGGATATCATTCTGACCACGGAGAGCGATATCAACACGGTCAAGGACACCTTCATCTTCGTCGAGGACCTCTGCCACCTGTCTATCACGCCCGTCGAGCCTCCCTCCAACGATGAAACCAGCTATAAGAAGGTGGGCGAGATCCTCATCGAACGCGGCGATATCCGCCAGGAAGACCTCGAAAAGGCCCTTCACGCACAGAAGCGCCTGGGCGAGGTATTGGTGGAGGCGGGCTCGATCAAGCCCGTGCAGGTAGTCTCGGCGCTGAAGGAACAGGAACATGTGCGCGAGTACCAGAAAAAACGCTCGGCGCAGGAAGAAACCGCCAGCATACGGGTGCCGGCCCTCAAGCTGGACGCCCTGGTAAACATGGTGGGCGAGCTGGTCACGGTGCAGGCCCGGCTTTCGCAGTTCGCTTCTCAGATGAACGATACCGATCTGACGAGCATCGCCGAGGAGGTGGAGGGCTTAAGCGCCGAGCTGCGCGACATCTCCATGGGTATCCGCATGCTGCCCATCGGGACCACCTTTGCCAAGTTCAAGCGCCTGGTGCGCGACCTGTCCTCCGAGCTCGGCAAGGACATCGCGTTTATCATGCAGGGGTCCGAAACCGAGCTTGACAAGACCGTGATCGACAAACTTTCCGACCCCCTGGTGCACCTGATCCGCAACTCGATCGACCATGGCATTGAACCTCCGGAGGTGCGCTCCAGCAAGGGCAAGTCCGCCCAGGGTACGATTCGCTTGGCGGCCCAGCATTCCGGAGCCTATGTTTTGATCACGGTGGCCGATGACGGCGCCGGGCTCAATGCCGAGGTCCTGCGCCGCAAAGCCGTTGAAAAAGGCATCATCACCGCCGATGTCGTCTTGAGCGAACAGGAGATCTACCAGCTCATCTTTGCCCCCGGGTTCTCCACGGCCGCTCAAGTGACCAGCGTCTCGGGCCGGGGGGTCGGCATGGATGTGGTCAAGAGCAGCATTGACAGTCTGGGCGGGTCGGTCGAGATCGAAAGCACTCCAGGCACCGGCACCTCCATCACCCTCAAGCTGCCGCTGACCCTGGCCATCATCGACGGGCTTCTGGTGCGCATCGCTTCCGAGTTCTTCGTCCTGCCGTTGGGCATGATCGTGGAATGCGTCGAGCTGACCAACGAGCATATCCAGCATGCGCACGGCCGCCATCTCGTCAAGGTGCGCGAGGAGATCATCCCCTATATATCGCTACGCGAGATCTTCAGCATCACGTGCGATAGACCGTCCATCGAACAGGTGGTCATCGCCGACATCGCCGGCCGGCACGTCGGTTTTGTGGTCGACAAGGTGGTCGGTCAGCACCAGACCGTGATTAAGAACCTGGGCAAGATGTTCAAGGAGATCCACGGTGTCTCCGGCGCCACCATCATGGGCGACGGATCCGTGGCGCTGATTCTGGATGTCAACCGGCTGGTGCGCTCGGCCGAGATCTCGGACACTTAAGGCTTAAAGCCCGGCGAGTTCTTCCAGCAAGCAGGTGAGGAACCGCCAGAAACGTGCCACACTGCGGATATTCACCTTCTCGTAGGGCGAATGCGCCTGCTCGATGGTCGGACCGATGGAGATCATGCCGATGCCGGGGATCTTGTCACCGATCACTCCGCATTCCAGGCCGGCATGGATGACCTTGGTGAGGGCAGCCTTGCCGAACTGAGATCGGTAAACATCCTTAGCGCTTTTCAGCAGAGCTGAGTCGTAGTCCGGCGGCCAGGCCGGGTAGACATGATTGTGGGCCACGCTTGCACCCGCCATACTTCCGAGAGCGGCCACCTGAGAGGCGATGGCGTCGCGTCTGCTGGCCAGCGTGCTGCGCTGCGAGGTGGCAATCGTCACGGTATCGCCCTGGGTCGCGCAAACCGCCAGGTTGGTCGAGCTGATGACCGCGCCCCGTTCCATATCGGCGTCGATCAATCCGTGCGGCAGACAGGTAAGGAGATTGAGGATCCTCTTGGCATCCTCGGGCGTCATGACCGACTCAGGCCCGGCGGCCGATTCAACGGTAAGCCGCACATTCTCGTCGATTCCCTTGAATTCGCGGGCAAAAACCGCATTCAGGTGATCAAGGGCCTGGAGTAATGCGGGCCGGTCGTCAGGTGTAATCATCAAGACGGCCTCGGCCTCGCGGGGGATGGCGTTATGTTTGTTGCCGCCCGCGATTGTTGCCAGATGCATCGTGACGGGCAGATCCATGAGCGACCTGGCCAATAGTCGAACGGCGTTGCCCCGCCCGGTGTGGATATCGGTGCCGGAATGTCCGCCCTTGAGCCCGCTTACCCTCACCAGGCAGGGTTTATAGCCTTCGGGGATTCCCCGCCTCGACACGGTCAGACGCAAACTCGTATCCCTTCCGCCGGCGCACCCCACGATGATGGTGCCCTCCTGTTCACTGTCGAGATTGATGAAGGTTTTGCCTGTCAAAAGCTCTGCCTCCATCAGCATGGCTCCGGTCAACCCGGTCTCCTCATCCACGGTGAAGAGCAGTTCCAGCCGCGGATGGATGAGATCGCCAGCTTCCATGATGGCCAGCATGGCGGCCACACCGATGCCGTTATCCGCCCCCAAGGTGGTCCCTTGCGCTCTGACCCACGCGCCGTCACGCACCAGCCGGATCGGATCGTGGTTGAAATCATGCTGAGTGTCACGGTCCTTTTCGCACACCATGTCGAGGTGGGCCTGCAGCACTACCGTTTCTCCGTCTCGGCGGCCGGGTTTTACGACCAACACATTGCCGGCCCGGTCTACGCGGCAGTCCAGGCCGAGGGATCGTGCCCGGTCTACCACATAGTTTCGCGCCTGCTCTTCATGCTTGGAGTCGCGGGGTATGCGCGAGAGTTCTTCAAAACAACGCCACAGGGTCTCGGGTTCCAGTCGTGCCTTCATGGTCATCCTTTCCGTAAGCCAGAGATGCCCTAGGGTTACCACAGGTTTCCGAGCCAGTTCAAGGATCAAGCGCTTTCCCAAATGGATTCAACGCCATCATGGGTGTTTCAGGCGGCCGACATCCTGCGGGGTGTTGATGTTGGCGAAGAGCTCATGGGGCTCGCCATAGCGCCTGAGCACGTTTTCCAGGACCTTCTCCACCGCCACCTGGTCGAAGAAACGGTCGATCCTCAGCTTCCTTTCCCATACCAGAGGCTCGATCACCTTGAGTACGGTGCGATTATAAATGGCATGCAATGGCTCTACCCCGCCGCTCCAGGCCGGGACGATCACATCCTGTGCCACAGCCAGGCTCTGCATATAGGCCACCAGACCGGCATGGACGGTTGGCATGTCGGCGGCGAACACGAAAGAAAAAATGGACTCCGTGGTCTTCAAGGCAGTGTAAATCCCGCCCATGGGGCCGCAGCCCGGAATGAGATCATCCACGCGCTTCAAGCCGCGCATGCCGGGACGTGCAGGACCGACAAGGAGGATATCGTCCATTAGGGGGGCGATCACCTCGATCACGTGTTCGATCAGTGGTTTGTCGCCGATGGTGGTCATGACCTTGTCCTGTCCGAAGCGCCGTGATTTGCCTCCCATGAGAATGACACCGGTCATACCTGTCTCCCGCGGATGTAGATATCCAATGAATAGCACCTCCGTGTCAAGCCTTTCATCCTGAAGCCCTCACCGGAATGTGGAAGGCGTTCGAGAGGATGCGGCCTTTAGCACAGTGCCCGGAAATCATCATTGACCCTTTATCGAGCCATGTGTTAACACTGGACCTATGCAAAACAGCATAGCGCACATTGCAATCATCATGGATGGCAATGGCAGATGGGCACAGAAGCGGGGCATGCCGAGAATCGCCGGGCATGAATCCGGTTCACGGACGGCACGCGCGATTGTCGATGCCGCAAAAGTGCGCGGCGTCCCCTACCTGACCCTCTACGCCTTTTCGTCCGAAAACTGGCGGCGTCCCCAGGAGGAGATCGAGGCCTTGTTCAAACTCCTGGAGCGTTTCATCGATAATGAAGTGGGCAAGCTCAAAGACAGCGGCGTTTGTATCCATGTGATCGGCGACACCACCCGTCTTTCCGAACGGCTGCAGGATAAAATCCGCCTGACCATGAAGGAGACGAGCGGCAACGACAGGATTCACCTCTCTATCGCTCTGAACTATGGCGGTCGGGACGAAATTGTGCGGGCCGCCGCGGCCCTGGCCGGCAAAGGGTTGCGGAGCTTTGACGAAACCCTTTTCGCCAGCCACCTCGATACGGCCTTCATGCCCGACCCGGACCTACTCATCCGTACCGGCGGTGAGCATCGCATCAGCAATTTCCTGCTCTGGCAGCTCGCCTATACCGAGATGTATTTCACCGACACCCTCTGGCCTGATTTCGATGAGCACTGTCTGGACGAGGCCCTGGCCTGGTATGCCTCCCGGCAGCGCCGCTTCGGCATGACCGCTGAACAGACCCTGGGGAAGATGAAGTCATGACGCGCGTGCTCAGCGCCCTGGTTCTGGCGGTTGTCCTGGCGCTGCCGGTCATCTTCGGTCCCGCGTGGGTGTTCTTCATTGTGGTCCTGCTGGTCCTGCCCCTGTGTATTTTCGAACTGATGCGGGCCTGCCTGTCGGATGGCGCCCGCCTCCTGGGCTGGGTCGTCTTCTATGGATCTTTTCCCTTCCTATGGTTCATCTGGAGAGGACAGGCGTGGGTGTCGTATCTGACCTTGAGCGTCCTAGCCCTGGCCATCATCGTGCTGGGGCTGATCCTGTTCGAGCGACGGCAGGCCAGCGGCCGCGAGGTTGCCTTGGCACTTTCCGGGCTCATATATCCCCTGGTGCTCATGAGTTTCTGGCTGAATCTGCGAATGGGTATCGACGGACGCTTCTGGATGATCTTCGGTCTCGTGTGCACCTTCCTCTCCGATATCGGAGCCTATTATGTGGGCAAGAACTTCGGCCGCCGACGCCTGGCCGAACGGCTGAGCCCCAAAAAGACCTGGGAAGGATTCTTCGGCGGCTGCGCCGCGGCCGTTCTCGCCGGCATCATTTTCTCCCGCATGTATCCTCTGTTCGATCCCTTAAGCGGTACCTACGCCCTGTGGATGATCGGCCTTTTGAGCTTGAGCGTGGCGGTCCTCGATCTGATCGGAGACTTGACCGCCTCAATGTTCAAACGGGAATTCAATATCAAGGACCTGGGATCGCTCATCCCCGGGCATGGAGGCATGTTGGACAGGATGGACGGCATTGTTCCGGTGGGTGCGGCCCTTTATATCATTATCCAGGTGCTGAGCTGAAGATGAAACGTATCCTTGTTCTGGGATCAACCGGCTCGATCGGACTGGCGGCCCTCAATGTCATCCGGGCATATCCCGAGCGCTACAGCGTGGTGGGGCTGTCGGCCCACACGGCCACGAGTACGCTTCTGGAGCAGGCGCAGGCCTTCGGGGTCAAACGTCTGGCCCTGACCGGGACTGCCGCCGGTCCCGAATTCCTCACCGGTCCGGATGCCGCCGTGAAGCTCGTCCAGGCCACCGAACCCGATATCGTCTTGAACGGCATCGCCGGCGCGGCAGGGTTTCTACCCTCGCTGGCCGCCGTACGCATGGGCGCGACCCTGGCCCTGGCCAATAAGGAATCGCTGGTGGTGGGCGGCAAGTTCATCCGGGCCACGGCCCAGAAGTCAGGGGCGGCCATCATCCCGGTCGATTCGGAACATTCGGCCGTCTTTCAATGCCTTCAAGGCGAACTCCATGAGGATATCGCACGCATCATCCTGACCGCCTCGGGCGGACCCTTTTACGAACGCCCCCTGGAAACCTTCGGCGACATCACGCCCGAAGAGGCACTGAAACATCCGGTATGGCGGATGGGGCCGCGCATCACGATCGACTCCGCCACCATGATGAACAAGGCCCTGGAGATCATCGAGGCCGCCTGGCTTTTCGACCTGCCGGAAAACCAGATCGACGTATGCGTCCATCCCCAGAGTATCGTGCATTCCCTGGTAGAGTTCAAGGATACCAGCCTCAAGGCCCAACTGAGCCTGCCCGATATGCGTCTGCCGATCGCCATCGCCCTGGCATGGCCTGATCGCATCGACCTCAACCTGCCGCGGCTTGATTTCTCCCGTATGCCGGCGCTGACGTTCAGCCTGCCGGACGAGACGAAGTTCCGAGCCCTGGGGATCGCCCGCCGGGCCCTGTCGCGACCGGAAACCGCTCCCTGCATCATGAACGCCGCGGACGAGATCGCGATCAAGGCCTTCCTGGAGAGACGCATTCCCTATAACCGCATTACCGATCTGGTTGAAAAAACCCTGGATACCCTCTGGGATGAGCACATCGCCGACCCCGAGGACCTCTTGGACCTGGACCGCAAGGCGCGCGGCATTACGGAAGGATTGATACCATGTTCATAACCATTATCGCGTTCATCATTGTACTGGGCATCTTGATCTTCTTTCATGAACTCGGGCATTTTCTGGTGGCCAAGGCCAACGGCGTGGGGGTCTTAAAGTTTTCGCTGGGCTTCGGTCCGGCCCTGATCAAAAAGCGTTTCGGTGAAACCGAGTATCTGCTCTCGGCCTTGCCCTTAGGCGGTTATGTGAAGATGCTGGGCGAGGATGAACAGGGCGAAAAGGATATCATCACCCATATCGATCCGGCCAAGTCGTTCTCGGCCAAGCCGCTCAAAGTCAAGGCGGCCATCGTAGCGGCCGGGCCGGGATTCAATCTCGTGCTGGCCGTGCTTATCTACACCATGATCGCCTGGGTAGGTATACCGACGCTTTCACCGGTGATCGGTACCATCCAGGACAAATCCCCGGCCTACACGTCCGGTTTGATGAGCGGCGACCGTATTATTTCCATCAGCTCCACGCCGATCAAGGCCTGGGATGAAATACCGGCCCTGCTTGAGAAATCAGGCGCCAGGCCAGTGGATTTGATCATCGATCGGAATGGAACCCAGTTCCGCGTGCATGTCACGCCGCAGATGAAGAAGGACAAGAACATCTACGGAGAAACCGTCACACACCCCATCATCGGGATCAGCCCGTCAGGTGATACGTTCAACACGCGCTATGGCCCCTTATCCGGCATCGGATACGGCTTCACTCAGACTTGGTGGGTGATCAAGGTTACGGGCATCGCCTTCTCCAAGATCGCCAGTGGCACCATCAATATCAAGGAAAGTCTGGGCGGCCCGATCATGATCGCCCAAGTCTCGGGCAAGACCTTCAAGGCCGGAGCCCTGCCCTTCCTGGCGCTGATCGCCTTCATCAGCATCAATCTGGCCATCATCAATATCCTGCCTATCCCCGTACTGGATGGCGGCTATCTCATGATCTTCCTGATCGAAGGCATCACCGGCAGACCCATCAAGGACCGGCCGCGCGAGATCGCCCAGCAGATCGGGCTCTTTCTCCTGATCCTCCTCATGCTTTTCGCTTTCTACAACGACATCGCCCGTATCATCGCCGGGAAATAGCCATGCCGGTCCTGGCCCTGGATACCTGCACCGATCGGTGTTCGGTCTCACTCTTGAGCGAAGGCCGCATTCTAGCCGAGTTGAGCATCAAGGTCCAAAGCGGTCATGCCGGCATGCTCCTGAAGCTCATCGACTCCCTGCTGGAAATGGCCGGTTGTCCTCCGGCAACCGTCGATCTCATCGCCGTGGGCCGCGGTCCAGGGTCCTTTACCGGTATCAGGATCGGCATCGCCACCGCCAAGGGACTGGCCACGGCGCTCGCCTGCCCACTCAAGGGCGTATGCAGCTTGGACGCCATGGTACGCGCGGCCCTGCCCGGCGATAAGCCGATCATGCCCGTCATGGACGCCCGCAAGGGCGAGGTCTTCTGCGCCCTCTATTCAGCCTTTGGCGAACGCTTAAGCGCCTACCTCAACATCCCGCCCGAAAACATCCGTGATTACGTCTCGGGACCCACGCTCTTCCTGGGCAATGGGCTCGAACTCTACTCAGACCTGCTGTCCCGGGAACTCGGGCCTGACTTTCATCGCGCCCCTGAAGCGCTGTGGTACCCAAAAGCCGCGGTGATCGGCGCCATGGCGAGCGAAAGCCCCGAGGAAACCGGCCGCGACGTGAACCCCCTCTATATTCGGGCCTCGGACGCCGCCTTGACCCTCAATAAGACCTGAACACCTTTACCTGGCGTGTTGGTCCGTCTCAGTGACATTGGCAAGTCCCGCCATCTGACGATCATGCACCTTTGCAAGACCGAGAACCGCCAGGGTGGACCCAATCAGGCACCAGAACATATCCGATTGGGTGTCCCATTGATAACCCTGCGTACCTAAAAACTCATCCGCCCCTTGTCCCATGGCAAGGGCTGACCACCATTCGATGAGCTCATAGCACGCGCTGATGGCCATGGCCACGCACACCGAGAGAAAGGCAGCCATACGTGTGCCGGATACATACTTACCCCGTAGGAATATCTCGCGAGCGACCAACGCCGGGACAAAACCCTGCATGAAGTGACCGAGCTTGTCGTAAGGGTTGCGGCCCAGATTGAAAAGGTCCTGCAGCCAGAACCCCGCCGGAACGCGCGCATAGGTGTAAGCCCCTCCCATGATGAGCACCAGGGCGTGCAGGGTGATCAGGATGTAAAGGAGGGTGGTCAGCGGGAAACGCTTGTACGTGGAGAAAAGGATCGGGGCGGCGATCAGCACCGGCGCCACTTCCATGAGCCATGTCACCCGGTCGTACGGATCTATACCTGAGATCACCAGGGCGAGCAAGACCACGCACCCGAGGATCAGGAGAAAATAAGTGCGATTTGTCATACCTTGTGCTTTCAAGGCACCCCCCTTGATCTTCCTGCTCCGTCTCTCTTACTTGGCCCGTTCCTGCATCTTGCGCAAAGCATTGATCATGCCCAGCTCGTACATCATCTTTCTCCCCACGGCCTCGGTGGGGGCGAAGCGCCGGATGAAATCGATCTCCTCGTCCTTGGGAGCAGGCGTCACCGTAAGGTCCTGGGCCACCTTGAGATCCCAGGGGATGTCTTTTTTGACCATATCGAGGCTCACCCCCGGATGGACTTGCGCGAGACACAGCTCCTTGGTCACGGGGTCGAACCGGAAGACGCCCTTGGTGGTCAGCAGCATGGATGGACCCGATCCGATCGGAAAAAGTCCGCTCTTGTCACGGCTGTCGCCGCCTTCCAGGTAGCCGGGTGAGGTGAAGTAGTCGAGTTTTTGCACAAACTCGCCGCCGCGCATGGTAAGGATGGTATGCTTGGCGTAAGACAGGAAATCACAGGCCCCGCCTGAACCGGGCAACCTGAGCTTCGGCTTATAGTAGTCGCCGATGACCGTGGTGTTGATGTTGCCGAACTTGTCGATCTGCGCCACGCCCAGGAAACAGACATCCACGAAACCACGGTAGGTCATGGTGAACATGGAAAAGAGGTCCGTGGCCGAGGAGAAGCCCCTACAGGCATTGGCGTCGGCGATGTGGTTGGGCGGCACCAGGGGCTCGAAGTCGATGATCCCGGATTCCATCATCAGCGTGGCGTGGGGGGCATGCAGGGCCTTGGCCATGGCTCCGGCCGTGGTGGGCAAGCCGACCCCCAGGATCACCCGGTCATGGTCGTGGATCTCGCGCGCCACGGTGATGATCAAGAGCTCGTCGAGCGTGTAACGCTTAGCCATAGAGCAACCCCCTTTCCTCCATGATCTTTTCCAACTCGGCCAGGGTGACCCCCATGGTGCGTTCCCGGTTCTCGTTGTCCCAGCATGAGGTGTAAGCCGCCCCGTAATTGGCCGGGGCCGAATAGTAGGCCTTGGCCCGGATGGCGTCGAGCCCTTGGGAACCGAACTTGCTGATATAATTATCGAGATAGGCTTGGCGATCGCGGGAGGCATAGACCCATTCGTCCATCCAGTTTTTAAGACCATCACCGGTCATGTCCGCCATGAAGAAATTGGCATAGGCGGCGCGGTCGAGGTTGTAGTAGCCCAGGACCTCGGTGGGATGCGCTCCCCATGGAATCTCGACCACGGCATCCACGCGATAGGCAGGGATGATGGTCAGGTGCGGGCTGGACTGGATGATATCGTGCTCCACGACTTCTTCGCATGAGACAATGATGTGTTTGCTGGCCAGGGCCGCGGCTGCCACGCTCCCTAAAGCACCCCAGTACTGGGCGTTGCCGAATTTGTCGCTTCTCTGCACATGCACGATGCAGACATCAGGGTTAGCGGCCGGGACCGTGAGAACCTGCTTGCCGGTATAGGGACAGGTGATGACGCGATACTTGTCCTTGCCCAGGAACGAGCGTTTCTTGAACAGATCCGTCACCATGGCGCCTTCGAGCACCTGCATATAGGTAAATCCGTGCATCCCGGCCACCAGGCGGGCATTGTACTGAAAGTTGGTATAGTCCTCCATCTCAAGCGTACCGGCCTGCAGGGCGCGCTCGACCGCCGAGCCGCCCTCCTTGCCGCCGGCGCGGTAGACATAGGTGCTGACCAGCCTATCCACGCAGCCGCCGGCCACCAGCACCTCCACGTCGAAGACCCCGGACTGGGAATAGAGAGTGAGACCCTTCTTGTGCTGCCGGATAACCTCGAACACCAGCTCGGCGCAGGTGCCCACGGTATAATTCCCGATCACCAGATGATCGCCGTCATGCACGAATGTGCCGATGGCCTCCTTGGCTTGCATGACCTTGCTTGCCGGTGGCGCCATATCTCCCTCCTACGGTAGATAACAATAGGTAATGCTATCTCTATGGATGAGCTTGGGTGCGCCTGTCAATACGGGAAACGCGGTAGGGGTCGAAAACGGCTTGTCAGCATCGCGCTTTTTAGGGTATTTATGGACACTGATTATTACTGATGGTTATGAAAGGAGATGACATGGCACGCAATCCCAAAGAGTCGAAAAGGGCCAAGGTTGTCGAGGTGCTCAACAAGGCACGCTCCATGGAGCTGCACGCGATCTACCAGTATATGAACCAGCACTACAACCTTGATAACATGGACTACGGGGAATTGGCGCTCAAGGTCAAGCTCATCGCCATCGATGAGATGCGTCATGCCGAGATGTTCGCCGAGCGCATCAAGGAACTGGACGGCGAGCCTACGGCCGATATCGCCGCCAAGGTGCAGAAGGGCCAGAAGATTGAGGCCATGTTCCCATTCGACGCCGGGCTCGAGGACAATACGATCGAGGTCTACAACCAGTTCGCGCATTTATGCCGGGAGAACGGGGACAGCATCAGCATGAAGCTCTTCGAGACCATCATCGACGAAGAACAGGCGCATTTCAATTACTTCGACAACGTAGACCAGCACATCGCCAAGCTCGGAGCGGCTTACCTGTCCAAGATCGCCGGCACCCCGGCCGACACTGCGGCTCCGGCGCAAGGCTTTATCGCCAACCAGGGCGGCGCCGCGTAAACGTTAGAACCCGAGGGATGGCCGCTTACGCTGATCTAGGCGGTGTATTCCTCGACCTGGTCTTCAAAGCGGCCCTCCTTGATGGCCGAAAGGACCATGATCTTATCACCCTTGGCGTAAGGATGACAATGCAATGTCGCCCAATTAACGTCGCCGTCCTTATGTTTCAGGAGATAGGAGTGTGAGCCGCGCTTGCCCTGGAAGATCCCCCCGTAGCGCTGGATGGCCTGGGGGATCTGCTCGGAAATGATGAACTCGGTAAAGTGCCGGCCGGCGATCTCTTCGCTGGCATACCCGATGAACGGACCACTGGCATGCAGGATATAACCGGTTTCATCGTAGATGATATGCGTCCCCACCATGTGATCGAGTATCCAGGCGGGAGCATCCCGCCGTTCGGCTGTGTTGGCGGCTTCGAAGAGCGATGAGTACAACATGCGCGGATAGTAGAGCCCTTCACGGCCGAAGACCAGAGGCGCCGTTGCCAGCGCAAGTACACTCAAGTAGGCGTTCAAAAACGCCAAGGGCTCACATCTTTTCTCTTCCGGCACATATTTCATGATCACGCGGCGGATCTCCTCCATGCCCTGCTTGATCTCCCATAATTGCTCTTTGGTGCACTGCTGGGCGGTATTTCCGTTCTTGAGATGCACGACAAAGAGATTAAAGAGCCGGTTGTTGATTTCGAGCAGTTCGGACCTGGTATCAGATTTCACGCTGCAGTTGGTCTCCGGCACGTCTTCATCTCTGAACATGGTTTGTCTCCCCGCGCATTAGTTTTGCTAATCCTCCAGGTAGTCCTCGGATTGTCCGGGCTGGATGGCTGAAAGGACCATGAGTTTGCCGTCTTTGATATAGGGGTGGCAGTGCGAGGTGTACCAATCCACGCTGCCGTCCTTTTGCCGCATGAGATATGAGTGGGTGCCGCGTTTACCTTTCAAGAGGTTGCCGTATTGCTCGGTAGCTCCGGGGAGATGCTCAGGAACGATGAAGTGCGCGAAGTGTTTGCCCGTGATCTCCTCCTGGGTATACCCGCCCATGATCCCGCTGGCATGCAGGATATAGCCGCCTTCGTTATAGATGATATGGGTGCCGACCATGTGTTCGATGAGCCATGCGGGCGAGTCCTTCAGGTCGGAGTGGTTGGCGGCTTCAAAGAGTTCGGAATAGAGCATGCGCGGGTAAAAAAGCTTCTCGGTGCCGAAGACGAACGGCATGGTGGCCAGATTGAGCACATCCAGGTATTCTTCCAGCAGCTTCAACGGCCGGGCGCATTTGGCCTCCGGCGCATGGCAAACCAGGATGCGCCGGATCTCTTCCATCCCATGCTTGATTTCCCATAATTGCTCGCTGGTACAATGCTGGATGCTGTTGCCGGTCTCGACATGCACGAGAAAGATCTCATAAAACCTGTTCTTTATTTCTAGAATGTCCTTCCGGGTGGTTTCTGAATCAGGCGATGCTACGAGCTTGTACCCCGTATCCTCCTCATGCATACGTTACTAACCCTCCAATAAAATACAGGTACAGTATACTATGGTTTATGTTAGGTTACAAGCGAGGACTTGACCGCTCGTCATCCAGGCCTTGGAAATCAGCTTTGCGTCATTTGTGCCTTACGGATCGCCGCCCGCATAAACAGGTCGACTAGGGCCGGGGTATAGCGCTTCATGAAATAAGTAAGCTTACCTTCCCTGCCCGGGATGATCATGAAGCGGCCGCGCGCCATCCCTTTGATCAAGGCCCACGCGACCTCATCCGCTGACATGATGCCGGCGCCCGCCGATATGGCCCTGGTCTCGGGCGGCTTGGTGATGTTTTCCACGGCAAAACCGGGGGTGTCCGTATCGGGTGGACAGAGTACATGCACGCTGATCTTGTAGCGTCTCAGTTCCTGCCGAAGCACCTCGGAGAGACCGATCACGCCGAACTTGGAGGCGCAGTAGTCACTGTAGCCGAACACGCCCATGAAACCGGCCATCGAGGCCACATTGACGATCGTCCCGCCCGAAGCTTGCATAGTCGGAACCAGGGCCGCAACCGTATTCCAGATGCCATAGAGGTTGACCCGTATGGTTTCGTCGAACTGGGCGAAGGTTATATCTTCGAAGGCATGCGGGATGGCGCGGCCCGCGCAGTTGATCAGCACATCGGGGGGGCCGAAGGTCTGCACGGCCTCCCCCATGACCGCCTGCACCATGCTGTGTTCGGCCACATCGAGGACCCGGTAGCCGAAGCGCTGGTCCGCTGAAACACGCCGCCGCTGGACCTCGCGCAAGGCGGCTTCGAGCTTATGCCTGGTTCGGGCGAACACGATGATATTGGCCCCACGCTTCGCCATCTGCCGGGCAATGGCCAGCCCGATCCCGGCCGACCCTCCGGTAATGTATATATTCTTACCCGCGGAATCCCGCATGCCCTTAATCAATCGAGAAACAACCACGCCATTACTTCGCCGGCATGAGCATGTCCTGGATACGCACCATGAAGGAACCCATGGTGCCGGCGTATTCCGGCGAGCCCACCAGCTTCACGTCGCCGTCTACCGTGGCGCGCAGGGTATCCTTGCCCTCCGCCAGCACCTTGTAGGCGCCGTCCAGACCATTGAACTGCATATGCACGAAAGGCGCTTTGCGGGCATAGTGGCCCCGCCCGGCCTTGGTTTTACCGCCCTTGACGCGCAGGTAGGCCGCCGGGCCGCCGGGCTCCACGGACATCTGATAAATGCGGTCGGGCTGCTTGGAGGTCCAGAACTGCATGTCCTCGTCGCCGCCCTTATTGAGCTGGCTCAAGGCATTGGTGACCATGTACATGATGAGCGTGACCTTGAGCATGCGTTTTTCAGGGTTCTTGGGGTTGACGTTGGGCATGAGCAGCAACAAGCCCAGGAAGAGCATGATCAGTTTGACGAGCAGGGGCAGTTTCCATAGGCCCTTGGGAAAACCGCCGAAGACCGGCACGCCGCCCGTGAACATGGCGTTCATACCCTCGGCGTGCTTGAAGGACAGTGCAATGTCTGGACTGGGATGCAGGCCCTGGATAACATCCAGCTTGCCGTCCTTGAATTCCAGGTAGGCCCCGGTGTCCGTGCCCTTGATATACAGCTGAATCACACCGTCGAAACGCGCCAGAAGCCTCTTGATCGGGGTATTGTCCGCTTCGTAGAGCACCTTGAAGAGCGGCATGATCGAACGCAGGATGATGCGATTGGTGAGCATGACCTTGTCTGCCATGACCGTCCTCCCCTAGGCCTCGTCTTCCCAGTCTTCGTCCTCTTCGATCTCGCGGCGCATAAGTTCGCCGACCGTCTCCACGATGCCGTCGGCGTCGAACTTGTAGTGGTGGTAGAGATCTTCGGGATACCCCACGATGGAGAAGCAGTCCGGGACGCCCAGTTTTTTGAAGCCGCAGGCCTTGCCGCTCTCGACAATGACCTCGCCGACCGCCGTTCCCAGTCCGCCCATGATGCTATGGTCCTCGATGGTCACGATGCGGCGGGTCTCCTGCACGGCCTTCACGATGATATCGCGGTCGATGGGTTTGATGGTATGCATGTTGATGACGCGTACCGAGAGACCCTGCTTGTCGAGCACCTCGGCCGCGCGCATGGCCTGCAGCACGCCCACGCCGCAGGCGATCAAGGTGATATCCTTGCCGTCGCGCATGGTAATGGCCTTGCCGATGGCAAAACCGTAGTTCTGGTCTTTGTACACGGGCGGCTCGAAGCCACGGCCGATGCGGATATATACCGGCCCGGGCAATTCCATGGCGGCTGCCACGGCGTTGCCGGTCTCGATGCCGTCCGCCGGGGCGATGACGGTCATGTTGGGGAAGGAGCGCATGACGGCCAGATCCTCGGTGCAGTGGTGGGTAGATCCTGCCTGCCCGAAGGAAATGCCCGCATGCGTGGAAATGATCTTGACGTTCAGGTTCTGGTAGCAGATGTCCGTGCGCACCTGTTCGGCGCTTCTGAGCGCGGTAAAGACCGCAAAGGTGGATACCACGGGCCTCAAGCCCGCCAGGGCCAAACCGGCGGCCAGGCCGAACATGGAGTTCTCCGCGATGCCCACGTTGATGAAACGCTCGGGATACTTCTTGCCGAAACGCCCGATCTTGGTGGATGTGGCCAGATCGGCCGTGATCGCCACGATATCCGGATACTTGTCTCCCAGCTGGGACAGGACTTCGCCGTAGATTTCCGCCTGGGTGAGCTTATCGCCGTCCGTTACCGACCATGACATACCTTCAGCCATTGTTGCCTCCTTATCCCAGAATGGTCTTGTAGTGGCTATCGATGCAGGCCAGGGCCTGATCGCGCAAGTCGGAGTTGAGTCCGCCGTAATGCCAGCTGGGCTGGTTTTCCATCAGTTCCACGCACTTGCCCTTTACGGTATTGCAGATGATCATGGTGGGCTTGCCCTTAATGGACCAGGCCTGCTCGATGGCGCCGCCGATAGCGGCATATTCATGGCCGTCGATGGTCAGCGTCTCCCAACCGAAGGCCTTGAATTTGTCGGCCAGAGGCTCCAAGGTGGTGATCGATTCGGTGGGGCCGTCGATCATAAGCCTGTTGCGGTCGACAAAGGCCGTGAGGTTGTCGAGCTTATGGTGGCCGGCCAGGATGGCGGCCTCCCAGACCGAGCCTTCACAGAGCTCGCCGTCGCCCATCATGCAATAGGTGCGGAAGGGCTTTTTCTGGAGCTTGGCGCCGATAGCCAGACCGGTGGCGATGGCCAGGCCATGTCCCAGGGATCCGGTGGAGGCGTCGCAGCCTTTGACCTTGAGACTGTCCAGGTGCATGCCGAAGGGGCTGCCGGTCTTGTTGAAGTTCTTGAGCAGGGCCTTGTCAAAGTAGCCTTTGTCACCCAGCACGGCGGCCCAGCCGACCCCGCCGTGGCCCTTGCTCAAGATGAAACGGTCGCGGTCTTCCCAGTCGGGCTTGGCCGGATCGATGTTCAGATACTTGTAGTAGAGCGCAACAAGCACATCGGTCTGCGAAAGCGATCCCCCTAGATGGGAGCCGCCACAGGTGAACGTTATCTCAATGATGCTCTTGCGGATATCCCATGCCTTGCGCTCCAACCCCCTGATCTCTTCTTGTGATAGCGGCATGCAGTCCTCCTCTGCCTATGTTTTCGGGCTCAAGGCCCGATCAGTCCCGAACATACGTTTGCAGATCCGTATAGTCTCGTCGATGACACGTTCTTGATTGACGCTGCCTTCCAGGAAGGTCTCCTGTCTGATTTTGAGATAGAGTGAAATTTGCGAAAAAGCAAACATCATAAGGTGATTATCCAGGAAAAAAATAAGCGCACCGACATCAACATCCTGGTCGATGTAACCATCCTGATGGCCTTGGAGTATGATATGTTTCAGATAGGTATGGCCGACATCCTCGATGATGTTGGCGTAACGCTGCGCGAAGTCATCCATGTTGGAACCCAGGAGGGCCATGTAGACCTGCAATGCCTGCGGCCGTTCACGGGCAATATCCAGAACCTTCAGGAACATGGTGCGGATCTTCTCGAACGGGTCGTCGGAGGCATGCTCCACCCCTTCGTAGGTATCCCGTATGAAACGCACCCCCCACTCGAGCGCCTCGCAGAACAGATCCTCCTTGCTGGCAAAGTATTTATACATGGCGCCGATGGAGATGCCGGCCTTGGAAGCAATGGTATTGATGTTGGCCTTGTGGTACCCGTGTTCGGCGAACTCGCGGTTGGCTACGTCCAGGACAAGCGCCTGCTTCTCGGGCGGAATGCGGTTAAAGGTGGCACGCGCCATGGGATCTCCTTAGTGAGCGATTGCTCACTCTCTACATGATCAACCCACTTCTGTCAAGGGCAATGTTCCCGTAGGAGGCCGCCTCAGATGAAGACCAGGCACATTCATGGAAGCAGGTCCTTGACGACCCGGTAGAGTTCGTATGAGGATTCGAGGATTTCAAAGATCTCTTGCTTGGTGTGAAGATGCCCCTTGCCGATGCCGGGACAACCGGACGCTACCTTGCGCCAGTCTTGGATTGAACGGAGATTCTGGACCCAGAACGGAAACGTTCTACATTGCATCGGTCTGACCGGATAGATGGCGCAACCGTTCTCATAAAATATACAGCGGCCGGTTTCATCCTCGCGGATGCTGTAGCTGTCCTGAAAGGGATACAGGCAGTGCGCGATAAAGACGTTCTTATCCACATCCATGAATTGCGCTATTGGGGCTATCTCTTCGGCCGACACATAGATCACCCCCGGCGCGCCATTACAACAGGCACCACATTGGCGGCAGGTGAACTTGAGGCCATTATCGAAAAAATAGGGTCTCTCCTGCAGGGCCTTGAGCGGATCATCTTCCGGCAACGAAATCCTCCCGGCGTGGAAAAAAGACATCGATGATATAGCAGTCGGTCAGGGGCATGCCGGAGTGACGGGCATTGGGCGGAATAACAAGCACCGCCCCTTCCTCCAGAAGCACGGTCTTGCCCTCCACGATCATTTCGAAACGCCCCTGTATAAGCGTGCTTACCTGTTCGTGGGGATGGGCATGCTCCGGCATGGGAGAACCGGCCGTGATCGTGCAGTACTGCAGTGTGACATTTCCCGTGTGGACATAGCAAGCGCGATATCCTGGGGCTATTTCCTTGGCGTTTTGTTGTTTGAGGTCGACAAATTCCATGAGCACCTCCAATCTCACCGACACATACAGGCATCACCGGGTGTGGTCAATGCCAAATATCGCTTGCTTTTTGTAACCGTTTCTTATAGCTGCATGAATCAAAGAAGCCTTAAGGAGGAAACCCATGGCATATAAGATCACGGACGAATGTATCTCATGCGGTACTTGTGTGGAGGAATGCCCGGTTAATGCAATCAGCGAAGGCGATGATAAGTATGTAATCGATGCCAAACTCTGCACGGATTGCGGCGCATGTGCGGAAGTGTGCCCCACCGAAGCCATTGAGCCTGGAAACTGACAGATCACCTATGTTTCAAAAAAGAGCAGGCGGAGATACCACTTACCGCCTGCTCTCGTTATATATCGACTCTTTCTTGATAAAACCGTTGCCGTCCGGATTATCTTCCTCTCGTATCGGTCAGTTTTGCCCGTAAGACATTCGACAGCGAAAAGGTGACCACCCGGCGCGGGGTTATGGTGATTTCCTCCCCGGTTTGCGGATTGCGTCCCCGTCTGGCATTTTTATCCCGCACCTTCCACTTTCCGAAACCTGAAATCGAAACGCTCTGCCCTTCCTCGAGCTGCCCCTTGATGATATCAATAAACGTCTCTATCGCCTCCGAAGCCTCTTTACGCGATAAACCAGTGCCTAGAACGATTTCATCGATAATGCCACTCTTTGTAAGGGTGCTCATCCTGATTACCTCCTGTAAAATGATAACTGTATAAAATTATTAATGACGGAAAAAGATAAGTCAATACCTTGGCGTAAAAGAATCTTTCATTACCTTCGGCGCGATGATATCACGGGCCATAATGATCCGGATCCCCATGACATCAAGCAGTTGAATATCATGGTTGACACCGTAGGTAAAAGAGTAGATGTGCATCTTGCCGTAGGCGTCCTCCTCTTCAACCGTCTCGATCAACACTTTCCATCCCCGAGCCCGGAAATAGGGAATCACCTTTTTTAAGTCTTCCCAGGTGAAGCATTCCTCCCAATATTCCATCTCCTGATTTCCATGAGGGAGGTTGTTATCCTTTATGAGCTCGAACCTGCCGTTGCCGGACATGGATGCATAAACATTGTATCTTCTCATATCGCCCTGCTCCTGATTATGCTTATCGTCATCAGGCCAAGCCCACTTTAGACGGGCTTAGCAAACCGGATCGAACTTACCGTTACAGATTAATCCTTTATCATGGTCTATTTCCCGTGCTATAAGATGGTAAGATCAAAAAAGGAGCAGGCATGAAACGATTGTCCACGGTGTTCATAGCGGCCCTGTTTTTTTTATTCCCTTTACGTCTCATGGCATTGGATGCCACGGTGCAGATTAATGGGCCCGACGATCTGGTCAAGCTCAAGCCCGGCATAGAACAGAGCCTCCGGGCGCGTCTCATTGCCCGAGGGATCGATCTCTCCACCCCCGGCAACCTCACGGTCACCATCTCCCAGCTGGGAACGAACCTTTCATTCGACGCCATCCTTGCGGTTACGCCGCCCAAGGGCTACCATAAGGATATTCAGGGCATAGATACACTCTCAGCCACCATCGACGAAATGCTCACGGCGCTGTTTGTCCCGAACGCAGCCCCGGCGGCGCCCAAGGCCCCGCCCGTAAAATCCGCGGTGAAAGCCATCGAGCTGCCCTTCCAGCTGACCTCGATCACTACGCTGGACAATACTGTCTTTGTCGCCGATGCCAGCGCCATCTATAAGCTCCAGGACGACAAACCCGTGGTCTGGTGGAAGATCCCGGAAAAGGACACGATCTTGAGAATATCGGCCTATCAAGGATCGATCATTGCCCTTACCAGACACGACAGTCATTTCCTGCTCAATCAACCGGACCAATTCATTTCCTACCGGATTGCCGATGGCCGTACCGCTCAGAAGTGGACCAGCGCGGTCGCGCCCACCGCGGACGGGCTTTTATCGGCCGTGCTTAAGATCGCCCCGGACATCACCTTCCAGGCCAACCGCTGGTCCTTGGCCACTGCGCTTGAGGGCAGGCCTTTCGTTCTGCCGGCCGGCACGGACATCATTGCCACCACGTTCCAGGACGTCGACCCTCAGAATCCGGGGCCGGAGATCATCACCTTCAATCCTTCGGGTAAACTAAGGATTGCCAATACAAATGAAGTCATATGGTCATCTCAGGCAAGTTTCGCGACGCTGCCACTGAGCCTGCAGGAGGAGTATCTCGCGGCTCCCGGGTCCGTGGATTCTGATGATTCAAGAACTCGTACGCAGTATTACTACCTGCCGCCGCGCATTATAGTCTGGCAAGGCATGGTCATGACCATCGACAACAATGCCGGCCTCTTCGGCGTACTCGAGAGCGGCAAAGTTTATAAGTCCTGTCAGATTCGTGCCTACGCCTGGTCAGGTGAGGATTTCGAAGAACGCATCCTATATAAAACCTCGCTCGGGTACTGCACGGACATCACGATCCAGAACGACATGCTTCTGGCCTTGATCGTCAAGAAAAAGGGGATGCTCCTGATCTATTCCCCTCTCACGCGAGGTTAGCTAGATAGGCCATAAGCCTTTCTTGGGCTTTTTTTCCTCTTTCTTGGCTTCCTTGGTCTCTTCGTCCTGTGAAGCCTTGATGGTGACGTCGCGGCTGAAATCGGGGCAATTCATGCTATCTCCGGAGCTGAATTTCTTGTTGCAATCCCCTCTCCAGGCACAAATGGGACAAAGCGTTCTATCTCTACTCATAACGTCTCCTATACCTACATGCTAATGCATCGTTAAAACAGCTCAAACCTGCGGTTTGCTTACCACTTTCACCTATATACTCTATCGAACGTTCCTTGTCCGACCTTAACAGTCCACCCGACCACAAATCGAATCGGTTACTCGGCCGGTGCCGTGGGCTCCTCCTGAGATTCAGCCTCCTCGTGCTTCGCCTCCGCCGCCCGCGCAACCATGAAGGCGGCCAGGATGCGTTCTTTTTCCGATTCGCCCGCCAACGATACTCCCTTGGGCAGCTTGATATCGGAGACATGGATTACGCCTTCCTTGGTTTTAATCAGGGCGCGATCCACCTCGATTTCGCCCGGAATATCCTTGGGCAGGCATTTGACGTGCAAGGTCATGGCCTGCTGGCTAACCACCCCCAGGCCATCATCCTCAAGGGCTGACTGGCCTACCAGCACCAGGGGCACCTCCACGCTAACCTTTTCCTTGAGATCCACCTTATGGAAATCGATATGCCTTATCCTATGGCTCAATTTATCCCTCTGGAGGGAATGCACCAAGGCCTTCATCGATTCGCCATCGACATTGAGGTCGAACATCGATGTGCCGTGGATCTTCTTGAAAAACATCTCGAAATCCTTATATCTCACCTGTACCAGAACCGGTTCTAAACCTTTGCCGATGATCACGCCCGGAATGATGTCCTGACGTCGTAAAGTATTAACCTTCTTTTTCATGGTGGTGCGCTTGCTTACGTCCAATTTCACCTGAGTTCGCATGCTACCTCCTTGATTTACGTATGCACTGGAAATCCATTATAGGGCAACGCCAAGGAAAGTCAATCAATCTCCCATACGGTTGTTCATAATCCTAAAAACTATTCTTTTGCTTTGTCATGCTATATCTGCTAGCGTTGGCATCCGTTTTCAAACAATCTGGGGGGCATACATGGATCGGATGGTACAACAGGGCGACACGGTACGAGTGGATTATACGGGACGCTTCGAAAACGGTGAAATCTTCGACACCTCGTCGGGGAATGAGCCGCTCGAATTCAAGCTGGGTAATGAGCAAGTCATCCCCGGCTTTGAAAAAGCGGTGCTCGGGATGCAGACGGGTGAAAAAAAGACCGTGACCATCACTCCCGAAGACGGCTATGGCGAACATTTTGACACCTTGGTCCTGGTCATGCCGCGGGAAAACTTTCCCAATGACATCACACCGGAAATCGGGATGCAACTGCATCTGGTGGATGAAAACGAACATGCCATGCCCGTCATGGTGACCGAAGTCACCAACGATACCGTCACGTTGGACGCCAACCATCCCCTGGCTGGCGTGCCACTGATCTTCGAGATCGAGCTTAAAGAGATTGTCGGCGGACTGATCATCACGCCTTGATCCTGATGCCTCCGGGCTCGAATTGCCGACGCCCGGCTGCGAACTAAAGACCGGTTTCGTCCCTCATCTTTTTGAAACCCGTCCGACAAAGCTCCCCCGAACGCTGGAGCGTATCGGCGATGACATCCCTGACTTTCTTCACCAGCAGGTCCTTATCGGCCTCGGAATAGGGCGTGGTATCGATAGGGTCACCGACGATGATCTTGATCTCGCCAGGGCGTATGCGCACGGCTTTCTTCGGCAGCAGGTCATGACTGCCTACAATCGTGATGGGGATGATGGGCAGCTTGGCCTTGAGCGCCAGCACCACCCCGCCCTTCTTGAAAGACTTGAGCATCCCATCGATGCTGCGGGTGCCTTCGGCGAAAAAGAAGGCGCTGATGCCGTCCTTGAGGTCCCTGACCGCCTTGTTGATAACCTCGACGGCCTTGGCGTTGTCGGTGCGGTCGATAAAGATCATATGCGCCAGCTTGGCCGCCCAACCGAATATCGGGATTTTAGCCAGAGATTTCTTGGCCACGAAACGCAGCGGTTGTTTCAAGCCCACGATAATGGCCGGTGGGTCCAGGTTGCTGGCATGGTTGGAAATGAAGACATATGACTTCCGCATGGCGATCTTTTCCATCCCCACCACCCGTATCTTTACCCGGTTGGTTTTCATGATCAGCCACCCCCAGAACCTGCCGATCTTGAACGGAGCCCGACCCGACCTGCTCACCATCGACACGAAGATCGTGGGGATTCCGAGCACGACGGTATAGGCAATGGTGGTCACCATGGTCCAGGCCGACATGACGATATCTACAAGTCTCCGCATTTGCTGTTCCCCTCTCATTTACAATTATGCTACGATCCCTGAATATTTCAAGCAAAGGCATGTAAATTATTTGTAAAAACACGATGAAGATACTCTTTGCCTCCGACCTGCATGGCCAGGTTCGCCACTATGGCGAGCTTTTGAGCTTGGCCCATAAGCTCGGCAGCGACTGCCTCCTGCTGGGAGGCGATCTGCTACCGACCAAATTCGGCGGCATCTCTCCGCTCTTATCCGGGAGCATGGATTTCAATGCCGGGCTTCGAGCCCAAATCGCATTTATCGACACCACCTTGGCACCCCTCTTGAATGAATTCATGGACTCCCATCCAAGCACGCGCGTGTTCTACATACCCGGCAACCACGATTGGGTCGTCGCCATGGAACATCTGGCCGTAAAGGTGCCGCAAGCCGTGAATCTGCATTTGCGGCAGACATGCCTGAAGGATTACAGGTTCATGGGGTATGCCTGCGTTACCGATTCATCCTTCTGGGTCAAGGATCATGTACGACGCGACAACCCCTTGGACGGACCCATGCCGAGCCGTTATGCCTGCATCAGCACCCCCCAAGGTATCCAACCCGCGGCCGATGGCGCCTATATCCGACGCCACCCCAGCATCCAAGAGGAGCTTGCCGGTTTGAGCGTGGATGAACCGGAACATACCATCTGCATCTTCCATTCCCCACCCTTCGATTCCGGCCTGGATACGCTGCACAACGGTCGTCCCATCGGCAGCCGCGCCATCGGCGAATTCATCTTGCAGCGCCAACCGCTCGTGACCCTGCACGGACATATCCACGAATCTCCCTACATGTCCGGCGTCTTTTACACCCAGATCGGTCGGACCCTGTCGGTGAATGCTGGATATAGCCATAAACACCTCCACGCCGTATCCTTCGATCCCGAGAATCCGAAAGCCACTCTGACCCATTCCCTGTTCAAATCGGGAAAACCTCTCGTAAGGGGGTATGGTCTGGAGCGTTTCAGCCTGAAAATCAAGTCCTTGGTGCTGCAGTCATTTTTTTCAAAGTAATCCGCCATTGAGGTCTCCCTTGATTTTTACCCCGATTTATGGCCTTAGGATTTTTTTAAAGAGAGGTGCTTAAATGCCCATATATGAGTTCTATTGCCGAGAGTGCAACACGATCTACAATTTTTTCTCCCGCCGTGTGAATACGGAGAAGATCCCCACCTGCCCCCGGTGCAAGGACGTGCCGCTCAAACGCAAGGTCTCGGTTTTCTTTACCACCTCCGGTAAGGCATCCGTGGAAACGGACGGCCTGCCGGACATCGATGAGTCGCGCATGGAAAAGGCCATGGCCATGCTGGCCAGCCAGGCCGAAGGCATCAATGAAAACGATCCGCGTCAGGCGGCCCAACTCTTGCGGAAACTCAGTCAGGCGGCCGGACTGCCCCTGGGCGGCGGCATGGAGGAGGCCTTGGCACGCATGGAACGCGGCGAGGATATCGAACAGATCGAGAAAGACATGGGTGACATCCTGGATGGCGAAGACCCCTTCGCCCCCGGCGGCACGGGAGCAAAGCATCGCCGGTCCTCCACACCCAAAGTCGACGAAACCATATACGAACTCTAAGTGATCGCCCTTGAGTTTCGGGGATAGGTGCTAGTACACCGTCACCATAACTAAGGGCGCGCATACCATAAACTTGCCCTATAGACAAACTTGCCACCCGGATCGGGCATGCATCCCAATCCAGTCTACAAGCCATTCTCCATAAATTCATCTCACTCACTCGCCTTGGCTTTTGATTTGCATATCAATAGATGGCACCCATATGATGCCAAGGATGTACGTGTACCGCGCTTAAAGCATAAAAGCTCGAGGGGTGGAGAGATGAACGGTTTTCAGAACGTCACCATGGCGGAACTCCTGGAAGAAATCGCCGAACGGTATTCGGACGGCGAAGCCTTGGTTTTTCCCGAGACAGGTCTAAAGCAAAGCTACGGGGAATTCTATGCGGCCTGTCAGAACGTGGCCAAGGGTTTTATGGCCCTGGGTGTGCAGAAGGGAGATCGTGTGTGTGTGTGGACCACCAATCTACCGGAATGGGTCCACCTGCAGTTCGGCCTGGGTATGATCGGTGCCGTGCTGGTAACGATCAACACCAATTATAAATCCAGCGAGCTCGAATATATTCTGTCCCAATCGGAATCCACCACGCTGGTGCTCATAGAAGGCTACCGGGACACCAGCTTCTACGACATGATCCGTGAGATCGCCCCCGAGCTCAAATGGTCGCCGCCCGGAAAGCTCAGGTCGGACAAGCTGCCGTTTTTAAAAAACGTCATCTACCTGGGTCGCCGCAAGGAAACCCCGGGGATGTTCTGCTTTGCGGAAATCCTGCGCCTGGCACGATCGATTACGGACCAGGCCCTGATCAAGCGTAGAGAGTCCTTAAATACCCACGATGTCATCAACATGCAATACACTTCCGGCACGACCGGTTTTCCCAAGGGGGTGATGCTCACCCACCACAACATCATCAACAACGCGCGCATGGTCGGCGACATCTTGGGCTTTACGCCCCAAGACCGCCTGCTCATTCATGTGCCCCTGTTCCACTGCTTCGGTTGCGTCATGAGCACCCTGAACTGCGTCACCCACGGCAGCACCATGGTGGTCATGGAAGGCTTCGACGCCCTGAAAAGCCTCAAGACCATCGAACAGGAACGGTGCACCGCCGTCAATGGCGTGCCGACCATGTTCATCACCATGCTCAGCCACCCTGATTTCGACCGCTACTCCTATACAAGCCTGCGTACGGGCATCATGGCAGGCGCCCCTTGTCCGGTGGAGGTAATGAAAGCGGTGCGTGAAAAGATGCATTGTCCTGAGATCGTGATCGCCTTCGGTCAAACCGAGAGCTCACCGGTCATGACCATGACGCGCCGGGACGATCCGCTGGAGATCCGTGTATCGACGGTCGGCAGGCTTCTGCCCGGCATCGAGGGGCGCATTGTCGATCCCTTCAGCGGCCGCGAGCTGCCGCCCGGGGTCCAGGGAGAGATCGTCACCCGCAGCCCCTGCGTCATGCTTGGTTACTATAAGATGCCCGAGGCCACCATGGAAACCATCGACGACGAGGGCTGGCTGCATACGGGCGATCTCGGAACCATGGATGAGCAGGGGTATTTCAAGGTCACCGGCCGTATCAAGGAGATGATCATCCGCGGGGGCGAAAATATCTATCCCCGTGAGATCGAGGAGTTCCTGCACCGCCACCCCAAGGTCAGCGACGTCTATGTCGTGGGGGTCCCTGACCTGAAATACGGAGAACAGATCCTGGCCGTGATCAGACTCCAGGAAGGAGAAACGGCAACCGCCGACGATCTTGAACGTTTCTGCCGGGGCAAGATCGCGCGGCACAAAATTCCATGTTACTGGGAATTCGTGGAAACCTTCCCCATGACAGCCAGCGGCAAGGTACAGAAATATAAGCTCATAGAGCAGCACGTGAACAAGTACGCCGCCTGATCAGACAGGCGGCTCAGGTTTCGATGCTCACCCGCACACGCGCGATGCGGTTGCCGCGCATACGCTCCACGCGCAGGCTCAGGTCCTCCCATCGTACGGTTTCACCTTCATCGGGGACGCGGTCCAGTACGGAATAGATCAGTCCGGAGAGGGTATCGACCTCGGCCGGAAAATCATGCGCGATGAATCTTCCCAGGTCCCGCAGGCCGATGTTGCCCCGCACCAGGAAGCTTCTGGTTCCCACCGGCACGATGGCCGCGAGCACGGCGTCGTGCTCGTCCGTGATGTCGCCGGTGATCTCCTCGATGATGTCCTCCAAGGTGATGACGCCTTTGACCGTGCCGAACTCGTCCACCACAAAGGCCATGTGGATGTGCCCCTGCTGGAAATCGATCAGCTGCTTCAAGACCGACTTGGTCTCGGGCACGAAGTGGGCCTCCCGTAAGCCTGAACGCACGGAGAACTGCTCGCGCCGGTCGATATATTGCCAGGCGTCGCGTATATGGAAATAGCCCAGGATATTGTCGATGGACCCCTCATAGACCGGGTAACGACTGTAGTTCTTTTTGACGGCCGTCTCTACGATCTTGTCGAAAGAGGCTTCGATAGCGATGGCATCGACGTCATGGATGGGTATCATGGCCTTGCGCACCGGCACCGACTCCATGTCGAGGATGCCCATGAGCATCTTGGCCTTGGGCTCCTTGATGAAGCCGTCCTTGGTCCCCACCACGATGGCCGAGCCGATGTCCTGCTCGGTAACGCGGTCGATCTTGCTCATATCCACGCCCAGGAGGCCGGCGATCCCTGTCGATATGAGGTTCAACAGGCGCACGATGGGGCTTAAAACCCGGATGATCCACTGCATGGGCATGGCCACCAGGCGTGAAATCTCGTCCGCGCGATAGGCCGCCAGCGTCTTGGGTATGACCTCACAGAAGACCAGCAGCAGCACCGTCATGGCCACCGTGGCATAGATGATGCCGCGTTCCCCGAATACGGCGATGAAAACGGCCGTGGCCAGGGCCGAGGCCAGGATGTTGATGAAGTTGTTGCCTAAGAGGATGGTCCCTAAGATCTTGTCCGGCGTCTTGAGGATGATGTCGAGCCGCTGCGCTTCGTGATCGCCCTGTTCTGCCATGTGGCGGATACGATAACGGTTCGTGCGCATGAGGGCCGTCTCGCTGGCGGAGAAAAAGGCCGACATGATGAACAGGAATATCAGCAGGAACAGATAGAGAATATCGATGGTGGTCAAAACCATATGAGTCCCCTACTCAAAGAGCGTCATCTGCTTACTGCGTGTTTTATGGTGCTCTTTCTGCAGCTCGGTGTACTCCCGCGGAAGGCAGGCGCAGAACCGGGAGTCGGCGCAGATATACAGATACTCCCTGGCCCGGGTCATGGCGACATAGAAGAGGTTGCGTTCCTCCCACAACGGTGCATCCGGCAGGGGGAACGTACCAGCGATGAACACGCAGTCGAACTCCAGGCCCTTGGCCGCATGCGCGGTCAACACCCTCACCTTCTCGCCCGAGGGCGCATCGTGCCGGAGCCGGCAGAAATGCATGAATCCGAGTGCATCCGTGCCGAAGGTGCGCGCGTACTGATAAAAATCATGGTCCGCATCCAGGGCGGGCAGGCTGAAGAGCGGGCAGGACTCCAAGGCTTGAATACGTCCGCTGAGGTCTTCCGGCAGCGTCTCTAGGAAGGCTTGCGCCCGTGCGATCAGCGCAGTAACGCCCGCGCCCGGATCGCCGCCGGCACGAATGGCGGCCAGGCTCTTGTCGCCCACCCCCTTTATGCAGGGCAGGATATCACCCCCCTCCAGAAGGGCAAGCCGCTGGCGTATACCGTTCCTCTCGGCCATGGGCCTGGCATACGAGGCATCGTAGGGAACACCCGCTTTGTCCAGGGCCTCCATGACGGGCATGGCCTGCGTGCGGGTGCGCACGATCACGGCAATGCGCGAGGGAGCAAGATCCTGCTTGGCTTTATGGACCGTGCCATGGCTCAACCCCCCCAGCAGGGCCTCGATCTCGGCCGCGATATAGCGTGGCGGCCATGACGCCTCGACCACCTTGATCGGCGAACCTTCCCGCGGGCTGACGATGCTTTCCCGCTCGATCAGGGCGTTGGAGGCACTCGCGATTCCACGGGACAGGCGGTAGGTCTCGGATAGGTCGATCCGCACGCACCCCGGATAATCAGCCGCGAAATCGTCAAAGGCTTTGGGGTTGCCGCCCCGGAAGCTATAGATGGCCTGATGAGGGTCGCCGATGACCATCAGGCTTGAAGAGGCGCGCGCCAGCAGCTTGAGGAAGGCATACTGCAGCGGATTGATGTCCTGAAATTCATCGACCAGGATATGGTCCCAGGCATGGGCTGAACACGTTTCCAGGATGTGCATGGCCTCGCTGATAAGCCCTTCAAAGGTATAGTACCCTTGGATTTTGAGATCTTCCAGCACGGCCGCCAGATCCGGATCCAGGGTCTGCATGGTGCTGATGCGGTACAGCAGATCATCGACCGCGATCGGGATTCGGCCCGCGAGCATCTCATCATCAGCGATCGAGAAGCTCTGTCCCGTTTCCCGTATGATCCGGGCCGCCAGGGCATGGAAGGTCGTCACCTCCAGCGTCTCGTCATCCAGGCGGGTCCGCATCTCCTCGCAGGCCTTGGTGGTGAAGGTAACGGCCAGGATGCTCTGCGCGCCGGAACCCTGCAGGGCGCGCATGCGCTCGGTCAGTACGCGGGTCTTGCCGGTGCCGGGCCCGGCCATCACGATCAGGGAGCCTTCTCCAAAGCTGATGGCTTGAGATTGAGCGGTATTGAATCCTGAGCCGGCACCGGATTGCTTTTGGATAGGTTTCGCTTCCGGCGGCGAGGCGCAGGCCTTGACCTTGCGGCGCACCGGTAGGGCATCGAAGAGCAGGTCGATTTCGCTGTCCTGAAAGACGCGGATGCGTCCGAATTGTCCGTCAAATCCGGCCTGCTTGTGCACCGCACCGCTCCGCATGCGCTCGATGGCCAGGGCCAGGGTATCGCCGCCCGCCTGGCGGATATCGTCGAGACCGGCTTCGAGCAGAATAGGAAGCTCGGCACCCAGCTTGCGGATGAGGCTTTCGTATAGGAGCTTCACCTTGCCCGAGGCCGGGCCGACCGCAAGGATCTCACCCAGGATCTCGGTGAGAGGGATGGCGGAATAAAACGGCCTGGCCGTGGCTGCCTCTTCACCCTGGCGGTCGGCCAGAGCATGCACGCGGTTCAAGACCCCGACCGTGAGCGCACGTCCGCATACCGGACAGCGGCTCTTCAGGCGCTCGGTTTCCTCCGGCTCCAACACGATTCCACAGTCGCGGTGGCCGTCCAGGTGATACTTGCCTTCCTCGGGAAAGAACTCGACCGTGCCTTCCAGGCCCGCACCGGTCTGCAGGGCCGTGCGTATGGCGTCGTAATCCCGGCCGCAGGAGAAGACCGTGGCCTCTCTTCCGAGTTTTTCAGCCGAATGGGCATCGGAATTGGATACCAGATGGTAACGGTCCAGACTTTTAACCTGGCGGTTCATGAGGGGGTCGGACGAAAGGCCGGTCTCGACCGCAAAGATATAGGGTTCGAGATCAAGATAGCACTCGGCTATTGAGTCGAATCCGGATTTCGACCCCAGGGCGGAAAACCATGGCGTCCAGATATGGGCCGGGATGAGGTAGGCCCTCTCATCGGCCTGGAGCACGATCTCCAAGAGATCGCGCGACGACAGGCCCAGGATGGGCCGGCCGTCCGAAACGATGTTCCCGATCTTTGCCAGGGACTTGTTGATCGAACGCACCGTCTGGATGTCAGGAGCCACGAGCAGATGATGGACCTTGCGAACCTTGTCGCCCTGTTTGTAGATGGTGCTGATCTCGGCCGTGAGCATGAAGCGCATGCCGAGATCGCTGTTGAGCCTTAAAAGGCCCGGTTCAGCCTCCACCAACTGCTCTTCGATCTCGGACAGCCAGGTCGGATGGGTAAAATCACCGGTGCCGAGAACCGTGATGCCCTTCCGTAACGCCCCTTGTGCCAGCGAGGCCAGATTGAGCTCACGGCTGGTAGCCCGCGAAAACCGGGAGTGCACATGCAGGTCGGCATAAAACGTCTTTTCCATCCCTTTTGGATACTCCTGTCACATCCATATCATGTCTTGTTCAAATATAGCCGTTCTGCTATTCTTATCAGTCATGCGGCAAATAACAACAACACCTATCGTAGCGGCCATGGTAATCCTGCTCAGTTTCATAGCATGCTCAAATGAGAATAACAAGGCGCCCCAGCGTGCGGAAACGAACACCCCGGCTGATGGCGATGTATTCATGGAGGCCTCCATAGGGGATGCCTCCAACCTGATCCCCATCCTGGCCTCGGACTCCTCTTCGCATGATGTGGCCGGACTGATCTATAACGGCCTGGTCAAGTACGACAAGAACTTCATGATCGTACCCGACCTGGCCGAGAAATGGGACATCGAGCAGGACGGCAAACTGATCCGCTTCCATCTGCGCAAGAATGTCCGCTGGCATGACGGCCGGCCTTTTACGGCGCGCGACGTACTCTTCACCTACCGGACCGTGATCGACCCCAAAACCCCTACGGCCTATGCCAGCGACTTCAAGCAGGTCAAAACGGTACGGATGTTGGACGATTACACCATCGAGGTCAGCTATGATCAGCCCTTTGCGCCGGCCTTGATCAGCTGGGGCATGAGCGTGCTGCCCGAGCACCTCTTAAGGGGCAAGGACATCACCAAAACCAAGCTCGCCCGGCAGCCGGTGGGTACCGGGCCCTATGTATTCAAGGGCTGGCAGCCCGGCAGCCGTATCGTGCTTCAATACAATGCCAACTACCACGAAGGCCGCCCGCGCCTGGACGGCGTGGTCTACCGCATCATCCCGGATGATGCCACGCAGTTCATGGAGCTCAAAGCCGGCAATATCGACATCAAGGGACTGACTCCCCTGCAATACCTGCGTCAGACAGGGACCCCGGACTTCACCCGCAGCTTCTCGAAGTATAAGTACCTGGCCGATGCCTACACCTTCCTGGGCTTCAACCTCAAACGGCCCCCCTTCGACGACCTCAAGGTCAGACAGGCCATAGCGCACGCCATCGACAAGGATGAGATCATCAAGGGTGTGCTCTTCGGTTTGGGTGTGGCGACCACGGGCCCCTACAAGCCCGGCACACGCTGGTACAACCCCGACGCGCCGAAATATGCCTATGACCCGGCCAAGGCCCGCGCGCTCCTGGCCGAGGCCGGCTTCAAGGATACCAACGCTGACGGCATCCTGGAAAAAGGTGGACGTCCCTTCACCTTCACCATCATCACCAACCAGGGCAACCCCTTGCGCGAGAAGACGGCCCAGATCATCCAGCAGAGATTGAAGGCCATCGGGATCGACACCAAGATCCGCATCGTGGAGTGGACGGTCTTCCTGAAAGAATTCGTGGACCCCGGCAACTTCGATGCCATCATCCTGGGCTGGACCATTACCCCCGACCCGGACGCCTTCGATGTCTGGCACTCCTCCAATATCGGCCCCAAGAAGCTCAACTTCATCTCTTTCCGCAACGCCATGGTGGACGACCTGCTCGACAAGGCCCGGCACACCTTTGATGAAAAGGCGCGTAAGAGCTACTATGACCGCTTTCAAGTCATCCTGGCCCTGGAGCAGCCGTATGTCTTCCTGTACGCCCCCTACGCCCTGCCGGCCGTGAGCAGCCGCATCAAGGGCATCGTGCCGGCCCCGGCCGGGATCAGCTATAATTTCAAGGATTGGTACGTGCCCAAGGGGCAGCAGAAGTACAGCGTCGTGCCATAACAGCCATGCTGGCCTATCTTACCAAAAAGCTCGCCCTGTTGATACCGACCTTCATCGGCATCACCATCATTTGTTTTGCCGTCATTCACCTGGCTCCCGGCGAACCTACGGCCATGCAGGCCGACCTTAACCCCAAGATCACCAAGGAGGCCATCGAGCGCATGCGCGCGCACTATGGACTGGATAAACCGCTCACCGAACAATACTTCGTCTGGATGAAAAACCTGATGGTGCTCGATTTCGGCCGTTCCATCTCCACGGATGAACGGCCGGTGTGGGACAAGATCAAGGAGCGCCTGCCCATCACCATCTCCATCAATATTGCCGCCTTGATCCTGGAATTCCTGCTGGCCATACCCTTGGGCGTGCTCTCGGCCGTCAGGCGCGGCAGCTTCTATGACCGGACCGTGACGGTCATCGTGTTCATCGGGTTCTCCATTCCCGGCTTCTGGCTGGCGCTTTTGTGCATGGACTTTTTCGGCGCGCGTCTGGGCTGGCTGCCCATATCAGGCATCCACTCCCTTGAGTATGCAAGTCTGTCGTTTGCGGGCCAGGTGTGGGACGTCACCAAGCACCTGCTCTTACCGGTGCTGATCTCGGCCTTCGGGTCGCTGGCGGGTTTGAGCCGCTACATGCGCGCCAGCATGCTCGAGATCGTACGCCAGGACTATATCCTCACCGCGCGCGCCAAGGGCTTGTCCGAACGGGTCGTGATCTACAAACACGCCATGCGCAACGCCCTGCTGCCGGTGATCACCATCCTGGGCCTTTCCATCCCCGGCCTGATCGGCGGCAGTGTTATCTTCGAGAGCATGTTCGCCATCCCCGGCCTGGGCCAGCTCTTCTACCAGGCCATCATGATGCGTGATTACAACATGATCATGGGCAGCCTCACCATCGGCGCCTGCCTGACCCTTCTGGGCAATTTCCTGGCGGATCTATGCTATAGTGTGGCCGATCCGCGCATACGGGTGCGCTGATATGGATTTCCGGGCACGCTTCTTCCGTGACAAGCTCGCCGTGGCCGGCCTGGTCACGGTGCTGTTCTTCTTCCTTGTCTCCGTTGGCGCCCCGCTCCTGGCGCCTTACGATCCCAATGCCATCGACGTCGCCAAGGTGCTGGACGCCCCTTCGCCGTCGCACCCCTTCGGTACCGACGAACTGGGTCGCGACGTGCTGTCCCGCATGATCTACGGCGCCGGAATTTCACTCGAGGTCGGGTTCGTGGCCGTGGGCATCGCGTCTCTGATCGGCATTCTGCTCGGTGCCGTGGCGGGGTATTACGGCGGATGGATCGACATGGTGATCATGCGCCTGGTGGACATCATGCTGTGCTTCCCCTCCTTCTTCCTGATCCTGGCCGTGATCGCCTTTCTGGAACCCAGCATCTTCAATATCATGGCCGTCATCGGCCTGACATCCTGGATGGGGATCACGCGCCTGGTGCGGGCCGAGTTCCTGACCTTAAAGGAACGCGATTTCATCTTGGCCGAGCGTGCCATGGGCGCCGGCGGCGCGCGTATCATATTCAGCCACATCCTGCCCAACGCCCTGGCGCCCGTGCTCGTATCCGCCACGCTGGGCGTGGCCGCGGCGGTGCTGACCGAGAGCGCCCTATCCTTCCTGGGCATCGGCGTGCAGCCGCCAACGCCGAGCTGGGGCAATATCCTGACCCAGGGCAAAGAGGTCCTGGGCGTGGCCTGGTGGATGTCCGTCTATCCGGGGCTGGCCATCCTCTTGACCGTGCTGGGCTACAACCTCCTGGGCGAAGGCATCCGGGATGCTATCGATCCGCGGCTAAAGGGTTAGCATCAAAGGTTTTTAACGTTTCATCAAATCCGGCTTCACGTTCTTTTCAATAATGCTGGTATATCTTGAGCTTCGAAAAAGGCCATGACAATCCCCAATACCTGATATGTCATGTTATTTCGTTATGTTATGCATAACCTTGATCCATTCCCGAGAGTTGGCACGCCCCTTGCCATATACTTGGCATGCAGCCCAAACAAAGGAGGAAAATGAACATGAAAAGAACAATACAGACCGCCATCGTAGCATTCTTCGTGGTTATGATCACGGCCGGGTTCGCGTTTGCCGCCGACGCAACGGCCGGCGCCGGGAACTTCCCCTATTTCCACCTGGGCTGCCTGATTATGGGCGGGCTCACCATCACCTCTTTAAAGTATCGCTACCAGGGGATCTACCTCAGCGAGGCCGTCGGTTCCTTTGCCCTGTACGCGGTGTTCGTGGCCCTGTTCACGGCCCCGGTCATCGAAGCCGTCAAAGGTATGGTAAGCTAATAAAACCCTGAATGGATAACCGGCCCGCTTCCACCTGCGCGGGCCGCTAAACGAACAGGAGGACGCCATGCAAACGAAGAAACGCAAGACCGCCGATGCCAAAAGCATCAACCAGATCGTCCTGGTCAGCGCCTGGAGCTTCACCATCGTGGTTTCCTCCCTGCTTTTCCTCTATGTCGGCCGGCGGATCGACGTGGCATTCAACACCGAGCCGACCTTCATGATCGGGCTTTTGGTGCTGGGCATCTCGCTCTGCATCCTGCGCCTGTACAAGGATTACGTGCGGACCAGCCAGTACTTGAGCCGCGCCAGACAGCGCCGGGCTTAGGCTTGGCACTGAGATGATATAACAAGTTTTTCTACGGCACCCCAGATACGGAAGGCCCTTGGGACGTTAACGTCCCAAGGGCCTTCCTCTTTTTTAAGCCTTGCACTCCCCTGCTCAATAAAGTGACCATTGCTACGTGCTACGCACGTAAATCACCAACCTGCTCCTATTATTTTGAATATTATAATGGATAAAATGATATATATCTGACGGACAAGGGTGTAATGAAAGAATGGAGCTGGAACAATGGCCGCCTGGAAAATGCCGCCCAAGGCAAAAATCTATGAAGCCTTAAGCGCCGTGGCCGACCAGAGGGTCACGCTCACGGGTCCGACCAGCGCGCAGGTTGTCTCCTCGTCGCGGGATAAGGCGTACGATGTCACCTGGTCTGAGGACATGCGCCACTTCGCATCCAACGACAATGCCTCCTACTGGCAGGGGTACATCGGCTATCCCATCATCGCGGTCCTCCTGCAGACGAACGCCATACCCTATAGCGCCCATATCGCCGGGCTGCTTGCAGGCATACCCTGGAAGCAACTGAACGATCAGTTCAAACGCGACTACGACAAGGCCGTGAACCACTGCCTGGATCAGATAGAAGCCAAAGGCGGCAATCGCTCGCAAATCATCCAGGAGGTCGAGAGGATCTACCAGGCGCTCGCCACCCTCGCGTTCGAACGCGACCAGCAGCGCCATCCGCGACCGCAGCGCACTACCAAAAAATCCTGCTGAAGCCCATCGACGCGGCACCCTTTGCGTAAAATGTGATGGGTTACGCTTCGCTGCACCCATCCTTGCTACTGCATAAAAAATCAGATTGATTTGAAGCGGCCGGATGATTCTGGTACGATAGGCAAATAAGGCGCAAGGGGTGTTCTCATGAACGATGGCAAGGGCAACCATTTGCCGAAAAACCCGATCGAGGCTCAAGGGTATCTGATCAAGGCCGTCTATGAACGCTTCGGAGACGAAGCGCTCCCGATCATAGCCGATGTCCTGGCCAAGCAGGGATGCGCTCTGGGCTTGAAAATCAAAGCCAAGCTGCCGGACAACCGACTTTCAACCGTGGCCACGGCCTTCGCGAAAAGCTTTGATCCGAACCTGGTCAAGGTCATCTCGGTTTCCGATGACGTGTTTCATATCCAGGGGACCAAATGTCCATTCGGCCTTGAAAACACCTCCCGGGAACTGTGCGAAGCAGTCATGCGCATTGACCATGCATACTTCCGCGCCGCCGTCAGCGATCAAATCAGCCTGGAAATCAAGCAGACCATGGCTGCCGGCGACGACTACTGCGACACGATCTACACCTTGGCCCGCCCCTGATCGCTTCACCCGTTTGGTCCTCTGATCCCAGGCCTTTGCGCCGGACACGCCTGGAAATTAATTGATGTTGTGCGGCAAAAGATGATAGATTGACGCTATGGACAAGACCCGGACCGTCCTCAAACGCATGCTGGACGAGCACGATGACAACTTCGTTCCCGGCACGCCGGTCGAGCGCATCGGCATGGTCTGGCCTTTGACCCGCGAAATCACCTCTTTTAGCAAAAAGCACGATGCTGAACGAAGACTACAAAGACATATTACGCGCCTTATTCGACGAGAAAGCTGAGTTTCTCCTTGTCGGCGCCTATGCGATGGCGGCCCATGGTTTTCCACGGGCAACTATGGATATCGACATATGGATCATGCCATCTCCCCAAAACGTCGATGCGGTTTTGCGGGCCTTACAGCACTTCGGCGCACCTCTTTTCAACCTCACAAAGGAAGACCTTATTAAGGACGGTACCATTTTCCAAATAGGTGTTGCCCCAAGACGCATTGATATAATCACCACGGCATCTGGACTGCGGTTTGAAGAGACATATGCACGGTCATTGGTTCTTGATATCGAAGGTATCGAAGTGCGCATTCCATCTCTGGATGATCTGATAACCAATAAAAAAGCCTCTGGGAGAACCAAGGATTTGGCGGATGCTGAAGCGCTGGAAACATTAAAGTCGGATGATTTGAAAAAATGATGACCCGAGAAACCGATGGGATCATCCAATGAGATGTTCAGATACTGCACACAGATTTTTTTGAAGTGGGAAAGGGAAATGTCATAATGCAAGACTTGACCCCATGCATCCCTTAATCGGTTCACCCGTTCCGAACCGGTAAAGACCCGGAATAGCGACCCATATTTAAAGTGAGCGGAATGGAGCAATCCTATTGTTTGGCCAATTGGAATTATGAAAGAAACATTGACATAGACCTCTCTTTAGCTCAAATATATGAACAAACATGTCAGAAACCACGGCCTAAATCGTAGCAGCCATTGTTCCAAAAGTCAGGTTGATGACTTCTGATAAAACATTAATGATGGTCTTATTTAGAAACAAAATATACATTAGTCAGGTACATGAAAGATAAAATGAAAAAGGGTGAGGCATATCTAAATATCCGCAGGCTGTACAAAAAGACCGCATCTTATACCAGGCGAGATCCTGAAGTAGCATTGATGCTTGCTCGAAAGACTACAGAGGCCATCTGTAAGTTCTTATACTCAACGAATATTTCTGACAAACCAATATCGATGATGCTTGATAACCTCATTTCTGATTTGTCAAAATATAAAATTATTCCGCGCAAAATATTTATCTCTATGCGTACTGTTCAGTCCTATGGCAACTTCGGGGCACATGACCAAGAAGACGAATATGGGGACATCGATAATACATATGCTCTTCCATGCTTTCAGGCTCTTGATACAACTATGGAATGGTTTCGAAAAATAAACAATGATATTGAGTGGGCGCTCACTACCAGCATTTATAATTTAGGATTATCAAAGCGTACGGTGGAGGTCCTTCGCAAGGCTAAAATAACAAAACTGGCATATCTCATCCTGAAAACTGAAACGGAATTACTCATGATCCGTGGTCTTGGCCGACAAACACTCTGCGAGATTAAAGAGCGCCTTGCTATTCACGGATTTCACGTTGGATTAATATTCGATTCACGTTTAATAGAAAAATTACTGTCCAATAACTTCTGATCGCCCCTTAGCGGGCAAATCGAAGATCTCCATTGTTTTCAAATTACATATTAGTGCTATGGATAATGAGTTTTAGTCATAGTTAATCATATCCAAAGGGATTTTTCCGAGATGGCAACGCTGTCGATACGGCACGCTAGAACAAGACAGATCTAGGAGCGACGAAGTCGGAAAGCGAGGTGTATAGGTAATACTCCGCAGCTTTCCGACGAGGAGCGACGACGATATGTAAAGTTCTAGCGCGCCACACTACGACACTACTCGCGCTCGAACGGTATGTTGTACTTTTCCAGCTTCCTCTCGAACGTCGGCCTTGAAATGCCCAAAATATCGCAGATCTCGCCCTTGTTCTTCTTGGTCTCGTTGATCACCCGCCGGATGTGCAGCTCCTCCACCTCGTCGAGCGTCAGGAAGCGGCCGGTGGCGTCGCGCGAGTATTCGCCCTCATGCTCGACCGCCTTGGCCGAGGTCGCGCCCACGTTCAAGTCAGGGAAGTCGGACTTTACCAGGACCTGCCCCTTGGCCACCACCGCGGCCCTGACCAGCAGATTTTCCAGCTCGCGGATATTGCCGGGCCAGCCGTACTGGCCGAAGATCTTGAACATCTCGTCGGAAACTCCCACGATGCGCTTGTGGAGGTCGAGATTGATCTTGGCCAAGAGGTAATCGATGAGCGGCTTCAGGTCTTCCCGGCGCTCGCGCAAGGACGGGATGTTGATGGTCACGATGTTGAGCCGGTAGTAGAGATCATCCCTAAAGAGCCCTTCGCGGATCATGGCCTGCAGATCCTTGTTGGTGGCCGCGATGATGCGGGCATTGACCTTGATGCGGTCCTTGCCGCCCACGCGCTCGAATTCTCTTTCCTGCAGCACGCGCAAGAGCTTGGCCTGCAAATTAAGCGACATCTCGCTGATCTCGTCTAAGAACACGGTGCCGTGACGCGCCAGCTCGAATTTGCCGGGCTTGCGGTTTACCGCGCCGGTGAACGAGCCCTTTTCATGGCCGAAGAGCTCGGACTCCAGGAGGGTCTCGACAATGGCCGAGCAGTTGATGGGGATATACGGCTCGTCGGCCGCGGTGTTGTTATGGATGACCTTGGCGATCAGCTCCTTGCCGGTCCCGCTCTCGCCTTGAATGAGCACCGGGGTACGGCTCTGCGAGACCACGCCGATGGTCTTGAAGATCTCGCGCATGCGCGGGCCTTCGCCGATGATGTCGCCGACCTTGTAGTCCCGGCTGGATTCGACCAGCAGGCCCTTGATCTTGCGCTCCATCTCCAGGGCGTCCAGGGCCTTCTTGATAGCGATATCGAGCTCGTTGACATCCACGGGTTTGTGGATATAGTCGAAGGCCCCTTCCTTCATGGCCTTGATGGTGGATTCCATGTCATGATGGGCCGTGATCATGATAACCTTGACGTTTTCATCCTCCTCCCGCAGCTCCTCCAGGATGCCGAAACCGTCGATATCGGGCAGCCTGATATCCAGAATAACGACATCCGGGGTATCCTGATTATAGGCATTGAGCCCTTCGGTGCCCGTGGCCGCGGTACGGACCCGGTAGCCCTCTTCGGTCAGGTAGAGCTCCAGCGTCTCGCGGATCGAGCTGTCGTCATCGATAACCAGAATCTTGGGCATACCCATTTCCTCTTTTTCTTGCTAGTTATGCTTCTTCTCTGTCCAGCCCCAACGATGCCGGCGCCGGTCCTTTAGGCAGCGCGATGATGAACCGCGTACCCTCGCCCGTCTTGCTGAGGACATCGATCTCGCCCGAGTGCTGATCGATGATCTTCTTGACCTGGGTCAGTCCCAGGCCGGTGCCGTAGTTCTTCCGGGTAAAGAACGGATTATACAGGTGCGGGAGGTCTTCTTCGGCGATGCCGCACCCGTTGTCCTCGATCTCGATGATCAACCGATCCGCATGACCATGCACGCTTACCCCCAGTTTGCCGCCCGCCCCCATGGCGTCGATGGCATTCAGGAAGATATTGATGAGGGTCTGGCTAAACATGGCAGGGTCCACGGCAATCATCTCCCGGTCATGCTGGTAGTGCCGGTGGACGTCGATCTGTTTGTCGCTGATGGCCTGCTCGACCATGGACAGGCTGTGCTCGATCAGGGAACACATATCGACCAGTTCCTTTTGAGGATTGGTGGGCTTGGCAAAGATGAGCACATCGCTGACCAGCTTTTCGAGGTGTTCCACCTCGCGCTGGGCTATCCGAAAGCGTTTCAGGTCGTTTCCGGTGGGCTGCATGCGTTTTTCCAGGATTTGCAGGCTCATCTTTATCGATGAAAGCGGGTTGCGCACCTCATGCGCGATCCCGGCCGAAAGTTGTCCGATGGCCGCCAGCTTCTGACTCTCGTAATATTTCTTTTCCAGCTCCTTCAGCTGGGTTATGTCGCGCTGCACCAGGACAAACCGGTCCGTACCCTTGACCGGGCTGGGGGTGAGAATGAGATGGCGTCTGGTGCCGTCCCGAGCCGTGACATCCAGTTCATAGGGCTCGAAGATGCCGCGTTGGGCGTCTTCCCATCTGGCGACGACGTAATCACGGTGTTCCGGGGCCACGTATTCGCTGAAATGTTTGCCCGCCGGGTCGCTGCGGCCTTGCCGCGAACGGGACAGATGCCGGCTGGCATAGTTGATGATACCGTTCTTGTTCAAGTCGTAGATCTTGTCCGGCAGACTCTCGATAATGCTCTCAAGATAATTGGAAAGCTCCTCCTTCTCCTTTCTGAGATGGATATTCTCGTCGACTTCATTCTGCAGGGTCTCGGCGTATTCCTGCAGGATCTTGGTGGTCTCCACCTCCTTGGTGACATCGAGGAAGGTCTCGATGGCGGCCACGATTGCGCCTTTCTCGTCAAAGATGGGAGCGGCCAGGAAATGCAGATGCCGGTCCTTGCCTCGCAAGTTTTTGAAATGTTTGACGGCCTCATAGGCGCCGCTGATGGTTTCTGATTTCATGACCTTGTTTTCCCCGTAGAACTCATCGAAGCTGTCCGTGTGGTGGTCGATGATAAAGTCCGCCAGGAAAGGCCGCGGTGTTTCGTAAAAAGGCCGGTAATAGTTATTGGTGCCGATCATTTCCTCGGAACTGTAACCGGTAAGATCGGTGCAGGCCCTGTTCCAGAGGATGACCTTATGCTCCTGGTCAATGACGAACATGGGCACCGGAGAGCCTTCGATGATCCCGGCCACGGTCATCTTCTCCCGTAAAAGCTTGCCCTGCCACTCCTCGCGTTCCTGCAGACGTTTGAGTTGTTCCTTCATCCGCAGCCGCTTGACATCCGCTCGCGCGAGCGAAATGGCGGTGATAATGACCACGGCGATCAGTCCGAATGCCCCCAACACGATATTGAACGAGGCCCTGCGAATCGGTTCGAGCACCTTTTCATAGGGGGTTACCAGCACGATCCACCAGGGTTTTATGCCGCTCCTGATCGGGGCATAGGCGATGATGCATCGCTCGGCTCCACGACCTCGATCAAGAATTATCTCACGGTACTGTGGCGGATCGGAAAAGAAGATCGCGGGCGGCATCTGATTCTGGAATTGCCTGCCTGTTATGGTTTTCACCCGCAAAGGCTCGACCGTGGGGGCCACGGGGCGACCGAACGCATCGACCAGCCAAAGCTCATGTAAGAGTTTTTGGTCAAACTTCATTGACCGGCCGACGATCGGTTGCGTCTTGAGGAATGCCAGGACTGCGCCGTTATAATCTCCGGACGAGGTGAAGACGGGGAAACCCGTCCCGATAGTCCTGCGGGTGGAGATTGGTTTACGTGTCTCGCCAGGCGCGACCAGGCTCATCTCGCCGGTATAGCGTTCTTTAAGGTCCTGCACGGTATGCTTGAAGTCCGGATTACTCATGAAAAATCCGCGATACAGAGCCCCAGCCTCGCTTGGATATGCATCCCGGACAACGCCGTCAGCATCGATCGTAACAATGACCTGGATAACATCCTGGAGTTCGTCGGCCAGGGCTTGGATGCCTGCTTGGCCCTGCGCGGATGTTGTCAGGTTGTCTCTCAGAGACCGGGAGAGCGCTAGCATGCCCCTCTCGCAACGCCTTATCGACTCTTCGGCGCGGGACGCCGTACGTTGAGCGATCAGCGTCTGCTGCGTACTGAATAAATCGATAATGGCGCGCTCGCGCACGGAATAAATGGTCAGTCCCAAAAGGACGATCAAGACCACGATGGTCGCGGCCGAGATCCATATGGAATACCTGAGGTAGATGCGGGGTATCTTTATGCCCATGTGACTCGGATTGTGCCCGACCTTCATCCGAGATTCAACCGACAAGATGGATAGCGTCGGCGCGTCTGGTCATGAGGTGTTCTTATCCTTTTCTTCGTGTTCGGCATAGGCGATCAAGGCATAGATGGCAAAGGCGAAGAGTAGTGAAATGAGCAGGGTTACCAGACCGCTCTGAATCCCGATCACCCTTTCACAGAACAACCAGGCCACGAGATAGGCTGCTATGGCGGCTAGTTCCCTCATCTCTTCCCTTCACCCACTGACTTTACATGCAATTCATATGAAAGCATATATGGATTTATCCAGCAAAGCAATATGATTTTCCTGTCAATTTCTTATGAATTGTATATAGATTGCCGCGCCTGAATTTGATATTATCCAGTATCGTAAAGATGACATGGAATGAGGGCATCGCATGACACCCAAGCAGTTCAAAATAAATCGACCGCTTTTGCTTCAGACCCTATCTGTGCCTAGCCTTTCGCGGGTTATTGTGATTGCCGTGCTCCTGCTGAGCACGCCGGTGAATGCCGCCGATGTCCAGATTGAACAATCGAACTCATCAGGCATTTTTGCGACAAGAGCCGACGTTCAGGAACATGGCTTGTTCAGGTGGGCCAGCCCTGAGTTGAAACGCGACCGCCCCCTGCTGGCGACACGTTCCTCCTGTGCGGTGCCGGCGCGCCCCGCGCGCCAATTACGGGTCGGTGGTGTCGGCGGCGGCTATCAGGGGCCGTCGCCCGCCAGCCCGGTTTTCGAACCTGAAGAACCCGGGCAATCGATCCAACAATCCATTGGTCAAACACTGGCGCAACCCCCGAAACCAGCGCCAGAAAAATCCCTGGAACGCTCCAGAGAGAAGTCGGCGCGCAAGCCGAATACAAAAACATCATCTTCTGCGGCGGGTCAATCACCTTCCAAACCGTCACCCAAAAATAAAGTACCTTCTCAAAAGAAGCCCACGATCTATATCATCGAAATGGATGACGGCCAGATTTTCAAAGGCACCATGAAGCCGGCCGGCGACAGCTACCTCGTAGCTACCAAGAGCGGCATTTTAACCGTAAAGATAAAGAATATCCTCAGGCTCAAGAAGGCGCTACCCTGATAAAGAGTTCTTCGGACGGTTATTCGGCAACTCAGCCTTATCAGCTGCAAACCGTATGGTAGTCAAGCGATCATGCGGTTATCTGATGTCTTTTGCGATGGGATTTGAAAACTGGTGCGCCCAAGAGGATTCGAACCTCTGGCCTTTGGATTCGTAGTCCAACGCTCTATCCAACTGAGCTATGGGCGCATATGCGTGTGTCTATATAAAACCGATGTCTATCAGAGTCAATACAGTATTTTAAGCTTTCTTTTCTCCATCCCCAGTTGTCTATTGATTTGCCGCAACCCGGGCGATCCTCGGAATGAAAAAGGGGGGCGTTGGCGCCCCCCTGTGCCTATCTCATAAAACCCTGCTTTTATCCCAGCTTGGCGTCTTCGGCCACCTTGATCTTCACTTCCGCCAGGGAAGCGCGTTTCTCCCACTTTGAAAATTCAGGATCTTCGCGGCTCAAGGTTTTGAGTTTTTCCTGTGCGATCTCCAGGTCCTTACGGGTCTCGGCCAGATCGATCTCATCGGCCAATTCAGCGGTCTCGGCCAGGATAATGACGCGCGTGCCGGTCACTTCCGCAAAACCACCCGATATCGCCATGTAGACCGTTGTCTCCGGGTCCATGACCGTCAGTCTCCCCGGCTTCAGGGTCGTGAGAAAAGTGGTATGGCCGGGGAGAACACCGAACTCACCAACAGTCCCGGGCGCGATCACTTCTTCCACCTGACGACTTAATACCTGCCGTACCGGTGTTACCACATCAAGCTGAAACAAATCCGCCATGCCTTAACCCTCTTTCTTCCCAGGTCTCTTTGTCCTAATTTTAGCCTGATTAATCCTTGGCCATCTTCTTGGCCTTCTCGATGGCTTCATCAAGTGAGCCGACCATATAGAAAGCCTGCTCAGGCAGATCGTCCATCTCGCCGGCCACGATACGCTTGAAGCCATCGATGGTATCCTTCAGTTCCACGTATTTCCCGGGCATGCCGGTGAACTGCTCGGCCACGCTGAAGGACTGGGACAGGAACCGCTGAATTTTGCGCGCGCGGGAAACCACGAGTTTGTCGTCTTCGGAGAGCTCGTCCATGCCCAGAATGGCGATGATATCCTGGAGTTCCTTGTACTTCTGCAGAATCTGCTGGACGTTGCGTGCCGTGCTGTAGTGCTCCAGGCCCACGATCTTGGGATCAAGGATGCGCGAGGTCGAGTCGAGCGGGTCCACGGCCGGGTAGATACCAAGCTCAACGATCTGGCGCGAAAGAACCGTGGTGGCATCCAAATGGCTGAATGTCGTGGCCGGTGCCGGGTCGGTGAGGTCGTCGGCCGGGACGTAAATGGCCTGTACCGACGTGATCGAACCCTTAGTGGTAGTAGTGATGCGCTCCTGCAGTTCGCCCATATCCGTGCCCAGGGTCGGCTGATATCCCACGGCGGACGGCATACGGCCAAGGAGGGCCGAAACTTCCATACCGGCCTGGGTGAAACGGAATATGTTGTCGATGAAGATGAGCACGTCCTGGTTCTGCTCGTCGCGGAAATACTCGGCCACGGCCAGTCCGGACAGACCCACGCGGGCGCGGGCTCCGGGCGGTTCGTTCATCTGGCCGTAAATCAGGGCGCACTTGTCGATAACGCCGGATTCTTTCATTTCGAGCCAGAGGTCGTTACCTTCACGGGTACGTTCGCCCACGCCGCAGAACACGGAATAGCCGCCGTGCTTGCTGGCCACATTATGGATCAGCTCCATGATGAAGACCGTCTTGCCAACGCCGGCGCCGCCGAACAGTCCTATCTTGCCGCCTTTCATATAGGGGGTCAAGAGGTCGATAACCTTGATGCCGGTCTCGAATGACTCGATGGACGTGCTCTGCTCGGTATATTTCGGCGGTTCGCGATGAATGGGATAACGCTTGACCGCATCAATGGGTCCCATCTCGTCCACGGGCTTGCCCACGACGTTCATGATACGGCCCAGGGCGGCATCGCCTACCGGCACGGAGATCGGTGCGCCGGTATCCTTCACCTGCATGCCCCGCACCAGACCGTCGGACGAGTCCATGGCGATGGTGCGTACCTTACGGTCGCCCAAATGCTGCGCCACTTCGAGCACGAGATTGTCTTCCTCTTTGGAGAGGAAGGGATTGGTCACGAACAGGGCATTGTAAATATCTGGGAGCACCCCGGTTTCGAACTCCACGTCGACAACGGCGCCAATGACCTGTGAAATTTTGCCAATATTCATCCAAACACCCCCTATTTCCTTGTTATACTACCCTTTTAAGGCCTCGGCGCCGCCTACCACTTCCATAAGCTCGGTGGTAATGGATGCCTGTCTGAGGCGGTTATACTTGATGTTCAACTTTGAGATCATCTCTCCTGCGTTGCCCGAAGCGCTCTCCATGGCGGTCATGCGTGCCCCGTGCTCTGATGCCGCTGATTCCAGCAAGGCCCGGTAGAAGAACACCTTCAAACTCATCGGCAACAGTGCCTCGAGCAAGACATCCTCGGAAGGCTCATAGAGATACTCAATGTTAGAATCGTCTTCCTCGGCCTCCATCGGCTCGACCGGTAACACACGGTTGACATGCAGGATCTGTGTCATGGCGGATTTGAATTCATTAAAGATGATCGTAAGTTCATCATACTCTTGGTTCACATAACCGCCGATCAAGTCATCACAGATCTCGGAACTCAATTCAAAAGTGGGTACGCCGATAACATAGGATTTTCTGATCGCAACCTTTTTCCGTTTGTAGAAATCGAGCGACTTCTTGCCGATCAGTACGAGCGAAAGCTCTTCATAACGCGACTTGTTTTCCCTGATAAACGCCTCGGCCTTGCGGAAAACATTCTGGTTGAATGCCCCGCACAGTCCCCGGTCGGATGCCACGATCACGAGCACGCCCCGTTTGGGCTCGCGTACCCGCAATATGGGATGCATATCCGGATTGGTCCTGGAAACCAGGGATACAAGGACCTCGCTCATCTTGATGGCATAAGGCCGCGCGGCTGTAATGTCCGTCTGGGCGCGTCTCAACTTCGCAGCCGCCACCATGCGCATGGCTTTGGTGATCTGCTCCGTCTTCTTGACGGAATTAATCCTATTTTTCAGGTCCTTGAGATTAGGCATAACCTCATCCTTCTACATTGGCAACGGTGAATATCTTTTTAAACTCAGCAATGGCGTCCTTTAGACCCTTTTCGGTCTCGGAATCGAGTGCGCCCTTCTCATTAATAATCTTGAAGATCCCACTATGCTTATTTTCTACATATTCAATGAACTGATCTTCAAAGAGACGAATGGCATCGACCGGATACTCATCCAGATGTCCATTGGTGCCGGCATAAATGATCGCCACCTGCTTGGCAACGGGCATGGGTTTGTACTGCGGCTGTTTGAGCATCTCCATAAGTCTGGCACCACGGTTGAGCTGCGCCTGCGTGGCCTTGTCCAGATCTGATCCGAACTGGGCGAAAGCCGCCAGCTCACGGTACTGGGCCAGATCAAGCCGGAGTGAACCGGCAACCTTTTTCATGGCCTTGATCTGGGCGTTGCCGCCCACGCGCGATACCGATATACCCACGTTGATGGCCGGACGGAAACCGGAGTAGAAAAGGTCGGTATCCAGGAATATCTGGCCGTCGGTGATCGAGATGACGTTGGTCGGAATGTACGCCGACACGTCGCCGGCCTGGGTTTCAACAATCGGCAGGGCCGTCAGTGATCCGCCGCCCATGTCGTCACTGAGCTTGGCGGCGCGTTCGAGCAAGCGCGAATGGAGGTAGAAAACGTCGCCCGGGAAGGCTTCGCGTCCGGGCGGCCTTCTCAGCAAGAGAGAAAGCTGTCGATACGCCTGGGCCTGCTTGGTAAGGTCATCATATACGCAGAGTGCCGCACCGCCCTTATCCCGGTAAAATTCTCCCAGGGAGGCGCCGGTGTACGGAGCGATATACTGGAGTGGGGCCGGATCCGATGCCGTTGCGGCGACGACGATCGTATAATCCATGGCGCCGAACTGTTCCAGGGTGGCCACGACCTGCGCAACGGTGGATTTCTTCTGGCCGATGGCGACATAGATGCAGATGACTCCCGTGCCCTTCTGATTGATGATGGTATCTATGGCCACGGCGGTCTTACCGGTCTGGCGGTCGCCGATGATGAGCTCGCGCTGCCCGCGGCCGATCGGCGTCATGGCGTCGATGGATTTGAGCCCCGTCTGGAGCGGCTCTTTCACCGGCTGCCGTTTTACAATACCAGGGGCCTTGACATCCACGATGCGCATCTCCGATGAAGCGATGGGGCCTTTGCCGTCAATGGGCTCGCCGATAGCGTTCACGACCCGTCCGAGCATGGCCTCACCCACGGGGACCGACACGATCTTCTTCGTACGCCTGACCTGGTCGCCTTCCTTGATGCCGACGCTTTCGCCGAAAAGCACGCATCCGACATTGTCTTCTTCCAGGTTCAAGGCCATTCCCATAACGTTATGCGGGAACTCGATCAGTTCGCTGGACATTACGTTCCTGAGACCATAGACTCGGGCAATACCATCACCGACGGAGAGTATGGTGCCGGTTTCGGCGACGTCGATCTCCTTCTCATACCCCTTGATCTGGTCTTTTATGATCTTACTAATCTCTTCTGCCCGTATCTGCATCCTACATCTCCCCTTTTAAACTCTGTTTAATTTTTGACAATTGCGTCTTTATGCTCCCGTCATAGACCATACCCTCGACCTCGACCACAAGGCCGCCGATCAGGGACGGATCGACCGCCATATCCACATCCACGTTCTTATTCATGATTTTGGAGAAAACGGCGGCGATTTTCTGCTGCTGGGCGGCATCCAGTTCTATGGCGCTCAGTACCTGGGCTTTAACTTTTCCAGAGGCCGCATCCAAGAGATCTTGATACGCCTTGCGGATGTCCGGCAGAAAGCTGAAACGGTCCTTATCCAAGAGGATATTGAGGAAATTGAGCGCATAGGGCGAGAGCGCGAGCTTAGGCACCATCCCGCTTAAAATCCTCTTTTTCAGGGTGATGTCATAGAGCGGACTCACCATGATGGCCTTGAATTCTTCGCTCTCCTCGGCCAAGGCGACCACATTGTCCATATCTGCCTGAAATTGCGTTTCAAGCCCCTCTTCCCGCCCGAGCTCGTACAGAGCCCTGGCATATCTTCTGGCCATTACATCGTTCTTCAATTTTTCCTCACCACTTTATCCAGGTATTCGTCCACAATAGCGACCTGGTCCTTGGGCTGCATGGATTTGGTGACAATCGTCACGGCCATATCACCGGCAAGGTCTACGACGTAATCGCGCAAGCCCTGCCTGGCCTTGACGACTTCCTGATCCGCGGCAGCCTTAGCCTGCTCCATGATCCGTTCGGATGCGGCCTTTCCCTCCTCGGCGATGCGTTTCTTCTCGGCTTCAATTTCCCCCGCAAACATTTCACGGATCTCTTGCGTATCCCTTTCGATGTTCTTGAACTTCTCCTCATACAGGGCGAATTGCTTGTTGGCCTCATCGCGGGCCTTGGCGACCTCATCGAGCAAGGACGCGATTTCGCTGCGCCGCTCAACGAAGAAACCCTTGATCTTGTCAGCCAACCAGTACCACAGCAATCCGACCAGGATGATGAAGTTGAGTATCCGCCATCCAAGATTGACCAGTTCGGACTTGCCGCCGCCTTCGCCGCCGCCCTCGGAAGCCATGAGCACGCCAGCCGCCAATACACAGAACGTTACCGCGAAAAAGATCCTTATGACGCGTTGCGCCTTCATGCCACTTTCCTCCCCAAGACCTGTTCGGCGATCGTAGCGGCCATGGAAGCCAATTCCGGCTCCAACTCTTTTTTGGCGGCCTCGATCTCGCTGGCCACCTGCTGACGCACCTGGAGGATTACCTGTTCGGCTTTCCCTCGCGCCTCTTGTATAACCACATTGACCTGCTCAACGGCCTGCTTGCGGGCATTGGCCTTACCTGACATAGCCTCAACCTTGGCAGCCTGAAGCTTCTCGTTGTAGGTCGCCACCAGGTGGTTACCCTGCGCCGCAAGCTCCTTTACCTCTTGCTGCCCGTCACCGATCTTCTTTTCCCGTTCTTCGAGCACCTTGAGGATGGGTTGATAAAGTATCTTGTTCAGAATAAACATGAGCAGCAAAAAGTTGAACATCTGGACAAATATGCTCCAATTTAATTCTATCATGCTGCGCACCCCCGGGCCCGATACAAACTCATTGGCGCCATTTTTTATTCTCCCAACTTTGTTTCATCACCCATCATCCCCTTTATACAAAAACAGTCGAAAAGCCCTTCGGCGTCCTCAGGCGATAATGAATGGCTCTTCACTCATTTAACGGATAAGTCCTACCATTTCACATCACAGGCTGTCAATAATTTTATACCATCGTAAATAAAAACAATGCATGCCGGTCTATGCTTCTAGCCAATCGCTTGAGTTTGTAGCATATGGGCGCACCGTCTTCAATCGCAATCCTTTGGCATGCATGCTTGAACAGGGGCCTGACTTGTGCTAGCGTGCGCATGTGTCTGACATGGAAAGGGTATTGATCACACTCGATCGGCACGCCATCGCCTATGTGCGCTTCATTTTCGAGGGCTATGACGGACTCGGCACTGTCAGCACCGTTGATCGCAATCTGGCTCAGGCGCTCATAGCATATTCGACCGGTAACCGAGCCGCGGTACAGGCGCTCATACGTGCCTTGCAAGACGAAGGAGCTATCAAGGAGGTTCTCACGGCATGAAAAAGATTAGGTCGGTTTTCCTAACACTGGCTGTATTATGGGTCAGCATTCTCCTTATGGGCATGTCCGGTTTAGGCACAAATTCCGGCCAACCGGCAACGACATCGAACTTTGCTTTTAAAATTATCGACATTGATAATACTCAGGTCGAACTGTCCGGCGTCACCATCGATGGGAAGACTACCTTTGGGTGCTTCCAAGGCAAGGGCCGGCTTCAGATCCCGTTTGCCTCCATCGCCCATATCGATCTTAATAAGGACAGCGCCTGTGTCACCATGGTGGACGGAACCCAGGTGTGCAACCTGAAGACCAATGCCGTATCCAGACTCTATGGCCAAACATCGTTCGGCGCATATCAGATTGCCCTGAAAGACCTCAAAACGCTGGTTGTCCTGAAACGCAAAAACGAACCGTGAACGCCCTTGACATCATCATCATCATCGTTTTCGCCCTATGTATCGTCAGGGGCATCTTCCAGGGGCTCCTGCAAGGCATCTCATCCTTGGCGGCCCTCCTGGTCGGGCTGTTCCTCGCCAAACGCTACTATCTAGCGACCACCGCCTTCCTGATCAAGATCCACATCCCGGACGCCAACGGTATTGTCGGCTATCTAGTCGTATTCCTGATATTTTTTGTGGGCATAAAGCTCATCTTTTTCCTGCTTGCCAAGCTCACCAAGACCGCCGGTCTCTCAATTCTTGACCGGGCGCTCGGAAGTATTCTGGGTTTTATCAAGGGCGGACTCTATATTCTCATTCTAGTCGTTATCCTGCAGTCGGTTATGCCCCCGGGCAGCGCCATCCTCACCCATTCCAAGATTCTACCGCATTACCGGAAGGTGATCGCCAAGGTGCATGCGCTGGTTCCCTCTGACCTCTACTTCCATCAGACCAAAACCTTCAAAGACAACCAATAGAATTTCATGAGGACCATCTCGATCCAAGGCGCCATTTCTTCCTGAAATGACAGCAGGACCCGCTGCATATCAAAGCAACGGGTCCTCGACAAGACTTACAATTGCGGCAAACTCGCCCTGGCTGATTGATCTTAAAAAATTGCTACTACTCCTCCTCGCTCTCGGCAGGTTCTTCTTCGTACTCGGAGTTTTCTTCCAGCACGATATCCTCCATATCGAGAATATACTCTTCCACGTCATCCTCCCCTACCCGGAGCAACTCGTTTTCTTCTATTTCAGGCCTGACATCGCTGCGGCCCTTGCCGATCACACGCTTGCGCTTGCGTTTCAAGAGCTTTTTATTCTCTTCATTGGTTTGATCTTCGCCGCAGCGTGGACATATCGGGTTCGGTTTTCCAAGATCATAGAACTTACAGTTGCATTTATAACACTTGAAGCGCTTTCCGAGCTCAGCCACGTACCATCTCCTTCTTGCATACTCGCTTATGTTTTTTTAAGTTTCAGTAACAGGCTATGGCCGTTTGTCAAGGAAAAATATCGCCCGTACAGTACTCTCCCGCTTTAAAAGGGTTCCTCGACATATGGGCATTTCTATTTGACTATACTGTCATGCTTCTATTATATGCATGCCATGCGAAAGAAGCTTGTCTTGTTTGTATTCTTAATCTTAGCCCCATTGGCCTTCTCGGGCATCGCTATGGACATAGTCCCACAGAAAGACAAATTTTCACCACCACCCCGTAAAACCCAGGAAGATAAACTTTTACCACAGCCCGAGAAAACGCGGGAAGAAACATATGTTTTACAACCCCGCAAGGCCCAGGAAGACAACCTGCTGTTGCAGCCACGTAAAACCATCGGCGTTATTATGCCCTTAAGCGGAAAATGGAAGTCCGTAGGCCAAAAGATGCTCAAAGGGATCGCCCTCGCATCAGGTGTGTTCAGCGATAACGACACATCCGATGTGGATTTCCTGATCAGGGATTACGGGAACGACGAGGCCCAAATACCCCGGATCATCGAAGAGCTTGATCGTGAAGGCCAGGTGCTGGCCATCATTGGACCGATCGGCACCTCAGCCGCCGACGTTGCCTGCAAGCTCGCCAAGCAGAAAAACATTCCCAGCCTGATCTTCTCCCAAACCGGCTTGACCCCGATCGAGGATACCTACTGTTTCGGCAATTTCTTAACCGTCTATACGCAAACCCGCACCTTGCTTCAGACGGCCCGAGACTTGCGGATCACCCGTTTCGCCATCATCTATCCGACCGATCAGTTCGGTGAAACCGTCACCAGATCCTTTGAACAGCTCGCTCCGCAGTTCGGTATCCAGATCATCAAGAAGATCAATTACCCCGCACAGAAGAACGACTTCAAAGACGTTGTTCAGGCCCTCAAAGCCCAGCCGTGCGAGGCCGTCCTCATCCCCGACACCGCGCAAAAAGCCGCCATGATCGCCTCCTATCTCCCATATTATAAGATCAACAACCTCCGCCTATTCGGCACGAACCTATGGGATACCCCTGAATTCGTCCGCGAAGGAGGCCGCAATGTCCAAGACGCAATCTTCGTGAGCGGCTTTTTCGCCGGCAGTCCCAACGCCACGATCAGAGACTTCAACAGCGCCTTCATATCGGCCTTCGGCAGCCACCCGACCATCTGGGAGGCCAGCGCCTACGACTCAGCACGCATCCTGCAGTACATCCTGCAAAACGGCGCCAAGACGCGTTCATCAGTGAGGCAAGGCATTGCCTCACTCTCGGGCTTCCGCGGTGTGACCGGTGTCACCTCATTCACGTCCAACGGCCTGACGCGCAAGGATATCACCGTACTCACCGTACGCGGCTCAACCGTACAGGAATTCACGCCATAAGTCAGAAAGAGGAACCATACATGATGCGATTCGGTTATCTGCGAATATTGGCAGTGCTCATAGTGTTGGGGACATTGCCGCTCGGCTGCGCCCATAAACCCGATCAAGAACTCCCGGTCGGAGATCTCTACCGTGAGGCGCAGACCCTGGCGAAAGCCGGTAAAGTGGATAAAGCCGCCGAGGCTTTCATGAAGGTGCGCACCTATTACCCGGGCGACGATCTCGCCAAGGAGTCCCTGTTGGCGTTAGGCGATCTCTATTTTACGAATAAAGATTATCAATCATCACTGGGCAGCTACCAGGAGTTTCGGCTCCTCTATCCGACCGATCCCAAGGCCTCTTACGCCCTTTTCCGCATTGCCCTCTGTCATTCCAAGCAGCTCCTGACCTTTGACCGCGACCAGACCGAAACAATCAACACCATCCGATCCTTCGAGAATTATCTCAAGCTGTATCCGGATTCACCTTACGAGTTGGAGGCACGGGAAAAACTCAACGATGCCAGGACCCTCCTGGCCAAGAACAGTCTGTATATCGGAAAGTTCTATCTGAAGAAGAATGACAAGAAGGCCGCCTGCAAACGCTTCCAGGAGATCAAAGCCAACTTCTCCGGGCTGGGGCTGGATAAAGAGGTCGACAAACTCATCGCCGAGTCATGCGCCCAGTAGGAGCATCTTTTTATCTGCACCCGGTCGTGATTATCCTGCCATAAAGAGTTTACGTTCGTCTCCCACCCGCAGGGTGAACCTTATGCGGTCGAGATACTCCATAAAGGGGATAGCGAATTTTCTGCTCACTCCCGCGATGGTCTTCATATCACCGGGTTTCATGACGCCCTGGGCCTGCAAAAAGGCCTTGACCCTGTCCTTGAGTTCGGCTTCATTCCGGTCGGTCAGATAGATATCATCCTTGACCTTCACCAGCCGTCCTTGGCGTGACATGAACCCAAGCACCTGGTTCAACCGTTTCTCCGTGATAGAGAGTTTCCTGCTAAGTTCCGCCTGAGAAGGCGGTTCCAGACCGGCCTGATCGAAGAGGGCATAGATTTCTTCGCTCAGTTCCTGGTCCGTACCGAGCGAGGCCGAGAAATCTTTCTCACGAATATAGGGGCCCTCCTCCACGATCCTGCCTGCCTTGGACAGTTCGAGCAACCCCTTGTGGAAGAGTCGCGGGTCGATGGCGCCCTTGATGGCGGAGCGAAGATGTTCTTTGGAAATCCCCGGTGAAGTAGGATTCTTTCCATGGTAGTCCTGGACAGCACTGAGGATGGCGTCCTTGAGCATCTGGAAATGCTCGCCGGGGACAAAGAGGTCGTTCTGGGTGTCGTAGCGGATGATTTCGCCTTTGGTCAGAAGGTCCTGAATAGTTTTTTCCAGACTGCCCCCCTCGGCCAGACGGGTATGGAGCTCACGTTTGGCTATGCCCATGACTCCGGCGTCTCTCGCCAGGGCACCGATGCGCCGGCCGAGGCTCTCATCCATAAGCCCGGCCACGACTTCGGCCGAAAACCGTCTATGCGGCGAGGGGTTGAGGACTATGCCTCCGCCCAGGGTCTCCCCCGGCGAGATGCTGCGGATAATGAACCGGTCGCCATAGGCGGCCACGACCTTTTCACGCAGACGAATGCGCGCAGCCTCCTGTCCGTCCACATCGTGCACCACCATGGTGCCAAGGACCTCGGCCGTGCCGATATGGATCCTGATTCCGCCGCGGCGCTGGGGCTTGATGAGCTTTACGTGGGCATCGATCACCTGGGTGGGAGTGAACACGCCGGCCGGAACCAGCCACGCCCCCCGATCGAGCTGCTCCTTGTCGACACCCTGGAGATTGACGGCCGTCCGCATTCCGGCCAAGGCCTCGTGCACCTGCCGGTCATGCACCTGTAGCGTACGGATCTTGGCCCTGACCCCATGCGGAAGGATCTCCACGTCCTCGCCCATGGCGAACCGTCCGCGCACAAGCGTGCCTGTGACCACAGTCCCGAAACCCTTGATGGTAAATATCCGGTCGATCGGCAAAGCCGCAATGCCGGTAAGCTCGCGTTCCCTGACCTCGGATACCTGTCGGTCGATCGCCGCGACCAACTCGGCGACACCTTCGCCGGTGACGGAACTGACCGGTATGATCGGAGCGTGTTTAAGGAAGCTGCCTTCCAGGAAGGCCTTCACATCGGATAAGGCAAGCTCGAAAAGCTCGGCATCCACCATGTCAATCTTGGTCAGCGCCACTACCCCCCGCTGGATTCCCAGCAGCTCGCAGATCTGGATGTGCTCGGTTGTCTGGGGCATTATGCCTTCGTCCGCGGCCACAACCAGAACCACCAGATCGATGCCCGAAGCCCCGGACAGCATGTGGCGTATGAACCTGACATGTCCCGGCACATCCACTACGCCGACTTGTTCCCCGGAGGGCAGCTTCAGCGAAGTGAACCCCAGTTCGGTGGTCATGCCCCGTTCTTTTTCCTCTTTGAGACGGTCGCAATCTACACCAGTGAGGGCCTTGATGAGGGAGGTTTTTCCATGGTCTACATGCCCCGCCGTACCGATGACTACCCGTTTCATACCCTTAAGCATAGAAGATATCCCTCTAAACGTAAAGCCTAAACCCCATGACGATTCCCACCCGGATATGCGCCCGGGGTCTGAAGACTTTTTAGTTGAACACGAGTCGATATGACTTTATAAGACGGGTGTGAACAGACCGGTAGTCGCCATGATTGCGGTATGCCTGGTGGAAGCGCTCATGCGGCTGATCTACCCCTATTTCAATCTGGACGGCTTGACTTACACCTTGATCGCGCGAACAATCCAGCTGGCCATCATCCTGGGGCTGTGTTGGGATCAGTGCGGCATCAGGACCCCCTCGCCCGGGCATGAGTTGCTCATCGGACTGGGAATCGCCGCCGGTTTCGGTTTGGCCGTACTTGGCGTCGATATGACCGCGCGGCTGTTCATCCCCGGCGGCATCATCATACCGACCATCGGACGGCCGGTGGTGAAAGACCCGCTCCTCTACCTCCTGGTGGGCTGCATCTTCGCGCCCTTGGTAGAAGAACTCTTCTTTCGGGGCATCATCTACGGCTGGTTACGCCAAAGTCTGCCCGTGCCGGTGGCTGTATTGGCCTCCGCCGTGCTCTTCGCCTCCATGCACGGATTTTTCTCCCCGGTGCAACTTATCGGTGGGCTCGCCTTTGCCGCAATCTATGAATGGCGGCGCTCGATCTGGGCGGCGTATGTTCTGCACGGCTTGGCGAATGCAGGCATATGGCTCATAGGTATGGTGTATCCGCTGATCGATACATGGATAGGGTATGTGTCCCTGTGCAGTATGTCATTGCTATAAAAAACTTTTGCCCAGATAAATCGGGACAGACCATCTGGATCGCATACCAAGATTAACCACCCCTCAAAGGCCCCCTTTATCGTATCACTGCACAGGGACAAAAAACTTATACATCCTCCATTGAGGGAAATCAATACCAAGGATAAATGATCGTATAAAAAAGATATTGACACCTATACTATGTATGTATATACTATACTAACATTCAACTTGAACATCCTTCCATGAGTTCCAGAAACAGTATTTGAGATTGAAATGCGATGCCCTTCTCTCCTTGATTCTGCCGCATGTGGGCGTATTCACTTAAAATACATAATTATTTTCAATGATCACGCCAAGTCGTCTTCAGGGCGCCAGGGGTGTGGATAATTCAAGATAAAGGAGGTTTCAATCGGATGAAGAAGGTCGCAATTTGCGCGGTGGCGCAGCACAAGATCGAACCCGACATCTGGTACAAGCGTTTTCAGGGCATGCTGCTGGAGATCCTCGAGGACATCCAGTCCCAGACGGGCTTTACCTTTGACGAGGAGAACGGCGTCCATGATATCGTCACCTGTTCTGATGACGTCTTCGATGCCCGCACCATCTCCGACAACGGCATGACCGACGTCGTGGGCGCCCATTACCGGGGCGAGGAAAAAATGGCTCAAGACGGGCTCAACGCCCTGGGTTATGCCATGTCCATGATCCTCTCCGGCCATGACGATGTGGTCTATGTGGCCGGGCACTCCAAGGAGTCCCAGGGCGAGAGCCGCAACATGGCCACCAATCTGGCCTATGACCCGTTCTATGCCCGCTGCCTGGGTTTTGATTACCTGAACGCGGCCGGCCTCCAGGCCCGGGCGTACATGGCCAAATCCAAAATTACGGATAGACAGCTGGCCCAGGTGGTGGTTCGGGCCCGGAAATGGGCCTCTCGCAACCCCAATGCCAATGCCAGAGAGCAGCTTTCCTTGGGCGATGTCATGTATTCTCCCATGCTCTGCACCCCGATCCGTACCCGGCACGCCTATCCGGTCTCCGATGGGGCCGTGGGACTGCTGTTGGCCAGCGAAAAACGCGCTCATGAATTCACCGACAACCCGGTCTGGATCACCGGTTTCGGCAGCTGTATGGACAGGTATTTCCTGGGCGACCGCGACCTGGCGAGCAATTTCGCGCTCAAGCAGGCCTCGGGGCGCGCCTACAAGATGGCCGGAATCAAGGATCCGAAGAAAACCGTGGATGTGGTCGAACTCATGGACTGCTACGCTTACCAGCAGCCCATGTGGTTGGAGGGCCTGGGTTTGGCCGACGATGGCCAAGGCGGGGCCTTCATCGATGCATCGGGGCCGGCAAGCTACAATGTCAATCTCTCGGGTGGCCATCTGGCGGGCACGCCGCTGATCATCGGCGGTCTGTACCGCGCGGTCGAAGCCGTGCTCCAGCTGAAATGCAAAGCGGGCGAGCATCAGGCCGCGGATGCCGGATGTGCTGTCGTGCAGAGCACGACCGGCGGCGCCGGACAGTTCCATACCGTCCTGGTCTTGGAGAAATGAGGAGGTTACGCAATGGCAAAAAAGCAAGCACCCCACGCGCATAAGAAAAACCGTAATGTCGGTATCGTCGGCATCGGACAGACCGAATACTCCAGTCACAAGGAATATCAGAACCAGGCTGAGATGATCAATGAAGGCATCCGGGCGGCCCTGGCTGACGCGGGTCTCAAGCTCACCGACATCGATTGCGTTGTGCACGGCAACATGGAGCTCTTCGAGATGGTGCACCAGCCCGATATGTGGCACGAACTGGGAACAGGCGCCTTTGGCAAACCGCAATTCCGCATCACCACGGGCGGCACTACCGGCGCCACCTTGGTGTGCGCGGCCGACAACCTCGTCGCGTCAGGCATGTACGACGTGGTCATGGTCATCGGTTTTGAAAAGCTCCAAGAAGGCCACACCACGGGCGGCATCACCAACATGGCCGATCCCTTGTGGTTCCGTCATCTCCAGACCGGCGCCTTGACCGCCACCACGGCCACGCGCATGATCAGCGAGTTCGGCGAGGAGCGCGCCAAGAAGGCCAGCATGCGCTACCGCATCATGATGGACAAGCATGCCTGCCTCAACCCGCGGGCGCATCGCCGCTTCGGGCTCGAATACGACCAGATGGAAGACCTCATGAACACCTCTCCCATGCTGGTGGGCGAACTTCGGCTCATCCATATGTGTTCACAGTCGGACGGCTGTTGCGTCATGATCCTGGCCAGCGAGGAGCGCGCCAAACAGATCACCAATAAACCGGTCTGGATCAGGGACCATATCACGGTGCACCGCGAGGAGAATATCAATATCTTCGGTCTGAAGGTCCCGGAGACCACCCACCATTGTGCGGCGCGCAAACTCTATGCGCGCAACGCCATCACCGACCCCATCGCATATTTCGACGTCTTCGAGATGTACGATCCATCCTCCTGGTGGGGGCTGGACTGGCTCAGGGAGTTCTTCCTCTTGAAGGGCGACGAGCACATCACCATGCTCGAAAACGGCGATTGGGATATGGACGGGAGGCTGCCGCTGAATCCTTCAGGCGGCGTGATTTCCACCAACCCAATCGGCGCCACGGCCATGCTCAGACCGGCCGAGGTCGCCTTACAGATCCGGGGAGATGCCGGTCAGCATCAGCTCCGGTATGAGGTCAGACATGGTCTGGCCAGTGGTTTCGGCGGCACCTTCTGGACGGTGCTCATGATGCTCGAAAAAGAGCTGGGTTGGTAAGGAGGCCCCTATGGCTGAATATTTCGGTTCCAAGGTCGAGGATATCTTCAACACCATGCCGGCGCGTTTTCTCCCCCAGGGGGTGGCGGGAGTCGACGTGGTTATCGGATACGATATTTCCGGCGAAGGCGGCGGACGCTGGACGGTCACGATCCGCGACGCCACGCTTGTGGTGGCGGCGGTTACCGAGCTTCCCAAATGCTCGGTGGTGCTTATCTCAGATGCCGAGACCTTCGTAGGCAGTGCTTTGGGCAAGATCGATGCGGCCGAGGCCTTCGGAGCGGGCAAGATCAAGTTCACCGGTGATATCACGGCGGTCTTGAATGTCCTGCCCAAGGCCTTCTCGCCATTCAAGCCGGTTGTGCGCGCGGGTGCGATCATCGAAAGCATGCCGGAGCGCTTTAAGCCAGAAAAGGCCGAAGGCGTGAGCCTGAAGATCGGCTATGATCTCTCGGGCGCTGACGGCGGGGCCTGGACCATGGTGATCAAGGATCAGACCTGCTCCCTGAAGCAGGGGCTCGACAGCGATTGCACCGTCACCATGCGTATGGCGGCCGATGTCTTCGTGGGCCTCAACACCGGCAAGATCGATCCGGCCGCGGCCTTTGGCGGCGGCCAGGTCAAGATCGACGGCGATATCATGGCCGCCGGTACCACGGCCAAGCTCTTTGGCAAGTTCGAGGTGGCGGGTGCACAAGAGAAAAAGGGCGAAGAGCTGATCTCGCTCAAGTGCATCCCCACCATCAATCAGCGCTTCGCCACCGGCACGCATATGGGCAAATGGTTCGCCGGCCTCAAGGAGAAGAAGATCATCGGCACGCGCTGTCCGCAGTGCCAACGCGTCATGGTGCCGCCGAGCGAGGTCTGCGCGGTCTGCCGGGTACGGACCGATGAATTTGTCGAGGTCGGGCCCAAGGCCACGGTATGCCTGATCGATACGATCTATTATGCCAGCCCCGATCCGCTCACCGGCCAGGTGCGCGCCACGCCTTATGCCGGGGCCTACATGGTGTTGGACGGCGGCACGCCGTACGAAAGCTTTGCCATGGAAATTAACCCTAAGGATATGGACCGCATCAAGCCGGGCATGAAGGTCCGTCCGGTATGGAACACGGAGCGCAGCGGTACGTTCACGGACCTGCTCTATTTCGAGATCGACGACTAACGATCAAGGAGGCGTACATGAGCCAACTCAAAAAAAGTATGGATGAATGCTTCGTCCAGGAAGGCAAGATGTCCCTGCCCAACCAGTATTTTGCCGGCCGGGTGGGCTCCAAGTTCATCATCGCGCTCAGGGATGAAAAGAAAATCCTGGGGGTCAGGTGCCCGGAATGCGGGCTCGTCTATTGTCCGCCGCGCGAATACTGCGATAAGGACTTGACCAAGCTCGATGAGAACTGGGTGGATCTCTCCAGCGAGGGCGTGATCACCAATTTCACCGTGGTGAACTACAATGACAAGCACCTGCCGCGCAAGGCCCCCTTTGTCCTGGCCCTGATCAAGGTGGACGGCGCGGATACGCCCTTGGGCCATATCGTCGAGGGCATCGACCCCGCTCGGGTTCAGATCGGCATGCGGGTCAAGGCCGTGTTCGCGGATCAAACCACCAACACGATCCGCGACATCGATCATTTCGAACCGCTCACATAAAATATTTTAAGGGAGGAGGAGTACGATGGCAGACAAATCCAAGGTTATTATCTGTGCCGCCCTGTCCGGGGCCGGCACCTTCAAGAACCAGAACCCGGCGGTGCCGTACACCAAAGAGGAGTTCGCCGATGAGGCCGAGAAGTGCTACAAGGCAGGCGCGGCCATGGTGCATGTGCATGCACGCCAGGATGACGGCATGCCCACGCACGACCATGCGTTGATCAAGGCCACGCACGATGCCATTAAGGCGCGCTGTCCGAACCTGATCGTGAACCTCTCTTCGGCCGTGGGCATGGGCAAGACCCCGGAACAGCGTATCAGTCAGATCGTGCATGTCAAACCCGAGATGGCCTCTCTCAATACCAATACCATGAATTTCTCCATGCTGGACCGCAAGACCGGGGCCATTTTCGTGGATTACGTATTCGAAAACACCTTCACCATGCTGCAGGACTTCGGCAAGGCCATGGAGGGTAATGGGGTCAAGCCCGAGATCGAGGTCTATGACATGGGCGGGCTCGACAATACCCTCTTGATTATGAAGCAGGGCTTTTTCACCACACCCATGAACTTCAACCTCGTCTGGGGCGTAGCCGGCGGACAGTCCTTCCGGCCCGAGGCGTTCGTGGCCATGGCCCATGCCCTGCCCCCTGGCGCCAACTTCACCACCTGCGGCGTAGGCACGGACCAGTTCCATGCCATCACCATGAGCTGCCTCATGGGCGGACACATGCGCGTGGGTCTGGAAGACAACACCCGCCTGCCGAACGGAGAGCTGGCCAAAGGCAGCTACGAGCAGGTGGAGGTGGCGGTCAAGATCGCGGCGTGTCTGGGCCGTGAACCGGCCACGCCCGATGAGGCCCGCGCGATCATGGGCATCAAGAAGAAATAACTCATCATTATTATAATAATACGTTCAGACCTGCCCTTTGGCAGGGCAGGTCTCTGTCTTATTTCTTATCAAGGGAGGTACTGTATGAACCAGAATCTTGGTCAGATATTCAGATCGCAGTCTCAGAAGTTCGGGAAGCGTCTGGCGGTTGAGAAACGCATGAACGGGGTCTGGCACGGCATGAGCTGGGAGGAGTACTATAACCAAGCCAAACAGCTCGGCTTGGGTCTGTACAGCCTGGGCATCAGGAAAGGCGAGCGTGTATCCATCCTGAGCCAGAACCGGCTGGAATGGATTGTCGCGGATATGGGTATCCTCGGCATCGGCGGTGTGACCATCCCGATCTATCCCACGGTGCCGGCCGAAGAGGTGGGTTACATCAACGGCAATTCCGATGCCAGGGTGTACATCGCCGAGGACAAGACCGCGGTCAAACATGGTCTCGAGACCCTCAAGGATTGCCCTGAGCTCAAAAAGATCGTGATCATTAATACGAAAGAGGTCGACATGAGCAATCCCATGCTCATGAGCTTTGAAGACCTTAAGATACTCGGTCAGAAAGTGGAAGCTCAACAACCTGGCCTTTTCGAGCAACTTACCGATGCGGTCAAGCCTGAAGATCTGGCCACCTTTGTCTACACCTCCGGGACCACCGGACACCCCAAGGGCGCCATGATCACCCACAAGAATGTCCTGGCCGTGATCTCGGCCCTGGATGAGATGCACTGGGCTGATGAGAATGATGTCGCAGTGGCCTTCCTGCCGCTCTGCCATGTATTTCAGCGCGTGGCCGGGCACTTCTTTGCCATGCGTGCCGGCATCTACACCCATTACAGCGAGGATTTCAATTCCATTGTCGAGGACATCCAGACCAAGCGGCCGACCGTGCTGCTGGCCGTGCCGCGCGTGTGCGAAAAAGTGTATGCCAAGATCCTGGGCCAGGCCAAACAGGAAGCGCCCTGGAAACAGGCGGTATTCAACTGGGCCGTGGGCATCGGGGCGCGCTACAGCCAGCTCAAGGAGCAGAAGAAGGTCATACCGCCTTTGCTGCAGCTTGAGTACCGCCTTGCCTATAAGATGGTCTTCCAGAAGCTGCGCGGCGCCTTGGGCGGCCGCGTGCGCTGGATGGTGGCCGCCGGGGCCCCGCTGGCGCGCGAGATTGCCGATTTCTTCAATGCCGCGCAGGTCTTCCTGATCGAGGGCTACGGCATGACCGAATGCAGCGCTCCGGCCACGCTCAACCGGCTGGACGAGTACAAGTTCGGCACGGCGGGCAAACCTTTGTCCTGCAATCAGATAAAGATCGCCGCCGACGGCGAGATCCTGATCAAAGGCGACAACGTCATCCAGGGCTACTGGAAGATGCCCGAGCAGACCAAGGAGGCCTTTACCTCAGACGGCTGGCTCATGTCGGGCGACATCGGTTATCTTGACAAGGACGGCTACCTGCTTATCACGGATCGCAAGAAGGACCTGATCATCACGGCCGGTGGAAAAAACATCGCGCCCCAGAACATCGAAAACCTGTTCAAACAGGACCCACTCTTCGAACAGGTGGTCGTCATCGGGGATAGACGCCAGTACCTGGTGGCACTCTTCAACCTGAACCAGGAAGAGTCGGCGCGCTTGGCCAAAGAGGCCAACATCGCGTTTGCCGCTCCCGAGGACCTCTTCGAGATGGACGCCTTCAAGCGCATCGTGGACAGCCACATGGATAAGCTCAACGACAAGCTGGCGCGCGTGGAAACCATCAAGTACTACCGCATCGTGAAGAACACCTTCTCCGAGGCCACCGGCGAGCTCACACCCTCGCTCAAAGTCAAACGCAAATTCGTCATGGGCAAATATAAGGATATGATCGACGGCATGTATCCGGCCGGAGAGGCGTAATCGAACGCGGATATCATTGGACGCGCTATTGCGATAAGGAGGAAGCATGGATTTCAGACTGACCGAAGAACAGCGCATGTTCCGGGAGACGATCTACCGCTTTGCCAAGGAAGAGATCGCACCCCTGTGCGAGGAGGCGGATCTCAAGGGTGAATTCAGCTTTGAGATCTGGCGTAAATTAGGATCGATGGGCCTCTTGGGCCTGCCGTTCGCTGAAGGATTGGGCGGCTCGGGCGCGGACATCGTCTCGTGCTGCCTTGCGGGCGAGGCCCTGGGCCATGCCGGCGTGGACGGCGGGCATCTGCTGGCCTTAGGCGCGCACACCTACCTGTGCGCCGCCACCTTGAACCACTTCGGCACCCCCGCGCAGAAACAGAAATATATCCCCAAACTGGCCAGCGGCGAGTGGATCGGCTGCATGGGACTGACCGAACCGGGCGCCGGTTCGGACGCGGGTTCCATGCGCACCACGGCGATTAAAAAGGGCGACAAATACATTCTGAACGGATCGAAGACCTTCATCACCAACGCCCCCATCAGCCAGGTCATGGTGGTCTATGCCACGCTGGATAAAGCCAGGAAGCACGAGGGCATCACGGCCTTTATCGTGGAAAGGGACTATCCCGGATTCTCCACCGGACAGCCGTTTCACAAAATGGGTTGCACATGCTCCACCACTTCCGAGGTCTTTTTCGAGGATTGCGAGGTGCCGGTGGAGAACTGCCTGGGCGGCGAATACCAGGGATGGCTGATGGCCCTGTCCTCGGTGGAGTGGGACCGCTGCACCCTGCTGGCGCCGGCCGTGGGCGGCGCCATGTTTGCCCTGGACGTATGCGCCAAGTACGCCAACGAGCGCGTACAGTTCAATAAACCAATCCGCGAGTTTCAGGCCATCCAGCACCGCATCGCCAATATGCGGCTCTTCATCGAGGCCTCCAAGCTGGCCGTGTACCGCGTGGCCTCTTCCAAGGACAACGGTCAGTTGCTCAACCCGCTGCTGGCGGCGGTCAACAAGATGTACGTGGGCGATATGGGCTGCACTATGGCCACGGATGCGGTCATGGTGCACGGCGGCTACGGCTTCATGCATGAATATCCGGTGGAGCGCAGCTACCGAGACGCCCGTCTGGGGACAATAGGCGGCGGCACATCCGACATCATGCGCATGATCGTTTCCCGCATCATGATGATGTGAAGGAGGAACCATGGCCCTTGACAAGAAATTCATCGGCAGGACCTACGGCCCCCTGACCTATGAGGTGGGCTGGGAAAAGGCCAAGGAGTATGCGCGCGCCATCAAGAACGAGGACCCGCACTACATGGACCAGGAGTTCGCCAAAACCACGAAATACGGCGGCGTCATCGTCCCTCCCACCTTTGCCGTGGTATGCGCCGGACAGTTGGCGGCGCCGTTCTTTCTGGACCCGGAATTGAAGCTCGACTTAATGATGCTGGTGCACGGCGAACAGGCCTTCGAGTTCTATGAGGTCATACGGCCCGGCGACGTGCTCACCACCGCGGGTAGAATTTCCACTATCGAGAACAAGGAAAAACTGGACACGGTTTCCTTGGAGGGAATAAGCACCAACCAGCACGGGAAAGTGGTGTGCAAGGCCACCTTTACCTTTGCGATCAGAAAGCGGGCTTAGGCCATGGCGAATAAGGACAGGCAGGAAAGTGCGGAAACCTCCGGCCGACCCAGGTGCGCCGTGGTCATCGGAACCGGCATCGGGGGCGCCGGCATGGCCGCGCAGCTCGCCCAAGCGCGTTTCGACGTCACGGTCTTAGAGCGCAGTGCCTTTGCCGGCGGCAAAACCGCAGCGTATACCCGTGACGGTTTTACCATGGACATCGCCATCCATACCTCGCCGCGCTGTGATAAGGGTCCCATCGGCGAGTTGGCCAGGCGCGTGCATGCCGACCTCACCTTTGTGCGCAAGGAGCCCGTGCTCAGGCTGATCCTGGGCGAACGCGCCTGCAGCGCACCTATGAAATTCTGGATGCCCGTCCCGGCCATCAAGGCTGAACTGGCCTTTCGCTTCTCGCCCTTGATCGCCGGCGGCCTCCTGAAGTTCGGTTTGAAAGTCATCCGCATCAAGACCCTGGAAGATGTGAAACCCTATGAGGGTATGAGCGCCGCCGAGCTCATCAAGGCCGATATCAAGGACCCCAAACTCGCCGCCACCATGGATGTCATGGCATCACTCATGCTGGTGCTTTCCACCCAGGAGGCCTCGGCCGCCGATTTCCTCTGGGGACTGGCGAACTGGTTCAAGACCGCCAATTCCGGGTATCCCAAAGGGGGATATGCCAGGGTGCCGTACAGTATGCTCGAGGTCTGTGAAAAACATGGCGGCACCATCAAGCTGGGCGAGGAGGCAAGGCGCATCCGGATTGAAGGCGGCCGTGTCACCGGGGTGGAGACCGAAAAGGGTTTCTATCCGGCCGATATCGTGGTGAGCAATGCCGGATACCAGCAGACCGTGGCCCTGGCAGGGCCGGGACACTTTGAAAAAGGATTCGTGCGCTATGTCGACGGGCTCAAGGATTCGCAGGGAGCCGTGGTGGTCCAGTATGCGCTGGACAAACAACTGATGCGGGAGATGGTGCACCTCTATATCCCGGACGGATATGATACCGACACCTTCCTGGAAAGTGTCCGTCGCGGCCACGATATCGAACCGCCCCACCTCTATATCGTCTGTCCTACGGCGCTGGATTCCGAGGTGGCGCCACCGGGAAAACACATCATGTACGCCGCCAGCGTCGTTCCAGCGGACCTTGCCCACCAAGAGGCCACCGGGCGTGTTCTGGACCTGGTCGAGTCGACCATGCAGCGCCTGTTCCCGGACCTGGAAAGACATACACTCTGGAAGGTCAGACGCAATATCGATTTTTTCGCCACCCTGGGCGGGCGCGGAGCTGCCGAATCGATCGGCTTAGGGCAGCGCTTCGACCAGGATGGGAAGCACAAGCCCGATCCCCGGCTGCCGGTAAAAGGCCTCTACGTGGTCGGCGCGGATGCGGGCGGCACCGGTATCGGCACCGAGCTGGCGGCCGACAGCGCGATGAACGTCTTTGATATGATCATGGATGATGTCAGCCCGGTGGTGTTCCGCACAGGTGCTGATGCAAGCACGGGTTTTTCAAGCGCTTAAGCTTGCCCTGGATGAATCATGGACATTGACACAAGATAATGCGAGAAAGAGAAGTAGTGGAAAAGGCCATAAAAATAATACCCTGAAGAGGGAAGACCATGCATGCGCAGAGAAGCGGCAAAACAAAATCCACACGTCCAGAGTATGACGTGATCGTTATCGGCACCGGCATGGGCGGCTCGGCCGCCGGGGCCATCAGCGCCCTGAACGGGCTTAAGACCCTTATCCTCGAAAAGAACCCGACGCCGGGCGGATCGTGCTCCTACTACAAGAAAGAGGGCTTTCATGTGGATACCGGGACGCACCTCTTCATACGCGGCAACAAGGGCCCCTTCGGGGTGTGCACGCGGCGTTTAGGGCTTGGGGAACCCCTACAGTTCCTGCATACCGACCCCATCACCCATCTGCGCGGCTTCAATATCGACCTCGCCTTCCCGGCCAGCTGGCTCAGAGTGCCCCTGGCCCTGCTGCAGTTTGTCTATCAGGCCGATATCCCCTTGAGTGAGTATCCCGCCATCTCCCGCATGTTCATGGACATCCTCACCATGAAGCCAGCCAGGATCGATGAATTGGGAACGGTTTCGATCGAGGCCTTCATCCAGAGCTATACGCACAACCCCCAGGTGCTCACCTTGATCGGATACCTCATGGGGCTGTATTTCATCCTGCCCGCCTGGGAGGCCTCGGCCGGGGAGTCGATCTGGAACATCCAGCACATGATCAAAGACCTGAACCTTGGCTATCCCAAGGGTGGCTGCGTCACCATCCCCACGACATTCCTCAAGGGCGCCCGCAACCATGGGGCCGAACTCAGGCTCAAGGCCGGGGTCAAGCGCATCGAGGTCGTAAACGGGCGCGCCCGGGGGGTGGAACTGGAAAATGGCGAGAAGATCAGCGCTCGAGCGGTCATCAGCACCTCGTCGCTCAAGGACACGGTGTTCAAGCTGACCGGCCAGGAACTCTTCCCAGCGGCCTATCGCGATAAGATCCGCTCCGTCAAACCCTCCATGACCGCCACACAGGCCAAGATCGGAGTGAGGAAAAAGCTCATCAAGGCCGGTTCCCTGGTGGGGGGCTGGCCCATCAAGATGAGCAGACACCTGAATGAAGACCAGATGAAAAAGAACTACCACGTGATCGAGACCGGGCACGTGGGAGAACTGGTTCCGGTTTATGTACCGGTGCCCAGCAATTACGATCCTGAGCTCGCGCCCGAGGGGCAGCAGATCCTCACGGTCGTGGCCGTGGCCCCTACCCTGGAGACTGATTATATCGATCCCGAACAGGTATGGGTGGAGCGTATGATGGATGCCATCCATAACCTTGTACCGGGCCTGAAGGAGAACACCATCTTCTGCGACATATGGTCGGTGACGACGCTGGCCGGCTGGATCGGCAAGGACAACGGCTCGGCCATTACGACCGGACAGTCTACGGAACAGGTCGGGCTCTTGCGTCCTCCGCACGAGACGCCCGTGGAGGGTCTCTTCATGGCCGGCGACTGCGCCGGTCCGGCGCGCGGGGTCGGCACCGAGCTGGCCTGCCAGAGCGGCATGGATTGCGCCGACCTCGTGGCGCGCAATCTGAAGCTGGGCATCCTGAATTAACGCCGGGCTCATGGAAAATGCCGTAGTGTAAATGCACGGCCGCAACCTAAGGAGATCACAGCATGCCCGAACCGATAAAGAGACTTCGCTCGGAACAACGCAAACGCCAGCTCGTAAATATAACCCTCGACCTGATCGCCACCCAGGGACTGCAGGGCACCAGCATGGGAAAGGTGGCCAAGGCAGCCGGCATCACCGAAATGGCCCTCTACCGTCATTTCCGCGGCCGCAGGGAGCTGATCCAGGCCGCCCTGAACGAAATGATCACCATCCTGAAACGCTTTCTGGAATCAAACGAAACCAATATCAAAAAGCGTCTGCGCACGATAAGCGCCGCCATCTATGACAGCATGATGTCCGATAAGATGGAGCCACGGCTACTCTTCGAATTTTTACGCGCACCGGCCAAAGAACAACTCAAAGAACAGATGCAGGCGCACTTTCAGGCTCTGCACCATAAAATCGAAGATATGCTTGCGGAAGGCATCAACACAGGACAATTCCGTTCGGATATCGATAAAACCAGGATTGCCTGGGAGATCTTCGCCTTCGGCTTTACACTCAACATCGTTAAAGAGTTGGGTTTCGAAAACAACTTCACGAAAAAACGGGCGCTAACCAGTCTGGATGAGCTTTTGAGCAAGATCTCCCTGTAACCTTAAAAAGGAGGAGACGCATGGATTTTGAATTTTCTGATGAACAAAAAATGCTGCGGGAAACGGTACAGAAATTTGCCGAAAAGGAAATCGCCCCCCTAGTGGAAGAGATGGACCGCGCTGAAAATTTCGACGAGAGCCTCTGGGAGAAGGCCAAGCCGACCGGCATGATCGCCGCCGGCATCCCCCTTGAAGACGGCGGCACACTGAGTGATTATCTAAGCTTCGGCCTCATGGGACAGGAACTGGCCAAGGTCGATGCGGGCGTGGCCGTGGTCTTCGGCGCCCATTCCCTCTTGTGCGCCAACAACATCGCCCGCAACGCCACCGCTGAGCAGAAGAAGAAATATCTCCCCGTCCTGTCCAGCGGGGAAAAACGCGGCTGCATGGGTTTGACCGAGCCCGGCGCCGGATCGGACGCCATATCGCTCAAGACCCGCGCCAGGCGTGAGGGCGACTACTATATCTTGAACGGCACCAAGACCTTCATTTCCAATGCCCCGAATGCCGACATTGCGCTCATTTATGCCACCACTGATCCCGCTTTGGGTGTCGGCGGCTTGTGCGCCTTCATCGTCGAGCGGGATTTCCCCGGCTATAAGGTTGGGAAAAAACTCTCCAAGATGGGCCTCAGGTCTTCGCCGACCGGCGAGATCATCATGGAGGACTGCCAGGTGCCGGCCGAAAACCTGCTGGGCGGAGTGGAGGGCAAGGGTATCAAATGCATGTTTTCCGGGCTGGATGTGGAGCGTTTCATGTGGTCCTGCACCGCCATCGGCATCGCCGAGGCTGCTTTTTCCTATGCCCTCAAGTACTCAAGGCAGCGCGAGCAGTTCGGTCAGCCCATCTTCAACTTCCAGCTGATCCAGGATAAGCTGGTCACCATGCTGGTCGAGATCGAGGCGGCCAAGCTGCTGACCTACAAAGGTCTGACCTGCTGGGATCAGGGCAACTTCAGACAGGCGCGCATGCTGGCCGCGCAGGCCAAGCTCTACGCCTGTGAGATGGTTTGCCGCGCCACCGCCGATGCCGTGCACATCCTGGGCGGCTACGGCTTCATGAAGGAATACCCTGTCGAACGGTACATGCGCGACGCCAAGGTCTTCCCCATCGGCGCCGGCACGAGCGAGATCCAGAAACTCATCATCGCCAATTCCCTCTAAATAGGGGCTTGACCAGAGGACCTTCTTGTTTTAAACATATCAAACAAATTATTCGAAAGTTCTAAATTGCAATGCTTAAACTCAAGGGGGATGATTATCCTGCATGGAGCATGTGTGTCTTCAAGGGCCTATCCATATTGATGGCTTCACGGCACGAGGCGACCGTCCATGAGGTGCACCAAGGCCGAACGCCGGCAAAAGCTGCTCGAGACTGCCACGGACGTGCTCGTGGAATACGGCATACAGAAGACGACACTGGATGATATCGCCCGGCGCGCCGGGATGGCCAAGACATCGCTTTATTATTATTTCAAAGAAAAGGATGAGATCATCCGGGCCATCATCAAAAACGACATGGAAGACCTCCTGGCGTCCATGCGCCAGGCGGCTGCGGCCGGCAATACGCCTGAAGACAAGCTGTGGGGCCTCATCGAAGCTCGCTACCGCTATATCGCCACGGCCTCATCGCGCGCCACCAAAGAAGTCCTTCATGAGTTCAAGTCCCTCTCCGGCCTGTATGCCCAGGAACTCGAATACTATCAGAAGGCACAGCAGGATCTGATACAGGACATCTTCCGGCAGGGTATCGCCAGGGGAGCATTGAAGCCGGTTGAAGATATCGAACTGTTGGCGCTGATCATATTTTCTTCCATGATCGGCATCGACTGGACTTTTACGTTTGATGAACAACGGGAACGCATCTTGGGAGGCCTCAAGCAACACATGGCGATCTTTTTCGCGGGCTTAAAGAAAGGACCAGCATGAAGCATAACGTCCGGCATGGGGGGGGTGGTTGACATGAAAGCATACGGTGTTTTGATCGGGTTCATGGTGGGCATGGTTCTCGCCGCGCCATTACCGGTATCGGCCGCGGAATATTCCCTGCCGGACCTCTACCGCCTGGCGCTCGAGCGCTCGGAGAAGATCAAGCTCTCCCAGGAGAATCTCGCCATCGCCGAGCTCGGGACCGACAAGGCCTTGAGCGTCCTGATTCCCCGGTTTTCAGCCTACGGCAACTATACCGGTTTCGAAGAGAAAAAGTACAATGACATGTCCATCCTCATTCAGCCCAAATCGGCCGGTCAATGGGGCTTAAGGCTGGACCAGCAGTTCTCATTGAGCCTGCGTGAGCACACGGCCCTGTCCTATTCCAAGCAGAATGTCGTGAAGAGCGCGCAGGATCTCGATGCCGTCCGTGAGGAATACCTCTTCCAGGTAGCCAGCGCCTACTATGACGTCTTGAAGGCCCAGAAGGGCCTCGAAATCGCGCATGCCAACCATGAGCGGCTTGCCAAGTACCGCGACGCGGCCGACAAACGCCTCAAGGTCGGTGAGGCGACCAAGACCGTGCTGCTGCGGGCCGAGGCGGAGCTCTCGTCCGCCAAATCGGATCTGGTGCGCGCCGGCAACGGCCTGACTTACGCCAGGGTGATCCTGGCGCGTATCGTGGGCATAGAAAACGACTTCACCCTCAAGCAACAGCCCGAGGCCGATAACGGCGCCATGCCCTTGGACCAGCTGAAAGATCTGGCCTGGGAGCAGCGTCCTGATCTGAAGAGCAGGGCGCATGAGCAGAAGATGGCCGAGCTCCAGGTATCGTTCGCGAAGGGGGCTTTCTGGCCAAACCTGGCCGTCGCCGGTGTCTACCAGAAGGCCGATCAGGACCCCGCATCCGCCACGCTCGTCAGGGACACCCTCTACGGTTCGGTGGGTGTGAGTTTCCCGTTCTTTGAGGGGGGCCTGCGCCGCGCCGAGCTGGCCGAGGCCAAGGCCAGGGAACGCCAGGCGCGTTATGCCTACGAGGACCTGAAAAAATCGATCGGCATGGAGGTGGACGGCGCCTATCTCGGCATGATCACCCAGAAAGGGAGCATCACCTATCTGACGGATCAGCTCAGGTTCGCCAAGGACAATTTCTATGCCGTGTCCCGGCAGTTCGAGGTCGGACTGGCGAGCAGCCTGGATGTCCTGGACGCCAACAACCTGCTGGTCGCTTCCGAGCGGCAGCTGGCCGAGGCAACCTATACCTATCAACTATCGATCCTGAAGATCAAGCAGGTTACCGGGTCATTGCTCAAAGAGTACGGCGATCATAAGACGCAGGGTTGATACCTCATGCAGAGAAAGGGGAACGAAACCATGGGCGAGGGGAAAAGAGCGGGAGTACGGGCCGGGAGAAAGCGAGCGGCGCTTATGCGCGTCACAGGGCTCGTCATGATGACGATCTTCTTCTGCATGGCGGTTCTGAGTGTCGGGTGCCAGAAAAAGGTCGAAAAGGCCAAGCCCGAGAGGGTGATCAACGTCAAGGTCTGGACCACCGCCAAACAAACCGTCCAACCCTTCGTGGAAGCCGTGGGAACCTTGAAACCCAATGACGAGGCCACCATCAGCCCCGAGGTGGACGGCATCGTGAGCAGCATCAAGGTGGATGAAGGCAGCGCTGTTTCCAAAGGCATGGTGCTGGCCGTCATCAAGGACACGGATTATCGCCTGGCGCTCAATCAGGCCTTGTCGGCACGCAAACAGGCCGAGGCCCTGCTGGCCAATGTCAAAATCGAGTATCAGCGCAAAGAGGCCCTGCTCAAGGACGAGCTGGTGACCAAGCAGCAGTTCGACGATGTCTCTACCCGCGTAAGCGTCGCCACCCAGGATCTGGACCGGGCTACCTCCGCCCTGGCGCTGGCCCGCGAACGGCTCGCCAAGACCACCATCCGCTCCCCCTTGAACGGATTGGTCCGCCAGCGCATGGTCACCAGCGGGGATTTCGTCCGCACCAGCATGCCCATCCTCTCAATCATCCAGAACGACCCCTTGAAGCTCTCCTTTACGGTCACGGAGAAAGATCTGACGAGCATCAAGCTGGGGCAGAAGGTCGTTTTTACGGTCGACGCCTTTCCCGGCTCCGAGTTCGAGGGCAGCTTAAGTATCCTGTATCCCAGTTTGGATGAACGTTCACGGACGCTCCAGGTCGAGGCCCTGGTGCCCAACGGCGAGTTGACCCTGAAACCCGGCCTGTTCACCCGCGTAAAGGTATATACCTCGTCACCCAAGGAGGCGGTGGTCGTGCCCATAACCGCCCTGCTCTACGAAGGCACGCGCATCCGCGTCTTTGTCCTGGATGGGAACAAGGCCAGCGAACGTGCCGTCCAGGTAGGCGGCAAATACGGCGACATGATGGAGATCACGGAGGGGCTCAAAGCCGGTGAAACGCTGATCGTGGTCGGCCAGAACCAGCTCACGGACGGGGTCAAGGTCAATGTCGTGCGTTAATCGACCCGGTCATTAAGGCACGGCGAAGGGAACGAAAAGCTATGTGGATCTCGGATACGTCGATCAAACGGCCGGTCTTCGCCACCATGTTCATCCTGGCCCTGGTGGTCCTGGGCGCGGTCAGTTACCCTGAAATCGGGGTCGATCTCTTTCCCAGGGTCGATTTCCCCATCGTCAGCATCTCCACCACCTTGAAGGGCGCTTCACCAGAGATCATGGACGTCGACGTCACGGACAAGATCGAAGGGGCCATCAACACGGTCAATGGCGTCAAGGCCATTACCTCGACCAGCGTGGAGGGAGGCTCCAGCATCATCGTCGAGTTCGTGCTCGAACGCGATATCGATCTGGCGATTCAGGATGTGCGCGAACAGCTCTCCGCCGTGCGCTCCAAGCTGCCGGCCGACATCACCGAACCGGTCATCCGCAAGGTCGATCCGGATGCCAATGCCGTCATGTGGCTCAACCTGACCGGCAAAAAATCGCACCTCGAGCTCTCCACCTATGCCGACGAGGTCCTGAAGGACCAGCTCCAACGCATCAACGGCGTGGGCGCCCTGCAGATGGGGGGCCTCAGGCTCAGGCAGGTGCGCATCTGGCTGGATCGAGACAAAATGCGGGCCTTCCAGATCGCGCCCGGCGACGTGGCGCAGGTCCTGGGTACGGAAAACGTCGAACTACCGGGCGGCCGCATCGAGAGCGCCACCAAGGAGTTCTCGGTCAAGGTCAAGGGTGCGCTCCGCGATGTGGCGGACTTCAACGACCTCATCGTGGCCTCCTACCAAGGCACGCCCGTGCGTATCCGCGATATCGGCCGGGCCGAGGACGGCATGGAGGAGCGCCGCTCCTTCACGCGCTTCAACGGCGTGCCATCGGTGGGCATCGGCATTCAGAAGCAGTCCGGGACAAACACGGTGGAGGTGGTGGCGCGCGTCAAGAAAGAGCTGGAGCGCATCAACCAGACCCTGCCGCCCGGCATGCAGATCAACATCGCCTTCGACCAGTCCATCTTCATCAAACAATCCATGAACCAAGTCATGGAACACCTGATCCTGGGTTCATTCCTGGCCATCGTGGCGGTCTTCCTGTTCCTGCGCAATATCCGCACCACCCTGATCAGCGCCGTGGCCCTGCCCATCTCGATCATCGCCACCTTTGGCCTGATCCGGGCCTTCAATTTCACCTTCAATAATATGACCATGCTGGCGCTCACCCTTTCGGTGGGCTTGCTGATCGACGACGCCATCATCGTGATCGAGAACATCTATCGCCATATCGAGGAGGGCATGCTGCCTAAGGAGGCAGCGGCCTTTGCCACCTCGGAGATCGGGCTGGCCGTCATGGCCACCACCCTGGCCATCGTGGCCATTTTCCTGCCCGTGGCCTTCATGAAGGGCATCATCGGACGTTTTTTCCTTCAGTTTGCGCTGACCGTGGTCTTTGCCGTGCTGGTCTCCCTGCTGGTCTCGTTCACCTTGACGCCCATGCTGTCCTCCATTTTCCTGCACGCCAAAGACCCTCAAGGCGACAAGATCCGCTTCCCCATCTCCCACCGCATCTCCGCGGTCCTGGAGAAGGGGTACAAGAAGATCGAGTCGGCCTACCGTCCGGTCCTGGAGTTCTCACTGAAATATCGCGGCAGCGTCCTGATCGGGGCCTTGCTCATCTTCATCTTCAGCCTGTACATGACCAAGTTCATCGGCAAGGAGATGGCTCCGACCGAAGACCAGGGCCAGTTCGTGGTGCGGCTGGAGGCGCCGATCGACTACTCGATAGGCAAGGCCGAAAAGCTCTTCCTCCCGATCGAAAACCTGGTGCGATCGATCCCTGAGGTCACCGGCGCCTTCTATATCCAGGGCATGAGCAGCAGCGGCGCAGCCCAGGTCCACAAGGCCGTGATCTTCACCCGTCTGAAGCCGAGGGTCGAGCGGACACGCTCACAGCAGGCAATCATGGCCGAACTGCGCAAGGCCATGAGCACGATACCGGGCCTCAAAGGAACGGCCGAGGATGTATCCTTCCTGGGCGGCGGTATCCGCAATGTCCCGATCCAGTACGTGATCAGCGGCGGCGACCTGGCTGGCCTCCAGAAATATACCAAGCAGGTGGTCTCCGAGCTGGCCAAGATGCCGGGGATCGTGGACGTCGACACCTCGGTGGAGGCGGGCAAACCGGAATTGAGCGTCTACATCGACCGTGATAAGGCCTCGGACTTAGGCGTGAGCGTCACATCGATCGCCCAGGCCGTAAATCTCCTCATCAGCGGCGAGGTGGATGTCACCAAATTCAAGGATGATGTCAAGGGCCGTCGCTATGACGTACGCATGCGGCTCAACCCGCAAGACCGCATGGACCCGCGGGACCTGGGACTCATCTATGTACGTTCCCGCGACGGCAAGCTGGTGGAGCTCGCCAACCTGGTGAGGATCGTGGAAGGCGGCGGCCCCAGCAGTATCATGCGCATCGACCGACAGCGTTCCATGATGATCTTCGCCAACCTGGAAGGCAAGCCACTGGCCGATGCCATGGCCGATCTCGACGGCATTGCGTCCAGTATCCTGCCGGCCGAATATCATACCACCTATAAAGGCATGGCCGAGACCATGAAAGAGTCATTCAAATATCTGATCTTCGCCATCCTCTTAGGGGTCCTCATGGCCTATATGGTGCTGGCGGCGCAGTTTGAGAGCTTCGTCCATCCCATCACCGTGCTCCTGGCCATGCCGCTGTCCTTTATCGGGGCCTTCGGCGCCCTGCTCTTGACGGGCAAGACCATCAGCATCATGAGCTTCATCGGGTTGATCCTGCTCATGGGGCTGGTCAAGAAGAACTCCATCCTGCTGGTGGACTATACCAATACCCTGCGTGAACGCGGGATGAGTCGCCGCGAGGCCATCCTGACCGCCGGCCCGGTACGGCTACGCCCGATCCTCATGACCACCTTCGCCATGGTTTTCGGCATGCTGCCGGTGGCCTTCGGGGTCGGTGAAGGCGCGGAAACCCGGTCGCCCATGGGCATCGCCGTGATCGGCGGACTTTTAACCTCGCTCTTTCTGACCCTGGCCGTGGTTCCGGCGGCCTATGACCTCTTCGATGACTGGCAGGCCTGGGTGGGAAAGAAACTGAAGAGAAAATAGAATCTCCAAGGAGGCGCTATGAAGATGGTCTTTGTGGTCTACTCGCAGGCGGCGGACGCGGATATCCTGGCGGCCCTGAAGCGGGGGGGCGTACCCGGCTATACCAAGTTGGAACGGGCGTGCGGCGAAGGAAATGAAACCGAACCCAAACTCCATACCCATACCTGGCCGGGCGAGAACAGCGTCGTCTTCATCGCCTTGGATGACACCGGGATCGAGCCCATCAAGGCCTTGATCCGACAGCTCAAGCACACCCACCCCCGGGCGGGCGTCAAGGGCTTCATCCTGCCCATGGAAGAGATCATCTGATGAAGGGCTCCATCTTCTACTATACCGGAACCGGCAACTCGCTATGGGTAGCGCGCCGGGTCGCTGAAGCCCTGGGGGACTCTACCGTGCACTCGATGCCTGAGTGGCTGCTGAACCGGCCACCGATCGATGCCGAAAGCGTCGGCCTGGTCTTTCCAGTCTATATCTGGGGGGTGCCGGCCCCGGTCATGCGTTTTATCGCCGCTTTGCCGGTCCTGCACGACCGCTATATCTTCGCGTTTGCCACCAACGGCGGCCAGGTCTCCAATACCTTGGTGCAGCTGAAAGACCTCATGGCCGGTCGCGGGCTCACGCTTTGCGCCGGCGTCGATATCACCATGCCATCCAACTATATCCCCTGGGGAGGGCCTGGGCCCAAGCACATCCAGCAGCAGCGTTTCCAGGCCGCGCGGGCCAAAATCGCGGCCCTGGCGCAAGGACTCAAGCAGGGCCGTGAGACGCCGATCGAAAAAGGCCCGCTCTGGCAGCGCATCGTTTTTACCGCATTCAACAAGGCCGCGTTCAAGCACGTCCCCCGGATGGACGCCAAGTTCTGGGCCGACGACAAATGCACCAACTGCGGGATCTGCACGCGGGTGTGTCCGGCCAAGAACATCACCATCAGCCAGGGCAAACCGTTGTGGCATCATCGCTGTGAACAGTGCTTCGCCTGCCTGCAATGGTGCCCCACCGAGGCCATCCAGTACGGGAAACGCACCGTGCGCTTCGAACGCTACCACCATCCCGAAATCGTGCTCAAGGATGTGCTGAAAGACTAGGCCGTAGAGTGCACCCTCCCCTCCCGGAGGGGTATCGGAATTGCAAAGGCCCTGTGCGTTGCGCCGGGAGCTTTTCTGCTCATTGTCCATATCCTGCCTTGAGGCAGGCGGTCTGTTCTCAGAGTTAAGATCTTCCAACGATATATTCGGAACAGACAAATCACTGATTACCTCAAGATAAGATATATGAGCCTGTTATGGGGCCAATAATGACAGCCGTCGTGCCATGATATGGACTTTTGCTGAACAGGATATCCCATCCATATATCTTTTAAAAGATCTCAACTTGGTGGTGTCGTGAGCCCTATCTTCCATGCTGGACAACGCCGAGGGTTCCATACTACAAGGGAACAAACTCCAAGGAGAGGCATCGTGAAGGAACACTGGAAAAAGCTGGAATCGCGCATCGTCTACCGCAACCGTCTGGCGGGCTTGCGGGAAGACCGCTATCACTTCCTGCCGGGCGATATCGTCAAGGATTATTTCGTGCTCGAGTTCGGCGATTGGGTGAATATCATCCCCATGACCGGCGACGGCCGTATCGTCATGATCCGCCAGTTCCGGCACGGCACGGATTGTGAGACGCTCGAGATCCCGGGCGGGCTGATCGACGACCATGAACCCGATCCGAAGACAGCGGCGTTGCGCGAACTGGAGGAGGAGACCGGCTACACCAGTACGGATGTCATCCACTTGGGCACGGTGGAACCCAACCCGGCCATCCAGACCAACCGCTGCCATACCTACCTGGCGCGCGATGTCCAGCTTAAAGGCGACCAGCGGCTGGACCCCACCGAGTCCATCGAAGTCGAGCTCATGGATAAAGCCGCGGTCTATGAAAAACTGCGGCGGGGCGAGATCACGCACGGCCTGGTCGTGGCAGCCTTCGCGCACCTGATGCTCTTCGAAGGCTGCCGGGGCTGAATTGATTATCAATCCTAATTTTAGCTTCTTTAAGCTTCTGCAATAAGCATCCCGGCAATTCTGTTTCTCAATCGGGATGAGATCGAGGAGGCAAGGAGAGGGGCGACGAGGTGTACAAATAGTCCTCCGAGGAGCACCTTGACACAGCCGACGATGATATCGCCTGATTGAGAAACAGAATTACTCTTCAGGCCAGCCCGGAAGCATGCTCGTAGGCGTGGTCTTCTTCGCCTTGATCTGCCTCACCATGTCTTCGAGGTTCGTCACCGGCTCGGGAAAGATGGTGCCGAAGGTGCCGATCTCCTCCAGGCGGTGGGCGTCGCTGGCGCCGGTAGAGGACTTGGCGAGCTTGGTCGCCGCGGCCGTAGCCCTGTCCACCCCGGAGCGGGCATGGTGCGGGTGAAAGACCTCGATGCCGTCCTGATCGAGCTCATAGATCATATCGCCGGCGCCCAGGAAGCTCATGTCGCTGCGGTAGGGGTGGGCGGCGATGACCACGCCGCGCCGCCCGTGGATCAGGCCGATCAGCGCCTGAGGGCTCAGCGGACGTTCGATGATGATGTCCGGCCCGAAGATGAGAAAATCACCCCGGATGCGGCCTTCGGAGTCATAACACCTGATCTCCTGGCCGGGCAGGAGGGTGATGTTCAGGCCGCGGGCATCGCGTTCCAGGGCCTGCCACTCCCAGCTTAACCAGGGGCGGTCGTGTTCGGTAATGCAGATGCCGTCCAATCCGACCGCGGCGGCGCGTCTGATGTGCTCGATCGGGTCGGAGATGCTGCAGGGGGAGTAGGCGGCCGTGTGGGTGTGGATATCCATGATGAACATTGCGGTCTCCTTTGAAAATTCTGGTCAGGATTTTATGAGCGGAATCTGCTTCCCGGTCGGTTTGAAGTCCTCAAAGGCGTGCAGGCGGCGTTCCATGCTTACCTCATACGTAGTCTTGACGCCGCCGGACAAGGCGAACACGGGTTGGATCTTGACACCGCTCTGGTGGAAGCCCAAGCGCGACTTCTTGTCGAACACCGGCCCCTGGTGAAAACGCCTGACCGCGGGGGTCACGACCAGCCCCTTGAGATAGGAGGCTGTCTTCTTCTTCAGGTGGTAGGTATACTCCTCCACCAATGAGCCATAGCGCTCGGTCTTGATGGACACGGCATAGGACAGTGTATCGAAGAGCGGCACATTCAGCGTCTGGGAACGCTGATCAAAGCCCTTGTCCGTGAACACGGTCTGCTGAATGTCGACCCGTAAGCTGCCCTTCTGGGCACTATCATGCAGACAGAGCAGGGATTCGGTCGTTTTGTCGATGAGGTCCCTGGGCGTGATGGAGTTCACGATCTCCGGAGCGATCAAAAGACGACCCCAGCGCGGCGATCCCGGGTTGGTAAGCTTCTCGATCACGATCTGCCAGGCGAAGGTATCGCCGTCCACCATGAAGATCTTGGCGACCTTGAACTCCATGGTCTCGGACCGCATGGCCAGCTTCTGGACGGTTGAGAGCTCGACCTCGACCCTGCGTCCCTTCCTGCGCACCGCGGCGATGTCGAACATGGCCGTATCCAGATCGCCGATCTTAACCATGTCGGCGCCGTCGACGGTCAGTACATTGATCCTGAGCGAGTCGCGGCAGCGCTCCAGGCGCGACTGTCGTCCGTCGAGCTGGATGCACAGGTCCGAGTCGGCGTCGGTATGCAGCAGGCATTGGCTGTAGAAACCGATGGCCGGGAACACGGGCTGGTTGGCCAGAATGTCGGCGCCGAAGGCCAACAGATCCTCGTACTTGCCGCTCATGAGATAGGGCGAGTGGATCTGGTGGTGGACAATGGTCCCACCCTTGCGCGAGATGATCAGGTTCTGATGGTAATTGGTGATGACGGCCTCGTCGCTGCCGTCCTTGTCCCAATCTTTGAGCACGGCATGGGTCTTCTTCTTGTCGCTCTCTTTGCCCGTCAGACGCTCCATCAGGGCATCTCCCAGCTTCTGGGCGATGGCGCAATACCCTAATCCGGTCAGGTCGAAGGACGCGCAGGAGCCGAAAGAAGGGTGGCGGCTAGCCCAGCGGGGGTCTTCCTGGTAGACCAGGTTGCGGATGCGGTTGATCATGTCGTAGCCTTTTGCCTCGTCCTCGCCCCAGTACTCCTTGAGAAAACGGCTCACAAAGTCGCTGCGCCGGTGACTGGTCAGGACCTTGTCGTTGATCCATTCCAGGAGCAGATGGTTGGCCTGGCGCTTGCGCAGGCCCTTGGAGGCCTTTTCCAGCACCACGCGGTCGATCCGATCCTGTATCTCTTCAAGCTGCCGCAAAACCGAGATGACGCGCCTCAGTTGCGGGTCCACGTACGATACCCCGCGGATGCCGCGTTTCATGGTCCAGTTTTCGAACTCGGTGTAGCTGGTACTGGTCTTGATGGGATAGGTGTCCACGAAGCCGAAGGTCTCGAAATACCCCTTGAGGCTGGTGAAGCGTTTCTGGGAATTATGATTGACGAGCTTGACGAACTCTAAGAGCCACCCGCTGTCGCCCTCGGGATCGCCCGAGGACTGCCCGAATAGCTCGGCATCCGCGTAGATCAACAGCAGGGGCGGGATGTCCCGTCCGGATTTTTTGCGGATCAAGGCGCCGGCCTTCAGGGCCTTATCCCGTATCATATCCAGGTATTGAGCCGGCGTGCAGGGCGGGTCGGTCCCGAAGAGCGATTTCTTCTTGAGGAAGAAGTAGCGTAGCTGAGAGTGGATCGGCACCACGAAGAACTCCCGGCCCAGGATCTCGTCGCGGTAGATGCCGTGCAGGCCGGATTCGGCAAAGGACGACACCGTGGATTTCTGCGCCTGGTCGGCCACGCCGAAATAGCGGTAGGTCGGATCGTTGAGCAGGGCGGTTTCCGGCGCATCGGCATGAAAGAAGGTCTCGACGTCAAGATAGAAGAGCGGCTGGACATCGAATCGCGCCAGCGCGCACGTAAGCTGCACGATGAGGTTTTCCCCGCATTCGCGCTCCGGGATATGGAAGGCATCCCAGTCCTTGGGTTCCAAGCCGAAGGCCTCCCGGACAAGGCTTTGATAGAGACTGATCTGGTAGTAGGTATCATCCGGCCGCGAGGAAAGCTGGGTGAAGGACTCGTCGCCCAGGCCACCTACGATCCTGACCGCGCCCGAATCGATATGCTTCTTCAGGGCGGCGATGTATCCCGGATCGTTGCGCAGCGTATACTGCAGCAGCGGCCCGGAAAAGTGGATGTTCATCGTGAAGCCAGGGTCCTGGTGGCGGACCTTGTCCAGGAAACCCAGCCAGGGATAGTATGAGTTTCTAAATACGCTCTTGAGGATCTCTTCGGCCTGAAAATGCGGCTGATGGAAATGCGCGCACAAGGCTATATAGAATTCCATCCCAACTCTCCCCCGCGAAGGGATATACCTGAATGTTCCATCACGGTCAAGGCGCCCGGTGAATGCATATCCAGCTTCCGCACTCCAAGCTTTAAGGGCGTGCCTGCGATCGCGCTTGACGGATCATGCCGGTTGTGCGTACCCTCAACGACATCTTGTGCATGAGCGCATTCGCTGGGGAGGTGTCCATGGATTATACGCGAGTTACCGTGGAAAGACGCGAGCATGTCCTGCTCATGGGGCTCAACCGACCGGATAAAATGAACGCCTTCGATTACGACATGTTCCTGGAGCTTGCGCATGTCTATGGGGTGCTGGATAGGGATCCGGATCTGTGGTGCGGCGTGCTCTTCGCCCATGGGGCGCATTTCACCTCAGGGCTGGAGATGGACAAGTGGGCCAAGGTCTTTGCCGATGGAAACATGGGTATACCCGCAGGGTCCATCGACCCCTTAGGCTGCGACGAGGACAAGCGCTGCCGTAAACCGGTGGTCATGGCCGCGGCGGGCAGGTGCTACACTATCGGCTTTGAACTCTTGCTGGCGCAGGATATCCGGGTGGCGGCCAGCGATGTCCGCCTGGCGCTGCTGGAAGTCAAGCGCGGGATCTATCCCGCGGGCGGCGGCACCGTGCGTCTCTTTGAGGAGATCGGCTGGGGCAACGCCATGCGCTACCTGCTCACCGGCAATGAAATGGACAGCGCCGAGGCCTACCGGCTGGGGCTGGTCCAGGAGGTGGTGGAACCCTCAAGGGTGGTGGAGCGGGCCTATGAAATCGCCCGCGATATCTCCAAGCGCGCGCCGCTGGCCGTGCAAGCCGCGCTCAGATCAGCCCGGATTGCACGGGTTGAAGGGCCTAAGGCGGCCATGGCCAGGCTGTATCCCGATCTCATGCCGATCATCAAGAGCGAGGACGCCCTCGAGGGCATCATGTCCTTCATGCAGCGCCGCGAAGCGAACTTCAAAGGGAAGTAGCCGCAGGCTAGAATTCCGCAGAATAGCGAAATCTAACATGCCAAAGGCATACCTTCAGGTCGGTGGCCAAGGAGGGCCGAAGATCACAGTTCGATCTGCGCCCCCAGCTCCACCACCCGGTTCGGTGGTATGCCGAAGTACGAGGTCGGGTTGGAGGCGTTGCGCGACATGAAGGCGAACAGGGTCTTGCGCCACTGCGCCATCTTCGAGGTCCCGGTCGTGAGCAGGGTCTCCTTGCCCAGGAAGTAGGTGGTGACGGCCGGATCCGTGGGATGCCCCATGTCCGCGGCGATACGCATGATCTCGGGTATGTTGGGTTTTTCCATATAACCGTAGTTGGCCAGCAGACGGTAGAAGCCCTGCCCCAGGTCATCGACCTTGAGTCGGTCACAGATCGGTACATTCGGGATATCCAGCGTGCGGATGGACAGGAGCATGACCTTTTCATACAGGACATGCGTGTGCTTGACATGGTGCAGGAGCGCCGCGGGCGTTCCCTCGGGGGAAACGGTCATGAACACGGCCGTACCGCGGACCCGGTGGATGTTATGGGTGCCGACATCGGCCAGGAAGAGGTCCAGGGGAAAGCGCTTCGCCACCATGGCGCGGTTCAGTTCCTTGCGGCCGTCCTTCCACGTCTTCATCATGGCCAGGATGATGGCCGCGACGAACAAGGTGAACCATCCTCCGTCGAACAGCTTGAAGAGATTGGCGCTGAAATAGGCCAGATCGAACACGAGGAAAACGGCTACCAGTGCCACGGCCTTCCAGACGGGCCATTTCAAAGTTTTGACTACCACGACAGAGTAGAGCAGCGATGTTATGGCCATCGAGGCGGTGACCGCCAGACCGTATGCCCCGGCCAGACCGCTTGAAGCCCTGAAGGCCAGCACCACGCCGATGCAGGCCAGCATGAGGGCGTAATTGACCCCCGCGATATAGATCTGTCCCTCTTTTTCCTCGGCCGTGTGCAGGATACGCAAGCGTGGACAATACCCGAGCTGGACCGCCTGCTGGGTCAGGGAAAAGACACCGGAGATCAAGGCCTGCGAGGCGATGATCGTCGCTACAGTGGACAATACGACCATAGGATAGAGCCAGGCCTTCGGCACTAGGCCATAGAACGTGTTGTAGGCCAGTTCGGGATGATCGAGTAGCAGGGCCCCCTGGCCGAAGTAGTTGCAGAGGAGCGCCGGACAAGCCAAGCCGAACCAGGCCAGGCGTATGGAACGCCGGCCGAAGTGACCGAGGTCGGCATACAGGGCCTCGCCGCCCGTGATGCAGAGCACCACGGAGCCAAGCACGACAAAACCGTGCAGATGGTTGATGGAGAAGAACTCCACGGCGTACCAGGGATTGACGGCCTTCAGGATTGTCGGCGATCGCATGATCTCCATGACGCCCAGCGCCGCGATCACGGCAAACCACAGCAGCATGACGGGCCCAAATATCCTGCCGATGCCTCCTGTGCCGCGGTGTTGAACAGAGAAAAGCAGGAACAGCACCAGGCAGGTCAATGGTACGACAAAAGGCTGGGCGGCCCTGGTGGCCACATTCAGCCCCTCGATGGCCGAGAGGACCGAGATGGCCGGGGTGATAATACCATCCCCGTAGAGCAGTGCCGCTCCACAGAGAGCCGCCACCACAATCGCCGATCTGGTCTTGGTCGATAACCCATCTCTGCCACCGGGCGTCAGGCCCAGGAGGGCGAATACACCCCCCTCCCCCCGGTTGTCCACGCGCAGGATGAATCCGACATACTTGATGGACACAACTACGGTCAGCGACCACAAGATGAGGGAAACCACCCCCAGGATATTGCCAGGGTTGAGTGCGATGGCATGCTTTCCGTGGAAACATTCTTTGACGGCGTACAAGGGGCTCGTGCCGATATCGCCGAAGACGACACCAAGGGCTATGAGGGCTAAAGCCACGGTGGTTTTATCGATATGGCCGGGAAGCGGTTCAGGGCACTTGCCTGATTGTGATCCTTCCGCGTCATCCGGGGGTTGAGAATCCTTCATCCCGTCACCTCCATCGCTTGTTGAGTGAGAGGATGAACCTTCTTTTCAAATCCCAGAAGGATCTCCTCCTCGCTGCCTACGAGGTTAGCTGACGGGCTCGGGCCGAAGAGTTTACCCTACACCTGTTGAGGTGATACGCCCCTATTCCTGGGTCCCCCGTTCCCCAATATTAAAGGGATTCGGCATGTTCGAAAGGCTCTCTAGCACTTCGAACCCGAGGTGTCAATAATGGCAATGCGACATCAACTAATCGACAACTACCCAACTTTCTGATAGTTATCTCTACTTTGCGCCGTCCCGCAGATGGTTTAGATTGCCAGTAGTCAATGTACATGTAACCTTCACCCCTGGATTCTTTTTTCTTAATTGTTATGCTTTTTTCTTAATTGTTATGCTCCGTTCTTCTTATCTCTCAGCTGGTTTACCCATCCTGATCAAACGTTATTAAAATTCCTCAAAATCCTCGTTTCCTGCCGACGAAGAGGTGTTTATCTTCGGAGGATTTGTCTTCTGAGGTGCAAGTTTCACGTGGGCAGTCTTCATTCCGTTTTTCTTAATCGATGATGTCTTGGGTGATTTTTCAATATTGGATACCCTGAATTTTCCAACACTCTGTGCAAGCTCTTTTGCTTCGCCCATAAGGTTGTCCGACGTGCTGGCGAGCTCTTCGACTGTTGAGGCGTTCTGCTGGGTGGATGTGTCAATCTGGGTGATGGCGCGGTTCAGCTCATCTACTCCGCTTGCCTGTTCATTGGATGCCGCGGCGATCTCCTCCATGACCTGGGAAAGACCCTGGATGCGCGCGATGATCTGTACAAGAGATTCGCCGGACTTTTTCACCATGACGTCTCCAGCCTCGATCTTGTTCACTGTATCTTCAATAAGACTCTTGATCTGCCTTGAGGCATCCGCAGATCTCTGAGCCAGCGCCCGGACCTCTTCGGCAACCACGGCGAAACCCTTGCCGTGCTCTCCCGCACGCGCAGCTTCCACGGCCGCATTCAATGCCAGTAGGTTCGTCTGGAAAGCAACCTCGTTGACCGTGGTGATGATATCTCCAATCTTCTTGGACGCGATTGAAATCTCACCCATGCCCCTAACCAGCTCCTGAGCCGCTTCCCCGCTCATATCGGCCATGTGAACCGTTTCGACTGCTTTCTGGCGGCCGTCTGTAGCATTCGCCGCGTTGTGCTTGATGGAAGAGGTCATCTCCTCTATGGTGGCAGCGATTTCCTCTATGGCCGAAGCCTGTTCCTGGGTTGCCTGGGAAAGCCCCTGAGCCCCGGCCGCCACTTCCTGCGTGGCCGCATCGACATAGGTGGCCGTCATTTTAATTCCTCCAACCATCTTTTCCAACTGGTCGATGAACTCATTAAACCAGCGGGCAAGCTCACTTATCTCGTCATTGCCTGTTACCTCGAGCCGCTTGGTGAGATCGCCCTCGCCATGGGCAATATCCGAAAGCATGGAAACGGTTTTCTTCAGAGGATTGAGCCTGTTATTCATAATTATGACTACAGCGAAAATGGTGAGCACGATGCCTATTACTCCTACGATGATAAGATTTCTGGCCATGGCGAAGGCATAGTCGTTGATGTCCGCTACGCCTATCGTAGTGCCCGCAATGATCCTGTACTTATCACTCTTCACAAAGCTGATGAACTTGTCTGTCCCTTGAAAGGTGTATCGAAGAACAGTACCACTCGGCTTGGATAGAATTTCTTTCCCCCAATCGTATTTGGATAAATCCAGCTTCAGGATTAAATCTGGGTTGGGATGGGCAAAGCAAAGCCCTTCGAATGTCGTGATGTAGGGGTACCCGGTCTTTCCTACCTGTGCGTCCTTGACAAGAGCTGCCGAGAAGCTGCCGACATCGAACGGCAGACCCAGTATTCCGACAACGGTGTCTCCATCCATGATAGGTGCGCTGATAAGAACCACGGGAAGACCGGTGACAGGAGACTTATTGGGATCACTGATCCACACCTGTTTGTTCAGGGTATATTTGACATTGTCTTGATATCCACCGACTCCCCAGTGAATACCGATTGATTTGCCGTCCACTGCATCCGCCACGATCGCTGTGTCGGATTGGGCGGTGGAGATGAAAATATTTTCATAGATTCCCTGTTCATCGAAAAACGACTTGAGCACCCTTATGGCCGCATCATAGTTCTCGGTTTTCGCCGCTTCAATGACGGTCGCATTTTTGGCAAGGAAGAGGGCGTTCTTTTCCTGCTGGCTATAGAATTGATCCATCTGCCGTGCAATGTCCTTGCTGGAACTTGTGAGCCGGTCTAGATAGATCTTCTGCACGGACGAGTACGATGTTCTGGCGGCAATGATTGAAACGACCCCCACCAGGACCACGATCATAACTGAAAGAGTAACGGTAAGTATCAGCTTAAGACTTATAAATTTATTTTTATCATGTATCATACTATCCTCCATTCCTCTCTATTGCTGACAACGATCTGATCAGACAAAGTGCCTGGAGAGAGCGGGCTCCTGCCTGCTCAGATCGCTGCTATTCCAAGCTGGTACTGTTTATCGCCTTACGGCGTGTTTTTCGGCTGGCCGAGAATAGGAGGCCAGCCTAAGCCCGAAGACATACGTCATGGGGCCATTCTCAACGCTTACATCGTAAGTTCTGGGCAAAGAACAACCCGTTATTCTTATTATGCTATCGGTTCCCATAAGAATGAATCTTAGTATTCTATCGGGGATGGTTTAAAACCCTCCGCCTTCAGGCGGCAGGAAGTTCTGGGGCGTTCCCTTGTGGTTGGTGATTCAATATAAGAATAAAAGCGTCTGCCGGTCTGAACCAACCAGCTGGATATTCGTATCTTTTACTGATAGTTGCATTTTCCATCCCCATATTCGGAATATAGATTTTGCACGATATCGTCATTTTCAACCGTGCGAACCATCCTAGGAGACGCCCCCCTACAACGGTTTTTGGTTCACATGGATTTCGGCTCTCAATCAAGATCATAGCTTAAAGGCCAGGAAGCCGGCAAGGTATATAGGTAATACTCCACAGCCGCCGACGTAGCCGACAATTCCGCAGGACAGCGGAATTAGACGTTTCAGAGAAACGCCCCAAGGGCGAGGCCCAGGGATGGGCCGAGTCACAATTCCGCAGGACAGCGGAATTGGACGCACCCTGCGTGCGCACGAAGGGTGAGGTGCATGGACGCACCGAATCACAATTCGATCTGAGCCCCCAGCTCCACCACCCTATTGGGCGGGATGCCGAAGTACGAGGTCGGGTTGGAGGCGTTGCGCGACATGAAGGCGAACAAGGCCTTGCGCCAGCTCGACATTTCCGATGTCCCGGTCGTGAGGAGGGTTTCTCGACCCAGGTAATAGGTAGTCGTGGTAGGTTCAATGCCCACCACCATAATTGATGCCATGTCCATGATCTCGGGGATACTGGGCTTCTCCATGTAACCGTAATCGGCCAGCAGGCGGTAGAATCCCTGTCCCAGATTATCAACTTTCAACCGATCACAGCTCGGCACGCTGGGTATATCAAGGGTTCGGATGGACAGAAGCATAACCTTCTCGTGTAGTACATGATTGTGCTTGACGTGGTGCAGGAGCGCCGCGGGCGTACCCTCCGGGGTGACGGTCATGAAAACGGCCGTGCCGAAGACCCGCTTGACATCGTGGGCCGCGATATCCTCGAGGAAAAGATCAATCGGGAAGCGTTTCTTGAGCATGGCGCGCGAGAGCTGCTTGCGACCGTCCTTCCAGGTCTTCATGAGGATCAGAACACAGGCGGCCACGAGCAAGGTGAACCACCCGCCATCAATGATTTTCAAGAGATTGCCGCTCACATTGGGTATGTCGAAAAATAGGAAGAGACCAACGATCGGCAGGGCCTGCCAGATAGGCCACCCATAGGTGCGGGTGACGACGACATAGTAGAGCAGCGACGTCATGGTCATGGTCATGGTGACGGCGATGCCGTAGGCTCCGGCCAAGCCGCTCGATTCCTTGAAGATCAAGACCACGGCGATGCACAGGATCATGAGGGTGTAATTGACCCCCGCGATATAGATCTGGCCTTCCTTTTCAGAGGAGGTGTGCATGATGCGCATGCGCGGGCAATAGCCTAACTGGATGGCCTGCTGGGTGAGCGAGAAGACGCCCGAGATCAAGGCCTGGGAAGCGATGATGGTAGCTACGGTGGCCAAGCCTACCATGGGGTAGAGTAACGCCCTCGGCACCAGGCCGTAGAAGGGATTATAGGCCAGGTCAGGTTGGTTCAAAAGCAGCGCGCCCTGCCCGAAGTAATTGCAAAGAAGCGCCGGATAGGCCATGCTCACCCAGGAAAGGCCTATGGCCTTATGTCCGAAATGACCGAGATCGGCATAGAGCGCCTCGCTCCCGGTGATGCAGAGCACCACCGAACCGAGCACTACGATGCCGTGCCAGCGGTGAACGACGAAAAAATCAACGGCATACAGGGGATTCAAGGCCTTGAGGATCTCTGGCGCGGTTATGATCTGACGTAAACCCAGAACGGCGATGACGGCGAACCACACCAGCATAATCGGCCCGAAAACTCTGCCGATCCGGGCCGTACCACGGTGTTGGACCAGGAAGATCGCGAGCAGGATGATGACGGTAAGCGGGAGAACCAACGGGTCCGCGGCCGCGGTGGCCACGCTCAATCCCTCAACGGCCGAGAGGACCGAGATGGCCGGAGTAATGATACCTTCGCCGAAGAGCAACGAGGCGCCGACCAATGCCATGAAAACGACGGCTGACCTCGCCCGTGGTTTAAGCTTCTCCATATGGGCTTGCGCCTGACCCAGAAGGGCGAATATGCCGCCTTCACCATGATTGTCAACCCGGGTGACGAAGCCCACGTACTTGATGCTCACCACCACGGTAAGCGACCAGAAGATCAACGACAAGACACCTAGGATCGTCCCCTGGTCAAAGGCAATGGCGTGCTTGCCGTGGAAGCACTCCTTGACGGTATACAAGGGGCTGGTGCCAATATCTCCGAAAACCACGCCCAGCGCCAGGAGCGCCAGGGTCAGGGTGTTCTTGTGCTCGAGTGTGCGGCCTGGTTGATCACATTTAGGCGGTTTAGCCGTATCACCGCCCTCCCGGGTTTCCTTTGCCTGCATTCCAGGGCCTCCAACCTTTAACGCGAGGACGGTCCGGCGAAGATTTTAAGGATCATCCACCTCGTAGCCTACGGGGTTAGCTGTCGGGCTCGGGCCGAAGAGGTTTGCCCTACGCTGTTTTGTGCGATACGCCCCATTACCGGTTCCCCCGTTCCACGGTTTGTAGATTCGGCTTTTTAAAGCCCTGTATCATCCCACCCTTCAGAGTGTCAACCACCTTAAAACACCCGCTATGCCAGATAGAATATAGCGGCGATAAAAAAGGCTGCCGTTACCGGCAGCCTTTTTGGTGTTACGCTTGCAGCCAGGCTTAGCAGAGTTCGAAAACCGCTGCCGCGCCCATGCCGCCGCCGATGCACATAGACTCGACGCCGTACTTGGCCTTGCGGTTCTGCATCAGGGTCATGATCTGGGCGCAGAGTTTTGCGCCGGTGCAGCCCAGCGGGTGTCCCAGGGCGATAGCGCCGCCGTTGATATTGATGATGCGCTTGTCGCTCTCGGATGACCAGTTGTCTTTGTTATCGTACAATCCGAGCTTCTGCATGGCATAGATGCACTGCGAAGCGAAGGCCTCATTGAGTTCCCAGACGCCGATGTCCTCGACCTTGAGGCCGGCCATCTTGAGGGCCTTGGGCACGGCATAGGCCGGGCCTACGCCCATCTCATCCGCCTTGCAGCCCGCCACGGTGTAGGCCGCGATCCTGGCGATAGGCTTGACGTTCAGCCGTTTCACGGCATCCTCGCTCATGAGCAGGGTGGCGGCGGCGCCGTCGGTGGTCTGGGAAGAGTTGCCGGCCGTGACCGAGCCCTGGTTGGGTACCCACGGGTTGGCGTTGGCAAAGGCACCCTTCAGCTTGCCCAGGCCTTCGATCGTGGTCTCTGCGCGCACGCCGTCATCGAAATCCTGCAGCTTCATGGTCTTGGTCCACATACCGTCTTTTTCGACGTATTTGTAGGCCGGGGTCGGAATAATCTCGGTGAAGGCCTTGTTCTTCTGAGCCTGGGCGGCCTTCATGTTGGAATGGTAGGCGAGCTCGTCCTGCATCTCGCGCGTGATGTTGTAGCGCCGGGCCACGTTCTCGGCCGTGATGCCCATGGACATGTATACGTCCGGGTTCTCCTTGGCCCATTCCGGGTGCGGCCGGGGCATGTTGCCGCCCATCGGCACGATGGACATGCTCTCGCAACCGGCACCGATGGCCACATCGCACCATCCGCTCTTGATGCGCATGGCCTGCAGGGCAATGGCCTCAAGACTCGAGGAGCAGAAACGATTGACGACCGCGCCGCAGGTCGTGTCCGGGAACTTCGCCATCTGGGCGATGATCCGGCCAAAGTTCAGACCCTGCTCGGCCTCGGGGAATGCGCAACCCAACAAGATATCTTCCACTTCTGCCTTATCAATTTTAGCCCTTTCCATCAAACCGTCCAAAGCGGCCTTGAGCAGATCTTCGGGCCTGGTCTGCGCGAATGCGCCGCGGGCTCTTCTGCAACCGGGAGTCCTTACTGACTGAACAATATATGCTTCTTTCATTGTTATAATCCTCCTGTTCTTCCTATCTTACGCCTACAAGAACAACGGCTTGCCGGTGGCCATGATGTTCTCGGCCATCTTCTGCGTGTTCTCAGTCTTCCACAACTCGACGAAGGCCTCGCGCTCGAGCGACTGGAGATACTCTTCGGTGACCAAGGTGCCGGAAGGCACATCACCACCCTGCATGCAGTGGCAGATGGTCTTGGCGATATGTTCCATATGCGGGGTGATGTATCCGCCGTGTTTCATGTTGAGCATTTCGGCGTAGATCATACCCGAGGCCTCGCGACCGAACACCGCGATCTTCTTTTTCATGGGCGGGGCATAGCCGTCTTCAGCCATTCTGAGGACCTCTTTCTTGGCCTCGCCGATCAGGTCGTCGCGGTTCATGACGATGCGATCCTGAGCGCCTAGGAAACCGCGGGCGCGGGCCTCGGCGGCCGACATGGTCGTCTTGGCCTGGGCCACCAGCATGAAGGCCTGGATGAAGAAGCCGGCCCAGTCAGTGATCTTGGAAATTTCGGGTTTGGCGGTGGTGGATTTGCGCCACAGGTTGATCATGCCGCAGCCACCCGGAACCAGACCGGCGCCGATCTCGACCAGACCCATGACCAGGTCCATATGCGCTACGATGCGGTCGGATGCCAGACACACCTCGCAACCGCCGCCCAGAGTCAGTCCGTAGGGAGCCGCCACGACGGGGATCGGTGCATAACGCAGGCCCATGATGCCTTCGTGGACCTCTTTAATGAAGGCGTTGATCTCGGCGAAGTTGCCGGCCCTGGCCAAGTCCAGCATGTACTTCAGGTCGCCGCCGGCCGAGAATGCGCCCGGCATGCCGCCGGCCTGATTGCCGATAACCATACCGATGCCGTTGTCGATGGCATAAGCAGCCGCTTCGCCCATGAAGTCCACCATGGGTTTGTTGATGGCGTTCATCTTGGAATGGTATTCCAGGCAGAATACGCCGTCGCCCAGGTCGATCAGGGAAGCCGCCGGACAGGTCTTGGCCACCTTGTTCTCGGCCCGCAGAGCCGCGAGGCTGATGGCCGTCTCGCTCACGCGCACCGGCTTGTAGGTCTCGGATGCGAAATCGTAATAGAGCTTCTTGCCCTTCTCGATCTTGTAGAAGGACGTGACCTTCTTGGAGAGCATCTTTTCGATCTTCTCGGGAACCTTGAAACCGTCGGCCTTCATCTTGGCAACCGACTTCTCCAGTCCGATGGCATCCCAGGACTCGAATGGCCCGAGTTCCCAGTTATAGCCCCACTTCATGGCGTTGTCGATCTCGACCACGGTGTCGGAGATCTCGGGGATGCGGTTGGCCGCATAAATGAAAGCGCCGGCCAAAACTTTCCAGGTGAACTTGGCGCCCTTGTCGTCGCCGTAAGCGACGGCCTGCATCTTCTCGGGCAGGGTTTTGGCGGCCTTGGCGGCGTCCAGGCACGGGAAGCTGACCTTTTCATACGTGCCGTATTCACCGGTCTTGGGGTCGATGACCTTCTTGATGGTTTTCCAGTCCGGGGTCTTCTCTTTCTTGTAGAAGCCGGCCTTGGTCTTGTTGCCGAAGAGTTTCTTTTCCAGCATGTCCTTGATGAACTGCGGCGGCTGGAAGACATTGCGCTCTTCGTCATTCGGGCAATTGTCATAGGTGCCCTGGATAACGTGCGTCATGGTGTCCAGGCCGACCAGGTCGGCGGTGGCGAAGATAGCCGTTTTGGGGCGGCCGAGCGCCGGGCCGAACAGGGCGTCGACCTCGGGGATGGTGAGCCCGTCGGTCAGCATCTGGTTGATGGTGTAGCTCATGCCGTGGATGCCGATGCGGTTGCCGATGAAATTGGGGGTGTCCTTGGCCCACACGATACCCTTGCCGAGCCTCTTCTCGCCGAATTCGGCCAAGAAGTCCAGGATCTCCTTCTTGGTCTCGGCGCCGGGGATGATCTCCAAAAGGTGCATCCAGCGTACCGGGTTGAAGAAGTGCGTGCCGAGGAAGTGCTCCTTGAAGCCTTTGCTCAAGCCTTCAGACATGTCTTTCAGCGGGATACCGGAGGTGTTGGAGGAAACGATGGTATCCGGTTTTCTGATGCCTTCGATACGCTTGAAGAGCTGCTGTTTGATCTTGAGATTCTCAACGACCACCTCAACGATCCAGTCGCACTCCTTGAGCTTGTCGAAGTCATCCTCAAGGTTCCCCACCTTGATGCGTCCCAGATCGTCCTTCTGGAACAGCAGCGGCGGCTTCGCCTTTTGCATGGCCTCGAGGCCGGCGTTGACGATCTTGTTCCTAGCCTTGGGGTCTTTCTTCTCTTCCTCTTTCAGATCAAACGGCACGATGTCCAACAAGATAACGTCGACACCTGCACCGGCGAGGAGAGCGGCGATTCCACCACCCATGATCCCCGAGCCGATAACCGCTGCCTTATTGATTCTCCTAACCATACTTCCTCCTGTATCATGAATTTTATGCCTTTTTTCATTGAACAATGAATCATGATTCATAATACTAGAAGAGGCCCTTCAAATCAAGCATTCTTTTCACTTTTCTCAATGCTCACCATAAAGGATAGGCAATCATGCTTCTAACGGTACGCACCATCACAATACTGGCACCTCACACGGTCGGCGTTGCCCGCCGTGAGCGAAGGCTATGCGCCGCTCTTGATCTCGGAAAGAAACCTGCGTGCCATCCTGCGATAACAATGGTTCTCGGGCGCCGTGAACCTGTCGCTGTCGGGATTTCTGGCCAGGAGATTCTCCACGGTCTTTATGGCCTCTTCTTTCTTACCATCATGCACCAAAAGCTGAGCCTTGACATACGGGATTGCCAGCGAGTCGGGATACAGTATGGCGGCCAGATCGAGCATACAATATGCCACCTGAGGGGTTATGCCCGTTCTTTTTACACGCTGACGGGTCACCCAGTCACCTTGCGCCATGAGCATGCCCATATCCTGCACCGGGCCGCTATAATGATAGAAGGCGTTTTCTCGGGAACAGAACAGCTGATGCTCAGTCATCCGGTTGGTATAGCGCATCCGGTTGAACAAACCGGCTCCACGCAGCCAGCCGGAGAGATTGCGCGCCTGCCAGTAGTGGGCCGGAACACTGTGCGGCATCAGCTTGAGCGCGTTTTCGCCATATCGCAACCCCTGTCGATAACAGCTTGTCGCCCTCTCCTCCTGGTTGCCCTGAGAGGTGTAATACAACCCCAGATAATAGTGCGCGCGGCAGGCCCAGAGCAGCGTCAGCCCATCTCTGGGAGAGGACGACGCCATGTCTTTCAGCAGCTCAACGGCCGCCAGACCTTTATCGATCTTGTCCCTTTGATTCCAAAGGCGATAGAAGTCTTTGGTCTTCTGCGAAGCAGGCAGCGAGGGAAGCACTTCCGCGACGGGGAACGGAGCGCCTCCCCTGATCCAGTCTCCGTAACGCGCCAGGGTATAGACGGTGTCGCCCGAGTATGACATGGTGTCCACGATAAGCTTGAGGGCCATGATATTGCCGGGATCAACCTCGTGAGCCTTGGCGGCATAGATCTCGGCCTGCCTGAAATTGGTCTGGCGCTCCTTGCGATGCAAACGCGCCTTGAGATAATAGGTCTTGGAGAGCCACAGATAGGGTTCCACCGAATCGGGCTGCTTTTCCATGAGAAGGTCGAGCTCGCTCACGACCTCATCCAGACCTTGGCCGTCCCAATGGCCATCCCAGAGCGCCTTGACCTTCACCCACTGGGGATTGTCACCCTGATAGGGCAGATCCATATCCCATACTCCCGCCCACCCGGGTATGCCGGACAGCGCGACCAGCACTGCCGTCAAGCAAACGATCACCAAATCCTTCATGCCTCCCCCTTCCTCCATTACAACCAGTTCTTACGCTTGAAATATACCAACATACCGATCACCAGGCCGGCCATGCCTGCCATAAGAGTCGGATAGCCCGCATGCCACCGCAACTCCGGCATGTAATCGAAATTCATGCCATAGATGCCCACGATAAAGGTCAAGGGAATGAAGATGGAAGCAAATATCGTCAGGATTTTCATGACCTCGTTCATGCGGTTGGACAGGTTCGACAGATAGGAATCGCGTATCTCGGAGATGATCTCCCAGTATGTTCCCACGGTCTCGATGACCTGAATGGTATGGTCATAGAGATCCTTGAAGTAGCGGTCCATGTAAGGCTGGATGAGGTTTGATTCGCTGCTCTGCAGCTGGCTCACCATTTCACGCAACGGCCAGAGATTCTTCCTTAAGAACAACGCCTCGTTCTTCAGGTCGTGTATGGTCTGGATAGCCGTGTTATCGGGGTTGGTCAGGACATATTCCTCGGCTGTCTCGATATCCGTCTCCAGCTTTTCCAGCACGACAAAGATATTATCCACGATGGCATCCAGCATGGTGTAGGCAAGATAGTCGCTGCCCATTTTGCGTATCACGCCATGAGCGCTGCGGATCCGTTCCCGGATGGGGCCGAAGATGTCCTTCTCACCCTCCTGAAAACTGATGACATAGTGCGGTCCGAGTAAGATGCTGACCTGTTCGTAGAGGATCTCGCCCTCCCCGCCCAGCGAGAACATGGTGAGCACGATGAATATACTTTCCCCGAAATCCTCCATCTTGGGGCGCTGGCCGGTGGTGAGGATATCCTCGAGCAACAGTGGATGGATATGAAAATACTTCCCGATCTTCTCAATAATAGCGGTATCCTGCAAACCCCGGACATCGATCCAGCTTACCGTGGGGGTATCCTTGAAGGCGAAGCTGGCTTCCACCTCATCGATGGTCTTCTCGGCAACATTCTGCGCATCATAGTCGATGAGCGTGAACCTGGTGTGTGCCAGCCGCTTTTCCCCGATGTGGATCAGGGCTCCGGGCTCAAGCCCGGCCTTTTGGGAAACCTGCTTGCCGTAACGTTTCATCGCAGCCAAGCATATCACATTGTTCGCGGCATGCCTAGACCATGCCTTTCAGAGATAGGTGTGAAGCGTGGAATCTACAAGCGTTTATAGCGCCAGAACAGCATGACGGTAAGGGCCCCCAGCAAGGCCATGCCCATGATGATCCAGAAGGCGTAAGGACTATGCTGCATCGGTATGCCGACGTTCATGGAAAAGGCGCTCACCACCAGCGTCGGCACCATGATGCAGATGGTGATGATGTTCAAGGTTTTCATGAGGATATTGAGGTTGTTGCTGACGATGGATACGCGGGCGTCCATGAGGCTGGCCAAGATGTTGGAATAGATCTCGGCTTGCCGGAAGCACTGGTTGTTCTCGACCAAAATGTCATCTAAGAATTCGGTCTCTTCGGTGGTGAACCCCATGCGGGAGACATAGTTCTTGAGCTTCTCGATTACCACCGTGTTGGAATGGATGGCGTTCAGGTAATACACCAGGCTTTTCTCCAGCGTGAAGAGATTGATCAGATAACGATTCTCCATGGATTCGTTGATCTTGCCCTCCAGTTCGTCGGTCAAGAGGTTGATGATCTTGAGGTGCTCCATGAAATGGTAGGCCGAACGGTTAAGCACTCGAAGGAAGAGGCTCCGTAGCGACTGGACGCGGGTGAACTGTTTGCCTTCAAAGAGCGGCACATCCTCGGAGACCACCAGAACCATCTTGTCCTTGAAGAGAAAGGCGCCTGTGGAAACCACACGGAACAAGAGCTGGTCCTGGCCGGAATAGCTCTTGGGCATCTTGAAGATCAGCGCGATATGGTCGGGCTCGAACTCGAGACGCGAAATCTCGTCCGGGTCCAGAGCGGAATTCAGGGTATGCTCGTCGACCTTGAGCTCTTCGATAAGATAGCGTTTCTCGTCCGCATCGGGGTTGACGAACACTTCGATCGGGCACGGATACTCCTCAGCCCCAATGATCTTCGATTCACAAACTTGGTATCCTCTCAGCATACCTTCCCATCCTTTTAAACCTTATTCAAAGATCGTCCGAATCGGCCTGAAAGATAAGCGGCAACTTCAAGGTCCGGCGCGATCATCCTCCCATGCCCAGGACACGGATGATCCATGCCGGGGCGGGCTTATATGCATCTATGGCATATGTCGTCATTATCCATGATGGTCATGCCTAGCACACTGCCGGGCAGGTGTAAAGACAGTCATCGCGGATGAGCGCAAACCGAGTCGATCAGATGCCGCGTCGGGGGATTCAAAGGATATCGGCCGCTCGGGTCCGGCGTATCGAGTCTTTAGGGACAGCGGATAACGCCGCGCGCCCACAGACACTCGCCGCACGGCGTACCATTCCGGAAGCAGTCACCATCTTTGGTGGATCGATGCAGGCACAGGTGCGAGTCACGGCAACCCAGGCAGTCTGGAAAGTCGTAGAAGACAAACGCATCACGGAACGTGGTGAACTTATCCGATGCCCAGAGGGATGCGAGTGACGTCTGCATGATGTTTCCAAAACTATACTGGAAATGCATGCGTTCGGAACCGAAATACCAGGCCCTGTGAGAATGGGCGAGCTCCAGACAGGGAACGATATCTCCTTGAGCGGTGACGAACAAGGTGCCCTTTTCCATGAAAGGGCACGCACGCGCATCGCTGATGACCTGATTCGCGACGGTGATGTCAACCGATCCGCTTCGGCCGTCCAACAGGGTTTTGATATCGAAGGTAGGCCGCTTCTTGTAGGCAAACAGGATCTCATCGCGCATAGCTTCGGCATAAGGGAAAATATTGGTCACGATGATCTTCTCGCCGCCCGCGATCCTTGATGCAGCCACGATCTTGTGGAGCACATGCCGATTGCGTCCGAGGGCCACGATCTCCAGTCCGATGCGCGGGAAGCGTCCTTTCCGGCGCTGCCTGAGCTCCCCAATGACCGTCCTGATCTTGTCCGTGTCCGATCCGATGCGGATGCGGTCAGAGTCTTCATAATCGTCCCAGGAGATGAAGACCTCCTTGACCGGCAGATCCACGAGGAGCTCCACGATGTCTGCGGTGACGAGCTGGCCGTTGGTGACCAGGCATAAAGGTACACCTGTTTGCCCGAGACGGGTGAGGAGGTCATGAATCTGCGGGTTGCACAAGGCTTCGCCGTAACCAAGGAGCACGATTCTCCGTAAGGTCCTTATCTCGGCAATTGAATCCAGCAGGCCTTCCATCAGTCCCGGCGAGAAGTTCTCAATCTTAAAATCGACAACCGAGTTGCGCACGCAGGTCCGGCAGGAAAGGTTGCAGTAGGTCGACAATTCGAGGTAGAGTTGGGTCGGGTAGCTTGAAACCGGGTTTTTCCGAAATCTATTACGCGGACCGAATAGCATCATCGACTATCAACCACCTTGCCTGACCACGTTTACGCGGCCCTGACCCCGGCCTCGCTGCCGCCCATGGTCAGGAAGTCCTGCACCGGCAGGGCCTCTGGATATATTTTCGGGGTATGTCACAGTATTTCCAATCAAGACCGGTTCTATCCTTGCGTCGTTATGGCCTCCAACAGCATGGTCTCCAGTTGTTTCTCCGTCGGAACCCTGCCGGCCAGAATCACCGAACCGGCCACGACCAACGCAGGGGTCATCATGATGCCTGCCCTGCCGATCGTGCGCACGTCCGTGATGTACTGATAGTCAAGCCGCAGATTATGCCGCGAGAAAATTTGTTTCAGCATGGCATCGAGCTGTTCACAGCGGGAGCACGACGCTCCGTAGAGACGCACCTCGACAGCCGTTGGTCCACAGCGCCTGCCGGGTAATTCACCGGTGAACACCAGGAACTCTTCGTAGAGTTCTTCCCGATAGGCATGCTCCAGGCGCACGGGGATGTAGTTTCTGCGTTTCACTCGGTCCAGGATCAGATCCTTTAAAGGGTCTTGCTCATGTACCCCAAGGGACTTCACCTCCGTGAAGACCTCTTCCAAATCAACGAGTCCTACACTGAGGCCTCCGATCACAACCGTGCTCACCGCCATGCATTCACCTTAACTCCTCAGTTTCTACCTTCTCCGCCAGCCCGCCCAGGCTGGAATCCCGGCTTCGTTCCTTAAGGACAGAACATCCTTACCCTTCTTGACCTCGGCAGCAATGATCGCTGGCCGGCCGTCAAAGGTAGTGCGCATACCCTTCACCTCGACCTTATCGCCCTTCTGAATTTTCATATCCAGCCTGGAGATATACCACTCCGGCCCCAGATGAACTTCAATGGCTTGGCTGCCTGTCTTGACCTTGAGGGCCACGGCATTATGCATACCCTTGAGCGGCGTGAGGATATCGACCGTTTCCACCGTCCCATTGATGATCTCCAGCTTGACCGGTTCATACATGCGTTGGTAAGCCGAACCCATGCCCCAACCACCGCTGCCCTGCCACCTGAAGCATGGCCCCCTCTGTGCAAATGCATCGGCGGCCAACAGAAGAGCTACAAGTGAAAACATGGTTGCCGCAACGCTGAGCCTTATCACTTTTTCATTTTCCATTTTCAGTCCTCCTTGCAGCATTTTATACTATTCGAAATAGCAAACTGTACGCCAAAGGCTGCCTTGTAAACTCAGCAATTTGAAATCATTCATCTATGATATCGGCACGGCCTTGTCTCCGCCTGTGTTGTCCTCCATCACCCTGCAGATTCTGCGCGGCAAGCGCGCAAAATCCGCATATGGCATATCCTGCCCGAATTTTCTCATGAACGCGGATCATGCCACGCCGGGTCCGATAAATGGACGAGCAATGAAATAGGCCCCCAGCAGAGCGATCAACGCCCCTGCCAGCTTGCGGAACCAGAAGCCGCCGTGATGGAAGGCGCTATTATCCAGAATCTTTTGCACCAGAGCCGTGCTGGAACCGGCCACCGCGATGGGTATACAGTGCCCGATCCCAAAGAACGCGATCAGGAGCATCCCGGTTATGATCTTCTCCTGGATGGTGATGATGGCCAGGATAGGTGCGATGAAGCCGAAGGTGCAGGCCCCGGAAAGCACGCCATAGGCCAATCCCAAGAAAAAGACGCCACCCAGGCCTTTGACCTTGAAGCGACTCATGCGCCCGCCGGGCATCGAACATACAGGGACGCCCAGCATGTCAAGCGCCACCCAAAGGAGGATCAGACCCACCAGGATGGTCCAGTACGGCCCGACCTCGCCCAGCATGCGGCCCAGCAGGGCACAGATAATACCCACAACGGCAATGGTGATGAACAGACCCACGGTAAAGGCCACGGCGTATTTTGCGGCCTTGCCAGTATCCACGCGCTCGTCCTGTCCGGCCACGTACCCCACGATGAGCGGGATGGAGGCCATGTGGCAGGGGCTCAACAGCACGCTCACCATGCCCCACAGCAGACATCCGAAAGCGGCGATCCCGAAACTGCCCGTCATCCATGTATTAATGGTGACGAAGAGCTGATCAAACACGCCTCACCTCTTCTTCTCGGGCGTTGCGGGCTTGGCACCAAGCTTGGTGAGTATCTCCACAATGCTCTGCTTGTCCATATAGCCCATATGGCGGCTGACCTCCTTGCCCTGCTTGTCGTAGTAGATCTGAGTGGGGATACCACGCACACCTGCCTGCCTGGCGAACTGAACAGCTTCCTGGCTCTCCCAGACATCCAGGAAGAGTATGGAGACCTTTCCGACATACTCCTTCTTCAACTCCGCGATGATGGGCGCCATCATCTTACAGGGGATGCACTTATTTGCCCCTACTTCCACCATGGTTACCATATTGGGGGTGGGAACGCGCGGCAGGGGATCAGCGGCGTAACTAACCCCGGTCATCACCATCATCAATAATCCGACAAATATAACCTTGTGCATTTCCACTATCTCCTGCTTTCCATGATTTTCAACCAAGCCCGGACTTCTTCCTTGCGCGGCACCGTGCCGACCGAACGCACCACCCCGTCCACCACGACCGCGGGCGTGCCTATCACGCCATAAGCGACAATGTCCTTCAGGTTTGTGACTTTCTCTACCGTGGCATCCACGCCCGACTCGTCCACTACCTGCCGCACAATTGCTTCCGCGAGCTTGCATTTCTGGCAGCCAGACCCCAGCACCTTGATGTCCATGTCTTACCCCTATTCGTTATCAAAATACGATGTTGAATAAATACCCCACCCCGATGATCCCTGTTGCCACCACGCCTAAAAACACGGCAATCAGTTGAATCTTGAGGACGTTGCGTAGAATAATCATCTCCGGCAGTGACAGGCCTATGACCGCCATCATGAATGCCAGCACGGTTCCCAACGCCGCCCCTTTTTCCAGCAGGGCCTGCACAATCGGTATGATGCCCGCCGCATTCGAATACATGGGCACGCCCAAGAGAACCGCCGCCGGCACAGCCCACCAGGCGGATTTGCCCATGAAGGAGGCCATGAAGCCTTCGGGCACATATCCATGGATACCGGCGCCGACCGCAATGCCGGCGACGACAAAGGGCCAAACCTTGCCCACGATCTCGATCACCGCGGCCTTGCCCGCGAATATTCTATCCGAAAATGTCAGTTTGATCGATTCAATATTGGCCTGAGCCACCTGCATTTCAAAGACCCAGCCTTCGACCCAGCGCTCCAGCCTGAGCTTGCCGATGACCAAGCCCGAGGTTATGGCGATGAAAAGCCCCGTGCCTACATAGAGCAATGCCACTTTCCAGCCGAACATGCCGAACAGCAGCACCACCGCAATCTCGTTGATCATGGGCGCCGCGATGAGAAACGACAGGGTGACGCCCAACGGTACACCGGCCTGCACGAATCCGATGAAGAGCGGCACGGCCGAACACGAGCAAAACGGGGTGACGATACCGAGCATGGCCGCCAGGACATTGCCTACGGATTCGCGCTTGCCGGCCAGGATCTGCCGGGTGCGTTCAGGGGTGAAATAGGAGCGGATGATCCCGACCACAAAGACGATCAGGGTCAGGAGCATGAGCACCTTGGGCGTCTCATAGATGAAAAACGCCACGGCACTGCCGATGCGGCTGGAGAGCTCAAGACCGAGCAGCGTGTGGGTGAACCAGACCGAGAACGGCTGCAGCATGCGATAGATCAGCCACCAGAGTATGCCCAGAAGGATAAATCGCAATCCCCACGTCAGCGGCGAAGGGGCAGCCATAGCCTTGTTACCCATGGTAGGCTCGTCGTTATTTACCGTTTGCATGGAAGGGATCCTCTCCGGTGTCGTGTTCTCATATGCCCATGCCCGATGCTTTTTCACATACCTTTTTGTATGAGTGCCTTAACCCTCGCGAGATCCGGCAGGGGTTTGCCCTGATGTACGACCTGTTCGTCAACCACCAATCCGGGCGTGTTCATGACATACTTCACGATCGAGGGCATGTCGGTCACGTATTCGATCGAGGCATCCACGCCCAAATCCTTAACCGCTTGCTCCGTGGTTTCGAGCAGTTTCTTGCAGTTCATGCAACCGGGTCCCAACACCTTGATAATCATCTTTGCCATAGTCCATACTCCTTTACGAAAAGAATCGCTTCTTGAACCAGAGCCCCAAGTCCACCAGGCCGATCATGACCGGCACCTCGACCAAGGGGCCGATTACGGTAGCGAAGGCCGCTTCAGACTGGATGCCGAAGACCCCCACGGCCACGGCGATGGCGAGCTCGAAATCATTCGAAGACCCGGTCAGGCCCAAGGTGGCGGATTGCGGATAATTGGCACCCAGGCGCTTGGCCAGAAAGAAGGTCACGAGGTACATGATGACAAAGTAGAACAGGAGCGGCACGGCGATGCGCACCACATCGAGCGGGATCTCCACGATGTACTTGCCTTTGAGCGAGAACATGACCACGATGGTGAAGATCAGCGCCACGAGCGTGATGGGGCTGATCTTGGGGATAAAGCGCGTATGGTACCATTCCTTGTCCTTGACCCGAATCAGGGTGGCGCGCGTGATCAACCCGGCCAGGAACGGGATGCCCAGGTAGATAAAGACGCTCTTGGCGATCTCGGCGATGGTGACCTCGACCACCTGTCCGGAGAGCCCGAACAAGGGCGGCAGCTTGGTGATGAAGATCCAGGCATAGACGGAATAGAAGAGCACCTGGAAGACGGCGTTCAAGGCCACCAGTCCGGCGGCATACTCGGGATCGCCCTCGGCCAGGTCGTTCCAGACCAGCACCATGGCGATACAGCGCGCCAGGCCCACCAGGATCACGCCCACCATGTAGCCGGGATAGTTATGCAGGAAGGCAACGGCCAGGAAGAACATGACAACCGGGCCCACGATCCAGTTCTGGGCCAGGCTTAATCCCAGGACACGGTAATTCCTGAAGACCTTATGAAATTCCTCGTACTTGACCTTGGCCAGGGGCGGATACATCATCAGAATCAAGCCGATGGCGATGGGGATGTTGGTGGTGCCCACGCTGAAGCGGTCCCAGAAGGCCGCCACGCCCGGATAGACATAGCCGAGCACGACGCCGAAGGCCATGGCCAGAAAGATCCAGAGTGTCAGATAGCGGTCCAGAAAAGACAGCCGCCGCATTATGCCCGGATGACTTGCACTGCTCATAGAGCAACCTCCTTTAATCGGTGAATGCCATCACCACATGTTATCGATCTCATAGCCTCTCACTTCCAGGTCATTAGCCCTTGAGCTTGGCGAACAGGCTATTCAGTCGCGAACGATATACATCCTTAATCGCTTCTTCGTCAGACGCCAAAGGCTTAACCGGAACCAGGTCCATGACTTCACTGGGCGTCAGGCTGGAGGCAAACATGGTGTCGATGGCGCCGGTGACCATCTTGGCGATACACTCGCGGGCATCCGTCTCCTGAAGTCCAAAAGATGCCGCCAGTTCCGCCAGGGTCTGCCATTGGAACCAGAAGTACGTAGGACCCATGGCGGCAATGATGGCATATGCCTCAAGGTTCTGCTCCGGAACTTCCGGACATACTCCCAATGTACTGAAGAGGTCGATGATGTCGGCCTTCTCTTCGGCGCCCATGTCTCTCGGGAAGGCAACCGGGTTATAGCCCCTGTTTATAACGGAAGGCGCATTGGGGATCATCCTCACGACCTTTCCATGGCCGCCAAGGATATTCGACAGCAGCGCAATGGATATCTTAGGGGCGAGCGACACGACAACGGCATCGGGCCTGATGGATGATTTCACGTCGCCGAGCGCTTGGGCAAGCACGGGCGGGTGGAGCGAGACAAACACGATGTCACATGCGGCCGGTTTTGCGTTGTCGTTTGCGGATGCGATAAGGAAAGGAAAGCTCTGCTTAAGCCTTGCAAGCGCATCGGGATCGGCATCGCTCACCGTTATGGACCTGGGAAGCCGCCCGGCTTTTTCCAGGGCCGCAAGGATAATTCTGGTAATCCTCCCTGCGCCGATGAAACCAATCGATTCATATCGCATATGCCCTCCCAATAGTAAGCAGTCAGGTTATTTGCGAATACATGCCGCCACGTGCATGTGTTCATCAGCGATACTGCACACGGCCTGATCCAAGCAGGCAAACATGTTCAGCATGCACGGCATCTTGTTGGCATAGTAGACGTTGAGCCCATCCTTGCGCGCGCTCACCAACCCAGCGTTCCTGAGAACGGCCAGATGCCGGGACGTCATGGCCGGTTTGGCGCCGAGCATAACCACGATCTCGCCCACCGTTTTTTCGCCTAAGGCCAGGGATTCAAAGATCCGGATGCGGTCCGGATGCGCCAGAGCCTTGAGTATGGCGGCTTTGTACTCGGCGGCATCGTCCCGCATGCTCTGGTCTTTTCCGGTACGGCTGCTTGCGCTCATCCCACACCCCTATTTACTATTTTACTTTTTAGTAATATATCGTCATGAATCTGTCAACCCCTTATCTCAATTTTGTAATTGACTAAACCGACAGATGCCCGCCCTCTTACATCACTCAGAATGCGCAAGAGGGTTGATCTTTCCGGTCGATTTTTTTATTACTGATGAAGAAGAGGAGGAGGACCTTATGCAACCGACCGAAGAGCTGAAACACGAACATGCCATCATCCTGAAAGTACTCGATGCAGCGGCCTTCGAGGTGATGCGCATCAGCCAGACCTACAAGATCAATCCCGGCAAGATGGCGGCAATGCTGGATTTTTTCAAGGGCTTCGTGGACCGCTGCCACCACACCAAGGAAGAGTTGCACCTTTTCCCCATGATGGAAAGGCACGGTCAACCCCGTGACACCGGCCCCCTGGCCGTGATGCTCGAAGAGCATACCCTGGGACGCATCTATCTCAAGACCGCGGCCAAGGCCCTGAGCCTGGTGGATAAAGGCGATCAAGCCTCCATCGATGAAGTAGGAGGAAACCTCGGGGCCTATGTGGACCTGCTCAAGGCCCATATCGCCAAGGAGAACAATGTCCTGTTCCCCCTGGCGGACAAACTTCTGACCATGGAAGATCAGTCCGACCTCGGCAAGGCCTTTGCCGAGGTCGAGGAGAAGATCATGGGTCCCGAGGCGCATGAAAAATATCACCGTCTTGCAAGTGAACTCACCGGGACATGATTTAACGCCAGGCGAAAACCTGGGGAACATTCTCGGGCAGCACGCATAGTTGAGATCCCCGTAAGCCCCCATTCCTTTAAAACCGGGAATGGGGCTTGCCTCCATAACCAACCAAGCCGTATATTTCCGTAAAAAAACCATGCCGGCAGGTTGACGGAGCGGGCAGGAATGTATTACACTGGCCTATCCAATACCAGATAAGGGGGATGCATGGCTCTGCATGTGGTGGTCATGGCCGGAGGTAAAGGTGAACGTTTATGGCCTGCCTCCCGCACCCACAGACCGAAGCAGCTCATCAGTTTCGACGGAGATAGGAGCCTGATCCGCGCCACCGTGGACAGGCTACTGCCGCTGGCCGCACCTGAGCGGGTATGCATCGTCACCGGGTCCGATATCGCGCCCCAGATGGCCGCCGAGTTACCCGATATCCCGGCCTCCAATATCCTTGCCGAGCCCTTCGGCCGCAATACGGCACCCTGCATCGCATACGCCGCGGCCTGGATAGCCGCACGCGACCCCCAGGGTGTCATGGCCGTTTTCCCCTCCGATCACGCTATCGCAGATACGGTCGCTTTCCAGAAAACCGTGACCTTCGGCACCCAGTGCCTCCAGGACTTCCCCGCGCACCTGATAACCATCGGTATCGAGCCAACGCATCCCGAAACCGGGTATGGGTATATAGCGCCTTCTGAGGTGATGCATTCCGGCGGCACGTTGGTGCTGCGCAGGGTCGAGGCCTTTTATGAGAAGCCCGACCGGGCGCGGGCGCAAAACTATATCGACGGTGGTTGCCTGTGGAATGCCGGGATGTTCATGTGGCGCGTGGACACCATCCTGCGCGATATCAAACGCCATATGCCGGACCTGCATGACAACCTCATGCGCCTGAGCGCTTCGTCCTGGCAGGATAGTGATATCTTAAGCTTCTATGAAAACGCACGGGCCGTTTCGATCGACTACGCCGTTATGGAGAAGGCCGCCAAGGTGGCGGTCATTCCCGCGGATTTCGGATGGAACGATGTCGGCTCATGGGATGCCGTGGGCAAGCTCAAGCGGACGGATCAACACGGCAATAGCGTGCAGGGCAAGGCGTATTTTCATGAAAGCCGGGACAATGTCGTTTGGGCGGGAGCCAAGCCCATCGTGTGCATCGGCATCGAAAATATGGTGGTAGTGGAAGGCGAAGAGGCCATTCTCGTGTGTCCACGCGAGATGTCTCAGGATGTGGGCATGGTGCTCAAGAAGCTCAAGACCGAGAAAATCGGTTAGCGGCGGCGCGATTCAATCCCTTCATCGGATCCCATCCCACTTCGTCTGGCATGCCAGAAATTTTTCCGAGCCTGCTGGAGCTGTTCAAACCTCTCCGCGCCCAGGATCTTGCGCACGCCCAGGTAATAGCGGAAGCGCTCCTCAGCCAGGCTTGCGCGTACCTTCTCGACCTTGTTGAACTTCTTAAAGACATCCGGCTCATTTAAGGGTTCAGCCTCCATGGATTCTTCCAAGGCCAGCTGATGTTTTTCCATGCGCGCCCGTTGATCGATCAGATTGCGTCGATTGGCGCGGTAAAGCTCGTCCAACTTTTCCTGCTCCTGTTTGGTCAGCTTCATCTGCGCCGCCACATCAGGCATGCGCCACCACTTTCCCGCAAAGCTTTCCTGTGCCATGGCTTGTCCCGCCCCCAACATGAAAATCAGCCCTACGATGACAAACATCTTTTTGTTGATCATATTCATCTTCCTCCGTTGCCTTTTAAGAAAAATCTTCCCCACCAGGGGCGATGCCGTCCATGAAGTCATCATCCTCGACGGCATCGAACTCATCTTCAAAAACGGCCCAGGATTCGGGCATGGGATTTTCCGCCATGCGATCGACCGCGATCATGAGTCTGGCATCCGAGAGCATATCCTGATACAAGGCCTCAAATCTCCCGCTGGGCATGATTCTGAAAAAGGGCACGGCCAGCATCAGCACAACCAGGGCTGCCGCCAGCGCCGATCCATAGGCCAAACGCAGGCCCCATGGCCTCCCCGGCTGAAGGACCTTGGCCTCGGGAAGCATGATCGTGGTCTGCATGGGCGGCACCACGGCTTTGGCCATGTCCCCCATGGCAGCCAGGTCGCCGGCGAGGCGCTCGGATTCCGAGTGGCATACCGGACAGGCGGCCAGATGGGCCTGCTTTTCCGGCGTCAGGCCATCCTTGTCTATCACGGCCATGATCATTTCGTCCCCGGTGACATGATCGTCTTTTTTCATGGCTCCTCTCCCCGGATAAGTCCTATCAGGTGCTCCTCGGTCTGGAACTTCTTGACGGCGCGGTAGAGATGGGTTTTGACCGTGCTCTCCCCCCGATTCAGAACCGCACTGATCTCGGCGATGCCGAGATGGTCCATAAAGCGCAGTTGAAAGACCTCGCGCTCCAGCTTGGAGAGCTTGTGCATGAATGCACTCACCTCGCGCCAGAATTCCTTTTTGATCACCTGGTCCAGGACGCTCTCATTCGTGTGCTGCATGTCTTCCATCTCCGGTCCGTCCTCCCGTTCGCTCGCGGGTATAAAAAAAGACAGGAACTTCTTGCGGCGATGATAATCGTTCACGCGGTTCACCGCTACCCGATAGAGCCAGGGCCGGAACATGCCGGTATCCTTGAGCCCCTTCAGATTGTCGAAGACCTTCAAGAAAATCTCCTGAGTGAGGTCTTCGGCATCCATCCGGTTTCCGGTACGATAATACACCATGCGGTAGATATCCTCGCGGAACATGCAGATCAGCTCGTTCATGGCATGCCGGTCGCCGGACCGGGCCTGTTCCACGCAGGCCACCAGATCTGGAAGCGCTACCGCTTTGGCCTGGCCCGCTGTATCCGACATGATGTCTCTCTCGTATCACCTTCCGCACCTTCTGTCTCGTTCTTTTCGCCATCATAATCCATGTTTTCATCTGCATAGACGCACCGACGCCAATAAAAGTCTACAATAGCCTTCGCCGAGCCGGTGTGTTAAGCATGCCTGGTGCCTAGGTCGCGTTTGATTCCCGCGCTGGCCCTGTTGTCGGCCATGCTGTTGTGGGCCAGTTCGTTTATCGCCTTGAAACTGGCATTTCGCACCTATGCCCCCATGTTCGTGATCTTCGGGCGCATGGCGCTGGCCAGCGCGTGCTTTCTGTTCCTGTTCAAGAAACTCAAGGTGCGCGACTTTCAGTGGTCCGATATCAGGTACCTGCTGTTTCTGGCCGGGTGCGAACCCTGCTTGTACTTCATCTTCGAGGCCAAGGCCCTGGAATTGACCACGGCCTCACAGGCCGGGATGGTGACGGCCATGCTGCCGCTCATGGTGGGTTTGTCGGCGCATATGCTGCTCAAGGAGCGCGTCAAGGTCAAGACCTATGCCGGTTTTCTGCTGGCCATCAGCGGGGTCGTGCTCTTGAGCGCCGGGGCACGCGTGACACAAACAGCGCCCAATCCCGTGCTGGGCAATTTCCTGGAATTCCTGGCCATGGCATGCGCCACGGGTTATTCCATCAGCATGAAGCATTTGAGCCCCCGTTACTCCCCGCTCTTCATCACGGCCTTCCAGGCCTTTGTCGGCGGCATCTTCTTTCTACCCCTGGCGCTCGGTAATCCCGGCAACCTGCCGCGCGTGTTCGATCCGGCGGCCGCCTTGAGCATCGTCTACCTGGGGATATTCGTGTCCCTAGGGGCGTATGGCCTGTACAATTTCGGCGTGAGCCGTCTACCCGTCAGCCAGGCCAGCGCCTATGTCAACCTCATCCCGGTCTTCACCGTGATCCTGGGCTGGATCATCCTTGGTGAACGATTCACCCTCCTCCAGTATGTCTCGTGTGCGCTGGTATTCATCGGAGTGCTGTTCAGCCAGGACCGTCAGGCCGTGCAGGAACTCCCTGGTGTACAGTAAGGGACTCCGATTTTATGGGGCGTTATCTTGTAAGCCGGGGGAAGAACATGCCGGTGGCGCGCCGGTAGCCTTCATATTCGGGAAAAACCTCGGCCAGCTTGTCCTCTTCGATGCGCGCGCGTAGGTATTGGCCTGCCAGAAAGCACAGGTAGAGCAAGATGGTAAAGCCGTATAAATGGAACATGAGGTAGCCGAAGAACATCACGAAATGCCCGGCGTAAAGGGGATGCCGCACCAGTTTGAAGATGCCGCGGTGGATGAACTCGCGCGCCTCGCTCATGATCGTGAAGGCGCGGCGCAGCGTGATGAGGCCGATCAGGTTGATGGCTCCGCCGCAGATGACAATGGCCAGAAACAGGAAAAAGACCGGTTCCCAGTTCCAGAACAGCGGGGACAACAGCGCCAGTCCGTGCGCGGCCAGACGATCGCCCACGGTCATGAGCAGAGGCGGCCACAGGCGCTGGAAGTTCATGGGCGTAAGCGTGATAATGACCGGCAGGGCGGCCACGCTCAACGGGAAGACCACCTCCATGAACCCCCGGGCTATGCTTCTGGCCTGAGTGCGGGTGGTGAAGGCCAGGATATAACCGGCGAATATGCCGGTCTCGATCACCCACACCGTGCACCACATGATCCAGTGCCAGTCCGCCGCGCCCAGATGTGTGACGGAGACGCCCAATCCTTCCGGAACACGACGCAGGAAAGGCGGTATTCGGCCGGTGTAGTGGGTGAACCTCATGATGCGGTGGATGATGAATGCGGCGCAGATGAGCGTACCCGTCAGGCGCCCTATGAGCTCCCGCTGGGGCCATCGGGTGGGATCGAATACGGGCAGGTCGTTCAATTTTTTCAAGAATGCTTTCATCTTCCGCCGTGTGCCTACTACCAGACTCATCGGAACTCTGTTCAAAATCATGGAGTATCTTTTCGAACGCGGGCTTTTCATCGCTGACGCGACATGCTAAGGATTGGGCCATGAAGATCATGACCGGACTTGCCGGAGCCATTCCCCATGGCGAATGATGATCGGGGTTTCCTGGTGGTGGACTTCGAGTTCACGGCCTATGCCGACAACTTCGGCAAGCCCAAGGGATTCTTCCCCGAGATCATCGAGGTGGGCGCCATAGAACTCAAGCCGCCGGATTATACCGACGGCCGCTCGTATGAGTCCTTTATCAGGCCGCGCTTCTTTCCCAAGCTCTCCGAATTCTGCCGCGGCATCGCCATCATCGATCAGGCCGATGTCGATGGCGGGGTGGATGCCATAGAGATGCTCGCACAGCTGGCCCTGCTCTATGAACCGGACCAGACCTGGTTGGCGGCCTGGGGGGACAGCGATTATACGGTATTGGCCACCCAGTGCCGGAAATACGGGCTTGCCAATCCCTTCACCCCGGAGCGCTACATCGACCTGGCCGCCGCTTATCGGGATCTCTGCGGCCATACATACCGCTCACCCCTGGCCGTAGTACTGGCCGAAAAAGGCATCGAACAGACCGGCTATGCGCACACCGCCCTGGCCGATGCCATCAATACGGCCGCACTCGTGCGCCGCATGCTGGCCGAGGGGTGGAATCCAGCTCGTCATTAGTTCCTAAGTTACAGATTTATTTCCAGAACGTCAGAACAAACCAGACCGAGGAGCAACGACGTCGTGGGGCGGGTCATACTTTTAGCGTATGACGCAGCTCCCACGACAAGAAAGCGACGAAGGTATGTCACAATTCGTCAGGATCGACGAATTGGACGCACCTTGCGTGCGCCCGTAGGGTGAGGGTCAGGCATGACCCGAATAAAAGTTCTGGCGCACTTGAGATTTAAAGACGGCCTTCCTGCTTCAGCTTGGCCACGATCGCCTGTATCTTTCCGATCTCGGCCGTGGCGGCTTTCTCGCCTTCGAAGATCGCCTCGTTGAACTTTTCCATGTCGGTCGATCCGATGTCTTTCATATTCGGACGGATGACGACATCGGCGTTTTTCAGCTGGGCGTTGATGTTCTTCATGTACATGATGTCGACCGACTTCTGCATGGTGTTCATCATGCCGCTGGGTGTTGCCTTGTTCAACCCACCGGAGATATCCACGGCGATGACCACGTCGGCGCCGTAGCGGCGCGCCACATCCACGGCCACCGGGCTGACCACGCCTCCGTCCACGTAGGTGCTGTTCCCGATCTTGACCGGCTGGAACACCCCGGGCACGCTGCAGCTGGCTTGCACGGCCATGCCGGTATTGCCCTTGCCGAAGACCGTCTCTTCCCCGGTGTTGGCATTGGTCGCCACGGCGTAGTAGGGGATCTTGAGCTTTTCTATGGGCGTGTTCTGGACGTTCTGATTGATGAAGTCTTCGAGCTTCTCGCCCTTGATAACTCCGCCTTTCCAGAACTTCCAGTCATAGTCGATGACCTTGTCCTTCTCCATTTTCATGGCAATGGCCTGCAGCTCGAAGGCGTTCTTGCCCGAGGCATAGAGGCTGCCCACCAGGCTGCCGGCGCTCGTGCCCACCACCATATGGATCGGGATCTTATTGGCTTCCAGAACTTTAAGCACCCCGATATGGGCAAAACCCTTGGATGCGCCCGCGCCCAGCACCACCGCGATCTTGGCCGGTTTGGGCGCCGGGGGTGGGAGCTGCTTGGCGGGGCAACCCGTCAGGATCAGGGCGATAATACCGAGCAAAAACGGGATGATACCCATGGCCTTAAGTGAACCCTTTCTTGAACCGCGCATGTCTTTTCCCTTCCTCCTTGATTTTGTTACGCCGGCATAGTTGATCCCATGTCGTGTATGCTTTTGGAGGTCGGTTTATACCCCTGTCAAGGCGATGTAAATAGGATAATCATAGCTTCCTTCCATCATCCTGTGTAACGAGATGAGTCCGGGTACAGGGTATTAAAATGAGATGATATGTTCCGAACTCAGGCCTTGGCTATGCCGACTCGGATACCGCTTAGGCGCGCCATGCCGCTCAAAGGTTCAAGCGTTCCCGGGCCCGAAGGGGTCAGTGCATTCACATTTACGCCGGGAAAGGCCCGCGCCACATTGAGACCGCTGGGTTCATGATGGCCCCAGCCGTGCGGTATGGCGATCACGCCCGGCATGACCTCATCGCTCACGCGGGCCGGCAGCCGTATGGATCCCGTATCGCTTCTGACCTCGATCTCATCACCGTCGGCAATGCCGCCTAAACGGGCCGCATCCTCGGGGTGAATAATCGCGGTGTTGGTGCGCTCGCGCTCCATGAAGCTCGGCACGTTGTGAAGCCAGGAATTGTGCGTGCGGCGTTGTCGTTGGCCGATGAGCTTGAACCCGGTGTAAGATTCCTCGGCGCGGAAGAAATCCTCCATCCGGGATAGCTGTGCAATGAATTCCGGCGGCGCCAGAAAAGCCTTTTTGTCCGGCGTCAGGATGCGCTTTTTGAAGAACCGGCCGACACGGTGCTCGCCGAGCAGAAGCCCCTGCGGGCTTGCCTTGAGCTTGCGCCAGGACACCCCGCCCATGAGCAGCATGCCGCGCAGCATCAGAAGCGGATTGAAACTTAAAGGCCGCGCGCGGCCGAGCCTCTTCCCAAGGAGGTCCAGCGGCTTGACCACCAGCGACAGGGCCGGGAGCCCCATGGGATGATAACCGGCCGCCAGGAGCACCTCGTGCAGCATCACCCACAGGTCTTTGCGCTCGCCTTTAGGCCTCACCATGGCTTCCGTATAGTTGAGATAGCGCTGCTGCGGGTTGAACATCATGCCGGCCATGGCCATGTCCCAGTGCTCGTACATGTCCGTACTGGGCAGGACATAGTGCGCTTTTCCGCCGGTCTCGTTGACATAGAGATCCATGCACACGAGCAGATCAAGCGAACCCAGGGCCCGGCGCATTTTCGCGGTGTCGGGCACGGTCATCAACGGGTTGCCGCTTACCACGATGAGCGCCTTGAGCTGCCCTTCGCCGCGCGTCAGGATCTCGTCGGCCATGATGCCGGCCGGCATGGTCCCCATTACATCCGGATATCCGCCGATGCGCGAGGTGTATTTCGGCGCGTTACGGGTCGCCAGCCGCACGGCCCGGGCCGCATCGATGAGACCCTCGGGAAAGACCAGCGAACCCCGACGGTCGAAGCGGCCCGTGATGACGTTGAGGCAATGCACCAGCCAGTAACCCGCGGTTCCGAACGAGCCCATATTCACGCCCACGCTCGAGTACACGCAGGCATTCCCGGCCTGCGCAAAATCACGGGCCAATTGGGTGATTACACCCGCCTGCAGGCCGGTGACATTTGCGACGCGCTCTGGGGTAAAACCATCAACGAAGGATCTCAAGTCTGCAAACCCCCTAGTATGACGCTGCACGGTTGCGTCATCAAAGAGGCGCTCGTTGATGATCACCTGCAGCATACTTGCCAGCAGGAACACATCCGTATCCGGACGGATAAAATGATGCTCCCCCACGAGCTCCGCGGTTTCGCTGCGACGGGGGTCGATGACGATCACGCGGCCGCCGCGCTTGACAATCGCCTTCAGGCGCTGCTCGGAACGGGTCAGAGAAATGAAGCTCATCTTGCTCACCGCCGGGTTGGTTCCAATCAGGAGTAAAAAATCCATGTGGTCGATATCCGGCACCGGCTGCAGCAACGGCGAACCCAGAACCTTTTCGGACACTACGAATTTGTTGTTGCAGTCCTGCGAACCGGCGGAAAAGATGTTACGCGAGCCGAGCGACTTCATCGCCATCTGGAGATACAGCGACAAGGCGGTGTCGAAGGCCACGGGGTTACCGAAATAAAGCCCTACGCTGTGCTTGCCATACTGCTTGCGGATCAGGGCCAGGCGACTCCCAATATCGTTCAGAGCCTCATCCCAGCTCACGCGTTCGAAGCTATCGCCTCTCCGACGCAGCGGATAACTGATACGGTCAGGATCATGGTGGATGTCGAGCGTGGCCATACCGCGTTCGCAGGCATAGCCCTTCGAAATAGGGTGTTCCCTGTCGCCGGAGATCTTCGTGATGCGCCCCCCCTCCAGCGTGGCCACCAATCCGCAGTTGGGCTCGCAGATCCGGCAATAGGTATGTTTCTTCTCCAGCATCGAATCCTCCTTGTTCTCTGAGCCGGTGAACCGGTCAGAATCACCTCGCACCTGTTGCACCCTCAACCACGTAACACGGCAATGCTGCCCGCATGACGGCATAACAGGAAAACATAAAGACAAGAACCTTTTAAGTTATAATTAGTTAACTTTAAGGTGGTTGTCAACTGCCGCATCAGCCAGTCGGACACAAGGCTAAAAAACGGGTATCGTCTTTATCGCCAAGGCCAGCCAATATACCGTCCGGGAGATATATTCATTCGCGCTCTTCTTCATGGATAGGTGGAGCTTTAGCGCAACCCATCACGTTTCTGAAAAATCGATGGGTCCCGCCAAGGACGCGCCCATCCCGACACTGCGGCATGGAAGAAATTCCCCCTGGCTTTTTTGTGCACTCGACACTATTATACGGGGAAGACGGGGAACAGACCATGAAGCCATCATCCCTGCACAAAATTGTGATAGCGTTCAGCGCCGTGTGGCTGCTTCTAGCTCCTTCTCTCCTTACGGCGCAAACTAGTCGGACACAATCCGATGCGCCGCAGGTCGAACGTGAACTGGTAAGGGAGGGCTATTTCGCCGTTAAACTGGGTGAAGCCCTGAAGGTGGTAAGCACCGACAACGAGTCCGAGGCCATGCGCGAGCTGAGATGGTTCAAGATCGAGCCTCGCGGCGGCTGGATTGCCGATCAACCGGTTACGCCGGGCATATTGCGTGAATTGCGCAAGGACGTAACCCAAGCGGCCGAGGACGACAGATTCTTCATGAACACGGATGAGGCCCTGCTGCGGTTCAATCAGGTCGCCGCAAACCTCGGTCTGACCTTTGATTCCTCGTCCGATGCCGAAGCGGAAAGTGACGAGGCCGATAATGAACAACCGCCCGCGGCAAAGTATTACAATCCCTATCCACCCTCATCCTATTATGACTTCTATCCCTGGCACCCCTATCCCTTTGCCTGGGACCATTGGTATTTCCCGGGGTTCTTCTTCATGTACGACTATCGCTATTCCACCCATAGACATCATTATCCGCACCGCCAACCACCTCGCACCATGCACAGAAGATAAAACCGAGCAGGCGCAAGAAACCATCGTCAAGCCTGCGGCTTGGCTAGTGCAACCCTCGTCTTGCCATCTATCATTCCTGCCAGCCACCCGAATCAAATAAGGTTTTCCCGGGATTTTCAATGCTTGAATGAGTAGAGCCTGCCTTCTTCCATGTATTTTACGGTTGCCTGCACGACCTGGTTGATGTCCCGGGTGGTGGTGCCGGGTTGGCCTAAGGGCGCGATGTGTTCGTCCAGGTAGTGGATATAGGCCTGCATGGCCGCTACTGTCTCAGGGCTGTCCAGGCAGCGCAGGCTCTGCTCCATCTCGATGCTTAAGCCGTGGCGGCAGGTAGTTTCCATACCGCGATGGACGCACCTTTTGATGGCGTCCACGGCCAGCAGGGGGCGCTTGCTCATGAGGTCCGCGAAGGCCTGAACGCGCGCTTTGAAGTCCGCCTTGTCAAAGCAGGCGGTGATGAGGCCGATATCCCGGGCCTCCTGGGCACTGAGCTGGTTGCCGCGCAGCATCAGCTCCAAGGCCCTGGCCTTGCCGATCAGGCGGGGCAGCCGCTGCGACGAGCCGCCGCCGGGCACGATGTTCACCAGAACCTCGGGCTGGCCGATGGTGAAGCCCTGGTCGCCTACCATGAAACGGAAGTCGAAGCAGGCCGAGAGCTCGGTGCCGCCGCCGTTGCAGTTGCCGTTGACGGCCGCGATGGTGATCTTGCCGAGGCGTTCGATGGCCAGGTAGAGCCGGTGCATGGTGAGCCACAGGTCAAGACTCTTAGAGTAGCCGGAAAAGCGCCGGGCAAACATCAGGGCCAGATCTTCGTACCCGGGTATCCAGTCCATGAGCCAGTTCTGGAACGTGGTGGCAAAGGTGAACAGGGCACCGGAATAGCGGTTCTTCACGAGGCGGTCGAAGAACAGTTTCTTGTTGTCCGCATGCAGGGCCAGGAGCTCGGGGATGGAAAAGTGCATGATGTACACGTCCTCGATGCCGCCGGTCAGGATCAGAACCCGGATGGAATCATCCCTGGCCGCCTGCCGGACCACATCGAAAAGTTCAGTCAGCATGGCGGTGGTCAAGAAATTGACCGGCGGGTTCTTGAGCTCGACCCACAGGCTTGCATTGACGCGCCGGGTGCTCAGGTAGCGTTGATTGCCCATCATCGGATTACCTCCTCGATCATGGTATTATTTATAATGACAGACTCCGGATGCCGACGGCCTTTTCCACACGGCCGAGCGCATGATACACGCCGCCCGGTACGCTTAAAGGCAGGCCGAAGAGCCGCATATCGATGAACTCCAGGATGATTCCGGCCCGGTCCCGGGTGTCCATATAGGCAAAATTCGCCTTCAGCGGGAAATTCTGTACTTTGCCCCTGACCCAGGTGGCGCTGCCGCTTGCTTCGAGTTTTGCGGCCTGCGCATCGACATCCTTAACCCGGAAGCCCAGATGCTGGACCACCATGCGGCATTCCGGATCCACGCAGGACTGGTAGAAGCTGGAGCCAACGCCGGGCTCCAAGAGCTCCAGCTCGAATCCCTGGTAGCAGGCCAGGCCCAATTTGCCGCGATATGACTTGAGCTGCCCGCGTTCGTTCCAGAAAGGCAGGGCGCTGGCTGCAATGAAGAACGGGCCGATGCCCCGGGCTTCGAGTGTGGCGGCCGCCTCCTCCACGTCCGGCACCACGATGCCCAGCTGATGGATGTCCGGGAAGTTGTGCGCGGCGCGGAATTCCTTGGCGATCGCGAACACGGCCTGACGAAAATCATGTGCCTTGAGTAAATCCTCCAAGTATACCATGCAAGCCTCCTTCCACCCGCGGGTATGCCCTTTTTGGCTACCACCCGGTCATGAACGTCGGGGCCTTCAAGAACCCATCAGGAAACGGCCGCCGATATCGATCGTGGCATCCTGCATCTTCTGGGAGAGGCGTTTGGTGAACCACTGCAGCCAGGCCTCGGGACCCACGGGCACGACGGAGCGGTTATGGCGCACGGCGCTCAGCACGGCCTTGGCCACGCGCTCGGGCGGCCAGCCGAAACGGCGGTAGAAATCGACCAGGATTTCGCGCTTGGCGCGATAGGTTGCGCGCACATGCATGCGGGTATCGGCCACGATGCGGGTGTTGATCACGCCCGGGCAGATGGTGGACACCCCGATGCCGTAACGCCGCACTTCGGCGCGTAAGACCTCGCTCAAGCCCACCACCGCGAACTTGGTGGAGCAGTAGGCGCTCATATTGGGCAAGGCGCACAGGCCCGCGGCGCTGGCCGTATTCACCACATGGCCGCTTCTCCGTTCGATCATGTGCGGCAGGAAGGCCTTGAGGCCGTAGAGCACGCCCCAGTAATTGACGGAGAAGATCCATTCGTAATCCGCGATGTCCGTATCCACCAAGCTGCCTGCCACGCCTACTCCGGCATTATTGAACAGGATGTCCACATGGCCGCGTTCGGTCAGCGTGAAGGCCGCGAACGCATCCACCTGGGTCTTTTCCGCTACATCCACCGGCCGGGCGATGACCTTCGCACCTTTGGCAGCCACCGCGCCCGCCGTCTCTTCCAGTCTATCGCCATGGATATCCGCCAACACCAGGTCGGCGCCTTTCTCGGCGAACGCCAAGGCCGTAGCGCGGCCGATGCCGGAGCCCGCGCCGGTGATCACCACCACCTTGTCTCTGAAATCCTTGATTCCCGGCATATCAACTACCCTCCCCTGTTCTTCAAACTAACCCGCCAATCGGGCTTTCTTGGTTTGTTGTTCCACCTGAGGCTTGATGACCAGGACGTTGAGGCTGCCCGGCCGGTGCGCCGGGATCTTCACCCCGGCGCTTGTTAGAGCGTCGGTCTGTTCCACAGCGCAGCCGAACCCCTTAAGCACGGCCGGGGTGTCGGCGCAGTTCGTTAGTCTGTCCTCTTCGTCGGCCACAATGATGCGTAAGGCCACGCCGGCCTGGGCCGCGGGCGAGAGCTCGCGTATATGCGCGAAGAGCGCCTCCTTGTCGCAGATCAAGGTCACGCGGGCCAGCGGATTGCCGATGGCGGCGCCGATGGCAAAGGGCAGTCCGGCACCCAGGGTGTCGCGCTCGTCCATACAGAACAGGTCCTGGTACTCAGCGCCCTTGAGCAGGCTGGCGGACAAACGCGACATTCCGGCGCCGTCGGCCACAACGATATCCTCTTTGGTCAACGATCGGGCCAGCTCGGACAGCGCCAGATTGAGGCCGGACGTGTCCTGGGCCAATTCCTGGACCAGCGTATTGCCGGTCTTGAGGACTTTATCCATCCATGATCCGGACTTTTCAGCCCACTGCGGCATCGCCTGTTGAAACGTTTTCAGGGCGCTTACCGGGTCGGCATGCACCGGGGATCCGACCGTGGTGATGAGGGCCGAAGGGTCGGTCTCGATCTGCACGATTGTCTTGGTCTTGATCCCACACTGCTCGATCAGCGCCGCACTTTCCGGGTCAATGCCGATCAAGAGCACGGCATCGGCCTCTTTGAGAAGCTTGAGGCCTTCATGAGAGGCGCTGAAAAGCGCGGCGGGTCCGGCATAGACCGGGTCACTGCCGCACAGGACGCCGGAGCTGAAGCGCGTGGTGATCACCGGCAGGCCGATCTGATTCAGGTAGGTGCGGATGGTGCGGTAGCGGCCCAGGCGTCCGTTGCCCTGCCCCAGGATAACCAGAGGACGTTTGGCCAAAGCAAGCACCTTGACCGCGGCCGCGATCTGACTCTCATCGCCCGGTACGCATGCCTCGCGCTGCACCACCGGGAGCCTGGCCTCCCGCCTTTTGCTCCACAGCCCGCGCTGAAAGAGGATATCCACCGGCACATCGATGTGCACCGGCCCGGGCACGCCGGTGTAGGCCTCACGGAAGCCGCGCAACATGAGCTGGGGGATGCGCCTCCAGTGGTAGAGAATCGTGTTCCACTTGGTCAGGGGCGCAAAGATCTCGTCCTGGTTGCACGCCTGCAGGCTTTCCTGGTGGGGTTTGGTTTTCCAGCCCTGGACCTGCGGGGCCACGGATATGACCGGAAGATAATTGAGCCAGGCATGCATGAGCCCGCCCACTTCGTACACCACACCGGCGCCTACCGTGGCCATGGAAACCGCCGGCTGACCCGTCGCGGCGATATAGCCGGCGGCCATGAGCGGGGCCGCGGTCTCGCAGCGCGGGATGAACAACTGGATATCATCCCGGTGCCCGATGGTGTCATAGATGGAGCCCATCTGACCGCCGATGATCGAGAATACGCGCCTTACCCCCTGTTTCCTTAAACAATCGACCAGTATTTCTCCGCCGCTTTTCAGGTTCATATCACGACCTCCTTGCCCACGGATTGATTCTTAAGAGGGCCTTGATGACATAGGCGAGTTGATAGAGATTGCGATGCACGCCCAGATTCCGCATCAACCAGAGGCTCTGGAGGAATTTGAGCGGGCTCAGGTATTTCATCGCACCTTCGAACTCTACCAGGGCGAAGCTCAAGAGGCTGTCGGGCGTATTGTCCTTGTCGGTCATGCATTCGATTACGGCCGGGCCGTTGTGCTTTCGGGCGCGCTCATAGGCCGGCAGGATTTCACCGGCCGATCGAACCTGTTCGGCATGCAGGCCGAAGCCTTTGGCGATATCGATATAATCAAGGCCGTCCAAGTCCGTGCCCACGAAGTTCTGGGCAAAGAAGGAGTTCTGCATGGCCCGGATCATGTTCCAGGCATGATCGTTGTTGATTACAATAATGATGGGCAGATTGAGACGTCGCACGGTTTCCAGTTCCTGGACATTGTAGAGGAAAGAACCGTCACCGGTCACCAGTACCACGCGTTTGTCCGGCGCAGCCAGCTGCGTACCGATGGCGTACGGCAGACCGCCGCCCAGCGCGGCCATGCCAAAGGGGTAAAAGAACTGGTTCGGTCCCACATCCGGGGCATACATGGCCAGGTATAAGGGCGTATTGCCTCCGTCACCCACCACGATCAGATTGTCCCGAACAGCCATGGGGCCTATTTCCTTGATCAATTTTCCCTGATGGATGAGCGTGCCCTTGGTTTCGGCGTCCTTGTCCAGGCGTGTCGCGCGGGCCTGTTTGAGGTCGGCGAGTCTGGTCCGCCAGCTCTGCCACTCCGGCGGGCTCTCAAATTTCTCGCCCGTCAGCACCGTGCCCAGCTGATTCAGCACGGTCTTGACATCGCCCTGGATCGCCACCGCGGGCTGGACATTCAGGCCCAACTGCAGGGGATCGATATCTACATGGATGAACCGGATGTCCCCTGACCACAGGGGTGGCAGGCCGAAGCCGTCCAAACCGCTGAAGGCCGCGCCCAGGGCCAGCACCACATCGGCCTCCTTGATGGCTACATGAAAGACCTCGCCCGCGGTATAGCTCGGTCCACCCAGGCACAAGGGGTGGCTGATGGGCACGCAACCGATGCCACCCATGGAAGTGGCCACCGGGATCCGGTAGGTCTCGATAAAAGCGTGGAGTTCCGGGCAGGCATCCGATACCTTTACCCCGCCGCCGCAGAACACCAGTGGTTTGCGCGCCTGTTTGATGAGCAGGGCGGCGGCGGCCACGGCCGCGGCTTCTCCGGATAAGCGCACGGGATTGATGGGCCGATCCTTGAGCTTGTTCCGCTCGGGAAGATCCATGGAGCTCTCGGATATCGTGGATCTCAAGAGCTTAACCGGTATATCGATATGCACCGGGCCCATCTTGTGGTTGCAGGATTCCTTGAGGGCCTTGTCGATCTCGGCTGGAATGCTCTCAAGGTCGGTAAGACGGGTGGTCCAGCGGGTGACGGTCTGAAAGGCGGCGCGCTGATCATGACGGTAGCGGTTGAAGCCCTTGTTGTAATCCGGGGCATCCTCCTCGCACAGGGAGAGCGAGACCAGCGGGATCTTGTCGGCCCAGGCATTGGTCACCCCGCATACCTGGGACAGGGCCCGGCCGTGCGCGTCGGTCAATACCGCGGCCTGCAACCGTGCGCGCCGGATATAGCCTTCGGCCATGAGCGCAGCCGCGGTCTCATTGCGGGCCCGGATCAGCCGCACACCATCCTGTTCGTCAAGTGCCTCGATGAGGGGATTCAGCCGCGGCGTGGGCACGGTGAAGACCATGCGGATCCCTTGAGAAACCAGACAATGCGCCAGAATCTGGGCGCCCGAGACATTCTTCGGCATATGTACCTCCTGCATAAGAGCTCACGTTCATTGCACACAACAGCGTAGCTTGCCTAGTTTCAAAGATAATTCATTACATCAACCTTGACAATGGGAGGTGCGGTCAATTACCTTGTGAAAAACGGACAGGGAGTGTGGAAGGTCTATGAGCGAGGCATTCCATATCCGATCGCGGCCGGATTTGCCGGTCTACCGCCCCATCAACAATGTGGCGGTGCTGGCGCGCGTCGCTTCGCAGTACGGCATCGATGCCACCACCCTGCTGCAAGGCAGCGGCCTTGAGATCGCCGATGTGGAGGACCCCCACAGGATCATCACCACGCTGCAGGAGCTCGCCATCGAGCGCCGCGGCATCCAGCTGATCCCGGAGCCGTGGATCGGCCTGGAACTGGGAAGGCACTTTCACCTGGGCGCCAAGGGCAAGCTGGGTGTCGCAGCCATGTGCTGCGATAACGGCCGCGAGGCTCTGCAGCTGCTGATCACCTATATCGACCTGGCCTCCACCCATTTCCAGTACGAGATCTGGACCGATGGATCAGTGGGCTATGCGCGCATGCGCGAGCTTGCCGGTTTCAGCGATATCCGCCGCTACATCTGCGAGGCCGAGATGGCCTCGCTGTATACCATGGTCTCGCTCATCATCGAAGACGCACAGGCGTTTCAGGAACTGCGCATTGCTTACCCCGCCCCGGCCTATGTAGGCCGCTACCGGGAAGTATTCCACTGCCCGGTGGTATTCGGCGCGCCCGAACACCTGATCACCTTCGATGCCGGCCTCTTAGCCAAGCCCTTGAAGCTCGCCAATGCGCTGGCCAAGAAGGTGCTCGAGGCCGAATGCGCCGAGCTCAGCGCCCGTCTACGCGAACATGCCAGCCTCACGGATAGGATCCGGCATGAACTTTCCTTCGGGCCGGATGGCTTCCCCACCCTTGAGCAACTGGCCCGGCGCATCAACCTCTCGCCCCGCACCATCCGACGCCACCTCACCACTGAGGCCACCTCCTACAAGGACATCCTGGCGGATATGCGCCGCTCGCAGGCCATGCACCTGATCAGCTCCACGGAACTGCCCATGGAGAAGATCGCGCTCAAGCTGGGCTACAGCGACGTGGCCAACTTCTACCACGCCTTCAAGGGCTGGACCGGCGGCACACCTGGGAGCTTTCGCAAACCCGGCATAGTCTGAATAAGCTCGTATCCCGGCTGCCACCCATTATTTGTTTTTTTGCGAAGCATATTTTGTCTTATGGATCTTGGCAATCAAGGCTTCGGTCAGTGGTTGGATCTCGACCTTTCTATCGCCGAAGCGCCAGGCCAGGTAGGATCTGAGGTAGACCTCGAAATGAGACGCTATGCCGGGCCACTCAGTCTTGATCCGCTGTTTGTGCTCTTCATGGGTCAGGATGGGGTCGAGATCAAGGCCTTTGCGCTTCAGCGCCTTGAGCACGCGGGCATAAGGACCTAGGCGCCGGCGGGGCAGAAAGGCCAGCACGGCGGCCACGGCGAGGACGCCGGCCATGATTCCGATCCAGGTTTTCAGGCCGCTTAAGCTCTGCTGCAGGCGGGGCATGCCCACACGCACGGAAACGGCCAGGTTGATCTGGTCCTGCAGGGAGTATTCGATCACCCATCGGATCCAGCGGAAACGCAGGGCATCGATGAGGCTCGACCTGGGTTTCTTGATCTGTGCCTGGGGCGTGGGGTCGACCGTGCGCCAGGCGCCGTCGAAGTATTCCACCCAGGCATGCGCGTCGCTGGCGCGCACGATGTAGTAATTATCGGTGGTGTTGAACTCGCTGACCAGGAAACCCGTCACCACGCGCGCGGGGATGCCTATGGCGCGCAACATAGCGGCCATGGCCGAGGCAAAATGCTCGCACACGCCCTGCCCCCCGCCCGCCAGGAAGGATTCAATCGGTCTTTCCAGGGTGCCGGGCTGCGCAGCGGCCAAGCTATAGGTACAGTGCGTGGCCAGATATGTCTGCAGCCGGTTGACCTGCACGGGAACGGCCGCCTGACCCGCCACGCGGAGCGCCAAGGTGCGCACACTCTGCATTTCCTCGGGAAACCTCACGTCATTGTCCTGGACATGCGTGGAAAGCGTACGCGAGACAAAGACATCGTAGAACGGCGGGGCGGATGATCCCCAGTAGTAATTCAGGCCCTGTGACAGGATGGTATCGGGCACAACGGCGACAAGACTATGGGGAAAGAAGACATTGCGACTTTCAAGCCCTGTCGGGTAGATGGTGAGCCGATCACTGACCGAGCCGCTCCTCGGCGGAGGCGCGGTCGGCCCCAGATGCTTGAGAAAGCCTTGGCGGGTCAGGACTTCCAGGCGGGCTCCGGAAAGATAGAAGCTCGCGGGTGGCTTTCCCTGCCGCCAGAAGATACGCATCACGATGCTGCGGTCCTGTTCCAGGGCTCCGGCCTTGGCGAGATCGACCTCTTCGGAAAAACCGGTGCGGCGCCGTTCGGCGATGCCTAAACTCATGATCGTGGATGAAGGCCGCGGGATGATAAAGAAGAGCGCCGAGCTCACCGCCATGATGCCCAGGAAGACGCCCATAAAGTGCGCCACAGGCGGCCGCCTGGGCGTTCCGGCTTGAAACTCGCACCCGTCCAACAGGTAGAGCACGATGGGGATGAGAAAGGCGTCCAGCATGATGCCGATCAGGAAGATCGGGCTTACGGTGAAAACCGTGGCTAGGATGCACTCGGCGATGCTGATGCCCACGATCTGGTAGATCTCGCGCGTGGTCTTCTTCAAAACGAACCGGGTGACGGCCAGGATCACGATCATGTCCCGCAGGGCCGGCAGGACCGCGCCGCGGCCCTGGAAATAGATCCGTGCTCCTTCGACTACAAAGATGGCGGCAATGACGACGCCGAACAGGTAGCCCGGGATGTCTTTATGAAACAGCCAGCGGTACACCACCAGATGAAGGGCGGCAATCAGAACGAAGACCGGCCAGGCTAGCATGCCCGCCATGCTTAAAGCCAGTATCCCGGCCAGCGAGATGCTGGTGGTCAGGAACGGAATGTCATAGATAGATAAGTTTGGCCGTTCCATAGTCGATTGCCGGCGAGGGGACGCCGATGGCATCCAGTCCCGCCAGATGGGTGAGAATCTCGATCTTATGAAGGCGCGAGCTGGCCACGCCGCTGAAATAGTTTCCGACCGCCAGGCCGAACTGACCGCCGATGGTGAAGAGTTCGCCCACCAGGAAGGCGGCCTGCGAGAGCTTCTCTTCCAGATCACCGCCCGGCAGGAGCACGATCACGCCCTTCAAACCCGAGCCGCCCTCTACGACACGCGAGAAGAGCCCCAGGTGCAGTTTTTTCCAGACGATGAGCGAGCCGGAATCGCCCGGGACATACGGCCGCACATGCGAGATGCTGTCGGCGCCCTTGCCGCGTCCGGTATCTTCGCGTCCGATGGCGGTGGCGGATGAAACCGGCAACGGCTCGGGGAAGACCACGACGTCGTCGGCCAGGTCAAAGGAGATGGACTTCTCGAACAGACCGTACGGAAAGGTGGTCGATATCCTGACCGCGCCCAGCTTGTGGATACCGCGTTTTTCAAAAGCGTAATCGGAGGTGAAGATCTCGCCCGGTCCCTTGGGCAGGCAGGCCACCTTGATACCGCCCAGGGAGTTGATAACGAGCCGATCGGACGTCAGCCGGGTATTGCGCAGGTGAAAGCCGATACGCGATGGCGTCATGGCATATATCTCGGAGGGCAGCACGCGTTCGATCTCGAGATAGCGGATATTGCGTTCGGATTCGAGACCGGAAACGATCATGAAGGCCAGCATGAAGGCCAGGATCAGGAATAAGAGGTTGTTGCCGGTCAGCATGGCCACCACGATGATGGCGAAAAGGAAGGCGAAGAAAATCCGCCCGGCCTTGGTGAGCTTGAACCCGCGCGGGGGTTTGAAAAACCTAAACAGGCGCCGGGACGGCATGGAGGACATCCTCAATGGCGTCCACCGGGCTCTTGCCCTTGGCGATGATGCGGTGCGCCAAGACCGGCACGGCCACCTTGCGCACATCGCCGGGGGTCACGAAATCGCGGTTCTGGATGATCGCCCAGGCCTGGGAGGCGCGCTTCAAGGCCAGACCGCCGCGCGGGGAGACACCCAGTTCGATCTTGGCATGCACCCGTGTGGCGCGCACCAGGGCGGTCATATATTCCAGCACATCCGTATGCACCTTGATGGCGGCCGTAGCGGCAATGATGCTCTGGATCTCTTCGCGGCTGACCACGGGCGAGAGTTTCAGCGCGTCCTTATGGTCGATGGCCTTGACCAGGATCTGGCGCTCTTCCTCTAAGGGCGGGTAGCCCACATTGACCTTGAGCAGGAAACGGTCGAGCTGGCTTTCGGGCAGTGGAAACGTCCCGGCCACCTCAATGGGATTCTGGGTGGCGATGACCATGAACGGCTCGGGCAATGGATAGGTGATGCCGTCAATGGTGACCTGGCGTTCCTCCATGGCCTCCAGCAGGGCGGACTGGGTCTTGGGCGAGGTACGGTTGATTTCGTCCACCAGGACGATGCTGGCGAAGACCGGCCCGCGCATGAGTTCGGGCTCCGCCAGGCCGGCGCGGAAATCATGGAAGCCCATGATATCTGAAGGCAGGAGGTCGTTGGTGAACTGGATGCGCCTAAAGCTCAAGTCCAACAGGCGCGAAAGCGCCAGGCCGATCAAGGTCTTGCCCACGCCGGGCACGCCCTCCAAGAGCACGTTGCCGCGCGAGAAGAGCGCGCACAGCACGAAACGCACCACGTCTCCCTGTCCCAGGAAGACGCTTTGCAGGTGCTCGATGATATCCTGTATGCCTCTGGACATGGTTGCCGTTCCCTCACCACCCTATCGTGAAATGCTACGCACTTCTTGAATAGGGTCGCTGTCTGGATAGTCAAGTTCCAGCGCCGAAGAACCGAGAAGAAAACTGAACAGGATCCATCATATGGATAAATTGCAGGATCTGGACTTCATAGACGTCATGCCCAAGGGTTACTATCAGGTAGACCTGAAGGGAAACTTCATCCATGTCAATGAAGTGCTGTGCAAGCTGACCGAGAGGACTTCCGTGGAGCTGGTCGGCCTCAATTTCAAAGATTATATGAAACCGGATACGGCCGTTAAGATCTTCGAGGCCTACCACAGCGTCTATGAAACCGAGCTGCCGCAGTATATCGAATATGACTTCATGAAAATGGACGGCACCCCCATGACGCTGGAGATCTCGGTTTACACGCTGAAGGACGGACAGGGAAAGAAGATCGGTTTCCACGGCATGGTTGAAGAAACCACCGGTCGCAGGCAGCTGGAGGAAAACCTGCGCCAGAGCATGCAGCGTTTCGAGTCCCTGTTTGAAAACGCCAACGAGATGATCATTACCACGGACAAGCTGGGGTACATAACGCGCCTGAACAAGAAGGTGGAGGAGATCTCCGGGTACACGAAAGATGAGCTCATCGGTAAAAGCATCCTGACCATCGCCCATCCGGACGACCGGGATATCTATATCCAGTTCTGGCACGAGCTGGTCAGCGGCTTAAGCCCCCGCCACGAGCTCAAGGCCGTCGGCAAGGAAGGGAGGCGCATCGAGTATCTGCTCGCCAGCGGTAGCGCTATTCAAGAAGGCGGGGAGATCATCGAGATACAGTACAATGCCCAGATCATCACGGATCTCAAGCAGGCGCAGGAGACCATCCTGGATTTGAAGAACCATCTCAAGAGCATCATCGAGTCCAGCCCGGATATGATTGTCTGTCTGGATAAAGGTGGCCTGGTCGAGATCGTAAATCCGGTCACGGAAAGGATCCTGCATATCCCCATGCACGCCATACTCGGCCGCAAGCTGACCGAGGTCTGTCCCGAACTGGGGGTCTTCGAGACCGATATCGAGGCAACGATCCACGAGCGCCTGCCGCGCACCCTGATGGAAGAAACCCTGCCGGACGGCAACGTCTACAATATCACCATCTATCCCCTGGCCGCGGGCGTGCCGGGGGGCGGGGTCGTGTTCGCGGCCGTGGACATCACCGAAAAGAAACGCATGGAGATCGAGCTTATCCAGGCCCAGAAGATGGAAACCATCGGGCTCTTGGCCGGGGGATTCGCCCACGACTTCAACAACATCCTCATGGGCATCACCGGCAACCTCTCGCTGCTCAAGATGGCCAGTGAAGAGGCCAAACGCGGCAAATACATCGCCAGTATGGAAAACATCGCCGGTCGGGCCAAGGACCTCATCTCGCAGATGCTCATGTTTTCCAAGAAAAAGGTGGGCAGCCCGCAGCAGTTCTCCATCAACAAGGTCATGCAGGATGTCATGGACATGGCCACCAAGTCCATATCCAAGAATGTGCGCATCGAATTGACCAAACCCGAAAAAGATCACGATCTCTTCATGGATTATACCCAGCTCACCCAGGTCATGCTCAATCTGATCATCAACGCCCGGGACGCCATCGGCAACCGTCAGGATGGTCTGATCAAGATCAATGTCCAACCCGTCCTCGTTGACGACGTGCTTAAGCGACGCTACATGCTCGAAAAGTCCGGACGGTACGTGAAGATCGACATCATCGACAACGGCTGCGGGATCGAAAAGGAGAATCTCACCAAGATCTTCGACCCCTTCTTCACCACCAAACCCAAGGATGTCGGTACCGGCCTGGGACTGGCCATCACCTACAATATCATCAAGCATGCCGAAGGCAGCATCCAAGTCTCCTCAGAAAAAGACAAGGGCACGCGCTTCTCCATCATCCTGCCCGTCACGGACGGTATCATGGAGGCCGAACCGGAATATGCCGAGATCAAAACCACCGGTCAACGCTTCCGTATCCTCTTAGTCGACGACGAGGAAATGTTGCGTGAGATCGGCAAGGAAATGCTCGAATCCCTGGGCCATGAGGTTCTGACGGCCCGCAACGGCTTTGAATGCATTGAGGTCCTCAAACAGGAGGATGGTTCCATCGACCTGGTGATCCTGGACATGATCATGCCCGGACTGGACGGCCAGCACACCCTGGTGGAAATGGTCAAGGCCGATTTCCAGACCAAGGTAATGGTTTCCTCGGGATTCTACCAGGAAGAGTTGACCGAAAATATCATGGCCAACTCCCTGGTCGTGGCCAAACTGAACAAGCCCTTCAACATGCAGGAACTCTCGCGCGTACTTTCCTCCATATTTTAGCAGCTTAGGAAGACCCCGGAATTATATTTGCAATTTACAATTATTTTTGCTAGCCACCCGCCTTAAAATGCAGTATATGCTCTCTATATTACCCTTTGAGGAGGTTAACAATGAGTGAGTTTTATCAGAAAAACGTGCTGATCACCGGCTCGGCGCACGGCATCGGCAAGCTTATGGCCGGCATGGTGGCCGATCTGGGCGGCAACCTGATTATCAGCGACGTCAATGCCGCCGGCCTGGAAGCGACCGCCGCGGAGCTGCGGCTCAAAGGCGTGAAGGTATACCCTTACGCCTTTGATATCTCCGACCGCGAGGCGGTGTACGCAACGGCCGAGCGTATCAAACAGGAGGTCGGCCAGATAGATATCCTGATCAATAACGCCGGGATCGTATTCACCGGCGAGATCCTGTCCCTGCCCGACGACAAGCATCGCAAACAGGTGGAGGTCAACCTCATGGGCACCCTCTGGATGCTCAAGGCCTTTGCCCCGGACATGGTCAAGAGAAACGACGGACATATCGTTAACGTGGCATCCTCGGCCGGTATGCTGGCCATACCGGGCATGGGCATGTACAGCGCCACCAAGCATGCCCTGATGGGCTTGAACGAGGCCCTGCGCCATGAGCTCTACAATTGCGGCGCTCGTAATATCAAGGTCACGGTTGTATGCCCCTACATGATCAAGACCGGGATGTTCGCGGGCATGAAGACGCCCTTCTACCAGCCGCCGCTCACTCCAGAGGCCATGGCCAGAGGCGTTATCCAGGGCGTGCTCAAAAACCGGTTCGTGGTGGGCAAACCTTTTACCGTTTTCCTGCCGCCCATCGTCAAGGCCCTGTTCCCGCCCATTGTCATGGATACGTTGCTGCGCCTGTCAGGACTCAACAAATCGGTCTACTATTGTGAGGGTTTCTACAAATAACCTTCTGCCGCCGAAAGACTTTGGCCTTACCCGGGGGACATACCCCCGGGATTGAACCGTCATGCGCACCAAAGAAGCCATAATTAGCTATGCTCACGGCCTGAACATCGACTTGATCGGCTTCACGGATGCCCTGCCCCTGTCCTCGAACGCGATCAAATTTCAGTCCTGGCTGGACGCCGGTATGCACGGCGAGATGCACTGGCTCGGACGCCGTCCGGAAGCGCGCTACGATCCGGCCGATCTGCTGGGGGACGCACAGACCGTGATCTGTATCGCCATGAGTTATTATACGGCGCACCCGGGCGCTTCATATGCCGCGCGTTATGCCTATGGCAGGGATTATCACCTGGTCCTGGCCGATAAGCTCACCCAGATTCTTGCCTTTCTGCGCCAGGCCGATCCGGGCCTCAAAGCCAAGATCTGTGTGGACACCTCGCCGCTGGCGGAAAAACCCCTGGCGCAAAAAGCGGGCTTAGGCTGGCAGGGAAGAAACACGCTGCTCGTCAACGACTGCTACGGATCCTGGCTCTGCCTGGGCGAGCTGATTATCAACCGCGCCTATGCGCCGGATCGCCCAGCGCTGGAGCGTTGCGGGACTTGCCATGCCTGCCTTCAGGCCTGTCCAACGGGAGCCATCCGCGATGACGGCAGCCTGAAGGCCGGGCGCTGCCTTTCATATATCAGCTCCTATGATGATCAGGAAACAGTCGATCTGCGCGGAACGATCCTGGGCTGCGACATCTGCCAAAGCGTCTGTCCATTCAACCGCCACCCGCTACCAAGCCGTGAGGCGGCCTTTCTTGAGCCCAACCCGCTTACCGGCAGCACAGTGCAGGAGATCTGCGTCTTAAGCCGTGAAACATATGAGACCATACGCAAAGATACGGCCTTTAGCCGCTTGCCCTATGCCCGATTGCAACGCAACCTGGTCCGGGCAGGTTTTGCTCCACCAGAGAATTGAACAGGCTTTCGCGTCCGGCGACATACCCTATCTCCGCGCGAACTCTTGACAGATCGCCCAGTTTATTCCATAGGATCCAGGGATACAAATAAAAAGTTTGTCTCAAAACCGCGGCGGCTGCTTCACTGCATAGCGCAAAAACCTTTGCCGCCCGGCCAATAGCGTATTGTCCCGGCCATGGCGCCTCTCGGTAAAGGGATGCCGTGCCGAGGTTCAAGAAAGAGGAGGAATCCTATGACTGAACGGAACAAGCGCATATTCTTAAGTGACATGCATATCTCGCACCTGCCGAAACTGAAAGCCGGAAAGCATGATTACACCTGGCTGCAGAAGAAAGACACCGAGGCCCTGACGAATTTTCTCAAACACCTCACGGGCCGGACGGACGTGGAAGAGGTCATCTTCATCGGCGACCTGTTCGACAACTGGGTGGTGCCGGTGGATATCGAGCCCCCCAGCATCGATGAGATCATCGCATCGCGCAAGGCCAAGAAAGACCCTCTTCTGCAGGCGTTGGAAGGTCTGTGCCGCAACCCGGATATCCGCGTGGTGTGCCTGCCGGGCAACCATGACATGGAGCTGACCAAAGAGGTGGTCGAGAAACATTTCGGGCACCAAGCCGATCCAAGCAAGGGTATGATCTTCGGCGGCACCGCGCTCTGGAACGCCGGCAGCAGCGTTTATCGATCAAGCCGCCTGCGCGCCGAGCACGGTAGCGCACACGCCATGTTCAACGCCCCTGACCCGCTCAACAACCCCGGCACCAGACTTCCGCTGGGCTACTACATCTCGCGGGTGGCGGCCACCAAAACCCATGAAACGGGAAGCAGCAACCGTCATTGGTGGACCTATGTGGATGACGTGCTGGAAGCGGTAGGGCCGGAAAAATTCGCCTCCTGCGTCTTCGAGGCCTTGCTTGAGGAAGCTCGCCTGCCTTACGGCACCGAGATCGTGATGCCCAAACGCGGCGGCCAGACCGTGACGGTTACGGCGCGGCAGATTTCGGAGCGCTACGAAAATCTCTACGGCCAATGGAAGGAACGCGCAGGCGCAGGCATCGCCTTCAAGTCCATCCTGGCGGAGATCGGCTATCTCGATGACGCGGCCGACCGGTTGTGTAAGAAAAACGACACCAATATCGTGGTCTTCGGCCACAGCCATGGTTGGGAGTTGGACAAGGATGCCTGGTTCGTGGAGGACCGCATCTACGCCAACTGCGGCACCTGGTGCGACTCGCCCGACAAGCCCTGGACCTACGTGGAAGTCGAAACCCGGCGGGAGAAAAAAGAACGTGTGGTGCGCATCCAACAATGGACGGGCAAAAAGCCGGGAGCCACCCTGAAAGAAGCGGCGGTAAATTTCTGATGGGGTCAGAACCCCCGGCTTTGCGCCTTATGTAATCTTCAGCGATTCCACAAAGAGCATTGTGGCCGGGCTGGTCACGGTGGGGTCGGTGATCACATTGACGCAGGCAGGCTTCCCCGATTCAAAGGCGCGCTTCAAGGCCGGTATGATCTCGGCGTCCTCGGTCACGAACTCACCATGGCCGCCTAAGCCCTCCACCATCTTCTCGTAGTGTACCACGCCCAGGTTCGAGCCGCATACCCGTTCGCCGCCGTAATTCATCTCCTGGCCGTGTTTGATCATGCCCCAGGCCTGATCGTTGTTGATGACGCAGGTGATGGGGATGCAGTGCCGCGCGGCGGTATCGAACTCCATACCGTTCAGGCCGAAGGACCCGTCGCCGCAGACCAGCACCACTCGGCGGTCCGGGAAGGCCAGCTTGGCAGCCAGGGCAAAGGGGATGCCCGTGCCCAGACAGCCCAGGAGGCCGCTGGACGAGGCGATGATGCCGTACTTGTGGGAGGCCTTGAGGCCCATCAGGGCGAAGTAGCTGGTATCGCCGCCGTCGATGACATAGAAGGCCTCGCTGCCCGCAAACTTATGTATCTGCTCGATGAGCCGCACGGGGTGGATGGGTGAGCTGGCCTGTTCCCGTTGTTTGACGTCATCTGCCAGCATGGGCATATATAACTCGCGCAACTGATTGCGCCAGTGCATCCGCTGGCTTGGCGTGATGAAGGCGTTCAGTTCCTTGAGCACCAGGGCCGCGTCGCCCACCAGGCCGACATCCGAGCAGCGGTTACGGTCGATCTCGGTGGGGTCGATATCGATACGTACCACCTTGGACTGCGGGAAGGTCTGGCCGAACATGAGCAGCCAGTTGTAGCGGATGCCCACGGCCACGATCAGATCCGCCATGGGCATGGCCGTGAGCATGGCCACGTTGCCGCCGTCCCATAGTGAGAGCGGGTGCTCGTCCGGTAGCGTGCCGCGGCCGTTGTTGAGCAGAAGAAACGGCAGGCTCGCGGTCTCAATCAGTTGCTTCAGCTCAGCGTCGCACGCGCTGTAGCCCACCCCGCTGCCGCCGATCAGAAGCGGGCGCTCGGCGGCATTGATGGCCTCCGCCGCGGCCTTGATGGAATCGTTGTCGGGCCGCAGGCTAAAACGCCGACAGCCGGAAGCCGGCACGGCTACGGCATCCAGCTCAACCTTGACGTTGAGAATATCGGGCGGCAGCTCCAGGAATACCGGTCCGGGCCTGCCCGAGACAGCCTGGCGGAAGGCCAGGTTCAGGTACTCGGGGATGCGTTTGGGGTCATGGCAGCGACCCGCCCACTTGATGATGGGCTTGATCATGTCGGCCTGGTTCATCTCCTGTAAGGCGCCCTTGTCCCAGTCACGGATCGGCGCGGTGCCGGAGAGCAGCACCATGGGGATGTTGTCCAGATAGGCGTTGGCCACCCCGGTCAGCGCGTTGGTGAAGCCGGGCCCGGCCGTGACCAGACATACTCCGGGCCGGCCCGTGTAGATTGAGAAGGCCTGGGCCATCATGGCCGCGGCCTGCTCGTGCCGTACATCGATAATGCGGATGCCGTATTCGAGCATACCGTCGAAGATGCGGTCGATGTGACCGCCGGAAAGGGCGAATACGGTATCCACGCCCTCGGCCTGCTTCAGATACCTCGCCACCAGGTGCCCACCAAAAATTTCAGCCATGTCAACCTCCTCATTCTTGAGATAAGAGAAATGCTAAGAAAGAAAGTAAGGTCCGGACCGTCAGATGCAAGACGGATTGGGGAGAAACACGGAACGATCCAATGGGAGCAGGGCTGAACTGAGCCACTGGCGTCCTTAAAAAGCACGCCAATGCCGGCGGGAAGAACATGCCGGTCAGGACGGACGTATCTCAGGTCATCCTGAGCGCTTGGCCGTGCGCCTGAAAACCTACCACGGTATGCATCAGGCGTCCTGACTTGAACACCGCCAATGGCTGACGCAAGACCTTGAGGTCAGCCAGCGGGTCTCCGTCCAGCACGATGAAGTCGGCATATTTGCCTTTCTCAAGGCTGCCGATCCGATCCTCTAGGCCCAGGATCCTGGCGTTGTTGACAGTGGCGAAGCGCAGGATTTCGGCATTCCTGAATCCAGCGCGCGCATAGGCCTCCAACTCGCGGTAGTAGCCGCCGAAATAGGTGAACGGCATGCCGGCGTCCGTGCCGCAGCCGATCAACACACCGGCCTCATGCATACGCTTGAGGTTGGCCGGAGCGTTCTTGACCACGCCGAAGTAAAGCCTCGGGTCCACCATGAATTTCTTGTTGCGCCACAGGTTGTCCCAGCCCATGGTCTTGTAGAGCTTGAGCTGGTCGATGTTGTCCTGATGCAGGACAGGGTCACAGTGCTGAGTGGCTTCGCTCCCGTAGATGTAGCGGCGCCGGGCTTCGAGCTCGGCATCCAAGAAGTCGCTCCTAAGCTCGGCCGGGACTTCGTCAAAGGCCTCCTCGATCATGAGCGACTGCGCCACAATGATGGTGGGCACAATGGCGATATGTTTTTCAGCCATCATCAAGGCCTCTTTTTCGCTTAAGACGGCATCACCCAGCAGGTGCTCAAGGGAGTGGATCGGATACTTGGTGATGCGGTCGAAGCCCCATTTGCGGTGGCAGTGGCAGACCATGGGCAGACCGAGCTTTTCATGGGTCTTGACGAACATCTGAAGCATCTTGCCGGTATAGGTCGGGAGCTTTTCTTTTTTCAGGAAGATCGATTCGTTGTCCACCGTGAGCTTCAGGAAGGATGCTCCGCCCTGGGTATTAGTCTCCAACTCGTGCGCCAGATCATCGGCGCTTCTGAAGTCGGTCTTGTTCTTGCCGAGGAACGGCTCGACCAGAAAAGCCAGCCGGTTGACATCCTCGGCCAACACTTCCGGATGGCCGCCCCGGATATTCATCATGGAGTTGCAGTACACTATCCTTGGCCCTTTAAGGGTGCCCTTATCGATGCGCCGCATAATAACCTTAAGTTGCTGGGGAAAGGCACCGCAGTCCCTCACGGCCGTGACGCCCTTTTCAATCGAGATGGAGAACTGGCGATCCATCAGCTTGAGATGGCGGTTCAGGTCGAGGATGCTGCGCATGCGCCAAACCGGCGACATGGTGGTGTGGCAGTGGGCCTCAATCAGGCCGGGCATTACATAACCGCCGTTCAAATCGACCAGTTGCTCGTGTCCATGGATCACCGGCGCGCCCTCTTCCACCGCAACGATCTTGCCGCCCATCACCCTTAAACTTGTGGCGGGCTTGCAGCGCCCATCCGTCACATCGATAGAACGGCAGTTGGTGAACAGGATCTCACGTTCGTAATTCAGGGGCAAAACATTCTGCTCCCCTGCTTCTACCAAACCCGGCAGGGCCAGACCCGCCATGGTAGCGGCGGCAGCCTTGACAAACTCCCGACGATTCAGCTCGGCCTTCATCGGACTTCTCCTCTAGCGACAGCAGTTAGTGTTTGAATAACGTGGCAGCCCTCTTCTGTAAAGAATAATATGAACACTGTTAAATAGTACATGTCAAACTTGACAGCCCCTTACCCGGCAGACTAAGCTTGCTTCGATGAAGACACCTCGCCATGCCGCAGAAGTGGAGCAGATCAAGAACAAGATCCTGGAAAAGGCCCTGGACATCATCTGCCGTGAAGGCTTGGATGCGCTGACCATGCGCCGCCTGGCCAAGCAGACCGGCATGACCGCGCCTAATCTCTACAACTATTATTCCAGTAAGGACGAAATCTACATAGCCATCGTCATCAAAGGCTTCGGTATCCTCTCCGAACGGTTGAATGACGCCGCAGCGAGCACCCAATGTCCTGTGGACAAAGCCAAGGCCTGCATGCTGGCCTATATGGAGTTCGGATTCGAGTACAGCGCCTATTATGAGATCATGTTCACGCGCGGCACGCCCAAGTATGACGACTACGTCGGTACACCCTATGAGGAACTTTCAGCCATCGAATACCGCATATCCATGGAGATCGCGGCCCTTGCAGCCGATCTGGTCGCCATGGTATCCGCCAGGCCCCAATCAGACGAGGTCATTACGCGCCGCGTCGTTGAAATCTGGACACTACTGCACGGCATCGTCTCACTCTCCAACAGCCATATCCTCGGGTACGTGGCCAAGAACACGTCACAACTCTATCACACCATCATCAATGAAGTCCTCGGCCTGATCCTGGCGTAAAAACCTCTTCACCGGCAGGTTAAACATGCCTTTTTCACTTGACAGATTTCTTATTTTGAACGATGTTCAATTTAATAAGATCCAGCGAAAAGGAGGCTCCACATGGCTAAGGTAATCGTATTGGGCGGCTGCGGGGCGGTCGGCAGTGTAGCGGTGGGCGCCCTGGTAGAAAACGCGACCTTTGATGATGTCATTATCGGTGATTTCAATATAGAGCGCGCCCGGCAGATCGCCAGCGAGCTTGGCCCCAAGGCCACGCCCGTCCAGTTCGATGCCATGGACAAGGCCAGTATCAAGGCCGCTATTCACGGCTGCGATGTGGTATTGAACTGCGTGGGCCCTTTTTTCAAAACCGTCAAGCTCATCCTGGAAACCGTACTGGAATGCGGCATCAACTATGTGGATATCTGCGATGACGTGGATGTAACCCTTGAAATCCTCGAATGGGACAGGCAAGCCAAGGATGCCGGCATTATGGCCCTGATCGGGATGGGCAACTCACCGGGCGTGACCAATATTTTTGCCAAGTTCGCCTCCGATCTGCTCGATGAAACCGATTCGGTCGATATCTTCCATACCCACGGCGGAGAGCCCGTCGAAGGCGAAGGCGTCATCGGCCACCGCTTCCACTGCATGTCGATCGATATTCCCATGTTCCTGGGTGGCGAACTCAAGTACGTGAAATACTTCGAGGAGAGCGGGATGGCGTTGCGCCAGACATTCAACTTTCCCATCGTGGGTGAGTGCCCGCTCTACCCCTACCCCCATCCCGAGCAGGTCACCCTGCCGCGCTACCTCAAGCTCAAGCAGGTCACCAACAAGGGCGGCGTGCTGCCCGATACATACTACGCCATGACCCGCGACCTCTGCGGACTGGGGCTGGGCGACAAAGAGCCAATCAACGTCAAAGGCACGCCGGTGGCGCCCTATGACTTCGCGGTGGCTTATATCCTAAAGAAGCGCGAGGAGATTCTGAAAGAGACCAACTTCGGCTCTCAGAAAGGGTGCTGCACTACGGTCATAAAGGGTAAGAAAGACGGCAAATACAAGGAATACCGCTTCCATATGGCATCCGGTAGCTCAGCCCTGGGTGAAGGCACCGGCCTGCCGGCCGCCATGGGCGCCATCCTGATGTACGAAGGCAAAATCAGCGGCAAAGGCGTCATGCCGCCCGAGGCCTGTGTCAATCCGCTGGACATTATAAACTTAAGCTCAAAGATGTCCCTGAAGGGCCCCGGCGAAAAGAACGCCAGGGGCGCCCTGATGTTCGAAAGCATTGACGAGAACGGCAAGGTGACCCGGTTCGAAATCTAAAGGCATGCTCCCTATCCGGATGCTTCGCGGTATCCGGATAGGCCTCATCACAAGTTTCATACTATGCGTTGATTAATGACGGAGGGAGCTTTTATGGCGCAGTTCATCCTGGCTATCGATCATGGCACTTCGGGTCTCAAGGCCGCCATCATGTCAACTCGTGGCGAGCTGATTGATTTTGAGTACGCCAAGACCCCCATCCACTTCCTAGCCGGAGGCGGTGCCGAGCAGGACCCCGATGTCTGGTGGCAGGCGCTTGTGAAAACCTCCAAGGCCTTGATTGCGCGCGGGATCGTTCCAGCCCAGGAGATCGCCGCCGTATGCGTCTCCAGCACTTTCTCATCCACGGTAGCCGTTGACAAGCAAGGGCAGCACCTGATGAATGCACTGACCTGGATGGATTCCCGGGGTGCTCCGTATATCGATAAATTGATGAGCGGATTTCCGAGTGTGATGGGCTATAACGTTTTTAAGATGCTGGACTGGATCAAGCGCACCGGCGGCGGTCCGGCGCTTTCCGGAAAGGACGACATCGCCCATGTCCTTTTAGTAAAGCACGCATTCCCGGAAATATACGCCGCCACCTACAAATTTTTGCCCAGCAAGGACTACCTCAATCTGCGCCTGACCGGCGAATTCGCCTCCTCGTATGACGCCATGCATCTGTTCTGGCTGACGAACGTGCGCAATATACATGCCCCTTATTATGACGATCATCTTATCCGTACCAGCGGCATCGATGCCGCCAAGCTTCCCGGCATGCGCCGCTCAATCGACTTGCTGGGGAAGCTCAAGGCAGGGGTCGCCGATGAGATAGGGCTGAGGCGCGATACCAAGGTCTTTCTGGGAGCGGCTGACCATCAGGCCGCGCTGGTAGGATCCGGCGCGGTGAGGGACTTCGAGGGACACCTCTACATCGGCACCTCTTCCTGGGTGCAATGTCCCATACCTTTCCGTAAAACCGATGCCCTGCATTCGATCGCCTCGTTCCCGGCCGCCATACCCGGCAAATTTCAGAGCGTCAATGAGCAGGATGTGGCCGGTGGATCCCTTGGTTACCTGGTTGACAACATTCTCTACTTCAAACACCGCCTGCTCAAAGACGACATTCCCGAAAACCCCTACAAGGACCTGGATGAGCTGGCAGCCAACGCGCCGGCCGGCAGCAACAACCTGATCTTCACGCCCTGGTTCAACGGCGAGCGCACCCCGGTGGACGATACCTGCCTGCGTGCGGGTATCTACAACATCAGCAACACCACTACCCAGGATGAACTGGTGAGGGCCCTGCTCGAAGGTGTGGCCTACAATACCCGCTGGAGTCTGCAGTATGTGGAGAAATTCGTCGGACGCAGACTGAATCAGCTTAATATCATCGGTGGCGGCGGCAAATCGGACATATGGTGCCAGATTTTCGCCGACGTGCTGGATCGGGAGATCCGTCAGGTAAAAGACCCCATGCAGTCCAACGCCCGTGGCGCCGCCTTCCTGGCCGCTGTCGGCTTAGGCGAGATCACTTTTGATGATATACCGGGCTTGATGCAGTTTACCGGAAATTTCAAACCGAATCCGGCTCACCGCAAGGTCTACGACAAGCTCTTTAAGGAGTTCGTGGGGATATATCGCAACAACCGGGCCATGTACCGTCGGCTCAACCACCGCTGAAGTCACCAATTTAATCATATCGATAAGTTATCATAAAGATATCTCTTGACATCGCTTTGAGAAAAATATATTGGTTGGACCACTGGACCACCGAACCAATTAGCGCATGGTCCGAGGAGGTAGCTACATGCCGGCCAAAACGGTTCTTGCCCAGCCGCTCACGCGCTCACGGCTCCACGAGGAGATCGTGACCATTATCCAGAAACAGATCATGAACGGCACGATTCAACCGGGCGCCAAGCTGCCCCCCGAACGAGACCTGGCCGAAACGTTCAACGTCAACCGCGCCACGGTGCGCGAGGCGCTGCGCAAACTCGAAAACCTCGAACTCCTGGAGATCCGCCATGGCGACGGGGTCTATGCCAAGAACTACCTGGAGAGCGGCAATCTGGATCTCATCAAGGCCGCGGTCAGCATGGACGAAAGCTATGGCACTTTGCTCAATGTCCATGAGGTGCGTCGCTTCGCGGTCCCTGAGATGGCTTGCCTGGCCGCTCTAAGACGCACCTCGGATGACCTGGCTGAGCTCGAAGAAGTCATCTTCAAAGCGGACCTTACCATGCTGGAGCGGGACATCAAGGTCCATCAGCTGATCGCCCGCGCCACCCACAACCTGCTCTGCACCATTTTCCACAACTTCTTCAATCAGATCTTCCGCGACTACGGCTACCTTTATTTCGATCATGAGCACAACGTGGCACGCTCCCGCGTCTTTCACCGCGAAATCTTTGAAGCCATCAAAAACCAGCAGCCGGATGAGGCCCGCCGCATCATGCAGGACGTACTCAATTACGCGGAAGAAGCCGTCAAAGAATCCGTGGCCAACAAGCACTAACAAGGAGGAAATACCATGCAGCGGTTTATCGAAACCCACACCAACGAGCATTTCGATGTCATCGTCATCGGCGGAGGCATCACCGGGGCCTCGGTCGCTTATGAGGCCGCCACGCGGGGCTTGAAGGTAGCCCTGTTGGAAAAGAAGGACATTTCATGGGCTACCTCGGCCGTGACCTCCAAGCTGATCCACGGGGGTTTGCGCTATCTTGCCAATGGTGAAATTGCGCTGGTGCGCGAGTCGCTGCGCGAACGCCGGGTGTTGGAAAACATCGCTCCCAACTTCGTCTACCCCAAGCCCATGATGATGACGCACAACTCCAAACCGCTCAAAAACAACAAATGGGTGGTCAAATTAGGCATGCTGATGTACGACGTCCTGTCCTATGACAAGAACTTCACCTGGGACACCAGCAAACAGATCCCCATGCACAAGACCATTCCCAAGCAGGAAGTCATGGAAAGAGAACCGAACGTACGTCCTGACGGCCTTACCGGCGCCTCGATATTCTACGACTGCACCAGCATCTTTCCCGAACGCCTGACCCTGGCCTTCATCAAGTCCGCTTATGCCCATGGCGCCAAAATATCGAACTACGCCCAGGTCGAAGGCTTTGTCCTGGGCGAGGATCGCGGAGTAAAAGGCGTTAAAGTCAAGGATCTCTTGACGGACAAGACGCACACGGTAGAGGGCACCGTAACCGTCAACTGCGGCGGGCCGTGGGCCGATATCGTGCTCGGACTTGCCAAGGCGGGTGGTAACGGCAGTGCCACCCTACGCCGTTCCGAGGGCATCCATATCCTCACGAAGAAACCGCTGCTTTCCGGCAAATACGTGGTCGGCTCCATGACGCCGGCCGGCCGGCACTTCTTCCTCATCCCCTGGCGAGGCCACACGCTCATCGGCACCACCGACAAACCTTTCACCGGCAACCCGGACGAGTATCGGGTGACCAGGCAGAGCATCATGGATCTGATCGATGAGGTCAACAGCTGCTTCGGCGATGGAAAGCTGAGCTATGCCGACATCTGCCACACCTACGGAGGCCTGCGGCCTTTGGTAGAGGACCAGACCGAGGAGACCTACACCTCGTCGCGCCGCTACGAGATCTATGACAATGCCGACGACGGACTTGACGGCCTGCTCACGGTGGAGGGAGGCAAATACACCACCAGCCGCATGTTGGCCGAGAACTGCCTTAAGGTCGTGGCCACGAAACTGGGACGCGATCTGGGTCGCAGCACCACGGACCAACACCATCTGGCCGGATGCGACATTCCCGACTTGGCCACTTTTCTCTTCACCGTCCAGCGCGACAACCGCGATTTCGGTGGTCCGACCCTGGAGTACCTAAGTCGTAACTACGGCACAGACTATGCCGATATCCTCGCGCTGGCCCGTGAAGATGCAGCCCTGGCAGAGGTCATCAATGCCGACGGCGAGATCCTGGCCGAGGTAACGTACGCCGTGCGCCAGGAGATGGCCCGCACCTTATCCGATATCGTCATGCGCCGCACCGGCATCGGCACGCTGGGCAATCCCGGTGAGGAGATTTTGCTCAAGGTGGCGGCGCTGGCCGCCAGGGAGCTATCCTGGGACACCGACCGGCGGGAAAAGGAAATCGCGGCAACTATGAATCTGTTGACGCTGCCCTAACGCATATAACATCTGTGGCGGATGAATCTACCCTTGCCTTGGGTCTGATTATCCGCACTATAGAAATAGAGATAAGGAGGACATACGCATGCCCATCAAACATTTCCGACCCAACTGGACCGAACAGCCCCCTGAGCCCGGCACGTTTCGCTCCATATTCAAATACGGCGATCCCCATCACTTCAAGCACCCCAGCGACGCCTGGTACAAGATGATGAAACAGGAGTTCCGTATAAGCGACGCCGATTTCAAAACCCGACAAGCGGAAGGTCTTCAGCCCGTGGTTTTGAACCGGCCGTCTAAGCTTGAGCCCGCCCAGATCGAGGCCTTGCAAGCCATCGTAGGGCCTCAAAATGTGGCCCTGGATGATTATTCGCGCGTGAAATATGCCTCGGGCAAGACCACCGAGGAGATGCTGGAGATGCGCCAAGGTATCATCCACGAGGTGGCCGAGGCCGTGGTGCACCCCAAGGACAAGCACGACGTGGCCAAGATCGTGGCCTACTGCGATGCCGAGCGCATCCCCATCACGGTTTACGCGGCCGGCTCGTCCGTGAATTTCGGCTGCCGCCCGGTCAAGGGCGGCGTCTCTCTGGTGATGAGCACGTACATGAACAAGCTCCTTGAGATCAACGAGCTCAACCAGACCGCGCGCGTGCAGCCGGGCATGTTCGGACCGGCTTATGAAGAGGCCTTGAACCACGCGCCCGAACGGTTCGGATCCCGCCACCGCTATACCTGCGGCCATTTTCCGCAGTCTTTCGAATACTCCACGGTGGGCGGCTGGGTCGTGACTCTTGGCTCGGGCCAGGCCTCGACCTATTACGGCGACGCCTACGACATCGTCTTTTCCCAGGAATACGTGACCCCGGCCGGGAACTTCAAGACCCTGGACTACCCTGCCACGGCCACCGGCCCCAAGGTGAACGACATCATGAAGGGCTCGGAAGGGACGTATGGCATCTTAGTCGAGGTCACCATGAAGATCTTCCGTTACCTGCCGGAGAACCGCGCACGCTTCAGCTTCATGTTCCCTACCTGGGACAAGGCAGTGGAGGCCTCCCGCGAGATCATGCAGGGCGAGTTCGGCAAACCCGCCATCTACCGCATCTCCGACCCCGAGGAGACCGACCGGGGCCTGAAACTCTACGGCATGCCGGGCTTCGTGGATGCGTTCCTGGCCCGCAGGGGTTTTAAGCCCATGCAGCGCTGCCTGTGCATGGGCAACGTGGAAGGGGATAAGGATTATACGCGCCTGGTGGCGAAGAAGATCAAGGCCATCGCCCGCCGCTACGGCGCCATCTCGCTGGGCAGCTATGCCGTGCACAAATGGGAGCATACCCGCTACACCGAGCCCTACATGCGCGAGGACCTGGGCGATTACGGCATCCTGATCGATACCTTGGAAGCGGGCGTGACCTGGGACAACCTGCACCGCCTGCACGAAGGCGTGCGCGCCTATGTTAAGAGCCGTCCCGATACCATGTGCATGACGCACGCTTCGCACTTCTACCCCCAGGGCACCAACCTGTACTTCATCTTCATCGCACGCATGAACGACGTGGACGAGTTTAGGGCCTTCCAGCGCGGCATCATCGCCAAGATCCAGGAATTCGGCGGCTCCTTAAGCCACCATCACGGCGTGGGCCGCATGATCGGGCCCTGGATGGAAGAGCACCTGGGCAGGGAGCAGATGGCCGTGTTGCGGGCGCTGAAACAGCATTTCGACCCGCATAACATCATGAACCCGGGCGGACAGCTCGGACTGGATGAGAACCCCTCCTGAGGTTAAAAAGAGAACTGGACCCGGACACGCATGGTGCGCTAACAAGGAGGAACACATGCAAAATGCCAAAGTTGATGTCATGCTGGCGGATACCAAGCCGGGCATTGGATCGGCGGTGCGCGACATCTTCGAACATTTCGGCGGCGGCAAGCTCCTGCGTTCCAGCCGGGATGTGTATATCAAGGTCAACGGCGTGGGCTCTGAAGCGTTCGTCTATACCGACCCCGAGGTGCTGCGCCAGACCATCCGCTACTTCCAGGACTGCGGAGCGCGCACGGTATATGTCATGGAGAACTGCACCCAGGCCAATTTCACGCGCCTGGTCTTCCATGTCACCGGGTATCTTAAGATCTGCAAAGATACCGGCGCGGTACCGGTCTATCTGGACGAGACCGCGGCCATTCCGGTCTTCCTGGAGGGTCTCGAGGAATTTATCGATATCTCGGCCTTTGTCTTCGAGCGCCTCATCGAACAGCGTGCCGAAAACCTCTACCTGTCGCTGCCTAAGCTCAAGACACACTCCATGTCACAGGTAACGCTCTCCCTCAAGAACCAGTTCGGGCTCGTGCACCAAGGGAGCCGCATCGCTGACCACAACTACCGCATCCACCAGAAGTTCGCCGACATCTACCGCGTCATCCGTCCGGACTTCGCCCTGATCGACGGCCTGATCGCCACCACGCACGGCCATTACCCCTCGGCCTATAACGCCCCCAGAAGCGTGGTGCCCTTTGACCTCCTGATCGGCGGGGACGACCCGCTGGCAACCGATGTAGTCGGCGCGGCCCTGATGGGCTTTGCGCTCCAGGACGTCAAACACCTCGAACGCGCCGCCGCCTTAGGCATCGGCATCAGTGATATGGGCCGGATCAATATCATCAACCGCGACCTGTTCGAGGCCAGCCAACAGAATCTCTCCTGCGAGCTGCTGGACGACTACCCGCCGGACATCACCATCTTGAGGGGGAAAGAACGCTGCTGCAAGGAAGGCTGCCGCCGCAACACTGAGACCGTGGTCGAGATGCTCTACCGCGATCATGGTGGCAAAGGGGGTTTCACCATCCTCATGGGCAGGGGCATCGACCAGGCGGCCGTGGACGGAATCACCGGCCGGGCGCATATCGCCGGTAGCTGCGCCGTCCAGGACCATGGCGTGGCGCTTCAGAAACGCTTGGGCAAGCGTAACGTGACCATGAGCCCGGGCTGTAATAATCTGGCGTTGACCACTTACGGCCTGTGCAAACAAATGCGTATCCATCCGGTTTCTTTAGCAAGGGTGAATCCGCTCAGATCCGCGGCTTTGTTCGTCATGGCCAAGCTGAACCGCTCGCAAGCCAATATCGTTCCATTAATCTAATGCGAAAGAGGTGAACCATGCAGGAAAAGAACTACATCATCGCCATCGACTCCGGAACCCAGAGCATCCGCGCCGTACTTTTCGACCGTAGCGGCCACGAAATCGCCATCGAGCAGGCCGAATACGAACCATATTTTTCATTGGCTCCAGGATGGGCCGAGCAGAGGACCGAGGATTACTGGTCCAAGCTCTGCCGGGTATGCCGAGGGCTGATGGCCAAAATCGACATCGACCTAAACCAGATCAGCGGTATCGGCATGACCAGCCAGCGCAATACCGTTATTCCCATAGACAAGGACGGCAATCCCTTAAGGCCTGGAATCATCTGGCTTGACCAGCGTACGGTGGCAAATGTTCCCCCCCTGGGCAAAGTCATTACCCTGGCCACCAAGGCGGCGGGGCTGCTGGATTCAATCCGCTATGCGCAGAAGAACTCCAAATTCCTGTGGATCAAACAGAATGAACCGGACGTGTATCGCAAGACGCATAAATTCGTGCAGGTCACGGGTTTCTTCGTGCGTAAGCTCACGGGCGAATTCCGCGACTCCACCGGCATGGTGTGCGGCATCTGGCCCTTTGACGTCAAATCCATGCGCTGGTATGGGACGGGATTCGGCTTCATCTACAAGGCCTTCGGGATCGAGCCTCGGCACCTCGTCGATCTCTACCCGCCGGATAAAGTGATCGGGCATATAACCAGGGAGGCCTCCCTGGCCACGGGGCTGCCCGAAGGACTGCCGGTGGTGGTGGGCGCGGGCGACAAGCAGTGCGAACTCCTGGGCGCCGGGGCCATCGACCCGTCCATCGGGGTGATCAGTTTCGGCACGGCCACGGCCATGGAGGTAATCACGCGCAAGTATATCAGCGACTCGCAGCTGCGCTTCTTTACCTGGCCGGCCGCGCTGCCCAAGACCTGGGATATCGAGATGTTCATCTATCGCGGCTTCTGGATGGTGACCTGGTACAAACAGGAGATGGGCCTGCGCGAGGCCCTGGAGGCCGAGAAACGCGGCGTGGCGCCCGAGGTGGTCCTGGACGAGGTGATCCGCGACATCCCGCCCGGTTCCATGGGCCTCATGTTGCAGCCTTACTGGTCCCCTTCGGTGGGCAACAAGTACGCCAAGGGCGCGATCATCGGCTTCGGCGATATCCATACCCGGGCGCATATCTACCGCGCGATCATCGAGGGCATCTGCTTCGAACTGCGCCGGCTGCAGGAAATCGTGCAGCAGAAAACCGGCATCCCCATCCGTGAAATCCGCGTGGGAGGCGGCGGTTCGCGTAGCGACGTGGCGGTGCAGATTGCGGCCGACATGTTCAATCTGCCTACTTCGCGCATGGCTACCTCCGAGATATCGGCCCTGGGCGCGGCCATGGATGCGGCTGTCGGCACGGGTATGTTCTCGACCTTTGAGGAAGCCGAGACCGCCATGGTGAAGAAGGGCAAGACCTTCATTCCCAACCCGCAGAACCATCGCATCTACACGGAGCTCTTCCATGACGTATACAAGAAGCTGTTCTGCAATATGGAGCCGATGTACCGCCGTATTGCCCAGATCACCGGGTATCCGGCCGAGGACTAGAGAAGCTCAATCATTCTATTGACATGCACACCGGCCAATGTTATTCGCTGTTAATATGAGACGGCAAGGGCTGGGCGCCTCCCCAGAAGGTATCATCTGCGATGCATGTCCCGGGCCGTAGGTATTCCTGTAATTCTTTCAGACTTCTCGTTCCATGGTAATGGTGTAGCGTTGGGCGAACCCAGGCGACTGGGTGAGAAAGCGAATAACTTAATCAGGGGGGAGGTTACTATGCGGAGCATTGCAATTATCAATCAGAAGGGCGGATGCGGCAAGACCACCACGGCGGTGAACCTGAGTGCCTGTCTGGCATACATGAAGAAGAAAGTCCTGGTCGTGGACATGGATCCTCAGGCGCATGCCACACTCGGGTTCGGCATCAATCCGGGTGAAGTGCAGCAAAGTATCTACGATCTCTTCGTCGGACGCGACAACGGCGCACCCAAGACCGAAGACACCGTCATAAGACTTTCGGACTGTCTGCACCTGCTGCCGTCCGACGTCATGTTGAGCGCCATCGAACCGATCCTGCACCAGAAGGACTATCGCGAATACTACCTGGCAGACATTCTCTTGCCGCTGTCCGGCAAATACGATTTTATCATCGTGGACTGCCCGCCCAATATCGGCCTCTTGACCTTCAATGCCCTGTTCGCCTGCACCGAGGCCATTATCCCCATGGAAAGCGGCCTGTTCTCGCTGCACGGCCTGGCCAAGCTGCTTGAGACAGTGGACCTCGTCAACCAGAAACGTTCGCAGAAGCTGACGGCCCATGCCCTGCCCACCATGTTCGACCGTCGCACCCGCATCGCCCAGGAGTCCTTGGATGAGTTGACGCGGCACATGCCCGGACATGTCTTCAAGACTCTCATCAACACCAATGTCAAGCTCAAGGAAGCCGCCGGTTACGGCCAGCCCATTATTGACTACGATATGACCAGCACCGGCTTCACCGACTACTTCAACCTGGCCAAAGAGGTCATCGCCTTAAAGAAACTCAAGCAAACCAAAGAGTTGCCGAATGAGAGGATTATGCAGCCCAGCATCACCAAAGACGGCGTCCTCTTCACCTACTACTCGCCCAAGGCCTCAAAGGTCTACGTGGTGGCGGATTTCAATGATTGGAAGACCACCAAAACCCCCATGAAGAATGTGGACGGCACCGGAGTGTGGCAACGAGTCGTGCCCCTCAAGAAGGGTACCTACGAGTACAAGTTCTACGTAGACGACAAATGGGTCAACGATCCCAACAACCCCAAAAAGAGCACCAACGAGTTCGGAGGCAACTCCATCATCGAAATTGAGTGAGCATGAAAGAAAGACCGAAGCTGGGGAGAGGACTTGAGGAGGTATCTTCTCATTTCCTTTCCTCCGAGCGCCCCAGAGACACGCAGCCTGATCTTACGCCTATGGCGGCGGACAAAATCCGCAGCATAGGCGTTTGCCATCCCGATTCCCGTCTCATACAGTCCTGTCTGGTAACCAATCTGGCGCTTGAACTGGCCAAACGACAGCACCCCGTCATGGTGCAGGACTTTCTGCCTCCCGGGGAAGCCAGCATACGCACCCTGATGGGCACCATCGTCACCCAGGATGAACAGGCTCCGGATCAGGCATTAATCAGGCTGTACGGCCTGCCGGAGATCTTGATCTCCCAGTCCCGTCCGGGTCAGGTATGGAAGGTACCCACCCTTGTTCCGGAAACACTGGCCAAAGAAGGTTACCGTAAATGGGATCACCTGATCAACCTGGATAACAACCTGGATTTCCTGTGCTCCAGCGATGCCGCCAGCGATTATATCCTCATCACACAAACAGGGGATAATCCCATGCTGAAGGCCTATGCCTATCTCAAGGCCATGCATGCCAGGCATAGCCATTCACAGCTGTACCTGGCCATGGACGATGCCCCCACCCTCAAGGATGCCGAGCGTCTCTTCAATCGCTTTGGCGCCTTTGTCAAAAAGCATCTGGGGATAAGTGTGGTATTTCTGGGCAATCTCATTCAGGACGAGACCCTCCAGCGCTCCATCGTGGAACGCCGGCCGCTGGTGCTCGCCCGTGAACGTGGTGAAACCGGTATGGCCTCCATCTGTACGCGTTTCCTGGAGATTCTGGAGTCAGGCGATACCCGCCTCATGGAGGTGGAATGATGCGCTTCTTAAAGCCCCTGACACCCAGCGACCATGGTGAGATGGCCAAGGCCTGCGCCCAGTGGTTCAGGGATGAACTGGGCTTAAAGATCGTAGAATACAATTTGGGCAACGCCTTTACCGGCAGCATCGACATCTTGGCGTCAGACGGCAAACACCTCTTCCTTATCACGGTGAGCTCAACCCAGATTGAGGAAGCATTGCTCAGATCATTGACGGGTTTGTGGTGGTTCAGCGCCAACAAGACTTTTCTCGCCCGTGTTTTCTCCAAAACCGAACTCGACCTGACCCTGCCGCAGCAGATCATGATCCTGGCTCCGAGCTTTCCGCCCGAGGCCAAGGCGATCTTTACACAGGCGCTGACCGTGCCGGTGCGGCTCTTCCGCTATATGGCATTCGGCAGCGAAACCAACCCGGAACTGTTCATCGAGGAACTGGTCTCGACCCATGCCGCTCAACCGTCTGTCACCAGGGCCGATGATTTCGATGCCCTGCGGCAAGAACTCGGCATCGAGAAGTCTCTCCTCAGCGACGAAGAAATCCGGGACTTCAAGTCGACCATGGGACGGATATAACCCTCCGCGAAAACAACACCTGCGATTGGCAGATTGCCACCACGACATCCTCGGATTGAAAGTCTAGGGTTCATCATACACGGCATAAAACTCAGGGGGCCTTGACTGCTACAACTAAGTCTTTATATATTAATGCTAACATACTGCAAGGGTCCTTTCCCATGAGAATCATAGGGGGTGGATTGTCGTTTGATTGACTGTGCGTTATGTAGTTCTACTGTGTTTTTTACTTGCACCCATGGCACCTTGAGAGACTGATTGAGGATTCCCATCGCGGGAAGGGAAAACCAAAAAGGAGGTGCATGGATGAACGAAAAGAAAAAGGGTGACACGCAGAACACTGGTGGAATAACGCGAAGAGAGTTGTTCAAAGGCGCCGTGACCGTTGGCATTGCAGCCTCCGCAGGGACCCTGGCCCTCAATCTCACCAGGACGGACGCCGATGCCGCAGAAAAGAAAGTTCTTCCCCCCAAATGGGACGAGACCCTCGACACGGTTGTCGTTGGTTCGGGCTTTGCCGGTCTTGCGGCCGCCGCCGAAGCCGCCAAGGGGGGGGCGAAGGTCGTCATTCTGGAGAAGATGCCAGTCTACGGCGGCAACTCGGTGATCAACGGCGGCGAATATAATTCCTGGGATGACGAGCTTCACCTCCGGGAAAAACTCAACCTGGGCGACGACAGTGTTGACCTCCACACCAAGGACACCATCAAGGGTGGAGACTTCTACGGCAATGCCGAACTGGTGAAGATCTTCACCGAAGGAGCAACGCCGGCGCTCAACTGGATGATCGATGAAGGCGGTACCAAGCTGCGTAATATCCTGAACCGCACCGGCGGCCATACGGCCTACCGGACACACACCTGCGTGGAGGGGGTCGGCCGCGGCTACACCGAGGCCTTGAAAAAGATCGCCCTGGGCCGCGGGGCGACGTTGCGGCTCAATACCGAGGTTACCTGGATCTGGCGGGCGGATACGAGCGGACCGGTGCTGGGCCTCGAGGTAAAGGAAGGCGGCAAGAAGAAAAACATCAGGATCAAACGCGCCCTGATCATGGCCTCCGGCGGCTTCAGCTGGGACATCAAGATGCGCCAGGCCTTCAATCCCAGCATCGTACCCGATTTTAACTGCACCAACCACAAGGGAGCCACGGGCGAGATGATTCGCTTTGCCCAGGCCATCGGAGCCGATGCATTGCAGTTGTGCTTCATCCAGCTCTATCCTTATGCGGAACCGGTGCGAGGCACCTTGGACGCCCCGGCCGTGTATCCATTCCGGGGGCCGGGCTACGGCATCGTCTACGTGAACAAGAACGGCAAACGTTTCGTGAACGAGCTTGAGCGTCGCGATGTCGTTTCCCGGGCCGAGATCGCCACGGGTATGAAACCTACCTTCTCCATCTTCCATGAAAAGATGATTCCCAAGATGGGAACCAAGGAAGAGGTAGAGAAAGGCATGGCCCGTGGTCGTTTCGTGCAGGCGAACACCTTGGCCGAGTTGGCCGGAAAGATCGGGATACCCGCTGCCGCCTTGGAGGATACGATCAATAAGCACAATCAGTACCTCAAGGACAAGAAGGATCCCGAGTTTAACAAACCCATTAACGATATCATGATGCCCATTGATGAAGGGCCATTCTACGCCATCGCGCAGTGGCCAGCGGTGCACCACACCATGGGCGGCCTTAGGATCAACAAGATGGCCCAGGTGATCGACATCTGGGGCTCTCCGATTCCGCGCCTCTTTGCCGCTGGCGAGGTGACCGGTGGCATCCACGGCGCGAACCGGCTGGGCGGGAATGCGATACCTGACTGCGTGGTGTTTGGACGCGTTGCCGGGACGAACGCCGCCAAGGAAAAGGCCTGACAACAGAATGCCCGTGCGAGGGGCGGCGCATATTGAGCGCCGCCCCTGTATGACAGACGTGAAGAATACGGGTAGATGCAGCCATTTTAAGACGGAGGAAGGCATGCAGGACTTTGGGCGGGAGGTGACCATAGTGGACATGAAACGACATCTTCAACCACGGCCGATCACGATCGTATGCTTTCTAACGACGATCTTCTTCGTCGCGGTATTTTTCTCTAACACCGTTTTTGGAGAAGATACCGGCACGCCTAAGCGTCTGGCAAATGCCGAGCCCGGAGACTGTTCGGCATGTCATGCTGGCGGCAAACAGGTACTGCCCGGCGACCATGTTCAGACCAAGACAATGAAACTGGAGCAATGCCTGGCGTGTCATCCCAAGGATAAAAATCCGATTACGCTCAAGATGCCCTCAAGCCATGCCCATATGCTCACGGGCGTCTCGTGCAAGACCTGTCATGGGGAAAAGCCACCATATGACAAGGTGGAAATGAAGACCTGTACTACCTGCCACAGCATCGAGAAACTGGCGAGCGCGCCCGCCAGGGGCCCTTTCCTGCCGAACCCCCACAACTCGCACTATGGGACCGAGGTTGAATGTTCCCTGTGCCATCACCAGCACAAGAAATCCGAGTACATGTGCACTCAGTGCCATGACTTCAAGAATGTAACGCCCTCGCCCATGATGCCTTTGGGCTTCCCTTCAAAGCCTACAAAAGAGAACAACAGCACCCCAGCCAAGCCTGATTCTTCAAAAGAAACCGGGGCTGTTCCTTAATTTCCGATTTGTTGCCGGGCATGAAACCAGGTACAAGAGGGCCATACATGCATCAATCAGGAGGTGACAACGTGGGCGGACATAGGTACTTCCCATCAAAGCTCTTCATTCTGTTATACACTCTTGCTATGGTCTCAGGCCTCAATGCACTCCTGTTTCGCTCCACAGCAGAAGCGGCCTCCAATGCGCCCAAGCGCCTGGCATACGCGCAGGCCGGGGATTGCGCGGCCTGCCACGCCGGTGGCACGCAGGTTATTCCGGGAAAGCATCCTGCCACGAAGAGCATGAACCTTCAGGCATGCATGGCCTGCCATCCAAAGGATAAAGATCCCATAACGCTGAAGATGCCCTCAAGCCATGCCCACATGCTCGCGGGCATTACCTGCCAGGCTTGCCACGGCAAGAAAACGCCCTATTCCCAGGTAGACATGAAGACCTGCACCACCTGCCACGGCATCGAGAAGCTGGCGAGTGCGCCAGCCAGGGACCATTTCCTGCCGAATCCCCATAACTCACACTACGGGACTGATGTCGACTGCTCCCTGTGCCACCACCAGCACAAGAAATCCGAGTACATGTGCGCGCAGTGCCATGACTTCAAGAACATAACCCCCTCGCCCATGACCCCGCTGAGTTTCCTGACCAAGGCGACCGCAGAAAAGGGGGCTGTGAAATCGCCGGAGGAGAAGACGCCTCCCAAGGCCAAGGAAGAGAAAGCACCGGCCGGACCGGCCCTGACCTGCAAGACATGCCATGTCGGGCCCCAGTACCAGCAATATTTTACCCAAACCCCTCACGGCTCGCTGAGTTGCGCCGCCTGCCATAAAGGCATCACGGATTTCACCAAACATATGCAAGGCGGCGAGAAGGTTGAAACCGCCTCATGCCATACCTGTCACCAGGACATCCAGAAGCGGGGCTTTCACGCCACGGTAACGAAATTTTCATGTCTGCAGTGTCACGGCGCCATTCACCCCAAAGAATCCATGGCGGCTAAGAAGATCGCGATTAAGGTACAAGAGCCTGCGGCCGCCCCAGCAATCGTCGACTGTGTCGCTTGTCATTCAGGGCCAAAATTTAAGCAGCATTTCGCCCAAACACCCCACGCCGCTCTAGGCTGCACCGCGTGCCACCAGGGCATAACGGATCTGGCGGATCATATGCAAAAAAAGAAAAAGCCCGAGCTGATCTCCTGCTCCGTCTGTCACCGGGAAATCGAGAAGCAGTATGAAAAGAGCTACCATGCCGTGGTGGCAAAGCTGTCCTGCCTGAAGTGCCATACCGATATCCATCCTGATGCATCCGTGTCAGGAAAGAAAGACAAGGTCACGGTCATACAGGCCTGCACGAAATGTCACAGCGATCCGGACCGTTACGTCAAGAAAGGCCACACAGCCAGGGTTCTTGCCGGCAATAAGGATGCCGCAGGTTGTAGCGACTGTCATGGCATCCACGATACACCGATCTTTGCCGCCACGGATAAAGGGATCACCGCCAAGAAGGAGTACTACACTGATCTGTGCGTTGCGTGCCATCGGGAAGGCGGAGTGGCTGGGCGCTATGGGGTCTTCCCCATGGCTGTAAAAGCCTATGGAGAGACGTATCACGGAAAGGTACGACAGTTGGGTCGCCTCGAGAAGGTGGCGGGCTGTGCTGACTGCCATACCGGCCACAACATTCTGCCGGCGAGCGATCCGACTTCCGCCCTGAACCCTCAGTCGCTAATAAAGACATGCGGGGAATGCCACAAGGGTTTTCACCCGCGGTTCGTTTCCTACGTGCCGCACCCGAATCCGGATGATCCTAAGCAATTCCTCGGTCTATATTTGACCAAGATCTTCATGATCGCGCTTTTAGCTGGGGTGTTCGGGTTCTTCTGGATCCACGTCCTGCTCTGGTGGCGCAAGGCCTACACGGAAAAGAGTTGCCTGATCAAGGGCGGTCTCGTGGTGGGCGCTGTTCTTCCTGAAGGGGAAGGTCGTCAGTATGTACGGCGGTTCTCCGTGCGTGATCGCATCATGCATGTGGTGCTCATCCTCTCCTTCTTCGGCGTGGTGGTTTCGGGCTTCCCGCTGAAATACCCCGCCGCCTCATGGTCCAGGGGGATTATAAACCTGTTCGGAGGGGTCGAGCTCGCGGGCATCATTCACCGCACCAGCGCCATCGCCATGTGGCTCCTGTTCCTGTACACCTGTTGGCTGTCGCTCAAGTTCCTGTTCCCGGGCTTCAAGTTCAGGGGCTGGGTGGCCAGGCTCTTCGGGCCGGAGTCCCTTTTCCCGCGCATCAAGGATTTCGTGGATTGCTGGGGCATGTTCAAGTGGTTCTTTAATCAAGGTGAGCGGCCGCGGTTCGATCGCTGGACCTACTGGGAGAAGTTCGATTTCTTCGCGGTCTTCTGGGGCATGTTCGTGATCGGGCTGTCCGGAATCATCATGTGGATACCCGAACTTTCGTCGTACGTCATGCCGGGCTGGATGATCAACATCTCTCACCTGGCTCATTCCGAAGAGGCCTTCCTGGCGGCCGTGTTCATCTTCACGATCCACTTCTTCAACAACCACCTGGTGCCGGACAAGTTCCCTCTGGAGCGCAATATCTTCACCGGGAGCTATACCATTGAGGCCCTCAAGCACGAGCGGCCGCTGGAGTACGAGCGCATCCTTCAGGAAAACCGGTTGGAGGAGATCAAATGCCCGGGCCCGGGCACCGGGATTCAGCTCTTCGCCGGGGTGTTCGGGATCGTCAGTTTACTGTTCGGCCTGGCGCTGACGGTGCTCATCTTCTGGGCGGTGTTCACGGCATGATGTAACGCCATATGGCTTTCAATACTCGCTTTCGGGTGAGCGAATAAGGATACTAAAGGCCCTCGCCTTACCGGCGAGGGCCTTTTAACTTGAGTCGATTTGAAATCCACAATTGTGAACCGCCGGTTCACCTTCTTGCCCACCGTTGTTATCCCATTGTATCTCGACTCGATATTATACCCGATAGACTTATTAATCAACTTGTTGATTCAACATTTATTATGGTGTATTATTTCATTAATCGTAGAGTTTTAAAACGCACCGGAAAGACGCGAGATAATTACGTGGAGGGACACCAGGAATGAACATCGCAAAACGGTTTCTGACCTCTTTGACGTTTATTTTAGCGCTCCTAACGTCGCCGTGGTTTTGCGCCCAGGGCGCTGAAGATGCCCAGACGCCGGCCTTGGCAACTGATCCCCAAAACAAGTGGAGCGAAACCAACGGTGACGGCCTGTATGAAGCCCTCTGCACCGATGGCGTGGTGATCAGGATGCGACGCTACCGGCCTACGCCCGACGCACAGTTCAGAAGCGGCAACCAGCCGGTGTTGCTCTTTCCCGGCATCATGGAAAATATAAACCAATTCCTGCCCAGCAGCAGTGCCGCACCGGAATGCGCCAAGCGCTACAGGGGCATGAAACTCAGAACCCCCCTCGCCCACTGGGCCCAGAACGATCCTTACATCGCCGAGGATCCCATGCTCTATTTCAGCCTCGGCCAGTATCTCTGGAATCAGGGTTATGATCCCTGGTTCGCCAACTATCGCGGCATCGGACGCGGGGCCTACAAAAGCGAGTGCATCAAGGGCGACAAGGTTACGCTGGATACCTGGGCAACCCTCGACACCCCGGCCGCCATCAACAAGGTGATCGAGGTCACGGGCTTCAAGCCCGTCATCGGTGGACACTCCACCGGCGGTCTGGTTTCCTACGCATTTCTCCAGGGTGCTTATGTAGATCCGGAAGAACTGAAGGAGGCACGGTCCGGCGGCTACAACCCGCACGTGAAATCCGACCCCGAACTTTCCCGACAGCGGCATGGGTTGGTGCGCGGCGTCATCGCCCTTGACCCTGCCTGCATCCCGCCCATGCCCGGCTGGGTCAATAACCGTCGCTTCTGGCGGATGGCCAGCAAGCCGAGCTATTACAAGCTTTCCGGCATGGCCGCCAATCTGGACATCATTCTTACACGAGGCGCCGTCAACCATGTTGTAGCCTGTCTTTTCGACGGTTTTTACGACCGGAGCACAAATAGCCAAGACTACACCGGCACCAACGAGGCCCTTAACATCTGGAATACACACGACAAACATCCGAACATGAACGACTGGATCGCCTTCCATGTATTGGAAAACTCGTACTCTCAAGCCCTGGGCCAGTACCTTGACTTTGGCATTAACCAGACCGCGCGGGAACACTGGCAGAATGGGAAAGAAAACATCGACTTGAAAAAAGGCCCGGCCCCAGTCGAGGATGATGGATATTACAACTACCTGGCGCACATGGACCTGGTATCGGCCCCTTTCATAACCCTGCTTTCGCATTATGACGGTTTGGTCAAGGCCGATGAGGTCATCAAGGACCTGATGCAGGCCAAGGTCAAACATCTTGACGATCATTGGTTCGTTCTGCCCAATACCGGACACATGAACGTTCACGAGGGTTATACCGCATCGATGGTCGGCTATCCCATGATCGGCGATTGGCTGAGAAAGGTTTGCGGAGGCCCCCAGAGCGCCGTTGCCGTAGATCTTGACCTCAATAGCGCAATGCCCCGATAAACGCATACGGCTCTGTCAAGACAGCTTTTGTTTCCCTGCTCCCCTCAATATCTGTGCGACAGTGTGGCCCGCTATCGTCTTTTTTCCATAAAGCGTGCCAGGGAATCCTTAATGAGCTTCGCGCTAAAAGGTTTTTGTATACACGCATCCACCCCGGGGCCTACCACGGCCGTAGGCAGGTCTTTCGCATACGTGGTCATGAGGATCTTGAAGGAATCAGGACAGAGATCATGGATGCGCCTAAAAAATCTCAGGCCGTCCATACCGGGCAGGTTGCAGTCGGTGATGATAATGTCATAGTGCTGTTTCTCGATGGCGTCGAGGCCTTCTTCCGCTGTTTCCACGGTATCGATGTGAAGACCTTCGCCAAGGAAGAACATCCTCATGGAGTCCCTGATACTTTCGTCGTCATCAACGAGCAGGATTTTCTTATCCTTGAACTCTTCCGGGAAATTCATGCGATCCTTTCCCCTTTCCTGGGATGGATCGAAGCATAGGTCATGCCAGTTAGCGACCTTGAGGTACGACACGATTATTCAATCCCTTAGGTTTCTGGTGTAGATCTTCGGCGAGTTCAATACCGCGGATATGTGCAAAATTCTCTAAGGTCACTTCATATTTTTGCACAGTCACCCTTCTCGGCCGGCATGCATCAGAGGATCTTTTTCCTCTGGTAGCGCAAGGTGTAATGGTTCATATGCAGGAGCCTGGCAGCCTTGCTCTCGTTGCCTTGTGCATATTTAAGCGCGGCCTTGATGTACCGACGTTCATATTCCGTGATCGCCGCCATGAGATCGATGCCTTCGGGAGGAATGAACGGGTCCTCTTCCGGGAAGGAATCTTTCCTTGGAGCATCCTTAGGGCTGATCTCGAGCATGCTCAAACCCATGTCTTCTAGCTTCAGCTCGGGCCCCCTTCCAAGAAGCACACCACGCTCGATGATATTCTTGAGTTCGCGCACGTTGCCCACCCAGTGATGTTCTTGAAGGACTTTTTGGGCCTCAGGGGAGATCCCGGTAAATTTCTTCTGAAACTTGGAGCTGTACTGCGCGAGAAAGTGCTGGGCCAGGGGAAGGATGTCTCCCGTGCGTTCATTCAGGGACGGCACATGCACCATCACCACACCCAGCCTGAAATACAGGTCATTCCTGAACAAACCCTGCTCCGTCAGTTCGGTAAGGTCCTTGTTCGTGGCCGACACGATCCGAGTGCGGATATGGCGCCTCTGGGTGGAACCCACTCGATAGAATTCACCGTCTTCCAGAAAACGCAGGAGCTTGGCCTGGGCCTCCAGTCCCATGTCTCCCACTTCATCGAGGAACAGTGTCCCTTCCGCCGCCTCCTCGATCAGCCCCCTCTTGCCTGAAGCTCCAGCGCCGCTGAAAGCGCCTTTTTCATACCCGAAGAGCTCGCTTTCGATGAGATCTTTGGGGATAGCCGCGCAATTGAGCGTGAGGAATGGGCCCTGGGAGTTCGGGCTCCGGTAATGGATGGTTCGTGCAATAAGCTCTTTGCCCGTTCCGGTTTCGCCCAGGATAAGTATAGGGGTATCGGGACTGCTGGCGGCCCGGGTGACGAAATCCATGATCCCCTGGATTTTATTGCTCTGGGCCACGAAAAAAGGCATATTTTCCTTCAGATTGTCTTCCTGGAGCAGCTTCACCTCCTTTCTGAGCCGGATGGTCTCCAAGGCGTTCTGTATGGTGACCCTCAGCCCGCCCATGATGATGGGCTTCAGCACATAGTCGTAGGCCCCGAGCTTCATGGCGGAAATGACCGTTTTGACATCCTCGTAGGCCGTGATCATGATCACCACGGTATCGGGGTACAGCTCCTTGATCTTGGCCAGGGCCTCGATGCCATTCATGCCCGGGAGTCCGATATCGAGCAGGACGAGGTCGGTAGGCGCCGTGCCGATTGCCGTAAGGGCTTCTTCGGCCGAGGCGAACGTCCTGATATCATACGCAGAAGCAAGGGCCATGCTGATCCCGTCCCTGATCGTCTTCTCGTCGTCAATGAGGACAAGCGAAAACCGTACCATGCATCCTCCCATCATGGTTTCACGGGAATGGCGAAGGAAAACTCGGCTCCGCCCAAAGGGCCGCGAGATACCTTCAGGATGCCTCCGTGATCGTGAACGATCCGCTGGCAGAGACTCAGACCGATGCCTGTAGAGCTCTTTTTGGTGGTAAAGAAGGGGTCGAAGATCTTTTGCGTCAGATCAGGCGGCACACCGGGTCCGGTATCCGCCACGGACACTACAATACGCAGCCCTGTCTGTGAAGTGGAGATCTTGATTTTCTTGCACTTTTCCATACCCTTCATGGCCTCTGCGGCATTGGTAATGAGGTTCAAAACCACCTGCTCGATGAGCTGGGCATCTGCATTGCAGGGAGGGAGCCCTGGTGCCAGATCCGTGATTATCTCGACCCTGGTCTTTCTGAGCAAGACCGCGCACAGCCCCAAGGCCTCTTCGATGGGTTTATGGATATCGAGGGACTCCAGCCTCGGCTCAGAGGGCTTGGAGAAATCCATGACCCTCCTGATGACGGCTTCGATCTTGGATGAAGCGGCTTGGATCTTACCGAGGATCTCCTTCATTTTTTCCGGATCCCCCCCCCGCTGAAGGATCTGTTCCGCGGTATCAAGATAGATATTGATTCCCGAAAGGGGGTTGCGGATCTCATGCGCGATACCCGTGGTCACATGTCCCAGGGAGGTCATCCTGTCCCGGATGTTCAGGAGACGTTCCGCCTCCCTGGCCTTGGTAACGTCCATCATGTTGATCAACACCGCCTTTCTCTCCTGGAGTTCGATAAGGTTTGCTCGGCAGTGAAGCCATTTCATGGCGTTTTCACCCACGGTTTCCCCCCAGAGGTTGATGAACCTGATGACAATCCCCGCTTGCCGGTCATGACCCGAGAGGGTCGCTTGAATGAGCTCATGGAGCTTTTTTGAGTCATCGGGATGGACCCGCTCGTAGATGGACGGCACGCCGACATCCTTGAGAGGGCCGAAAATCCTCTCCTGTTCCGGGTTCCGGTAGACTACCTTTTCGTCCAGGAGGATAGAGATGCCTGTCAGTGAGTTCTCCACCAGGTCACGGAAAGACCGATCGCTCGTTTTAAGCAGTCCGTCTTCTCCCCACTCTGCACGGACATGGCCCTCCCAAGCAGCCTCCTTGGCCTCCAGCTCTTCGATTCTGTTTAATAGATCCGTGTATGAGGGTTTTCTCGACATCAGGCTACCCTCCTAGCGGCGCAGATCTTCCATTTATTATATTATAATATACGACCCCCCCGGATGCCATGGGTATTTGCGTTTACGTGCCGCAGTCGCAAATGTTCGTGCTTACCGTATATCGGAGGAGTCGTAAAGTGAGCGGCCCCGCAGAACCTTGAACCCCAATGCCTTGTCCAACTCATACAGAGGAACTTTGAGAATTTTGCACAGAACGGTCGCCATATTTGAGAATTTCGCACAGATTTGAAGCCATGAAACCTGACGCGATTACCAATTAGCCATCTAATATGTGAAATAACCGGGCTATTTCAACGCATCCTGTTCTGGCACGGCCTATGCTATCTAAGTGTTGAATATTACAGTGTAAGTATGCTTTCAAATGAATAATAAAGCACGCCAGGCGGATCGGCCTGGGAAAGGAAGGTGGCTTACGGAGTCAGGACTGCAAGGGATAAAAGGACAGGCCTCAAACGTACGGCATCCATTATTCTGAAAAAACGATGAGAGAGGTTGAAAAATGGAAAAGACAAATAAAGTCTCACGAAGGCGATTTCTCCAAGTAGCAGGAGCAACCGGTGTTGTCCTGGCCGGTTCCGCTTTTCCCTTCCGGAACCTGAAACCGGCCTGGGCATTCGGTGATCATCCCCAGGAGCAGCTTCCCTACCGGATCACTAAGAGGGTGCCCCAGGTTTGCGCCCGGGCATGCGAAGCGGACTGCGCGTACACCATCGTCGTGGGCGTAGACCCCGCCACTGGTGTTGAGCGTGCCATCACCCTCGAGGGCAGGCCGGAAGACCCGGTATCCAACGGGAAATTCTGCATCAAAGGCATGGGCTTCGTCGATTCCCTCTATGATCCGGACCGATTGTTGGTATCGCTCAAGCGAACCAACAAGCAAAAGGGTACCGATGTAGACCCCGGCTGGATCACCATGAAGACGGAAGACGCCGTGCACGAGATCATCGAGGCCATGAAAAAGTACAAGCCATCAGAGATACTCATGGCCTCGCCGGGCGACCCCTACACCAACCGGCTCGCCCAGTCCATCGGCTGCACCCGGGCCGACCAGCGCACCGAGTGCTTCGGCACGCACTACTACATCAACTGCCTGACCCTGACCAACCCGCCCAACAAGTTCTACTCCAGCTGCTACACGCCCAGCCACCATGTCTGCGGGTATGACTACGACAACTGCAAGTATCAGGTCTGGTTCGGGTTCGACTCGTTCTCCAAGTGCGGCAAGGCCGGCATGCTCAATCACTGGGCCACGGGCAAGAAAAACGGCGGCAAGATCGTCATGTTCAACCCGGTCAGAACCCCCATGACGGACGGCTACGCCAGCGAGTACCACCCCATCAAGCCGGGAACCGACCTGGCCGTGGCCCTGGCCATGATCAATACGATTCTGAAGGCAGAAAAGTACAATGCGTCGTTCGTTAACAAGTACAGCGACGCGGCCGCCCTGGTGGATCTAAAGACCAAGTCTGTCCTGAAGGCTGACGATGGTAGGATGCTCGCCTGGTCCACAAAGAACGGCAAGGCCGAGCCGATTGACGAGTGCACCTCGCCGGCGCTCAAGGGAGGCCCTTTCAAGGTGAACGGTGCTACGGCAAAACCGGTCATGCAGCTCATGAGGGAAGCGACCAAGACCTACACCCCCGAATGGGCCGCCAAGATCAGCGATGTGCCCGCCGCGGCTATCAGGAAAATCGCGCTTGAGTTCGCGACCGCAGCCCCTTACGCAATGATCCCCACCTACAAGCGCGACGCGGCCGGGCCCAACTATGCCAACAGCTGGCGGCTCCGCCACGCCATCAACATTCTGAACACCCTGGCGGGGTCCATCGACCATGAGGGCGGGGTCCTCCTGCTTCACGATGTAAAGATACCCTGGATCGATGAGATCTCTCCCCCCGTGGAGCCCTACCCTGAGCAGCCGGCCAAACCGGTTGACTTCCGTAATGAGTTCCCAGTCACCGACACTATTTACCGCAAGAAGGATTTCTCCGCCCCCGGTCACTATGGCATGGTGGGATGGGGCCTCTACAAGACCAATCGTGCCAAGGTGGCCTTCTTCCGCAACCCCCACCGCGGACTCTTCGCCATGATCCAGTCACAGATGCTGGAGAAGGCCTCGGAAAAGCTGGAGCTTGTCGTGGACTGGAACCTCTACCTCGACGACCTCGGCTACTTCTGCGACTATGTCATTCCGGCCCCCCACCAGTTCGAAGAAGGCAAAATGGACCTGCGCCTCTATTATCCCAAGTATCCCTGCATCGTCGGCGGCTCACCGGTACAGAAGTCGCCGGGCGACCAGATCGGCTGGGGAGGTTTTGCCATGAAGATCGGATTGGCCCTGGCCCCCAAATACTGGTCCACGGATGGAAGCGGCGATCCAGCCAAGAAGATCCCCACGAACTTGGGCGACGTGGCCGTCAAACAGATGGGCATCGCCGAGAACGCCGCCGACTTCATGCAAAAGGGTGGGTTCTGGATCGACAAGAAACCTTACCAAAACTACAAGACGATCGAGCAGATCGGCTATGGTAAGCCCAACGGCAGGGTGCGCATGTACATCGACGAGTTCGCCGCGGTCGGCCACAGCCCGCTGCCCATCTGGGCGCCCCGTTGGCATGCAAGCACGGGGGATTACAAGTTCTCGCTGCTCATCACCCGCGCGCCCTGGTACATGCATGCCGATCCCAACTTCATCAACAACGCGATCCTCAAAGAGGTCACCATCCGCAACCACATGGACGCGGTTTGGATGCACCCCGAGGCAGCCCAAAAGCTGGGTCTCAAGGAAGGCGACCATGTGATCCTGGAGAACGATCCGACGTATATGAAAGACCTGCCACGGCCGCAGAAGGCCACGCTCCACCTGACAAAACGTGTCGCCAGAAAAGACTGCGTGCTCCTCTTCCACGGCATAGGGCACCGGGCAAAGAACCTGAAGGTGGCAGCGAATTTCGGCTACCGGGACGGCGATCTGATCCCGCAGAAGAACCCCGAGATAGCGAAAAAGCACGATCCGACCGGTATGGGGTGGGTGGAAGATGTCTTTGTCAGCGTCAAAAAAATAGCATGAGGTGATAAGCCATGAAAGAATATGCCATCTTGCTGGACGACACGTACTGCACGGGCTGCAACTCCTGCGCATACCGGTGTATCCAGGAATTCAGATACCACAATCAGGCGGCCAAGGGTCTCTTTCGGACCTTTGTCCAGATCAACGATGACGGCCTCTACCAGAAGCGGTGCATGCACTGTATAGCCCCGGACTGCGTGGCAAACTGCCCGGTTCAGGCCCTGACCAAGTCGGAATACGGGACGGTCCTGTATGACGCCAAGATATGCATCGGCTGCCAGACCTGCGTCAAAGTGTGCAAATTCCACATCCCCCAGTTCGACGCCGAGACCAAGAAGATCGTCAAGTGCAGCATGTGCTCACATAGGATCAATGAAAACAAGCCGCCGGCCTGCGTGGAGGTCTGCCCGACCGGCGCGCTGCAGTTCGGCGAGTATCGGGCGATGCTGGAAAAGGCAAAGGCGCTGGCGGCCAAGCATAACCTGAAGATCTACGGCATGAAGGAAAACGGCGGCACCCATCTCTTCGTCCTGGCCAAGACCGAACCGACCACCTTCGGCTATCCCAAGGTCGCGGCGAAGGGGCTCGCTAAGAGCATGTCCATGGGCGAGACCTTCACCGTCCCCACGGCCGTAGCCGCAGTGGCCATCGGGGGCTTCACCCGCTTCAGTGAGAGAAGAGCCCGTGTGGAGGCGGAGGAGAAAGACAAGCTCCCCAAAAAATAGTTACCAGGCAAACTCCGTAAGGGACGGGCAGGATGACACTTCCGCCGTTCTGTCCGATCCCTTCCTCGTATCTGTATATGTACGCGCCTTCGTCCTTACGGGCATAGATGGCGGAAGGAATGGGATAATGCAATGAACGAATCCGGCGAAAAGCTCCAACGCGCGGCGGCGAGAGCGACGCTGTGCTCCCTCCTGGCCCAGGCTCTCAATTACCCTGACAAGGATCTCGTGGAAGGCCTCTGCCGGGGAGATCATATAAGAGAACTCCTCAAGGCCCTCGAAGTTCTGGGTATCACGGATCAGGAAGCGTATCTGAAAACGCTGCAGAAAGAATACACCGCGCCTTCAGTTGACCAAGCCGCCCTGCTATTGGAGATAGAGAAGGATTACACATGGATGTGTTTTGCCTCTAAGCCTCGCCGTCTGGTCTATCTCTTCGAGTCGGTCTACAATGAAGGCAACCTGTACGACGAGTCGACCTTCAAAATCGCGCGCCTCTATTATGATGCCGGACTAAAGGTGGAGGAGGATTTCCGACTTCCCCCCGATCACATCGCCGTCGAGCTCGAATTCATGGCTTTCCTGTCCTATAAGGAGATGGAAGGCATCAAGAACGGCGACGCCAAGATCGAGAGCTATGCCGCCCAGCTCCAGAAAAAGACCCTGGATGAACACCTGCACAATTTTGCCCTGATCGTGGCCGAAAACCTCGGCAAGCATGCCAGAACGAGCTTTTACCAGGGCACAGCCAAGGTCATGACGGCCTTCTTTTCGAATCCGGTCTAGCTGGTGTAGACGCATCCTTCAAAACAGGGGTACCGGGTAGGATACGAGAGGAAAACATGGCACCAACGTTGAAGCCCCTCTGATTCCGCTCAGAGCGCCTTGATCACCATGAGGGCATGGGGGGTCTCGCCGAATATTTCCGGCGCGTAGAGGGCCTCGATCCGGAGGCCGGGCAGCGTAACCGTGCCGTCGGTATTGAACCGCAGGGACTATTGGGCGGTCCATCTTCCTTTGGGCACCTATTCAAAGTCTTGCCGGAAGGACTCATCGCCGCGTTCGGTATAGACCGTCCAGATTTCGCTCCGAGCTGTTTCGCGAGCGGTCGGCATATGCGATCCGCTGCCGAGATGGGCCTGGGGGACGATGGCGCCGGCCGGGGATCGGAAACCGGATACCTTTCTTGTGGAGACTTAAAGCCCGAAAATTACGCGCTCCCACTCTTGGACTGGAACTGGCAGACCCTCGATACGGGACTATTCATCGTGAAATAGCGGATCAATGCTTGATCATGCCATGATGCCGACAACGTGCTTCTCAGAAATATATCCGCCCCAGAAGGCTGACGGTCCTGGGATAGATGCCATACTCCGAACCGATGGCCAGGCCGGTCTCATCTACATCGGTCCTTTTGCCGAGCGGCAGTTCCGTGCTCAGGATGAACTCGATCTCATCCGCGGCGTTGTAGATCACGGCCGGACCGAAGACAGCGGAACCGTCATCGAGATTCACGATCGCCACGGTCTGCAGCGTAAAGAGGGGCGATGCTTCTCCCATGAGGGTCAGCCCCAGATAGTGCCGTCCGAAATACGGGTCCATAACCAGCAGCGGATCGCCCAAACGGCTCAGGTAATCATCAGGATCTCTCCGCCCGTTCTCGTGGTAGTAGTATTCCACGACCAGGTGCAAAGAATTGGCCCAGCGTTTGTCGAACCCGACGCTGATCTGGACATAAGGGTCCTGGTTGTAATCGGTGGGGCGGGAGTAATTGCCCTCCAAGCGCCACCCCAGATCGAAGGCCTCGGCGCTCGCGGACAGCCCTCCCAGATGCCGCCCGTCCGCCTTGCCCGCCAGGGCGTGCAGATCTATACCGCGAAGATTGACATTGCCCTTGAAGAGCGCGGCACAGCGGTCCCAGTCGGGACTCTCATCTCGGTCATAGCCCATGACGGCAATAAGTTCCAAACCCGAGAGCTCGCCGGTCTTGAGGGTAAGGCGCAGGCTATCCACGCCCGGCCGGAACTCCCGGTCCACGGTCGTGGTGCCGAAGGGATAGAACAGGTCATTGGGGGTGAAGATAAAGTTATTGGCAAGCCCGATGGGCTGCCGTCCCAGCACAAACTCAAAGGGATCGGCATAGAGCTTCAGGCTGGCCTGGTCCAGGCCAGTGACGGCCTTGACATCGTCCTGGTCACAAAGCTCCCGCTCGAGGCGCACATAGCGGTAGGGCTCATCCGCATCGTCCGGGTCGAGCATGCTGTGGGGCCTTGTGCGGGTCAGCTGATAGGCGTTCAATTCCAGGCGCGCCCAATCATCCCACCCGGCATCGCCCAGCAGCCTGAAGGTCAGGCTGTTGACCCCCTCCCCTTGCTCGGGGTAAAACTCCTGCGGCTTCGGGTAGGACATAAAACCCGAGCTCAGATCGACGGCCAACCGGGCCTTGAGCGACCCCTTGTCGCCGGCATACTCGTAAAAGGCATGCGCGTCCGAGGACGTGACAATTGCCAGGATGAAGATGATCAGGCCGCGATAGCGCATCTATCGCTTGAGATCATCGCCCGTGACCGTCCCGTCATGAAGGGTCACGATGCGGCGCGCCCGTTCCATGACGCGCGGGTCGTGCGTGGAGAACAGGAAGGTCACGCCGTGCTGGGCATTGAGGCGCTCCATGAGGTCCAGCAGTCCGTCGGCGGTCTTGGAATCCACGTTGGCCGTGGGTTCATCGGCCAGGACCAGGGCCGGGTCGCCCGCGACCGCGCGGGCGATGGCCACGCGCTGCTGCTGGCCGCCCGAGATCTGATGCGGCCGGCGGTCGGCCTTGTCCGCCATGCCCACGATCTCCAGGATGGACATGACCTTGGCGCGGCGTTCGGACAGCGGCACCCCCTTGAGCATGAGCACGAACTCGGCGTTCTCATAGACCGAGAGCACCGGGATGAGGTTGTAGGCCTGGAAGATGAACCCGATGCGCTGTTTGCGCATCGAGGCCTTGGCGCTGCGCGTCAAGCGGCCGAGGTCTTTGCCTTCCACCACGATCCGGCCCCTGCTGGGGCTGTCAAGGACGCCGATCAGGTTCAAGGCCGTAGTCTTGCCCGATCCCGACGGCCCGCACAGGGCCGTGAACTCGCCCTGGTCGAGGGTGAGGTTCATGCCCTTGAGGGCATAGGTCTTTTCCTCGCCGTTGACATAGATCTTGTCCACCTGCTCCATGCTGACGATCTGAGCGCTCATGTCCGCCTCCTAGATAATTTTCATGGCCTCGACCGGCTTGGTCCGAGCGGCCAGAAAGGCCGGGTACAGGCCTGCGGCCAGGATCAGGGCGAACACGCCCGTGAAGATGTTCACGATATGGCGCGGCTGGAAGCGCGCCCGCACGAAAAGATCCATGACCACCCCGCCCGCGACCGGCTTCTCATGCATCAGAGGGCTCAGATCGACCCCGACGGAGTGCAGGTACCAATACACCGGGACGCTCACCAGGGCGCCCACGAGCAGGCCGACCACGCCCAGCCAGAAGGTCTCCAGCATGATCAGGGACCATATCCGGGCAGGAGTCATGCCAAGAGCCAGCATGACGCCGAACTCGCGCAGGCGCTCCATGACCCCCATAAGCACGGTGTCCAGGATCCCGGCCATGATCAGCAGGAAGACAAAGGTCTGGAAGAAATAATTGCCGGTTTTGTCAAGCGTGATGAGACCGGCCAGATCGGGCATCATGGCCTGCCAGGAAAGGGCCTCGGCCCCATGGGCTTTGGCCGCAGAGCTTAAGCGTGAGCAGACCTCGTCCGTATTCAGGGCGGAGTCGAGAAAGACCGCCACCTGGGTGGACTCGCTCGGGGCATAACCCACGAGAGAGCGCAGATATCCGATCGGCACCAGGATGACGGAGCGGTCGACCTCGTCCACGCCGGTGGTAAAGACGCCGCACACCTTCAAGAGGCCGCTGACCACGTTGCCGTTCCTATCCGCGGTGGTGACGACAAGCTTCTTGCCGATCTTCAGCTCAAGCTGTTTGGCCATGAGGCTGCCGACCAGCGCCTGGGAGCCCGATGCCGAGGCGAGGCTGGAGCCTTGAACGACATGATCGAGGATAAACAGCCGCCTTCCTTCCGCCGCCGGATCGATACCCAGAATCCCGGCGCCGGAGGTATCCACCGCGGTTCCGGCCATGCCCTGGCTGATGACCCGCTCCGAGGCGAACCGCACGTGCGCTTGGCGGCGGACCTCCCGGATCAGCGCAGGCGTATCCACGATGACCTTGCCGGCCTCCGGCTTGGCCTGATACCCGATGGGCTGTAGGGTGAGGTTCCCGGAGCCCATGCGCGCGGCCGCATCGATCATCTGGCCGTAAGACCCGTCGCTGAAAACCGTGAAGCTGACCGAGAGCAGGAAACCGAACGCGATCGCCAGCAGGGTGATCAAGGTGCGGCGGCGGTTGCGCCAGAGGTTCCTCCATGCCATGCGCATCAGCATCCGCATCCCTCCTCACGAGTGGTGCAACGCCCTGACGGGATCGAGCCGGGCGGCTTTCACGGCCGGATAGAGCGCCGCCAGCAGCGAGAAGAGGAACAGGAAGACAAGCGGCCAGATCACCACACGGGGCGTAAGCCAAGCGCGCCAGACGAGGTCGATGGCCACGCCCGAGAGCGTGGCGCCCTGAATGAAGCCGGACATGTCGATCCCATGGGTTTGGAGCCACATGCTCAGAGGAATGCCGGTGGCCAGACCGACCAGGGCGGCGGCGACCGCCATGAGCAACGTCTCGATCATGACCTGGAAAAAGACCTCCCAAGGCCCGACCCCTAAGGCCTTGGTCAGGCCGTATTCGCGGATGCGTTCAAAGACCGCCATGAGCATGGCATTCAGCGTGACGATGGCGATGGCGATATAGGTGATGCCCAGCGTGATGAAGAGGAAGGCGTCCATGGCGTCGATCATCTCCTTGATGGCCGGCATGAGCTGCTCCCAGGTGCGCACGTCCAGGCCCGGCGAGAGGCCTTGGATGCGCGCGGCCGTCTGCTTCAGGTCCGCACCGGGAGGCAGGGTGATCGCGATCTCATGCACACCCGAGGGCATGACCATGAGGTCGCGGAAGGCCCCAGAGGTGATGAAGAACCCGGCCCGGTCGACGTTTTCATTCACGGACTTCAAAACGCCGCGCACGGTGAAGATCTCGTTGGCCAGCGATCCGTCCGCGGCCTGGGCCACAATGACCACCGTATCGCCGGGATGCGCGGAGAGCGTCAGTGCCAGGCGCTTGCCCAGCACAACGTCCGCATCGCCCCCTTCCGCCAGCCAGTGCCCCTCGAGCATATGCCGCGCCATGCGGGTCGTCCCGGCCTCGGCCGACGGGTCGAGGCCGCGCAGCAGCACGCCGGCCGACGAGGCCCCCTTGGCGCACAGGCCGCTGGCAAAGAGGCGCGCACTGGCATGACACCCCATGGCCCGGTAGGCGTCCAGGAGCGCCTCGGGATGTTCGATGCGGCGGTAGATCGATTTCGTATTCAGGTATCCGGGGGCATGCACCTGCACCTGGCCCATCTCGAGCATGACGGCGTTCACATGCGTATCCCGCACCATCCCGTCGACCAGGGCGATGTAGATCACCAGGATGGCCAGCGAAAAGGCCATGGCCAAGATGGTGATCAGGCTGCGCCGCCGGTTGCGCAGGATATACCGGAACGCCAGGCGCCAGATCTTCATCGCTTCAGCTCGCTCAACGAGAAGAATCCCGCGGGCAGGACGACGTCAAAGTCCAGCGTCTCATAGGTGATCTCGGTGAATTCACCGGGCTTGTCCTGCGGTATCATCTTCATATGCATGGGCACCAGACGGCCCGATACCCTACGGTAAGCATCGAAGGTCAGGACGCGCACGACCCGGCCGTCCTCATCGTAGTACCTCTCCTTGACGGGTTGATCGTCGCCGCGCACATCCAGCACGATCCGGCCCCAGACCACGGCGGCCTGCGGTTTGGGTGCCAGCGTGATCTCGGTGATGTCCTGGCCGTCCCGTGTGCCGGCAAAGGTGATCTGCGGCAGATAGTCCTCGGACAAACGGCTTTCCTTGACCAGATCGTCGTTGGTGAAGTGGCTCCCCATCCAGGACCCCATCATCATGGCGGCCGTGAGCTTGATGGTGCGGTCGGTCTTGGGCAGGTAGTTGTAGATCTCGCTGCCCACCTTGAGGGTGGCGATCCCGCTCTCCTTGAGCGGTTTGACGATCCTGACCAGCGAGTTCTCCGTCCCTTGGGAGTAGACGTCCATGACCAGGGTCCTCTCCCAATGGGAGGTCCTGACATGCATGCTGATCAAGGCTTTCGAGGACGCCCCCCGCCACAGATCGTCGATCTTTTTCAGGATCGTCCCGGCATCCTTGACCGATTGGGCCGCGCATACCTCCATGGGCAAACATACCGTATGAATAAGCACGAGGATCATGGCCCATTGTCTGATTCCTGATCGAACAGGTATGGCAAACATGATGTCCGAACGTCTCATCCAGCCTCCTTCATACGCTCCCACCATGCGGGGAAGGTCGATTCCATGATGTCGATCAAAATCACCAGGCAGGGAACAAGCCACCATGTTACATGTTGTACTATATTAATAATGGGCTGCGCTTGTCAATGATAGGAACCTGCGATGAGGCATCGCTCGCAGGCTTCAGCGTCTCCCTAACCGCCCCATGGTGCTCCGCGGATAAGACAATATGAGGATCTCTTGGATACAGTGGCATCTGTTGGAGAAATTACATAATGCATTAAGTATTTCAACATGAAAGACGATAGTCTAAAACATGTTATACAATTGCGTGCCACGAGGAAGCTACTCACTCACCTTAAATGCGACAGAGGAATAATGAGATGAACAGTATGAAGCTTACCACACGGTTGATCCTGCTCAATCTAGGAACTATTATTCTGGTAGTGGCCATAACCATGGGGATCTCACTGACGAATTTCAACAATGAGCTCAAACGCATAGCCCGCGATGATCAAGAAAGGCGCCTCAAGGTATTCCATGAGCTCATCGCGCACAAAGGTAGCGGCTTCAAGCTGGCGGGAGAGACCTTGATGGTCGGCGATTATGTCATCAACCATAATTACGAACTCCCGGACAAAGTCAAAACGCTCTGCGGCGGCACGGCCACGATATTCATGAAGGATCTGCGGGTATCCACCAATGTGATTAAGTCGGACGGCACGCGCGCCGTGGGAACACGTCTGGAGGGAGCGGCATACGACGCCATCTTCAAGGAAGGCAAGCCATACCGTGGTGAGGCCAAGATCCTGGGCATACCCTATTTTACTGCTTACGATCCCATCCGCGACGCCAACGGCGCCATCATCGGCGTGCTTTATACTGGAGTAAAGCGGAGCGAGTTCTTCTCCAATTTCGATAAGACCAGGCTCAATATCTCCCTGCTGGTCCTAGTGATGTCCGTAATCGTCGCCGTAGGAGGAGTTTTCATCCTCAGGTCAATGATCACCAAACGTCTTCAACGCTTGATAACGGGCTTTGAAACTATAGCCGGCGGCGACTTGACGCGCAGGTTGACAGTAGAACTTCAGGATGAGCTCGGTGAATTCGTCGGCACCCTGAACCGTTTCATCGGCAGTTTTGAGGACGTGGTGTCTAAGCTGAAGCAATCCGTGATGCTCTTGGACAGCACGACCCATGAGGTAGCCTCTGATTCCCACGGTCTTTCGCTGGCCACCCAGGAACAGGCGGCCGCCATTGAGGAGGTTGCGGCCACAATCGAACAGATGGTCGCCAGTATCAAGCAAAGCGCCCGGAATGCCGACCAGGGTCAACTCAAAGCCAAGGCCATGGTGGATATGGCCAATGCCAACAGTGAATCCTCTCAGCAGTTGATCAAGGCCATGGATAAGATTTCCATTGCGTCGCGCAAGATCAGCGATATCACGGCTACCGTCAATGAAGTAGCCTTCCAGACCAACCTGCTGGCCTTGAATGCCGCCGTGGAAGCAGCCCGCGCCGGTGAACACGGCAAAGGATTCGCGGTGGTGGCCGAAGAGGTGCGCTCGCTGGCGCAGAGATCGGCCGAAGCCGCCCGGCAGATCAAGTCGCTGATCGAGGACACCGGGGAGAAGGTCAAGGCCGGGGAGACAATCGTCAAACAGTCCGTGACCTCGCTCGATGAAATGATCTCGCACATCACCGAGCTTTCCGCAGGCATCGAGGAGATAGCCGCCTCATCCGCACAGCAGGCCGGCGGAGCGGACGAGGTCAACCGCGCTATCTCACAGATCGATAAAACCACCCAGCAGAACGCCGCCACGGTCGAAGAACTGGCGGGTACTTCAAACGCCCTGAACGATGAAGCCCGGGATCTAAAATCGATCCTGGAGCGTTTTACGGTTTCGGCGCGTTAAGGACTCGGTAGCATCTCCAGAGGATCAGACCGCCCCATGACAAGGCAACGATCATAACGGCCGCGCCGGTCAGGTGCGTGGCCCAGGCAATATAAGAGTCCCAATTCTGGAGGTCGAGTTCGGTCAGGATGAATTCCCAGTCGTGGAACCCATACGGGCTGCTCTGTCCGGTATTGCCGCCCAAGAGCATCAACTCGCCCGCCCGGGCATCGTTGATGTAGGGCGCGATGTCGATGAAATTCTGACCCAGCCACCATAAAGCCACGCCCGCGCCAAAGGGGTCCCTGGTTTTGAAGAGCAGGGTCAGGCAGCAGACCAGCGGCATCAAAAGCTGTCCGAGGCTGCCGCCCAGCGAGGTGATCAGAGCGCCGAAGGGCCGAAACAGGATATGGCCGGCCTCATGGAAAGGCGTGTTGACCAGATGCAGGAAACCGGGCGCTTCTCCGGTTTCAGCAGGTGTGGCCCACATGATCGAGAGGCCCCAGAGGATCAGGGCGGCCAGGAGCAGGGCGCGCAGCACCAGGCTGAAGGTCTCGGGAGAAGATGTGTTTTCCCCCAGGAGCAGCTCGCGCCAGGGACTCGGCGCGGCCATGGTGAGACCGGCAGGACGCACATCGGCGCGCCGGTAGCGCTCGAAGATCAATCCGCACTGGCGGCATTCGATGTTTTCTTCTTGTTCATATGCACACCGGGGACAACGCATGGTAATCGTTTCGGCTCAAACCCCCGTCGGCTTGAAGTCTGACCAGCAATCAATCTCTTATCTTCAGGGCACGGGTGCATACTCGATGGGCGTCCAGTTATAGCCGCTGCCGCCATCCGGGCGCACCCGGCCGATGCCGGGAAAGGGCATATGCATGCCGGCCACCAGGGTTTTAGCGGCGGCGAGGCGTTTGAACAGCGCCCGGCGCGTGGCCACGGCCTGCTTCTGATCCGTATCAAAATCGATGGAGACTTCAGGCTTGGCCATCTGAACCGCCATGACATGCACCAGATCACCCCAGATCACGAGCGTTTGATCGCAGCTCTTAATCTCATATGCCGTGTGTCCGGGGGTATGACCCGGGATGGCCAGGGCCTTGATGCCCGGGATAGGGAGGTCGGCGCCCACAAAGGTCTTCCATCTCCCCAGGGAGATATAGGGCGCGGCGATGTCACGCGCCATCTTGAAGTACGGCTTGAGGTCGGAGGGCATCTTGTCGGCAACGGTTGCAGAAAGATAGAAATCGCTTTCAGCCTGGGAGACATAGATCACGGCCTTGGCAAAGGCGGGTTTGCCCGCTTCGTCCAGGAGACCGCCCATATGGTCGCCGTGCAGATGGGTGATGAAAACGGCATCGACATCGGCCGGGTCATATCCGGCGGCCTTGAGGTTCGGCAGCACGCCGCCCAAGGTGGGGCCGAAAACCTTGGCCGCTCCGGCATCAATGAGCACGAGGTGCGAGCCGGTATTGATCAGATAGGCAATCACCGAAGTCGGCAGCTTGGGTCCGGGGATAACCATGCGCGTGAGCTCGTTTTGAATCCCGGAGGCCGGGGCGCCGTGCAGCAGTTTGGCGTCCAGGTCGATCCGGCCGTCGTACAAGGCCGTGATCTCGAAGTTCCCCAGCATCATGCGGTAGTAGCCCGGCGCCTGGGTCTTGATCATCGGCGGCTGGGCCGCGGCCGTGGATACGAGACCGAGCACAAACACAAGACTCAACAATACGCCTGCCTGGCGTCGCACGTAGAATCCCCCTATCATTTCCATATGCCCCCTTTTTTTAATTTTTCGCCGCCGCGAACTCACCGTTTTCTCTTCACTATTCCGGATCAGGCACGCTCAAGGGCCTGAACTATTCATCCGTTGTCCGAACCGGCTCATACGCTTCGCCGGAGTGGTGCTAAGGTAAATTTTCGTTGATCACCCCAGCCAGGATCGACACGGCCTTCTCGATGGTCGCCGCATCGCTCATGGTGTAGTTGAGACGCATGGTTCCCAGACCCTCTTCACGGTTGGTGTAGAAATAGCGCCCCGGGACAAAGGCCACGTTACGCTCAACAGCCCTGGCGTAGAGGGCCTCGGTATCGAGCGGACCCTCGACCCACAGGAACATGCCGCCTTCGGGCCGTGACCAGTGGAACCCGGACGGGAAATACCTTTCCAGGGCGCTCAGCATGGCCTCCTGCTTCGGCCGGTACAGGGCGATGATCTTGGGCAGGTGCCGGTCCAGGTATCCGCCCCAGAGGTACTCGGCGGCCAGGGCCTGGTTGAAGGTGCTCGTATGCAGATCGACGCCCTGCTTGACGAGCACCATCCAGCGCCGGATCAACGCCGGCGCCACGCAGAAACCCAGACGCAGTCCCGGCGCGAAGACCTTGGAGAGCGTGCTGATGTAAACGACGTTCTCCGGCGCCAAGGTCTTGATAGGAGGCAGGACCTCACCGCGGTAGCGCAAGGGACTGTACGGATCGTCCTCGATGAGCAGGGCGCCGTGACGCCGGATGATCTCGGCAATGGCCCGGCGGCGTGTCAGTGGAATGGTCCGGCCGGTCGGGTTCTGAAAGGTCGGCACGAGATAGATGAGCTTGATGCGGTTTTCCTTCAGAACCTCATCGAGCGATTCCGGGATGAGTCCTTCATCGTCGGTATCCATGCGCACGTACGTTGGTTCATAGGGGTTAAAGGCCTGGATGGCGCCTAAGTACGTGGGCGCTTCCACGGCTACGCTCTCGCCGGGCGAGATGAGGGCCTTGCCAAGGGCGTCGAGGAAACCCTGCGATCCGCTGCCGATGATGATCTCATCCACTCCGGCCGTGATGCCTTTGGGCTTTAGATAACCGGTAAGCGCCTCGCGCAGCGGGATAAAGCCCTCGGTGAGATCGTATTGAAAGGCCTGCGCGCCATAGGTGGCGGCCACACGATTCGTAAGTTCGCTGATGATCTCCAGGGGAAAGCTCTCCGGGGCGGGTATACCCCCCGCCAGCGAGATCATCCCCGGCTGAGAGACCACCTTCAGAATCTCCCGGATGACATTGGCGCCCATTCTCTCAGTCCGCTGGGCCAGCAAAGCTTCAAGTGACATGACTTAAACTCCTCGTGGTTTTTTCGTGTCTGCGCGGGAAGGCCCACTATACGTTCGGGCACTGCTGAAGTCAACATGGCCGCTCGCTGTCACGGGGCGTCCCGATGCCCTGTGCCTGAGGTTTCATGCGGGGTTCGGCAAAATCGTAGCGCCGATGCAATCATCACGCAACCGTATGATACCCCCGCCGATACGGGCATAGGCATGTATGAAGGACCGCGTGTTTGACCAATGCGCACGATTCCACCAGCAGAACACCGCCGCAAGGACATGCCCTGTGCGAATGATCCCAATCCAGAGATGCGCGGTCCGGTGTTAATCCTGATCGTCAGGCGGCTTCCCGCATGAACTCCTCGTTGTTGGAAAGGATCGTGATGAGGTGCCGGCGTGCCAATGCGCAGGTTTCATGAATATGCCGCGCATCGATGCGCAGGCTTTCATCCAGCAGTAAAAACACCCTCTCCACCCCTTGCGGCAGACAAGCCAGATGCTCCAGATCCTGCCGAACCCGCCCCTGCTCAAAAAGCCAATCAGGGTGCTGGCTGTCGGCATACTTGACCTCAATGACCACTTGAACCGTATCCACTACGGGGTTGTGTGCCGGTTGCAAAGATGCATCGGACGGTAGGCGATGCACGGAGAGATCCGACCGCAAACTCGGGAAACCTCGATAGGGATTGAGCCCGGCATGGACGGTCAATCCGGACGGCAGGCGTTCCGCAAGATAACCGCCGAACTTCATCTGGATGTCGGCCTCGCTTTTAATGTAGGGATTGCGGGAGGCATAGGGGCAGGCCCTGCTCTTCAACCCCGCATACCGTAAGGGGTCGGTAAATGAATGACGCGTGAGGGGACCATCGACCCATTCCTTGAACAATTGCACGAGCACCTGTTGCACAGCTGTTCCTCCTTATGTTGATCTCGCCAGCCACTTTCTCAGCCGGGTTCGGTGCATGTGAATGCCTTTTAGCCGCTTTTAGTCTTGTTCTTCCTCCCTCCCGCAGGTTTCATTGCTGAAAAGATACAACCGGTAAGACCCAATATCAAAACCATGCAAAATGTTGTTCCGTGCCGTGTAAACAAGGTGGCCCTCTCGGTATTATCCAATACACCATATTTTGTCTTTTTTCCATCATTTCCATTTGAGAAAGCTTTGCATTGAATAGCAGGCATGAACAACCTCGTCATGATGTATCAAGTACCGGCCTTTAAAAGGCTTATTGCTTTGATGGTTCTTACCGATAGAATAATATACGACCGCATAGCCCTAAGAGCAGGGCATAGCTTGGAATTGAGCCAAGACCTTTGCGGTTGTGAAAAGAGCGGTCCCTTAAGCGGGCCGCTTTTTGCATTATTCCAGTCCCAATCCCCGCATCACGTATTGAAGCGACATTAAAGAGTCCTTAGCAAGCCTTCCGATAATGTAAATGTATGGTCTGTTTGAGAGACGGTAACGAGATGCTATGGTGAGAGGAAGGACATGAGCAGCATACGATATCTGTTAAAGATCGTTCTGCCGCTGGTCGGCCTAAACATGCTGGCCTTTCTTGGATACTGGCTTGAACCCGGGGGTATCGAACAGACCTGCCCTGAACTGAAGGCCTATCTGGACCTGATATCCATATCGCTGGATCTGGGCAACGCCGTCTTGGGCACCATCCTGATCTTCATCATGGCCCGCCCGGTGATGCGGTTCCTTAAGCGGCCGGAAGCACTATCGGATACCGAGCTTGAACACGTGGCGCGCCGCAACCTGCGCATGCCCGACCTGGCCATGCTCGTCATGATGCTCAACGGCCTGATCCTGCTGATCGGCGAATGGACTCTGCACCGCGCCGGGGGCGAAGCCGTGATCGCGGTTCTCACCAAGGTGCCGCTCCAGGATCTGGCCAGCATGCTCATGTTCCCGCTGCTCGTACGGCTCCTGGCACTCAGTCCCACCAATGAGGCCTTTCGTGCGATCTATGCCGAATACCAAAAACGCGGCCTGACCTGGCCTCTCTATGACATTCCGCTGGGGCCGCAACTCATCGCCCTGTGCTGCATCATTGTCATAACGGCCGTCTTGTTTACAACCGGCGTGTCCGCCAACTTCACGGCCGGCACTATGCAAAAGGAAGCCATTCGAGGCATGGAGGAAATGCAGAGTTTCGTACTCAGCCGCCTGGACCGCGAAAAAACCTCCCTGGATGAAATGCGAACTCAGGTCGATGCCCTGAACGCCGGCGGCCAGTCCGTGTACGCCGTTACCGACCGTGACGGCACCATGCTCTACAACCCGAAAAGCCTCTCCCTGTTCAATACGCGCTGGCAGAGCATGAACCGGATCATCCGTGAAGGCATCAAGACCAACGAGCGCTTCACCGGCTACGACATGGTCCAAGGTCAGGTGTTCTGCACCAGCGCCGTAAACGGCAACCTGGCCCTGGTCTCAATCTATTCCATCGCCCGGCACAGCCAGGGCATCACCGGCATCATCGGCAACGGCCTGTCGAACAGCGTCATGGTTATCATTCTCGTCATCTTCGTTTCCTTGGCCATCCGCAATGTCATCTCGAAACCGCTGAAGTCTTTAAACGAACACATGAACGATCTGGCCGCGGGCCAGGGTGACCTTACCCAGCGCCTCCAGGTAACCAGCGCCGACCAGCTGGGCCGGATGTCGATCAACACCAACCGCTTCATCGAAGTCGTCGAACAGATCGTCATGGATGTCAAGAGCACGGCCATGCGGGTGGAAAGCGCCACGCAGGAGGTCCAGTCCGGATCCCAGGGTCTCTCCATGTCCACCCAGGAACAGGCGGCCGCCATCGAGGAGGTCGCGGCCACCATTGAAGAGATGACCTCCGCCATCAAGAACACGGCCGCCAATTCCGAACAAGGCCGCGCCCAGACGCGCGAAATCGTCTCGCTGGCCGAACTGGGCGGGGAAATCGCCCGGGGACTGGTCAAGGCCATGGACGAGATCAAGATCGCCTCGCGCCGGATCGGCGAGATCACCGCCACGGTCAATGATGTGGCCTTCCAGACCAACCTCCTGGCCCTTAACGCCGCCGTGGAGGCCGCCCGGGCTGGTGAGCACGGCAAGGGGTTCGCCGTGGTGGCCGAAGAGGTGCGAGCCCTGGCCCAGAAGAGCGCTCAATCCGCACGCGAGATCAAGACCTTGATCGAAGACAGCCTGAACAAGGTCGATACCGGCGACCGTATGGTCAAGCAGACCCATGAGTCCCTGGAAAATATCGCCAGACGCATGGAGCAGTTGGCCCAGACCATCGAGGAGATCACGGCCGCCAGCACCGAACAGGCGGGCGGTGTGGACGAGGTCAACCGGGCCGTGAGCCAGATCGACACCAGCACCCAGAACAATGCCTCCACGGTCGAAGAACTGGCCAGCACCGCCGACGCGCTCAACACCGAAGCCCGCGAGCTCGGCAGCCTGGTCAAGCAGTTTAAGGTAACCGAGGAATAAGACCTACAGGCTATCGTTTCTTATCAATTCTACCGCGGGCTCCGGACGGTTCACGCTCGCTGTCTTAGGCATGCTTGCGCCTGCAGGCGTGCCAGGCGGCAAAGCCGTTGATGAACGCGAGAAAGGGTGACGCCAGGATTGTGACCACGAGTTCATCGAACAAGCGGCTGTGCATGGCGGGTCGGCCCTTGAGACGCTCAAGCAGGGCATCAAAGGTATTGCCGGTCAGGTTGCCCACGCAAATCATGCGCAGATAGAGCACGATATCGCGCGCTATGGCTTCGCCATAAAATCTCTTGAGCTCCTGAAGATTCGATTGTGCCGGCTGGCCATCGGTCTGGGCATATTCCTGGGCGAACTGCAGAACCGGCCGTTCGTTATCATTAACCTGCGTACCGATTTCCATCTGCAGCAAACCCTTGATCTCTTCGGCCTCCACCCCGCTCAATTGCGCCAGAGCGCCGTGGAAACGGGCGCAGTGTTTGCAATCATTCACGGCCGTGACCGCCAGCATGATCTTTTCCGCCAGAGCCCACGGCACGCGCTTGGAGGAGTATGCCTCGATAATCCACGGCACGCGGCTTACGATATAGCCGGCATCCAGGAGAAACCGCCCTGTGGTATATAACCGTTTATCGAATGCCTGGTTCATGTTTTCCTCCTCCGGAAGTTGATCCTTCATTATGGAGCTTAAGCAGTCCGTTGAATATGCAACGGCAACCTTTTTAAAGATACCATGCCCTGACGATGGAATGCAAATCCGATCTCCACCACACCTGCCTCTTGCAGGAAGCGATACATGTGATAAGATCATGTGCAATCACAGATTGCATAGGACACATATGGATTTCCGTATACCGACCAAGAACAACACCGTGCTGGAGCGACTGCTCGGCCGCATCTATGCCGACACCGAGCTGCATCAGCTATGGCGCTGCGCCAACATGAACGCCATCGACCGCTCCGCGATCAGCGACCATGGCGAGGTGCATGTCCGCATCGTGGCCAATGCCGCGCTGAGAATCCTGCGCCTGCTGGTGAAGGGCGGCGTCGAGCCCAGCGTGGTCAAGAATCACGGTTTGGGCGTCGACGACGCAGAGGTGATCGTGGTGCTGGCCGCATGCTTTCATGACATCGGGATTGCCGTGCATCGCGACAATCATGAACAGTACAGCCTGATCTTCGCCTACCCCAAGTCCCGGGCGTTGTTGCAAGACCTCTATGACGAAGCCGGGCGGACCATTATCACCTCTGAAGTGATGCATGCCGTGATCGCCCATAAGGTAAGCGAGACGTGCCTGACCATTGAAAGCGGGGTGCTCAAGGTGGCGGATGCCCTGGATATGGCTGAAGGACGCACGCGCATCCCGTTCGAGGCCGGCAAGGTCGACATCCATTCCATCTCGGCCTTGGCCGTGGATGCCGTCGACATAGAACCCGGCGCCGAACGGCCGGTGAGGATCGTGGTCAGGTTGGCCAACTCCGCCGGCATATTCCAGGTGGACGAGCTGCTCCGCAAGAAGCTCAAGAACTCCTCCATCAGAGAGTATGTGGAGGTTGTCGCCCGCATCGAGGGCGACAAGGAGCGCCGGCTCATGGAGAACTACCGGTTTTAAAGCCGTGCGGTTTAATGCGTATATGTCTCCAAAGGCCTGATCTTGTCTCTGATCGACCCGCTGAGCACGCTTTCCATAAAGTCGTCCGCCAGAATTTTGCCCCGGGCGGTCGCCTCTTTCCAGAAGGCGATGCGCTCGGCATCGCGGCCGTCAAAGGTCTTGAAGTCTGCCCGGTCCGGGATGCGGCCCAGGGGCAGTCGGGCGACGAAATCCGGCGCGGGCACCAGCATGAGCATGTTCTGCATGTGCTCGGGCTCGGCGTTGCGTCTGTGCAGGGTCTTGTCGAACCATCCCGGGATTAGCCGGGTGGAAAAATGCGGGTAGAGGATGATGCCATCATCGGCTTTGGGCGAGAACGATGCCGGGTGGTAGTCCAGGATGCCGCCGTCGCGGTACACCCCCCTTGCTGCGCCGGTGATGTTCCGGATACCGTCCATGACCAGAGGGATAGAGCTGGTGGCCAGCAGGGCATACGGGAAATTTTCCTCATTCAGGGGCACACGCTGGATGGGAAATTCGCTTTCCTCAAAAAAAGGCGGTTCTTCGCGGGGATCATAGAAAAACGCCCGCTCGAAGAAAAGGGATAAGAGGTTGCGGTTGATCCGGTTGAGCAGCCAGCCAAGGGCCAACCCGAGAACCTGGATCGAAGTTTTCTCGGACCCGGCCGCGCCCCGGCACCGCACGGCCGTGAGGTTGAAACGCATCACGGGGTGGGAGAGGATTTCAGCCACCCGCTGTTTGGGAAAGCAGGCATCCATGATCTTGCGGCATTCCTCTTTGACCCTCTGGGGCGTGATCCGTCCATTATAGCGCTGCTCGGTATAGGCCTCAGCCAGGGCATCGATGGCGGATACCGGGTCGCTCAAGGCGGCTGAGGCAAGCTTCCATGAGCCGATCGAGGTGCCGTATAGGTGCAGCGGTTTGATGCGCTCTTTGAACCATTGACTGAAGATAACCTTGTCGAGTTCGGAGATGATCAACCACTTAGCCGCGCCCGCGGCTCCGGCCACCACCGTTACATCATCGGGATGCAAGCCTCCGTCCCGGATGCGTTCCCAGATATTTTTCCCGGCCAAAAACAATAAATCACTTTTCATTTCACCCATCCTTCAGCCGTCGTTTCGTGAATCCCTACTCGCGCTCCGTAGCGCCCGCCGACCGTTTTCTTATAAGACCGTGTGGTCGCGCAAAAGCACCCTGGTGTGCATGACGACAGGGACCGGCATGCGTTTGCCTTTACCCTGACGAGCGTTTCTGGTCTGCATGCCGAATGAGGCGAAGAAACCCGGCGCCGCCTTACCCAAGGTTAATCTCATAGGGCGCCGGCAGACCTTTCGCTAAGAGGCTACTTGTTCTTCTTCTTTTCCTGCTTGGCCAGTTTCTTTTCTTTGGCCGTCTTTTGCGGTTTCTTTTTCTCGTCCTTTCTTATATCCGATGATTTGGCCATGCAACACCCCTCCCCTGACAAACATCAGGATCTCATGCTATGATTCCTGCCTGCATTCATTTGCCCTTGGTCAACTCTGCCCGCAGAACCTGCGAGAGCGAAAACGTCACCACCTTTCTCGGGGCAATCGTCAACTCCTCACCGGTCTGAGGGTTGCGACCGCGACGGGCATGCTTCTGCCGTACCTGCCATTTTCCGAAGCCGGAGAGGGTCACATCGTCACCCTTTGCCAACTCCTCCTTGATGATGGCGATAAAACCATCCAAAGCCTCGGTGGCTTCCTTGCGCTCGAGCCCGGACGCGATTGCGATCTCGTCGATGATATCCTTCTTCGTCAGTGTGGCCATGTCTCCTCCCTTTTAGGTAATCTTAGCATATTATTTATCATTTATGCAATCATACGTCTTTATAGCTCTGAACCAGCCTCCTCCGGCTTCCTCGTATCTCTCCGCGCGGTACTATGAGGAGGCGTATAAGCCATTACATTATCGTAACCATGCGGTCGTTCTGTACGACCCTCGGTCGCCTGCCCTTAAAAACAGAGGCACAGGGCGGAAATGATCCGAGCCATGCGGGCGGTCCGTCCGCGTGCTTCCCTTGCGCCTGCAAGGGTGCCGAACGCACTGCCGTTGCGTCCGCCTGATCTATGACTCGTTTTTCAGTTTGTCAAGCGGGATGCGCATACCCTGCTGGAGCAGGAAGTGGACAAGCGGTAGGGACATTCTCTCCGGGCCGTAGAGCGCGAACTGGACCCTGGGGATATAGAAATACATCAGACTGCGCCGCAAAAGCAGGGTATCGGCCAGTTCGCGGGCCATTGGGTGCGACGTGCCGAGTTCAAGCTCGACGTCGCCTGGGTTTATGGATATCCCAAATTGCCGCGCATTGACCTTGAACTCCGTGGTCTGCGGTTGCCTGTGTTGATAGAGCCGAATCAGAAACTTCATGACGCGGCTCATCGGCGCGGCGATCTTGCGCCCCTTGACGCGGCAGATCAGATCTCCGCCTTCCTTAAGCTCACAGGTCATCCACTGGTCATTGTCAAAAAAATCGATGGATGCCAGAAACTTGGGGAACCCCGAGAAATCAATGCCCCAGCGCAGCGCCTCCTCGGTGGTGACGGGCAGACGGTGGATGTACGGGTAGAAGTTGAACTGCAGGAGCTGGCGCAGGAGGTTGTAGCCAGGCAGGGGAAGAATGTGCGGATTATTGAGTAGGACATTGAAGGCAAACTCGTTGTAGGGGCCAACATCGGTATCGTAATACTCGAAGCTGGCCAGAGCCACGGCGCCGATACCGGGCAGGAATTGCGCTGGCGTGAAGCGCGGATCGGGCAGCAGACGTTTGAGCGCCCAAAGGCTGGCCGGGAATATGGCCAGATGCGCCCTGGCATCACGGTAGAAGATCGGCAGCTTGACCTTGGTGCCTGCCGCCCAGACATCGACCTGAGGTATTCCGGCGAAGAAATCAGAACCCTGCTTTTCCGACATATTCACCTCCCTCGAGGGATAATCTCATTGTATCGTTTAAAAACGGAAAACCATTCGGCAAGACCATGTAATTATACCATCTCCATACGCCCCCTTTCGTTTTCCGTCAATTGGTAACGGACAGTGTTCAGCCGCAATATAATCCGGAACATTTTTTTAAACCATCACGAGATACTTGTTTTCATGGACAACATGGTTATTAAGACTTCAGGAGCCGTAGAACAATGAGAGGTCACGATGAAGACTCGTAAGCGCATGCCTTCGGAGAGCATGCCGCCGTGGAAGCCCATAGCACTCATCATTGTCCTGACATTGCTCTCGCTGGGGGTCTTCATCACCGTCTACCGGCATTGGATGAATTCATTATACGAACAGGTCGAACTCCAGCATCGCCAGAGCCTCATTCAGATCGTTTCAATCGCCCGCAACGCCGTAGAACCGGTCTTGATACAGGTACGCTCCGGGAAACTGAGCCGGGCTCAAGCGCTGAAACAGATACGGACGAGCATGCGCACCATGACCTATACCGATCAGTACGGTAAGAATTATATCTTCATGAGTTCCTACGACGGCACCATGCTGGTGCAACCCTTTGAACCGGACAAGGAATTGACGAATCAATGGGACCTTCGCGATGACCATGGCCAGTACATCATTCGCGCCCTGGTGAAGGCGGCCAGGGCACATCCGGCCGGTTCTTTTGTCCGGTATTATTACTACCTGCCCAGTGTCCATAGAATGCAGGAAAAGATGGCGTATGTCGTCGGACTGCCCGAGCTGCAATGTTACATCGGCACCGGGATGTACATGCAGCACGCCATCCATGAGCAGCGCGAGATCTTGAAGAAGGTACAGTACAGCGCCATCGGATTGTTGATCGTCGTGCTCATCCCTATCTCAGCGGCGATCATCATCATTCTGAACCGGAACAGATTGCTGAAGGCCGAAGTCAGGTCACGCCTGCAGGTGGAGAACGAGCTGAAAAACAGCGAGGCCAAGTTCAGGTCCATCTTTGAAAATGCCGTGGAAGGGATCTATCAGTCGGCTCCCGACGGCCGTCTGATCAACGTGAATCCGGCGCTGGCCCGCGCCGTCGGATATGAATCCGCGCGGGAGATGATCGAGAGCGGCAACGGTATCGATCATTATTACGTGGATGCCGCCGACCGGGAACGACTCATCAATACCTTGCACGCAAAGGGCTTCGTCAAGGATTACGTCGTCCGGCTGAAACGGAGAGACGGGAGCCTCGCCTGGGCAACGAGCAATACGCATGTCGTTAAGGATGAACAGGGTAATATCCTCTATTACGAAGGGACCGTGGAAGACATCAGCGCGCGCAGAGAAGCCGAGGAGAAGGTCTCGAGGCTGGCGGCCGTGGTGAAGAACAGCCGCGAACTGGTGAATCTGTCTGAGTTGGACGGCAGAATGGTCTTTCTCAATGAGACCGGAAGCCAGATGCTCGGCATCGATCAGGAGGACGTAGAAACGACCAATCTCAGGCAGGTGATTCCCGGCCCATTGAAGGAATTGGTTGAGCAGGTAGTGCTTCCGGCGCTCACGAAGGGGGAAAGCTGGGAAGGAGATCTTCAATATGTCAATCTGAAGACAGGGGTTTTGACGGACGCGCATGCCCTGTTTTTCACCATCGATGACCCTCAGGCCGTAGATCGCCGGTATCTGGTGAACATATCCCTCGATATTTCCCGGCACAAGCTGGCGGAAGAGAAGTTCATGAAGGTCTTCATGCTGGCGCCGGACGGTATAGCCATCACACGGGTGCGAGATGGTCTAATCATTGATACCAACCTCGGATTCGAGGACATTTCGGGATGGAAACGCGGCGAGGTCCTCGGCAGTACATCTCTGGAGGTGAAGTTCTGGAACGATCCGGCGGATCGGGCCTTTCTGGTCGAAGAACTGAAGGCCTGCCGTGAAGTCCTGCAACGTGAGTTTCAATTCCGGCGTAAGGACGGCACCGTGCGTAGCGGTATCTATTCGGCCCGGCCCATCCGGATCGAGGGGGAAGTATGCCTGGTCTTCGTCATGCAGGATATTACCGACCGGAGACGGCTGGAGGAGGAGCGCCGGAAGCTGGAGCAGCAGCTCAATCAGTCACAGAAGATGGACGCGATCGGACAGCTGGCCAGCGGCGTGGCGCATGATTTCAACAACATCCTCACCGGCATCCAGGGCAATGCATCCCTGATGATGCTGGGCTATGATTCCGAGCATCCCCATTATCAGCGCTTGAGCCAGATTGAGGAGCAAGTGATGCGCGGCGCCAACCTGACGCGCCAGCTCCTTGGTTTTGCCCGCGGGGCAAGATCCGAAGTCAAAACCGTGGAGGTCAATGACCTGATCCGGAAAACCGCGCACTTTTTCCTGGAGACCAGAAGGGAAATCAAGGCCGACTTGAACCTGCAAGAAGACGTCTATCCCGTGGAGGCGGATGCCGGGCAGATCGAGCAGGTGCTGCTCAATCTCCTCATCAACGCCGGACATGCCATGCCCGGGGGGGGCGAGCTCCAAATTCAAACCACTAATATCACGCTCACGCCAGCCGAGGCCAAGGCCTGCGAGACACCTCCCGGAGATTACGTAAGAATTTCCGTATCGGACACGGGCATCGGGATGGACCATGAAACGCTCACGCGCATCTTTGAACCGTTTTTCACGACCAGGTCCCAAGAGGGGGGAACCGGCCTCGGCCTGGCCTCGGCCTACGGTATCATCCGCAATCATGGAGGCGCTATCCATGCCTACAGCGAGTTGGGAAAAGGTTCCACATTCATGATCTATCTCCCCTCTTCGCAGAACAAGGTGGAGAAGGAGAACCAAGCCCCACAGAAAAACCTGCGCACCGGAAGCGAATCGATCCTGCTGGTGGACGACGAGCCCACGATCCTGGAAACCGCGTCAAATCTGCTGAACTTGCTGGGGTATACCGTGTTCCAGGCGGCCAGCGGGCAGGAAGCCGTTGATGCCTATCGTGAAATGCATGAGCACATCGATCTGGTCATTCTGGATATGATCATGCCCGGGTTGAGCGGTTCGCAGACGATGGAGACGCTCAAGACGATCAATCCCGAGGTCAAGGTCATCCTCTCCAGCGGCTACAGCCTGCAGGGCGATGTCAGAAAGGTCATGGAATCAGGCTGCTTGGGTTTTATCCAAAAACCCTATATCATATCGGAACTGGCCGCAATCGTGCACCAAGTCCTTCATCCTTAAGGCATAGTACCGCCGCGAATGCGGGCAGGCATTGATATGCCTGCCGCCGAACCATCCGAGTCCCCATCAAAACTTACAGGGACGGCTACTCAACCATACGCCGTAATCCTAAGATCAAGGCCGTGATGGTCCCTTTGCCCCTGGGGTTGAGTGCCACCTCGACCTTGAGATCATAGGCGTCCCGGGCGTGTTCCAGGACCAGACCCTGGCCCTCCTCGACAAAATAGCTCTCGATGCCGTATTCCACCCTGATCTCCCGGATGGAATCCCTGTGGATCGCTTTGATCGTTCCGTAGAGGGAACGCCTGGAGCCGCACGATTCATTCCGCCGGCCTGGCCGCAGGGAAATTACCGCGTCATCGGAGCCCAGGCAGAAGGTGCACTCTTTGCCCTGGAGTTCCTGCGCCGCCCATGGCACGGCCAGGACATGCTCCTCCCCCTGTTCGTCGCGCATCGTGACGCGGTAGTGGTACACTTTGTCGTCGGAGAGGACCCGGCCCTGGATGAACGGCATGGCGTCCGGCCGCGTCCTTTGCGCGCCGATAGCCGCCCAGATCCCATCCGGGCCCTTTCTAAGCCTCACATAGATCGGTTCATGGCGTTCGAAAGTCTCATGGATATGCAGGCCTTGGCAATCCAGACGCGAGATCGCGTAGCGCAACCTCACGTAATCGCCGCGGAAGAGGTCGCGGGGATCGACCGGAACACTCCGCAACACCACGCGCTCGCCGGTGGCGGACCAGTAGGCGCGGTATCCGATCATACCGAGCAGCACGAACACCTGCAGGGCGATGACGAGCATGTACCTGACTTTCATGACCTGACCTCCTGACCGGCGAACTCGGCCATGATCCTGCGTCGTTTGCGCTCCAGCGCGGCGCCTCCGGCCAGGAGCATGCACCCGCCGATGATGAAAAAGATCGAGCGCGGCAGGAATTTCCAGAAGAAATCGAAGTACCGGGCGCAGACAAAGACCACGAAGAAGATCAGGCCGATATTGATGTACAAGGGACTCCGGCGCACATATCCCAGCAGGATGATCCCGATCACCAGCGCGAGGTAGACGGCATTGGCGGCCACCAGGAAGGCAAGCGCGGACTTAACATCCATAAAGCCGTAAGCTTCAGGGAAGAACCGCACCAGAACCAAGACCGCGGCTATGGCGATCAGCAGGCAGACGCCTTCCGGCAACCAACCACGCTCCTTGTGCGGCGCGGCGGCGTAGAGGACCAGGCTCGCCAGAGCAAGCATACCCGCGCCATAGAAGTAAGGCATCAGGATGGGTGCGGCCAGGCTGATGTACCGGGGAAGCTCGAACGTGAAGATAAAGCCGGCCGTGAACGTAATGAGCATACCGAAGATCAGATACGGCCCGGCGAGCTCATCATACTGCTTCCGTGCGGCATGGGCCAGACCCAGGATCCAGAGCATGAGCCCGGCCATGAGGTTGACCATGACCAGCGCGTAAAAGGTTATGTCATTCACGGCATGCAGGTAATAGGTGAGTTCCAGGTCGAACCAGACACACAGCGTCGGCAGGGCCAGCGTCAGCACGCTCCTGAAGCGCAGCACGTATGCCAGGGGCAGCAATCCTAAGCCCCAGATGAGCACGCCGTTGGGGTAATGGGCGCTGATGTGGTAGATCTGGGCGATCAGGAAAATGGCGGCGCCGAAGATGATCGAGCCGAGGAAGATGAGAGATGCGCCAAGCTTGGGATAGGCGCCCTTCCCGAACCTGAGGTGGTAGCCGGCCCCATGGGTGCCGATCAGGAGGCCGAAGATCATCAGGAGCTTGACGGCCTTGGGTATGGCCGACCAGTTGGCGGCGATGAAGAGCAGGACGCCCACGCCGACCATGATCGAGCCCAGGATGGTGATGGTGGTGATCAACCGCGACGACCCGGCGCGCGACTCGATCTGCCGCTGCCGGGCATAGCGTTCCATGATCCGCAACCGCTGCTCGGCGGATATCAGGCCGTCCTCTTCCCATGCCAGTGCTTCACGCGCCAGCGTATCCGCAAAACCTCCCTGATCTTTCATATCCTGCATACCCCTCCCTTTAAGAACATGAAACCAGGGGACAGCCTTGCTCCATCATATGCTCATCATGGCAAGCTCGTTTGGTATGGACATCCCCTTCTTTCATCGCGAAATGATTTCACCAAGCATTTTTCAACCAAGTTGGGAAGCCCTGGGGCAGCCTCATTATGCGGCGGCCTGGCCCTCAAGGCATGCGAAATGGACCGCATCCTGCGCGGCTTGATCGCACGCGCGGCCCAGGCCGATGATCCCGCTCGGACCGAGCACCAGCTCCTCATGATTGATGAAGACGGGTTCTTCCCCCGGCACGCTTACATAGGTCCCGTTGGCGCTGACGTCAATCAACACGAACTTGCCGCGTTGATATTCGATGCGGGCGTGCACGCGTGAGGCGATCGAATCGTTCACAACCAGGTCGTTCTGCGCCTGCCTCCCCAGGGTGACCGACGGCCTGTTCTTGTCCACGAAGACTTCCTGCTGCCCAAGCCTTACCCTCAACCGCCCCCCCAGAACCTCAAGGCGCTGGTCTTTGGAAAGAATGATGGTCTGCGTATCCTCTTCCCAGACGATTTCATAGAGAGAGAACTCGCCGCCCTTGCCTTTGACCGTGGTCCGATCCACGCACACCGAGACCACCCCGGACGATGCCGGCAAGGCCGCCAGTACCTGAGAAGTGGTGATGATCTGTCTGGGTTTGGCCAGAGAGACCATGCGGGCGGCCACGTTCACGCTATCGCCGAACACGTCGCGCCCCTGCCTGATAACCGGCCCCACATGCAGGCCGACGCGTATGTTCGGCCGGATGGCCTTCCCCTCCAGGATGGGCTCCATGGAATCAACGGCCTGGTGCATGCCGATCGCGGCCTGCACGGCCGTTTCCGCTTCGGTGAAGGTGCACATCACCTCGTCACCGATGGTCTTGACGATGATGCCCTGATGCTTGGCGATTACCCGCGCCAGGACCGCGATACAGGCGCTCACGAGCTTGTGCGCGCTGGCGTCTCCCAGGTCCTCGTACAGGTGGGTGCTGCCGGATATATCGGCGAACAGGATCGTGCAGGCGCTCTCTTCTTGTGACATGTTCAACCTCTAAGATTTTTACGACCGGCATGTCAAGAAGGGAGACAAAACCACGGCAGGGACGAAAGTAACGAGGTGATCCTATTATTTTTTACTGAGGGTCTTGTTGATTTGCAATCCTTGCCGATAGATATTTATACAACCGCATAGCTCTAAGGATAGAGCATTGCTTGGAAGCGAGCCAAGACCTTTGCGGTTGGAAGAAAAGCGGTCCAGCGGGCCGCTTTTTCCTTATCCTGGTATGGGCAAGCAATGACCAATTGACGACCGTGATATCTCATCCCTCAGGCACTGAATGCTCATTGTTCACGGGCGTGCACGCACCTCATGGTTACACAGCCGGTTGCCATTCCGGCCTTGTTAATGGTATAGAGGTGTTGACTCCACGGTCTGTCGACAACGCACGGTTGGAAAGAACATCTTGATCATGACATGTTCGTCAAAGGCTGAAAAATCATGCGCATTGCGAACCCTATAGCACGGCTGAACGAGTTCTTACGCACCGATATCTGGCGCATCCGCCTGTGGGAAACCCGGGGGGCGCGCAGACTCACGCTGTATACCCTACGCATGCTCCTCATCGCGGCCAAGGAGTTCGTCCACGACAAGTGCACCTTATGGGCCTCGCAGCTCACCTATTATTCACTGCTCGCCATCGTGCCGGTCTTCGCCCTGGCCTTTGCCGTGGCCAAAGGATTCGGTCTCGAAACCCATCTGCAGAATCTGATCCTGGAACGCACCTCCGGCCAAGAAGAAATCATCGCCAGGGTCCTGCAGTATTCACATAACCTGCTGGCAAACACCAAAGGCGGGGTGCTGGCGGGCGTGGGAGCGGTCCTTCTGATCTGGTCCGTTTACCAGATCCTGGATACGACGGAAAGGGCGTTCAACGCCATATGGGAGGTGAAACAGAAACGCACGCTGGGCCGCAAATTAAGCGATTACCTGGCGCTCATGCTCATCAGTCCCGTGCTGTTCGTCATCGCCAGCAGCGCCATGGTTCTGGCGGCTACGCAGATACACCAGGTCATGGCGCGCTTCAGTTCTCTGGGCGACGTTGCGCCGCTCATAAATCTCATCTTCATGATCGTGCCCTATGCCGTGCAGTGGTTCCTGCTCTCGCTCCTGTATATGTTTCTGCCCAACGCCAAGGTACGCTTTCTCTCCGGTCTCATCGGGGGCATCAGCGCCGGCACCGCCTTTGTCGTCATACAGATAGTTTATATCACCTTCCAGATAGGGGTGGCCCGTTTCAACGCCATCTACGGCAGCTTTGCGGCCCTTCCCCTTTTCATTGTCTGGCTCTATGTGAGCTGGTTGATCGTGCTCCTCGGTTTCGAGCTCACCTATGCCCACCAGCATGTGCATATCTACGAAAATGAGCCCGACATCAAGTCGGCCAGTGCGTCTTTCCGCATGCTTATCAGCCTGCAGGTGCTACATGCGTTTGTGAAAAATTTCATGCAGGGCGGCAAGCCGTTGAGCGGAAACGATATCACGCGCAGATTGGCGCTGCCGACGCTGCTGACCGGCGAGATCATGGAGAACTTGCGCGCCGCCGGCCTGATCGTGGCCGTGGTCCCGGAGGGTAAGCGGGAGCAAGCCTTTCAACCGGCGCGCGATATCGATATCTTCACCATCGCCTATGTGCAGCGCGCGCTTACCCATAGCGGCTCCGACGCCCTCCCGGTGGCAGAAAACGACGCGTTCGAGCGCTTCCGCTCGTCTATGCAGGCCTTCGAAACCTTGATCGAGAACTCGGAGGCCAATGTGCGCCTTAAGGACATCTAGCCATCAGCGACAAACAGGGGGACGAAAGGATGAGCCCCCAATATATTTGTCATAGGTTGAGACCCCGGTTGTTCCCTTGCGGATCGGATGACGGTGCGTCCTTGATCTTATTTCTCTTTTGCCCCTCTCTTGATCAGCGCCAGGGCCTCGCTCAGGTGTTCGACCGGGACAAGCGTAATACCCTGGATATCCTTAAGCGCCTCGGCGTTGCCCTTGGGGATGAGCGCTTGCGTGAAGCCCAGGCGGATGGCCTCGCGGATGCGGGCCTCCATCTGGCTGACCGATCTGAGCTCGCCGTTCAGGCCGATCTCGCCGATGCAGACCAGGCCCGGCGGCAGAGGTTTGTCCACGGCGCTGGAGGCCACGGCCATGGCCGCGGCCAGGTCCACGGCCGGCTCCACCACCTTCATGCCGCCGGCCACGTTCACCACTACGTCCGAGCCGGACAGGAACATGCCGGTGCGCTTCTCCATCACGGCCAAGAGCACGGTCAGGCGGTTCTGGTCCATGCCGATGGAGGTGCGGCGCGGCATGGAAAACGTGGTGCGGCTCACCAGGGACTGCACCTCGACTAAAAAGATACGGCTGCCCTCGATGGTGGCCATGACAGCGCTGCCGGGCAGCTTGCCGCCCAGGCCCATGAAGATGCCCGACGGGTCGCGGACCTCGGAGAGGCCCGAGCCCTTCATCTCGAAGATGCCGATCTCGCCCGAGGGTCCGAAGCGGTTCTTGACCGCGCGCAGGACCCGGAAGGCGCCCGAGGAATCGCCTTCGAAATACAGGACCGTATCCACCATGTGCTCCAGCATCTTTGGACCGGCGATCCAGCCGTCCTTGGTCACATGCCCGATGATGAAGACCGGCGTGCCGCTGCCCTTGGCTAGGCCCATGAGCATGCCGGCGCCGTAGCGGATCTGGGAGACGCTGCCGGGCGGCGCGTCGACATGGCCTGAAAACACGGACTGGATGGAATCGATCACGATCAGGTCCGGGGCGGTGGCCTTGATCTGCTCCTGGATGCGCTCCAGCATGACCTCGGCCAGGACGAGTATCTCCCTGCCCTTCACGCCCAAGCGGTCGCCGCGCAATTTGAGCTGCACGGCCGATTCCTCGCCGCTGACATACAAGACCTTCATACCGGAAGCGGCCAGGTTATGCGCCATCTGCAGCATGATGGTGGACTTGCCGATGCCCGGATCGCCGCCCACCAGCACGAACGAGCCGTCCACCACCCCGCCGCCCAGCACACGGTCAAGCTCTTCGATGGAGGTGCTCCTGCGCGAGACATCCTGGCCCGCGATGTCATCGAACACTATGGCCACGCCCTCGCGCGCCTGGGCGGCATGGCCCGAGGCCTTGGGCGCCTCGACGTACACCTCTTCCTCCAGCGTGTTCCACTCCCCGCAGTTGGGGCATTTGCCCTGCCACTTCTCGCTGCTGGAGCCGCAGACGCTGCAGCGGAATATTTTCTTAGGTTTCGCCATGTTTTTCTCAAAGATACGGTGCCAGACAAGATAATATTTGTAAATCCATTAATTCCAGCCTTGGTTTATGACTTCCTATGTATTGAGCTAATTGATGAAAGTACAGATATCGAATCACCCTTCTCAACCGCTCCAGTAGGGATTGCACGGGCAATGCTTCGCATTAGCCCGTGGCACACATTATTATGCCCATGATGTCTTCCGGCCACCCGCCGCCAAGTTCAAATACATGCAAATAATAAGACCCCTATTCCTGCTTGCGATTATTGAATCGAATCATTTAAGGACGGTTCTTTTACTTCCCCTACAATTTCAATTAGTCATTATTTCACGGGTGTCCCCTATGAGTCCCAGTACGCATGTTATTCGCCATGTTCATGATCAGAGGTCTTAAAAGGCATATACGACCGCGGCGACCGGTCCGTGCGTGACGTCCTTGCATTCATCGCTTGCCGCAAAATCGCCATGGTTCTTGAGGGAGAACTCCCATTGCTGATACCGGTACCCGATTTGCACGATCAGCCTCTCAATGGGCAGGAAATTCATGCCCACCTCAGCATTGTATACGATTGAATTGTCGGGACTGATATCGGTTTCAGCCCCATTTACACTGACATAGCTATCTTTTTGAGCGATAAAGGCCATGCCTACCCCACCCTGAAGACCCAAGACGACCCTTTTCGTAATGGGATAGGCGATACCGAAGCCGAGGGTCGGCATTTGCGCCGTGTACCGCAATTCCATCATGCTATCCCGGTCCATGTCTTGAACCCCGTCTATAAATGCGGCGGTCTCGACCTCCAGATCGACGACCTGGTGTTTGACACCCGCATACAGCTTACAGTACTCGAAATATTGCGATATATCAGCAAGGTCGGAAAGGGCATAGGCAACGGCGAAATCGAAATCACGACGATACATATCGACGCTGGAAACCACGGTTCGGCCGGAATTATCCATGGTGGTTATGACCTGCTTCTGGACAGAGTGATTGCATACCATTGGGGCAAAGCTCACATTCCATTTACCGTCACGGGTCTGATATCCGAAAACAGGCCCTGACAAAAAACCGGTCTGATCTTCGGTCTTGGCAGAGATAGGCACGCCCCAGTTTGTACGATAAATCTCGGTTATCTGCCCGTTGAACCATTCCAGGGCACCCGAATCCCAATTGGTGTACCAATATTTGAACCCTAGAAAATATGTCCCGATTTCCGTCCCGAAAAGGGGGGCTGATAGAAAAAGGAGGGCTGATAATGAGAGTATGGCTATCTTCTTCATAAGTTTTCCACCTCACACATGCTACTCATCCCCATGACCCTGTCCACTGTCGTAACGGTAATCGCCATATCATGGGGGTGGCGTTTATTATCTTGAAAATCCGCTCGTTGACACCTCATAGCCTTGATCGTCTTTGAGCCTTACCAGTGATACCCGCACAGCACCTGTAAATGGAAGCCTCCCGCATTGGCGGTTTTATCGGCAATGGTAACCGGGACATAGGAGTATCCAAGATCAAACCCGACATTGAACCAATCGGCAAAGGTCCAGTAGATACCGGCACTCATCCATGGGCCGACCCCTGAGTCAGTATCCGGGTCCTGGTCGTCAAAGTCAAAGAGCTCCTCCTCTTCCGCATTAACAAAATCCACGCCGCCCCCGACGAAGGGATGCATCCTCGGGGTGGCGTCATAGATCTTGCGTGCGCCAAGACGCAGTTCCGTCGTCGACACATCGAGTGAAAACGCCCCGGATATGCCCACGCTCAAACTAACAGGCCAGGATTTGTGCTTCAAATCGAAATCGATCCCCGTCTCAAGACCACCGGCCGTATCCCAAACAACATTATCAAAATATTTGGCACCCAGCGTAACATTGGCATTCCAGGTCCAGTTCTCTCCAGCACAGACCATGCTCGGATTCATGAGGACCGACCAAACCAGTATGGTAAACGCGACAAACACCTTCTTCATTGCCCATATCCTCCACGAAATATCTCATGAAACGCGAACGGGCTCGCAACAAATGCAACATATGCAATAACCTCAACAAATCAGAAATGAAAATACAATTCAGCCCTTACCTACCTCACTCATAAGCGCTGTTACACATTTTAACAAGTATTTTATGACAGGAAGCCCCCTAGGGGTTCCATCGATCTCCAGATCCTATTCTTGCCCAAGACCGAATAATGCTTCATCGACATTTTAGCGCAAATTATTGGAGATCAATACAATGAAAACAGCACGAACCTGTATCATCTCCATCTTTGCGATATGCCTGGGTCAGGGTATGTCCATAAGCAATCAAGATATTCATTGAAAATAAAGTTTTAAGCAATAACTTAATTTCTTCTGGACGTCCCCTATCTTCCCTGTTCAGTCCCCGGACTTTAATCGCCTGGTAAGATAGCTGTTGAGTTCGTTGGCGAAGACCTGGCGGTCCTTGGCGCTCAAGCCCGCCGGTCCGCCACTGATCAGGCCGCCGCTCCTGAGTTCGTTCATCAAATTGCGCAGCGCCAGCGCATCTTTGATGTTAGCCGCGCTGTAAAACCTGCCCCGGGGGTCAAGTGCTACCGCACCCTTGCTCACGACCCTATCGGCCAGCGGAATGTCGGCGGTTATTACCAGATCGCCGGCTTCGGCCAGCTCCGCGATGCGGTCATCGGCGGCGTCTGGACCGGCACCCACCTGCTGGCTCGAAATATACGCAGAGCCGTTCGCCCGCAAACGTTTGTTGGCCACCATGATGAGCTTGACACGCTCACGCTCGGCCGCCTTGAACAAAAGCTCCTTGACCATTCCCGGCAAGGCGTCGGCATCCACCAGGATCTTCACCTCAGCCGCCTGAGATCTTGACCTGGAAACCCAGGCGCTTGAGCTCGTCCGCGATCAGCGCGCGGTAATCGCCCTGGATCTCGATCACGCCGTCCTTGAGCGTGCCGCCCGAGCCGCGCTTCCGTATGAGCCTTTTGGCAAGCTGAGAGAGTTCTACGCCAGGCAGATTGAGGCCCGAAACCTGAGCCCCATCGTTCCCAATTTTCGTTTTGCGCAAAAAACAAGACCCCCATCTTCTCTTTATGCGGCCACTTTAATACAGAGAACAAAGGGGGCACCCATCCTCTCCTCCATCCTCCTTTCAATCTGGCTGCAATCTCCAGGTCCTTCATGATCTCGTCCCTTCCGAGAGGATGTCGATGTACTGCTTATAGACGTACAACTTGTCCCGCTTCTTTCCCGTTGTCTCCTTGAGTAGCCCATGCTTCTCGAACTGGTTCACCAGGAGAGATGCTGCCTGATAGGAAATGGAGAATGCCTCGGCCACGTTCTTCACGGACATGTACGGGGTGTAGAAGAGTTTCTCCAAGAGGCCCACGGCCAGAGGTGACGATATCTTTTTCTGCCAGAGCAGGTTTCGATGACCCGTCTGCAGCTCCAGGATCTTCTTGGCGGTCTCAATGGCCAGGTCCGAAACCTCGGCGACCCCTTTGAGGAAGAACTCGATCCACTGCTCGTAGTTGCCGGAATTACGGACCATGGTGAGCCGGTCATAATACTCCTGCCTGTTCTTCTTGAAGCAGTAGCTCAGGTAGAGCAACGGCTTGTGCAGGATGCCCTTCCAGTACAAGTAGAACGTGATGAGGAGCCTCCCAAGCCTGCCGTTGCCGTCAAGGAACGGGTGGATGGACTCGAACTGGTAATGAATCAGGGCACAGTTGATGAGGGCCGGATAGTCATTGTCGCGGTGGAGATACTTTTCCAGCTCTCCCATGGCCATGACAGCCTCATGGGGAGGTGGTGGGACAAAGCTCGCATCGGCAAGCGTAGATCCCTGAGGACCGATCCAATTCTGGGTCCTTTTGAACTCACCAGGGGTCTTCATTGCCCCACGGACTCCCTTGAGCAGTACCTCGTGGATCTCCTTGATAAGACGGTTGCTCATGGGCAGGGTATCCAGACGTTCCATGCCGTAATTGAGGGCCTTGATATAGTTCACCACTTCATCCACGTCATTGACCTTCTCGGGAGACTGCCCGCTCTCGTACTGGAACAGATCCTCCAGGGATGCCTGGGTGCCTTCGATCTGTGAGCTTAGGACTGCCTCTTTCCTCACGAACATGGCAATAAAGAGGTCTACGTTGGGCAGTATGTCACCGAGACTATCCAGCCGTGCCAGAGCCCTGTCTGCCTCAGAAAGCAGCTTGGGCAGGTTTCCCTTGAACTGGATGGGAGGATTGGGAGGGAGAGGACTGGGGATGAAAGCCTTGTATCCCGATGCCTGCTGAATGTAGCCCCCACTTCTCTTTAATTTCATGACAGACCTCTTATTCAAGGATAGTTGAATAATATAATACCTACCGTTAGGTTATTCAAGATAAATTGAATAGCAGGTCCTTTTAATCAACAACTCTTTAATTAATCACTATGGCCTCTATAAGGGAAGGTCATTCTTTCCCTGTTACTGCTTTCACCTCTGCAATGAGATTGCCGAACTTGGCAAAGTTGGCCTTTACCCCATCATCGATGGTCCAGGGAGATCTTCGAACGATGGGGTCTTGCTTTTTGCGTCAAGTTCAAATGCATGCAAATAACAAGACCCTCATCTTTCCTAAGCACTATAAAAAACAACCCATTGGCATATCCTTATCCCATCATATCAATATTTTACCTCGGTCCTACCTGTTTTTTAATTATTGAAGAACGTCCCAATTGGTCCTTGCTTTCCAGGCCCTTTGCTTTCCCGCTTGAGCGGATAGTCCGCTGAAATATCGCCTCCTTTTTCTTTACTAACTAAAAATTTATCACAATGTTTGCATTGAATAGCATTATCAGAATTTTCTCCCGCGCAATATGGACATATTATCATAGGTTACAGTCTCCTTATCAGGTGTTCCGAAATGCAAATAACAAGATCCCTATCTTCCTAGACCTGTCTTTTTTTATTATTGAAGAACGTCCCATTTGGTCCTTGACAGGGGCCTTTAATGGGTGACACCTTAATTTTTCAGCTTAATTTTTCAGTGGCTGATTATACAATTATTCCATCAACCGAAACCAATCGCGGACGCTCAATTGGAGCCTCATTACCTCATCTTCAGCTAAGAGGCTACAATGCGCAATTGGTGCTCGTAGTGTATTCAAACGGTTTAATACAGACTCAACAGCTTTTGAATTACTAAAAATGGACCCAAATAGATCCCAATTTGACTTTATTATTTCCCCCAGTTCTCCAAAAGTGGTGTAGTCAATCTGTTCCATTGAACGCCGAGTGACACCAGATTCAACTTCTTTTTTTATTCGCTTTCTGACTTCATCGATAACGACTTGAGGAACTTTACCACTATCCCACCATGTTATTCCAACTTCAGCGATCATTGTCTCTTTGATTAAGGCTCTTATTGCATTCTCAAGACAATAAAAGAGTTCATAGTACTGGGCCATCATTCTTGCCTCATCACGAATAGCCATTTCGAACTGTGGGTAATAGATTTCATCCCGTTCTTCTCTAACTGAAAATTTATGGCCAAGTTCAAGACCGTAGCGCTTTTCAACATTATCCAGATCATTAAGGGTCATTAAATTCGCTATTCCAAAAAGTTTTATGTAGTCCCCAATATTATTCATAGTTATTCCTTTAATAGATTGGCCTTCAGACTTTTAAAAATGGCATCAAATACGGCAATATCTGAAGTTGGAGGGAGATTGAGATTAATCGTGTAAGAAAGGTTGAGGCCTACCCCAGACCCTCCTTTTCTGTGACTATGCTCTTCTGGAATAATAATCTGCCTAAGGTCATCAGGTGGAGTTGCTTTTATAGATTCAGGTTCTTGCAGTGGCACTTCGTTAAAATCACAAAATTCTTTAAATGACTTAAATGAGCTCATTATCATTCTTAATACTGATGAATTTTCAGGCTCTCCTGTCAACTGAACAAGGAGTCCCTTCAATTTTGGGTCTGGAAGATCATTGGCATATTCGTTCGCCTCAAAAAGTGGCTTGTAGCCAATTTTCAATGCTTCTGCTGCAGCTACACCACTTTGTGATGGATTGCGAAATTTCTTGTAAAGATCCGTTGGTGACCCATCGCTTGCTAAAAAACCAACACGTTTTAAGAATGGTATCAATGGACGAGCACTCCCTCCAGACATACCTATTTTTGTCTCAAGAAAATCCTGTGTAAATCGTGGAGGTGTTGCGGCCTCCTGTATTTTAGTTAGGACTCGTCTAATATTCCCTGGTGTAGCTACATAAGGAAAGCTCACTGACATAATTCACCTCCAAGTTCTTTGCATAACTACTGTTCATATAGTATCTGTATAAACACACATTAGAGTTTTGCTTCTGTATAATGCTCCTCTGACAATTACGCACATATGCCTTATTGTCAATGGAATACAGCACATATGGTACACATGCGGTGTCTTATACAGTTTTTTGCATAATACGCATCGCCTTTGTATCAATTTTTTCAAGATGGGTTGCTACCGTCTGAATTTGAGGACTGTCACGATATGGGCACGCAACTGCTGCCAGAGTATTCTTTCAGCATCGGTTGATCGTTGGCGGAGTTCTTTTGCGAGATTGTGGTACAATCAGATATTCCCCCTCTCCCTGTCCCTCTCCCGCGTTGGGGAGAGGGGACTTATGCCACGCCCTGCAATTCCCAAATGGCCGAGCAGTCCAATCGACCCGCTGATTTCATATATAAAAGATTTTCCTGATTCAATCAATGCGCCATAGGCTCATGGACGATGCACCGGCGATTCCGGATTGCATTCAAGATGAGACCGAGGAGTCGAGGAGGGGGCGACGCAACTGGAACAATTCGTCAGGATAGACGAATTGGACGCACCTTGCGTGCGCCTGTCAGGGCGAGGTCCAGGGATGGACCGAGTCACTTTTGCGTACAGCGAGGAGCATCCCGACGCAGCCGACAATGTTGTCGCTGATTTAGATTGGAATTACTGCTGCGTGACGCGGAGCACCTCTTCTATGGTGGTAATCCCATCCTCCACCTTCCGCGCCCCGTCTTGTCGCAACGTATGCAGCCCTTCCTCGATGGCCTGTCTTTTGATGACATTCGAGTCCGAGGTCTTGAGGATGGTGGTCTTGATGGTATCGCTCATGACCAGGATCTCGTAGATGCCGGAGCGGCCCTTGTAGCCGGTATTGAGGCATTCCAGGCAGCCCGCGCCGCGATAGAGGAAGCCGTCGGAGTGCAGCATTTCCTTGGTAAGCCCCAGTTCCATGAGGCTTTCGGTCTCGGGGTAATAGGCCTGGCGGCAGTCGGTGCAGATCTCGCGCACCAGGCGCTGGGCCATGATGGTGTTGACGGCGGACGTGACCAGGAAGGGTTCGATGCCCATGTCGATCAGGCGTGTAATGGCCGTGGCCGAGTCGTTGGTGTGCAGGGTGGAGAAGACCAGGTGGCCGGTAAGCGCGGCCTGGATGGCGATCTCGGCCGTTTCCAGGTCGCGGATTTCGCCCACCAGGATCACGTCCGGGTCCTGGCGCACGATGGAGCGCAGCCCCGAGGCAAAGCTGACGCCCACCTTGGTGTTGACCGGGATCTGGCCGATGCCCTTGAGCTGGTACTCGATCGGGTCTTCGATGGTCAGGATATTCTTGTCCGGGGAATTGATGCGGCTGAGCATGGAATAGAGCGTGGTGGTCTTGCCTGAGCCGGTCGGTCCGGTGACCAGCACGATGCCGTGCTCCTGCTTGAGGATCTTGGCGATGATCTCCATATCGTCGGGGTAGAAGCCCAGTTCTTCGAGGCCTAAGAGCACCGAGGACTTGTCCAGGATGCGCATGACCACGCGTTCGCCGCCCACCGTGGGCACGGTGGAGACGCGCAGGTCCACGGAGTGCTCGCCCAGCTTGATGCCGATGCGGCCGTCCTGGGGCAGGCGTTTTTCGGCGATATTGAGGTTGGCCATGACCTTGATGCGCGAGACTACAGCCGACTGAATGCGTTTGGGCAGGCCCAGCACGTCATGCAGAATTCCGTCCACGCGGAAGCGGATCTTGACCTCGGACTGGAAGGGCTCCACGTGGATGTCCGAGGCGCGCTCGCGGAAGGCCTGCACCATGAGGCGGTTGACCAGCTTGATGATGGGCGCGTCGGTCTCCATGACCGTGATGTCCTGGATGTTCTCCAGGTCGTGCAGGATGTCCTCCTCCTCTTCCTCCTCCATGTCGTTGACGATATCCTGGGCGCTCTCGTTCTTGAGGTCGTTCAGGCGGTTGATGGCGGAGTGGATCTCCTGGCGGCTGGCCAGCACGCGCCGGATGTCCTTGGCGGATAAGACCCGGCCGATGTCGAACAGGGGTTCCTGCTCCAAGGGGTCGTTGACGGCCACGATCAGGGTTTCGCCCTGCCACTTGACCGGCACCATGTTGTAGCGCCGCAGGAAAGCCACCGGCAGGTGGTCCAGAATGGCGGGGTCCACCTCGAGCTCGCCCAGCATGTGCATGAACTCGATGTCCCACTGCCGGCCGAGCGCTTTAAGGATCTCGACGTCGCTGAGTATTCCGGCGCCCACCAGGGCGTCCTTGAGCGAGATGCCTTTCTCCTTCTGGATGGTCAGGGCCTTACCGAGGCCGGCCTCATCCACCAGGTTTCCGGAGCGCAGCACCTCTTCAAGGCTGGGGATGCGCATCGATTTTCACCTCAGGCGGGTTTGTTTGCGGTTGACCGGCCGGGAGCGGGGCGCTCACGCCCGCATCGGTCTTGGAAGCGTCCGGCTTTACTTCCTGGGTGGGGGCAGCCGGAACGGCAGGGGCCAAGGGCAGCGCCTCCGGCACTACCTCCGGTGTCTGCGGCGGAGAAGCCGGCTCGGGCTTGGCTTCGGGCGGTGCAAGCTTGAGCGCCTCCCCGGGGGTAATCTGCATATCGCCTTCCTTGCCCTTGTCAAAGGCCTCCTTCATCTTGATGATCGTGCCGTACTTTTCCAGGTACAGGGCGTTGGCCTTCTCATCCGTGTCGATAATGACCGGGGTGAGGAAGATGTAGAGGTTGGTGCGCTCGCGCGAGCGGGTGTCGGTCTTGAAGAGCCAGCCCAGGAGCGGGATCTTGCCCAAAAGCGGCACCCGATACTCGCCCATGGTCAGGGTTTCGCCGATCAGGCCGCCGATCACCATGGTGGTACCGTCTTTGATCATGACCGTGGTGGTGGCGGAACGCTTGAGCGTCGTGGGCGCGAATTCCGTCGCACCCGAGCCGGCGACCAGCTGGGTGATCTCCTGGAAGATATCCATGCGGATATTGCCCTGCTGGTTGATCTGGGGGGTGATCTTCAGGTCCACGCCGATGTCACGGTAGTCATAGGTGTTGACGGTGCGGTTGATATTGGTGGAGTCCGTGTCCTGGCGGGTCAGGTAGGGCACGTTGGAGCCGACCTTGATCTCGGCCTCCTTGTTGTCCATGGTTATGATCTGCGGGGTGGAGATGATGTTGACGTCCGTGTCCTGGGCCATGGCATTGATGAACGAGGTCATGTTGGGAAAGGTGATCTCGGTGCCGCCCTTGTTGATGGTGATGGCCTCGCCGATGACGCCCAAGAGCGATCCGCTCGGCAGATCCGTGAGCGAGGAGACGAAGCTGTTGCCTGAGCGGACGAAGGCGCCGCCGGTACGCTTGCCGCTGTCATAGGTGAAGTCCTCGAAAGCGGTCCACTCCACGCCGAGCTTGAAATCCTTGCTGGTATTGACCTCCATGAGGAAGGCCTTGACGAAGACCTGCTTGCGCGGGATATCGAGGTATTTGATGGTCTCCACGACATTGCTGTAGGTGTAGGGATCGGCAAAGATGATGAGCGAGTTGGTGGCCTTGTCGGGCGAGATCTTGAAGCTCTGCTGGCTGGTTGAGGCGGTCTTGGCCGCCCCTTGGGCGCCGGCCGCCGGTGTGGCTTCGGGGCTGGTGGGCGCCGGCAGGCCGCTCAGGACCTTGGATACCTCTTCGGCATTGGCGTGCTGGAGATAGTAGACATGGATGTCCTCCTTACCGCTGGGGGTAGGTATGTCCAGCTGCACAACGAGGTCCTCGATCATTTGCATGTCCTGGGTCGTGGCCATGATGATCAGCGAATTGGTGCGTTCATTGGCGATGATCTTGGGTGCTTCCTTGCTGGTCACCCCGCCGCGGGTAGCGCGGCGCACCTGGACGCGCGCGGCGTCCGTTCCGGCGCCGGAGATGATCTGGTTCAGTTTGGCGGCCAGGTCGGCGGCCGTGGCATGCGTCAGGTGCACGATCTTGACGTCCTGGGCGAAGCCCACCACGTCCAGCACCTTGATGATGTCAAGAAACTTGCGGATATTGGAGAGCGTATCGGTCACGATCAGGATATTGCTCTGTGCGTAGGAGAGGATCTGCGAGGCGCCGCGGGTCATAAGGGGGGTCAGGAGGTTCTTGATATCCTCGGAGTCCGCGTACTTCAAGGGTATCATCTGGGTGACGAGTTTATCCACCTTGGGGGCGTGTACGCCGGTCTTGGTCTCCACGCCCTTGGTCATGGCATCGGAAGACTTCATGATCTTGGTTACGTTGCCCATGGGCACGGTGGTGAATCCGTTGACCTCCAATACGCTTTCGAAGACCCGGTAGGCCTCGCCCACGGTCATCTTGCGGGGAGATATGACCGTGACCTTGCCGCTGACGCTGGGGTCCACGATGAAGTTCTTCTTGGTAAGGTCGGCAATGAACTTGATCATCATGGTGATATCGACGCCGTCAAAGTCCATGGTGACGTACTGGGCGTTCTTGCGGGACTTCTGAGCGGTCTCATCCTGTGCGGAGGATCTTTTCGAGGCGCGTTCGGACGAGATGCTCTCCGGGGCTTCCATCTTTGGCCCGGCCTGCTCCATTTCAGGTCGGTCGGAATCCTGCCGGGGTTTGATCTCTGCCGGGGCGGCCTGGGTGGGCTTCTGGTTTTCCACCATCTTGACCGCGAAGATATCGCCCGCGGCCAGGCACATGAATACCACCGCCAGTATGCATACCCTTAGCCTCTTCATCTACTCCCCCTTCTCACTCGCATTGACCGGCCCTGCGCCTCTGAGGGATTCGAGGTCCGGGTCATTCGCGGCCCATACCTTAACATCGGGATGCATGCTCAACGCCCTGTTCAAGGCGTCCAACGCCGCGGTCTGATTACCCTTCCTGGCATAGGCGCATGCCATATTGTATACAGGCTCCACATAATCCTTTGAAACGTTGCTGGCAAGCCGGAAATAGCCCAGGGCGCCTTCGATATCGCCCTTGGCCAGCAACACTCCCCCCATATTGTTCAAAACGACCGCATCGTTTTTGAAATGGTTCAATGCGGCGTTATAGGTGATTATGGCGTGTTCGAGATCGCGGCTCTCAAAATAGAGGCCGCCCAACTCCACATAGACATCCTTGCTGTAGGCGGGCGCGACATTCAGGCAGCGCTGATAGAGCTCGATGGCGGCCTGGTTGTCACCCGCGCGCCGGCGGTCCCGGGCCTGAGCCAGGAGGGTCGCCGGGTCGGACCTCGCGGCCGGGACGCTCTGCGGCGCCGGCTTGAGAGCCCCCGGCTTCATGGCGACCGGCGGTAGAGGGGTCTGCCGCGCGGTCCAGAAATGATAAAGCGCGCCGGTAGCCAGCGAGCTGAAGATCACGGCGGCGATCAGGATGAACCATATGCGCCCGCCTTTTCCCGGTCGCGCGCGCACAGGGATGTATTCCGGCGTGGGGCCGTCTTCCTGAACGCGCTTCAAGGCATCATAGATCGAGCTCATGGCTTGGCCCTGCCGATAACATTGATGAGCGCCAGGGTTTCGGCCCCGACCACGCCGTCGCGGCTCAAGCCGAAGGACTCCTGGAGCTTTTCGATGCCCGCGGCGGTCTCCACACCGTAAACCCCGCTGGGCTTCATCGTTATATAACCGGCGCGCTTGAGCACGGATTGAATCCAGCGCACGCGCTCGCCCGTATCCGCCATGCGGTATATCTGCTCCGGCGCCGCCTTCTGGTACCGCACAATGATGTTCCAGCGGTAAAACCCGGCGAATCTGCTCAGCGGCACTTCGAAGATGGCCCGGTCACGGCCGGTGAGCCAGACCGAATCCGCGCCCGCATGATGCACGACGCAGTATCCCCCGTTGATCGAGGCGATCAGGGGCCGGCCGATGTCCTTCAGGCACTCCGGCGCGGGGTGTAGGTTAAGGACGGCATCGGTGTTTTTCATGCCAGTCAGTTGGAGCAGTAAATTCTGGGCCGCGATATAATCGCTGATGGTCCAGTCATCGCGGCGGATGATGAACTCACGTTTGGGCTGAGGTTTTTCGGTGATCTTGGCCAGCCCCTCCCGCTCTCCGACGATCCCGAAGAAGTCGAAACGCAAGAGCGCCAGGCCCGCCATGAGCATGAGACAGAGCACGGCCAAGCTCATGGCATAGCGCTTATAGGCAGGGGCGGAATTGTGTTCGCCCTTGAGCTCCTTGAGGGCCTCGCGGGCGATATGCCGGTCGATGGCGTGCCTGCCTTTGAGGAAGGCGATCAACAGACAGCGCTCGGCCGCCGCATTGATACGGCGGGGCAACCCCTTGGAATAGGCGTAAATGAAGCTTACGGCCGGGGCCGTGAACTTGATGTCGCCGTGGGAGCCTGCGATCATCAGGCGATGCGCGATATAATCACGGGTGTCGGCGCGCGATAAGAGCCCCATATGGTAGCGCAGCACGATGCGGTCATTGATCTGGCGCAGGCTGGGCGCGGACAGGATGGTGTTCAACTCCGGCTGGCCGATCATGATGATCTGCAGGAGTTTTTCCTTCTCGGTCTCCAGATTGGACAACAAGCGGATCTGCTCCAGGACCTCAGGAGTGAGGTTCTGACATTCGTCGATGACCAACACGGCGTTGCCGGACTCCTGCCTAACTTTCAGCAGAAAGGCGTTGAGCTCATCCAGCAGGGCCTTTTTGCTCATATCGCTCGCGCTCAAGCCGAAATCCTGATTGATGGACTGGAGCAGCTCGATGTCCGTGAGCGTGGGATTGAAGATCAGGGCGGTCTTGGTCTCGCTCGGCAGCGCCCCGAGCAGCGCCCGGCAGACCGTGGTCTTGCCCGCGCCCACCTCGCCGGTTAAAAGCACGAAACCTTTGCGCTCGCTGATCCCGTAGCGCAGGTGCGCGATAGCCTCCTTGTGGATTTCGGACAGGTAGAGATACTTCGGATCCGGCGTAAGGTTGAAGGGGTTTTCTGTCAGCCCGAAGAATTTCTCGAACATCGCGCGCTTTTCTCCCCCTACTTGACCGGCACGGTGACCGACAGTGAGGACCCGCCCCGCTCGAGCTCGACCTGTACCGACGACAGGTTACCCAACTGCTGATAAGCCTTGAACGCATCCTCGGGCGAACGGACCGGGATGCCGTTGACCGAGCGGATCACGTCCCCGGAACGCACGCCCACGCCATAGAGCGGAGAATCGTTATCGACATTGCTGATGCGGAAACCATAGGGTTCACCGCCTTTGAAATACGGCACCACCCGGGCCTTGCCCAGGAACTGCTCCATATTCTGCATCATATCGGCCGACGGCGGCATGCCGTTCGGCGCACCGGCCGGCATGGCGCGTGCCATGGCAGACCCCCCACGGGCCTTGCGACCGCCGGGTTCTTCGGGCACTAACTGCTGCTCCTGGCCGTTGACATCCATGATCACCTTATTCCGGAATATGGCCAGCACGCGGGCACCCATGATCTCGTCCCCGATCTTGTACAGCTGCTGCTTGCCCTTGTCATCGATAATGGCCCGCGCCCAGGCTTCGGGTCCGGTGATCGTGCCTTTGAGACTGATGCCCATCTCGGCGATGGGCCGGTCCTTGTCCTTATCCACACCGCCGGCCGGCAGCGCGCCCTTGGTCTGGATATCGAACAGGCCGCGGGTCTTGATGATGTCATAGCTCCCACGGTCCATTGGTCTGCGACGGTGGCTCTCGACCGCGACATTGCTAAGGCGCTCCGGTTTGGGGAGTTTATAGAAGACGTGGCCGGTAATGCTGCTCACGATGCCGACAATGACCCAGATGAAGATCGTCAGAACAGCGAGATGGACGAGCCACTGATAGCGTTTGGGCATAACGTTATATCCTGTCATACCTGAAGAAACGCATATTGAAACTCCCCCTGCCCCGGCTCAAGGATCGCAGCTGGGTGGAGTACCCGAACGTCTTGGAAAGCGCGGCAAAGGCCTTGATGACGTGGTCCTTGCCCTTGATCACCACGCCTTCGATGCCCGCCTTCCGGGCGCTCAAATCGCCCACCACATCGCCGACATACTCCTCGGGTACCATGACCTCCAACTCCATGACCGGCTCAAGCATCACCGGCCCGGCCTTCTTCAGGGCATCCTGCACCGCCATCTGCGCGGCGATCTTCAGACCCTGCGAAGTGGTCTTGTCATCTACTACCACTTTTTGCACCTGCACGGCAATATCCACGACCTCGTATCCCCAGACGGGATCAGCCAGACATGCCTCTGTCAAGCCCAGCATGACGGACTCATTCATCTCATCGGAGAGCGCGGGAATAATATTGAATTGATTGCCGGCCCCCCGTTTGGCCGGTGCAACGCTCACTTCAACCCGGCCTGAATGCATGGCCTCGCCCAGTTTTTTCTGGAATTCCATCTCCACGCGGGCGCTCTCCAGAATGCTCGTGCAATAAAGCACCTGCGGGTTGCCGACATTGATTTCCACGCCGAAGGCGTTCTTGAGCCTGTCCACGGCGATCTCCAGGTGCAGCTCACCCATGCCGGCCAAGATGATCTGTCCGGTCTCGGGATCCTCATGCACCTTGAGCGTGGGGTCTTCCTCCATGAGCTTGGCCGAGGTGTTCATCAGCCGCTGATAGGCATCGCCGCCGCTTTTGGGCTCGATGGCCACGGAAATGACCGGCTTAAGGATATCGATGGGTTCCAGTACGATGTTGTCGTATCCGATCGTCAGGGTATCGCCCGTGACCGCGTCCTTGAGTCCGGCGGCGGCCACCAGGTCGCCGGCCACGGCCTTCTCGATGCGTTCCTTGTGATGGGCATGCATCTGAAAGAGCCGGGCGATCTTTTCGCTGTCCTCGCGCGTGGTGTTCATGACCTCGTCCCCGGCATGCAGCTCTCCGGAATAGATCCGCAAATACACCAGCCGGCGGCCTTCATCGGTGTAGACCTTAAAGACATAGGCCACCATGGGGCCCTGGGGGTCGGGTTCGATGCGGATCATCTCGTGGCCCGGACGCATGTGCGCGATGGCGGGTTTGGATTCCTGGGGCGACGGCAGGTAATCGATCACGGCGTCGATCAGAGGCTGGATGCCCTTGTTCCTCAAGGCCGCCCCGCAGAGCACGGGCAGAATGCGGTTGGCGATCGTGGCGGCACGTAGCGCGCCCTTGATGACCTTGGGGTCCAGGCCGTCGCCGGCCAGATATCCTTCCATGATGGCGTCATCATGGTCGGACAGGGTCTCGAGCAGATGCTCTCGCGCAAGGTGTGCCTCTTCCCGGTGCCCATCGTCCAGTTCCACGACCTCGAAGCTGCCGCCCTGATCGTCCTCATTCCAGAGATAGGTCTTCATCTGGATCAGGTCGACCACGCCCTTGAGCACATCGCCCTGGTAATAAGGGATCTGGATCGGGACGGGCTTGATCTCGAGGCGTTTCTCGATCTGAGACATGACCGCGCTGAAATCGGCGCCCGGCCGGTCGAGCTTGTTGACGAAGCCGATGGTGGGCACCTCGTAGCGCCTGGCCTGCCGCCAGACCGTCTCGGTCTGGGCCTCCACGCCTCCCACCCCGCACAGGATCATGACGGCGCCGTCCAAGACCCTCAAAGACCGCTCCACCTCGATAGTGAAGTCCACATGCCCGGGGGTGTCGATGATGTGAATATCGTGATCGCGCCAGCGGCAGGTCGTGACCGCCGAGGTGATGGTGATGCCGCGTTCCTGTTCCTGGGGCAGATAATCCATGGTGGCCTGGCCGTCATGCACCTCGCCCATGCGATGAATCTTGCCCGTATAGTAGAGCACCCGTTCCGTGACCGTGGTCTTGCCGGCATCGATATGGGCCACGAAACCGATGTTCCTGACCTTTTTAAGCTTGTCGGATTTCATGCCCCCTTCACCGGGGAACCATTATACACCAAGGTCCACCTCATACACATGCGTCATTTCATGACCGAGGAATATTTCCCCCAACTCCACGAAACGCGGATTTAAGTCCGAAAGGTAATATACCACATCCCCGCCGTTATGACATGCCCGTGTTTCCCCGAACAGGTCTTTCACGGCCAGGGCCGTGTAAAGGGCCGAATCGACGATGGTGACCGCGTCTCCCATGACACGTCCCAGGAGATCCTTGAGGAGCGGATAATGGGTGCATCCCAGCAGTAAGGCCTCCATGCCCTGGGCGCGCATACCGGCCAGATAGCGCGTCGCAACCAGTTCGGTGATCTGATCGTCGAACCAGCCTTCCTCAACCAGGGGCACAAAGAGCGGACACGCCATGCTCGCCACCGTAAGGTCAGGGTTCAACTCAAGCAGGGTCTTCTCATAGGCCCCGCTCCTGATGGTGGACGAGGTCCCGATCACCCCGATCGTGGCTGCGCCGGTGGCCACCGCCGCGGCCGCGCCGGTGGCGATCACGCCGATGACGGGGATATGGAACTCCTCCTGGAGGGCGGGGATGGAGTGCGCGCTGGCCGTATTGCAAGCCACGACCAGCATGTCGATGCCTTTCGAGACCAGGAAACGGGCGCATTGCAGGCTGTAGCGCACAATGGTCTTCGAGCTCTTGGTGCCATAGGGCAGGCGAGCGCTGTCGCCGAGATAGGCCATGTCGACCCCGGGCAAGAGCCGCATGAGCTCCTTGAGCACCGTCAGCCCTCCGATTCCCGAATCGAACACGCCGATCTTCTGCATGGCCCCTATTCCCCTTTTGCGTTACGTCTGCTTTATGGTTTTTTTAGGTGTGGTGTCAAGGACTTCGCACTGCTCCGGTCCATGGGTCGATCATTTTCCTTCAGCATGCCTGTTAAGACTAGAGCTGTTCATCCGATATGGATATATGACAGGCTCATGGATTGAGCCTTTTAAGGAGACTCAGGGATGAGAATCGCCGATTCCAGCCTCATCATGGACGCAACGCGTTCCTTCGTGCAGAAGGATGAAGTCAAGGAACAGTTGCGGGTTTGGGTCGATAGGCCGCAGACCGTCAAGCATGATACGGTTTCCCTAACAGAGAAGGCCCGCTCCCTCTTTGATGACATGCAGACCGCGTCCAATGAAATGTCGGTTAATGCCGCCGGCGATGAAGTTTCACTCAAAGCGCTCATCGTGGAAATCCTTTCGGGCAGAAAGATCAAGATCCTCGACCAGGACGACCTTAGTCATGAACAAGCCCCGCCGGATATTCCCCAAGCTTCGACATCGCAGAGCCAGGACAGCCCTGAGCGCGTCGGATGGGGCGTCCAGTACGATTATGAGGAAATCCATCAGGAACAGGAAAGCGTCTCTTTCAGCGCGGCCGGGATAATCAAGACCCAGGACGGCCGCGAGATCGGCTTCACCTTGAGCCTGGCCATGAGCCGCGAATTCATGATTCAGAACAGGATTACCTTCCGGGCCGGCGACGCCTCCCTGACCGACCCGCTGGTCATCAACTACAGCGGCGGCGCAGCCGAGCTCACGGACAACACCTTCGCCTTTGACATCGATTCCGATGGTGTTCAAGAGTACCTGCCGCAACCAACCGCCGGCCGCGGATTCCTGATCTTTGACAAAAACGCCGACGGCATCATCAATGACGGACAAGAGCTCTTCGGTCCCCAGACCGGTGATGGTTTCGCTGAACTGGCACAGTACGACAGTGACGGCAATCAGTGGATCGATGAGAACGACGCGGTCTTTGACAAGCTTCAGGTCATGACGGTCATGGATGGACAGATCCAGTTGCAAACGCTCGGCGCACTCGGCATCGGGGCCATCTCTTTAGGCAACCTTTCCACGACGTTCGACGTACGGGGCGGCGATAACGAACTCATGGGCCGCATCAACAAGACCGGCCTGTTCCTGCGCGAAGACGGAACCCCCGGTACGATCCAGCACCTCGATATCGTGACCTGAGTTCCACAGTAGGAGAGTTACCGATCCTACGGATCGTTATAAGACACGAACGTTAAAAAGAGGAGAAGAGGAACCCCACATGATGCAGGGGTTCCTCAATGCATATGGTTCGTTTAGAAGGTGCTGCTTTCCTGCTGTCCGTTATACTGGACCGTGCACGTTCCTATCCCGACTGAATAATTCGTGACGGGAATCGATATGTTCGATATCTTGCCGCAGACGTTGCCGGTGAAGGTCAGCGAACCGGTCATGGTACCGGATCCGCTAGAAATGCCGATTGTTCCCTTGATCGTGCCGTTGACGATCATCTGGCGTCCCGCGCTGCAGTCAGTGGAGCCGCTGGCGGTATTATAGCTCAGGGAATCGATATAATTCGTATACGTTGTTGTAAAGGTGCCGGTTCCGTAAAGCAGCGCGACACTCAATTTCCAGTTCATGTTCCCTGACCCGCAGGGATCATAATCCGTCAAATTAAATCCACTCATAAGCTCCGCGGCAGTGGTGGGAACGCTGAACGACAGCCTTGCATTGGGTAAAGCCACCACCACACCGGCGATCTGCTCGAATTCCTTTATAGTGTAATCCATCTGTCCGGCATCATAGGCGCTCAATGAGCTCTGCGAGGTGGCATTGTAGGCCTTGACTTTATAATAGCGCACCTTCTTGAAGTTGCTCACCGCCGCGTGGAACGAATTATCATAGGCCGTAAGATCAGCTTGGGTGTACGTGGCTGCCAGGGTCGGCAATGTCAGTGTTTCCGTCTGCACGTCATCATACGATGTTGTCGGTGCATCCACCTTACCGATCAGGGTATACGTCCCGGTGGCGGTATTTGAACGGTATACTTCATAGTAGGTCGCTGCGCTGACCGCATCCCAGGTTACCCTGACCCGATCGTCCAGGTTGTTGTTCAACAGCGGGTCGCTGACACTGGTCAACAATACATCCGTGGCCTGCACATTTTCCGGTGTGGTGACCGATACCGTGCATGCCCCGCTCGCCAGGGTCAGCGTTACCGTGGAACCGGGTTGCACCATGGTACCCGAAATCGGACTCTGGCTGATGATGCCGCCAGCGGATACGGTGTCGCTGCATTTCGTGGTCGTGGCGCAGACGAGGCCGACCTTGGTGATATCCGCGCAGCTCGTGGCTGCCGGCACCATGACCGGGCAGGGTCCGCTGGAGAAGACCAGATTCACGGTGGAACCGGCGGGAACGCCCGTACCGGCTGCCGGTGACTGGCTGATAAGCTTACCGCTGGCAACGGTGTCGCTGCACTCCGTGGATGAGCTGCATACCAGACCGGCATTAGTGATATCGGTGCAGCTCTGAGCGGTGGGGACCGTTACAGGACAGGCCCCGGTTGACAAGGTCAGTTCCACGGTCGATCCGGGCGCGACCATGGTGCCCGCCACCGGGGACTGGCTGATCACCGCGCCGCTGGCAGCGGTGTTGCTGCAGGCCGTAGTGGTACTGCACACCAGACCGGCGTTCGTAACATCGGTGCAGCTCTGAGCCGTGGGCACCTCCACCTCGTCCGTGCAGGCGCCGCTCGAAAGGACCAGGTTCACGGTGGTATTGGGTTCAACCATGGCACCGGCCACTGGATCCTGCCTGATGACCTCACCTTCTTCCACGGTATCATTGCACTCCGGGATCGCGGCACACACCAGGCCAACGGCCTCGACATCCTCGCAGTTCGTGGCTGCCGGTACCGCCACCTTTGTGGAGGCCGCCGTCACCGTGATCGTCCATTTCTTCCAATCAATCGGGATGGAACCAAAGCTGGTGACGACTTTGAGAACATGCGATCCCACACCGTAGGTGTTGCTCTGATAGGTATAACTCTTCGCCGTCTGGCCCGTTAGCGCAACATTGTCCAGATACCATTGGACGCTGCCGTAGCCCGTTATCTTGAAGATCTGGTTCTGTCCAAGGGTAATGGCCACAGGGCCCTGAACGGGCGTCGCGGTAAAGATGCAACCCGACAGGATCAATACAGGAATCAACGCAGAAAGACGTAATAGGTTTTTCCTCATACATGACCTCCCAACCATGCTTGAACCATAGGTAATCCCTGCTGCCCCGTGTTCCGTGAGGCTTCAAGAAGCAATAGATACGCCAAGTATCATATCTCATGATTTCAAGCAGTTAAAATAGCGGGAGTTTCTGAAAGAAAAGCAGAATGGTAATATTTTACCTATTCACTAGGAAATCAATTTCCTATCACTGCCTGTCAGGGCTGATGCCCTTGATTTCAGGGATGATGTTTTGCGCCCGGGTTATCCATCACCAGTGGGACCCCATGAGCAAGGAGGCGTGAGTCCCTCCGGCCTCATGCTTCTCGTCGAAGAGCGAGATCCGCGCCTGGGAATATCCCACTTCAAATCCCAGATTGATGCCGGCCCCGAAGGTCCAGTAGACCCCGCCACTCAGCCACAGGCCGGTGCCCGTATCATGATTGCGCTCAGTAATACCCAACGACCGACGCTCGAACTCGGCGGAGACGGCGGCCAGGCCGCCCCCGAAGAACGGACGCATCGAGGCCGTGGGCTCCCATATCCTGCACAAGCCAAACCTCAACTCCTTGGTCGAGCCCTCGGTATCAAGGGCAACCCCTGGCATAACGACATCGTTTTCCTCTGTGGTTGAGGCTCTCAGGCCAACCGCCAGGCTGACGGGCCACGACCGAGACCTAAAGTCCGCATTGATCCCCACCTCGGCCTGATCATCAACCGGCTCCCAATCATCCTCATCAAGGGCCTTAACCCCCACCGTGAAATTGAGATCCCCGGTCCAGTCAGCCTTGGCCGCCCAGGCCGGCGGCGGGGCAAACGCCCCCAGCAGAATGGAAAGAGCCAAAACGAGCGCGCCGTTCTTCATGGTCAAACCTTTCGCCTCTTTAAGGTTTTCGAAACACCTTCTTTTCCGTGATAACGGCCGTGATGAGCCGGTGGGGGGTGACGTCGAAGGAAGGGTTGAAAGCCGGGATATCGGCGGCCACCATGGTGCCGCCATAGGATTTCACCTCGGCCGCGTGGCGTTCCTCGATGGGAATGTGCTTGCCCGAAGGGCAGTCCGGATCAAAGGTGGACATGGGCGCGGCGATATAGAACGGTACCTTGTGCGCCTTGGCAAGCACGGCCAGGCTGTAGGTGCCGATCTTGTTGGCGGTATCGAGGTTGACCGCGATACGATCGGCGCCGGTGATGACGGCGTCGATCTTGCGCTGGTGCATGAGCCAGCCGGCCATGTTGTCCGTGATGAGCGTGGCCGGAATATCATCTTTCTTGAGTTCATAGGCGGTCAGACGAGCGCCCTGGAGCAGCGGGCGGGTCTCGTCCACGTAGACCATGGCGACACGGCCGCGCTCGGATAGCTCACGGATAACACCCAGGGCCGTGCCCATGCCGCCGGTGGCCAGGGTGCCGGTATTGCAGTGCGTAAGGATGCTGTAGGGCCGTTCTTCCGGGAAGAGATCTGCGCCCAGCTTCGACAAAGCGGCATTGGCCTGGATCTCCTCCTCCCAGATCTCTTCGGCCTCCTTTTTCGCGCGCTCGAATACCTGATCAGCGGGCAGGCCGCCAATGACGGCCATGACGCGCTTGACGGCCCAAGCCAGGTTGACGGCCGTGGGCCGGGCGCTGATAAGGGTCTTGGCCGCATCTTCCAAGAGCACGCCGGATTGGGCGGCCAGAACAATTCCATAGGCGGCGGCGATGCCTATGGCCGGCGCCCCACGCACGGCCAGGGTCTGTATGGCCTGCGACACGTCGAAGGCCGAGCGGCAGGTAAGCCAGTGTTCCTGGATGGGCAACCGGCGCTGGTCGAGGATAAAAAAGGCATTGTCCTGGAACCTGAAAGGTTTGATCATCGTCTAAAAACCTCTTTTCGAGATGTCAACGTTCACTGTTCGAGCAGCTCCTTGACTAACGTGTTGGCAAGCTGAGGATTGGCCTGGCCGTGGGTGGCCTGCATGACTTTGCCGACGAAAAAAGCCGCCAGGTTTGTTTTGCCCTTGCGATAGGCGGCGACCTGATTGGGATTGGCGTCTATGGCGGCCCTGATCAGTTCGCGCAGTTCGGTCTCGTCTGAGATTTGGGTCAGGCCGCGGATGGCGATGATTTCTCCGGGCGAGGAACCGGTGGCCGACATTTCCTCGAAGACCTCCTTGGCGCTCGCGGCGGTGATGATACCATTGCGCACGCTCTTGATCAAGTCGGTGAGCATCGCCGGAGTAATCCTGAGATTGGCAAGATCTTCTTCCTTGAGCACGCGCAAGACCTCGGTCATGATCCAGTTGCAGATTTCCTTGGGGGCGTCGTAGAGCTGCACGCACTCCTCGAAGTAGTCGGCCATGGCCTTGGTCAGGGTCAGGATCTCGGCATCATAGCTCTTGAGCCCGTACTGGGCCATAAAGCGTGCGCGCCTTGCCAGAGGCAGCTCGGGCAACGTGCCGCGCATTTGTTCGATCCATGCTTGATCGACCATGAGCGGGATCAGATCAGGTTCGGGGAAGTAGCGGTAGTCATGGCTTTCTTCCTTGGAACGCATGGAGCGCGTGACGCCGGTCTGGGCATCCCACAGGCGCGTCTCCTGCACCACGGTCCCGCCGGCATCCAGGATCCCGCGCTGGCGCTCTATCTCGTATTCCAGGGCGCGCTGCACATACTTGAAGGAATTGATGTTCTTGACCTCGGTACGGGTGCCGAACACAGGGCTGCCCTGAACTTTAAGAGAGACGTTGGCGTCGCAGCGCAGCGACCCCGCCTCCATGTTGCCGTCGCAGATTTCGAGGTAGATGAGCAGCTGACGCAAGGCCTTGAGGTAGGCAACGGCCTCATCGCTGGAGGCGATGTCCGGTTCGGAGACGATCTCCAGGAGCGGCACGCCGGCGCGGTTGTAATCTACATAGCTGACCGGGGCGAGCTCGTCGTGGATGAGCTTGCCGGCGTCCTCTTCCATGTGGATACGGGTGATGCCGACGGTTCTTCTCCCTCCGCCCAAGAGAAATTCCAGGGCGCCCTTGCTGCACAAGGGCGATTCATACTGGGTGATCTGATAGCCTTTGGGCAGGTCGGGGTAGAAATAGTTCTTGCGGGCGAACACATTGCGGGTCTCGATGGTGGAGCCGGTAGCCAGTCCCAGCTTGATACCGCAGTCCACGACGTGGCGGTTGAGGACCGGCAGTACCCCGGGCAAACCCATACAGACCGGGCAGGTATTGGCATTGGGGGCATCCCCAAAGGTCGTGGAACAGCCGCAGAAGATCTTGGTGCGGGTGGTGAGCTGGGCATGGACTTCGAGCCCGATGACGATATCGTACGGCATCACGGCCTCACCTGGTGAAAATTGGTGACATCCTGGAAGGCTATACCCGCGCCCAGAAGCAGGTCCTCACGCAGCGCCGGGGCTATGAGCTGCATGCCAACGGGCAACCCGGTATCACCGAAGCCGCACGGCAGGCTGATGGCCGGCAGACCGGCCAAGTTGGCCGGGATGGTGTAAATATCCAGGAGGTAGAGGCTCAAGGGGTCGTCGAGCATCTCGGTCAGCCCGAAGGCCGTGCAGGGCGTCGTCGGGCCCAGCAGCATGTCGCAGTGCTCGAAGGCGTTGGCAAAGTCTTTCACGATCAGCGAGCGTACCTGGGAGGCCTTGCGGTAATACTGGTCGTAGTAGCCGGCCGAGAGCACATAGGTGCCCAGCATGATGCGGCGCTTGACCTCGGCATTGAACCCCTGTGTACGCGTGTCCAGATAGGTGTCGATGAGCGTGGAAGCATCTGCGCGCCTGCCGTAGCGGATCCCGTCGTAGCGGGCCAGGTTGGAGCTGGCCTCGGCCGTGCAGATGATGTAGTACACCGCCACGCCGTAAGCCAAATGCGGCAGGTCGACCTCCACGATCGTAGCACCCAGCTCTTCGAACACACCCTGCGCGTAGCGCACGGACCTTTCCACGTCATGGGCTAGGCCTTCGCCGAAAAAGGCCTTGGGTACACCGATACGCACCCCTTCCAGATCATGCCCATTCAGGGACAAAGGCCGGTATCCGTCCACGAGGCTCGTGGAGTCCTGCGGATCATGGCCGCGGATGGCATCAAAGAGCACGGCGGCATCGCGCACGGAACGCGTCATAGGCCCGATCTGATCCAGGGATGAGGCAAAAGCCACCAGCCCATAGCGCGATACCGTACCGTAGGTGGGTTTGAGTCCCGTGATGCCGCAGAAACTGGCCGGCATGCGCACCGAGCCGCCGGTATCCGATCCTAAAGCGCCGGCGCATAGCCCGGCCGCCACGGCCGCGGCCGAGCCGCCGCTCGAACCGCCGGGGGTGCGGGTGATGTCCCAGGGATTCTTGGTGGGGCCTTTGCAACTGGTGGTCGTGGTGGAGCCCATGGCGAACTCATCCAGGTTGGTCTTGCCGATAATGATGGCCCCGCGCACCTTGAGCCGTTCGATGACATGGGCGTCATAGGTAGGCACGAAGTTCGCGAGGATATTGGAGGCGCATGTGGTGGGCAGGCCCTTGGTGCAGATATTGTCTTTCACGGCGATCGGCAGGCCTAAGAGCAGTTCCTCGCTACCCTTCTCGATGGTACGCTCGGCCTTTTCAGCGACCTTGAGCGCCTCTTCCTCGTCGTAAGAGATATAGGCGTTGAAAGGTTCGATCTCGATGGCCGACAGGAGATCGCGAACGGTCTTTACGGGACTTTTGCCATCGCGCCGATAATGCCGCGCCGTGTCGAGCATGGCTACTCCAGCACCTTCGGTACCTCGATCGAGCCGTTCTTGTGGTGGGTTGTATTGGCCAGGGCGTCCTGGATACTCTGTGATTCCTTAAGTTCGTCGGCTCGTAAAGGCGCCGTGACGGCCTGCGTATGCACCGTTACGGTTACACCCTGGGTATCGACCTCGTTCAGCAGATCCATGTAGGTCAGGATCGCATCCAAGTCCTTCCGGAACCCGGCGATCTCGCTCTCGTTCAGGTTGAGTCGTGCCAGACGGGCTACACGGCTCACCTCGGCAGCGCTTATCTTCACTTCGATCCCCTTCCCCGCACGGTTTCAGGCCCTACTTATAATATAAAACCATTGAACCTACAAGCCTTGAGAACAGGTCGGGGCAGAAAGCACGAACATTACATGCATCAGGAAATATATTCTGTTTTCTCTCATGATGAGATTGCACATCGCCGTAGAGAGATTATATTAGTATCAAGATCATACAATAAGACGAAAAGAGGAGGATTGCATGGCGAAATACCCGGAAAATTCCATGGCGGCCATCTTTCAGAACCGCGTGGAGGAGTACTCCACCAAGGCCTGCGTGGCCTACAAGAATGCCCAGGGTCAGTATGTCGATATCTCATGGAACGAGATGAACGATATGGTCTGGAACTTAGGTTGTTTCCTGCTTTCGAAGGGTGTGCAACCTCTGGACAAGGTGGCCCTGTTTTCCCCCAACCGGTATGAGTGGTGGGTAAGCGACCTGGCCATCCTTTCCACCGGCGGGGTGAATGTCCCCATCTATGCCACCAATTCCGCGGAAGAATCACGCTACGTCATCGACAACTCCGATTCCAAGCTCTGTTTCGTGGGCACCAAGAGCCATATGGAACGCGTGCTGCAGGCCAAAGCCAAACTGCCCAACCTGGGCGATATCATCATCTTCGATGATCTGGATAGTCCGCCGGCCGGGGTCATCACCTTCAAGGAAGCGCTCAAGCAGGGGGCGGCCTACGGCAAACGGGATGAGCTCGATAAGCGCATCCGGGATATCAAGCTCGAAAATTTGGCCACCCTGATCTACACTTCCGGCACGACCGGCAATCCCAAAGGGGTCATGCTCTCGCACAAAAACTTCGTGTCCAATGTCAATCAGCTCTTCGCCACGAATCCAGCAGTATTCGGTGAAGAGCATGTCTTCCTGTCATTTCTGCCGCTCTCGCACTCCTTCGAGCGCACGGTCGGTTACTACCTGCCCCTGGCCTACGGCAAAAAGGTGGTCTTTGCCGAGGATTTCTCCAAGATCCTGCAGAACTTCCAGGAGGTCAGACCCACCTTCGTGGTCAGCGTGCCCAGGCTCTATGAAAAGATCCACGCCGGCATCCTGGCCAAGCTGCCCGATGCGCCGCCCATGAAGCAGAAGATCTTCCATTGGGCCATGAATATAGCCAAGCGCAACCTGCCATACATCTGCAACAACAAACCCCGTACCGGTCTCTTCGCCCTGCAGTACGGCCTGGCCGACAAGCTGGTGTTCTCCAAGCTGAAAACCGCCCTGGGCATGGATCGGCTCAGACTCGCCAGCTCGGGCGGCGGCCCGCTCTCGGTCAGCGATGCCGAGTTCTTCCTGGGCATGGGCATCACGATCGTGGAAGGCTTCGGCCTTTCCGAGACCACCCCGGTCACCAACACCAACCGTATCGGCATGATCAAGCCCGGCACCGTCGGACCGGCGGTCGATGACACCATCGTCAAGATCGGCGAAGGCGGCGAGATCCTCATCAAAGGTCCGCAGGTCATGATGGGCTACTACAAGAACGAGGCCGCCACCAAGGAGGTCTTTACCGAGGACGGTTTCTTCAAGACCGGCGACATCGGCGAGATCGACAAGGACGGCTGCCTCAAGATCACCGGCCGTATCAAGGACCTGATCATCACCTCGGGCGGCAAGAACATCTCGCCCCAGAACCTCGAAAACAGCATCAAGGGTTCGAGCTTCGTCGAGCAGGTGGCCATCATCGGCGATAATCGCAAATACCTCTCGGCCCTGATCGTACCGGCCTGGGCCGAGCTTGAAGCCTGGGCCAAGGCCCGCAATATCGCGTTTGCCAGCCGTGCGGAACTGATCGCCAACGCCGAGGTGAACAAACTTTTCCAAGAGGAACTTGATCGATGCACCCAGGACTACGCACGCGTGGAGCAGATACGGAAGTTCAGACTCCTGGAGAAAGAATGGTCGCAGGAGACCGACGAGCTGACGCCGACGCTCAAGCTCAAACGTCGTGTCATCAACCAGAAGTATGCCCAGGAGATCGAAAGTCTCTACCCTTCGGACGACGGTTTATAATACCGAACGGATAAGCATTCGGAGAGAAGACGGTGGAGACACCGCCTTCTCTCCTCACCTTTTCCGCTCTAGGAGCGCTCCCGTCCGAAATCACAATCCGCTTGATTCATCCTCATCTTTATCGAATTGATACAGCATTGATATTTGTTGGCACATCTTTGTTAACTGGTCTATAATGGTGCGTGCTCAAAATATCGTGGTTACATCAAAGAAGGAGGAGGGTATCGAATGGCTAAGTATCAGGAAACATCAATGCCGGCAATTTTCTTCAACCAGGCCGAGAATCTTCAAAGTGCGGCCTGTGTGGCGTACAAGAACGCGCAAGGCCAGTATACGGACATTTCCTGGAATGACATGGCGGAAATGGTGCGGAATATCGGCTGCTTCTTGCTGTCAAAGGGTGTCCAGGTCCAGGACAAGGTGGCGTTGTTCTCCGATAACCGCTACGAATGGTGGATCGCCGACCTCGGCATCTTATCGGCCGGCGCGGTGAATGTCCCCATCTATGCCACCAACTCAGCGGAAGAATCACGCTATATTATTGAGAATTCGGATTCGGTGATCTGCTTTGTGGGGAGCAAGAGCCACCTGAAACGGATTCTGGAGGTCAAACCCAAACTGCCAAACTTAAGGGATATCATCATATTCGACGAGCCCGACAAGCCGGTCGAAGGGGTCATCACCTTCAAGGAGGCCCTGAAGCAGGGCGCGGCCTATGCTAAAAAGGAAGAGCTCGCGGAGCGCATCCGGAACATCAAGATCCATGACATGGCAACCATCATTTACACCTCGGGCACGACCGGCAATCCCAAAGGCGTGATGCTGAGCCATTCCAACTTCGTCTCCAACGTACGGCAATGCTACGAGGTGGCCCCGCACCTCTTAGGCCGGAAGATCACCGCCCTGTCGTTCCTGCCGCTTTCGCACTCGCTGGAGCGCACCGTCGGCTACTACCTGGCCCTGGCCTACGGCAAGAAGGTGGCCTTTGCCGAGGACTTTTCCAAGATCCTCGGGAACTTCCAGGAAATCAGGCCCGAATTCATCGTCAGCGTCCCCAGGCTTTATGAAAAGATCCATGCCGGCATCCTGGCCAAGCTGCCCGAGGCTTCTCCCTTCAAACAGAAGCTCTTTGCCTGGAGCCAGACCGTGGCCAAGAAGAGCCTGCCGTACCTGTGCAACGACCAGATGCCGGGCGGACTCCTGGGGCTCCAGTACAAGCTGGCCGACAAGCTGATATTCTCCAAATTGAGGGCCGGCTTGGGCATGGACAAGCTCCTCATCGCCATCTCGGGCGGCGGTCCCTTATCCCAGAACGACGCCGAGTTCTTCATCGGCATGGGCATCAAGGTCATTGAAGGCTTCGGCATGACCGAGACCACGCCGGTCACCAATGTCAACCTGCCGCAGAAGATCAAACCCGGCACCGTGGGTCCGGCGCTCAAGGATACGACCGTCAAGATCGGCGAAGACGGCGAGATCCTGGTCAAAGGCCCGCAGGTCATGCTGGGCTATTACAAGAACGAAGCCGCCACCAAGGAGATGTTCACGTCCGACGGTTTCCTCAAGACCGGCGATATCGGCGTGATCGACAGCGATGGTTTCCTCAAGATCACCGGCCGCATCAAGGACCTGATCATCACCTCGGGCGGCAAGAACATCTCGCCCCAGAACCTTGAGAACAGCATCAAGGCCTCCACCTTCATCGAACAGGTGGCCATCATCGGCGATAACCGCAAGTACCTCTCGGCCTTGATCGTACCGGCCTTCAAAGAGCTGGAAACCTGGGCCAAGGCCAACAACATCGCGTACGCCAGCCGGGCCGAGCTCATCGCGAACGAGCAGGTAATGAAACTCTACCAGAACGAGTTGGATCAGTACACCAAGGACTATGCCCGCGTGGAGCAGATCCGTAAGTTCAGGCTGCTTGAGCATGAGTGGTCGCAGGAGACCGACGAGCTCACACCCACGCTCAAGATCAAGCGTCGGGTCATCAACCAGAAATACGCTCGTGAGATCGAGACCCTGTATCCCGTGGACGACGCGGGTTAATCTTTCACAAATTGAGGCATAAACAGGGGCGGCACCCGCGCCGCCCCTGTATTTCCCAGCTCTTAGCAATCATCAAGGCCTTTCCAACCGGCGCATGAGTCTGCTTTAAATTCTTGATAAGCACCCCCGGTTGGGGTAATATTTTTCCTACGGTAAAACAAGCCGTGATCTTGAAAGGAGGATATCGGTATGAAAAGGGCATTGATCGTCGTAGCGTTGGTTCTACTGCTTCCCTTAGGCCTATCAGCTCAGGATTTTGTAACCCAGGTATATGACCTCACGCAAGAGAAAGGCGGCACCGATAACTGCAAGGTGGCGGTGGACATCGCGACCAAGGCTCTGGCAGCCAACCCTAACGGGTATACCGAAAACTGGGTTATGGCACAGGCCCTGCGCACCTACACCGATTATTACAAGCGCGAAGGCAAACCGGGCTGGAAAGAGCTCTGCAAGACCAACGGCAAGAAGGCCATGGGTTATGCCGAAAAAGCCATCTCGCTGAAACCCGACGGGGTTGAGGGCCACTTCTGGTATGGCACCAGCGTAGGCACCTATTCCGACGGCGTCAGCATCGTAACCGCCTTGAAGGAAGGCCTCAAGGGCAAAACCCAGACCGGGTTCGAAAAGGCCTATGCCGCCAACAAGATGTATAACAAGGGCGGGCCGATGAAGGCCCTGGGCCGCTTCTGGGACGTACTGCCCTTCCCTCTTAAAAATAAGAAAAAGGCCCTTGAATATCTTGCTGAATTCAATAAGTACTTCCCGAATGACGAGGAAGGCTTGGTGTTCTACGGACAGGCTCTGGCCGAAAACGGGAAAAAGGATCAGGCCAAGGCAGCGCTTCAGAAGGCCGCAGCCGGCAGCGACAAATACTATGCCGCTGAGGCCAAGAAGCTTCTGGCCGATCTGTAATCTTTTTCTCACCTCGATAGCACCTAAGAGAAGGCGCCCCCGCTGGGGCGCCTTTTTTATGAACGAAAACCCGCCCGGTAAAACCCCTAGGCCATACACAAAATCGCACCGGTGAAGCGCCTTGACTTGACCGGGAGACTCTGTTAAACACCGGCACATACTACTGCAACACATCCTATTCTCGGGCATGAACATGAACGAACTGAGCTTCACCAAGATGGAAGGCACCGGCAACGATTTCTTCCTGATCAACAACCACCGGGGCGAACTCAAGCATGACTGGCGGGCGCTGGCCAGGCGATACTGCCACCGCCGCTTCGGCATCGGCGCGGACGGCCTGATCGTGCTGGAACCATCCCCCCAGGCGGACTTCACCATGCGGATCTTCAACGCCGACGGTAGCGAAGCCGAGATGTGCGGCAACGGCGCACGCTGTGCGGCGGCCTTTGCCGTCGATCAGGGCATCGCTCAGGCAGACATGCGCTTCGCCACCCTAGCCGGGATCATCGCGGCCAAGGTTAATCCGGACACCGTAGCCATCCGCGTCACCGAACCGCACAGCCTGAAGATGGATATCGCCATCGAAATCGATTCCCGGCCCTACAACCTGGGCTTCGTCAATACCGGTGTCCCGCACGCCATCCTCTTCGTCGAAGATATCGATTCCGTGCCGGTGGACAGCTTGGGGCGCGCCATCCGCCGCCACACCGCCTTCGCCCCAGCCGGGACCAACGCCGACTTCGTCCAGATTACGGACGAGGACCATATCAAGGTACGCACGTACGAGCGCGGGGTCGAGGCCGAAACCCTGGCCTGCGGCACGGGCGCCACGGCCTCGGCCATCATCAGCCATGCGTTTGCGCGCGTGCGCCGGACACCCGTGCACGTGAACATGCCCGGCGGCGAGCTCATGATCGACTTCTCGCTTGCCGACGGCCGCTACAGTGATGTCTGGCTTATCGGCGCCGTCACAAGCGTATTCTCCGGTACCATAATACTCAACCATGCTGCTTGATCAAGAAGACGACCACCTCAAGGAATGCTGCGGCGTTGTCGGGATCTTCGGCGACGGGGAAGCAGCCGAAAAGATCTATTTGGGACTCTATGCCCTGCAGCACCGCGGCCAGGAAAGCGCCGGCATCGCCGCCACGGACGGCCAGGAAATCCGCCTGCATAAGAACCTCGGCCTGGTTTGGTCGGTCTTCTCCGACCCGACCATCATGCCCCGGCTTTCCGGCCACGCGGCCATCGGCCACAACCGCTACTCCACGCGCGGCGGCAGTACTTTGATCAATGCCCAGCCGCTCCTGATCCGGTGCAAGTCCGGCCAGATCGCGGCGGCCCACAACGGCAACATGGTCAATGCCCCTGAGAAGCGCCAGGCCATGGAAAACGATGGTTCCATTTTCCAGACCACCTCGGACAGCGAGATCGTGCTGCACCTGATCGCGCGCTCAAAGAAAGACGGCATCGTCGCACAGATCATGGACGCCCTGTCGCAGATGGTGGGGGCCTACTGCTTTGTCTTCCTCACCCCGGACAAACTCATCGCGGCCCGCGATCCGCACGGCTTCCGGCCGCTATGCCTGGGCCGCCTGGGCGATGCCTACATGGTGGCATCCGAATCCTGCGCCTTCGATATCGTCGGCGCCCAGTACCTGCGATCCATCGCGCCGGGCGAGGTCATCGAGATCGATGCCGGAGGCATCAAGAGCTACCGGTTGCCGGAGGCCCATATCAAATCCTCCTGCATCTTCGAGTTCATCTACTTCTCGCGGCCGGACAGCCGCATCTTCGACGAGAAGGTGGACAAGATCCGCCGCCGGCTCGGAAAGCAACTGGCTACCGATGCCCCGGCCGAGGCCGACATCGTGATCGCCATCCCCGACTCGGCCAACACCGCCGCCTTAGGGTACGCCCAGGCCTCGGGCAAACGCTTCGAGATCGGGCTGATCCGCAACCACTACGTGGGCCGCACCTTCATCGCCCCGCACCAGAAAACCCGCAAGCTCGACGTCAAGGTCAAGTTCAATCCCGTGACCGGCGTGCTGGAAGACCGCCGCGTGGTGGTGGTGGACGACTCCATCGTGCGCGGCAACACGCTTAAACAGCTCGTGCGTCTCATCCGCGCCGGCGGGGCCAAAGAGGTCCACGTGCGCATCAGCTCGCCGCCGGTCAAGTTCCCGTGCTTCTACGGCATCGATATCTCCAGCCGGGGCGAACTGATAGGTTCAGCCAAGACCATCGACGAAATCCGTGAGTTCATTGAGGCCGACACTTTGGCCTATCTCTCCGTGGACGGCATGCTGAATACCGTCAAGGATGGCTGTTCGTACTGCACGGCCTGTTTCACGGGCAAATACCCCACTGCCGTGCCCGGGGAATACGATAAATACCACTTCGCCTGCTGCGGGACGTTGGAAGACGCTTGAGTAAAAAGGGAGAACAACCATGCGTGAAATCGTAGCCGTCCTTGATTTCGGAAGTCAGTACGCCCAGCTCATCGCCCGCAGGATAAGGGAACTTGGCGTGTACTGCGAGATCGTCATGCACGACATCAGCCCGGAAGAACTTACCGCCATGCAGACAAAGGCCCTGGTGCTCTCGGGCGGACCGGCATCGGTGCTGGAGGAAAACCACCCCGACATGGATCCCCGCATCTTCGAGCTGGGCCTGCCCATCCTGGGCATCTGCTACGGCATGCAGCTCATCGGCCTGAAGCTGGGCGGCACGGTAGCCAGCGCCCACGGCCGGGAGTACGGACCGGCCACCATCGATATCGACAGCGTAAGCGGCCTCTTCGATAGTCTGGAAAAACGCCTGCATGTCTGGATGAGCCACGGCGATCATGTCACGGTGGTACCCAAGGGCTTCACCACCTTGGCGCATACGCCCCAGGTCATCGCCGCCATGGGCGATACCGCCCGCAAAATCTACGGCGTGCAGTTCCACCCCGAAGTGGTGCATACGCCCAGAGGGGCCGAGATCCTCAAAAACTTCCTCTTCTCCATCGCTGGCTGCGCAGGCGGTTGGACCATGGCGGGTTTTATCGAAGAGTCCGTGGCGCGCATCCGCGCAAAAGTCGGCCAGGACAAGGTCATCTGCGGCTTATCCGGCGGGGTGGATTCTTCGGTTACGGCGGCGCTGTTGCACAAGGCCATCGGCAGCCAGATGACGGCCATCTTCGTGGACAACGGACTACTCCGCGCGGGCGAGGACGACGAGATCCGCCACATGTTCACCCAGGAGTATCCGCTCAACCTCGATATCGTGAACGCCCGCGAGCAGTTCTTGTTCAACCTCAAGGGTATCACCGAGCCGGAAGCCAAGCGCAAATCCATCGGCAAGACCTTCATCGATGTCTTTTACGGCGAGGCTGAGCGCATTGGGGGCGCCAAATTCCTGGCCCAGGGTACGCTCTACCCGGACATCATCGAGAGCCGCTCGGCCAAGGGCGGACCTTCGGCCACCATCAAGAGCCATCACAACGTGGGCGGCCTGCCCAAGGACCTCAAGTTCGAGCTCATCGAGCCCTTGAAGGAGCTCTTCAAGGACGAGGTGCGCGTGCTTGGCCGCGAACTGGGCCTGCCGGCAAGTCTCCTCAACCGCCAACCCTTCCCCGGACCGGGCATGGGAGTGCGCATCCTGGGCGAGGTCACCAAGGAGAACCTTGCCATCCTGCAGGAAGCGGACAAACGCGTGCAGGAAGAGATGCGCACCTACGACGGCTACAAGGATGTGTGGCAGTCTTTCGCCGTGCTCCTGCCGGTCAAGAGCGTAGGTGTCATGGGCGACGAGCGCACCTATGCCAACGTGGTGGCCATCCGCGCCGTGCACAGCCAGGACGGCATGACCGCCGACTGGGTCAAGGTGCCCTATGACGTGCTGGCACGCATCTCGACCCGCATCATCAACGAGGTCAAGGGCGTCAATCGCGTGGTGTACGATATCAGCTCCAAACCGCCCAGCACCATCGAGTGGGAATAAAAAAAAGATCAATCCCCGACCCCCCTTGTTCTCAAGGGGGGCATGCATTCGTGGACAATATACTCAAGCGTGCCCGGCACGCTTGAGATTATTAGGGAGGTGACCCATGGGTGATTTGATCGCCATCGAGCCGCAGGGCCGGATTATGAATGTCATCTTGAACCGTCCCGCAAACTTCAATGCCTTCAACCTCGAGATGATCACCGACCTGGCGCGGCAGCTCACGCGCCTGGCCATGGACGACAGCGTGCAGGGCATCGTGCTCACCGGAGCGGGCAAGGTCTTCTGCGCCGGCGGCGACCTCAAGTGGGTGATGCAGTTCTCCGAGCGACCCGGCGCCTCGTTCCATACCCTGGCTGCCCAGTTTCACGCCGCCATTCTCGAGATCAGGCGCATGCCCAAACCCGTGGTCGCGGCCGTGAACGGCATGGCCGCCGGCGGCGGGTTCTCCCTGGCCTTGGCCTGCGATTTCAGGATTATGGAGAAATCGGCCGTGCTGCGACAGGCCTACACCTCCAACGGGTTGTGCATCGACGGCGGCGGGTCGTTCACTTTGCCCCGTCTGGTAGGCTTGGCCCGCGCCCTGGAGATCATGGCCTTCGACGAACCGATTCCATCCGAGCAGGCCTTCCGTTGGAGCCTGGTCACCCGCGTGGTGGAGGACGGAGGGTCCGTGAACGCGGCCATAAACCTGGCCCAAAGGATAGCTTCGGGCGCGCTCAATTCCTTTGCCTGGTCAAAGCGACTGATGACCGAAGCCTTCGGCAATACGCTGGAGACCCAGCTGGAGATCGAGCGTCAAGGTCTGGCAGAGTGCGCCGATCACGCCCAAGGCCGGGAAGGCCTGAGGGCATTCAGCGAGAAGCGCAAACCCGACTTCACGATGTAAGACCGCTTCAGGCTTGGTAGCCGCGTTTTCCCTTGACACATGGGCATCCCCTCCCCTAGGTAGTGTGCCATGCCCGGACGCGCCGCAGCTTTCTTCGATTTCGACAAGACCCTGCTGGATAGCGAGACTACTGCGCTCATGATCCCGTACATGCGCAAGAAGCGTCACATCTTCTTTACCCGCCATCCCATCAGACCCAGCTACCTTATCAGGCTGTTGCTGGCAAACGAGCTATACAAGCGCCACCTCTACTCGGATGAGAAGATGGCCGTGCTGCTGCTGGAGTTCTTCAAGGGCCGCGCGCCTGAGCCTTTTATATCCACGGCCGCGGACCTCTACCAGACCTGCCTCAAACCCCATCTGGCACCCAACGTCATGGCGCGCCTGGCCGAGTGGAAAAGGCGCGGCGATATGTGCGTGCTCATCTCGGCCGGCGTGCGCTACGCCCTTGAACCGGTGGTGCAGGACCTGGGATTCGACCACCTGCTCTGTACCGACCTGGAGGTGGGCCAAGACGGTCGCTATACCGGCCGTTCATCAGGTCTCATCTGCATCGATAAACACAAACGGACCATGGCGCTGGCGTTGGCCAAGGCCCATGAGATCGATTTGGCAGCATCGAGCGCCTACGGCAACCACCAGAGCGATATCCCGCTCTTAGAAAGCGTGGGTTTCCCCGTGGCAGTGGAGCCGACCGGGCCCCTGCGCCGTGAAGCCGTAAAGCGCGGCTGGCCCATCATGAGCTACCGCTAGAGGCCCCTATGCCCTTTAACTTCGATACCCCCATCAACCGCAAAGGCACCGACAGCCTCAAATGGGATATCTACAAAGGCCGCGACGTGCTGCCAATGTGGGTGGCGGATATGGACTTCGCCTCGCCGCCGGAGGTGATCGCGGCCCTACATGAACGTGTGGACCATGCTATATTCGGTTACACCCTGGTACCCAGGGAGCTCAAAGAAACAATCATCGAGCGGCTCAAAACCCGGCATGGCTGGGAGGTACAGCCGGAATGGATCGTGTGGCTGCCGGGCCTGGTAACGGGCCTCAATACCGCCTGCCGCGCTGTGGCATCTCCCGGAGACGCCATCCTGACTACCACCCCGGCCTACCCACCTTTCCTTTCCGCTCCGGGCCTGGCCGGGTGCGAGCTCATTACCTGCGCGCACCCTGAACGCAACCGCATGTATCAGATCGATTTCGAAGGCCTCGAATCAGCCATTACCCCCCGCACCAAGCTCTTCATCCTCTGCAACCCGCATAACCCCACCGGCCGCGTCTTCACCCGCTCCGATCTCATCCACCTGGCTGAGATCTGCCTGTCCCGCGATATCATCATCTGCGTAGACGAGATCCACTGCGATCTGATCCTGGATATCGGCAACCGCCATATCTCGATGGCCACGCTCGATCGAACAATCGAACAACGGACCGTCACCCTGCTCGCGCCAAGCAAGACCTTCAACCTCCCGGGGCTGGGCTGCTCTTTGGCAGTCATACCGGATGATGAGCTGCGTACGCGTTTCACCACGGTCATGCAGGGCATCGTCCCGCATGTGAACACCCTGGGTTTCACCGCGGCCTTGGTCGCCTACCGCGATTGCGAAGCCTGGCGCCTGGCCTTGATCGACTATCTGCGCGTCAACCGCAACCTGGTAGAAGCCTTTATCGAATCTTCCCCGGGCCTGACCATGAACCATATCGAAGCCACCTACCTGGCCTGGATCGACGCCCGCGGCCTGGGTGTTCCTGACCCGGCCGCCTTTTTCGACCAAGCAGGCGTGGGCCTGTCCGACGGCGCCGCCTTCGGCAGCCCCGGATTCGTGCGCCTCAACTTCGGCTGCCCCCGCAGCACCCTCAAGCAGGCGCTCGACCGGATGGAAGCGGCTTTCAAGGGACGCAGATAGGGTCTATAATCCAAGCTGGCATTAACGCTTCGAAGTTGAAAAAATTTCATTACTGATTCCTGTGAAACGAGAACCTATTCTAGTGACGCATACTTCCAAGACCGACCCTGATCTGAGGTTATTAAGCAAGGGGCAAAGCCCGTCTTCCCGGGACACGTGCTGAGGGAGAACCGCTAGCGGTCCGGTGGATAAGACCTACAGCCTTCTAAACAGTCTGCCGTTCGATGTTCCAGCTATATACATGCATGTAATAATTTGTATCGGTCTCGCTGGAACCCTCATAGAAATAGATGCCCAAATAATATATCGTGCCTTGCTCCAGATAATAGGTAACGGCTCCGGAACTCGGTAAATAAATGTTATTGAGCCAATCCTTGAATTCATAGCCGGGGCCATCCCTGTCTACCCGGGGATTGGTTGTCAATCCCACTCCATTGCAGCACCCGTTATGCTCGAAAATTACCGACAATCGGTAGATTCCCGTTACGTCGGGGGTAAATACCCGGTATACCAGGGTCTGACCCCATTCATGGGCATAATCCATCTCTCTGATCGAGATACCGGCGTCGTCAATGGTGATCCTCGGCCGACCACCATAGCTGCCTGAATACAACCAGGTGCCAAAATCATTTGTCCAGCCCCATGTCCCTGGGTAAAGCTTTTGATATCCAACCGCCACCGCGCCGTTTTCCAACCCAAGCCTTCCCCTGTACACAACATAAACAAATCCGCTGTAGAATGAATCCGGCAACCCGGAGACATCAAATGCCAACTCAACCTGCGATCCCCTGGGTATGGCTCGCACGCCGTTAAGCTCCGGCAGTACCATGCTCCTATATTCGCTGTCTGGCGAGACCTTGTAGGAAACGACCAACTCTATGGAGCCGTCGTTCATGGATTCATCCCCCATCGTGCTGTTTTCCGCCACTATTCTGAGGCGGTTCGATGAGCTCAGGCTGTCTCCGGATTTGTAATCGATGGCGATGGTGCCCCGGAAGAAGAACTCCAGCAACCCGTGGGAGTAGCTGACCGCCCGCGGGATGAGCCGTTCAGCATAGACATTATAGACGAAATCATCCAGAACCGGCCCGAATTCGAGTGATAAATCGTAGGCTTCCACGGGGCATGGCACGGTCGCCAAGGCATACCCCGCATCCCCATGGCCGATCTTGCGGTAATAATATGCCCGTTCCGTTGTTTCTTCCGGATTACGCGGATTCTCAATCCCCCAATAGGCCACCTCGACACTATCATAATCGGGAAAGGGATAGGCGCTGTCGAATATGGTATCTTCGCTGAAGTAATTGGCATTGGTGTATTCGGCCAGGCCGATGGGTTGCCCCACCGTGACCTCGGGATTAAGATCCTCGCGCGTGTATCTATCCGTGTCCACCAGCCGGGCAATGGGAGCCAGGGGTACGAGAGGTTCAGTCATGGGTATCTCGAGCACAGCCTTGTCGTAGGTATATTGTGATGAATCCCTAACCCAAGATTCAAATACTCCCCTATTATAGATAGTAGTTCGAAGAATGAATTGTTCAAAGTTATACAGAATATGTCCATCATCCCTTGCATGAGCGGGCACCGAGGCATCCTGGACAAGGTGCATGAGCTGTCCGACACCCCGGAAGGTCTCGCCCAGATAATACTGACGCTCTTGACCGCCTTTGGTCAGGGCCTTGTAGTAGTAATCCCTGACATTGTCCCAGGCATATTGTCCGGAGGTTCGGTTGCTGTCCTGCGCCCAGAGGATGGCGGATTCATATGCACCGGCATAGCCAGCTGCATCCCAGGGCTTCAGGGGGTCGTGGAAGTGTCTCAGACAACGCTGAAAAGATTCGTCTTCATATACCCCGCCCGAGGCGATCCAGCGCCAGACATACGGGTTGCCGTCATCTCCTTTATCTTCTTCATCTTTGAAAAGTGAAGAGCAGCCGGCATACTCGACCAGGCTCATGATGCCATCATCGAGTCCCAGATAGGTCTTCAAAAAGGCGTCAAGTCTATAACCCTGTATGGCCCCATGCAATATGATGCGGTCAAGCGCGAAGTGGGTGTCTTTTTCATAGCCCAATGCCTCGCAAACGAACAGGGGAACCATAACCGTGATCATACAGAACATGCGGATACATCTGTTGGATCGCATCTGCAGCCTCCTCTGATCGTCCCGTCAAGAATATCTCATTCAAATCATTTCATACTTTCACTTTCTTTTTGATCTTGCCCAGCGACCCTCTTTTTTAAACCAACAACGGTAAATGCTTTGAAAAATCCCTTTTTGTAAAAAATACCTACTGTTGGTATGTTTCCCATATCAGCTGGATAATGGAATGAAAAATCGAGATCACGAAGCCTCTGCTCTGGATTGTCAATTATTATAACAGGAGTAACATTGATGAACCTTTTATAGTGTGCGCCTATCTCATCCCAGGTATTGCCTGGTCTATCTAAAGCAATACCTTTTATATTTTTTTCAGCAACTGGATATGCTCGAAATCCGCCAGGAGCCCTATCATATCCTGACTTTCCAAAACCAAAGGCTGGCTGTCCAGGGAAGTACAACCGCGTGATTAGGGAGATAATCCTGATCACATTGTTCCTGCTACTGAAGCCCTTGGGTCCCTTGATCTGCCAGTCACCGTGCTGGTCCGTATAGGATCGTTTTTCGAGGTGGACCCGCGAATCATCACCGACAACCAAATTACTCTGGTACTCACTCCAGCGCGCCGTCACCTTTGCCCCTTCGAGCGGTTGCAGGGTATCAGCGTCGATCACCTTGCCCTGGTAAACCCGTTCACATGCGCAGGCGCTGATAAAGAATGTCAGAATAATCAAGCCTGTCGATACTGCAGAAGATAGCCTAGTCATGTTTCCTCCCGCTGAACAGTGCGGCGTTGCTCCGCCATCCGGCTTGGCATCAGAAGCCCCGTATCTTCCAAAGCCCGTCAACATCTCTGAAAAAAAGCAGAATGAATGACAGATTTCTGCCCTTAATCGTGGTCTGTATATCATATTCGATGGTGTTGCCTTTAATCTTTATGAGCTTGATGTCCTTAATCATCTCAGCAAACTCGGCCCGCTGCTCCGGGGTCAGGGCATGATACATGTTGCCGTAGCTGTTCTTGGCGCGTGCGCAAAAATCCTTGACCGCCGATTCAGTATTATTGCGCGCCAGCGCCTCGCGCATGCTGTCCCATTTGGTACGCAGCAGCGTGTCGATTTGTTGCGCGTCAAGCACCAGGATGCCGATCTCATCCGAATACTGATTGTTATCTTTGTCATGCGCCAAGGCCGTGAAATAGTAGAGTCCAGGTGCGCTCATCCTGGCGCGATGATTGATACCACCACTGCCGGGCAGATACTCGACAGGGCCTGCGCCGCTCACGGTAATCGAATGATCGTGGCAAGGCAGCGAGGTGTATATCAGAAGATCGGACGCCAAGGGCGCACTCCCCATTTCATCCCCGCTGGAAAGGGACAGAAACTTCTCCGGCGTGGTCGCGGTGAGGCTGACGGCGGTCTGCGCCGTATTGCCCTGAACATCCACGGCCTGCGCCGTGATGGTAAAGTCCCCGGGTTGAAGCATCACATGATTGACCACGAACTCACCGCCATAAACATGGGCGGTCTTGCCGTTGACCATAACCCCGGTCTCATATCCGTAAAGATTGGACACCTTGCCTTTGACGATAACGTCTGGCTTGTCGATGCTCGCACCGGCATGCGGGGTGCTGATGGAAAGGGATATGACATGTGTTCTTACCGTAACCGTGGCCTGCGATGAATGATCGCCTGCGTCGATTACGGTGAGCGTGGCCGTGAAGTCTCCTACCCGGCTGTATACATGCTCCACCGCAACACCCTCGGCCGGTTCCGAGCCATCGCCGAAATCCCAGATGTAACGCGCGATATCGTCATCCTTATCCGTGCTGCCGCCGGCATCGAACCTGACCGTCAATGGCACGCCGCCTTCCAATGGATCGGCCTCTATGACGGCCACAGGGGAGCAGTAATCCAGAAATCCGGTACAGAAAACAAAGGATACGAGACATGCCAACAGTACAGACGGTCTGGGACAAATCACTTCAGGTTTGCGGTATTGAACAATAAAACCATTTCTCATGGCACTCTCCTCGTTTATGAGAAATTTACCTGCGCCAGTATGTTTTTCCCGTCCTCCTGTAGCCAAACTCCTGTTGATGCAGGGTTGATCTACTAAGATGCCAGCAAAAATTTAAAACTTGCGCGGATATATTCGCCATGCGGTGAGTTCAAGACCAACAGATGCAATCACATTAACGCCCCCTTCATACTCTTTATTCCACTTATTGTCAACCTAAATCTCTTTGCGCCCTATCCCGAATCAGCTTCACATACGATTATCTGCGGCCAGCCATACTACCGTGATGCCTCTTCAAGAAACACCAGGGTCTCCATATATTGACATTTCCTCACCTGGTCTTACTTGTATTGCGTATGCCGGGGGGAAAAGAGATCTATCAACAGTGGATCCAGGAAAACGTCGATGTGCTGGTAGAGGAGGTCTTGTCCCAGATCGCCAAGGATTCCATCTTGAGCCATTACCGCACGCGTCTGCGCCAGGATGACGTCCGGGAGCGCATCCTCACGGTCTTTCAGGACGGCTTTCAGAGGCTTCAGGCGTGGCTGCAAAGCGACAAACAGGATGAGGCGATCCTGCGGCCCTACATTGAGCTCGGCCGTGCAAGAAGGCGTGAAGGCATTCCGCTCGAAGAGGTCATACGCGTCTTCCTGATCGTCAACCGCACGATCAACGTGCAGATCGAAGCCAATAAACTCTTCAATAGCCGCTACCGCCTGAACGAGCTCGCGGACCTCAACCGCGACACCGCCACCTTTTTCAGTAAGATCGTGCATGCTATTATCATGGGATACGAGGAAGGGATTTAAGGGCCGTGCCGCCTGTGGGGCCTCTTTTAATGCGGACAAAAGAACTCATCAAACCTCATCCGTGAACGGCTGCGGTTACTTCGCAGGGGATGATCGGTGCTGATCCTCCTGTATTTTGGCGATCGGGAAGACCCCTTTGCGTACGGAGCGGATATCTTCAATCGTGTAAAAAGCCAGGGGATTGAATTTCCGGACGAGCTTCAGAACATGCTCGATGTCTTTGCGCTTTATGATGGTGAAAATCACCTTGACCGGACCGAGCGCGCCCTGCCCGTCAATATGCGTCAGTCCGTAGCCCTCGCATCTGAGCGACTTTACCAGCTCGGTCGCATCCTTCTGTGTAATGACGCGGATGACCACGGTGCCGATGGCCATTTTTTCCTCGATCAGAATACCGACATAGTTGCCCATCGCGAAACCGCCTGCGTAAGCCAGGTAATAGACGACATTGGTCATGTTCGAGAGAATCTGGGTGATAGCCATCAGCCAGATCAAGACTTCGAAAAAACCAATCAGCGCTGCCAGATGCTTCAGACCTCGAGATACGTAGATGATCCGCAGTGTGTCGAGCGTGACATCACAGATCCTAGCGAGAAAGATCAATAGCGGTAGAATGACGAGTTTGAACACATCCGATTGGATCAAAACAGCGATATCCATGGAACATCCTTTCCTTCAAGGGGCCGCGCGAGTTAAAACACGCATACCGGCTCCCGGCGGCGGGAACATTCTACCGCGACTTGGCCAGGAAGCCGGCCATCTGTGAGATGACCATGCGCATGACCTCCCGCGGTAAAAAGTATCCTTTGGCCTCGCGCGTCAGTAATTCCTCGATCTCGCTCACCGTGGCATCTACGCTGCCGGTGCGCTTGAGGCTCTCTTCGATAAGGGTGCGCGTGGTTCGGGCCGCCTCCATGGAACGCGGGAGGAACTGCCGTGCCTCCGCGTCGGTGAAGGCCCCGTAATGTTCGCAGAGATGAGCTTCGACCGGGAACCGGGACATCTTCTCAAGGCTGTCCTGGTACTGGTCGAAGTTGGAGTTGGCCGCCGCAAAGATAGTCTCGCCAAACGGGATACCGCCGGCGTCGGAGGCCGCCAGGGCCTGCTCCTCGCGCACATACACGGCCATGGAGCAGGATGAATGCCCGGGCGTGGCGATGATCTCCAGCGTGCGGTCGCCGCAGGTCAGCAGATCGCCTTCCTTGACCGCCTCGTCAATCGGAAACGCATCCAGCCCTTCGAGGCCGAACTCTTGGGCACGCTCCGACATGCCGGCCTGGGCGAGCAGAAGGGCGCTGAAATCGGCAATGGCCTTGATCACGGCCGGCCGGGCAAGGTTCTCCCTGGCACGCACCGAGGCGGTGACCTTGAGCCACGGCCAGCGCCGCCTGAAGTAGGGCACGATCCCGACATGGTCGAAGTGGGCATGCGTGATGACGATGCGCCCGATCTTCTTCACATCGATGCCCAGGCCCGTGATCTGTTCAAGCACCGCGGGTATGGCCGTGACCATGCCGCCGCCCAGCAGCGCGAGCTCATCCCGTCCGTCGAGGAGATAGACGCATGCTTCGCGCAAGCCTAGTAGGGTGATGCGCTCGGTGACCTTCCCCGGTTCCTGGATAACCATGCCCGACCTCCTTGAAAAGGGTGTATATCGGGAAGGTACCATAGGCACTGAGCTCGTGTCAAAGCGCCGAATGCTTCACGTACAAGACGCATTGTGCTAGCCATGGGTTATCCTCCGGGCATGAGTTTCGTCCGGGGGATTTCCCGACAACGGAACCGATCTATCTAGTTTGAGGCGTGTTTGCTGCCGGGCCGACCGGTCCAGTTATCCATGCAGCCGCCCGCACCGGAGAAGAGCAGCATCCAGTTGAGCAGGGTGTCCGGGAACAACCCGCGCAGGATCATGCCTACCTGTGAACCCTGGGGCCGCATCACCATGGCCTTGCCGCGTTTGAGTGCCTTTTCGACGATGACCTCGGCGATCTGGTCATGGGAGTCCAGGCGCGGCACGAAGAACTCGCCCAGGAAATTCATGCGCGTACCCTCGAACATGCCGTGTTTGAGGATCCCCGGATGGATGGACGAGAAGCGCACGCCGAATTTCCGATCATGCATGGCCTCCAGCCGCAGCGATTCGGTCAACCCATACACCGCCCACTTGGTGGCGCAGTAGACGGCCAGGTCCGGCAAACCGGTCAGTCCCGCGCCCGAGGAGATATTCACGACATGGCCCGCGTTACGCGCCAGCATGGCGGGCAGAAAGGCATGGATGGTATAGTACATGGACGTGAGATTGATCTTGGTTTCGCGCTCCCAGTCAGCCGGGGGGTGTGAGCAGAAGCGCCCGGCGATGACGCAGCCGGCGTTGTTGATCAGGATATCCACCTGCCCCATATCTTGGACGGCCTGAACGGCCAGCTCGTTCACGCGCGCCTCGTCGGTGATATCGCACACGTAACAGTAGACCTCGGCGCCCAACGCCGTGAGCTCCTGCTCGGCCGCGGCCAGCGCCTGTTCGTCGAAATCCCAGATGGTGATCGCGCAGTTCTCCTTGATGAGCCGCTTCACAGTCGCCAGGCCGATCCCCTGCGCCGCGCCGGTGATGACAACCTTCTTATCATGGATGTCCAACATGACCTACTCCTTGACCCCGTCCACCGGCAGGGTAATGTATTCACCGCTCAAGCATACCGGGATCAGGCCGCCGGAAAGCCCGACCGTGGCGTCGACCGGCCGGATGGCATGCGGCAGCCCGCGCGGGATGTACACCGCGCCGGGGGTGGCGACCCGATAGGTCTCGCCGCCGAGCTCCACCTCGAAGGTGATGGCGTTTTCGTCGCCGATCATGAGGTACATCTCGTCGAAGTCGTGCCGGTGGGGCACGGCGCGGTCGGTCCCAATGGCGATATCTTTGAGCTCCTGGGTGATCTCTTTGATGTAGAGATACAGTGCCCAGGCTTGGGCCTCGGGGACCTGGGCCTTGCTCATCAGCACCGGATAGGGGATGGCCTGGCTGAAGTCGTGGGCGGGAAGTTCATTGACCAACACGGGACGACGAACGATCAAATGCGCATACGTTTCTGACATGGGCTCCTCCTTTTTTAAACGTCAACTCACAGCAAAAACCATTGAAACGCCTTGGCTAGGCAGGCGCGCCCCAATGGTAACCATCGGTTAGTAACCAATGGTTACTTTTACCTCGATCTTTCCAGCGTGTCAAGCCTTCAGAGATTGAGTTCTCGATTGCTGAAAGATACAGGAACAAGGTATAGGAGTTTCAGAGGAAAGACGCGCTATGCAGCTAAAACACAAGACCGCGCCAAGACGCCGCGGCACCAACCGCAGGGAGGAGATCCTGAACGCCGCCCGGGAGCTCTTTCTCAAAAACGGATACAGCTTCACCACGGTTGAGCAGATCGCCAGGCACGCGGGCTACAGCAAACGCAGCATATACCTTGATTTTCCCAAAAAAGACGACCTGTTTATCACCATATGCAACGAAGGGCTCTTCATGGTGCGCGATCAGCTCCAGCAGATCCCCTCGGGAATCGGTTTCGAAGATTACATCACGCGCTACCTGGAAACGATCGCGGTCTTTTCACATCAGCATGCCGATTTCTTCCGCATGCTCACCGCGGATGTGACGCCTGAGATCATCGCCAACTGCTCGCAGGCGGTGAGAACCCAGGCCATGGAGATCGAGGGCGCCGGCATCCGCCTCCTGGCCGAGGCGGTCGAGCGGGCCATGCAAGACGGGCTGGTGCCCATGGGCGACGCCTGGGAGGTGGCCGAGATATTCATCGGCTCGGTGGTCGGCATCATCATGCTCTCCATGGGCGGCAGCCAGGCCATGCTCTCCTACGACAAGATGATAATCAAGGTCAGGAAGCTGGGCGAGATAGCCTGCCACGGGCTCATCCGTTCAGGCAAACAATAAAAGACCCTTTAAGGAAAACCTCTCTATTTCACGTGCGACCTTGGGGACGTCCAAAAACGTTCGTGCTATTTTACCAATCAGCCTGAGATAGATAGGCTTCACGTTCACTGGACAAGAAAGCTCCATCAATCAACGCGTCTGTTTTTCATGGACGTCCCCAAGGTTACTCAGGCAAAGGATTGGCCGCCCTGCCTAGCATGAGCAGCCGCCGGATTCCTGCCCGCACTGAACTTGTCCGGCATCCTTTGGCGGCTGAGTACAGCCGCATCCCTCCGGACCTGCAGAGGATTCCTGGTGCGCTCCGGCACCCGGCAAGCCCGGACATGTCAAACTCTCCTGGCCAGCCTTGGTCTGCAGGTGGGTTCCCAGCAATTCATCCGCAAAGGCCTTCATCATTTCGATGGGCTTATCCTTGACGAACTGGCCGGTCTTGACCGCGATCTTGAGTTTCCACTCCACAATACCCTCCTCGCGGGCCATCTTCACGATGGTTTCCAGGCAGGGAATGCAGCCCGCCGCCACGGCGGCCCCGGCTGAAATCAGGAGTTGGGTCTCGTTGTCCAGAACATGGGTTTTGTTTTCCATGGCAGTCTCCTCCTTTTATTTAATCTATGCCAAATGGTTTGACGCCGCTCACGCGGATGCTGCTGACGCTCACGGATTCCGGTTCGCGGACGCTGAAAAACTCGGTCTTGTCCTTGACAGTCACATCAAGGAAGCCTGCCTTGGTTATGATGGCGAGATAGCGTTCCTCGCTGAGCGCACCCGCGACGCAGGATGCCCAGGCAGCGATATTGTCCTGCCAGGTTTCCGGCATGTTCTCCACCACGACATCCGAGATAAGGATATGCCCGCCCGGCTTCAGGACCCGATAGGCCTCGGCGAAGACCTTGTCTTTTTCTGGCGAAAGGTTCACCACGCAATTGGAAATCACCCAGTCCACACTGTTATCCTCTAACGGCATATCCTCGATGGCACCGGTGAGGAACTCAACGTTTTCATACCCGTTATCTGCGGCAAGCCTTCTGGCCCTGGCAACCATTTCCTCGGTCATGTCCAGGCCGATGACCTTGCCATTCGGTCCGACCTTGCCTGAAGCAATGAAGCAGTCAAAGCCCGCGCCCGAGCCCAGATCGAGCACCGTCTGCCCCTCCTCAACCCCGGCAAAGGCCAATGGGTTGCCACACCCCAGGCCCAGGTCGGCGCCCTCGGGGGCCTGGCTGCGGTCCGCGGCCGTATAGCCGTTCGTCAGGCCCGTCTTTTCGGCGGGTCCGGCATTGCAACAGGAGGAACCCGTGCTCCCGCAACAGGACCCCCCTTTTTGCGCCACCTTAGCATACGTCTCCCGCACCGCGTCACGGATGTGTTCACTGTTTTTTTCTCTCATCGCGTTTTCCTTTCGCTCCTTATTTGAACATGGCGGCCATGCATAATCTACACGCGCCCACCATGCCCCAATGGTCGATAGAGCACGCGTTGTGCCAAGGATTTGCAAACAAGATATTTCGATACAACAGATTGATTTATCACGCTATTTAAGTTTGTTCTGCGCATCGGGACTCAGGGGCGCGTCACCTCTGGTAACAATCCTGCCGGTCGACCACGTTACCATTGGTCACAAAGAGAAGTGATGCGTCAGGATCTGGGCAAACCCCAGCGTTTGCGCTTTTCCCAGAGGTTTTTCCTGCTGATGCCCAGGGTCTTTGCGATCTGCTCCTCCGTATGGTCGGCTTGGAGCGAAAGGATCATCCTTTTCGAGTATTCATCGATGCTCAGAGGCTGTCTAGCTGTCTCGGAGCCGCAAACGTCCCTCTTGATCGTGGGCGGCAGATGATCGGGCCTGACGGGAGAACGGTCATCGGCCACGTGCAGGGCATATTCGATCGAGTTTTCCAGTTCGCGCACATTGCCCGGCCAGTCATAGTCCATGAGGACCTTGTAGGCCTGGGAAGATATGCCGGTCACATTCCGCTTATGAATGTCACACAGTTTTTCCAGAAAATGGGTGGCCAGCAGCGGGATATCTTCCTTGCGCTCCCTGAGCGGAGGAAGGGTAATGGGAATGACATGCAGCCTGAAATAGAGATCTTCCCGGAACGTGCCTTGCCTAAGCGCTTCCTCAAGGGATTTGTTGGTCGCAGCGATGATGCGCACATCGAGCTTGCGCACCTTGGTATCTCCGACCCGCCTGGCTTCGCCCTCCTGGAGAAAACGCAGAAGCTTGACCTGCAGGGTAAGCGGCAACTCCCCCACCTCGTCCAGGAACAGGGTGCCACTCTGGGCCGCCTCCAGGAGGCCCATATGGTCCTTGACCGCGCCGGTAAAAGACCCGCGCACATGGCCGAAGAGCTCCGATTCGATGAGATTCTCCGGGATGGCCCCGCAATTGAGCGAAACATAGGGTTTGTCTTTGCGGTCCGAGTTGGCGTAGACGGCCCTGGCGATGAGCTCCTTGCCCGTGCCCGACTCCCCGGTAAGCAGAATGGTGCTGGTGGTGGGGGCCACTTTTTCCACCAGACGGAAGATCTCCTTCATCTTCGCGGATTGGGTGATGATGTTCGCGAACTGACTCTGGCGGATGATGTCCCGGCGCAAGGTGCAGCATTCCTCGGTGAGCCTGATCTTGTCCGTGATGTCGTGGGCCGCCTCGACCGCGGCGAATATCTCGCCCTGCACGTCCTTGAGCGGCGCGGAGCTGTACTCGATCCACCGCACCGATCCGTCCGGCAGGATGGTGTCCCGTATGCCGGTCCTTGGCCGGCCGTCCTTGATGACATCCAGGATATTGCAGTTATGGCAGGGCCGGTCAAGGCCCCGGAAGGCCTTATAGCACTTCTCGCCGGTGCGCGAACCGAACCCGGCTTCGATGATCCGGTTCTGGAACAGGACCGTGAGATCCCGGTCGATGACGATGATGCCGTCCGCCAGGGCATTCATCACACTTTCGAAGACACTGCTTCCGAACCGCTCAGCCAAGTCCGAGATCTTCATCACTGGGTCTCCTACGGCGTTGACGTCGCTTATCCTCCCTCTTCGACTTCGGCCATGGCTTGATCCTGGTAGGCGTGGAACAGAGTGTGGCAGAAGCGGTCCCACTGTTCGCAGGTCTTCAAGGCCTTCGGGTCAGGACTTAAAAGCTCGGCGCCGACAAGAACCTCCATCTCGCGGCCCAGCTCGGCGATTGTGACCGGATCGGCGCCGGTGAGGATATCGGCCACGAACTTAGCCGGCGCATACCAGGTGGCGGCGCGCTGAAAATCGCGATGGATCTGGGTCAGGAGGACATTGCGCGGTCCTTCCCAGAGCTCGTTGACGGCCGCGTCGCGGTACAGGCGCGGCAGGGATGAAAAGTCCTCCATGACGCCATGGCCGCCGAAGACGGACATGGCCTGGCGCAGCATATCGGTGGCGTCCCAGGCGGCCGCTATCTTCTGGAGCATGATCAGCTCGCGGATGGCAAAGCGCTTGCCTCGTACTTCTGGGGCTTCGTCCGTGGACAACCCGCCCTTGAGTCCGCCCGGCAGGCTCAAAAATTCGTGATAGAGCTTGAAGGCCCCGGCCGTGGTGCGCTGGGCGGCGCGCTCCAGGGTGGAAAGCTGATACCTAAGCATTGGGAAATCCGCGATGTTCATGCCGAAGGCCGTGCGCGCCTTAGCATAACCGGAGGCCTCGCGGCTGGCACGGGTGATGCTGGCAGCTCCCGATAGACCCACGGTCAGGCGCGAATAGGTCAGGACGATGCCCACCACATTGGCCAGCCCGCGATCCAAGGGGCCTACGGGATAGGCCACGGCGCCGTCAAAGGTGAGCTCGGCCGTGGTAAGCTCGCTCGTGCCCATCTTCCACTTAATGCGGTCGATAGTGTAGCCGTTGCGCTTTTCCTTGTCCTTGTCTCCCGGCAGCCATGAGGGGATGACGAACAGAGCCACCTTTTCCGAGCCCGAAGGTTTGGCCGTGACCACGGCATAGTCGGCATGCGTGGCCGAGCAGAAAAACTTGGTGCCGTACAAGCGCCAGGTGGTGCCCTCCTGCACCGCCTCGAGCACATTGGCGGCCACGTCCGAACCGCCCTGGATCTCGGAAAGATACTGGGCGCCGATGGCGAAGTCTCCGTCCAGGCCCTCCTTGCAGTGCTTGTGGATATATTTAAGCTCCGGGGTGTCGGCATAGCGGTCCAGAAGTGCGATGAGCCCTTCGGTGCAGACCAGCGGGCAGGCCACGCAGGCCTCGCCGTTCTGGTAGATCAGGAAGAGCTTGGTGAGCCTGACCCAGGGATCGGTCCGAATGGAAAAGATACCCTCGCCGAAGATCTCGTTCTCCATGGCCAGGGTTTCGACCGGCCGCACGATGCGGTCAATGCGGTGATGATGTCCGTCATAGTGCATCATGAAGGGCCGCTTCTCGGGAACAGCTATCGCATCGGCCATGTCGCGCCAGCGGAACGACACCTTGGGCGAAAAGGCTTCCATGGCTGCCTCGACCGCCTCCCATGAGGCGCCGGCATAGCGTTTAAGCACCTTTCCGAGAAACGCATCATCACGGTAATAATCAATGTTCCGGCGCCAGGCCAGGAATTCGTCAAAGTTGTAGGGATTGTTTCTATCCGGCAACGCCATGATCACCTCCGTTGTTCACGCCTACGAGCGTAGCGATCTTCTTCAAGCAAAAATCATAGCACAAACTCTGAATCCGGTAAAACGTTTCCGGGCCGAGCAGCCGGCCGTGGACCCTGATGATGCGATCAACGGCTTTGTCGATAGACGTCAATGATGGTACGGATGGAATCAAAGGCGACAGCCTTAAGATCGATCCGCGCTATTGGGATGAAAAAGGCGTCCGCGACATCGTCAGCGGGTTTGAGCCCGCTTATGTCCTTGGCGTTGCAGATAAAAGCCAGGTCGAGGGTGAAGATGGTGAGACCCGAGTACAGGTAGTGATTGGGGTATGATCCGAAATACCGCGGGGCATCGATTTCAAGGTTGAGCTCCTCGCGTAACTCGCGCTTGAGCGCGTCCTCGGCTGTTTCCTGCGGGGACACAAAACCGCCCGGCAGGTCGAGCATGCCCCGGCCCGGGTCCTGGGCTCTGAGAGTCAGGAGCAGCTTGCCCTGGCGGTCGACGATCAGGGCGCATACGGACGCATTGGCGTTGATGAAGTAATGCAGACCGCAACCCGCGCACAGAAACGACCGTTCGTCCTGCACGTTGAAATTGCTGCCGCAGCGGGGACAGAAACGGAATACATCCATGGGCATGGTGGAAGGCCTTTTCATCGCGTATCCTTATTACAGCAGCCCTTTTCGCCCGCCAGACAGAAGGTTCCCGCCTCCACCTGGATGGTGGTGTGCGTGATACCGAACTTCTCGGCAAGCATGGCGTTGACCGCGCCAATGATCCGGTCGGCATCGACCTCTTCCGCGTTCCTGTTCATGCAGATATGGCAGGACAGGAAGACCTCGGATGAGCTTACCGACCAGATATGCAGGCCATGCACATTATCGGCCCCGGAGGTATCCATGATATGCCGATAGACGCTCTGCGTGTCGATATGCTTGGGCGCGATCTGCAGGATAATGCGCATGGCATCCAGGAGGATATCGAAGGAGCTCACCCCGATCATAATCACGATGAAGATGCTGATGAGCGGATCGAGCCAGAAGGCCCGCGTATAGAACATCACGATGCCGGTGATGATCACGGCCACGGAAGATACGGCATCATATAAAAGGTGCATGAAGGCGGCCCGCACATTCAGCCGCTTATCTCCCCGGCCCAGGACCAGGATGGACAGGACATTGCCGGCCAATCCCACCAGAGCGATGGGCAGCATCAGGCTTAAGTTCACCTCTACCGGATTGCGCCAGCGCACAACGGCTTCGTACACGATGAAGATCCCCACCCCGCAGAGCGCCAGGGCATTCACCACGGCCGTGATCACCTCGAAGCGTTTGAGGCCGAAGGAATATTCCAGATCAGGCTTGCGCTCCGAGACCTTTTCTCCCAGATAGCCGAAGATCAGCGCCAGGACATCCGAAAGGTTGTGGGCCGCGTCGGAAAGAAGCGCCAGGCTGCCCGACAGGATGCCGCCCACAAATTCGACACCGGTGATGATCAGGTTGAAGAAGATGGTCAGCCCGAAGCGGCGGGTGTAGGAGGCGGCATGATGTTCATGGTGCGCATGGCCGTGATCGTGATGATGGTGTCCCATAGCTGTATTTCCTATCAGATGCTCGTTTGTTCAAAACCCTTGGAAAGGAGATCCTTGACGTGTTTGCCGGCCAGGGAATAGTAGACCGCCTTGCCCTGCTTCTTCTGCCGCACCAGGCGGGCGCGCAGCAGCACGGTAAGCTGGTGGGAAACAGCGGAATGCTGCATGCCCAGCGCGGCGGCGATATCGCACACGCACATCTCGGAGGCGGCCCCCAGCATGAAGAGGACCTTGAGCCGCGTGGGGTCGCCGTAGGCCTTGAAGAGCTGCGCCAGGGCGGCCACCCGGTCGTCGTCCGGCACGGCCAGTTGGGCGGCCTTGACGGTCTCGGGATGGATCATCCGGCATATGTGCGTATCGGGTCGCATCATCATGTGAATATATGCTCATATGTTCAAGTTGTCAATCCAGGTTTTTCCGGCGATCCTTTTCCTCCCCTATCCGGGTATTGGTGCTTGACTTTTAGCCGCAAGGATTTGTATACACTGCCTTGAAGGCGGCATAGCCAAGTGGTAAGGCAGCGGTCTGCAAAACCGTTATTCACCGGTTCAAATCCGGTTGCCGCCTCCAGTTTTACAGCCATTCACTCTTTCCCGCTAGAGAATTGCTAGAGAATAATAGAGAATCGACCGTCATTTCTCCGTCCGAATAGGTTGAAGGATTTGAACCTACTGTCCATTTGGTCCATCCTTGTCTTAAGGACTGATTATACACATTTTATGCACAACTCTCTTTGGGTTTGAAAATCTGAGCATGGGATCAGTTGTCTAAAATATATGGGACAGTATAAAGGCAATAGGCCTTCCCCACGCTAAGGCAACAACCATATTGTGAATGCTACCAGCTTAGGATAGATCTCAATCCAAGGTGTTTAAATTTTAAGGATTAAAAAGACGTTCATACATCACAGAGATGTGAATTTATCTGCCTTTGCAGATGTCGATAAGAACAGGCAACTCCAGCAAGATTGCACGTTTCTGCTTAAGATGTGGACCACATAAAGACCTGGGAAAGTTATCATCTGCTAGAGGGACTTATCCCAGATCCAGAGCAAAAAAAATGCAGGTCATTGCGACCCGCATAAAAAGGAGGGAGGTTCTATAGGTAGAACCTCTTGAGCGATTGCTTATCATTCTATCACAGCATGTGCAAGCTTTATCTTAATTATATTTATTATCATTGATTAATATGTCAATCAACATGTCATGCTTGAAGTAAATTGACTGGCTTTCATGTCTGTAGTTCATTGTTAATAAGCAATATTTATGCACCTGGGTTTCACCTCCCTTTACAGGGATCAAGGGGGGTGCTAGAAACATATTCCCCATGGACAAGATCTTCGCACTCGTGGACTGCAACAATTTCTATGCCTCCTGCGAGAGGGTGTTCAACCCCAAGCTCGAAGGCAAGCCTATCGTAGTGCTCTCCAACAATGACGGGTGCATCATTGCCAGATCCAACGAGGCCAAGGCCCTGGGCATCAAGATGGGCGAACCGTTGCATCAGTGTCAGACTCTTATCTCCAGAAACAAGGTGCACGTCTTCTCATCGAATTTCAGTCTTTATGGTGACCTGTCTCGACGGGTGATGGAAATCCTGGCCACCTTCACTCCGGATATGGAGATCTATTCGATAGATGAGGCATTCCTGAGCCTGGAAGGTATATCAGGAAATCTTGCTCAATATGGTCGAAACATCGGGCAAACCGTTAAACGATGGACAGGAATCCCGGTATCCATAGGGATAGGTCCATCCAAGACCCTTGCCAAAGCTGCCGCCAAGATGGCGAAGAAAGATCCTTCCTGCAATGGGGTGCTTGACATAACCACGAATACCGAAGAGATGCTTTCCGGGTTCGATGTCTCGGATGTGTGGGGTATCGGCGGACAACATACGGCGTTTCTGAAGCGAAATAGGATACACACCGCACTCGATCTGGCAAATGCCCCGGATACATGGATCAAAAAGCACATGACTGTTGTGGGGCTCAGGACTGCCATGGAATTAAGAGGAATCTCCTGTATCCCCCTCAATGAAGCTGAACCGCCAAAGAAGTCCATCATGTGTTCCCGGTCTTTCGGCCGCAAAGTAAACCGACTCGACGAACTTCAAGAGGCTGCGTCTGCTTATATTGCACGTGCAGCAGAAAAGCTGAGGGATCAAGGTTCGGCCGCATCGTTTATTCAGGTTCTCCTTATAGAATTCCCATTCAACGACGGATATCCCAAATCCTATATCTGCTCCATCGAGCTCCCCAATGCCACCTCCTACACTCCGAACCTCATCCGGTATGCCAAAGCCCTTGTAAAACACATGTATCACCCAGACACTGACTATCGTAAAGTGGGGATAATGCTGGCAGGGATTGTCCCGAGAGGCCAGGTGCAGATGAATCTATTCCACCCATCCCATGAGGGGCCAAAGGAGTTCACCCTCATGAAGACACTGGATACGATTAACAGCCGATGGGGTAGAGGTAGTCTCGTTTATGCCTCTTCGGGCTTCTCCAGACCATGGTGGATGAGGCAAACCAGAAGGTCTGCAAGGTTTACATCATCCTGGTCGGAGTTACTTGTGGTTAAGGCGTCATAGGATAATTATGGTTGCAAAAGATGAATGAGGATTTCGTGGTCAATCGGTCAAGAAAGAAAATGGCCGGATCTATCTTATGCCGTAGAACCCGTGTATAAGCCTATATTGGTCGAGGACGGGATGCATGTCGAGGCGTGGGGTGTTTTCTGATTTATATGCTAGGCTTTGATGATTGATGATTAGCGTTCCCACAAGAGAGGATATTTCGATGATTTCAATGCGGTCGAAAACAAGTGATGGCTCATCATATCAAGTGATGGAGGGTGACAATCTCATCGGCCTTATTCGCCGGAAAAAGGATTTAACAAGCGATAAATACCTGGCATCGATTTATAGGCCAGGAGAAAATGAAGGAACCGGGAGACAATTCGATTGCCCTCAAGATGCAATCGACTGGATCGGGAAGAACTATGGGCAGGCCAGGTAGGCTTAGCACCCTCCGGGAATCTTTTTAAGATCGCCTGAAATCAGCTATTTTTTCTTATAAATATTCAACCCTATTTTGATTTCCTCATGCCCATCAATGGCAATATTTCCTTCGGTTGAAGCAATGATGATGGTCTTCCCCGAGGATGACGGCCCAAATTCTTTCGTAAGATCGACCTTTATTGTCAGGACGTTGCCTTCGGTTTTCATCTCTACGTTTTTCATGCCTGCTCTCCACATAAAATCGGAATTTGGCGTAAGGTAGCACTTGGGGAGGACGTGTCAACAAATAATCCATGGTAATAATCGGGTATGTCTTTTCTGGGATAGGTTATTTGAATTTAATATGATGATATCATAGCATTTTATTATGGTTATCATTTCGCAAATCATGACGATAAATTATAATAGATTCAAGAAACATTCCCCAAACGAACCTCCTCTTTCGCAGGTCGCAAAGACCTGCCTTTTTTTTACCCTTAACTTGTGATGGATAGGTATCTTAGGGAGATGATAATTATATCGGTTCGCCATGAAAGGCAGGTATATCGCAGTTATCATTTGTCTGTTTCTTGATATTATTTCTTATAGATATATTCACTTTAGATTTGTTACTATTATTTTATTGTTGGACACAACAAAGCTAGGTTTCGGGGGGATAATCTTGATCAGGTTATTTTCAAAGCGACATGCCCGCACAGTTCTCAACCGTTTGTCGGCTTAGTTATTATTACTGTATTGATTTTGGCTGAACATTTATTCCATTTTTGGTACCTTTAACGAGTGATGGCGAATCCATATTCAACTGGCGGAGGTGGAATCCACTTCGAAGCGCGGGTGGTAGCCTACTACCTCGCAGCAACTCTTGCGGAAGCACCGGCAAGAGCAGTACCTGGACTACACGTTACTCAGGTGCTCACACAGCGCGCTGCATTCTGTGATCCGCTCGACGATGTCATCGTGAATGGTGTCTTGGATGATGGTCACCCAACCAAGCTCTCCCTTCAAGTGAAAAGTACTTTGACCTTCACCGAAAACGACGAGGAATGGATTGCTGTGTTGGGTCAAGCCTGGGCGACCTTTATGTCTGGAACATTCAACGCAGCCCAAGACAGGCTCGGAGTAGCTATTAGCTCCTATAACGCGCGAGCCGATAAATACTATCAGTCCGTCCTGAGCTGGGCTGCGCATAGTCCCAGCGGCGAGAACTTCGCACAACGCATCATGCAGAAGGATTTCTCGCACAAGGACCAACGTTCGTTCGTAGTGGCAACGCGGAAGATTCTCTCCAATCATGCCAAAACTGCCCTTGACGATGATGCTCTTTGGCACTTCCTCAGCGTTTTTCGCATCCTCCACTTCGACTTCGACACCGAAGACGCGTCTCGTGACACAGCAGGTGCTCTTGACCGCATCCGCCATTGCCTACCACTAGAGCAGAGAGCTCAGGCAGCCGCCATCTGGGCACATTTAATTGCAGAAGCCGGAGAAATCACTCCTACTGGGGGCGGTGCAACCCGAACCAGCTTGGCCGCGAGCTTACGAAATGCAGGACTACCGTCAGGGGCGAGCCCCACTTTCTGGCGTGACCTCCAAGCGATTGACCAAGAATCGAAACTGGCGCTCGCCTCGATCAAGGGTGATATTCATGGGCTTCGTCTTAACAGAACGCATGTATATGAGCAAATGCAGGACGTCCTACGTATCGCGCGTTTTGTTCAGATCGATGGAGAACCCGGTAGCGGCAAATCTGCTCTGTTGAAGCAGCTAGCCGAGGAGGCCAACCAATCCGGACCGGTCTTTCTTCTGAAGGACAGCCGAATACAGCCTCGCGGTTGGGCTGCTCACGCTGGACAGTTGGGCCTTTCGGGCGATCTCATTGGCTTGATGAGCGAGCTTGGCACTGTCACGGAACCCATCCTGTTCATTGATGGCATCGACAAGGTCAATGATCCAGCTGTACAGCTTACGGTCAATGATCTAATCCGTGTAATTGCATCGGAGCCCTCACTGTCCAGCTGGAAGGTGCTGGTGACGGTCAGGGAGCAGAACCTCGATCATATCGCGACATGGCTTGATCCCGATGCACTTAGGCGTCTACCCATGCGTTCCGTCACGATATCGCCGCTCAGCTCCGATGATCTCAACGTTGTTTCTGCTGAATTTCCACGGCTGCGGCTACTCCTGCTGGATTCCGGCAACACCGATGTGATTCTTCGTCGCCCATTCTTTCTTGAAGCGGTCCTGACCCTCTCAGGCCGAGAAGGCACGACATTGCTTCCCGCGACCGAAGTGGAGCTTCTCAAGCTCTGGTGGGAACTCGGTGGTGCCGACCAACACTGTTTCGCTCCCGCACAGCACCGGAGAAATGTCCTAGTCAGCCTGGCAGAACGGTTCATCGTAGCGCCAAATAATGCCATCCCGATAAGGGATCTCCCACCGGAACCATTGGAGGAATTAAAATCTGCGGGTGTGATCCGCGACAAGCAACTCGGACACAGTGTCACCTTTGCACATGATATCTATGAAGAGTGGGCGTTGTGCGAGTGGCTTATCGGAAAGTTGCCGAGCATCACGCAAACGCTAAAAGATAGTAAGGAGCCTCAGAGTCTTATCCGACCAGTGCAGCTACTTGGAACCTACGAGCTGGAGACCAATAACACCGAAACCGAATGGCAGCGGCTCTATGGAGAACTGGCCGACGCTAGTCTGCGTCCGGTGTGGCAGCGTGCAGTGCTTACCTCCTGCCTCCGCTCGACGCGAACAACAGAAATTCTTGGTAGGCTTGCAAATTATCTGCATCAGGAGAACGACGATGGCCTAAAGAAGCTTTTAAATGCGTTACAGACCCTAGAAGTTGTCCCGAATGCGACCTTTCTTGACGATGCAACCTTACCCGACCTTGAGCCGGAAGAACGAGTAAGACTCGCGCATGCTGCAGCTTTGCCAAAGCTGTTTACCTGGATCCGTTTCCTCGATTGGTATCTGCCGGACGCCGGGGAACCATCGCCCTCGCTAATTCCTTACCTCACGCCGGTATTCAAGACCTGGCAATTGGCTTGCGCGGGACAGAATATTCGACATTGCCGCCGGATCGGTGAAATCGCCCATGGATGGCTGACCGAATTCGAAACGGCATTGCATCCAGATAGTTTTCACAACCTCCGTGACCCATTTGGGATCAGCCTCGACCGCGACATAGAGAGAGACCTCGAAGGATCTATTCGCACGCTGTTTTTATCATCGGCTGGCGATGTTCCCGAACTGGTCGAGTCCTATTTGGTTGCGAAGTCGAGAGATCGCTTGAGCCATATGTACCGTGAGAAGATATTGGCGGACAGCGCAACAATCGCCCGGTGGCTTCCGAAGCATCTGGTCGATTACATCATTGCTTCATGCTTGGTGCACCCCAAGGATAGCCAGCTGCAAGATAGGTATTCAAGTCTATCAACCGACGAACTTGGTATAAAAGGTTGCCATAGCTTCTATCCCGCCTCGCCCTACCAATCACCGTTTCTACTCTTACTACGCCAGCACGAGTATGAAGGCTTACGGTTGGTTAAAGCTGTATGTAATCACTCGGTGGATGTGTGGAGATGGGTCTGCCAACACCCTGACTATGATCGAGAGGCGTTGACGCCGCTCCCGGTTGAAATCGAGTTTCCGTGGAGCAAGCAGCTCTTTTGGGGTGACGGCCAAGTCTACCAATGGTTCCGCGGTTCCTGGGGGAACCTAGCCAGCCAGAGCGCCTTAATGGCGCTTGAGTTATGGGCGTTCGAGCGTATCGATGCAGGGGATAATTTCGCCGAGGTCTTCCGAAAGGTGCTGGAAGGTAGTGATTCCGTCGCTGCACTGGGCTTGGCTGTGAGTCTTTGCTTTGCGTATCTAGACAAGTCGATCGAGCAACTCCTACCACTTATCACCTGCCCGCACATCTGGATATGGGATCTTGTTCGCTACACGCATGATCGCAGCAGCATGCCTGCGAATGAGATAGGAGATTGGGTGCGATACCGGTATCTCCTTAAAGCGGTACGAGAGCTAAATCGAAGGCCTCATAGACAATTCTGGATCCGAGACATGGTTCCATATTTTGTGTTCTATCATGATGCCTTCCTCAAAGAACGCTATACCGCTGGCATACGCTCCTTCATCGAGAAGCTTCCCTTCGAATACGCCGAGGATAGGTCTAACGAAGCTCGAGTGGCTGGTCTTAAAAAAACGATGAGCTGGCATGTCGAGCAAGCTGACCCGCAATTCTGGCACTGCGAGCCTACGGAAGATGGGAAGAACATCAAGATCTGGAACGATCCACCATCAGCAAATTCCCAGGAACGACTCCAACTTCTCGAACATCATACCCAATTAAATCGCTATATTCGCCTAGTACTCTGGGCGCAGAAAAGCATGGATGGTGATAAACTTGATGATAGTGTAACCTTGGCCGAAGCACTGGCCGAGGCCAAGGACCTTGATTTCAAAAACCTGTTCGACGATGTAAAAGGAAGCGTTGAGGAAGACCATCGGAGAGCCGCCGTAGCTGGTGTGGCTTATGTATTGGCAAGATTTGCAGATGCAGATCTCTGGGATGAAACAACCGCGATATGGACGCTCTCGACTCTGCTGCGTGCGGCGGAATACCGAGGCTTTGACGATATGATGTATCGTGGCAGTAATCTGTCGATGCACCCGCACATCTTCGCTGTTCATGGCTTCGCGGCATTGATGGCGCGTGGGTACGAGGTTGAACAGTGCCAAAGCGCCCTGCTAAAATTTGCATTGGCTCCTCTCGAAGCGGTTCTAGAAGCCGTAGCCACCTCTGCGAAGTTCTACGCTGTGAAGAATCCCGAGTTCTACTGGGTTATTTTTAGCCTATTTGTGCGTCAATGTATTATAAAAAAAGACGCTCTGCCGAACTATCACTCGCCATATTTGGACGAGGCCGAGGCGGCTCGAAACACTGCCTTGCTGGAAGCCGCTGAAGAGGCCCTTGCTAAAGGTCTCATCCCAAAGTTGCCGGCTGTTCCGCTGCCCTGGTTGAGGCTGAATGACCGTAACGCCGCAGATAATCCTGATGCATTCGGTTTCGAGCGAAATCAGGTTTGCTTCCAATGGCACATCGCCAGGCGGACAATCCTGCAAGCCAATCTTGATGTGTTGCTGGCAACGCCTGAACGGTGCTCAGAGTTCCTGACGTTAGTCGAGCAAATGGTAGCGATGACAATACAAGAAATCGTCCCGCCATTCGCCAAATCTCACCGAGATAATAAAGGGAACACACCCTTCGAATGGGTCTTTTCGTTCTTCCACTGGCTTGGAATGGTAGCATCACACCTCTCAGCTGCAGATATCGAAAGAATTGTACTTAAGCCGCTTATCGTGACAGACAACGAAACCGCGCTTTTAGCAATGCGGAGTTTCGCACCATCTTACCTAGCGCATTCGCTACTTCCCCCAGCTGTTATAACCGATGAGGCTTTCGCAACTTGGGAAAAGATCGCCGAATGGATCATCGAGAACCCTGAAGGTAAGAGTCTTGGGCAGTATGTTGACCGCGAATTCTCCTGCTGCGTTTTCATCCTCCTGTTCTGCTTCAGTGGCGACTTCCAACCACTCGTCTGCGTTGTCGATGAACATTGGCCAGCTCTCGATCGTTTCAAACATATAATTGAAAAGGTTGTTCGGAAATTCGGCACCAATCCGGACCTCTATCTCGGCGTCCTTCGGTTCTTCAAAAAGGGCGGGCTAGAAATGATTCCTGAGCCCGGTCTGTTATGGTTGCGCGAAATTGCTTTGGCCAAGAAACAAGACCAGGACTTCTGGCAGATAAACGGTGAAGAGACGGTTGAGATCCTCAAGCTGATCCTAGAGGAAAAGACACAGTCACTTTCAGCAGCTCACCGCGAAATAATCTCCTTCATCACCGATATTTTGGTTGACAATGGAGTGCGAGGCGCAGGTTTTCTACAACAAGATCAGTGTCGACAATGATTTTCTTTGAAGTCGTTCAAGTACCGAGTAACCTCTCAACTGTTGAGCACACAACAACATATACCTGCCAACAAAACCAAGCAGTGTGGTTGAGCTACTGTTTTACCATCTTCAGAATATTTCTGTCATCAAACAGCTTCAGCACAGAGTATAGATATTGACAAGAATTTCCGATCTCAAAAATGATAGATTTCTTGAGAGGCTGTTGAAAAACTCAAAGCAAGAAAAGTGGCAAAATAAACGAGCTCACAGAACAAACGAGGTTGGATTGGTTTTGATCGATGCTCGTGATTTGATATTCCAAATTCGATGATTTTTGATCCTGCCGGACTTTTTCAACAGCCTCTGAGGTTGTCTTCACGAGCAGGGATATTAGATCTCCGAATAATACAATACTTCCAATAAAGAGGGGCAGTTGAGTTGTAGGATGGATTGAGCGGTGCAATATCCATCAATTCAATAGCCTTTTAGAGTCGTTATATGCTATTCACCTGGAAGGCCAACAGCGGGTTTGAAAAAACCATTCAGGGGCTATGAACAATGCGTAATCTGGAACGCAGGTCTATCGACATCGAGGTTGGCCTCGCTAAACAACCGACATCCTTACCATGTGCCGTCATGATCTTGCTTCTCAGCCTGACCATGGCCACTGTGTCACAAGCCGCGGACGTGAAAGCCGTGCACGGCATCGCCGTGGGTGGCAACCTCACCTCTCGTGATATCTTCATAAAAAGTGGGTTGACGGAAAAAGAGCTCCTGATTCTTGTCAGAGAATACCAGAAAAAGGAAGGCCCATTGGCGCGGGAGCTTTCCACGGTGAGCAAACGTCTTGGTATCACAGAAGCCGCCCTGTCTAACATGTTCTGGACCTTGGGTAAGCAACAGGTTCCACCGGAGAAGCTGCTCGAAACCCTAGCCGAGATTGCCCAGAACTATAAAAAGTTACAACAGCAGGTGCAAACATTGGCCTCGGATGACAAGGAAACTGAGGCCCTACGCCTGAAGGCCCAAGCCGCCATTGATCAGGGCCGATATGATGAAGCCGAGCGCTTGTTGTCGGATGTGAAAAATTCAGAGCTTGCTCTGGCACACAAGAACCAGGCCGACGCGGAAAGACACCTTTTGAAGGCTGCGGGCAGCAGCGCGGCACAGGGGGATACCCAATTGACCCAATTGGAATATCTAAAGGCCGCCGAATATTTCAAGAACGCATATGGGCTCGTCCCGGCATTATTTACCAAGGAGCGCTGGGGCTATATGCTGAGGTATGCCGATGCCCTTGAGGCCGATGGAAACATGCGCGGAGAGAATGCCTCCCTAGCTGCCGCCATAAGAGCATACAATGATGTCTTAGGTCTTATTGATCGCGAGCGCGAATCGCTCGACTGGGCCGGGACCCAGAACAATCTAGGCACTGCGCTTTCTAGGCTCGGCGAACGCGAGGCCGGGACCCAACGATTGGAAGAGGCCGTGGCTGCCTATCGAGAAGCCCTTAAGGAACGCACTCGCGAGCGCGTTCCGCTCGACTGGGCCATGACCCAGAACAATCTGGGTAATGCGCTTTCTAGGCTCGGCGAACGCGAGGCCGGGACCCAACGATTAGAAGAAGCCGTGGCCGCCTATCGGGAAGCCCTTAAGGAACGCACTCGCGAGCGCGTTCCGCTCGACTGGGCCATGACCCAGAACAATCTGGGCACTGCGCTCTTGAGACTCGGCGAACGCGAGGCCGGGACACAACGATTGGAAGAGGCCATGGCTGCCTATCGAGAAGCCCTTAAGGAATGCACCCGCGAGCGCGTTCCGCTCTACTGGGCCATGACCCAGAACAATCTAGGAACTGCGCTTTCGAGGCTCAGTGAGCGCGAGGCCGGGACCCAGCGATTGGAAGAGGCCGTGGCTGCTTATCGGGAAGCCCTCAAGGAATGCACCCGCGAGCGCGTACCGCTCTACTGGGCCATGACCCAGAACAATCTGGGCACTGAGCTCTTGAGACTCGGCGAGCGCGAGGCCGGGACCCAGCGATTGGAAGAAGCCGTGGCTGCCTGTCGGGAAGCCCTTAAGGAATGCACCCGCGAGCGCGTACCGCTCTACTGGGCCATGACCCAGAACAATCTAGGCACAGCGCTTTCTAGGCTCGGCGAACGCGAGGCCGGGACCCAGCGATTGGAAGAAGCCGTGGCTGCTTATCGGGAGGCCATTAAGGAATGCACCCGCGAGCGCGTACCGCTCGACTGGGCCATGACCCAGATCAATCTGGGCAATACGCTTTCTAGTCTCGGCGAGCGCGAGGCCGGGACCCAGCGATTGGAAGAGGCCGTGGCTGCTTATCGGGAGGCCCTTAAGCAATATACCCGCGAGCGTGTACCGCTCGACTGGGCCATGACCCAGAACAATCTGGGCACTGCGCTTTTTAGTCTCGGCGAACGCGAGGCCGGGACACAACGATTGGAAGAGGCCGTGGCTGCCTGTCGGGAAGCCCTTAAGGAACGCACCCGCGAGCGCGTTCCGCTCGACTGGGCCGGGACCCAGAACAATCTGGGTAATGCGCTTTCTAGTCTCGGCGAACGCGAGGCCGGGACACAACGATTGGAAGAGGCCGTGGCTGCCTATCGGGAAGCCCTTAAGGAACGCGCTCGCGAGCGCGTTCCGCTCGACTGGGCCGCGACCCAGAACAATCTAGGCACTGCGCTTTCTAGTCTCGGCGAACGCGAGGCCGGGACACAACGATTGGAAGAGGCCGTGGCTGCCTATCGAGAAGCCCTTAAGGAACGCACTCGCGAGCGCGTTCCGCTCGACTGGGCCATGACCCAGAACAATCTGGGCACTGCGCTTTCTAGGCTCGGCGAACGCGAGGCAGGGACCCAACGATTGGAAGAAGCCATGGCTGCCTATCGAGAAGCTCTTAAGGAACGCACTCGCGAGCGCGTTCCGCTCGACTGGGCCATGACCCAGAACAATCTAGGCAATGCGCTATGCATGCTGGGCGAGCGGACTAAGAATGAGGGCCTCCTTGAACAGGCATACACGGCGATCGAGAGTGCATATAATGTATACAAGTCAACAGGGTGCAATCAGTATAATGCTAATTTTGACCGGAAATTGCAGGACATAGCAGCCCTCATCGAAAAACTCAGGTAATGCTTTTGGGGATACTATAACAGATTGCGTATAAGGTAAACAAAGGGGGAATCATGATGGATGCGGAACTCTTTAAAACCCTAGGGCAATGGGCGGGTATAGGCGGCATAGCCTTGGGCGTCTTTCTGATCCTTTTCCGGGAAGTGATCAGAAAATCTGTCTTTCCGAAATTACAGGAAGAGAAGGCATACAAATTACTCCGACTTATCACGGTCTTCATCTGGATGGTCGCTGTGCTCGGGATCGGTTCGTGGGTGTGGGTGGGAACCAATCCCAAAATTCAAACGGGAACTTCGTTAAAAGTAGAAGTAGATCATGGTGTTGGTGCAGGCGGTGATGTAAATGTCAAAGGCGATATTATCATTAATGAAGAGAAGAAAAAGACCAAAGAATAAGGCTAATTACATAATTGAGATGACCGTCAATTAGCCTAATGACGAGCTTTATTTATTGAACACAGAGAAGTTATCATTTGCAAAAGAGATCGATATAAGTATCAACCTCCTCTTGGAATGAAGATAATGTCATAGCTGTTATTAAAAAATAGTCGTTTAAACGTGCAGATCACTTGAGAAGCTGTTGAAAAAGTCCGAAGGCCGCTATGAACTATTCCCCTAAAAAGCTTCAGCAATCATAGATAGCTGTGTGATTATAATCAGTTATGTAGTATAATTGAGATATAATTTGATGAGGAGGGATCATGGCAAGGTTCAAGCCGTATAATTATGCACAGGGGGTTCTCATCCCGGTCTCATTAGATGATCAGCTCATGCCCGGGACGCTGGAGTTTGCCATCAACCAACTGGTTGAGAAGCACATGGACCTGAGCATTTTTGACGGGAAGTACAAGAATGACGAGACCGGCAGGCTGGCCTATGACCCGAAGATTCTGCTGAAGGTGGTACTGTTTGGATACTCACGGGGATTGATCTCATCACAGAAGATCGAGCAGGCGTGCAAAGAGAACATCGTGTTCATGGCGTTGTCCTGCGGGCAATGCCCGGACCACACCACGATCGCGATCTTTGTATCTGCCATGAAGGACGAGATCCTGCCGTTGTTCAGGAACATTCTTTTGGTGTGCGATGAGCTGGCTTTACTGGGCGGGACGTTTTTTGCCCAGGATGGGTGCAAGCTGCCCTCCAATGCATCGATGAAATGGAGCGGGACGGTTGATGATCTCAAGCGGAAGAAGGATCGGATTGAAGAGAAGGTCAGGCAGATGCTCAAGGATCAAGAGTACGAAGACCGGAATGATCCTCCCCCGACCGGAGGCAACCGGGAGCAGCAGATCGAGAAGCTAGCGAAGCAGGCTGAGCGGATAGAAGCATGGCTGAAGGAGAACGATGCCCGGATCGGGAAAAGGGGCAAGGAGATCAAGAGCAATGTGACAGATAATGAATCAGCGAAGATGATCACTTCGCATGGTTCGATACAGGGATACAACGCTCAGGCACTGGTGGATGCGAAGCATCAGATCATTGTCCACGGCAAGGCTTTCGGGTCCGGCCAAGATGAGGACCTGATTCCCCCTATGATTGACGGTGCCAAGGAGCATATGGAGAAGATCAGCCATGCAGATGCGTCCGGATACTTTAAGGGAAAGACATTTACTGCTGACAGTGGTTATCATTGCAAGGGCAATCTTCAGAAATGCATAGATGAGGAGCTGGATGCCTACATTCCTGACAAGAAATTCCGCACGAGAGATGCCCGGGTTGAAGAAAGCAGGCAAAAGACGAGGACACATTTTGCGCTGGGGGACTTCAGGTATGATGAGGGGAAGAACAGGTATATCTGCCCCAACGGGAAAGAGCTCCGTCAGAGTGTAAAACGCCATGCTGCAACGGGTACGGTTTATCGTATTTACAGAGCCCAAGAACAAGATTGCCAAGGTTGTACGTGTAAAGGGAAGTGCATCTATGGTAATGGCCGTGGGCCAAAAACCTTAATGGTTCCTCTCGGTCCTGATGGAGTCAATCTCTCGAAGATGATGGTGGAGAAAATCGAAAGTGAAAAAGGGCGCAAGATATATCCACTCCGAATGGCTATTATAGAGCCTGTCTTTGGGAATATCCGGACCAATAAACGGTTGGATCGATTTACCTTAAGGGGCAAGATCAAAGTCAATATCCAATGGCTTCTGTTCTGTATGGTTCACAATATCGAAAAACTAGCAAACTACGGATTTGCCTGAGGTGAGATTGGTGAGGGTGGGTGATATCTTGCCTGTGCTTTTGATGACAATTTGATAAATTGCGTTGATCAATCGAATTATTCCCTCCAACATCAGAAAATAAGATCACCAAATAGAGTTTTTCAACTGCCTCTGAGGAAATCAAATAATCGCCTGTTTTTAGGGCATCCGATGAAGATCTTTAATTATCATTCATATATCAAACAAGCCGCCCTGCAGCGGTACATATTCTTGAACATGAGCGCCGTGAGCCTTGAGAAAATCACTTACCAGCGACCGATGACAATTCTCCGGCCTTTGGCAATAACAGAGGAGCGCTACGGTTTTCCCTTGGGCAATCGATCGCCAGAGCCTTCTTAATGCCTTCAGTTTTTCTTCGGTCTTAAGCTCCTCATTGAAACGGTCCACATAGATGGGCCAGTATTTCTGGGAAGCTCCTCTCCATTCGTCCATATAACGATTGAAAAGGCTTTGAGATGGAGCAAGCTCCGGGACCCATATTATACCAGGGGCAGGTTTATCGATATTTTTCCTGGTTATCAGCCATTGCTCATCGGCCTGGATATAACGAGCTGCCGATAAAGGGGCGGTAATGATGAGGCCCGGGGCGATTGAATTGGATACTTGTTCAGGCATCATTTGCAAAGTACACCGTGGGCTTCCTTATTCGAAAGGGACATGCCCACCTTTGATCTTGGAATTCCAGTACTCAATATAGGCATGGTATGACTCCAATGATGTCAAGAAAGGCATATGCTGCCGTGGAGTTAGCTTATAGGCAGTGATATGATCCACCCCCATTCTATAAGCTTTCTCTACACGATGATTGCCATCTATCACATTATATCTGCCCGGGCATATCTCAGCCAAAATAATGGGGCTCGTAATGTCAACCACATCAATATGGCTTTCGGTGATCACTGCCAATCCATTCTTTATGGCTTTGACCTCTATGAGTTCCGGGGTTATCTCATCCGCACTACTATGGATATACTCAGACAGCTTGGTGATATTGAACAGGAAAAAACCATTCGGGTATAGTTCATCACCGTCATCAATTGAGGTCGGAACGAAGTTTTTATTAATGGATAGCAGTCCTTTCAATTTCTTTCTCATATTCTCTGAGGCCTTCCTGTCCCTATTTCCCTTCTATCATCAGCCTCTGCAACCGTCCAGGGTCGGATTCAATTGCATTCATTACTGCCTGAATCTTATCATCGCTCAATACTCCCAGTGCATAATGGCAGGCAAGGTAACAGAATGCAAAGCTGTTGATTGGTGACGACAGCAATTCTCTATGCGCTTCTTCGTTTGCAATATAGCTCGACAGAGCCCCTTCCGTGACCTTATCCAGGAGTTTCTTTGTCTTCTTGATGCCCCGGAATTTTATGCTTATCGCTGGGGCAAGGTGATAAAGATCCTTTTCTTCAATCTTATGGCTGACAATATCCGCCATGGGAACTGTCTCAAGAGCGTCACAATAAGCCCGTACAATCTCTTTTAGCCAAGCATTTACCGTCCTGGGGACAGGAATTCTGGCATCGATGGCCATCAGTTCTTCTCGCCTTCCGCAATCGCTGCAAATACCTCGTCAAGATCTTCACTCACGGCCTCGATCTGCATCAATACGCCATCAGGCGCATTGGCATTGATAGCGATATTTCTGATCAGCAAGAGGGTATTGCGCATACTGCCCAGATCTCGCACATTTTCCCAGCTCATGCCTTCATCGATATGAAATAGCAACCGGTGGGATTCCGGAAATGGATGTGCATCTGATACTACTTCCCTGAGAAGACTCCATGCCCCCTGAAGGTCTGACAGGGCTGTCTTATTATATCCCGGTGGTTCCTTGTAGAAAGGCACCGACTATCTCTTTTCCAATGTATCCTTCAATACCTTCGACAGCGAGAACGTCACCACTCTTCTCGGTTCTATAATCATTTCCTCGCCCGTTTGAGGATTCCGTCCACGTCTCGCATTCTTATGCCGGACATGCCATTTGCCAAAGCCTGATAAGGTAACATCTTCACCCTCTTCAAGCATTTCCTTGATGATCTCGATGAAGGCTTCGACGGTGCCACTGGCGGCTACGTGGTCAAGATCTGCCTGGACAGCCACTTCATTTATGATTGCTATCTTCGTTAGAGTATCCATGAAACCTCCTGGCGGCACTTGAAAGGACAGATATAACATATCATATATACAAACGTTATCAAGATGGTTGTTGGATTCAAGCAGCCATTCGCATCTCACTCATTCAAAGATTTATCTCTGCTAACTCAACCTACAATCCTGCTGTTTCACTGATGATTTTTGCAAGTTCTCCGGTTCGGATGAACTGTACCATGTGGCCGGTATTGGGTAGGATTATCAATTGAGTATTTTTAAGATCGGAATACAAATTCATTGCATCTTCAACCGGGATAGAGCGATCTTCACTCCCATGGACCACGACAAAATGCTGTTCTATCTCATGGTAGTGTTGACTGATCTCCCTCAGAACTGAGCTTGAATTGGTATCTTCATGCGCCAGGGAAATCATGTTTCCATTGCTCAACCATTGAGTAATCCTTGTTTCAATGAAATCAGGCGGCATGCTCGATTCGTTAGGATGAAACATTTTGAGGATTGCATGCCGTATCATCTTACGGCCTTGAGAACTTCTCTGAATGGCCTGGATCAAACGGCCAAGGACGGGTGCCATTAATAGATGGAAAATGAGCGGCGACTTTGCTTTGGGATAAGCCCTAGCCCCTACACTGATAAATGCCTTTATCTGCTTTGGTCGTCTTACTGCCATGGCCAAGGCTATACTTCCACCAAAAGAATGCCCGACCACAACGGGGTTGACCAGGTTGAGCTTTTCGATAAGCGCAAAAGCCACATCGGCTTGTCTTATCTGGTTGTAACCACCTTTCAATGCGTCACTATAGCCGTACCCGGGGCGGTCATAAAAAGTAAGTCGATATTTTGCGGCCAGCCCGTCCGTTACCGGAAGCCAATCTTCGATCGATCCAGGGGCTCCATGGATAAAGAGGATATCTGGCCCATTCCCAACTTGATGATATCTGACCCTGCACCCCTGGCAATCAACATATGTCTGAGAAAGCCGGGGCACCGCATCCATCATTATCTCCTAGTGGATTCGTTGTAAATAATGGCTGGCAAAGACGGATGTCATATGAATATCATTCTCAAAGTGCAAGGTCTTCTTAGGCTTAGGGGCCTCGGGTTGATATTTCGCTATGAATCTGCTCTGCACTGTTTTGTAAGCCGCCAATATTTCTTTCAGAGATAAGATCGTGCGATCAAATGTCATCTGGTAAGGAACAGATCGAAAGCCGGCCTGGATGGCTAATTGCTGCAACAGCAGCAATCCTCTGTATGCCGCCTCAAGGCCTTTGGGATTATAGAGATCGGCAACATCAAAGTTCGGCAGGAATATCGTCTCTGAATACATGTTTTCAAGATGAGGTGCCTTGAAATACCAGCGAATATGGTCTGGCTTAAAATAACTCATTAACTGGGTATTATGTGGCACCTCCAGCATCCACCCTTTCGTGATCTGATAGGTGTTGAGTCTATGCATTACGGTCTGGTGTTCATTGGAGATATTATCTGCGATAGGAAGCAATTCTGGACAGTTGAGCATTACCCATCCACGGACAAGATCGAATGTTTTACGACAGAAGTCGGTGGTTATCTCACATCTGAATGCATCCGACCCCATGATGATATCGCCGTACACGGTAATACCGCACTCATTGGTGATGATGTTATCCCCTTGAAATTCCTTATGCCAAACCCACAGGCTTGGGTCTGTGAAACAGTACATGTCCAGGATCATGACGGGTTCCTTCCCCTCATTGCATCACGATTTTTTCTTCTGTCCACCTTTCTGTACAGGCTGGATTTTGTACCCACCACGCTTAAACATGACATCGGTCATGACTTCATCGCCATATTCATCCAGTGCGGCTAGAAACAAATCAATAGCGGAACGGATGCCTTCCTGCTTTACATGAAGCGTGGCAGGAAATGCCTTATTAAGCTTTTCAACCTGGTCTTCTCTCAGAACTACAGTGGTACGTTTCATATCTCTTCTCCCCGGTTCAGCGTATTGAGCATGAAGTTTTCGCATTGAGTATATATAGCACTATGATTAATTTGGCAACATCTTATTACCCATTAATCATCTGTTGACATCTTACTCTTTTGATGTCTTATGATATCTCTTATATGATATGTGATATCACTCGAACCATTTACGACACCACAAAGAACAACAAGTATCTATCCCTATCTGGTGGATCTAACTTTTTGATTTCAGGAGGTTGGCAATGATGGAACGATGGGCTAGCAAGCCAAGGAGAGTTGGATTAACAAGCTTAATCGTTGCTTTACTCACCATGCCATTAGGGGGAACGGGATATACGGCCGGCAGCGGTATGCCGTGGGAAGGCCCTCTTGACCAGATCCTCACCTCGCTCACCGGCCCCTGGCTCAAATTCGGCAGTGTGGCAGCCATTATTGCGGTTGGGCTCATGCTGGCCTTCGGTGAAACCGGTGGCATCATGAAGCGGGCACTGCAAATGGTGTTGGGTCTTTCTATTGCCTGCGCTGCTACAGGTTGGGGACTATCTTTCTTCGGATTCAGCGGCAGCATGGGATTTTAGGGCATGAAGGTTCCTATCCATAAGGGACCTATTGAAAGGAACATGATAGCTGGCCTGCCTCGCAATATAGCTATACTGGGTGGCACCATGGGCAGCGCCCTTGTTTTGGGTTTGCAGAACCTCTGGATGATTATTGCCTTGATACCCATTTATGTAGGCCTGGTCATCCTCTACCGACTTGATCCCTACTTCTTGGAGATCCTGATAACGCATGTAAATGAAAATGATTTTCTAATGCCTTGAATGCAATTACCTATCACAGGGAGAGGATGGCATGTTTCACCTGAAAGAATATGCCGAACAGCCGAATAAATTTGCACACAGGCTTCCCTGGGCTCTCATACCTGCCCCTGGTGTGATCCTCAATAAGATGGGTTCATTCCAATCAACAATACGGTTCAACGGCCCCGACCTCTTCTCCTCCACGGAAGAAGAACTGGACGCCACAGCGGCCCAGGTCAACAATGCCTTGATGCGGCTGGGAAGAAACTGGGCCTACTTCTTCGAGGTCCAGCGCCGCAAGTATCAGCACTATCCTGTCTCAGAGTTTCCGAATGTTGCCAGCAAAATGATCGACGAGGAACGCCGCCGCATATTCCTTGAAGACGGCAATCAATACATCAGCTCATACTATATGACCTTCACCTTCATGCCGCCCTCGGAAAATACCCAGAAGCTCGCCAGCAAATTCCTCGATCAACAGAAGATCGATTATCACAAGCACCTGGCAACCTTTCAGGATGAAATGGGCAAGATCGTCGATATCCTGAAATCGATATTCCCAACGGTAGAGTATCTGGACGACGATCAGACCCTGACTTATCTTCACAGTTGCATTTCAACCAAGAACCATCCCATCCGAATGCCTGAAACGCCCATTTTCCTGGACTACCTACTGCCTGACCAAGTCTTGACCGGCGGCCTGCAACCTCAACTTGGCGAAGCATATTTGAAAGTCATCTCCATCAACGGCTTTCCACTGGAAGCCGAACCGCAAATCCTGAAAGACCTCGATGGCCTCAAAGCCGAATACCGTTGGTCCACCCGCTTCATCTGCATGGATAAACAGGACGCGGTCAAGGAAATGAAGAAGTATTCCAAGCAGTGGTTCAGCAAGAAACGGTCCTTGTGGTCGCTTGCCAAAATGGCCTTCATGAATGAGATCGATGACGCTAAAGAGGATTCGGACGCCATCAACAAGTCCTATGAATGCGATGCCATGGCAGAGATGATCGCCGGCGGGCTCGTTTCGGCCGGTTTCTACACCTCATCAATTGTCTTGTGGGACTCTGACATGGACAGGCTTCACGAGGCTGCCAGTGCCGTCGAACAGGTCATCAACTCCGCTGGTTTTTCCACCCGGAACGAATCCTTGAACTGCATCCAGGCCTGGCTGGGAACCTTGCCCGGTCATTGCTGGGCTAATGTCCGCCGCCCGCTGATCCATTCCCTCAATCTCACTCACCTGATACCCATTTCGACGGACTGGGCCGGCCCGGAGATGAACAAGCATCTGGGCGGCCCGCCCCTTTTCTATGCCCGCACCAATTCCAATACGCCCTACCGGCATTCAACCCATGTGGGAGATGTCGGCCACGGCGTCATCATCGGTCCAACCGGCACCGGCAAATCCGCACTCCTGGCATTCATGGCCGCCCAGTTTCTCAGGTATCCGAACGCCCAGGTGTATATCTTCGATAAAGACCGCTCGGCTCGCATCACCACGTTGCTGATGGAAGGTGATCATTACGATCTGGGTGAACAGGATACATTGGCCTTTCAACCCCTGGCAAACATCGATAATGAAAGCGAACGGTCCTGGTCGCTGGAATGGTTGACTGAAATCCTGACTCAGGAGAAGATCGTCGTTACCCCAAAGATAAAGAACGAACTCTGGGATGCACTCTGCAACCTCAGCACATCTCCTTTACCGCAGCGAACGATCACCGGCCTGGTCACCCTGGTGCAGAACAAAGAGATCCGCGAGGCCCTTTTCTTGTATACCATAACGGGTTCATACGGCAATCTCCTGGATGCCACGGGTGATTCACTCTGGTATGGCCGGTGGCAATGTTTCGAGATGAACCACCTCATGACCTATAATCACGGCGCTGTAGCCCCGGTGCTTTCTTACCTGTTCCATAGGCTCGATCAACGCTTTACCGGCGAACCGACCCTGCTCATCCTGGATGAGTCGTGGCTCTTCCTTTCGCACCCCATCTTTGCCAACAAGATCCGAGACTGGCTCAAGACCCTGCGCAAGGCCAATGTCGGGGTTATCTTTGCCACGCAATCACTGGCTGATATGGTTCAGAGCTCCATCTTCTCCACCCTCAATGAGTCATGCCCGACCAGGATCTTCCTGCCCAACCGCAAGGCCATGGAGCCCGAGATCTACGAACAATATGCCCGTTTCGGCCTCAACCATAAACAGATCGAGATCATCGCCACGGCCATGCCCAAGAGACAATATTACTGCCAGTCCGATGCCGGCAACAGACTGTTTGATTTGGGTCTCGATCCCATATCCCTGGCCATATGCGCTTCAAGCTCCAAAGAGGATCACCGGCTTATGGATACCCTGCTAAGCGAAGGGAAAGATGACCTGCTGCACCGTTTTCTTGATGTAAAACTGCATAAAAAGGAGGCACCATGCTCAAGGGAAATCGTAGCCGCTATATAGGCTTGGTTTGTGCTTTATTGATTATGTTGGGTCTGACCGCCTCCCCGTTAAAGGCGGTGACCGTATATGACCCCTGGAACTTTGTGGAAAATTTCCAGGCCGCCTGGCAGGCCATTGAACATAACACCAACCTGTTGCGACAGATTCAAAACCAAATGACCATGATCTCTTATGAGGTACAAAACCTCAGAGCGCTCCAGGCCTCGATCGGGAATACGCCTCTGAAATCGGTACAAGACCTCGATGCCATGCTCTCCAAGATTCAGGGCATCGGTTATACCGTGCAAGGCCTGGATAAAGGCTACGATGAGCTCTACCAGAAATATTCCGCCACGATCCCTGGGGCATCTCCTGATGATATCAAGACCAGAAGGCTCTCTCAGATAACAGCCACCACCAATGCCAATCTCAACGCGCTTCAAATACAGGCCGGCGTAGTGCAGGACCTGGATAATGACCTTGCCGCCACGAACCAGGTTCTGATGAGATCCAGATCGGCCCAAGGCAACCTGGATGTGCAGCAATACGGTAATGAACTGACCGCCATGCAGATCAAACAGCAGCTCAAAACCCAACAGCTCTTGGCGGTTCAAAACCGCCTTGAATCAACCCGCCTGGCCGAAGAACAATCCCGGCAATACGCCCAGGCCCAAGACTACAACTATTGCATGCGGGACTGGGGCACCCAGAAATCTAGCGCCACCCCGATGCAGGATTTCCCTCATTAAGAAAGGAGACGTATCATGCTTAAGAAAGCCATCATTTGCGGTTTGGCCATCGTATTCCTTGCCGGTTGCGGAGGCTCGGGTGAGCCCAAGAAAGACCCCATGCGGGACTGGGGCACCAAAAAATCGACCGCCGTACCCATGCAGGATTTTCCGGGAGGCCCGGTAGATAATAACCAGGATACCCAGAAGGAATAACCGTGGATTCCGGCATCCTGACCACGGTCTTGAACCAATTGGCCGGGCGGCTCTCCCTTGGCTATGCCAGGGTCATTCCGGATGCACTCGTGCTTATGCGCTACCTGGTCGCCATAGAGATAGTGATCCTGGGGGTATACTGGGCCTTGGGCAAAAGCGACATCACCGTCACGGCCATCAAGAAGATTACAGCCATCGGGCTCCTGCTCTGGATCATAACCGGGATACAGTCCCTGTCCTATACCCTGATACGGTCCTTCGCCCAGGTCGGACTGGTGGCCGGCGGTAACGTGATTAATTTATCCAACCTTTTCGATCCTTCAGCCATCATCGATATGGGATTCCGGACAACCAAGCCTATCTTTGACAGCATCGGTGGATTCTCCAACCTCTTTCAACATTTTGTGAATACCGTTTTGCAGTTCTTGGCAGGCTTGATGGGACTTTTCGCCTATTTCTTAATAGCTTGGAATCTCTTCATTGTTATAATTGAGTTCTACCTCTTCACGGTGTGCGCCGTAATCCTGATACCTTTTGCGGTATTCAAGCCTACGGCATGGCTGGCGGAACGTGCTATCGGCGGTACATTTACCATCGGTGTGAAGCTGATGGTGCTTGCCCTTATCGTAAGCCTTTCTTATGACATCATCAATGGCTTGGACCTCACACCCATAACCGATAATAATTACGAAGTTTATTGTGCAGTCTCTTTGGTATGTGTGCTGGCTTATCTCTGCTGGAGCGCACCCAGTTTCGCAGCCAATATCATTTCGGGCGGCCCTAATCTCACGGGGTCGCATATGCTTGCTGCGGCCGCCGCTATAGGCTTTGCGGCCGATAGAACGGCGAGCACGGCAGTTAGTAGGAGTATCAATACGGTAAGGACTGCAGCAAGCTTAGGCGGTTTCTCCTATCGTGCTGGCAAGTTCGGCTATAACAAGGTGACAGGCCAGGGAGATAATAATGTGAAAGGCAAAGGGGGAAAATCCGATGGATAAACTGGCCGCTGTCAAGAAGCTTGATTTCAAGCCTGAGGGCGATCTGGAAACCCCGTATCAGCGTGCCAGGCAGGAATTTGATGATTTTATCGGTTCGGCACGGGTGCAGGCAGCCAACTGGCGCTTGTTTTCCCTGTGTCTGTTGGGACTTTTACTGGTCGCCATCCTGGGGATAATCTACTTTGCCACCCGCTCGGCTGTGGTGCCTTATATCGTGGAGGTCAATGAGCACGGAGCCGTCAACCTGGTCGGCAAGGCCGAAAAGCTCTATCGGCCGGGTGATGCCGCCACCGAATATTTCCTGGGCCAGTTCGTCACCCAGATACGCTCCATCCCCACCGATGCCGTTGTCATGCGCAACAACTATCTCGGGGCCTACAACTTCTTGACTCCCAAAGGGGCCAATACACTCAATGCCTATGCCAAGGAATGGGACCCCTTCAAGCAGCTCGGGAAAAAGGCCGCTGCGGTGGAGGTATCCAGCGCCGTGAAGATGAGCGACACCAGCTTTCAGCTCAACTGGACCGAACAGGAGTTCTCCAGCAACGGTACCCCTACCCCCCGACAGGCATATACCGGTATCTTCAACGTGGTCTTCAAAACGCCCAAGGATGAAAAGCTGCTGCGGGTCAACCCGCTGGGCATATTCATTGAGTTCTTCAATATTTCCAAGGTGAACTAAAGGGGAGGCATCATGCGCAAATGGATTGCTTTTGTATTCATCACTTGCCTGTTATTCGGCTGTGCTCACGAGGAAAGGATCATACGCGCCAAGGAGATAAAACCTCCCCAACCAAGCCGTACATCCTTTGAAATACCCACGCCGGAACCCGTGCCGCAGGCCAAGCTTAAGAAAGTACCAAGCGCCCAGCTGAAAAAGATTGAAACACCGGAACCGCCCAAGACCCTCACCCCGGCCCAAGTCATCGACGCGGCCAATCGCCGGGCAGCACAGAGACCATCCAAAGACCGTTATATCAATGCCGTTACGGTGTACGATTACATGGAAGGGGCTCTCTATCAGATCTATTCCTCTCCCTTCCACGTCACCGATATCATGCTGCAGCCCGGTGAAACGCTCACCTGTTCCCCTGCCGCCGGCGATACCGCCCGATGGTCTCTGGATGTCACCACCAGCGGCACGGGCAAGGACCAGCGCGTCCATATCTTCCTCAAACCGCACCTGCCCGGCTTACATACCAACATCGCCATATCCACCGACAAGCACATCTATCACCTGGAATGCCAGAGCTTTGAGGAAACCTACCAGGCCGGGGTATCATGGTACTATCCCAAGGATACCTTTGCGAGCCTCACCGATCGCATCACCAAAGCGAACGATGCCAAGCAGGATATCATCGCCAACCTGAAGGTCACGGACCTCAACTTCAGTTACACAATCAAGGGCAGCGCCGAATGGAAACCTTTGCGGGTCTTTGATGACGGGAAAAAGGTCTTCATTCAATTCCCGGTCGGTATTGACCAGGGCGAGCTCCCGCCCCTCTTCATCATCACCAGGGAAAGCAACACCCAGCTTGTGAATTACCGCTATCAGAAGAACTACTATGTCGTTGACCGTCTCTTCACCAAGGCCTTGCTCCTGCTTGGAACGAAAAACCCGGAGACGGTCTATATCTACCGTAACAATGACGAGAAGGTTTCATCAAGCTATGACTTGGGCTCATGGGCGAATTAGAAGATACACGAGGGGGATGCCATGCTTGACAAGATCAGCCTGAAGCCGGAGGGCATCAAGAAGATCAACAAAAAGATGGTGGTCAGCCTTATTGCGGCATTTATGCTTGCATCCATGATGCTGTTTGGCATCGGTTCCGGTGGCAAGAAAAACCAGGAAACCCAAGCCATGTCCTCCACACCAGCCCAGCCGGTTGTCGTTGACCGAGAAAAGGTCAATCTCGAATCCTTCGATGCCCTACCCAAGTCATATACCGAACAGCTGCGCGGGTCAGCATCCAACACACCCAATACCAACCAGCCAGCTATATTTGTTGACCCCAATGCCCCTGTTCCAAGATACAACCAAGCGCCCCCTTATAATCCGTACGCCAATGAAGCACGCACAGCTGGTTCTACCGGGGGCGTTCAGGATCAGAAAAAGCAGATCGAAGATGATGCCCGCAAATCCAAGATATTCTTTTCTGATACTGGTGCAACAACGAGAACCGCTCAAGGAACACCCGTGGCCGTGGCAGCCCAATCCATGGCCATGCCAGCGCTGCCGCCCGGCATGCTGCCTGCCCAGATGCAGGAGCCTATTTCCGACCAGGCCCGCAAGCGTGCCTTCCTGGATGATTCCAGAAAGGCAGATGAAGCCATCTACCTTGAGCGCCAGATCCAGGAGCCTGCTTCACCCTACCAGGTCATGGCCGGCACGATTCTTCCGGCCGTGCTGGTCACCGGCATCAATTCGGATCTGCCCGGTCAAATCATCGCCCAGATCCGCGAGAATGTCTTTGACACGGTCAGCGGGCAATACCTCCTGGTCCCGCAGGGCACAAGACTCATCGGCACCTATGACAACATGATCTCCTGGGGTCAGAACCGGGTCATGCAGGTATGGACCCGCATGATCTTTCCCAATGGTTCATCCATCCTCTTAAACGGCATGGCAGGTACCGACCTGGCAGGGTATTCCGGCGCCAAGGATAAAGTGAATCACCATTATGGCCGTATCGCCGGCGCCGTACTGCTGAGCACTTTCCTCAGTGTTGGCGCACGCCAGGCTGCCGGGGATGTCGAGGGGTATTATCCATCGATCGGCCAGCAGATCGCCCAGGAGGCCGCCAACGGCGTCAACCAGGCCGGGCAGAAGATCGTGGATAAAGAACTCAATGTCGCCCCAACCATCGAGATCCGGCCGGGGTACAAGTTCAACGTCATGGTCAACCGGGATATCATCCTGCGGCCATACAATCAGCCCTGATCCACCAAGAGATGCAAGGTGTCCTCGATCATAAACTGCTTGTCTATGGTGTCTTGTTTGCCGTGGGCTTTGTGATCGCATGCAAGGCCTTGAGCTATAAGTTCATGTTCCAGATCACTCCCAGTCTTCCCAAGGGCATCTACCTGATCTCCGCACCCACACATATAGAATCCGGCACCATGGTTGTGTTTCCTGTTCCCCAAAATGTCAAAAGAATGATGCAAGCACGCGGATGGCTCCTGCCGCGCTTGAAATTTTACCTCATGAAACCCGTCGTAGCCAAACAGGGTGACAGCGTGGAGGTCTCAGAGTCAGGTGTGTTCATCAACGGCAGATTCTTTGGACAGGTCAAACAGCATGACTCACAAGGTTTGCCCCTGCCAAAGGCATATCATAAACGCACCTTGCACCAGGGGGAATTCTTCGTGGCCACCACCTACGCCAACAGCTTTGACAGCCGATACTTTGGAACCATTCACCAACAGGACATCAAATGGGTGGCCAGGCCGTTCTTTGTCTTGCATGAGGATTGATCACAACTCTCTTGGAAGAAGGATAATACATGAGGAAACAGACCAGCGAAAGCTCAAGCTATGAGGGGTTCGAGGTATGGTTCAACGACCTGCTCATGACCGTTCAGATGCATATCAAAATCTTGATCATGCTGTTTGGTATGCATGTCATGGTTTTCTGCCTGGCATGTTGCTTTATCTTCGATAAAACATCCCTCAATACCCTCTCCCAGTGGCTGATGGCCAATGTATTGTTTCCTCAAGCCCATATGAAATTCACCAACCCCAATGGCACGGTTGCCAACACTACGGCAGGATATGTTGCCTCGCTCGTCCCCTTGCGTGCATATGCTTTTGGATTGCTCCTCAAGATGAGATCCATATTCTTCTGGTGTACCGGAATTTACGTACTCTACCCCGCATGCATACTGCTTTTCAGGAAAAAGGCCCGGCAGCAAACCGGCCAGAAACACTTGCGCGGTTCGCGCCTCATATCAGCATCGGAATATAAAGGCTTAGCCAAGGATCGCAATGATCAGCTCGATCTTCCCTTTGGCAGCGCGAATATGCCCATCGCCGCCGAACCACGTCACACCTTCCTGATCGGTAAACCCGGCTCCGGCAAGACCGTATCTATCTCCCAGGTACTGGAAAAGCTTAAAGCGCGTATGAACAAGGCCATCGTGTATGATTTCAAGGGCGACTACCTGCGCAAATTCTATGACCCCGAGATAGATCTGATCTTCAACCCCCTGGACAGCCGGTCGCTGGGCTGGAACATCTTCAACGAGGTCACCACGATCATGGATGTGGATGCCATCGCTTCCAGCCTTATTCCTCCCTCCATCTCGCAGCAGGACCCTTTCTGGCATGATGCTGCCAGGGGCGTGCTGGCCGGGATTCTGCACTATCTGTACTTGGGCGAATTGAGAACCAACGATTACATATGGAAAATGGTAACCGATGACGGGGTCAACATCGCCAAGCGTTTGAAAAGCATCCCACAGGGCCTGCGCGGATATCGCTATATCGAGGACGCCGGCAGCAAGCAGGCCATGGGTGTTTTCTCAACCCTTATGCAATACGCCCAGTGCTTTGAATTCATGGCCTCCAATGACGGTCCCTTTGCCATAGATGACTGGTTGAAGAACGGCCAAGGCATGATCTTCATCACCAACTATCCATCGGTTCAAGACACCCTGCGCCCTATCCTTTCTTTGTTTGTTGACCTGATGATCCGCAAGCTGCTCTCCATGCCGGACTCAACCGAGCGGCGGATCTTCTTCCTCCTGGACGAGTTCGGCACACTCCAGCGGCTTAGTTCGATCATCAAGCTGCTCACCCTTTCCCGATCCAAGGGCGGATGCTGTTTCCTTGGAATCCAGGATTACGGTCAGATCGATCGCATATACTCCAGCGATTACCGGCAGAGCATCGTCAATGCCTGCGGCAACAGCGTGGTGTTTTCGCTCTCGGATACGGTCTCTGCGGAACTGAGTTCCCGTAAACTGGGCGAGACCGAGTACCGCGAGACCGAGAAGTCACATTCCATGGGACCGGATGTCCACCGCGACGGCACCAACCTCGCCGAGCGCAAAAAGCGCGAGCACCTATTCCTGGCCTCGGACATCATGAACCTGCCCGATCTGACGGGCATCGTCCGTTTCGCCAACTATCATCCCATTATCTCGGAGTTCCAGTACAAGGATTATCCGGACATCTCGGAGGCCTTTGTCCTCAGACAGGATCTTCTCATGCATACTCTCGAAGATGATGAGGTCTCAACCGCAGTCGAGGCCAAGTAAGGAAAGCCCATGATAAACAATCAGGATACCAGGAAACGCGAACAGGAGAAGAACAACCGGGTGTATGACATGCTGGTCAGCACCTTCGGACCATTCATTCAGTCTCTCATGCAGGATGATGATGTCATCGAGATCATGTGCAACCCGGACGGCCGCCTGTGGGTTGACCGTCTGAGGTCTAGCCGGTCATATACTGGCCAGAACATGTCATCCACGGATATCGAACGCATGATCCGTATTGTGTCCAGCAAGGTGGACACCATCTGCAATGCCGATAACCCCATCCTTTCAGCCGAGCTGCCTGGTTCAGGGGCACGTTTTCAGGGCATGCTCCCGCCGGTGGTGGAAAGGCCCACCATCACGATCCGCAAAAAAGCCCGCATGATCTACACTCTTGATGATTATGTCGCCCAGGGAATCATGACCCAGAAAGCCGCCGATTTCCTTAAAGGAGCCGTCCGGACCAGGCAGAACATCCTGGTGATAGGCGGAACCGGTTCCGGCAAGACCACCGTTGCCAATGCCCTCCTGGATGAGATGTCCAAGTATGAAGAACGCGTGGTCATCATCGAAGACACCCTGGAGCTCCAGTGCAAAGTCCAGGACTGCGTCTCTCTCAGAACCTGCGAAGTCGCGGACATTACGGCCCTGCTCAAGGCCACCATGCGCCTCAGGCCGGATCGCATCATTGTGGGCGAAGTCCGTGGCGGCGAAGCCCTCGGACTACTCAAGGCCTGGAATACCGGCCATCCAGGTGGCATTTCCACAATCCACGCCAATGGCCCGCGAGAAGGCCTTATTAGGATCGAACAACTTATTCAAGAGGTCGTGCCAGCAATTCCCCGAAGCCTTATAGCATCAGCAGTTAATGTACTTGTATATATCAGAAGGAATGGCAGTGGCCGCAAGGTTGAAAACATAGCCGTAGTGGAAGGATGCCGAGATAATGATTATATAATCAGGTGGCTTGAACATGGGAATTGAAGATAAAAATGAAACCTCATGCCTTTGTTAATTCAGGGCTATAACAGAAGCTTCTCCAATATTGCTGTACCTGTCAGGAATACAGGTAAAAATAACGATCTGACATTCTTTGGCTGCCTTGCCAAGGACTGCACCCATGAGGCGCAAACGCTCGGGATCAGTGTATCCCAATGTATCATCCATAATCATCGGGGCACCTTCATCTTTAGCTACTATCATCGCACATGCCAGGCGGAATATGAGGGAGAGCTGTTCTTTGGTTCCTCCGCTTAATGAATCGAACGGAACCGTCACGTCACCAGAGGTCCTGCTCGCTATCTGCAAAGCATCGGTTATCTCCACCTGGAATGATTCATCAAAGACAAGCCGGCCAAGACCTTCTATCTTCTCTTTGAGTGGTCTGACATAAGCAAGTCGCGCCAGGCTACGCTCATCTCGCATAGTTTCAAAGAGAAGTTTGGCAGCGGCAGCCCTCCGGAGCATAGAGGTTGTTTTGTGTGATATCCGGTCAAGGTGGGTCTGAGCAAAATGTAGTCGTTCATGCAGGCCTTCCTCGCCATGTATCTTCAGTCGGGTCTGAACCTCAGTGAGTTCGATTGATGCCGTGGTATATCGTGTCTGGGTCGTTTTCAACGAACCCTTTGCGGCGTCAGCCAAGGCCTTGACCCTCTCGGGATTTTTCTCCTTTAATGATTTTTCAGCAGCCTCGACATTATCTTTTTCGGCTGTAACAGAATTTTGTGCTTCAGATAAAGCCATTTTAAGAACATCATCAGAAACAGCGTTTCGAGCATTCTCTAGATTGGTGCGGGCTTGTTTAAGGTCTGCGGTCAACATATCAAGCTGAACTCGTGCTTCCCCGTGTTGCTTGTTCAGACCCTCGCGCATGGCGCGGGCAGCCTCCAGCACTTTCTGCGCCGCATCACATTGCCTGGTCGCTTCCCGCAGGTCTGACTCAGCTGTTGTCCTTTCCTTCTTCGCCGCATCGAGATTGGAAGAGATAGACGGCTCAGAAGCGCGTCCGGTAAGATAATCCGGTACGAATTTCTGAAGGCCATAAATCTTGCTTTCCAGCTCATCATAGGTCAGATCCCTTAGATTTTCCTTCTCAACTTCTTCCTTGATTTCTACATGACGAGCTGCTTCAATGGCTTGCTCATATTCTTTCCTTGCTTCATCAGGTGTGGCAACGCCTGCTGCAGAACATGCTTTTTCAAGAGCCTGTCTGGCCTCCATAACATTTTGGGTCAGTTCGTTGGTGCTGGCACCAGCAGAAATCTCGACATCAAGCAGCGTTGGTATTGTCAGCCTTGTCTTCTCAGAGACCAGAATTGTCCTGACCTCCTCTTTTCCAAGGTGGACATTCGCATCATCAATAAGAAAAGTGCTTTCGGACAACCCATGTAGTGTCATGCTTGGTGCACCCATATCGAGTTGGGCATTTGCGGCAAACAAGGCACGCTCTGCCTCCTGAATCGATTTGAGAGTCTTTTTATTTACATTGGTGCGTTCAAGGAATTCATGCGCCTGCGCAGCAAGTATCCTTGCGTTATCGATACGGTCCTTCCTCTCCTTGAGTTGTTCGAGGTGAAGCTTGCTGTTATAGTAGTCAAAATCTGCCCGTCTTAAAGCAGCAATTGTATCTGCGTCTTTTCGTTTCTGATTAGCGGCCTCAAAAGTCTTCTGTGCAACCCTGAGTTCATCATCGGCCTGAGAGAGGGCCGACAAAGATATGTTGCTCGATTCCTCCATGGCTTTCTGTTTTCTGGATATCTCATCCAGGGCAATGATAAGACCGTGGCGAAGATCCTTGTCCCGCCGTGCCACATCCTCAGTCTTACGTGATGTCTCCAGTTTCAGATGTGCCGACGAAATAGTGGTTTCAAGTTCACCGATCTCCGCTAAGGCAGCGGCATGCAATTCAACCTCCTGTAGCAATTTCACTTCGTTATCTTGAAGTTGCCGTAGCTCGCGCTGAAGTGCTACCGCCCTTTCGATGTCCTGTTCGAGGTCTTGGATAGACTTTTCGATACCAGAAACTTCTTCCCGAGCGTTTATCTCATCATCTCGAGCCTCTTGGAGATCCTTTTTTTCGGTACCCTTCTCAGAGTAGTACCTTGAATATTCATCTTTGACCTTCCCAAAGAGACCTTCCTCTTCGGGATCCAAAGGTCGCGCACCGGCTGCTTTGTCAAGCGCGGCCGACAATGAGGTCTGTTTGCCCAGTGCCGGCTGCTGTATCGCATCTCCCTGTTGAATGTTCAGCGCCTTCCACAGGTCGATATCGAGGGTTTCTGCGAGAATGGCTTTGGCACGGTCATGGGCTTCTCTGCCAGTATGGTTTTCAGGTTTCGGTCGTGTGATGGTAAGCCTGGTTTCCGGCTTTTTATGGAAACGCTTGAAGTATGTGAATTCGTACGGCCCACTTTTCGCCTGCAACTCGATCTCTGGCCCCTCGTCACGGTTAACCGGCTTGACCTGCTGAACATCGCGATGTTTGCTGTTGTCTTGATACTCGAAGAGAATGCCAATGGCTTCTCCGAGACTGGTTTTACCAGCTTCGTTTGGACCCTGTACCAGCGTAATCCCAGTAGGGACGAAAGACACCTCGGCAGTGGTAATACCGCGATAATTGGCGACACGCAGACGCAGGTATCTCATGCCGCCCCCCTTGCTAATCGCAATAAGAGCATCAAGGCATCACGTGCCGTAGATCCCCTTTCACTTTCTACAACCAACAGATCCCTAAGTTTTTTAATGGTCATATCTGCGAATCCAGAGAAACCAAGATTTTCGAAATCCGCGTCATCCGGGATGACCATGAGTTCTTCTTCACGGACCACGAAGGCCCCGAACACATCCTTGGCATGAGCAAAATAGTCCTGTAGTCTCTCGATCAGAGAAAGGGAAAGGCAGCCGACCAGGTTCAGCCTGACGACTATCAGGTCTTTGCGCTCAATGCCTTCCAGAAACGCACGCAGGGCTTCAATATCCTCGACGGTATTCAGGTCAACCCGCTCCTTCTCGATGAAGTTCCACTGGCCTACCTGAACCGCCTTGGTTGTCACGGAGTCCCCGTTGATCTCGACGATTTGGGCATATCCTGATTCCATCTCGGGAAAATCGGTGGACTCGGGCGTCCCGGAATACCAGATACGCTCCCCGCCGCCGATCCTGGTGAGAGAGTGCCGGTCACCCAGGGCGATGAAGTGGACCTTGCCTTCGCTTATGGTGCGTTCGAGCGTCGCCACGGAAAGCACTCCCGGGGCGTCCTTATCCGGGGTGAACTGGTCAACGATTCCATGGCCCAGGCAGATGCGGATCACCCCTTCCGTGGGGGCAAGGGATGCCAGGAGTTCTTCAAGCGGGTTTATGGCCGGCCGCTTCGACAGCCATGGGGCCCCGATGATTTCCACGCCTTCACCCAGCATGATTGGCTCAGTGTTGCCGATCACTTGGACGTGTGTTGGTTTTCTCTCAACAAAGGTGCTGGAGCGGTACACGGATGCCACGTTTAGGGGATCATGATTTCCGGGAAGCATGTATATGGGGACTGGGACATCTTTGAGGGCCTCCAGTGCTCGGGCAACGGTCTTGCGGTCCACCTGGTTGGATTCAAAGGCATCCCCGCAGACTATCATGCAATTGCACTGCTCCTCCTTGGCGATACGCCCTAGGGTGCGTATAGCGTCAAAGCGCGCCTGGGTGTAACGCTCCTGGGAATCGTCAGCCAGAAAGTGGCGGGTCATCCCTAATTGCCAGTCACTGGTATGCAAAAATCTGATCATATGTTCATTCCTTATTTGATTCCGACAATTACAGTTGGCTGTTCAGCCAAGTCAAAGGCTGTTCCCTTGCTGTCGTATTGGCTGCAGAGGAATTCATATTCTGCACGGTCAAGGCGGGAGATGTTATCGGTTTGCCCCTCAGGACCTACATCCAGACCATGGTGAAAAGATACACCGCCGAGATCAGTCAGTATGAAACGGTTGTGCAAATCCTGACCACCTGGCTTCTCCTGCCAACGGAAAAGGGTGACAGACAGATTGGAGGGGACAATCTTTGCGATTTCCTTTTTGAGGAAATCTGTTGAGGCCGCCATGTTGGCATTATGGTCAGCATGGATTTCAATCGCTTCAGGTGGACCGACTGGCCTATTCTTTCCAAGCACTTCAAGAAAGGCCGCCAATGAGAGCTTATAGCTCTCTCCGAACTTGACAATATATGGATCAATGAATTTCACCCAACGGCAGTCAGTTAGCATCATCTCAATGGCAACGATCATATCTTGGGCCTTACGTTGAACTGTTCGCCCATGTGGAATATCCCACTTCTCTTGAGAATCATCTGCCAGATCAGTTTCGGTAAATACTTCCAAGCGGCCTTCGGGGTTATCCCTGGCCATAATCGCAAAGAATGGATAGCGCACATGCTCATGAATGGCGTTCTCAAGCCACCCTCCACTTGCATCGTCCCAGCAGCAATCTTTACGTTTGACCATAGTTTCCTTCAGCCGCATCAAGAGTTCTTCCAGCCGTTTCTTATCCATGTCGCTCTCACTTGAGAATGAGTCCCAGACCATTTTAGCCCAACTCTTCGGATATCGAGAAACGATCCGTCCCTGGCCCAAACCAAATGCGCGCTTGAAGTGTGGCAGACTATGCAGTCCTCCCCAGGTTGCCACCATTTCAGGCTCTAGGGCATACTCGTAAATCATTAAAACAGCTCCTTTGCTCGTTCTGCAAAGAATCCCTTGGGCCAGCGGTCGATAAAATCGCCATCCTGGTCAACACGGATAGACATGCAGGAGATGCCTGTCTCAGCCTGTTCAATAAAATAGATGGACAGGTCTTCCGGGGTCAGTTTCCTATTCTCGGGTACTTCCTGTTCGCTGGCTTCTCGGATACGGCGCAGGAATCGAAGCATGAGATGTTCGGAGTGCGTCTCAAGGATGAAGGTCTGGTCTGGGCATTCCCGTATTTGCTCGATGAAGAGATCACCCAGGGCCACCTGGAAGGCGGGGTGAATGTGCAGTTCAGGCTGCTCGATTACCACAAAGCCTGTTTTGCGGTGTAGGGCTGCAACTACAACCGGCAGAACCTGGGAGATGCCGACGCCGATATCCTGGGGCTCCAACTCGATATCGCGTTTTTCGTCCTGGATCAGCAGACGGCGTTTGATGGGCAGAGACAGCAAGTTATCACGAAGTTTTATGTCCTCATCCAGGATGCGGTCCTGCAATACGGCCAGCATGACGGGATTGTCGGCTTCCAGCTCTCGGTATTTCTTGACATTCACCCTATAGCCGGTGGCCAAACGTTCATCCTGGGTCAGACATGTATTGACCTTCTCAATAAAAGAGTCCTCGGCAAAGAACAGGGTGTCATAGGCAGCCAAGCCGCTAGCCCAGCGGGACTCATCTGGGGAAGTAGAGGGTTTATGGTTACGTTTGGGCACTTCACGTAATGGTCCAACATAACAAAATTTGCGCAATTCATCCCGAATAAGCTCACCTGGGCCGATGATAAGGGAGCTCAAGAGGAGAAGTACCTGTCCCTCATCCATACCTTCCACATCATTCCAAGCTGATTGGTGAAAATGAAGAGGTTGACCCCATACGGGCATAGCAGAATCCTGGTTATCAAGAGGGATGCTTTCATCCATACCGTTGGTTTTTAATAAGCTTCTAAGAGAATTGAAACATTCCCCGAAAGATAATATTTCTTCAATTTCAATGTCTTGAGTATTACCTTGGAGCCATTTTTTTGCAGCATCAGATAATCCTTTGCTAAGATTTTCCAAATCAATTCCTTGATCTTGAAGATAAGCTTTGATTTTATCTGATAAATCTCTGCCTAAAAAAATAGGATTATAAAGCATAAGCTTGCTGAGGTTTATCTGTTTACCATCTTCGGAGCTTTCAATAATTGCTAGATCAGTCCCATTTATTCCAACCTGGTAAGAGTTAATAAACGGCTTCCTTAATAGTTTGCTCCAACGAATCTGTATTTCAACCCAGGCATTTTGAACAAGTGTTGGTATATCACAGAATATAGATTCATCTTCCCAAGTGATGCTTCCCAATTCGACAAACCAGCCTTCAATATATCGCGGCAGGTCTTCATTGCTGAGGTCCAAATCGAATTTGATACGGATTGGTAAGTCGGGATCATGTTTATAAACAAAACTCTCAAAACCACCGAGATCGATGGCATCGCCACCCAGCAGTGTTCGATCCGGATCCAGATTCTGGCGTTCGAAGATCTCACGGGCATAGTGAAGAGCCTGGACGATGGTGGACTTGCCGGCTGAATTGGGGCCGAAAAGCAGGGTAATGGGCTTGAGTTCTACCCGCACCGGGTCTTTGATGCCCTTGAAATTTTCGATGGTTATCGCTGTAATGGACATATGTCTGATCCTGCTTTAAATAATGGCTTGGGGTGTGATCAGGTCTTTGTTGACCAGGGCGCCGATGATGACCTTGCCGGGGAAACTATCACGGTGCGCTTTGAGGTCCCCGAGGCTTTCCGCGAAGATTTCTTTATCCCACAGATCGGTAATAATGATGGCGATACGGGTTGATTCCCCCATTTGGCAGGCCGAATCCCCACAACGGATCAGATGCTCACGCACCTGCCGCATAACTGCGGGGAGACCATACCGGGGCGAACGCCTCCCCCTGGCAAAAGCCACGAGAATTTCACGGCACTGATCATTGTGCTCATCAGATGGGATAATATTGATTTTTCCAGGCGAGCCGAGCAAGGAACCTTCCCCCCATGATCCTCCATTCGAGACAATCTGATTGACGAATTCCTCATAGTCGCCGATCTCCCGCAGGGCCTCGGCAATCCTCTCCAGCATACCGATGATGATCCCTCTGGCATTGCTTTCAATTTCAATATGTCCGAACACCTCATCCCAGAATCTTTCATCCAACTCCAACATTGCTTTTTCCTCCATTCCAGCAAGCATGAAGAGACTTTTATACTGCTGAACATTGGGGCCATATTCTTCAGACAACCACGGGAATATAAATTCACTGGCCAAGTAGCGACGCACGGCATTCCTGAATTCTTTTTTACTTGGATAAGGCAATTGATTAACAGTCTCATTCATACGGTTTACCCAGTGTTTTTTTCCGAGCATCCTATCTGTTGCCGCAAGAATTGGAGAGTCAAGGACTGCGGATTTTGCCAGAGCCCTTCTCAAACGATGGGCCATGGTGAACAGTTCTTCCAAACCGAGGGCCTGATCATCAAAAGAGATCTCATCGAATCCTTCAATCCTTTTGTTAATCAGATGAACTGGCCAAAGAGGTGGCTCATGAGTTTGAGATTTTTTCATAACCATCTCGATGATGCTCCCAACAATATTAAACTGCAAAAGAAACTGATTAAACTCGAACTCATCCTTTCTATGCGGCCAGAGGTTTTTGCCGGCCAAGGCAATATCATGCAGACGGCCATAGGTGGCGACCAGGGATTCAAGGGCGAACTCTGCTGAGACATCCTCTTCCTTGTATCCTGTTCCCAGGATATAATCTTTATAAGCCCCCGCATCCATCTGCTGGAGTCTGTCCAGATGCGGATGGAGGAGAGAGGTCCACAGATTGACCTCATCCTGGAGCGCTTTGATCTTCTGATCAATGGTCTGCATGGGCTATTCGCCTTTTGCGCATTTGTCGCGTAATGACTTGAGCTTGGGGGTAATATACTTCTTCACCTGGTTCTTGCTCAGATTCTCGTTCACCGACTCAATCCGGGAGAGCTTGGTGGTCTTTCCATCAAGCGAGGCATCGAGGTCGTCAAGGTACTCGATCAGGTGCTCCAATTTGGGGGTCGTGGAACCTGCGATGTGCCTCCCATGGAAATGCTTGTGGTAGCAGGTGCGCATAACCTTTCTGTTCGGTGTGGCGATTGCCAAAACCGTTCTTTTATCCACTCTATAAAGGCTCTGGCCATGCCGTTCACTCCAGGCTTCATATTCAAGAGAGCCGGACTGAAAGGCTCTATAGGACTCCTGCTCATATTCATCCTTGGTCATTGGACGCGTTATCTTCAACAGCTCTCGCCAGCAGTGGTCATCTGCTCGGAGCCTTTTATCATAATGATTCTGGAGGTTCTCTTTCCCCCATTGCGGTGAAGCCATTACAGTTCTCCTCGAAAGGCGCGCTGGGTGAGGGAGCTGAACAGCAGCTCATTTTTATCCGAGGTCTTACTGTGATGGTCAAAACGCTCGTTCACTCTTCGATAAATGTTTGCGAATTTCTGTTGAAGAAGAATTGGTGGAACAGGAATTAATAAATCTCTTAAGGTTCCCATGCTGACCCTTGTTCGAGTCTGTCCATGCATTAGGTGAAAAGCTAATGTTAACATCCCAGGATGATTTATCAGCGAGCAGGTATACTCTGGAGTTGCTTGATCTAATTTAGGTCTAAATTGAATACAGTCGGCCTTGTTAAGAGCTCTATTGATATATAAAGGCAATATGCATGCCCGTAAATTTGGATCTCCTAGTGTTCCAATGAGAACATCACCAGGTTCACATTTGTGATTATTTAATGAGTTAAAATGATCTTCTGATATAAATGCCTTATCATCATCTATGAATTTTCCTGCCCCTATGTTTTGAAGCCTAATCACTCTTATCCCTGAAGTGACATAATGAGATGATTTCAAATTTGAACCAAAAGGACCATCAGAAAATTTTATCGCAATATCGCCAAATGATTTTAACTTCCATTTTTTTGGATTTATTACTGGGTCGCCGAACATGTCGAGGAAGGTGGCGCGGAGGAAGTCGTCGGCGAGTTTGACGGCTTGTTGCCGTTTCCGGTGGATGGCGTCGGCCTTGTCCAGAATGGCCGCGATACGCTTCTGCTCATCTAAAGGCGGCACGGGGATCGGGAGGCTTTTGATTATAGACGAATTTAGGCCCTGCATTATAGCCCCACGGGCATTCTTATCTAAAGATTGCTTTACACCTGAACTGCATTTAATTGCCCAACTGATATATTTTCTGTCACATAACTTTGTGTTTGGTCTAAATCGAAGAAGGTGAGAATCCATTATTGAGGTGGAAGTTCCTTCTGGAACAATAGCTAGTTCTCCAATGGTTCCCATCATTGTTATTAAAATATCTCCAGGCTTGACTTCAAACGAATGGAGCTCTTCAAACTTGTCTTCAGAAATATACCGCTCGCCTAAGCCTTCAAATATGTTATTGATAACATTTTCGATCCCAAGGACGTGTATTCCTTTATCAACCAGTTCTGTCTTCTTTAACTGACTGCCAAATGGACCGATTTTAATAGCTGACTTTTCTTTTGCAGCAAGCTCTTCAAGCAGCAGTGTTGGATATTTGCAAAGTTTCATCCCAACATACCCCGCAGTGATTCCATATCTGCCATAATCTCCTCTTCAAGGCTGATCATGCGTTCCAGAATTTCCTTGGGTGGCTCATACTGTTCTTCCTGGTAAACAGTTTCTTTGTACCTGTTGATGGAGAGGTCATACTTCTCACCTCTGATTTGATCAGCACTTATAAAGAAGTGCTTCTGAGTCCGGTCGGTGTCCTTCTTTGGATCACGCTGTTGCCAACGGGCCAGCATATCGGGCAGATCATCCAGCTCCGGCTGCGGATCACGTTTGTCATCCAGAGAAAAGCCATCATGCTGGACGTCGTAGTAGAAAACGTTATCGGTGCGACCACCCTTGGTGAAGACAATGATGCCGGTGGAGACGCCGGCATAGGGCTTGAAGACCCCGGAGGGCAGTGAGATGACGGCTTCGAGCTGGTTCTCATCCACGAGTACTTGCCTGAGGGCCTGGTGGGCCTTGGAAGAGCCAAAGAGCACGCCGTCGGGGACGATGATGGCAGCGCGGCCGCCCGTTTTGAGCATCTTGAGGATCAGGGTCACAAAGAGCAGCTCGGTCTTCTTGGTCTTGACCTTCTTCAGGAGTGAGGGGTGGACATCGTCGTAGTCCAGGCTGCCCTTGAAGGGCGGGTTGGCCATGATGACATCGAAAAACCCATCGGACTGATCCTTGAACTTCTCCGGAAAGCGGTTTGAAAGGGTGTCCATGTAGTGGATATCTGGAGAATCGACGTTGTGGAGGAGGAGGTTCATGGCTGCTATGCGCAGCATGGTGACGTCGAAGTCAAAACCGTGGAACATGCCTGACTGGATATGCGCACGGTAGGGCTCCAGCTTGTCACCGGGATAGACCTTTTCGCCATCCTCCTCATAGGCCATTTCCGGAGAGGTGTATTCCTTGAGCAGGTAGTGCATGGTCTGCACCAGGAAACCGGCGGTGCCGCAGGCCGGGTCGCCGATGACCTCGCTGGGTTTGGGAGCAAGCAGCTCCACCATCTTGGCGATGACGTGGCGCGGGGTACGGAACTGACCGGCAATGCCGGCCGTGGTGAGCTTACCCAGCATGTATTCGTAGAGGTCGCCCTTAGTGTCGCCGGAGGTGAGCGGCAGCTTGTCGATGGCCAGCACGGCGCCGACCAGCAGGCTGGGCTTCTGAATGAGGAGTTGGGCGTCCTTCATGTATTCGCCGAACTTGGCGCCTTCCAGGGCCACGTTCTGGAAATGAGGGAAGACCTTGTCCCGGACATGGCGCAGCATTGATTCGGCGGGCATGTCCTTAAAACGGGACCAGCGCAGGTCCTGCTCATCATCTCTGAAGATGCGGCGGAAATTCTGGTTGCCGGTGCGCGAGGCCTTTTTCTCCTCGCGGGTCTCACGGATGTCCAGCAGGCGGGCGAACATGAGGAAGGAGATCTGCTCGATGACCGTCAGGGGGTTGGTGATGCCACCGCTCCAGAAATCATCCCATAATTTATTGATATCGCTTTGTAACTGTCCGTTTAACATGGTTAGGCTTGTGCTCCTCTCTCGGATTCGATGGGTTCAAAGGTTCTGAGGATGTTCATGAGCTCGTCAATCTGGCCGTCGTCATGGAAGACGCCGTCCAGGCCGTTGCTGTCAATGGTGGTAAAGGGTTCTTCGTAGAGCCGGTCGATAGTGATGGTGCCGTATTTGCGGATGTGGTTCTTGAGCAGGCGCAGGAACTGCGTCTGCTTGGCGCTCTCGGAAAACTTGCGGGCAAAGGCGGCGAAGCGGGCCTCCACCGCTTCCGGGTCCATGCCCACGATGGTACGGATGATGTAATCCAGAGGCGGGGCGGAATCCGGATAGAACTCCTTGAGCAGCTCCAGGTTCACGTCCGGGTTCTGGGTGAGGACCAGTGCTTTCAGGGTGTCGAGGTCCCGCAGGGTTACTGATTCGCACCGTCGGATCTTCTGCAGCACCGGATTGGTATCGAAGAGCTTTTCCAGGGTTTCTTCCACGAGCTGGCGGTAGAGCTGCATGTCGATGGCCTTGATATTGGAGGCGCGCTGGGTCAAGACCACATCGCCATCCGCGACATCGATGATCTTGGGCTGGGCCTTCGGCTGACAATCCTTCTGGCGGTGGTGCATGATGCCGCGCAGTTCGGTGCGCATTTCCTCCAGGTCCGCAACGGTGACCTGGTCCCAGTATGCACTGGATTTGACTTTCTTGATAAACGCCGCCTTGGACTGCACCGGATTCAGGTGCATGAGGAGCTGGTTCACCCGCTCTTGAATCATGTCCTTGAAATTCGCCAAGCGGCCGGACTGACGCAGGCATTCTATCTGGGCATTGGTTAGCAGCAGGTCAAAGGTATGGGCATCGGCATGGTCAAGGATAGGAAGCCACTGCATAAGTGGAGCGATTTCGGTACGCAAAGAGGCAACGGTTGTTGGAGCAAATTGGTCAAGGACATTGGTGGCCAACACCGAGCTAATCTCTTTCCATTTTTCTCGGACTGCAATGGTTTTCTCGTCCAACGTTTTGATGTCACCCCGGATCAACTTGACGGTTTGTTGCAATATTTCGATCTCTGCATTGGATAAGGCAGTTTCCGCTAGGATCAAGCGGGCCTCGAAGACTTGCTGCATGAGGGACTTGGACGGGGCGGTATCGGCCTCGGGATGGGGGACATCAAAACGCTCGAAGTTGCCCCAATGATCGAAAATGCGGAACTTGGTCTTGTCCTTGCCCGGCCCGAAGAGGTCTTCACAGAGCCGGGTGCCGCGGCCAATCATCTGGTGGAACTTGACCCAGGAAAAGACCGGCTTGGCGAAGACAAGGTTGACCACCTCGGGCACATCGATACCGGTATCGAGCATATCCACGGATATGGCAATGGTGAGTGGATTGGTGGGGTCCTTGAAATCGTCGATGAGCTGCTCAGCGCGGGTGTCATAGTTGTCGATCACCTGGCAGAACTTGCCGCCGTACTGGGGATAGAGCTCATCAAAGACGGAGGCAAGAAGCAGGGCATGGTTGTGGTTGCGGGCAAAGATGATGGTCTTGCCGGGGACCTGACCGGCTGCATCCCGGATGCCGTTTTCCATGAGGTTACGGATGATCTCGCGGTTGGTGTCGCGGTTGAAGATCTTCTTATCCAGCTCATCGGCTTCATAGTTGAAGAGCGCGGGATTCTCGCCGGCATCCTCCAGCTCCTCTTTCTGCTCTTGACTGAGCTGATCAAACTTGATGCCGGAGCGCAGGAACTGGGTCGTGTGGGTGAAGACCTCATAGGGGATAAGATACCCCTCTTTGACTGCCTGATCCAACGAATAGTAGGCCGTTGGATTTTGATTTTGGCAATCAAAAAGCTTGTAAGTGTTACGATGTATCTTTTCTACCGGGGTTGCGGTTAGGCCCACCTGCAGGCAGTCGAACCAGCGGAAGAGGTCCGCGTAACGGTTGTAGATGGAACGGTGGGATTCATCGGCGATGATCAGATCGAAAAAGCCCGGGTCGAAGGTCTGGAAGATCTTCATCATGGCCGGATAGGTGGCCAGATAAATGCGCTTGTTGCGGTCCTTGGCGGTTTTGGCGGTGACCAAAGTCAGGGGCTCGCTCATGAACTGGGGGTTGCCGAAGGCATTTTTGGCTTGCTTGCGAAGCTCCAGCCGATCGCAGAGGAACAGGACCCGGAGACCCCAATGAGCGCGGATCAGGACATCGGTTAAGGCAATGGCTACCCTGGTCTTGCCGGAGCCGGTGGCCTGGACAATGAGGGCCTTGCGTTGCTTCTTGGTAAAACGCTCACAGACGCGCTGGATGGCCTCGATCTGATAGAGCCGGTTGCCGATGATCTCCTTCTTGGGCTTGACCGTTTCCAGCGGCTGCTTGATCTGACGCTGCCGCACCAGGTATTCCAGGCTGTCTTTTGAGTAAAAGCCGAAAATCCGGCGGGGCGGGTAGTCCTGGGCATCGTCCCAGATGAAGATGTCATAGCCGTTGGTAAAGAAGATCACCGGGCGCTGGACATACTGCTGCTCAAGACCGTCGGCATAGAGCTTTGCCTGGGTACGTCCCTGTTCGGCATCGACGGCGGTCTTCTTGGCCTCGATCACGGCCAGGGGCTTGCCCGCATCGTCCCAGAGGACATAGTCGGCATAGCCAATGGTCGACGAAGTCGGTTGATGGGGAATCTCCACTTCCTGGGAGACCTGGGCAGTGTTGGCACCCTTCGGATCGACATCCCAGCCAACCTCGACCAGCTCTTTATCGATCAGGCGTTTTCTGGTGGTGACTTCGTCGAACTTCAGGGTGTCAACCGCTGCCTGGCCGGCGGCCTTGAAAGCCAGCAGCTCGGCCTCGGTTTTCTCCGCAGCCTTAGCCTGCAACCGCAGGGTGTCCACTTGCTGCAAGAGCTCCTGCAATTGTGCTTCCTGGGTGGCGAGCTTTTCCAGAGCCGCCTTCTTATCTTTCTTGATTTTGGCCTTGGTGTCTTCGACAGGGGGTTCCTGGTAGGCCGGGCACTCATCCAAATGCCCACCGCCATAGGAAATGAAATACCAGCGGCCGAGGTCCCACGCCTCGAGCAGACAGGTCAGGGCAGTTTCACTCTGCGTGGTTTGCCCATGGGCAGCCTTGTTACCATGGAGACGGATTAGGTGCATTTTATCGAGCACGACGTTCGGCACTACTGTCTTAAAGGTTTCATCCGCAAGGAGATCAAAGAGGCTGTACGAATATGGGAACGTGATGTTGTGAACCTGATAGATGCCTGCCACCAGATGTTCGCAATAAGTCCGGAGTTTAATCATGGCACTTGATGCATCGCTATGGGCATATTGTTCGGCGAATCCGCCCAAGGTTGCCAGCTCCGGCCAGCTTGTTCTCAACATCTCAAAATTTATCGAATCCATGATCTTCATGTCCCCCTATATTGCAGCGGCCGTGCCAACATTAGTCCAGGCCGTATTTTTTCAGCCAGTTGGTCAGGGTCTGATAGCTCGGCAAACCCAGTAATTCAGCGGTTTTGGTCTTGTTGCCATGTGTTTCAGAAAGCCCTCGTTCAAGATAGTGCGCCGCGACTGTTTTCATAATGTCCGGCAGGCTAAATCCTTGCCCCAGCGGTTGACCGAGGATGCGGTCCTTTCCTTGGCTGGAGGCGGGTATAGGGAGCAGCGCCTCCTGGATATCCTCCTCCTGAAGGTCTACATCCACCGACAAGACCGCGGCCCTGGTGAGGGTATTCTGCAACTCCCGTACATTGCCCAGCCAAGGATGCTGAAGCAGAAGATTTCTTGCGGCAGCAGATATTTTCTTCTGTTTATACCCCGGCTCTTGGATGCTCTCGGCATTGATCTGCTCAAGGAATTGGTCGATCAGCAGGCTGATATCACCGACCCTTTCACGCAGGGGTGGCAGCTTAATGACCGCTACGGCTAGGCGATAGAAGAGATCTCCCCGGAAAGCGCCGGCCGCGACCTCATCAATAAGATTTCTATTGGTTGCCGCAATAATTCTTATGTTCACTGTGCGGGGCGTGGTGGCGCCAATGCGTTTGACCTCGCCTTCCTGCAAGACGCGCAGCAGCTTGACCTGCATGCTCTTGGGCAGCTCACCGATCTCATCCAGGAAAATGGTCCCCTGGTGAGCGGCCTCAAAATGGCCTATGCGGGCAACGGTGGCCCCCGTAAAGGACCCTTTCTCATGGCCGAACAGCTCGGACTCGACCAGCTCAGGGGGAATGGCGCCACAGTTGATGGCTATGAAGGGTTTATCTCTGCGCGGGCTGGTTTTGTGAATGGCCCGAGCGAAGAGCTCCTTTCCGGTCCCGGACTCGCCTTCGATCAGCACGGGGATGGATCGCGGGGCAATCCGTCTGGCCTTTAGTACCACGCGTCGCATGACGTCGCTGCGATGGATGATGTCATCGAATTCGAGGGCGGTGGCAGGCATACTAGCGGCTAAGCGTTCTAGGGTCTTATCCGGCTTTCGGAACAGTTCCGGGATGAAGTCGGCTGAGATGTCGAACGGCACAGAGGCGGTTCGGACCCCATGCTCCTTGGATGATTCAATGAGCTCAGCCGGGAAGCGGGTTTTGGCCAGGAGGATCCAGACCGCCGCCATAACCGGCGTGCCGGGGCTGAGATGGTAAACCAGATCGACATCCGGCCCGTACTCTTGTCTCTTATCGGCAATGATCTTTGTGGCGGCCTGATAGATCTCACCAAAGCTTGTGGGTCCGGAGAGATGAATATGCTTGATGGTTATCTTAGAAGTCGACTTTTCCTGAAGCCAGACAAGATATTTTTCAGCCTTAGCTTTAGCCCAGTCGTTGAGTAGCACAATCTCACTATAAGATCTCGCCGCAACCGCCTGTGCTATAGGACCAACGCCGACTTCTTTATCTCCGGATGAGGCTTTAAGATCTGTCATCCCCAACCAGCATAATAATATTGGAGAGCCCATGACCTCATAATTGTACAAGATATTTTGCGATATGGCAAAGTTTATTATATATGGACACGGTCATCTTGTATTAGAATAGTAAAATAATCTATTTCTGCTTACAATTCAGAGTTGAACCGGATCGATGGATTACGTCAAATGATCGATGGATTATCGATGGATTATTCATGGCTGCCTTTATGAATGTACATCACGCTGCGGCCACTTCCAACCGGCTCGATTAAGCCCAAATCGACAAGGCCTTGCAGGTCCCGGTAGGCGGTGTTGTAAACAATGTTAAAACGGTTGCGACACCATCGATTTGTTACTGATCCTTCAGCTAAGATGTAAGCCAGAATCTCCTTCTGGCGGTCGTTGAGCTGTGCCTCTATGGCCGGAGTGACCAGAATTTGCTTTTCGGGAACTCGGATGCGCTCGATGTTGTCACCAGGCCCTGGGAAGGTGACCTGAAAATACCCGGTATCCGTACCGAGAAGCGGCTGATCGAGACCATGGTTGAGCATCTGGTCATGCATGCGGCGGAAACCGCTGCCGCGTTCCTCGATGCGGTGAAAATATGAAAGGTTTTGCGCCAGGACCGGGTTTCGCGAGCAGGGACGATATTTGCCGCTGCGCAGTTTCGCCAGGGTGAGTGGTGCCGGCGGTAGCCCGGGACTGGAGATTACTATTCGGTCGGCAAAGACTTCCAGCATAATCTTGCGCCCGGCATCCTCGTATTGGCGATGCGCCACGGCATTGACCAGCGCCTCGCGCAAGGCCTCAGCCGGGTATTCATCCAGCCGTACGCGGTCGAGGCCGACAATGCGCATGGGGTGGCGGACATTGCGATCGATGAAGGTAATGGCACGTTCGATGGCCAGCGGCATGGGAGCACGGATGTCTTCATGGTCGCGCGGATCGCCGTCGGGTTCGGTGCTGCGATAGGCATCGGCCAGGATGCGACATTGCGGGAAGACCGCTGAAGGGTCTTTGGCTAAAAGGACTATTCCGGCGGCGGTAGCGTAATGTTCGCCAGTATTAGGATCTCTCCAGGCAAGGCCTCGCATGGTAGCACCGGCAAGGATATCTTTCTGATTCAGGGTGTTTCGTTGGCGTTGTTCAGCAGCGGCAATGAGGCTGCGTGCCACATCCATATTAAGGTCTTGCCAGCGGATACGATCAAGCGATTTAGATTCGAAGGCGGACGTAGCCTCAATGGTTTGCCCAGCGATTTTGTCTTCGTCACTGGTGGGTGCTATGCTGAAACGTTCCTGTAAAAGTTTCACCAGGGCCGCACGGACTTCTTTCTGCAACTCAATGACATTGCCGAAGCGTTTGTACTTTGGGCCATCTGCCTCCAGTTCGGCCAGGAGGGCAGTCGTGCCTTTTTCGCGCGGCACGCGGCGGTCACCCTTGATAAATGCCAGGATAGGCAGGGCGAGCTCTTTGGCGCGGCGGTATTCAGCGTGCGTGATGGAAAGGCCGCCCACATCCGTGCCGTATTCCATGCCGACGATGAGCAGGTATACCTGGCAGTTATTGAGTGAGTCGATACAGCCTTGGAGGGCCTTTTTCGGTGAAGCCGGCTCGAATTCATAGAGCACGGGTGCGCAGTGTGCTGACAGGAAGGCATCGGTATTGATGAGGTTCTGGACGATCAGGCGCTCGTCTTCAAGCTCCTTTTGAACCGAACTGACAAAGACTTTGAGTTTACTAATTCCCACAGAAGATCCTGTCTCATGCATCATTGTAGAAATCCAACTATTTTTTCTTTCGATAGCCAAGCTCAAGCGATTGCGGGTCTGTGAGTATATCGAAGAGAATATATTTGTTTTCTTTAACCGACGCCACCAGAACATCTATAAGGGCTTCCAGGACCCTCGCCCTTTGTCTTTGACCGTTCAGCAGATTTGACAGGGCGATATAACATTTTTCACTCAGCTTAACGGTTCTTCCCAAATTGGTATTTTTGGCAGTCTTTTTTAACTCCATACAGCCGGCCTCCCTATTCCTTCTTTTGGCCGGCAAGCTTAGCCCGCAGGACATTCGACAATGAGAAAGTCACAACTTTTCTAGGGGCGATGGTAAGTTCTTCGCCTGTTTGCGGATTACGGCCGCGACGTGCTCGCTTCTCTCTCACTTGCCACTTTCCAAAGCCGGATAGAGAGACATCCTCACCTTTCTCCAGCGTCTCCTTGATGAGTTCAAGGAACGCCTCGACAACTTCGGTGGCCGCTCTTTGGTCAAGATTCACCTTCGCCGCGATTTCATCAATGATATCCCGCTTTGTCAGTGTATCCATCTGGCCTCCTGAGAATAAAAAACCTAAAAATCTCATATCATTTCTGTCTGAGAATGCAAACAGCTTCAGTTCTTAACGCAAACAGATATTATTTTTCTCTTTCCGGCCCCTTGCCTTTTCCGAGACCCTTTTCCGGCGCTTTAATCTGCTGTTGCTGCATTGACCGGCCGTCATAGGCTACGGGCCTGAACTCCATGATGTTCTTGTAGCCCTCCTGATAGGGCACCATGTAGACGGTACGATCCTGCCGGTCCAGGGAGGATTCAATCATGGCATACTTCTGAGAGCCGACTTCCTTGATTCCCAGGTAGAACCCTTCGACCGCGCGGTCCTTGGGGAACTCCACGCGGGTGCCTTTGGTCTCCATGCGCTTGATGTAGGCCTCTTCGGCCTGGAACTGGGATATGTCATGTGCCTGCTGAGACCGTTCGGTATGGATCATACGCTTCTCCACCTGGATCAAACGCTCATCAACACACACCCCACGGGGTATCGCATAATCCACGACCAGACTCTTAGGCTGCGGTCGGGACATGACCATCTTGAGCTCGGCGAGGTCTTTGAACTCGTCCTTGCCGTAGTGCATGACCACGTCCTGGCGATGGCGGCTCATGGCAACATAGGCCGTGTGCTTGTCAAAATGCCGGGTGCCTAATACGAAGGTTCGGTTCAGGGTTGCACCCTGAGTCTTGTGCACCGTGGCCGCATAGCCATAATCGAAGTCCTTGTACATGTGGGTATCGATAGCGACTCGGGAGCCTTTGTCCAGCTGTACGATCAGGCTGCCTCGTTCGGCCTTTTCTACAGTACCAAGAGAACCGTTGCGTACCCCGAGGGACCTTTCGTTGCGCAGGAACAGTATCCGATCACCCTTCATGAATTCCCTTTGGCCTCGTTCAGTCTCGTAGTAGTGTTCGGGTCCCCGGAGATCGCCCATGTTTTTCTTATACGCTCTGGCGCCTTGGTTCAGTTCTTGGACATCCTTGTTTGTGTAGGCCATCATCAAGCTGGTCTGTGATTTATGCTCTGCATTCCAGTTGGCCCATTCCTGCAGTAGGCTTTCCTTGGCCTCAGACTTCGTTGTATGCTCTTTGATATTGCCGTTGGCATGATAGGTATCAATGGCCTGCTCGACCTGCTCACGGTCACCTGAGAAATCCTTGGTGGCTTGTTTTTGCCAATCGATTTCCTGGCGGCGGATTTCTGCAAGCTCACAATACCCGGTCTTCTGAATAATGCCACGGAAAGAACCACCAGCTTCGATGGCCTGCAATTGTTCGTTATCCCCCACCAGAATCACCTTGGCCCCGGCCTCATGGGCATACTCCAGGACCTGATGCATCTGCCGGGTGCCCACCATGCCGGCCTCGTCGATCACCAGAACCTCTTTTTGGCGGAGCTTTTCCCGGCCATGGTCCCAGTCATCCAGCTGTTTGTAAATCGTCACGCTGGGAATGCCGCTCTCGTTTTGCAGACCCTCGGCCGCGATACCGGACAGGGCCAGACCTCTGATTTTGTATCCTTGAGCTTCATAGGCCTCACGTACCGCACCCAGGGTATAGCTCTTGCCGGTTCCGGCTCTTCCGATCATGACCGCGATGTCACCCTGCTTCAGCAATCCCCGGAAGGCCTTGTCCTGTTCCTTACTCATGGTGTAGTTGGCAGTGGTCTGATCCATGATGGTTTTTTCAACCGCATGCTCGCGGGTTTCTTTCATGATCCGGGCTGTTTCCAGCATGACCCTTTCGTCTTCCAGCATGGTCCTGGTGGTATAGAGTTCTTCGCCCTTCTCGTTCTTTCCAATCTTCACAAGCTCCTGGCTCTGCTCAAGGGCATGCACAACTCGATTGAACTGTTCCTTGTCCGCACTGTGCCGGAAAGCAAAGTCCAAAATGTCTTCGCGCTTGAAGACCGCATCGTAATGACCTAGATGCTTGAGTGCCTTGTCGGGATCGCCAATAATCCGGTTACCATTTTCCCGGCATACCCTCTGATATTCTTCCAGCCGTTCCAGTCCACGGGTATCTTCCAGGTGAAGGTATCCTTTGGGCAGGTAGCGATAAATCCCAGGCCCCAGGGTAAGCTTAGGTTCTAAGTTAATGCCCCGTTCTTCATAGCTCCTATGATCAACCTGGATATCATACCCGGCCTGAAGTAGATGCCGGTTCTGGACAACCGCCCATTCTTCCCGCCAGGTGAGAAGATGGTTTTTATCGTTCCAGGATCGTTGCTTTTGTCCGAAGCCTTCCGGGGTGACTTCCCGCATGGTGAGCATGATATGCACGTGCGGGTTCTTCTCGCTTTTGTGGATGCATACATCGGCAATCATGCCCTGATCTACGAATTGTTTCTGGGCATAATCCCGCACGAGTGTAATCTGTTGATTGAGGTTCAATTCCGTAGGAAGTGAAAGCTCGACTTCCCGTGCCAACTGGGCATCTTTGCGCTTCTCGGTTCTTTCAACATCATTCCAGAGGATGGATCGTTCCTTCCATCTCTCGGGGGAATTTTTCGGGAGCATGATCTCGGCATATGCCAGGTCCTTTTTCCTGGTGTAGTCAAAGGTCATGCCCTGGCGTTCATCATAAATCTTGTCGCGTGAGCGGTATGCAGCGGCGGCAACCGAGCTGCGCCCGGAACCTCTACTGATTACCTTAACATCGATATGATAACACGCCATGTTCTAACCGTTTTCCTCTGCTTTGATTATGCTGAAAAGGTCTTCACCCTTCTTGCCCATGCCCATGGGTATAAGATCGGGACTGCTTTCAAGGGCATGCAAGACTTGCTGGTATTGCATGGGATCGGCGGAATAATATCGAGCGAATTTCTTCAGGTCAATAATGCTGAACACACCGGATTTCCGTTCCTTGAGATAGTTCAAAGCTTTTTCTGGAGACTGGATAACCCGTTCTCCGTTTTCCCGTTTTATCCTCTGGTACTCCTCCAGCCGTTCCAGGCCACGGGTGCTTTTCAGAAAATATCCATCGCGAGCGAGATACTTTGCCGTTACCCCAACCTTGATCTGAGGTTCCAGGTCAATACCTCTTTCCGCATGGCTGCGGTGATCAACCCGTACATCAAGACCGGCTTCTGCGAGTTTTCGATTTTGGATATCGGCCCATTCTTCACGCCATTTCAGGATATTTGATCTGTCATTCCATGACCTTTCCTTAACACCGAACCCTTCCCGGGTAACCGTGCGCATGGTTAGCAGAATTGTGGCGTAGGGGTTGGAATCCTTATCGATGATACCAATATCGGCAATCATTCCCTTATTCACGAAAGAAGTCTGTGCGAATTCCTGCACGAGCGCTATACGTTGCTTCATGTCAAGCTCTACGGGTAGGGCTATTTCAATGAGTCGTGCGAGTTGGGCATCTTTGCGATTTTCTACTTTCTCGACTTCATTCCAGAGCGTCTCCCGATCTTTCAATCTTTCAGGAGCATGCTCAGGGATCAGGATCATGGAATCGGCGAGGTCTTTGAAATGAGCATACTTATGTTTCTTGCCCAAGCGTTCATCGTACAGGTTTTCTCTCGCACGCCAGGCAGCCGATCCGACGACACTTTGTCCATCGGATCTTTTGATTCGTCCAACACGCAAATGATAAACCGCCATGCCCTAATCCCCTTGAAGGGTTTTGGTTTCACGCACGTTGAATACAACGTATAGGCGTGCCTTCGGTGCCCTCAGTTTTTCTGGTTCTGTAGTCGTGCTCATTTAATTTCTTAATTCTCTCCGGCTTATGAAGCGATATTGCTATTGATAAAGTGAATTATGCCTTGATTAACCCTTGACATCTCCTCAATACAATCTTTACTATATCCCATAAACATATTGTACTACTATTGAGGGGGATAAGATGCAACAGATAAAATCAGATCCGCTCGACAAACTCATGGAAAAGAAGCAGAAGCTGGAGCAACAGATCGCCAATGCCAAGGCCCGCGTGAAGAAGAAGGAGCGGGCCGCCGATACCCGCAAGAAAATCCTGGTCGGTGCCTACTTCCTCGAAGTTAAGTACAAGGACAAAGAAGAGGAGCTGGTAAAGCTTTTGGATGGCTTCCTGGTACGCGATAATGATCGGGAGCTTTTCGGACTTGCACCAAAAAAGGATGCTCCAAAGAGTTAGCCGGATATCAATTATTACCCCCCCCCTTGGGCCATATGGACCAAGGGGGGGGGTAATTTATAGGATCTTTCCGTTGATGACCTCTGAGAGGTAGTGTTCACCGAAATAGAGGTCCCTTTCTATACCGAGCCCAAAGCGCCCCTTGAATTGCTCCAGTTCATCAAGGCTGAAGTATCCGAGTTCCGCACATTGAGAATCTCCCAGGTTGACGAATCCAAAGAACAAACGTTCTTCAGGATCGTATTCCGTGGCGTACCAGGTGGCAGCACCGCAGGGATAGAAATACTTCGCGATGATACGAACCTGATCGGGGGACATCTCACTGGTTGCACCGATCCGGGGAAACATCTGCGCTAATTCATCTGTTACGAGATTCATGCTTTTCTCTCCTTTCAGTGGGTTAATAAATCAATTTTCTTCAACCCTCTCACCCCGGCTTCGAGGGTTGAGGAAAATTGGATCAGAATATTGCGCAGCCTCCGATCAGGAAGCCCTGAAGCGTTGCAAGAGACATGACAATGGGTTCATTGTTGGCGTGTCTCTTTTAAAGCGAGCAGAAGGGCGCGGCATCAAGTCCTTTTGTCAAAATCTATTAGGGTAAATGAGAATGTGGTTTTGAAAGATGTGACAAACAAAGCGGGGCCGGGGCGGCAGCCCCGGCGATTTTTTCAACGAATCACCCTACCCCTCTTCTAGGTCCTGGGGCTCCTCCTGTTGACCAAGAATATGATGGACTGCCTTCTGCGCCATGGCGGCGGACATGACCACCAGTTTGGGATCTTGGCTTATGGTGTCCTTCCAGCCCTTGATATAGGCGGCGGAGTTTTCGATTGTGGCTTGGGCTATGCCGGAGATCCCGCACAGATATGCAGCGCCCATTTCCGCCACAAGCTCTTCACGTGCATAAATTTTTGAACCAAAGGCGGCCGGCTTGTTCATCGCTTCGCGATTGAGCCGGGACTGATGACCGGTGGAGTGGGTCAATTCATGATAGAGACATCCCCAATAACTTTCCTGGTTGATGAAGCTGGCCATGTTGGGCATCTTCACCAGATCTTCAAAGGGATTATAGCAGGCCTTTACAAAACCATGCTTGATTTCCGGCCGACCCTGGTACCCGTTCACGATTCCTTCAGCTTCGGCAATGGGGTCAATATTCGATTCCTGGGGTTGATCGGGATAGGCTATATCTTCGCATTGCTGCACATTGAATACCCGGTAGTATTTGAGGAAGGGGATTCTTACCTGTTCCATTTCGCCGGTGTCCTGGTTGAGTTCCTGCTTTTCCTTAAAGTTCCAGTACACCACGATAGAGCTCTTTTCACCCTTCATGACAGAGCCGCCACGTTCACGAATCTGGTTGAAGGTGAGCCAGTAGGGTGAAGCATAGCTGGAAGCCAGGAGCAACCAGACATTGATGCCCCTGTATACTTTGCCGGTCTGAAGATTACGGGGAAGCATGATCTTACTGTTCCAGGGTTTCTTCCAGGGGATGACACCCTTATCCAAATGATCAAGAATGGTCTCGGTCACGATCTCGAAAACGTTTGCCATAAGTCTTTTCTCCTTTCTTTGTATTTGTAAAAACCGTTTTTCCGTCAACCCTTTCACCCCTGACTCAAGGGTTGATGGGAAAACGTCAGAGAAGAGAAAACGACCCACGGAAAACCTCATAGAAGCCCCTGAAGCGTTGCAAGCAGCATGACAACGGGTTCTGTGTTGGCGGGTTGCTTATAGAGCGAGCGTAAGGGGCGCTGGTTTACTCGAATGGATTGCATGTAATGCCAGTTAAGCAACTCATTGGCATGCCTTGACGGGTGTAAGACTCTTGAAATAAATAATATCGGTTTCAATGAGGCAAACCGATTTCATCGGTCTCATTCGGAGATCCTAGCTTTTGCGAGCTCAGAAAAGCTCACCTCAATCGCAGAGATCGTAACTTTTATTTGGATCGATCTTTCTTATCGTTATCTTTACTCTGCCGCTCTCCTCATCAACTTTAGATATTAGTTGCTTATATGCACTAATGTTCTTCTTTCAATTATCGTAACATCTTGGTTTTGAGATGATAACATCCGTGCCGCTATCGATAATTCATACATGAGTCCGAAAAAGTATTGCTATCAACCGATGATTACGCCTGGATGAGCCGCGACCATAAGGAGTCGGTTGTATCCGAAGGTTAGACAAGTTCTTCAACTGAAAATGACCGATATTCGAATGACCTATCATCGTACAGATAGTCAGCAATTTTCATGAAGGATTTTCCCAGGTCGTTTAGCTTCAATATTACGCGGTATGTATCAACTTCGCCATTTTTATCAACAGGAACTATTCCGTATGGGGGCTCGTACCAATCATCAAAGTCCTGTGTGTAGTACGTCGTGTCGTCTTCGTTGTCATATCCACCATAGCATTCTAGCTCGTAAACTCCTCGCATATATTCTTCATACCCGTCAATATCCATCTCGTAATCCGCCCACGGGATGAACCTTTCCAATATTTCAAACGAAGTGTGGCCTGCCCAATAATGTTGAGGAATCACCAGTTCTTTGTAGCCGCCGTTTGAGTCGCAGAATATCTTTACTGAGGTCCTTGATAACGATTTGTTCACCCAGTCCTCGAATTCAGCGTAGACGAATTCACCATTTGCTACAAGATTCATCCATTCCAAGTCGAGGAGAAGGCGTTTCAAGCGATATGTAGGAACATCAAGTTTATAAACCCCTTTTAGATGTTTACAGTTTTTCGAGTTTAGCACATTGGACTTGGGTATCACTATTTTATAGGCTTTTCTTGTCTTTTCTATTGTATCCTTTATTACTGGTACCCAATAAAATTTATTCTCAACCGGGTTAAATAATACAATGATGACTGGCAAGTCATAACGTAACCAATATTCGATATGTTTGGTTTCGGGACGATACGTAATTGTTTTTTCGTCAGATTCAGAAAAATAGCTCTCACCTGATTTGATCTGTATCGCTATGAGCTGACCCGTCGGCTTATTATTCTCCACAACCTCAACCTGTGCGTCAATTCCGAAGTCTTTGACGAACTGTTCACGAAAGAACCAGCCTGACTTAGCGAACAATGTCTCCAACTTAGAAACGCCAATTCTGTCTGTTGTGAGGTTATTCATTTTGACTCCTTCCCCAGCAAAGCACTCTATCTAACGAATAGCATTTTATCATTATTGCGCCAAGTATAGCATGAGGGGAATAGTCGTTTGGTGGTAATAAAACCAGGACTAATCGTGGGCGGTGTGATGGACAAAAAGTGGCTGGACTGAGTCGCAAGAGACTGGGCTGAATACTTGGATATTGTATTAAGCTGGGGGTATCGTTGAAAAGAGCAAACGAATCGAATAGGGCATCAAGGAAGAAGATCGAAACTGGTTTGAACCTTATTGCGGCAGCCGCAACGCTGGCCATGATATCAGGATTTGACAGTCCTTATATGTTTTTACTGAGATTATTATCGCGTTATGGTAGTTGACCACCTATCTAATTGATATAAACTATTATGTAGAAATATAACTATCTATCAAAAATTATATTGGGGTATATATCCGATAAAGAAATTGATGACATCCTATTTATTTTTTTGCTATAAACAAGCTCACATACATAGACTCATTGGGTGCCTTAGCATCCATGTTTTTCTTTTTCTACGAATCCGTATCAGGCACTCTTAAGAATTAAGCCAACCTCATGGTTGACTGCCTATCACGAATAGCAGCAACGATGAGTTTAGCGAAAAGTCCAAGATTGAGCATCCGCAGTCAATTTGATGGAAGCTCACAAGTATAATTACTTACAAGGAATCAACATGGCAAATGCAGTTGCTGCACGGCTTCAAGGAGACGATTACCAGATACGTTTTTTCTGGTTGCAGGCCTGCCGTCTGTTTGATGACCGGACAAAGGTGGTAAGTGTTGAGATTGAAAGTGAAGACGTGAAGTCACTTGATGATGTTGTTGTTCGTTATGAAAATTACGCGGAGATGGGTGAATCGATAGATGCCGATTTTTATCAAGTAAAATTTCATGTTACTGCAGGAGGGTCATTTACCTGGGAAGCCATGATTGACCCCTCTTTTGTGAATGCCAAATCTGTCTCCATCCTGCAACGGCTTATGGATGCTCAGCGTAAATATGCTCCGAATGGGTCTGGCTGTCGTTTCAATATCTATTCTCCTTGGACGTTTCACCCTGATGACGTATTGGCAAAGGTTTGCAGCCTCAATGAAGGTTCTCTTCGATGGGATTTATTGTGTAAGGGGGGAACGAACTCAAAGACAGGAAAAGTCCGTGAGCAGTGGAAGAAGCATCTCGGTCTCGACAATGATGAAGAGCTCAGGCTGTTACTCAACCTCGTTCGAATACACCAAGGGCCTTCTATGAAAAGGCTTGGCGAAGACCTTAACATTAATCTTAAATGCGCAGGTTTTAAGCCTGTTTCGCCAGAACATACAACCAACCCGTATGATGATCTAGGAAGGAAGTTGATTCAAAATGGGATTAAAAAATTTACTTGTGATGATATCAAAAAGATATGCCAACAGGAGGGCCTTTGGGTTGGTCGAAATATTGAAGAACCCCAATCCTTACGAATCGGTATTCGTAGTTTTTGGAAATACGCAGAGAATCTTGAAGATGAGACGGATGCAACACTCTGCCTTCTATGCCATTTCGATGGACGCTACCCTAAAGCAATTAATACATGGAACGCTGATATTGTACCTGAGGTTTCTAGCTTCCTGCGGAGGAATTTACAACCATCGCAACCTTGTACTATCAGGCTTCAAACGCATAATACCATTGCATTCTATGCCGGTTGGGAACTAAACCCTAAGTCAGGTATAAATATTGCCCCAGTGCAGGACAGTTTAACTGGTAGGCACGTGTGGAGACCGGAGATAATTACACCTGAGAAAGAGAGCCAGTATACCTCTTGGAAAGTTACTAATAATCAGTTAAATCCAGGTAGTACAGACACAATATTAGCCATCAGTGCCACACATGACATCGAGAAAGATGTCCTGGCTTATGCTAGAAAAAGCATTGTGGTAGGAAATATAATTCACTGCCGTCTTCCAGCCTTCGGACCTACTTCTGTAGTGAATGGTACTCATGCACAGCTTCTAGCGAGGGATCTGATTGTTATAATGCGTGGTTTTCATCGAGAGAATTCTGGAATTCTTCACATCTTCTTTGCTGCACCCAACGGGTTGATATTTTTTATCGGTCGTCTGGCGCAAGGGCTCGGACAGATAATACTATATGAGTTCGATTTTGAGGCAAAAACTTTAGGAGCATATCGTCCATCATTGATCCTCCAAGCAGGAAAATAAGCATAAGGAGAATGGGAATGAGCACTGTACCATCATATTTCAATGATTTCCTAAGCGAAATAAGGCTAACATCAAAGCAAGTTGAAGACTGCCAGAAAGGACATACCACTCTCAGGGAACGCCTCAATAATGAAGAGAATTTGAAAAATATAATTGTTGGCACCATCTTGCAGGGCAGTTATAAACGTGCAACAGCAATTCGACCATTTGATGATAAGAAGCCCGATGTAGATATCATTGTTGTTACAAACCTTGACCGTGACAAATGGACACCCCATGAAGCATTGGACCTATTCAAACCATTTCTGGAGAAGTATTACAAAGGTAAATATAATATTCAAGGTCGTTCATGGGGAATTGAATTGTCTTATGTTAATCTGGATCTTGTGCCAACTTCTGCTCCAAGTGAAGTTGTCTCCAAGCTAATCAGATCCGAAAGCCTTCAAACCAATCAGACATTGGAAGAATCCAAAAACTGGCAACTTAACTTGTCTTGGCGACCTGATGGGTCGAAAATGTTGGTTGAAAAAGCGGCAGATGAAAAATGGCAAGAGGAGCCCCTATGGATTCCGGACAGAGAGGCTCAGAAATGGGATAAGACTCATCCATTAATGCAAATAGTTGCAACACAGACTAAAAATTACAATTGTAATGGGAATTTTGTCAACGTCGTTAAATGTCTGAAATGGTGGAGGACAACACAGCGCCCTGAACCTAAATATCCGAAAAGTTATCCTCTAGAACATCTTTGCTGGGTAAACTGCTCTGAAGGCATCGTGTCTGTTGCTGAGGGTGTTGTGACGGTTCTCGAATCCATACGGGATAGTTACAGGAATGAAGCTATGAATAAAATGGTCCCCTTTATCCCTGATCATGGTGTCCCAGCGCACAATGTGCTTGGAAGAATTTCCGGGGAGGATTTCGCAAAATTTCACAAGCATATTAGCGAAGCCGCGTCCGTGGCTAGATTGGCCTATAACGAACAAGACCTCCGTAAAAGTGTGGCTCATTGGGTAGATCTTTTTGGGGACAGATTCCCTGAGCCACCCCCTAAAAAAGATGATGATGGTGGCGAATCGCCTGATAAGATGGGTGGGTATACACCGAGAAAGGAAGTTTCTGTGATCGGGGGCGGCCGATTTGCCATGTAACATGAAAATTCAACCATCAGAAAATCTGCTACGGGCGCGGCGTGCCCTTGAAGAGCTACCATTCTATCAATTGGTGGATGATTGGGTATGGTATGAATCCGTCCAGCAGTGGGTATTGCTTTGCCGAATTACATTGGAATATGGGGGTCATATTCCTGCCAAGACTGATTGGTTTATTCTGGTAGATGATGATTATCCTTGGGGTGAAATTGAGTTCCATCCGGCCAAAATCGGCGGCCTTGATCTTACATTCCCCCATCAGTCGTTTAATGCCATTGGTAAAATGGATATTCCTTGGCGGGAAGGTAAGATATGTGCGCAGACATCTTTGCGTTATTTGGGGAGACATGATTATGATATTGAGCCTTTTGGGGTCAATGAAAGATTATGGTGGCGCGTACTTAGAGCGAAAGAGTGGCTGGATGCAGCCTCAACAGGGCAATTAGTAAATGAAAGTGAACCATTTGAGCTTCCGGATTTCCCTCGAAAATCCCCTTACAGTATAGGGTTGGGATTCATTGAAGATGATGACTCTTTCTTATTCTGGCAGCAACAAAGTGCAACATTTGGTTATGCCAATGTTATTTATATTAATGATGACCGATGGGCTATAATAGCATCCTTTTCTGATGATAAAAATAGACTCCTTCGTTCGGTGGAATATGGGGGCATGTTAAACCATCATTCAATGAATGAAGACCTGGCGTTTTGGATTCTATTATCGGATTTACCTGTAATTCCGCCTTGGCAACCTCCCGTAACCTTTGGAGAACTCCGAGGCACACTAGCGAAACAAGGGGTAAATTTCAATGAATTAGTTTTTGCCCTTTCATCAGAGTTCAGAGACGGTAAAAAGCACTTTCTTTTCCTAGGGTTTCCTGTCCCAGAAGTTTTTGGAGGAAAACCATCTAAATTCCACTGGCAAGGATTGCGAATGCCTTTATTATCACATGGTAACGTAAAGGGCTTCCGTCCAATAGAAAACAGTTATGTAGTGAAAGACGCTAATACCGTTTTGGCAGACACTGTGCCGATTGACTGGGTCACGTCAAGGAACTGGGCCGAGGATCAGATTAGAACAAGAGGGAGAGCATCTTTTAAACTAACAAAATCAAAAATTATACTAATTGGTGGCGGTGCAATTGGCTCTTCAATAGCGGAAATACTTGTCCGGGAAGGGTGTCAGCGACTTACAGTTATAGATGGAGAATTTCTGGAGATAGGGAACCTATGTCGCCATACGCTTTCTCTTCGACACATTCAAATACCCAAAGCTATTTCATTGGCAGCCAGATTGAATTGTTTGTCTCCGCATGTAACCGTCGAATCTATCCCTTTAGATTTTAAACAATGCAGCAAAGTTGAACAGAATAATATCGCTGAAAGTGACATCGTTATTGATTGTACTGGCGATGATCGGGTATCATATCTAATGAGTAAATTCCCTTGGGCTGGCAGTAAGCTTTTCGTGAGTGTGTCACTAGGCTTACAGGCCCAGCGCTTGTTTGTGTTCGCCGTGCAAGGCGAGAATTTCCCGCATAACGAGTTCATGAATAGGATTGGACCATGGCTGGAAAAAGAAATGAAAGAAAATAAAGGATTCAAACTGCCCAGAGAAGGAATTGGATGCTGGAGTCCAGTTTTCCCCGCTCGTTCCGATGATATATGGTTAATGAGTTCTATTGCTACTAAATGCATTGATGTATGGGCTTCTATCTCTCCGCATTCCCCCTGCATGCGTATCTATGAGCAGGAGCTGATAGATGGGCTTCCTTTTGGAGTAAAGTTGGTTGCCGATTAATGAGTGCTAAATCACTCCGATTCAGAACATCCGATGCGCAGTTCGGGCTCTTTGTAGAACAAATGATTATGGATATAATCTTAAGACACTGTATTGACGCGGGAAATGTTGAAACCGGGGGTATCCTTATAGGTCATTACACCGAAAGATATGATTGGGCTGTTGTGACTGATATTTCTGGCCCTCCGGATGATTCGAGACGAGGGCTAACATATTTTTTCCGAGGGATAAAAGGCCTTAAAAAATTACTCAATCAGGTTTGGAATTCCAAACGTGACTATTTCCTCGGCGAGTGGCATTTTCATCCATTTGCAAGACCAGAGGCCAGTCAAGAAGATGAGAGGCAATTACGAGAGCATTCTAAGAATGGACTGTTGATGTGCCCAGAACCTGTTTTATTGATTGTTGGTGGAAATCCCCAAGGTATTTGGAAAGCTAGTGCATATGTATATCCGAAAGGGAGAATGCTTCTCCCCATGAAAGAAAATTGAAACAGTTCACGATTTATTTCCTTGTGTGCAGCGGTGTATAATGTTTATTTTACCATACAAAGAGGAGGTGGTGAGTTCCCTTCCTTAGCATTTCTGATGAGTATTATATTTCCATACTAGGGTCAGGGAAAATAGTGGTGTGTCTCATGTTGGCCATAAGTTATTCATATTGAAAAATATTGTTATGTATGAGGGTCTGAAGATTGTCTTAAATACATGGTACCGAGGGAGGGGGTTGAACCCCCGACATGGGTATTGCCTTAATGTCGCCCCCCCTGCGTTGGCGTGTATTGAAACTATTTATTGAGTCTGAACCATCGCCCTTGGTGATATCGAAACGGTTTGAAAAATATTGATATACTTGAGCTATCTATACTGGATAGTATCTCATATCAAAGAGCAAACAATGGCATGATATGTTTGAAAATATAAGCCTCTCGTGAATCCAGATCTCTTGAGGTAATATACAACTCATTCAATTTATAGGTACTATCAGCATATCTTAACAAGCATCAAATCATTAAAATCAACTTTCACAAAAAAACCAAACCAAATCGATTCAAAATTTTGACCCCCTCCGCTTGCCTTCTAAGCAGCACGCCAACAAAGAACCCGTTGTCATGCTGCTTGCAGCGCTGCGGGGGTCCCCCATGGTCACGTCCGTGACCACTCCTGGTGGATATCTCTTGGTCTTTTCCTCTTTGGTCGTTCCTCCCTTCCCCTTCTGTCGTGGGTGAAAGGGGCAAGGGAGGAAACGTTTGGTTTTTATTTTAGAATATCAAGGAGGAAAGGACGTGGCTTCCCCTCACGCATCTGTATGGCTTACGGCTAAGCAGGCTTCCGAATATGCTGGTGGCATCAACGCCAAATACATCCGTGAATTGTGGGCCAGAGGTTTGATGCGATACGCTAAGCCAGATCTTGGCCAGATGGTCACCAAGAGGGAATGGATCGATGAATATCTTGAGAGCAGGGAAATCAAAGGGAGCGCTGTTTTAGACAAGAAGATTGACAATATCATCGCGGGGATTATTTAATGGGCACCATGGGCGTAAAGGTTGTCATCCATCCCAATGGTTCGGGGGTAGAAGAATTATACCTCCAGGTTTGTCACCAGTACCGCAAGAAGTATGTGCAGATAGGCCCCGTCACTAAGAAGAACCGTGTCATTGCCAACCAGAAGGCCGAACTCATCAGGGAAATAATAAAGGAACAGGGACATAAGGCCTTAAACAAGCTGTTCGGCATAAAATCAGCCGCTCCAACTTTCAAGCAGTTTCTCGGCAAAGATCCCGACGAGGAGAATAAAGACAAGGGTAATGATATTGACTTGGGCGAATGGGGCAAGACCCCCGGCTGGTATCAGAAGAGTAAAAAACGTCTCAAGTACAGCACCTTCCACGGTTATCTAAACCTGATAAGACAGAGACTCCTTCCCCGATACGGCGATATGAAGATTGACCAGTTTGAACGGGAGGAGTTTGAAAACTATCTCTTTGATTTGAGCGAGAAGGGCCTGAAATACTCCACGCTCTGCAATATCAAGAACTGCCTGTCTGGAATCCTAGAAACGGCAATACCAAAGTGGCTAAAGGAAAACCCTATCCATGGTGCAGCGGTTCCAAAGAACAACCCAGATGAGGAGAAAATCGAGATCAACCCCTTCTCGTGGGAGGATCGGGATATATTTGAACAGACCGTCTTGAAACACAAGCCACGGTATTATGCCATGGTGGCAACAGGGTTCCGGTCCGGGCTTCGCATGGGTGAACTAATCGGGTTGCGCGTGTCGGACCTTGATATGGTGCATGGGATCATCCATGTACGAAGCAACGTCACCAGGGGCAGAGCGACGACGCCCAAAAGCGAGGCAGGTAAGCGCAAGGTACGTATGACCTCGGAGCTTAAAGAGATACTTTCGCGGCAGATGGTAGCCGTGAAGGAAGAGTCTCTTAGGAAGGCCTGGAAGAAGATTCCCGAATGGGTGTTCGTGAACGAGCAAGGAACTAAGGTAGGGTATGGCAACTTCATTGATCGTGTCTGGAATACCTGTATGATCAAGAGCAAGCTTCAGCGTCGAACCCCGCACGATATGAGGCACACCTATGTTACCATGCGGCTTTCCATGGGGCACTCGATACAGGAAGTGGCCAAGGAAGTGGGGCATTCAACGCCGATAATCACCTATCGCATTTACTTCCACTGGATACCGGCGATGAGTACAAGTGATATTGACGAGTTAGACCGGAAATCCAATAGAAAATCCGCTAGAGAATCGCTAGAGAAAAAAGGTCAAAAAACGCTAGAAAATGTCTCTAGCGACAATTATTAACATGCTGTTTATATTAGATATTATATCACCTGAACGGTCTGCAAAACCGTTATTCACCGGTTCAAATCCGGTTGCCGCCTCCAACCTAATATATTCCCCGGAGCGCATTCCTCGGTGACCGGCAGCATTTCAAACCCATTTTGATTGCGAATGCACAAGTACATATCGAGATAATATATTTTGATTGAGCCGAATAACGGAATGGCCTGATGTCTGGGGCAAAAGGATTTTTTTCTTGGTCTCTGTATATCTCTACGCAACATGTCAAGCGCCATCGGGATTCCCCGTCACTGCGAAGAACCCCGACGGCACTATGTGTTTATGGCTCTATCGGCGCCGACTCGTCTTTGGTCCATTCCTCCATAGAACCGTCGTAGTTCTTCACGTTCTTGTAGCCCAGCACCTCGCTTAAGATGAACCACCAGGCGCTGGCAACGCGGCCGGAGTCGCAATACACAATGATCTCCTTGTTCGGATCGCTGCCGACCACGCCGGTGGCCATATTTTTCAAGGCGGCGACATCCTTATAGGTCCAGCAGCACAGCTCCATATGTTCGCCGGGAGGATATTTATCGAAGATCTGCATGCTCGGCAGGTTTACGGCGCCCTTGATCCTGCCCGCTTTGGCCACAAAAGGAAGCTTCTGCTCACCGCTGAAGAAAGCCGGTTCGCGCACATCGACAATGGTTGCCTTGCCGATCTGGGATTTCACATAGTCCTTGCTGGCCACCACACCTTTATTGAATTTGCCTTTATAGTCCTTGCTCTTGGGCTTTACGACTTCCGTGGATAGTTCTCTTTTCTCGCGGATCTGCCATTTTTCAATGCCGCCGCTCAATGCCGAGACCTTCTGCACACCGGCGTATTTCAACGTCCAGGCCACGCGGGTGACGTTGACGCGGTCGGGCCCTGTTCCCGTCGTGCCGTACACGACGACCCTTGAATCCGGCTGAATGCCGTTAGAGGAAAGCAGGTCGATCAAATCATCATCCTCGGGCATCTCATTCTGCAGACCGCCCTTGCCCGGCGCCCAGTTGTTGTAAAAGATCCCTATGGCGCCAGGAATGTGTCCGGCCTTGTAATCTTCCACCTTGCGGATATCGACCACCACGACTGTGGGATCGTTCAAGCTTTTCGACAGTTCATCGGTTGAAATTATCGGACTGAGCCCCTGAGCCAAAACCGCTGCCGGAAATGAAATGAAAAGGAACACCAAAAACGCTTTCCACACTGCTAATCGTCTCATCTTCACTCCTCCTATCGGTTTAATGGTTTCGGTACCACAATCAAGCCAACATTTGCTTTGGATCCGTCTTTAACCAGCGTTTCACTGGTTAAGAAGTTCTTGGGATCCGCATGGCAGGCATCGCAGTTGCGGGTGCGGTCCGTACGTTTGCGGATCGTGTGGGCCGGCGTATTCCAGTAATTTGGAAGCGCGTCATAGTTCTCCATCTTGATGCCGGCCTTGGCAAAGGTATCCCGCACCGTTGGGATAAGCCTCAGCGTGGTGACCTCCTTGGGATAGCGGGGGTTTTTACCCAGGGTGAACGCGGGCTTGGATGTGGCGCCCGTGCCCAGGTGGCAGCCATAACAGTCCCGGTACTCGCCCGCGGCATGACAGGCATAGCAGCTTGCCTTGTCCTTGTGGAGTGTATGGGCGACCTGCGTGCGGACCTTGTCCGACTTCAGGGGTTCGTGGCAGCCGGTACACCGAGGCCGCTGCCGGACCTCCTGCTTGGTCATATAGCGTTGTCCATCGCCGTGCAGCTCGCTTTCTTTGTGGCACTCCAAACACATCATGCCCTTCTGGTAGTGAACGTCCGTAGATCCACCGTACTCACCGATATACTCCGGATATACACGACCGCCATGGCAGAAGGCGCAGGTCTTGCCTTCATTCTTCTTCACGAATTTGTGACCGGCGATGAGCCCCAGGCTGATCCCCGAAACAGGGGGTGACTTGACATGGCAGTCCCCGCACGAAGCGTGGCAGCTTCGGCAGGACTGCTCAAAGACCTGCTTGTCGAACAATGACGTCTCTTCCTTGGAGAACCTCCCGATGACGCCATGGCGCTGCCCCGCGGTAGTGTAGTGCAGGGACTTGCCATAGGTGGCGGTGATCTTCCCATGGCACTTTCCGCAGGTTTCAAGATCGTCGGAAGGACGCTTTATCATCCCTTTATGGGCCTCATCCTTGTCCTGGGCATCGCCATTGCCTTTGTGACAGACGCCGCATCCCAAGCCGAGGTGGAGATCTTTGCTCAAGAGCCCGGCATCCACGAGGTAGCCCTTATAGTAGTCTTCCGCCCGGACCGGCGGAGGCGCGCCCGCTCAACCTTCCCCCTCGCCTCCGATCAGGGGTGGTTTGACCAGACCTTTCAGTTTGGCATCGTCCGTATGGCAGGTCACGCAGGAGTTGGAGTCAGCCGAAGGCGAAAAATCGGGTACCGGAACGAGCACCATAGCTGGCATAAACACGAACAAAGGCCAATACTTCATGTCACCTCATTCTCCCTTCTTGCCTTCACGAACACAGCCCCCAGTGCTCATGGGATGCAGGATCAGAGTTCCTAATACTATGCGCGGAATTGTCCCGCAGAATTCATTCAAACAGGCGCGTGGAGTTGAATACCTGTGCTACTTATTACTATAGGCGGGTATGGGAGAAAAACAATAGGTCCGCCTTCAGTGGCTGGGGATCAATTTAAAATTGCGCATATGCTTAATGAGCTGTGACCTATCGATGGGTTTTACGAGATATGCATCGCAGAGTCCTTTGAAGGCCTCAATAATGTTTTTCGCATCGTCCAGCGCGGTGGACATGATCACCTTCACTTCCTTTCCGGGTTTCACGCCCAATCGTTTCTCCAGGTCACGAATTTCTTTGAGTACATCCTGCCCATCCATCTCGGGTATCATGATATCGAGACAAATGAGATCATACGGCTTGCCGGCCTTTATCGCGGTTTGCACCGCTTCAATTGCCTCCCGGCCGTTCACGGCGATATGGGTATTGCCATAGACCTTCAGGATTTCCTGCAGCATGACACGAGTGGTAAAATCATCTTCCACAATAAGGGTCTTGATCATATGCACTCTCCTTGTCTGCCTTCACTGCATGCATTGTGTTCCGCTTCTGGGATACATGCCTTTACTCCTGCGCCACGGCCTGTTTCAATCGCTCAAATTCAATATCGATGCGCGGCAGGAGAACCTTGAGCCGCTCCAAATCGCCCGACTTACCTCCCTTTTCCATATCGGAAAAAAGAGTGCTCAAGATCACGGCCCCCACGGCTAGGGCCGAACCTTTAAGCTTGTGGGCCTGTTTTCCTGCCTCCTCTACCTTGCCCTCGCCGACAAGCTGAGCCAATGAAGCCATCTGAACCGGGGCGTCCAAAAAAAAGGCGCCTATCATTTTGGCTGCCAGATCGCTGTCGTCCATCAACCTTTTCAGCAGGCCTTGTCTGTCGAAAACCGGGACCTCCCCGTGCATGTCTCCTGCCGCATCCCGGCTTGGTGCTGTATCAGGCCCTCGGCCTCCGGTAACAGTTTTTTCTTGCGCAGGCGCTTGTTCCTCCTCTTTCATGGGTGAAGCAAGCCATTGTTCCAGGGCCCTGGCAATGGTTTCCGGCGTGACCGGTTTGGAGATATAATCGTTCATGCCAGCGGCCAGGCATTTTTCCCGATCGCCCTGCAACGCATACGCGGTCATGGCGACAATGGGAATCGCCGCGGCTTTTCCCGGCAGCCTGCGAATCTCGCCCGTGGCTTCGTAACCGTCCATCTCGGGCATCTGACAGTCCATGAGCACCAGGTCATAAGGGTGCCTGCCAAGCGCCTCCAGGGCCTCTTTCCCATTCGCCGCCGAGTCCGCACGGTAACCGAGCTTTGTGAGGATGGCCAAAGCCACCTCTTGATTCAATGGATTGTCGTCGACCAGGAGCAGCCTTACGGAGTGTTTACGCACCTCGCTAATCACATGCCGAGTGACGACCGCCCCTTGCCGGTCCGGCTTCTGTTCCCTATCCGTCTTCAGTGCGATGGCCAAGCATTCATAGAGATGATCCCGCCTGACAGGCTTGGTTAAATATCCATAAAACCCGATTTCGCGTATGCGGTGAACATCGCCCCGCTGACCGAGAGCGGTTACCATGATAAAAGCCGTACCTTTCAGCGCCTCATCGGCCTTGATGCGCCCACCCAGCGCCTCGGCGTCCATACCGGGGATATCCCAGTCGATGAGCGCGGTATGACACGGATCGCCTTGGGCCGCCGCCTCCTTGAGGATGCTCAGCGCTGCCTCTCCATCGGATGCTTCCATGACCCGGCACCCCCAGGATGAGAGCAAGCTGCACATCGCCTGCCGGGTGGTGGTATGAGCGTCGACCACGAGGGCCTTGATGCCTTTCAAGCTGCTCAGGCGTTCCTGTTGCCGGTCCGCCATATCCATCTGCTTGGCGAAAGCGGCCGTGAACCAGAAGGTCGACCCCTGGCCCACCGTGCTCTCTACTCCGATGGCCCCCCCCATCATTTCCGCCAGCTCTTTCGCGATGGCCAGGCCAAGGCCGGTGCCTCCATAGCGCCGGGTAGTAGAGCTGTCGACCTGGGTGAACGATGCAAAAATTGCATCCTTTCTATCGCCGGGAATACCGATTCCGGTATCCGCCACCGAGAATTTCACCTCTGCGGTGCGCTCGTCCTCGTTCAGGAGTTCGGCGCGGATCCGTATTTCGCCCTTGTGGGTAAACTTCACCGCGTTCCCCGCCAGATTGACAAGGATCTGGCGCAGTCTGCCCGGATCACCGCGCACCAGGGCCGGGACATCCGGGTCGGTAAGGCAGGTCAGGGTCAAACCCTTCTCTTGCGCCCTGAGCGCCAGCACATCAGCGGCATCCTCCATGGTAATGCGCAGGTCAAAATCAATGACCTCCAGCTCGAGTTGCCCGGCCTCGATCTTGGAAAAGTCGAGAATATTGTTGATGAGCGATAAGAGGGCTTCGCCGCTCATGCGAACATTTTGCGCATATTGGCGTTGTTCGGGGGTCAGTTCCGTTTCCAAAAGCAGGGCGATCATGCCGATAACACTGTTCATGGGGGTGCGAATCTCGTGGCTCATATTGGCCAGAAACTCGCTCTTGGCAGCATTCGCATTCCTGGCTATCTTTGCCATTTCGTTGGCCTCGCGGGTGATACGCTCTAGTTCGCGATTGGCCTGCCGCAGTTTTTCCTGTGCAAGCTTCTCCTGGGTGATATCCCTGATGGAGGACTGCAGATAGGTCTTATCGTCCAGCACCATTTTGGTGAGCAGGACCCGTGAAGGAAAATCTTCACCGTTCAAACGCCTATGCGTCAAATCGAACAAATGTGATCCTTGCTCCAAAACTTTTTTCACCATGGCTTTGGCCTTGACCTCGGACAATTCTCCGTCTTCCTGATGAGGAGGCAACAAATCGAATAAGCGAAGCTTGATGAATTCCTCCCTGGATGCGGCTTTGAACAATTCCACAGTGGCGGGGTTGGCCGCGGTTATTCTCGCCGTATCCAACTCAACGACCATGATGGCGTCACGAGATGATTCAAACAGAATTCTATGCCACTGTTCACTCGCCTTGAGCGCCTCCTCCATGCGCTTGTTTTCGGTGATATCAGCGATGATGTTGCCCAGAAGCTTGGGGTTGCCGGCCTCGTCTCGGATGACGAACGCGCTCTGCCTGGTCAATACCGTAGTGCCATAAGTGGTTCTGATCGGGATCTCTCCGGTCCATTGTCCGGTCTCCGAAAGCACGGGGAACACCTCTTTGCGAAGCCGGGCGAAATCCTGGGGATAATAGTAGTCGAAGACGTTCTTATCGTCCATGGAGGTATCACGATCCAAGCCGATCATCTTGAGAATGGCCGCATTGACGAAAACCGGCTTCCCGGTCAATTCACAGATGACAAACCCATACTTCGATGCCTGGGCAAATCCGCGGAAGGTTGCCTCGCTCTCCCGGCGCGCCGCCTCCAACCTCTTCCGATCGGTGATATCGCGGGTGATGCCTAAGAATCCGATGACGTTGAAATCCTTGTCCTGCAAGGGTGTGAAGGTCGTTTCCGTCCAGATCACGGAACCATCCTTGCAATACACCTCCAGTTCCATGCTCCTCTTCTTCCAATGCTCTCCGGGATTCGCCTCCAAGGATGTCATTATTTCGGGTAAGGTTTCATTGACCATATTGAGGGATTCAGGGGTGAGTGCGGTTTCAATGGACTGGCCCAGGACCTCTTCCACGCTAACCCCCCTGATCCTCTCCATCGAGGGGCTTGAGAAGGTAAAGCGCAGATCTCTGTCCACGGTAAAAATGATGTCACTGGCATAGTCCGCCAACATGCGGTACCGTGCCTCGCTCGCCGCCAGATCCTCTTCGGCCTTGCGCATCTCGGTGATGTCGCGAATGCACTCGATGGCGCCCACGATATCACCGGAAGTATCGTACATGGGTTCGGCCCAGGCTGACAGAGCTCGTTTCTCGCCCTTCAGTACGTGCATGTCGGTGTCGCCGATGACAAGACTGCCTTCATGCTTGAGGTGGTAAAACCGTTTATCGATTTCTTCCGCAGGGTTGAGCGCCACATCGATAAGGATCGGACGCCGCTCGCCATAAAAAGGAACGGCATACTCGTAATCTCCTTTGCCGAGCATGTCCTGGGCCCTAACGCCGGTCATTTTCTCCATGGCCTTGTTCCAGGCCGTAATCCGGCCCTCGCAGTCGATGACTAAAGTAGCATCCGGCAGGAAATCAATCACGTTCACAAGGTATTGTTCGGATCTCTTGAGCGCCTCCTCGGTGTTTTTGCGTTCCGTGATATCGACCAGGGCGGATAACCAGCACTGAACGCCTTCCATCTCGATAGGAATGGCGGAAAACAACCCCGTGATGAAGGTCCCGTTTCTCCTTTGGAACGTCATCTCTTTATTGAGGACCTCGCCGGTTTCTCCCATTGATTTGAGCATCCACTCCCGTGTCGTTCGATCGGAAAAAATACCCAGTTCCTGGCTCGTCTTGCCTATGATTTCGCTTCTTTCATATCCGTACATATTCAAGAAAGCTCTATTGACTTCAATGAAACGACCCTCTTCCTTGGTCGATATGGTCATGATCGTGGGGCTGAACTCGAAAGCCCGCATGAATTTTTCTTCTGAAGCCTTGAGGGCGGAAACATCCCGCATCACACTGTACAAGGCCGGCTTGCCGTCCCACAACCCCATTGCCAAACGGCTCTCCAGGGGAATCTCCCGGCCGCTTCGGGTGATAACGGGCATCGATAGATGCATGGGCTTACCCTTGAACACCTCCGAGACAAAAGCGCTCAACTCATCCCACCGTCCGGGCGGGGTCATGATCTCGGCCGAGAGACCTACCAGTTCCGTCTTTTCATACCCCAAGGTGCGGCAGAGCATATCATTGACATGGATGAACTTCCCCTCGATATCGAAGACGGCCAGGGAGTCCTCCACGGTATTGAAAAACAGGTCCCAATTGGTTTGGGATTGCTCCAGGTCTTTCAGAGCCTTGGCGTATCGTTCTTCGATCGACGCCATCCGCCTGAGGAACTTGCGCTGGATAAATACGGCTGCCATAAGCATGCCTATGAGGGTAACCGAAAAAACGAGGCCGGTCATTGGGAAGAGTTCGATCATACGCACTCCTTTATCCAGTTGTTAACGGTCGTCTCATGAAATAATGATGATGGGAGCGAGACAGTCAAGTGGTTCTGTATAGCCGGGATTTCTCAATCCCGACGTTACCCTGAGTGATTATGCAGCCTATCCCCGACTGGATTCAAGTCAAAGACATAGGCCATCATCCATGACTGAGGATGTATAAACCTCAGAAGAGCGGCAAACAAGACAAAGGGGGAAAAATTCACGGCAGAAGCAAAAGGTGAATACGATCTACACGCCCGGCCGCTAAAAACTCGCCTACCTGACAGGGTATCAGGCCCACTCCATCGTGAGCCGCGATATCATCAAGAAGGCCACCGGGACCGCAACGGTCTGTGCCTTCGACGCAGGTGAGGGCTTAAGCGAACATACGGCGCCGTTTGATGCTTTTGTTTACGCCCTAGAGGGCCAGGGGGAGATCACGATCGCAAGCACGTGGCACCTACTCAGTAAAGGCGAAATGATCATCACACCGGCCAATCACCCCCATGCCGTGAAAGCCACTGAGCGTTTCAGAATGCTCCTGGTCCTAATCAAATAGCGTACGGCCAGATATGGTCGCTCCGATAAAAATGCTGCCCCGCAGTGTCCTGCGGGGCAGCGTGTAGTTGCCGCTTCGTGGTGGTAAAGCTATTCGTTCATGGCGTACTCGCCGTCCAGGACCGCCACATACTTATCCCAGACCTTGCCGTACTGCTCAGGATTCGCCACGGCCTTGATGAGCATGATCTTGACGCAGTAGGCGCGCTGCTCGTCCCTGCTGCTGTGGTTGCCGTAGATCTGCAGGGCAAAGTGGCAGAAGTCGCGCACCATAAAGTCGAAGATCTGGTTGATGATGTCCGGATCCGTTTTGTCGAACTGGGACTGCTCCAGGATCAGCTGGCCGTAGACCACGATCGAGAACATCTCGCCCAAGGGTAGCGACCAAGAGGGGTCCATGTCCTGGGCCTTGTCCGGGCCGGCCTTTTCCAGCAACTCCTTGAAGATCTCGGTCTGCTGCATGAAGGTGGCCACGTTGGGCAGGTCCTTGAAGGCCGCGAAGACCGGCTTGTAGTCATGGAACTGGACCGCGCCCAGGCCCTTGGTCGGACCCTGGTTGAACAGGAAGGCGTCATCCTTGTCCGAGAAGTCGGGCGCCACCGGGGCATACTCGGCCGGATTGAAGAAGTAATTCTTCATAAACTTGCGGATGAGCTGCACGTTGACATGTACCGTGCCCTCCAGCTTGGAGGGCCCGCGCATGTCGGTGGCGCCCATATGAAAATAGGTGTCCTTTTCGAAGCCCTTGGCCGCGATCACATCCCAGAGCAGGTTGACCACGTCTTCGGACTGCAGGGTCACCTTCATCTTGCTGGTGGGGTTGTAGAGCAGGTACCGGCGGTCCCCCGCTTTGGCGTTCCTGAAATAGTCCGTGGAGCGTCGCTGGTACATCTTCATGGCTACCAGCCTGAGCCAGGCATCCATGAAGTTCTTGCGCACGTGCGGCATGTCCGTGACCTTGACGCCGTAGAGGATGCGGTTGGAGGCATGCGTGATGGCCTCATAGAAACAGTGCTCGGCCAGACCGATCGAGGCGGGGCCGATATTGAACTTGCCGATATTGACCGTGTTGAGCGCCGAATCCCAGGCATGCGGTCCGCGCGAAAGGATATCGGCGTCGGTAACGGGATAGTCGTGCAGAGCGAAGTTGGACACATATTCCTGATGGGATATGACGTTCTTCTTGAGCTCGTAGGCCTTGTGGCGGTAGTTGGTGACGAAGAAACAGTAGTCGTCCGAGCCGTCCTTGACCTTGCCCAGGGTAGATACCATCTCGGCCTCGTTGCCGTTTCCGATGTAGTATTTCTCGCCGTTGGCCGTAAAGGTTCCGTCGCCCTTAGGGGTAAGCGTGGTCTCGGTGGAGTAGATGTCGGCGCCATGGGTGCGCTCGGAGAGACCGAAGGCGAAGATGGCACCGCCTTTGAGCAGCCGGGCGGCCCGCCATTTTGCCTCTTCGTTGGGACTCATCCAGATGGGGCCTAAGCCCAGGATGGTCACCTGGAAACAGTACCAGTACCCAAGACCGTAGAAGGACAGCAGCTCGGAGTATTCTGAGTTACGGGCCGTATCCCAGCGGCAGTCCGGGTCACCGTCGGCATATTCCTTGGGGGTAAGCAGCTTGGAGAAGATCCGTTCGCGGGCGATAAAATCGATGAACTCCCGATACCAGATCTTCTTGTTGTAGTCATCAAGCAGCCTGACTTTGCCCATGTTCTCGAAGAAGGCAATCGTCTTCTCCATGATGGCGCGCGAACCGGCATCGGACTGAAGGTTCTTGTACTTCTTGGGTTGGATCAGATAATTCATAGCTCCCTCCTGTGCGGCGATCCTTTATTGGTTTAATCGCTCTTGTCTTTTTTTACCTATTAACACCATAATTGAATAAACCGCAATAGACATATCTGCCATACTAACCGGCGACCGATCACCCCCTCCTGCCGGCCGACGGGTCATTAAAGCATCAAGATCTCGCGGGCCGGATAGACGCACCAGGCAGCCGCCAATTTCCCATATTCGAGCAATATGGCGCTGTGCGATTTGAACCGGGAAATGACTCCGACTGGCTGGCGGGTCAACACGGGCTCAAAAGCCAGGACCAGGCTGCCTGCGGGCACGACCCGGCTGAAGGCCAACTGCACGCGCCGCATGTGGTAATCGGAACTGACCACCAGGGCGGAATGCAATCCATGCTCGCGCATGATCTCGGCGGTATTGAGCGCTTCGGCGAAGGTCCCGCCGCTCATGGCGGTCAGCCGTGTATGCTTCCTGCCCGGCCGGCCGATCAAGACACGTTCGGGCGGTATCCCGCTGTTGAGGGCATAGAGCTTCTGCAGGTTCTGCCAGTCGATCGCCGGGACTCTGAGCGGCAGGATCAAGTAATGTGCCCGGCCCTGCCGGACCAGCGCGATGCCACGCGCAAGCCGTTGCTTGTCATGCTGAGGCCCCCCGGCCAGAACCACCACGGCATCCACGGACTGGATAAAGGTTGTGGGCGTGCCTCTCAAGAAGTCCTGCCCAAGGCCGGTGAAGATACCCAGGGACAACAAGACCAGCACCATGAATACCGCTATCACCACGGTCTTCATGACCCAGCGCAGCAACCTCTTCGTCCCTTCCGCCATAGGGAGAAATGTAGCATACTGGGCACCGCCTTGTCCAATGATACGCGGACTCAGGGCGTTTCATGCTCGATGAGCAGCCGCGTCCCGAACACCTTTTCAAAGGCCTCGCAATGACTCTGCACCCCCCAGCGTTCAAGTTGGCAGTCATGGGGCGAGCGCAAAGACAACACGACCGTGTGCTTATCCTTGAGCCGCAGGCAAGCGCCCTGCACGAGCCCGGCATGGCTGCGGTCGAGACTTTCGGCCATGCGCAGGAATATGGCCTGCGGTCGCGCCGTTTCCTGGCCGCGCTCATCGAGCTCGGCGAATTCCGGAACCTTGCGACTGGGGATCATTTTGCGGTGGAAGAACACCACCACGGCCATCAGCGCCAATTCTCCCAGGGTAAAACCCAGGAGGTCGGCATTGCGGATGAAATAGTAGCCGTTCCGGTGGTGGTTGGCATACGAGAGGAAGGTGCCGACATCGTGCAGTAATGCGGCATAGTACAGAAGCTCGCGTTTGCCTCGTCCCTGTTTGTGCAGTCCGATAGCCTTGGCGCTGTCGAAAAGCTCGAGCGCGAGCCTGGCCACGGCGGCGGCATGACGCTCGTCGTACTGGCAGCGCCGAGCCAGTCTGACGACGCTACGCTCGCGAATGGAAAGGGCATCCATGAGCGCATGCTCGCTGCGATGGAGATAATCCATCAAGAGCCCGTCCCTCAGCTCGCGGTTGCTGATATGAATCTCCGGCATCTTGAGCTCCGCCAGAATCGTATCCAGGATCACGGCACCGCCCACGATGATATCGGCGCGCCGCGGGTTCATGCCGGGAAGCCGCACACGGTCCTTAAGCGGCAGGCTGCAGAGTGTCTCTACCACCTGTTTGAGGTCCTTGGCCTTGAGCAGCACGCGACACTCGGGCTCCCCGCCGTATATCGTCTGACAGGCGATCTCGGCGAGGTTCTGGATGGTGCCGGAACTGCCGTAGGCCTTGCGCGGCTCATGACTGCGGATCTTCTCCAAGGGTCTGATGGCGGCGCCCCGGACATGGTCCTGCATGGCCTGATACATGCGGGCCGTAACCGGACCTTTCTGGTTACGCAGGAACAGGTCGGTCAGACGAATGGCCCCTAGCTTTACGCTGGAAAGCATTTCGCAGCCTTTGCCGTCACCTACGACGAGCTCGGTGGACCCACCGCCGATATCCATGAACAGACTGCGCTCGGTGATATGGATGCCGCTGGATACTCCCAGGTAAATAAGCCGGGCCTCTTCCTGCCCCGAGATAACCTGCACGTCGAGGCGCGCTTCGGTTTTGAGGCGCTCCAGGAATGCGCGCTGGTTGCGGGCGTCACGCGTGGCCGATGTGGCCACGGCCACGATCTCGTCGGCTTTGAAGGAATGCGCCATGGATACGAAATTCTTGCACACCAAAACCGCCCTCGCGACGGCCTCATCCTTAAGCGCTCCATCATCGAACTCGCCGGCGCCCAGTCGGATCATCTCCTTCTGACGCGACAGGATGGTGTAGGTCTGGTTGGGGCCGACGCGCACGATCATGAGCCTGACCGAGTTGGTGCCCATATCCATGAAGGCCACGGTGCGGGATCCGGCTTCCGTCATGACCGGCCTCGCACGCCTTCAAGCTCTTGAGGCCCGGCCGCCGCATCCGGTGCGACGGAGATGTGCAGCCAGCGACTGAAGACGATCTGCATCAGATCGCCCTTGGCCATGCCGTAGTGGACTTCCTCATCGGCATCGGCGTGCACGTGCAAGGTCAAGATGATGTCGGCATAGGTTACCCGGCAGTCCACCTGATCGACTACGCTGCGATGGGTGCGGTCGAGTCCGTCGGCCACCCGCAGACAGGCCGCCAGCATATCGACCGTACGGCGGTGGCGTATATCGAACAGCCGATAGGTGGCATGCGCCACCGACGGCAGGGACTTGCGGTGATATCTGGCCACCAGGGCCACCATGATGCGTTCCATCTCGGACAACCCGGTGAGAGTTCCTTTCAGGATCAGCTCCATGGCGAGCTTGTGATGTCCTTTCTTGTTTTCCCTGGTAAAACCGATGTCGTGCAGCAGCGCGGCACATTCAAGCAGTAGTCGCGGGCGTTTGCCTAAACCGTGCAACTCCTTGAGCCCGTCAAAGATCGCCAGGGACAACCCGGTCACCTGACGGGCATGACCCTCTTCAAAGGCATGCGCCTTCCCGTATTCAAGCGCGGCCGCAATGATCTTGGCATGCGCCGGTATGTTATCCATCAATTCCGTTTCCCTCCCCAGGCGTATCGGCGTCTTGCAAAGCCGCGTGCAACAACACCATAAGTTCTTTCCAATCTCCGGCATGCCGGTCCCAATACGCAAGAAAGGCGCGGTAACGCCTATCGCGCAAGGTCCGGCGGTTCTCTATAAGCCCCTGAATACCCGGTCTGAGCCGCTTCAAGCGACGACTTTCTCCGGAATATTCCCGGGAGCGGTCGGTCTCCTGTTCAAGAAACCCATCCAGCAGAACCGACCATACATCGCAGTCATGGATGTCACCCAGCATCTCCTGGATGGTCTTGGCGGTCTTGATCGGCCGCTTGAGCCCGCCATCGTAGAGTTGCGCAAACACCTCCATGCCGTAGCGCAGATGCTTGGCCGCGATGCGCATGCGGTGCAGCTCGTCGCGATTCCGTGGGTCGCGCATAAGCGGTGTAAAGACCAAAACTCTCTTGAGGCGCGTCTCGATCGACCTAAGCGCCAGGCTGAAGGGCGGTTGTCCTCCTGGACCATCCCCGGCCGGTTTAGGCGCATCCACCGCGTTCTGGAAACTCTGGCGCATGTCGGTCAAGATACCGGAATCTTCGATCTTGTCCAAGGCCTTGAACACCTGTGTCTGAAACCTTTGGCGCTGCCGGCGAATCCTTACCATCAGCCGTTTTACCCCCGCCCGTTCGCTTTTGTCCGGCAGTTTCGCAAGATATTCTTCAAGGAAGATAATCTGAACGTCGGTATCGCGGGCTTCCCCGAGGGCGCGGGTAAGCTCCTTGAGCCGCCGGCGCCAGAAGCGGGCTTTTTTCTCCGGCATTGAGTCTTCAAAGAGGCTTAATCTGGTGCGCAATCGCCGCGAGGCCACGCGCATGCGATGGACTTCTTCCGGGTCCGTGGCCCGGCGCACGCCCGGAATGGCACTGAGGATGGCGCATACCTGCTCGGCAAGACTTTCGAAGATCCGGCGCTCGAAATCCGCGGCGGTTGCAGGGCCCTTTCTCATCACTCCACCAAGGCGCCGCGGTGCTCCAGGAACCACTCCTGGGAATCAAGCGACGCATGGTCGTGTTCCGCTTTCAGGCGCACATAGCTCCCATCGGGGAGCAGCCGGCGGGCCTTGACCGTATCGCCCAGATGGGTCATGAGGATATGCTTCACCACATCGGCCTTGAGGTGTTCGTCAGGGATCGGGAACATGATCTCCACCCGGCGGTCAAGATTGCGCGGCATCAGGTCGGCGCTGCCCAGAAAGAGCTCGTCGTCCCCGCCGTTACGAAAATAAAACAGGCGCGCGTGCTCGAGAAAACGACCGACCACCGAGGTCACGGTGATGGTCTCGCTCACCCCTTTCAGCCCCGGCCGCAGGCAGCAGATGCCGCGCACCTGCAGATCGATCCTGACCCCTGTGCGCGAGGCGCGGTACAGGGCCTGGATAATCGCGATATCCACCAGGGCGTTGATCTTGAAGGCCAGGTAGCCGTCGCCGTAACGTTTGTGCCGCCCTATCTCGCGTTCGATGCGCGCCAGGATTCCCTCGCGCATATCGCCCGGGGCGACCAGCAGGGCGCGGTAATCGTCTTTGGCCGAGTAGCCGGTCAGGGCATTGAACAGATCCGATACATCCGCGCCGATCACCGGATCAGCGGTAAAGTAGCCGAGATCGCCGTAGATACGGCTGGTAACGGTGTTATAGTTGCCGGTGCTCATGTGCACGTAACGGATCAGACCGTCCCTCTCGCGCCTGACCACCAGGCAGACCTTGGCGTGCACTTTCATGCCGATCAGGCCGTAGACGACATGCACGCCCTCCTGTTCCAGAGCCCTGGCCCAGGTGATGTTGGTCTCCTCGTCGAAGCGGGCCTTGAGCTCGACCAGCACCGCCACCTGCTTGCCCTCGTTACGCGCATCCATCAGGGCGTCGAAGATGGGGGAATTGGGTCCGGCACGGTAGAGCGTCTGTTTGATGGCCAGCACGTCGGGGTCGCGGGCGGCCTGGCGGATGAAATCCACCACTGGCGCGAAGCTGTCATAGGGATGGTACAAGAGGATGTTCCGGCGCCTGATCAAGGTGAAGATGTCCTCTTTGCCGCTTAAAGTTCGCGGCAAACCGGGCGTAAATGGCTGATCCTTGAGATCAGGACGGTCAAGTTTGGTGATCTCCATCAGATCGGCCATGCCGATCACGGAGTTCACGGTGTACACCAGGTATGGTTCGAGCTTTAAGTTCTTGATCAGGATATCGCGGATATGCTCGGGCATGGTGGTGTCGATCTCGAGCCGCACGGCCTGCCCGAAGTGGCGCTGCTCGATACCCTCTTCGATGGAGGTCAAGAGGTCCGAGGCCTCGTCATCCTCGATCTCGATGTCAGCGTCGCGGGTGATCCTGAACGGGTAGGCCGCCACGACTTTGAGCCCCGGAAACAACAGATCGAGATGCTGAGCGATGACCTCCTCGATGGACACAAAACGATGGACACGCCGACTGGCCAGCGGTTTGAGCTCATCGCCGGGTTCCATGGTATCTCTCAGCGCGAGGAAGCGCGGCAGGCTGTCGGGCACTTTGAGGCGAGCGAAGCGTTCCGTACGCTTGTTCTCCTTGATCACCACGGCCAGGTTCAAGCTCAGATTGGAGATATGGGGAAAGGGGTGGGACGGATCAAAGGCCAGGGGCGTGAGCACGGGAAAGATCTCGCGTTCGAAATACTCACGCAGGTGCTTGCGTTCCTTGCCGGCCAGATCGGCGTGCTTCAGGATATGGATGCCTGCGTGGGCGAGTTTGGGCTTGAGGTCGTTTTCCCAGCAATCACCCTGCCGATCGATGAGGTCCACCAGAGCGCGCCTGATTTCCAGAAGCTGCTGCGCGGCGGTCATGCCGTCCGGCGTAGTCTCCTGTACACCTTTGGCGAGCTGGTCTCTTAGGCCCGAAACCCTGATCATAAAAAATTCGTCCAGATTGCTGCCGAAGATCGAGATGAATTTCACCCGTTCCAGGAGCGGATGATGTCCATCGAGGGTCTCCTCCAGCACGCGCTGGTTGAAGTTGATCCAGCTCAGCTCGCGGTTCAAGTACAGCTCAGGACGGTCCAGATTGTACTCCGGTACGGCGCTCAAGGTTTTCAGGGGCTTAAGTCGCTTCTTCATGATAGCCTTTATCGGCAACGCCGGGATCGGCACATTATCTTAAAAACCTCGGCCGGCTTGTCAAGGTCCGCCGGTACATGAAATCCATACAGGACAAGTACTGCAATCACAATCTTCAAGCTTAAGCTTTCACATATTTTTCGACATTCCCGCCGGCCGCTCACCGCTGGAATGTCGACCGCGATACCGGCGTAAGCCTTGACCCGCTGGTGGCTTCTCGGCATGGTGTGATTCATCAAGCGCACTTACGCAAATGACGATAGGGGTGATTATGCCGCCCACGCAAACCCTCATTCAGAGAAATATCTCCCGGGCCAGGTATTCCCTGCCCTTCCTCTCGGCCGTGCAGCGGGACCTTATCACCCTCATCCCGGCCCTGCTTTCGGCCGGACAACCTTCCTGCGGCATCCACGGACACGCCTTCAACGCCGTCGAGGATTCGCTGCTCAAGACCTATTTCCCGGAACACGAACCGATACCGGTCGAACGGTTGGCGGACCGTGTCCAGTTGGAGAGCATCATCGCCATCCCCCGGCCGAGCCCGGCACACCCTGGACAAGTCGCCTTGCAGCTTATAGCCGTACCCAGGCCCGAGGCCGATCAGGCCGCTTTAATCACTAAGCTGAAGGACTGCGGGGACCTCATTGAGGATAAAGGTCTGATAGTCGTTCCAGCGCTCCTGCGTCCGCCGCTGCCGCCTCGTCTCGGTTATGATGTCATGCGCCTGGGCGTGGTGTTGGCCGGAAAACACCCGGTTATCCGGGCTGAGGAACAGGGCGACGCGACCATCTTCATCGGAGAGCTGACGTCCATAGAACAGATCCCCATGCCTCCCGAAAGGGGGTGGACAGTGTTCTCGCAGGCGCTGGATGATGAAATCCAAGGCCTCATGTCCGCGGGCCGCTATCCCATGTTGTTCACGATCCCCTCGGTTAATCCCTATCTACTGCCCTACCTCCCGATCCTGAACCACTACGAAGAGAATCTCGATACCGCCCGGCTGGAAAAACTGAGGACCTGCCTCTACTACCTCTTCGGGCCATTTCCACCCACAAGGGAGGACATGGCCCGATTGACCCAGAGCTGGAAACTCCCGCTCCTGACGCCGCTAGATCAGCTTTCTATTCAGGACTCCCTGCGCATGCGCCTCTGGCTGATCCCGGCCGAGGTCGACGAACTGCCGGTGTGTGTGTGGCCCCCTCCGGCGAGGTGGTCCCAGACCGAAATACACCTGCACAAGACCGGTGATCTCTGGGGTTTCTCCGGTCTGTCCATGCTCAGACACCGCTATCCCTGGGTGGTCTTGGCCTGGGGGGGCTTAACCGGCTCGATCGGACTACAGACCTATATCCACCGGCATGGGTTGCGTCTGCGGCGTGACGCCCGGGACCACCTGGTGCGCATGACGGCTTGTGTGGCCCGCGGGGTCGATATCATCGTCCCGCCCGATCACGCCCAGGGCTCGATCCGCCTGCGGGGCGGCAGATTCTATTATTCGGATGCGCCCTTTGCCTTATTGGATCAAGGCATCAAATTCAGCCTTGACCTCGACGAACCTGTAATAAGAAAAGCCATGCTTGACGATACGGGTCTTGAATGCTTTATCAAAAAGGGGGGACGTTAGACCGATATGGCTATCCCTGGAGATATCAAGATCGCCCTGATCGGCACCAATGCCGTGTACCGCAAGAATCTCAGGGACATGCTCAGCATGCTGGGCTACCGCAATATCGAGATTGCCAAGGACGGGCCCAGCGGCTGGGAACTCATCAAACGCATAGACCCCGGCATCGTGCTCTCGGAATGGGACATGCCCGAGATGAACGGCATCGCCATTCTCAAGCTGATGCGCCGCGACCCTGAGTTGACCGATACTCCCTTTCTGCTCTGGACCGCCCAGATCACCAAGACCGATGTGATCAAGGCCGGCGAGTCCGGGGTCAACGCTATCCTGGTCGAACCCTTTGACATCGAGTTCCTGGAAACCAAACTGCGCATCATCTCCGAGTTCGAGCTGAGCCCGACCACCAAGCAGGCCAAGCTCCACATGGAACGGGGCGAAAGGCTCATGCGCTCGGGACAGTACGACAAGGCCCTGGTGGAATACAAGCATGTCCTGGACGTCCTGGAGTCGGCCGAAGTGTACTACAATATCGGTTATATCATGACTGCCAAAGGCCAATACGATGAAGCCCTGGCGGCTTTCCGTAAGGCCACCCAGATCAATCAGATGTTCGCCAAGGCCTACAAGGCCATGGCCGATATCTACCTGCAGTTGGGCGACAAGATTCAGGCCCAGAAGTATCTCCAGATGGCGGGCGACATCTTCCTGGAACGCGAGATGCACGAGAGCGCCGAGGGCATCTTTAATGAAATCCTCAAGCTCAACCCCGACACCATTAATGTCTACAATAGTCTGGGAATCATCTACCGCCGCCAGAACCGCATCGAGGATGCCATCGCCAATTATCAGAAGGCCCTGAAGATCGATCCCAACGACGAAAACATCCACTTCAACCTGGGCCGGGCCTTCCTGGACATGAACAATCCCCAGATGGCGAAAAAGAGTTTCATGAGCGCCCTGTCCATCAATCCGCACTTCGATATCGCCCGCGGCATGCTGGAAGCCATCGAATCCAGCAACAAGATCGATTAGGGGCGGCCAACCAGGTCGATGACCGTGACCTCGGGCGGGGACAGCAACCGCATGGGAGGTCCCCAGGTGCCGGTGCCGCGGCTTACATAGAGACCAGATCCCCTCGCCAAATCGTACCATCCGGCATGGTAGGGGAAGAACAGACGGGTGATCAGGCTGAAGGGAAAGATTTGTCCCTTATGCGTATGGCCGGAGAGCTGCAGGTCAAACCGGCCGCAGGCGTCAACATTCACCCGCGGCAGATGCTTGAGCAGCAACACGAACTCCTCGCTGCGCGTTTTGCTCAGCAATTGCGTTTCATCCACCGCGCGCCAGAGTCCGAAACCTTTGCCCGCGGGGTCGTCGATCCCGGCAATGGCAAGAAAACCGTTCACCTTGGTTTTTTCACCCCGCAGCATCACGAAGCCCGTCTGATGCATGAAATCCAGGGCATGCTCGAGACCGGCGTAGAATTCATGATTGCCGGTCACCGCATATTTGCCGTAGCGCGGCCGAACATCCCGCAAGAATCCCGCCAGACCGGCAAGACTATCAATCTGACCGTCCACGAGATCGCCCGTGGATATCAGCAGGTCCGGGTCGGCCTGTCTGACCACATCCATGATTTTTTGCAAGCGCCTTTCTCTGACCATAAGCCCCAGGTGCACATCCGCGAGCTGTACAATCCTCACCTTTCCCATTTCCGCGGGGATCTTGTCCGTGGCGATGGTGATGTGGTGAGGCCGGATCTGCCAGGCCTGGTAATAACCATACAGCGCCAGTCCCAAGGCCAGGCATAAGGGCACGCTGAAAGCCAGGCGCGGTGATAGGCTCATACGTATCGCGCACCATGGCGATATGGCGCCCAGACCCTGGATCATGAGCTGGGCAAGGTCCATGAGGACGCTTAGGCAAAAAAACAGGAACACAAAGCCCATCCAGGCATAGGCGACACAAGCCAGCACCCTTCCGGCGCACTCGTACCCCATCCGCTCCATCATCCGCACTAGGACGGGGGCGACGCACATCAGGACTAGGAACATGCCTAAGAGCAGGCCGCCCCTGATCCCGAAGCCCAGGGCGGCTCTGACTTTTGCAAAGAAATAGGCGTGCAAGGCGCCATAGACGACTAGGATCGTAAGCAAAAAAATGTGCACGGCAGGCTCATCCCTCCATCGTTAGGCATAGTATCGCACCTCCAGGACTCTGTTCAACCCTTTTACATGGTTCGGATCCGGGAGTTGCTCCATCTCTGGTCGGTTTGACAGCGCTCCCTGTTTGGCGTATGATGAAATGCATATCAATCCCATCATGAGGAGTAGCGTATGCCGCTCAAGAAAGCCGCCACCGCGACGAAGCCAGGCATCAAGTCCGAGCGCCGCAGAAACCCGCGCAAGGCCCTGGACGACACGGTCTTGCTCATGGTCCTTACCGGTGAGTCCGATGTCCTGGAACGCGCCAGCGTGTTGGACATCAGCACCGGCGGGGTATGCCTGAGCAAGGTCGAACCGGTCAAGGGCTATGCCAAGGACAAGCTTCGCATTGCCCCGGACCAACCGGTCATGGCTTACTTCAAGCAACATCCCCTTACACTCTACGGCACCGTGAGCCGCATTGACAACGCATCAAATCAACTGGCCTTCCGGGTGAAACGCTCCAATAACGAGGATCTCTGGGAAGAACTCTGCCAAGGCGCTTAAACGCCCCGCATGAGACCAGACGAGGACAAGGGGAAACAACGATGGGCTTGAAGAACGCGGGGATAAAAAAACCCGGCACCCCCATCTTAAGCGCCCAAGAGAAGGAACAGCTGCTGGCCAGAGCCCGCCAGGTGAATAAAGAGCGCATGCAGGGTTACCGCGAGCAATCGCTCAAAATCCATCCATGGGTATGCGCCCGCTGCGGACGTCATTTCACCCACAAGAACCTGCAGCTCCTGACCGTGCACCACAAGGACCACAACCACGACAATAATCCGCCCGACGGGAGCAATTGGGAAAACTTGTGCGTCTATTGTCACGACCACGAGCATGGCCGTTATCATGACGCCATGTCCGATGATTCCCTGGCTGATGATACCCCCGTCGCCATGAGCCACAGCCCATTCGCCGGTCTGGACGCCTTGCTCAAGAACAAGAAAAACTAGGCCCGGCTCTCACACCAGACCTCGGCTGCAATCTCCTCGGAGCTATTTGACCTTTGATTCCTCCTGCTTTCGTGTTATGCATACATCAGGTATGTTTCTGATTTAACATCTCGTGATTACGGGATGTTATATTTTCATGGATCCCCGTGGCAGTACCGGGCCGGCCAGTGAACTCTTCAATCACCCACTGAGCATAGAAGCCCATGCCATAGCAGGGACTTTACAGGAGAGCACATGAATACTGGTCACGACGTCATCATCTATGCCAGCGTGATGGCATTGAGCATCATCACCTTTTACGGGTTCATAAAAATCGGGGTTGATAAAATCGCCCGTACCGTTACCGCCAGACCGGCCAGCTTCATACTCCTATCCCTGTTCACGGTCGGTTGCCTGGGGATCGGCATCAAGAATCTGGCCTTCGAACCGGACATGAAAATGCTGCTGCCGGAGAAGGTTCCTGCCCGGGTAGTGCTGCAGAAGATCGATGATGCCTTTGGCGCCATCGACACGGTCTATATCTGCGTGACCGCCACCAAGGGCACGATCTGGGACCCGCACGTGCTTGCCCAGATACGCGCCATCAGCCGCAAACTGGAATCCTCGATCTATGCCGACAAAGTCCTTTCGATCACGGAGTCCAAATCCATATCGAACGACAACGACATGATGGCCGTGACGAACATAATACCTGAAGATACCGACTTCTCGCACCCTGCCGCGATCCACGCCATCCGCGCCAAGGCCAAGGAGAATGATCTCCTGTTCAAGCGTTTGATCAGCGCCGATGAGAAGTCCACCTTGATCGTGGCCACCATCAACTTCAAAACCCCGATACCCACCACCGACGGCGAGCCGAAATTCCGCATCATCGAGGACCGGGAGATCTGTGAGCGTCTGGTCGACAAGCCGGATGAACCCACGCTCTTGAACATCTTGGACCAGTACGCCGATCCCGCGTATAAACTTACCTTGAGCGGCTTCCCTTATTTCCGGTATGACGGCCAAGTGCGCATGGAATCCGACATGCAGATCTTTCTTATCGTCGGCCTGGCGGTTATGCTGGGTTTTCTTTTTTTAAGCTTCCGCACCGTACGCGGCATGCTTTTGCCGCTGACTATCGTGGTGCTGGGGCTTATCGCCTCGTTCGGTTTCATGGGATGGATGCATGAGAAGATCACCATGCCCATGCTCCTGATGGGCCCCATGCTGATCGCCATCGCGCATAACTACGGCACGCAGCTGATCGCCAAGTATTATGAGGATGTGCAGGAGGCGCACGGACCTTTTAATCGGGAGGACCTCCGGCGGATCTCGGGCAACTGCATCATCTCGCTCGGCGCGCCCGTGCTCATTTCAGCCGTCACGGTCGTAATCGGTTTTGTGACCATGATCTCGCATCCCATTCGCGCATTGGCCCTGCTGGGTTTCCTGTGCGCCTTCGGGATCGTAATCTCATTTATCCTGACCATCGTGCTTACCCCGTCCATTCTGTCCCTGCTCAAAATTCCGCAGCTGCTCCTCGACAAACGCCATGGGGCCCGGACCGACAGGTTGCTCTTGTACATTGCGCGCTTCACCATCAAGCACAAGATCGAGATGCTTTTGGGCGTGATCACCCTCATCGGGCTCTGCCTGTACTATGTCCCGCAGATAATCGTCGACGCCAATGTGATGAATGCCTACCCGAAAGATGCGCCGATCTACAAGGACGCCACCTTCATCAGCGACCAGTTCGGCGGCTACTCCACGCTCAATATCCTGATCGAGGCCAATCATCCGGTGGCCAATGACTCATCGGAAGACGGCCCCATGAAAGACCCGCAGATCCTCAAATGGATGGAGGACTTCCAGCGCTTCGCCCTGGCGCAGACCGATCCCAAAACGGGCAAGAAGCTGGTCGGCGATGCTTTATCCATGGCCGACTATATCGCCTACATGAATATGGTCATGCAGAATGACCCCGCTCAGAATAAGGTCCCGGACAGCCGCAACATGATCGCCCAATACATGCTCTCCTTCGAGAATCAGAGCGAGGGCGGGCTCTCCGATCTGGTGGACTTCAAGTACAATAAAACACAGATCATCTTAAGGCTGCCAGATATGAGCACGACCCGCCTGGATACGCTTATCGCGGCCCTCAAAGGGTATATCAAGGATCACCCCAACCCGGCCATCACCGTTTCCTTCGGGGGCCCGGTCGAACTGGTGGCCGAGATCGGAGCAATGATCCTCGATGGACAGATCTGGAGCCTGGCCTTGAGTTTCGCCATCATCATCGTGTGCTATATGATTTTTTTCCGGTCTTTCAGCGCAGGCTTGCTCGCCGCCATTCCGCTGCTGTGCGCCGTATCGCTGGTATTCGGCCTGATGGGCATGTTCGATATCCCGCTCGACAGCATCACGGCCACGCTCACGGGTATCAGCATCGGCGCCGGCACCGACTATACCGCCTATTTTCTGTGGCGGCTGAAGGAACGCGCGCATCTGAGAGGCGGCCTCGAAGAGGGCTATATCGAGACCATGACCTCGATCGGCAAGGGCATCGTGTATAACGGCCTTTCCGTGGTGGTGGGCTTCGTGGTGTTCCTCTTCAGCAATTTCATGCCCATCCGCTATTTCGGGTTCCTGATCTCGTTCTCGATCCTGGCCTGCATCGTAAGCGCGCTCACCATCCTGCCGGTGATGATCTTCCTGGTCAAACCGAAGTTTCTCTCCATGGAACGCAGCCAAGACGTCGATGAACCCATGCAAGAGCTTGCTGTCGTCGGTGATGTCGATATCGAGAGGATATAACCAAAGCGCATGCGGGACATTCTGCCACGCGAAACATGCGCGAGCACTTATGCCAAGCCATGATTGCATTCACAACGCTAATCTGTTAATCCACTGACACCGGCAGCACGCAACACGACTGAACAACAAGGAGGTCAACCCCATGCGATACGAGGGCGCCATCTTCCGGCCTTTCAGCGAGGCCAACAGCTACCTGCTGCAGTGCACCATCGGCTGCTCGCACAACCGCTGCACCTTTTGCGGCATGTACAAGGACAAACGCTACCGGGTGCGGCCCCTGGATGATATCCTGACCGATATCCGCATGGCCAAAGAGCATTACGGCGACGTCGAAAAGGTCTTCCTGTGCGACGGCGACGCCATCGCCATCCCCACGGAGCAGCTGCTTAAAATACTGGAGGCGCTCTTCGCCGCCTTCCCAACGCTCCGCCATGTCGGGACCTATGTCGGACCGGCAAGCGTCCTGGCCAAGTCCCTGGATGAACTCGTCACTCTGCGCCGGGCCGGACTTGCCAAGGCCTACCTGGGAGTCGAAACCGGCGACGATAAACTGCTAAGTGAGGTGCGCAAGGGTGTGAGCGCCGCAGAGATGCTGGAAGCGGGAACCCGCCTAGTCGAGGCCGGTATGAACCTTTCCAGCATGGTCCTGTTGGGGCTGGCGGGCCGTGGCCCGCGCTCACTGGAGCATGCCCGGGCCACGGCCGAGATCACCAATGCCATGCGGCCACGGTACCTGGCGGCCTTGACCGTCACGCCCGTACCCGGAACCGTGTTGTACTCACAAGTGGAAAAAGGCGCCTTCGAGCTGCCGGACGCCTTTGAGACCCTGGCGGAAATGCGTGAGCTGATTGCCGGCATCACCCTCGATAATCTGAAATTCGTAGGCGTGCATGCCTCGAATTACCTGCCCTTGAACGGCACCCTGCCTGTAGACCGCGACTCCATGCTATCCAGGATCGACACGGTCCTTCAAACACGCGACCACAATCTGCTGCGGCCGGAACATACGCGCGGACTCTAAACCCGAATCTGGGATTACAACATTGCGTCATCATACGTTGCGCTTACATCACGGCGGAATACAGCAGCCCGAGGAGCGATAAAATCGTGGAGCGAGGCGGAACAATTCCACAGGAAAGCGGAATTGGACGCACCTTGCATGCGCCCCAAGGGTGAGGTGCATGGATGCACCGAATCACTTTGCCGTACTCCGCAGCTCCTATGATGAGGAGCGACACAATTCCGCAGGAAAGCGGAATTGGACGTGCCGAAAGGTACGCCCACAGGGCGAGGACCATGGATAGTCTGAGTCAAAGGTATGCAAAATTCTGACGTGATGTATAAAAAAAGGGGACATCCGGCGATGTATTACTTGGCAAGTACGCTATGCTCTTATAAAGGGAGGTAAGCATATGCCGGATGTTCCCCAAAGGGAGCGTGGAAAAGAAAGTACTGGCCCAAGGCCACTCCAACGTGCATGGCCTAAGGCGTTTGCCATGCCGCACCGTGCGGTGCACCCGATACCTGACTGAGCTATCTTTCGCTTTGGCATGGTCTTTCTCTTTTTATGTCCTGCCCCGCCCTCGCCTGAAAGAAGGGCGGAGTTCCTGTGTAGGCTTGTCAGTCCAACCTCTTAGCTGACCAGACCCTTCATGGCTTGGATCACCGGGGCCGTGAAGAGGGCGACGAATACCGCATACAGGGCAAAAGATCCGACGGCCTCGCTCAGGTACATCTTAGGATAGCGGTACTTCAGGGAGGTGATCGTGAGTCCGCCCATGATGAGGCAGCCCAGATGGAAGTATGGGAAACCGCCTCCCGTGGTGGTCACCTGCGCGGCAAAGGCGAATGTGGCGGTGATCATAACGACGAAAATAGCTACGATGGCGGTATGTAATGTTCTCTTCATTGTCTATTTCCTCCTTTGTGCAAGCAACCTGTTCATGCCTTATATAGAGCAACCTGCGTGCCAACAATGCACCACACCCCTTGATTCATTTCATCTCGTTGTTATTACATATGTTTATAGGTTTTCCTACCGTCGACTATCCCGCAGAATCACGCATCTTTGAAAGGATTGATTGAAAAAAACGTGGAACGCCGTTCGATGAAACGTTTTATAAGCGATCGATCATCCCCCCGGGGCATCCAGGGGGATGATCGGATTTGCTACTTCGACATGAGCACCTTGCCCAGCGTCATGACCTCGGCCTCCTTGGTCCCCTCGTAGAGCTCAAGGATCTTGGCGTCGCGATACCATTTCTGGACCTTGTACTCCTCGATATACCCGTACCCGCCGTGCAGCTCCACGCCCAGGTTGGCGCAGAACACCGCGGTCTGTCCCGCGAAGTACTTGGCCATGGCCGAGAGGTGGTAATCGGGCTTGCCGCTGTCGAGCGATACCGAGGCCTTATAGGTCATGTTGCGCAGGGCCTCGATGCGAATCCACATCTCGGTGAGCTTCTGCATGGTGATCTGGTAGTTTCCGAGCGGTTTGCCGAAGACCGTGCGCTCTTTGCAGTACTTGACCGACTCGTCCAAGCAGGCTTGCGAGAGCCCGATGCCCTGGGCGGCCACCAGCACGCGCGTGGTGTCGAAGAAATGCATGAGCTGATAGAACCCGGCCCCGCGCTTGCCGACCATGTTGGCCTTGGGAACGCGTACGCCGTCCAGCGCGATCTCGGCCGTATCGCTGGCGCGGATGCCGAGCTTGCCCTTGATCTTGGTTCTGACCATGCCGGGTGAGTCCGCGGGCACGATGAACTGGCTGAAGCTCTTGTGCACCTTCTCCTCCGGATCGGTGATGGCCTGCACCACCATCCAGTCGCACACCGTGCCGTTGGTGATGAACATCTTGTTGCCGGTCAGGACATAGTCATCACCGTCCTGGACGGCCCGGGTCTTATAGCCGGCCACGTCCGTGCCGGCATTGGGCTCGGTATAGGCCCCGGCGCAGACCGTATCCCCGGCGCACACCGGCGGCATATAGGTTTTTTTCTGCTCCTCGGTGCCGTAGTACAAGAGGTTCTCACAGCCGAACGTGGCGGCCACGATGTTGAGCCCGATGCCCATGCAGACGCGCGAGAGCTGCTCGGTGATGATGGTGTTGCCCAGGAAACCCACGCCGGCCCCGCCGTAGGCTTCTGGAATCCAGCTGCCGATCAGGCCGTTGGCTCCGGCCTTCTTGCGCACCTCGGGGGTATAGTGCTCTTTCTCGTCGGCCTCGGCCGCTATGGGCTCGATCTCCTTGAGTGCAAACTTGTAGGCCATGTCCGCCAGCATGCGCATCTCTTCCGCTAATTCAAAATCCATCTCTTCCTCCTTTTCCATAACAGGTACTTATTTTTGAACGGCGATATCTTATAGAATTCAACCAGCGAGAGCAATAAACATCGTTGACATTTTTTCGACCTCTAAAAAATAAGCAGATATCTTTAAAACTTGACAGCCCGAGACGGCATCCTGTACGACCTCGCCAAGGAGGATGTGTATGCAGATCATTGTCACCGGATCACTGGCGTATGACCGGATTATGAGTTTTCAGGGGCATTTCGCCGACCATATCTTGCCGGAAAAGCTGCATGTCCTGAACGTCTGCTTCCAAGTGGACGGCATCACGGAAAAATTCGGCGGCACGGCCGGGAACATTGCCTACGCCCTGACCCTGATGGGTGAAAAACCGCTTATCTCCGCGGCTATCGGCCATGATTATCACAAATACTTCGAGTGGCTGACCAGACATGATATACCCACCGACCATATCCGCATCATCAAAGAAGAATTCACGGCCGGGGCCTATATCACCACGGACAAGGCCGACAACCAGATCACGGGTTTCAATCCCGGCGCCATGAAATACTCCTCTAACCTGGACTTCGATGCGATCGACCCGACCGGTACCCTCCTGATCGTCTCGCCCGGCAACTTGAGCGACATGGTTAATTACCCTCTAGCCTGCAAGGCCAAGGGCATCGATTACATCTTCGACCCCGGCCAATCGCTGCCCATGCTGAGCCCCCAAGACCTGGTGCAGGCCATTGACGGATGCCGGGTACTGATCTGCAACGATTACGAACTGGATCTGATCATGAGCAAAACGGGCTTGCGCAAACCGGACTTGCTGGCCTTGACCGAGACCATCATCGTGACCCTGGGCGAAGCCGGCTCCCGGATCGTTACCAGAGAACGCGAAACGCCCATCGCCATCTGCAAGCCAAGGCAGGTCCTCGACCCCACAGGCGCGGGCGACTCATACCGCGGCGGTCTCTTGAGCGGGCTGGTCCGTGGTCTGGATATCTTTGAAAGCGCCAAGCTGGGCAGCACCTGCGCCTCGTTCGCCGTAGAATGCTACGGCACCCAGACCTATGCCTTCACGTCGGAAGATTTCCGCTCGCGCCTGATAAATCTCAGATAGCCCTGGCGTCGAGGCCAACGCGGTCCGTTGCCGGTATGGCGTCCTGCATGGCGGTCAGGATCTCTTTGGCGCTCGCATTCAGGAACGGCCACAGCCCCATGTTTTTGAGCGTCTCCAGACTCGGTACGCCGTTTACGGTCCAGCCGCGTTCCTGGTAGTAGGCCTGGATGAGTTCGGACAATTGGGCTATGCGATGGCGCATGAGGATAGCGCGCCTGTCCGTGACGGGTATGCTCTGCATCTCGTCCAGATCTTTCTTGATGATACGGCTCACTTCCTGGTCGTGAAAGGCTTGTTCGGCCAGGTAGAGCTCTTCGTCGATAGGTCCGATGGCGCGTTCCGGGATCGAGTCATGGCGGCCGGTATCCTTGCCGTAGACCATGACATTCATGACGCGCTGAAGGTTGATGTCTCGGTCGGTCTGTTCAAAGATCTGCTGCCAGGTCATGGAGGTCCCCAGCATTCCGTTGTAAAAATCGGCATAGATCTCCTGCGTGGCGGGGTTGATGTAGATATCCGTGTTCTGCATCTTCCCGCTCTCGGGATTAAAGACATCCACCCATGGCAGCTTGCACAGACCCAGGTTATCGTTGCCCAGACGCACGCGCGGATAGGTGATCAGCGCCTTGGCCTTGTCTTCGAAGCTCGGGAAAGCCCCCAGCAGGTCCACCTTGACCAGCCAGGCCGCTGCATGATGTGCGCCGATATCGCTGGCCGCGGCATAGGAGGCCTGCATGGAGAGCGAGCGGTGGGTGCGGTAGAGCGAGAACGGCAGGCCCTTGGTCTGCATGGCAAACCGTTCAAGTTCCGTCCGGGGGTCGGGGTTGCCGGTGCGTCTCGCATAGCGCTCACTTACCCAGTCGATCAATTCCAGCATACCCTTGCCCGCCATGCGGGCCAGCTCGTTACGGCCGTTTGCTACCTGGTGGATAAAGCTCAAGGCCGAGCATTCGTCACCCCAGGCAAGCGTCAGCCCTTCGGCGTCTTCCGGCACCAGATAACCGCGCTGGAAACATTCCATGAGAAAGGCCATGATCACGGCCAAGCTGATGGTGTCGATGCCGTAGTTATCACAGTGCCAGTTGGCCTCCATGATGAATTCAGGGCTCCACATGCCCAGGTTGGATCCGAAACCGGCCGCGGTTTCATACTCGGGTCCGTCCACCCAGACCTTGCGGCCCTGGTGTTGCCCGGTTTTCAGGGTTACCCAGCCGCCCTTGGTGCACTGCAGGTTGCAGCCCGGGAAGCATCCGTCATTGCCGCGGTGATCGAAGAACTCGGCCGCGTAGACCTTGCCGCAGATCTTGGGGGCCTCAGGGTCGGAGCCGAACTGGTAGTTCTTGACCGGCAGGGACTGGTATTCGTCCTTGTTCATGAAGGTGATGAGCCCGGCGCTGCCCTTGCGGTGCATCTGGAGCGCCTGTGGGTCCACATCCTTGACGATGCCGTGGAGCTTGGCGCCAGCCTTTTTAACCTTGTCCCAGTCCGCTGCTCCGTAGGGGTTTTCGCCATGGGGGTACTCGGCCAGGATCACCACGGCGCGCACGCGCTTGGCCATCATGACCGAGCCCAAGCCCGTGCGGCCGGCCTGCTTGGTGCGGAACAGCCCCTTGGTGCCATCTACGGGCTTGGTGGGATCGTAGTAATGGCTGTTGATGCAGCCATAGGTGGTGTTGCCAGCGCCGAAACCGGTAGTGATGAACACCATGTCTTTCTTCTGATGGCCAGCCTGGACGAACTGTTCAACAATCACTTGTTCCAGATTGAAGACCTGGTCGATGGGTGCGACAGGCTCCAGGGTGATCTCCTGTTTGAAGCCGTCGATGACGATCATGGTGTCGCGCTCGGCCAGGCCCGTTATCTCCAGGGCATCGAAGCCGGCGTACTTGAGATAGGCCCCGAAATGTCCTCCGAAGTTGGATACCCCCGGGATGCCGGTCAAAGGTGAGAGCGAGACGGCCATGCACTTGCTGGTGCCGGGAAACTGCGGTATGCCGCCCAACGGGCCGGGGGCAAAGATAAGCGGGTTCTCTGGATCAAGGGCTTGCATGCCCGGGTGAAAACGCTGGTGCAGCAGATAGAGGCCCAAGGCCCGTCCGCCGATGAAGAAATCCCTGACCTGCGTGTCCAACGGTATGGCCTGCACCCGATTCTCTGTCAGGTCAATACCGAGAATCTGCCCTGCATATCCATGTCTGAGCAATTTTTTCGTATATTGCATACCTATCCTTTCCTTGTCTGCGCCGAGAACTTTGTGCAACCATTCAAGATGCATCGTAACTAGGCGTTGATATTCAAGTGAAGCACGATAGGACAAAGCACTAAAGCTGTCAACGCATTATCAAGCTTTCTCTATCAGGCTTGCGGGTCGGGCCATCTGTTTTATTGACGCTCCTGCCATTCTGTGGCAAATGGCACCGTACGAAAGTAAGGTCGGTTCAAGACGCGACCGAATCAAGGGGGTGCTATGGACACCGTTCTCATTATCGGCGCCGGGGCGGCAGGTTCGGTAGTGGCGAAGAAATGCGCCAAGAACCGCGAGGTATTCAAGAAGATTCATCTGGCCTCGCGCACGCTCGATAAATGCCGCAAGGTCCAGCAGGAATGCGCCAGCGACATCACCATTTCGCAGGTGGATGCTGACGACGCGGCCCAGGTTATCCGCCTGATCGAAGAAGAGAAGCCGGATGTGGTGGTCAACATGGCCCTGCCCTATCAGGACCTGCCCATCATGGATGCCTGTTTGTATACGGGGGTGAGCTATCTGGACACCGCCAACTATGAACCCAAGGACGAGGCCAAGTTCAGTTACACCTGGCAGTGGGCCTACCAGGAACGCTTCCGCGACAAGGGCATCATGGCGGTCCTAGGCTGCGGTTTCGATCCCGGCGTAATCAGCATCTACTGCGCCTATGCCCAGAAGAATCTCTTGGACGAAATCCATACCATTGACATCATCGACTGCAATGACGGCAGCCACGGCAAGGCCTTTGCCACCAACTTCAATCCCGAGATCAATATCCGCGAAGTCACCCAACGGGGCAAGTACTGGAAGGCGGGGCAGTGGATCGAGATCGACCCATTGAGCATTGCCTGCATGATCGACTATCCTTTCGTAGGTCCGCGCAAGTCCTATCTCATCTATCATGAGGAAGAAGAGTCGCTGGTAAAAAATATCAAGGATCTCAAGCAGATCCGCTTCTGGATGACCTTTTCCGACAACTACATCAAGCACCTGGAAGTCCTGCAGAACGTCGGCATGACTAGGATCGATCCGGTCATGTATAACGGCATGGAGATCATCCCGCTGCAGTTCCTCAAGCACCTGCTGCCCGAACCTTCCTCGCTGGCCGAGAACTATACCGGCAAAACCTCCATCGGCTGCATTCTAAGGGGTATCAAAAACGGCCGGCAGACGGCCTATATCATCTTTAACGTCTGCGACCATGCCGAGTGCAGCCGCGAGCTGAAAGCCCAGGCCGTTTCATACACCACAGGCGTCCCGGCCATGACCGGGGCCATGATGATGCTTAAACGCCTCTGGAACGGCAAAGGCGTGTTCAACGTCGAAGAGCTGCCGCCCGAACCTTTTCTGGAAGAGGTCGCGCGCCAGGGCCTGCCATGGCAGGCGCTTGAGCTTGGACCGGAGGACTACAAGGAACTCGCCGGGCTATGAGCACGGCTGTGCCGCAGCTTTCCCAAGCCGCCCTGGACCAGATCAACACGCCGGCCTATGTGGTAGACATGGCCGTGCTGAAAAGGAACCTCACCACGGCGGCCTATATCCGCGGGGCTTGCCCTTGCCGCATCGTCCTAGCATTGAAGTCCTTCGCCCTGCCCGCGGTCTTTCCGCTTATGCGGCATGCTCTGGACGGCACCACGGCCAGCGGCCTTTACGAGGCGCGGCTGGGCCGCGAATCATTCGGCCGTGAAGTACATGTGTATTCGCCGGCCTATACCCCCGAGAGTTTACGCAAACTCCTGCTGATCGCCGACCACATCTATTTCAATTCGGTGGACCAGATCGAGCGCTTTCTGCCCGCCATCACGACCCACGGCGAGGGCATTCGGATCGGTGTACGCATCAACCCCGGATATTCCATGGCTACCTTGGGCGGGAACCTCTACGATCCCTGTTCGTCACACTCCCGCTTCGGCGTTACTCGGAAGGACCTCGACAAGCTCCCCTGGGACGCGATCGATATCCTACATGCGCATGCCTTGTGCGAGGCGATGCATGAGGGATCCATTGGCCTCATCAAGCATATGGCCAAAGAATTCGCACCCTACATCAGACGCGTCAAGGCGGTCAACTTCGGGGGCGGTCATTTCATCAACAAAACAGGCTACGATATTGAGGCCCTGATCACTGCCATCCGCGACTTCCGTGCCCAGTTTCAGGTCGAAGTCATCCTGGAACCCGGCAGCGGGCTGGTGGTTGACGCCGGATATCTGGTGGCCACGGTGCTGGATGTCGTCCATAACAATAAAGACATCGCTGTCCTGGATGCCTCAGCCGCCTGTCACATGCCCGATGTCCTGGAGGTGCCGTACACCCCAGTCCTGTTCGGCGCGGACAGACCGGGCGTGCATCCCCATGCCTACCTCCTGGCCGGCAACACCTGCATGACCGGGGACGTCATCGGCGAATACTCTTTTCAAGCGCCCTTGAAGACCGGCGATAAGCTTGTGTTCGGCGATATGCTCCAGTACAGCTTCGTGAAGAACAACACCTTCAACGGCGCACCGTTGCCCGATCTGGGCCTACTGCATGAAGACGGAAACTATGAGGTCGTACGCCGTTTCGGGTACGAGGATTTCAGAGGCCGTTTACGCTAGAGGCCTGTGCACCGGTTTACCCTGGACGATCACTTCGCTCCCTTGCAACACTTTAATTTAATTTCCACTTGACATCATTTCCCTTTTAGTGCCATTCATGGCTCGCCATGACCATCTTGGTATACTGTATATGGCGGCAGGGGGAGATTGACACGCCGACTGAGGTGCAACCGCTTGACCGGCAAAACAATACCGACCACGGCGCCTAAAGGATATCAACGATGGACTGATGAAAAAATTTGGAGGCGTGCTGTTATGGGCTTTGATGTCCCTGAATCGGTTGTGAAAGAGACTACACAGTGCCGGCATGATTGGGCATGTCTGAAAAACGGCGGCTGTGGCGAGCTGCCGTTGTGTGAAGTGGAGTATGCGGACGGCAAAAACATCCTGTTTCTAGCTACCAAGGATTCATCCACCTGTCCCTATCGGCTTGCTTACGCTGACAGGCAATTGTGCATGTGTCCGGCGCATTTCGCCATCCATCAGATCCGTAGGCTTAGCCAAGCCAAGCCGGAAGAATAATCGAAACCAGAATCTTGACAAGTGCGTGAAGGAATTGGATGGCCCGTCTTCCCTAAGCGCCTATGGGGTTGCGCCTGTTGTCGTGGCCTGACCGGCAAGCCCTTCGGCCTCCGGTACGGCATTATCCGGCTCGGATGACGGCCCGGCCAATGCATCGGGCGCGACTGTTTCAGGCGCTGAAGGTGCTTGGTCGTCCGGAATAACAGCCCCGGTCGTATCGACTACCGCACCCAGGATATCCACCTCCGTCTCCTCGATTCTCTCTTCCGGTGCGTTCATGACCTCTTCAAACTCCTCAATCACAATGCCCCGGCGCACCATGATGCGATAGATGTAGGCCGAACGATTGCGAACATACTTTGAATCCCCGCGGGGTTTATAACGGATGGGATTGGGCAGCACCGTGGCCAGCCTGGCCGCTTCGTGCGGGCTTAAGAACGCAGCCGATTTGCCGTAATAGTGCCGGGCGGCGGCTTCGATGCCGAAGATCCCATCGCCCCATTCGGCCACATTGAGATACAGCTCCACGATGCGTTTCTTGGAAAGCGTGCGCTCCAACCGCCAGGTCAGGATGGCCTCTTTTATCTTACGGATGGGGTTCTTGGAGGGTGTCAGGTAAAGGTTCTTGGCCAGCTGCTGGCTGATGGTGGAGCCGCCGGCCTTGAACTTTTTCTGCGCGATATCCTTTTCAAGGGCTTTGTGCATGGCCACGAAATCGAAACCTTCATGGCGCCAGAACTTGTCATCCTCGGCGATAATGACCGCCTTCACCAGATAGGGTGATATCCTTTTCAAAGGCACCCAGCGCTGGGAAATATGCTTGTGCTTCCCTTTGCGCGCCCATTGGGCTTCACGATAGGCCATGAAGGAGGTCTTCTTGGGGTTGTGCTTCTTGAGCGCCGTGACATCCGGGTACACGAAATTGAGCGCGATGTCCGCCACCGTGAGCGTCATGAGTATCAGAACGGTATAGACGATCGCCTTCTTCAATTTCAATCGGTCTTGCCCTTGACGATCAAGCGGTTTAAAGCCTGCAAGGCCTGCAGGTCGGCATAGGTGTCACGTATTATTGACTTCAGGGTTTTGTCTTCCGCGGCGCGGCCCTCGGCCTGGACAATGAACTCCCTGAGCCGCTTGATCTCGCTTCGAATCAGGGTCATGAGGAGGGTGGTCTGCAGCGGGGTGAATTGTGGCGCAGCTTTCGGACGGGCTTTTTTTCCAGGTTGTGGCCGGACCGGCGCGGACGCCTTGGCGGCGCTTGTCTTACCCCTACCCGACCGCGGTAGAGTCTTGGATTCGGACGGCGCAGCGGTCGCCGAACCCATGAGCTTGAGTATGTACTCTGGAGTCACGGCCAATACCTGTGAAAGGCCATGGATGATTTTGGGATTGGCCGTCGCAGGCGGATTGGTTTCGTAAACCGACAGTGTCGCGGCGGCGCACCCTATGCGGTGGGCAAGTTCCTTGAGGCTGAGTTTCCTGCTTAAGCGCAAAGCCTTGAGAGTCCGTTCCATGCCACTATGCTAGCGTGAATCATCTCTGAACTCAAGCCCTTCATTGCAAAAGACAACCGAGATGGCTCAGGACCTTTCCCAAACAACATATCCATAATCGGTAACGCAATCGCCAGCACGCTGATCAGGAACGACTCAGGGGAGGTGAGACTTATGAGACGCTCTACCAACCCTGCGCCCGTAATCCTCTCGCACCCTCGGAGTCAGGCCCCTCAATGAATCTATAAACCTTTGTTGACGGCGATTCTATTCCTTCAGGCCTGCCAGAGCAAGGAATCCCTGGCGCACATGATCGATCAGGGCGTCAAGCCGCCCACCATTCCCGAGGGTTTTTGGCATGGAGATAATCAGTGTCTGATCTTCACGGGTATGGGTCAGACCGACAAAGATGGGGATGGACTCATTTCCGGGGGGGATGCCCCAGATATACTGGGTTTGAAAACCGGCGCCCTGCAGATACTCCACCGGGACACGCCCCATATTGGAAAGGACTCCTGAATTCCGGTATCGCCCTGTCCGGTTCTTCGTCGTGATCTCATTACGGATTCCACGTCTGATCATCCAGAGCGGAATAAGGCGGGTAACCTCATCGCCCCACCATAGCATGCCATCTTTACGATCAGCCAATTGCTGGGCGATATTCTGGCTGATGTCCTTGTATGTGGTTTCGGGCGTCATATCCAGATAGATCAGGTTGGTGAGGTTCCCGGTGGAGCGCAATCCCTCCTGCCGGGCCCTGAGGTCCACGGGGATTCCGAAACGTACCTTCCCCTCACCGTGTTGCCAGGCGGCCTGCGCCAGTAAAACCGCCAGCTTGCCGAGTTGGTCCTTATGCCGTCCGGGGATTCGAACTCGACGCCAGACCACGCCGGGCTCATTACCCTGCGGCATACCTGTTGGCGCGAGAAATTCGTGGGGAGGCGGGGTGCGGCCTTCTTTCTGAAAACTCTTGCACATCCCCAGCTCCGTGATCTTTGAATTGGAGCCCTGGGGCTCAAGACCGTTCAAAACCCGGATAATGTCCTCCATCCAGAACAGGTTGCCGCGGCCGTCCATCACGGCATGGTGGGACCGAAAGACGACACGCAGCGGATCGCCATGGATAAGGACCACCTCGCAGGTCGGCCCTTCCCAGGGCGACAGGGATTCCGTCAGGAAGGCCGGTCCGTTTTCAGGGCCGAGGCCGTCCCAGCCCGAACCGTCTACCTCGCGCACCCTGGGCGTAACGCCGGAATCAACCCAGCGAGCGCATGCCAATGTGCCCTTCAAGACCAGGCGACTTCCCGGATTGGCGGCCGAGGCGATCTCAACGGCCTTACGCCACTTCGGTGCATCGAGAACGCCGCTACCATCAAGAAAGAACTGGTTGGCGAAACCGGGACACAATTCATCATACACCAAATACACCCGCTCCGTACGACACAACGGTCTGGAAAAACTCATGAAATTACCTCCCTAATCATTTCTTTGCACGCCCTGGGCGAGGCGCTCCAGGATTTCATCCAACCGGCCGCTATCGGCCAGAACCTTGGGCATGGAAAGCATCAACTCGAGGTTGTCTCCATACCCAGCCATTACCAGGAATAAGGGGTGATACTCATTACGGGGCGGGATAGCCCAGAAACTGGTGGCCTTGAACCCCCCACCCTCGTAAAGGGCCAAGTTCTCGCGTCCCAGATTCGAGAGAACTCCTGATAAACTATAGATTCCTTGTGCATGCCGTTTGCGAATAAGCCGGCAAGCCTGCGAACGCAGCAGTTCCAGGGGCACATAGCTTAAGAGTTCATCCCCGCGCGAAAGCATGCCCTCATATCCATGCTTGAGCTGAAAGGCGATATCCGCGGCGATCTGTTCCACGCTGGTCTCTGGTTTGACCTCGATATACAGGGCAAAGGAAAGGTTGGCCGTGGAACGCAGACCCTCGCATCGCGGCCGCAGATCCACCGGGATACCGAAGCGTACGATGCCGTCACCGTGGCGCCAGGCCTCCTGTGCAATTAGTTTGGCGCACTGTGGCAGAACCCGCGAGAATTTCCCCGCGACATGCCGGCGTTTCCACAGCACGCCCTCTCCGTCTATCTCCGCCTTGCCGGAGGGTGGAATATGCTCCAGCGGGAAGGGCTTGCGCATTTGTTTCTGAAAACTCTTTACCAACTCGACATCGGTCAGGGTCGAGCAAGAACCGATAACGGCTTCACCCTTAAGCGCCCGAAAGATATCGCTGGCCCAGACCAACGTACCACGGGCATCCATGACGCCGTGATGGGTTCGGAATACGACCCTGAGCGGCGAGCCTTGAATCAGGACAACCTCACAGGTTGGAGGCTCGCGATACGGCAGAGATTCCTGCAGGAATGGCGCGCCTTCAGGCCCCAAGCCATCCCAATGGCGACCGTCGACTTCCCGCACGCGCGGCGTGATGCCGGAGTCCACCCAGCGGCTGAATCCCAGGTGCCCCTCAAGAATCACGCGGCTCCCCGGGTTGGCCTCTGAGGCTATCTCAACGGCCTTCAGCCACCTGGAGCGGTCAAGTTCACCTTCTCCATCAAAGAAGAGTTGATTGGCCACCGGGGGGCAGATCTCGTTACAGGCCACAAACAGCCGTTCGTTAAAAGACATTTTCCGTGTGTAGCGTTCTCTCACTATGCCACCTCAGTTTTGTGGGTGAAACGTTGGTGCCATAATCTACTGCCTGACGTTTCCCTATCGGACATCAATGACGCCGATATTAAACATCCGCTGGCGCAAGGCCCTCAGCCATGCGTCCCAATATCGCATCCAGATCCTCATACGCGGCCAGCGCTCGGGGCATGGCCAGCATGAGATTCATCGTCTCGCCAACCCCGGTCATGACGATCGACAACGGGATGGATTCAAGACACACCGGAACGGCCCAATAGTTCTCAGCCGTGAAGCCGCCGCCGCGAAACGATTCCAGGGCCGCACGGCCTACATTGGATATCAGTCCGGAACAGCGGTAATTGCCCGTGCGATGCGCTCGCCGGGCTTCAACGCGCAAAGCCACTTCCAGGATCTTCAGCGGGAGATAACTGACCACCTTATCCTCCCAGGTCACTTGTCCATCCCGGCGCTCCAGTAGGCGCTGCGAAACCTCATGCGCGAGATCATCAAGCGTGGTTGCAGGGGTAATGCCCAGGAATATGGCATTGGTGAGATTGCCCGTCGAACGGATATTCTCCCGACGCGAGCGCAGATCGACCGGGATGCCGAACCGGACCGAACCCGACGCGGTACGCCAGATCTCCTTGGCGGTCAATAAAAGCACCTGCGGTAAGAGCCTGGCGAAGCGCCCCTGCATGGTCAGCCGCCTCCAGATGATGCCACGCTCGGTCCCGGGCGGCCTCAAACGTGGGGCGACAAAGCGCTGTGAGATGGGCTTTCCGCCCGGCCCTGGAGAGATGTTCAGGAGATCATCTTCGATGATAGCGACATCTGATGGGCATATATTCTCCCCCCGTAAGGCCTTGAAAACGTCTTCGGCCCAGGTGAAGGTACCGCGTCCATCCATGATGGCGTGGTGCGACCGGAAGATGACCCGGGCAGGATCACCCTGAATAAGGAGCACCTCGGCCATGGACCCGCCACGGCAGGGAAAACCGCTAGCCAGGAAGGGCGCTTTATCGGACCCGCGACCATCCCAGTCGGGCGCCTGAACCACCCTTAGGGGGGTGGGCAGGCCAGAATCGACCCAGCGGCTGCCCCCCAGATGCCCCTTGAGCATCAAGCGCAAACCAGGATTGGCCGCCGCTGCCATGTCAACTGCCTTGCGCCAGAGTGCGACATCGAATACTCCGCGGCCTTCATAGACGAACTGATTCGCAATCGGAGGATTGACATGTCCGGCCGCCACCCATAACCGGGAAGCATTCGACAGATCTCTAAGCCTTTTAGCAATCATAGCTGTAATCACATGCAATTTTGATGTCAAACATGCCGGTGAGCTCTGTATCACCTGCGATTCAAAGCAGATAAATCCATCCATGAGCACAGCTGAATTCCTACCGGCACTTCATCCATGATGACAATCCCAATCCTGTTACATTGGCAAGCAGATGAAATTCGAGCATTTCTATTTGCATCTTCAATAAGGCGTACGAGCTTACGTTCAGTATGGGTTTTGCGGAAAATGTTTGCCTTCACGAAGGAACTTTATTTCATATCTTAATGAAATCGTTTTCCATGCACCCCCCTTCACGACACCTATCTTTCTCATATCCTAACATATACATGGCTGCAGAAAATACCGCCCAAGCAAGGAGATCGTCTCCTTCCTGGCACTCTCAAGGCCTATCTCATTGATGATTACAATATCATAATAGAGCGCTGGATCACGTATGTATTTTTCTCATTCGGTTTTCCCCTGGGTTTTACAATGTCAAAAACAAAGGCATGATTTGTGCAAATGAGACCACTGAATGACGAGCGCCACGATATGGGCACATTCCATCGAAGGAGGGGCACAGAGATGAAGTTGATGCAGTTCTTATGGTATTTATTAATCGCGTGCATCGAAGTCCATCTCAACCAGCTTCTTCCGGCCGCTCTGCAGCGTAAGCTCTCTGAAAGACGCCTCATCCGTACCGTCCGAGCCGCCTACGAGAACGTACCCTTTTATCGCCAGAAATATGATGAGGTCGGGATTGACATCAAATCTATCCGCTGTGCGGACGACATCAAGAAACTGCCGTTCCTTACCAAGGATGAAGTCCTCCTTAACTTCCCCCAAGGCATCGTGGCCAGGGGCGTGAATATGGATAATTGTCACTACTCCGCCACCACCGGATCGACCGGCAGGTCTCTGCCCTTCATCTTCACGAAAAAGACCTTCGCCTTTTATATCGCCACTGGGGTTCGGATGTACACCATGATCGGATATCGACCCTGGCATAAAGTAGCATATATAAAATACACCAAACTGAACTATCCCCGTCTGGGTCCATTCTTCCAGACTACGCATATCAAATCGACCATTCCCGTCGAAGAGCAGATTAGAGAGCTGCGGCAGGCGAAGGCCGATCTGATCATCGGCTATGCCTCGCTGGTCTACGAAATCGCCAAACGGGCCACCGTGGAAGACCTGAAGCACATCCGCCCCAAATTCATTGGGATCAATTCCGAGCTGTCCACCCAGGACCAACGCGACTTTATCTCCACAGTCTTCGGCTGCCCGGTCTATGACGAATACTCCACGGAAGAGACCTGGATGATCGCCTCGCAGTGCCGACATCATAATTATCATATCTTCACCGACAACGTGTGGGTGGAATTCGTCGATACCGACGGCCAAGAGGTGAAACCGGACGATATGGGTGAGATCATTCTCACCACCACCCGCAGCACAGCCATGCCTTTCATCCGCTATCGTATCGGAGATCTGGGACGGTACAGCAATGCCCCCTGCCGCTGCGGCATGGGGTTCCCGCTCCTGAAGGCCTTCGAAGGCCGGGCCGATGATTGCTTCATTCTGCCCAGCGGCAAGTATGTCTCATCACTCAAGATACTCAATACCTTCACCATGTATATCAAAAAGTACCTGCACCTGTTGGAAGAGTTCAAGGTCACCCAGGTACGACGGGATTTCATCAACATCCAGATTGTCAAGGGCGACGATTACGATCCCGCGCATGTAGAAGAACTTTTGGCCGATATCCGCAAGATCCTCGACGAACCGCTGACGATTAATGTCGAGCTGGTCGAGGCTATCGACACCCAGGGCAGCATCAAGCGCAAGGCCATTGAATCTCTGGTGGGCAAAGATATGGCTCATAAACACGCCCAGGTCGCATATAAACAACCTGTATGGGAAGCATAAACATGGACAGCCCGCAGGCCATGCTGCCTGACCCGACAACCGTGGGGGTAGTGCCCATGGATCCGACGGAGGAAGCCGGGACGCTGCACCTGACCCGGAAATCTCCTCTCTGGAAACGCATCCTGCCTTTCATCATCGCGGGTGGTATCCTGGCCTACCTCTTCTGGCATATCGATTTCAGGCAATGTCTTATATCCCTATTGCAGGCCGATCTCTTTATCTATGTCCCCTGGTTGCTGGCCTTCATCGTGATCACTTTTTTATTGGATACGCAGAATCTGGTATGCCTGCTCAAACAATTTAACTACCACCTCCCCTTCCGAGACGCACTTTCGATCCGCGGGGGCACCTACCTTATTGCAAACATCGACTACAGCCTCGGCTTGGGGGCGCTGATCTATTACCTGAAACGCGATCTCGGCATCCCGGTCATGCGTTCCACCGGCCTGATGGTTATTTTCAATGCCATCAACCAGCAGAGTCTGCTTATCATGTCCATATTTGGATTGCTGCTGTTCTCACCGCTTAATACCGTGCTGCAGAATTTCTTATGGGTATGCTTTGCCATAATCACTTTCGATTTCGTTTTCATCCAGTCGCTCAAGGTACTACCGTCCCGCGGCCTGATCAAAAAATTCAAAGACCTCAATATTGTCAAGGTCTTCCCTGAGGCCTCCTGGAAGAGCTATGGCATCCTCAACTTTTGGCGTATCGTGTTCTATTCCATGTTTATCGCCTTTTTCTACTTCGCGCTCAAGGCCTTCCATATGAACATCCCGCTCGTGCCCCTCATAGCATATGTCCCTATCATCCTCCTGATCGTCAGCCTGCCCATCGCCCCCTGCGGCTTCGGGACGGCACAGGCCGCCATGCTCTTTCTGTTCAAGGATTACGGCACTAGCGTGAATATCTTGGCTTTCGGGCTCACCTACTCAACATCGGTCCTCGTGTTCCGCAGCCTGATCGGCCTATTCTATTCAAAGTCAATCACCGGATTGGTACCTGACAAAACGGCGATACAATAATGCATGGCATCATTCAATCCCATCTAGAAAAGGAGGGTGTATGCAGCAATCTTACGGAACAATGAATCATGATTTCGAAAAATGGGATTTTGAGGGAGCACCGGGTTGCGTACCAGTCACCTGCCAGGATTTTCTGATTTTGAGCAACAAGGGGTTCAATTATTATGTCATTGACCTCAAACTGGTGGATTGGAACAAGATCTGGAACATCATCAAGGCCTGCGAGGCGGTCGAAAATGAATGCTGGAAGGCACAGGAAAACTTCTTCGATTACCTCAAAAAATGCGATGTCTTGAGCTACACGGAAAAGGACGGCCGCATCATCGCCTTCGACGCCGTAACCTTGCTATGCAGCGGCACGACCTGCATATACAGCAACGATGAGACCATGGTTCTCAAGGCCTTCCGCGGCAAGGATATCGCCCGCAAACTGGTCATGGCCACATGCGAGTGGTATTTGACCAAGACCGACTACCTCAAGGGCATGAAACATATCATCTTCCTGTCTATCTCGGCCAATCCAAGGGTGGTGAATGGGTATTTCAAGAACTCCTATACCAGGATACTCTTCGACTGCTCGTTCAAACCCTCGAAGCAGTTGATCGCCCTGAAGGAAGAGTACTGCCGCAAACACAATATATCCCTGGTGCATAAAGACTACCCCTTCTGCATGAAGAACCTCTTCCCCGGTTCCAACAATTTCGACTGTCAAGATCCGCGTTTTCAGTTCTCCCGTGAAGTCAAGGCCAACATGCCTCCTGATTTCGATCATATGGTCAGGGGAGATGCCTTCGCCTTCATGATGAAGGTTTCAAAGGTGGCCGCGCGTACGGTGGTGTTACTATTCATGCTTTTAGATTTCGGCAAGAATTACTTATCCCGCAAGGGTGTGGGACTGTTCAGCTCCAAGAAGCAGATCGCGCCCACGTATACCGAAACGTGGCAGACACCCGAACCCGTCGAGAACACCCCCTCCATCGGTGTGGTCCGGGCATCCGACAAAGCTTCGCAGGGCATTTCCGCAACCTTGAGCCAGCAGTAAAGACAGACACATCAACATGCATACGGCCTGTGCCCAGTGCGTTCGCACTGGACAGGTCACCGGAGGCATTGAAACCCTCTGCTCTAAAGTTTTATCATCGCGATTTCGATAGGAAGTTCCTCGTCGTACATTTCTCAGGGCAGCAAGGCCAGGCTGCATGCCGCCCATCGGAAATCACGTGCGGGGTCAGGCATCCATACAAGGAGGTATCTATGCCGCAGCAGGTCGCGAGTATCGTTCAATTCCCTGTCTCAAAGGTTCCCTCCCACACAGGCGTTCAGATTCCGATCACCAGCCAAGATCATCTCATCCTCCGCCACAAAGGCTTCAATTATTACCTCATCGACCTTAAAGTTACCGATTGGAGCAGGATCGGGGACATCATCAGCGCCTGCGAGGAGGTCGAGCAAGAGTGCTGGGCGGCTCAGGAAGAGTTCTCCGAATACCTCAAAAAGCGCGATGTACTGAGCTATGTGGAGAAAGACGGAGGGATCATCGCCTTCGATGTGGTATCCCTTTTACGCCTCGGCGATGCCTGTATCTACAGCAATGATGAGACCATGGTGCTCAAGGCTTTCCGTGGACGGAATCTGGCACGCAACCTCGTCTTCGCCACCTGCCAATGGTTTTTCACCAGGACCTCCCGTTTCGCGGGCGTGCGGCACATCGTGTATCTTTCAATCTCGGCCAATCCCAAGGTAATCAACGGGTATTTCAAGAACGCCTACACACGGATCCTGTTCGATTGCTCGTTTAAACCCTCCGCAGATCTGATTCGCATCAAGGAGGCCTATTGCCGCAGTTTCAATCTGTCCGCCATGCATCATGATTTTCCTTTCTGCCTCAAAAAGGTCTTCCCAGGCTCCAACAGCATCGATCCGCATGATCCAGGCCGCCGGTTTTCCTCCCACGTCAGGTTGCCCGCCGACTTCGATCATATCAAGCGCGGCGACGCCTTCGCCTTCATGGTAAAGGTCCCGAAGATCGCAGCCCGCATGGTAGTGTTGACTATCATGGCCGTGAGTTTCGGCCGTCACTTCCTCTCCACCCCTAGATCTCCCAAGGCACCGTACGCTCCCCGACCAAGCGAAGCAGCGGTTTGGCAGTCAATCCAGTAGCACCAGCATACGGCAGAGCGTACAATCAAAGTGTAACCGAAAACGCCGCTGAGCATAAATTATCGTGAGCGGCAGGGCGAGCTTCACCGGTGATGCCTCACGCGGGCAGGCCCGCAGGCAACGCCGCAGACAGTGTCTGGTGGTCATGACCACCTCGCCGCTTACCGGCGTGTGAAGGTCGAAGCACTCGCTGATAGTCCTTACGCCGTGCCGGCGATAAAACGCTTTCGCGGCCTCGTTGCTGACATTATAGGATGCATCCAGATCGGAGGCGGGATAGCGTGCCGGCGGCTGCGGTTCAGGAGAGCGTGTGGGCCTATCGTAGGACAACCGGCGGTTTTCTTCCAATGCTATGATCAGATCGCGGCGCATAAGGTTGAGCTCGGCGGTCCTTAAGAAATACGCCGGGGTCTGAATCTCCAGCCCGGTCAGGTGGAACATGCTATCACCCAGGCGTGAGAGCTGCTTGCGGATGGTTTCCCGGGCCTGCTCGGGCTTCTCGGCCGCCAGCTTGGGCATACTGTGTTTGACAACGGCCTTGATGCCGTCTTCGTCTAAGGCCTTAAGCTCGAACCCATCCGGGGTTTCGGAAAGTGTCAGGCGCACCCCTAGCGTGCGCTCGGCGCTGGCAGTCTCCAACTGCTTCAAGAAGCGATGGTCATGGTTGCGGTATATGGTCATGCCCGGTTTGAGATCGCCAGGCGGCGTATGCACCTGCACCCGTCCCTCCTCGATCAACTTCACGACCTGCAGGCCTTTAAGCTCTCGATTACGGTCGAAATAACACAATCCGTCGCCGGCATTGACTGTGTCATAGCCCTCGGAAAGGGTAAACCAGTTCTGTGAACTCATTTTTACCTTTCCGATGACTTCTCCAATAGATTTGGAGGTATCCGGCGACCAGATATCATCATCTTGGTCAGTGAGAAAATAAGCCGTGGCACCGCGCGAGAAGGTCTTGGTCGCCATAGGCGCGAAGCTCACCGTGGTCGAGCCGCTGGAGGCGCGCCTGAGGTCCGAGCGTCCCTCAATGAGGGCATCGAGACGCCGGCGGTACAAGGCCGTGATGTTCTTGACATAGGCGATATCCTTGAGCCGGCCCTCGATCTTGAAGGCCGTCACGCCCGCGTCGATCAGTTCGGCTAGATAATCGGAGCGGTCCATATCCTTGAGACTTAAGACATAGCGGTTCGTCAGGATCTTTTTCCCATGCGTATCCACGAGGTCCCAGGGCAACCGGCAGGGCTGTCCGCAGGTGCCGCGGTTGGCGCTGCGACCTCCCAGGGTATAACTCAAATAACAGCGGCCGCTGTAGCTTACGCACAGGGCCCCGTGCACAAAGGCCTCCAGCTCGATGGTGGTATTTTCCCGGATGGCGCGGACCTCTTCCAGGCCTAGCTCGCGCGCCAGAATGACGCGTTGAAAACCGACCTGCTCCAGGAAGCGGATGTGGCTCACCTCGAGGTTGTGCATCTGAGTGCTGGCGATGAGCGGCACGGGAGGAAGATCGAGCTCCAATAAACCCATATCCTGGATGATCAGGGCGTCCACCCCGGCGTCCCAGGCCTGCCGGACAAGATCCCGAGCCTCTTCCAATTCATGGTCGAAGAGGATGGTGTTGAGCGTCATGTATACCTTGGCGCGGTAACGGTGGCTATAATCGGCCAGCCTGGCGATATCCGTTAGCGTGTTGCCGGCCGCGGCCCGCGCCCCGAAAGCCGGCCCGCCGATGTACACCGCATCCGCGCCGTGGTCGACGGCAGCCTTGCCACAGGCATGATCCTTAGCCGGCGCCAGCAGTTCGATCGCTTTCATCGCCATGTACCTCGCTCGTGATTGCTTTTAAGAGGGCTTACGGGTTTCAGCCCTTACGCGATGTTATAGTGGTGCAGCGCTGCTCGTAATTGCTGTCCGGCGGCAGATCCCGCCGGGCCGACATCTCACGGACCAGTTTATCGCAGCGCTCATTCTCGGCATGGCCCGCATGCCCGCGCACCCATTCGAACGAGACATGGTGCTTGGCCGTCAAGTCCAGGAGCTCCTCCCATAGGTCGTAATTCTCGGCCGGCTCATCCGGGGTACGCATCCAGCCGTTCCTGCGCCACTTCTTGGCCCAACCCTTGTTCATACCGTTGGCCACATATTGCGAATCGGTGCGCAACAGCACGCGTCTGGAGTCTTTGAGCTGGCGCAACGCCATGATGCACCCCATGAGCTCCATGCGGTTGTTCGTGGTACGTCGGTACCCACCAGAGAGTTCCTGGCGCGCATGATCTTCGATAATGACCGCCCCCCAACCGCCCGGCCCGGGGTTTCCCAGGCTGCCGCCGTCGGTATAGATCAGGATATCGTAATCGTCCGGATCGAGCGGGTTTACCGCAGTCGCAGCCGTGCGGGGCTTGGGGATGAACGACCTATGGCTGGGGTCTTTCAGCCAGGCCTCGGCCTCGACCAAAGTGGCAAAGCCTTTGAACCGGGCGCCGGTAAAACCGCGCACCTGCATCTCGGCACCCTGGGTTCCGAACCAGGTGCGATAGATGCCGGGCTTGCGTCCCACGGCCACGGCATAAAAGGATTTCTTCGCTTCCGCCATCCTGGTAGCTGACTCTAGGGGGGGCTTGGATTTTAGTCAAGTTCAAATACATGCCCGACAACAAGGATAAACGCTGCCCGGCACGCATTCTGCCGCAGGCTTTCCCATGGATGCAGCCTACAGTCGCCGACCCTTGTCTTTGCGGTGGCAATTACGTTTACCTACATACATTCGAACAGGGCTCAAGCTCTCCCAAAAAGCAAGCGCGTAAGCATGACAAGGCCATGGCCATGGTATGGGCATCATTCGCGGCCGATACGTTGGCACTAGGAGTGCACTGGATCTATTCCATCAAAAGAATAGCCCGGGACTTTGGACGCATCGAAACACTCCTGGACCCTGGCCCGCAATCCTACCATGCCGCCATGCACCGTGGAGATTTCACGCATTACGGAGACCAAGCCTTTGTGCTGCTGGAATCCCTGGCCGCCAGGGGTGCTTTCGATCCGCAAGATTTTTCCCTTCGCTGGCGAGAGCTTTTCAACGGCTACCATGACCAGGCCACCAAAGCCACGCTGGGAAACTGGCCTCCGGCATACCATTTCTGGAGGCGGGCTCGCCCTCCAATGACCTGGCGGGTGCAACGCGGATCGCCCCTTTGGCGTATCGGCTCAGGGATGATGATGACCGGCCGGCGGAAGCCGCCCGGACCCAGATGGCCCTGACGCATCAGGACAACCTTACCGTGGATGCGTATGAGTTCTACGCGCGGGTGAGTAGCCCTGTCCTCCATGGATCAAGACCGGTAGAGGCCATGCATGAGGTCATTGAGGCCTTTTCAAAGATACCCCGCTCGAAACCTTGACGCACAAAGGTCTGGAGGACTTCCCCGAAGAGAGCCCTGAGATCATCAAAGCCTTCGTCCAAGATTGCCACAGCCAGGATGCCTTCCCGAGCATGAAACACCTCATAAGCCGCCATGAAGACGACCTCAAGGAGGCCTTGGTCCAGAACGTGATGGCCGGGGGCGATTCGGCTGCGAGGGGCATGGCCGTGGGCATGGTACTCGGTGCGCACCTGGGCATGCAGGCTGTTCCTGAAAACTGGAAAAAGGAATTGAACAAGGCGCAGACCATCCGGGCGTTGCTGGAAAGATTATCGTAATGCATGGATAAGGCCTTTGCGTCGGCAATCGCATGACACACCTTGGATAGTACAAATCAAAACCAGATGGATTTCAGATAAACGGAGATACGCCACACAGCGCCAGCCTTTATACTTAATCTGCCCGCATCGCGGCGCGATGGAGCGAGGAGTGCTTTGCAAGGCAATGGGGATATGCCCCACCCCGATAGCTCTACTTGATGTTTTTTGGTGTCCTGTCAGACACCTTTGCTTCCCTGGGTTATTCTCTTTCCACCTCTTGACTCTTGGGATGATGCAAGTTATTATAATTATATCATCAGTGCATGTTTACATTATTTTTATTGGCGCCTATCCCAAGGATATATCTGATTTGCGCCATCTCGAGAATGATGTAAACATTGAGCCCGTTTATTGAAAAAGAATCAATGATGCAAAGCTATGATATTTCAGAATGGGAGGTGTTGTGATTTACTATTGTTACCAGCCCCTAGGCAAAAACCGGTTTGGATAAGTCGAAAAGAGCAAGTGCCGATGCAATCCAATCTTTGCTTATCGTTGGAAATGCCTCGTGCTATTATTACAATCAAAGGGGGTACTATGATTAAAAGGATGATGACGGCAAAACGCATCCCCAATTCCCCCTAGTATGTCGATAAATTTTACAGAGCACGATGATGCTCCATGGGCATGCTTGTTTATCTAACTAATAATATATAGTATTTATTCTTGGCACAATGATTGCTTTTTAAAATGCATAAAGAATTATAACGGAGGATTTAATGAAAAAGAAAATGGTATCGTTGTTTGTCTGTTTAGTCATTGTCTTATTCGCTACCGGTATTTCTCGGGCAGCTACTATTGATTATATTGTTGATCTGGGCGTACAACTAGGAGGCGAAACGGGTGATTATGAATACAGCTACGATCATATTATATCGGATTATTTAGAGATCCCCTTTGCTAACTTGAACAGCGCTTCGCTAACGATATGGGCAAGGGATGTGACGCCTCAAATAGATGGCGAAGGTGATGATTTTGTTTATGCCGAAGATACTACTCAACTTGGAACCCTCAATCCTGAAGCTGCGCATTGGGATGGTGATAATTATATTATAGACGATGCATATTCTACGACCATATTTGATCTCGGCACCGTAATCAATGAATTAGCTTCGGGTTTGGAAATCGGCAATCCGCTGAAAATTACGGTGAGTGGCACGGAGTTTCGCTCCTTAACGCTTCTGCGATCCACTCTAACGTTTGATTATGGCGATGGGGAAGAACCAAACTCCGCACCGGTTCCCGAACCGGCCACGCTCATGCTTCTGGGAAGCGGGTTGGTCGCACTGGCTGGCTTCCGGAAGAAACAGCGCTAAAGAGCAATAGATCATCAATACAGAAGAGCAAAGGTCTGTCGGCATCACGCCGGCAGACCTTTGCTCTTCCAATACGAATTAAGCAACAGGTTGTAATGACCCCCTAGAATCAATACCAATTACGCGGCTATTTTAAGTTTGAAATCGACCGGGGAGTTGTATCCGAGTTCCTGATGGGGCCGCTCGGTATTGTACTCTCTGATCCAATCTTCGATGGT